>Ga0335085_10000036_pt1 | contig 462340 bp, 370 predicted proteins | sample Lox_Sample_45_FD_206712 | JGI IMG/M metagenome (GOLD analysis project Ga0335085, IMG submission 206712) | Soil microbial communities from Loxahatchee National Wildlife Refuge, Florida, United States - Lox_Sample_4.5 | ecosystem: Environmental > Terrestrial > Soil > Wetlands | place: USA... | reverse complement strand
GCGGATCTCTGGGCACTGGCCGCGATCCTCGGCCGGGAAACTGCTGGAGTCAAGCCATCGAAGGAGAAAGTAGCTTAAGATGAATCGACCGCCCTTGCCGACCTTCAACTACGGCCGGGACACCCTCAGGAAATCGCCGCCTACCTGAACCGCGATGTTCGTACCGTCCGGCGCTGGGAGAAGGACCGCGGCCTCCCCGTTCGCCGCTTCCCCGGCGAGCGCTCGGGGGTATACGCTCTTGTCACCGAAATCGATGAATGGGTCAAGCACGGCACGAACGGCAGACCCCCGACGCCAGTTGCTAAACCCACAACGCCAGCGCCGGCCAAACGGACTCCCCCGGTTTGGGCGCTCGTGGCGTCGGTGCCGGTTCTCGCCCTTGCCCTGTTGGCCGTCTTCCGGCCGGCGCCTGCCGGTCCCCGGCTCGGTATTGTCGCCGAGGTTACGCATAACGGCTGGCTTAAGACAGGATTGCTGCGCCGGGGGAATGCTCTGTACTACCAGTCCAAAGATCCCGGTAGCGGGATGAGAGAGAGCATCAGGCGAATCGACGACTCCGGAGACCAGCTTTTGGTAACTTTGCCGCCAGGCCCTGGAAACTCTCTGTTGGACGTCAACCGCGACGGTTCATCGGTCCTTTTCCTCCATCCCACGGCGCACTGCGATTCGGAACTTTGGGAGATGCCACTCGCCTCCGGTCAGCCGCACAGGATAGGGAACATGTGCACCAGGGCGGCCGCGTGGTCACCCGATGGCGCCCGATTGGCCTATAACGACGGCCATGATCTGTACGTGTCCCACGCGGATGGAACGGCGGCGCAAAGAGTGGCCGGGCTGCCCTTTCGCGAGGCGGCCCAGCTTCGCTGGTCACCCGACGGCCGGCGTCTGCGGTTCGTCCTTCACGAGAGGCGGGGCGGACCGGAGCGGTTGCGCCTGTGGGAAGCGCAGATCGACCGGGGAATCGCCTCGCCGCTGTTGCCCGGCTGGACCCCGGAAGACACCGATGATGAAAACGCGGGCCAGTGGACGGCGGACGGACGCTTCTTCGTTTTCGGCGCCCGCCACAAAGGTACGGATGGAATCTGGGCGCTGCGCGAAGATCACACCGCATTCGGCCAGTGGAATTCCCGCCCCATTCTTCTGAAGACCGTGTCTCATCAGGCTGCCAACGTCACGCCGGGGCCCGATGGAAACAAGGTCTTCGCGCTCATGAGTCTTCCCCGCCGCGGCGAGTTACTCTGCCTCGATCCGAAGACGCAACAGTTCGCCATAGAGCCGAGGTGGAGCTGGCTTTCCGGGGGCCAACTGGCATTCTCCCCGGACGGCCGTCGCGTGGCGTACCTCTCCTACCCGGAACACATGCTCTGGCTGGCTGATGTCGACGGCCGAAACCAACACATGCTCTCAACCGGCTCCCTGCGTGGGGCCCTTCCGCAATGGTCTCCGGACGGCCGCCACTTGGCTTTCATGTCCTGGAAAGACGGACCGAACGGGCCGACTCGTATTCGGATTCTGTCGTCCCAAGGGCAGGATCCGACGGAGCCCGTTCCAGCTCCCGAGTGGCAAGGCGGCCCGTCCTGGATCTCGGATACCGAAATTGTCTTCGGGGAGAACTGGCGCAGTCGTCCCCTTCCCAAATCCAGTTCCCTTCACAGCTTCAACTTGAACACCCGTCAAATTACAGATCTCCCCGGTACCGCCGGTCTCTGGACCGCGCGAGCGTGCCCAACCGGGCGCTTTATAGCCGCGCAAACCATCGACATGCAGCGGCTGATCCTCTACGACCGGGAAACGGCAGGTTCGACCGAACTGTTCCATTCTCCCGAGGGAGACCTCGGTGATAACCCGATTTGGTCGAACGATGGAGCGTACATCTATATGGACGTGCCGTACGCTCACGATCCCGCCGTCTACCGCATTCGCATCGCCGACCGCAGAGTCGAGCGGGTCGCCAGCCTGGCCGGAATTCAGCGTGTCGTCGAGGGCATCGGTCTTTGGATGGGCATGACACCCGACAATTCCTTACTGGTCCTGCGTCAGGTCGAAGGGTCGGAAATCAGGTCGTGGCATTGGGTGGCGCCCTAAGGTCAGCTTAGAGGACATGGCGTGACGTATGGTCCCGGCGCGAAGCTGGGCTCAGGCGGTTTGGAAATTCGCCGTCGAGTGAAAAGGCATAAGCCAGGTTAACTGCGAGACCTACAAGTCGAGCAGATGAAAGCAGGCCTTAGTGATCCGGTGGTTCTGTATGGAAGGGTCATCGCTCAACGGATAAAAGGTACGCCGGGGATAACAGGCTGATCGGAGTCAAGAGTTCACATCGACGCTCCGGGCCCAGAGGGGGCCCCGCACCTCGATGTCGGCTCATCGCCCGCTCGTTCCAGATGGGGGTGTAGAAGCTCCCAAGGGTTAGGCGGTTCGCCTAATTAAAGCGGTACGTGAGCTGGGTTTGGCCCAGAGGGCGCTCCGAACGACCCTTTGTGTTCCAGTTGTCCCGTCAGGGGCATAGCTGGGTAGCGAAGTTCGGTCAGGATAAACGCTGAATGCAGGCGAGGGACCCACCCGTTCCCATCCCGAACACGGCAGTTACGCCTGTCAGCCCCGATTGTACTGCACGTGCGGGTGTTTGGGCGAGTAGGAAGTTGTCCGGTCTGAAAGAGAAAGCCTCCGATTTCTCGGAGGCTTTTCTGTTTGGCGCAGGTCAGAAGGTCAGGCGCGCGGAGACCTGCAACTGCCGCGAGGTGTAGATGAAGGTCGAGGCCGCGGTAGGCCGCAGGAATGCGGCGTTCGGCACGAGGCAGGCGTTGGTGTGTCCGGCGCAGGCGCCGGTGCCGGCCTTGGTGTAGTTGAACGCGGTAGTGTTCTCGGCGGTGATGTTGGTGGTGTTGAATAAGTTGAAGGCTTCGCCGATAAATTGCAGCTTCACGCGTTCGGAAATTCCGAACTCGCGTCCCATACGGAAGTCCATGTTGTGAAGCGCGGGCAGGTTGTAGGAGTTGCGGGGGAGCCAGGGCACGCGTCCGGAGGTGGAGCCGCCGGAATTGCTCACGGTGCCGCCGGTGAGTCCGCCGTCCGGACCGCCGGGCGCGAAGCCGCTGAGGTATGCGGTGAGAGGCTGGCCGGACGCCAAGGTCAGGATGGTGGAGAAGTTCCACCCGTTCACCAGCAAACGCACGGGCGTGCTGGCGATACCCGCCAAGCGCGGCATCCACACGGCGCTGCCGACGAAGCGGTGAGTCTGGTTGAGGTCCGAGATGCCGTACTCGAGTTTACGGTTCATGGGATCGATGGGATAGTCGGTGCCGAAGAAGGTGCCGTACTGGCCGGGCACCTCGCCGCCATCGGTCGCTTTGCTGAGGGTGTAATTGGCGAGGAACTCGAGTCCGTGGTTCAAGGGTTTGCGGAAGGTGATCACCAGGGAGTTGTACCAGGAGTTCACGTCGCTGTAGCCGGTCAGCACGACACCCGTGGCATCCGGGCGCGAAGTGTAGAACGGATAGCTTACGGTCTGGGTAGTGTTGCCGGCCGCATTGACCACGTCGTAACTATGGGTGGCGGTGGACGGTTGCAGGTTAGTATCCAGGAACATGGGCAGATGCATGCCACGGCTGAACACGTAGGCGGCGGAAAGGCTGGTATTGCCGGGCAACTGCCGCTCGAAGGTGACGTCGCCTTCGTGGACCATGGGGTTGACGAAGTCCGGCGTGAGGCCGTGGGTCAACTGCGTAGCGGAGGGCGGCGCGAACGTGGTTACGGTGGGGGTCAGGGCGCCGGGGAAAGGAGCGGACAGCGGCGGGCCGGGCGCCGGGTAGATCACGTTGGGAAACACGAGGCTGGAACAGGTTGCGGGCGTGCAATTGAAGGTCTGCTGATAGACGCCGTTTTCCACGCGAATCGCGTAGTAAGTGCTGTTGGAAGTCTTAGCGTAGAACATACCGTAGCCCGCGCGGAGGACGGTGTTGTTGGCGAGATTCCAGGCCAGTCCGATGCGCGGCGCAAAGTTGTTCTTATCGATATTGATGTTGCTGGAGTAGAGCGTAGTCAGCGGGGTGGCGGTGTTCGGCTTGGGCGGTTGGGGCACTAACTGCAGGTCATAGCGAACGCCGAGGTTCAAGGTCAGGCGGGGCGAGAATTTCCAGTTGTCCTGGAAGAATCCGGCGACGTCGTTGTTGTAGAAGTCATCCTTGCCCACGCCCGTGATGGGATCGGTGACCTGCGCGAAGCTGGCGAAATGGCGTCCCGTGAGGCCGTCTCCGGTGTCGATGCCGTAAGTATCCAGCACCCAGTTATTGAAGGCTGCCTGGGCGCTGCCGGTGTAGTTATAGAGTCCGCCGCCCTGGTAGAGATTGATCAGGAGCTCGTGGATGAAATTGAGGTCCAGCCCGATTTTCATGGTGTGACGGCCGTGCACGGCGGAAAGGGTGTCGGAGAGCTGGTAGCGGCTCTCGTTGGGAAATGCGGGACGGGGCAGGGCATTCGGCATGCCGTAGGTCATGACGCTGGCGATTCCCACGCTGGGGGCGTTGAAATTGGCGCCGGTCACTTCCAGGTCCTGGCCCCACTGGAAGCGAAGGCTGTTGACCAAGCTGGGGCTGAGGGTGGAATCCCAGTTGGTGACGAAGATGCGTTCGCGGGTCACGTTGGTGCCGTTAGCCGTCACGGAGAGGTTGTTGTAGGAGGGACTGGTGCTATATCCGTTCGGCGAATGGTAGTTCATCAGATCGAAGGATGTGCTGACGTGATTCGAAGGGGTCAACTGGTAATCGAGTTTGCCGAAGCCGAGATCCTGGTCTGTGGCGCGGGGAAACTGACCGACTTGGGCCGCCAGGAAGTTGTTGGCAGCGGCACACTGGGATGCGGTCACCTGGGATGGGCAAGTGAGCGGGAAGGTCGAACTGCTGGTGTAAGTGACGGGGTTGACTTTCCGCGAGCCGTCATAAGTAAAAAAGTAAAATAGCTTATCCTTGATGATGGGCCCGCCGACGGAGGCGCCGAACTGCTGCTGCTGGTGGATGGGCTGGCTGTAGATACCCTGTGACTTGCTCACCGGATCGAGCGCGTTGAGGGTGGGGTAGCGCAGGTAATAGAACAGGTCGCCGTGAATGGCGTTGGTGCCGGACTTGGTCACTGCGTTGACGACGCCGCCGGCCGCCTGCCCGAGTTCCGCGCTGTAATTGCTGGAACTGACTTGGTATTCCTTGATGGAATCCATGCTGTAGACATAAGCACCGGACAAGGCACGGCCGCGGGCCTCGGAGAAGAACGCCTGATTGTTGTTGGCGCCATCCACGGAATTCTCGTTGTAGAGTCCGGAGATTCCCCGATAGGAGACGAGGCCGCTGCCGCCGTCGTTGGTGACATTGGGTGTCAGGAGGGCGAAGCTATCCCAGCGCCGTCCGGCGATCGGGAGGTTCTCGACGAGGCCCTGGCTCACGACTTGCGAGACTTCGGTCTTCTCGGCATCGACAACGGGGGCTTCCCCGCTGACAGTCACAACCTGCTCGGCGGCCTTGACGGTCATGCCGAGGTTCACGGCGAGTGTCTGGCCCACCTGCAAAACCAGGTCTTTGCGCAGGACATCGGCGAAGCCGGCCTTGGATGCCTCGACCTCATAATGTCCAGGCGCCAAGAACGGCGCTTCGAAGACGCCGGCATCGCTGGTTTCGGTGCGGCGTTCGATTCCCGTATCAGTGTTGCGAATGACTACGGCCGCGGCCGGGACGCTCGATCCTGAGGGATCCAGGATGGTGCCTGTAATGGTCGCGGATCCAGCGCCTTGGGCGAGCGCCCGGCCTGGTCCGCAGATCAACGCCAGCGTCAACACGCAGGCTAGCGATAGCGTTTGTTTGTCGGTCATGGATAAATTGAGTGACGAGACAATAGCGTACCACAACCGATGTTACGGATCCGTTAATCGTTTAGCTGCCTGAGAGGTTTACCTCGGCGCCAGCCGCAGCGCGGGGGGCTCTGCCGCAGGCCGATATAATAGGCCGCATGGCTGGGGGAACATTTTCGGATGGGGACGTGCCGGGGCTGCGCCAGCTTTGCCGGCGAGGTGGGCCGCGGCGGGGACGACGGGTTCTGTGAACAGCGGAACAGTTTCATGGAATGGGGCTGTGTCGATTGCGTGGGACCGTGCAGTATGCGGCGCAAGGCACACCAGTAAGGTCATCGTTAAGCCGTGAGCGGCAAAACCGCACGCACGGTTTGGAAAGGGGTTCGTTGAAAGCGGGCTGGCGGCAAGGCCAGCACCGCGTCAAAATCTACCTATGAAATTGCTATGCTTCGTTTTGCTTATGCCAGCTCTATACGGACAAACCTCGTACGATTTGCTGCTGAAGGGCGGCCACGTAATCGACGGAAAGAACCACATCAACGCAGTGAGGGATGTGGCCGTTGCGGACGGACGGATCGCGGCGGTGTCGCCCGATATTCCGGCGGCGAAAGCCGCGAAGGTGGTGGACGTCAGCGGATTATATGTGACGCCCGGGCTCGTGGATATGCATGCCCACGTCTATGCGGGCACGGGGCAGCGGGGGGCATATTGCGGCGACAACAGCGTGTATCCGGACGGCTTCACGTTCCGCACGGGTGTGACGACGGTGGTGGACGCGGGGAGCTCGGGATGGCGGAATTTCCCGGATTTCAAGGACCGGGTGATCGACCGGTCACATACGCGGGTGCTGGCGTTCCTGAATATCGTCGGCGCGGGCATGGCCGGCAAGGTGGAGCAGGACGTGGAGCAGATGGACCCGAAGGCAGCGGCTGAGCAGGCCATGCGGTATCGGGACATTATTGTGGGCATCAAGACGGCGCACTATGCAGGCCCGGAGTGGACGGCGGTGGAACGCGCAGTGGAGGCGGGAACACTGGCGAACATTCCGGTGATGGTGGACTTCGGGACCTTCCGGCCGGAGCGTCCATTTCAAGACCTGGTGCTGAAGAAGCTGCGGCCGGGCGACATTTATACGCACATGTACTTGAGCTGGGTTCCGATGTTGGACGACAGCGGGCGAGTTCTGCCGTATCTATTCGAGGCGCGGCGGCGCGGGGTGATTTTCGACGTGGGGCACGGGGGCGGCAGCTTTCTGTTCCGGCAAGCAGTGCCGGCGATGCGGCAGGGATTCGGGCCGGATTCGATATCGACGGACTTGCACATTGGCAGCATGAACGCGGGAATGAAGGACATGTTAAATGTGATGTCGAAGTTTCTGAACATGGGAATGCCGCTGGACGAGGTGATCCTACGCTCGACCTGGACTCCGGCGCGGGAGATCAAGCACGAGGAACTGGGCAATCTGTCGGTGGGCGCGGCGGCGGATGTGGCAGTGCTGCGGGTAGAGGAAGGCCATTTCGGATTCGTGGATACGTACGGGGCACGCCTGCGAGGGACGCGGAAGCTGGAATGCGAGCTGACGGTGAGGAACGGACGGGTGGTATGGGACCTGAACGGGATCACGCGGGAGGATTGGGACAAACTGGGCAAGTACCTGGCGCAGGGGGATGGCAAGTGGGACGGGACCCTGGGGGCAGAGATCAGGAGGCGAAAGTGAAAGCGGGCCGCAAGGGAAGATGGTTTGTCCCGATGCGGCTGGTAGCTTTGTGGAGCGCGGCGATGTTCGGGCAGGGCTCGCCGGTGCTCACGCTACAGGACGCACTGGTGCGGGCGAAGAAGGTGGCGCAGCAGTATCAATCGGCGGTGATCACGGCGGAACTGGCGCATGAGGATCGAGTACAGGCCAAGGCGGGACTGCTACCGACGTTGAACTGGTTCAACCAATACATCTACACGCAGGGCAACGGCCTTCCGTCAGGGATTTTCGTATCGAATGACGGGGTTCACGTGTACAACAACTACGCCCTGGTGCACCAGGACCTGATCGCGCCGGGGAAGATGGCGGACTATCGGCGGGCGATTGCGGCGGAGGCAGCGGCGCGGGCGAAGGCGGACATCGCGGCGCGGGGGCTGACGGCGACGGTGGTGCAAGATTATTACACGCTTCTGTCGGCGCAACGGAAGTCGGCCAACGCGCAGCAGAGCGTGAAGGAGGCGCGAGCGTTTCTGGACGTTACGCGCAAACTGGAGAGGGGGGGCGAGGCCGCTCATTCGGACGTGGTGAAAGCCGAGATCACGGTGGCGCAACGGGAACGCGATGGGCAGGACGCGGAATTGGCCATCGCGCGGGCGCGAATCGGATTCGGAATCCTGTTGTTCGCGGACTATACGCAAGCGTTTTCGGTGGAAGACAACCTGGGGACGGCACCGCCGCTGCCGGAGCGGGCGCAGGTGGATGAGATGGCGAAGAGGAACAATCCGGATATACGGGCGGCGCTGGCCACCGTGCGGCAGGAGGAGTTCGAGGTAAGGTCGGCGCGGGCGGCCTATTTTCCGATTTTCTCGCTCGATTACTTCTATGGGATCAACGCGAATCAGTATGCGATCTGGAACCGGGAGCACGACCGGAATCTGGGGTCGGTGGCGCAAGGCACGCTGACCATTCCGGTTTGGAATTGGGGCGCGACGCGGAGTAAAGTGCGGCAGGGCCAATTGCGATTAGAGCAGGCGCGAATGGACTTGAGCCTGGCGCAGCGGACGCTGCTGGCGAACCTGGATGCGTTTTACCTGGAGGCGCAGGCCGCGGCGGCACAGCTCGATTCACTGCGGCGGTCGGCGGACCTGGCGGCGGAGAGTTTACGATTGACGCTGTTGCGTTACGAGGCGGGAGAAGTGACGGTTTTGGAAGTAGTGGATGCGCAGAGCACGCTGGCGCAGGCGCGCAACGCGGAAGACGACGGGCTGGTGCGGTATCGGGTAGCGTTGGCCAGCCTGGAGACACTGACGGGGACTTTCTGAAATGGGACGGTACACGCTGGCAATTGCGGGGCTGAGTGTATGGTGGCTGGCGGCGGGTTGCGGCTCGAAAGAGGAGAAAGAAGCCGAGCCGGTGGCGCGCGTGCAGACGGCGGCGGTTAGGATGGATTCGGTACGGCGGATTATCGAGGCGGACGGGATTCTGTATCCGCGGAACCAAGCGTCGGTGGTGCCGAAGATCAGCGCGCCGGTGAAGGCGTTCTACGTGAACCGGGGCGATCGCGTACGAGAAGGGCAGTTGCTCGCCACGTTGGAGAACCGGGACCTGGCGGCGGCGGCGGCGGAGAGTAAAGGCCAATACGAGCAGGCGGAGGCTAACTATCGGGCCACTACGGCGGCTACGGTTCCGGAAGAAGTGGTAAAAGCACAGACCGACGTACAGGCGAACAAAGAGGCGATGGACGCGGCGCAGAAGGTGTACGAGAGCCGGCAGGAGCTGCTGGCGGAAGGAGCGTTGGCGCGCAAGCTGGTACAGGACGCGCAGGTAGCCTACGTGCAGGCGCGCAGCCAGTACGAGGCGGCCAAGCAACATCTGGAGGCGTTACAGAGCGCCGGCAAGCAGGAACAGATCAAGACAGCCGAGGCGCAGGTGGCGACGGCCAAGGCGCATTACCAGGGCTCCGAGGCGCAACTCAGCTATGCAGAGATACGCAGCCCGCTCAACGGGGTGATCGCGGACCGCGGTGTGTATCCGGGAGAGATGGCTACGGCGGGATCGCCGCTGTTGACGGTGATCGACAACTCGCGGGTGGTAGCGCGGTTGAACGTCCCACAGGGGCAGGCGATGTATCTGAAGGTGGGCGGCGCAGCGATGTTGAAGCAGGCCGATGGGACCGAGGAGACACCGGGGGCGGTGACAGTGGTGAGCCCGGCGGTGGACCCGAACAGCACGACGGTGCAGGTGTGGGTGGAGACGGCGAATCCGGGAGGGCGGCTGCGGGCGGGCGTGTCGGTGCACGTGAAGTTCATCGCAGAGACGATCGCGAATGCAGTAGTGGCGCCGGCGGCGGCGCTGCTTTTGGGCGAGGAAGGCGGCACACAAGTGATCGTGGTGGGCACGGACAAGATCGCCCACATACAGAAGGTCGAGGCGGGGGTCCGCGACGGGGACAAAGTACAGATATTGAGCGGCGCGAAGCCGGGGGAACAGGTAGTGACGGTGGGCGGTTTGGGGCTGGAAGACGGGACCAAGGTGGAAGTGGAGAAAGAACGCTCGTGAATGGCACACCGCATTGGACAGCGCGGCACGCGAAGCCGATCGTTTTTGTCATTGTGACGCTGGTGGCGATGGGGATTTACCTGGCGGGCACGATTCCAGTGGCGGTTTTTCCGTCGACGGATTTTCCACGTGTGGTGATCGGCGTGGACAATGGCGTGGCACCGATCGACCAGATGCTAGTGACGGTCACACGGCCGATTGAAGAAGCGGTCAACAGCGTACAGGGGGTGGAGAAGGTGCAGTCCATCACCAGCCGGGGGCAGGTGGAGGTGGACCTGTTTTTCTCGTGGAAGGTGGACATGTACCGGACGCTGGAACGGGTGAACGCGGCGCTGGCGCGGGCGCAGAGTTCGCTGCCGCCGACGGCCAAGGTGACGGCGAACCGGCTGACGTTCGCGGCATTTCCGATCATGGGGTACAGTCTGACATCGGACACGGTTCCGGCGACACAACTTTGGGAGATGGCCACTTACGAACTGAAGCCGCGGCTCAACCGTTTGACTGGCGTTTCCACGGTGGTGCTGCAAGGCGGGCAGGAACCGGAGTTCGAAGTACGGCCGGATCCGGCGAAGCTGCTGGCGGCGGCAGTGAGCGTACCGGGGCTGTTGGACGCGATCGGCCGGAGTAATTTGATCGATTCGCCGGGGCTGATCGAGCACCGGCACGAACTGGTACTGAGCCTAGTCAGCGGGCAGGTGCGCACGCCGACTGAAATTTCGAACATCGTGGTGAAGACAACGCCCGCGGGCGCGCCGATTCATTTGGGCGACCTGGGGCGGGTGTTGAACGCGGTGAAGCCGGTGTACACGATCGTGACGGCGAATCAGAAGCCGGCAGTACTGTTGAATATTTATCGCCAGCCGGACAGCAATACGGTGCAGGTGGCGGATGCGGTGCATGCGGAGGTGGAACGCATACGCCAGGCAATACCGAAGAGCGTAGCGCTGCAGCCCTTCTACGACCAGTCGGAGTTGGTGACCGATTCGATCGACAGCGTGCGCGACGCGATCCTGATCGGACTGGTGCTGGCATCGCTGATCCTGGTGCTGTTCTTGCGAGACTGGGGCACTTCGCTGGTCGCGGGCCTGGTGATTCCGGCGACGGTCGCGTTGACATTCATTGCGCTACGCGTGTTGGGCCAGAGCTTCAACCTGATGACGCTGGGCGGACTGGCGGCGGCAGTGGGGCTGGTGATCGACGACGCGATCGTGGTGGTGGAGAATATCGTGGCGCACCGGGACGCGGGCGAGACGCGCGGGGAGGCCATTGGGAATGCGATCCGGGAGATTCGGACGCCGCTGGTGGGATCGACACTGACGCCGATCGTGGTGTTTCTGCCGCTGATCTCGATTACGGGGGTAAACGGAGTGTTCTTCCGGGCGCTAGCGCTGACGGTGGGGATGGCGCTGCTGACGTCACTCGCGCTGGCGCTGACCTGGACGCCGACACTGAGCCATTACCTGTTGCGCTCGCGCCGGGCCAGCCACCCCGGAAGAGATGAGCACGCGGACGTTCCACGGAGCGTGATGCGGGTGTACGAACGTGTGCTGCGCGGCATGCTGGAGCATCCGTTGGCGTTCGCAGTTTTTGGCGCGGTCATGATCGCAGCTTCGTATTTCTGTTACCAGGCTTTGGGCACGGATCTGCTGCCGAGCATGGATGAGGGCGGTTTCATTGTGGACTATATCATGCCGGCCGGGTCGTCGCTGGAAGATACAAACCGGGTGGTGTCCGCAGTGGAAGGGATTCTGCGCAGGACGCCGGAAGTACAGAGCACGTCGCGCCGCACGGGCATGCAATTGGGACTGGCCCAAGTGACAGAGGCGAACACAGGCGATATTTCGGTCAAGCTGAAGCGGAAACGGAGCCGCAGCGCGGAGGAAGTTATCGCCGATGTGCGGGAGAAGATCGCCAAGCAGGAGCCGATGTTACAGGTTGAGTTTCCGCAATTACTGCAAGATATGATTGGCGATCTGACGAACGCGCCGGAGCCGGTAGTGATCAAGTTATTCTCACAGGATCCGGCCACGTTAAGGGAGTGGGCGCCGAAGGTGGCGGATGGGATCAAGAAGATCCACGGTGTGGTGGACATACTAAACGGGATCGACAATACGATCAGCGGGCCGGCGCTTACGTTCCAGGTAGAGCCGTCGGTGGCGGCACGAGCGGGATTTACACCGCAAGAGGTGGAACTGGACGTCAGTGCCATTCTGCAGGGGGAACCGGCGCCGACGCCGGTGGTAATCGGAGAGCGGTCCTACACGATACGGGTACGATTTCCAGAAGTGACCCGGTCGTCGCTGCAGGCGATTCAGAACACGCTGCTGGTCAGTTCGACCGGCAAGACCGCCACGCTAGGTACGCTGGCGAGCGTTACGGAAGATCCCGGACAGACGGAGATCCGGCGCGAGAACCTACAACGTGATGTGACAGTAACGGCGCGACTGGAAGGCCTGAATCTGGGTGACGGAATGGCGGCAGTGCGGAGGGTGGTCAAAGGGTTGGGGCTGCCGGGGAACATCCGGATAGCCTACGGCGGCGGGTACGAGGAGCAACAGCGATCATTCCGGGACTTCGCGTTCGTACTGGTGCTGGCTGTGCTGCTGGTCTTCACGGTTCTGTTATTCGAATTCGGCAGTTTTGCGGCGCCGGTGGCGATTCTATCGTCGGCGCTTCTATCCACGTCGGGCGTCTTTCTGGGGCTGTTGGTCACCGGAACCACATTCAATATCTCCTCGTTTATGGGGCTGATCATGGTCATCGGGATTGTGGCTAAGAACGGTATTCTGCTGCTGGATGCGGATCAGAAGTTCCGAGGCGAAGGGATGGCGGCGGAAGAGAGCATGATTCGTGCCGGTGAGCGTCGATTACGGCCGATCATGATGACGGCGCTGGCCACGGTAGCTGGGATGGTGCCGCTGGCTCTGGCATGGGGCGCGGGATCCCAAATGCTGCAACCTTTGGCGATCGCGGTAATTGGGGGGATACTAGCGTCGATGGTGTTGTCGCTGGTGGTTACGCCCGCGGTGCATTATTACATGGCGGACTAAGGCGAACTTCGCGCGGAAATTCGCAACGATCACAGGCTACGTAAAAATTTCTCCACGTTCAGATTCTATTACTTAGGCTGGCTCACGAAATACGCGAGCAGCCGGCGATGTTAGTGTCTAAATCGGGAATGAGATTTGCGCGTGACCGAACATCACGATGATGGTATGGAGATTGAGGGCAGCCTGGGAGGGCATCCAGGGAAAACACGTGCGCGCAGGTTCTGCGAGGTCAGCGCAAGATGGGTAAGTCCAAGGCAGAGTGGTCTTCCCGACAAGCCTTAAACTACCGCCCGCTGCCATCGCAGCAGACATTTCACGAAAGCGAATCGCGATTCAAGGGGTTTTCCGGGCCAGTAGCTTCCGGAAAGAGCCAGGCGTTGTGTTATGAGGCAGTGAAGCTGAGCTTCATCAACGCAGGCAGGCAAGGTCTGATTGGAGCACCGACTTATCCGATGTTGCGCGATGCGACCCAGACGAGCCTGTTCGCGATTCTGGATGGGGAAGACATTCCATACCGGTTCAACAAGGCGGAGAATACACTCACCCTCACAGATTGCGGATCGCGCATTATTTTCCGGCCGGTTGACGATTTTGACCGGCTGCGAGGTACAAACCTCGCCTGGTATGGTCTGGATGAACTGACGTACTCGCCCGAGGGCGCCTGGCTCCGGCTAGAGGGACGGCTACGAGATCCGCAGGCTACACGACTCTGTGGTTTTGGAGTGTGGACGCCTAAGGGTTATGACTGGGTTTATCAGCGGTTTCTGGCGGACCCCGTGCGGGGATACAGCGTCGTGCTGGCGAAGCCGCAGGAAAACCGCTTCCTGCTGGAACAGGTACCGGACTTTTACGATCGGCTGAAGAGCAGTTATGACGAGGCCTTCTATCAGCAAGAGGCGCTGGGCCAATATCTTAATTTGCGGGGCGGGCTGGTCTATCATGCGTTCAGCCGGCAGGAGCACGTAAAGCGGCTGCAGATCAACCCGCAATATCCATTGCTTTGGGCGCTGGATTTCAACGTAGATCCAATGTCATCGGTAATCGTGCAGATGGAGGGTAACAACGTATTCGTTCTGGACGAAATCGCGATGCGGCATGCCAGCACTTTCGAAGCCTGCGAACAGTTCCAAAAGCGGTTTCCAAACCACGCCGGCGGCGTGGTCATTTACGGAGATGCATCCGGTAATACGCAGCAGACCACAGGCAGCTCCGACTATCAGATCGTCAAAGACTACTTCCGGGCCAAATATGGCATCCGGCCTTCTTATAAGGTGCCGAAGGCGAATCCGAACGTTCGGGACCGCATCATGTTGACCAACGCCACGTTGCGGTCGGCAGCCAACGAGATCCATCTTTTTGTGGACGAGAGATGCAAGGAGCTTATTAAGGACTTCGAACAGGTCTCCTATAAGCCCGACAGTAATGCGATCGACAAAGAGAAAGACAGGCGGCGGACGCACCTTTCGGACGCACTGGGATACCTGTTGTGGCAAGAGCGCCGTCCGCATGCCGTAATGGGAGAGCAAGGGGAGCGGCTGATCTGAGGCATAGATGTTGAACATCGACCGGGAGCACCCCGAGTACGCCGCGCGCAAGGCGATGTGGCGCAAGTACCGAGACCTCTATGCGGGCGGCGACCAGATGCAGGAACATGCCTTCGAGTATCTGGTCCGGCGCCACAAAGAGCCTAACGAGATCTACGCCGAGCGTCTCAGCAGGGTCTTTTACGAGAACTACATCGGCTCAATCATCGATTGGTACGCGGCGACGCTTATGCGACGGGAGGCGGCGCTGCTGTTTGAAGGCAACGATGAAGGCGCCAAGGATTTTTATAACAGGTTCACGGAAGACTGCGATCTAAAGGGCACGAGTCTGGCGGAGTTCTTCCGACAACGGATTGTAGAAGCGCTGGTGGAGGGCCGTAGCTATACAGTCGTCGATTTTCCGCGATCATCGGTGGTACCCAGCAATCGCGCGGAAGAGGATGCGCTGGGCGGCTCGCGGGCTTACCTGGTAGATTACTCGCCCGAGGAATTGATCAACTGGAGTTACGACGATCACGGGGGATGGGAATGGGCGGTGATCCGGACGTCGACGCTGCGGAAGTCCAAGGTGACGGAGAGCGACTGGGCCCGGGAGACACGTTGGATTTATTATGACCGGCAAAGGTACGAAGTGTACGAGCAGTTGCGGGATAAAGAGATCAAGCTGGTCGATCAGGGGCTACATGGGCTGGCCGCGCAGAACCGGGTACCGATATTCACCCTGCGCGTGACCGCGGGGCTGTGGCTGATGAACAAGGCCGCGCTCTTACAGCTCGAGCATTTCAACAAATCGAACGCCTTATCGTGGGCGTTGACGATGGGGTTGTTCGCCTCGCCGGTGGTCTATTCGGATCGAGAATGGAACCAGATCGTTGGCGAATCGTACTTCATCCAACTGGGGCCGGGAGACCGGTTCGGATGGACAGAACCGGAAGGAAAGGTATACCAGATCGCAGCCGATAACCTGAACCAGTTGAAAGATGAGATATATCGGGTGTGTTATCTGATGACACATGCAGCGAGCTCGGATTGGACGGGCCAACAGCAATCGGGAGCGAGCAAGCAACGAGACTTCAGTATCACGCAGGAGGTCCTGAGGGCGTACGGCGACGCAGTGAAGGATACGATGAAACAGGTTCTGCAGGCCATTGCCGCCGCGCGAAAGGACGATATCTCGATCGACGTTTCCGGCCTGGACGAATTCGATATCGGCGAATTCGGTACTGAGCTGGATGACGCACGAAAGCTTTTAAGCCTGGGCATCGTATCGCCCACGCTGAAGAAGCAGGTGTTCAAGAAGCTAGCCCTGAAGTTCCTGTCGGATGTGAGGCAGGAGATCAAAACACAGATTGTGCAGGAAATCGAGGCACAGGAATAGGCGCCACGCGCGGGTTGGGCGACGACTCCAGTGCAAGGTGAAACATGGAAGACACAGACGTGCAATCAATTGTGAAGCAGGCGATTCAGGAATTTCTGCAAGAGCAACAGGCCAAGAGCGAGCCGGCGTACAAGACGGAACTGATGGAGGAACGCAAGAGACGCGAGCAACTGGAACGGCGCCTGAGCGAAGTCGAAGAGGAAAGTAAGCGCAGCCGGCAAGCAGCGGAAAACGCAGAGCGAAGTTCCGCCATCCGGGCCGAGTTGCAACGGCTCGGTGTAGCGAAGATCGATCTGGCGTTCAAGGCCGTGCAGGACGGTGTATTTCGGACGGATGACGGCCGGCTTCTAGCTCACGGCGACAGCGGCGAGTTACCGCTCAAAGAGTATCTGTCGAGCTTCGTGAGTGAGAATCCGGAATTCCTGCCGGCCCGCATTCCTGGAGGCTCAGGTATTACCGCGGCGCACAAAGCTCCGCGCGAGGGGATGGAGAGTGTGGACCTAGACGGCATCCGGCCGGGTATGAGCGCCGAGGACCTGGAGCGCGCGCGCAAGGAGATTCTGAGGGTAGCTTCGCAGAATCTGCGCTGAGGTATGGCAGGACAGGCAGGAATGCCTGATTTCAAGGACAGGCAAGCAAGCCTGCCCCACTTAGGAGAATGAATGGCGACAATCACATCAGCTAACGTGGCCAGCGCGATTGTGAAGCTGGTGGCGGCAGACGCACTGCCCGCCTTGGTCGGAAACCTAGTAATGGGTAATCTGGTCAACCGTGACTATGAACCCGTTTTGGCGCAGGCCGGAGACACGGTAAATATCCCGATTCCGCCGACACTGGTAGCCAATAACATCGCGGAGGGCGGACAAGTCCAGCCGCAAAATCCCAGCCTGGGGAATGCCCAGATCGTTCTGAACACACACGCCGAGGCCACATTCCAGATTCCAGATGTCACCAAGGTGCTGGCGGTGCCGGACCTGTTGCAGGTCTATATGCAGCCGGCGGTGGTGGCAATTGCCGAGAACATCGAAACGAGCCTGCTGAATTTATACGCAGGATTTTCGGCGAATACTCCAGTCGGTACGCCGGGTACGCCGTTAGTAGAATCGGTCATCGATCAAGCGGAGAGCGCCTTGTTCTCAGCGAAGGTCCCACCGTCGGAGCCGAAGTATCTGATCGTGGACGCCGCAACTTATTCACAACTTCGGCAGATCGAGCGTTTCAGCGAATACCAGACCGCCGGCGAGGCTGGCATGCGGGCGCTTATCGACGGCACGGTAGGCAAAATCAAAGACTTCTTCGTTCTGCGATCGCAATACGTAGCAGCGACGGGCAGTTCGCCGCTCACGACGCATAATATCGCGTTCACAAAGAATGCCATCGGACTGGTGATCCGGCGGCTGCCGCAGCCGTTATACGGTACGGGAGCGGTGGCGCACTACGCCGAGATGGGGAATTTCGGTATGCGAGTAGTAATGAGTTATCAACCGAATACCCTGGCGCAACAGTTCACCGTCGACGTGCTTTACGGATGCGCAGTGATCCGGAACAATTTCGGCGTGCAGGTGAACACCTAATTGCGGGGGAGGCGGCCGGGCGGGTAGACCACGGTCGATGGTGACCCACCCGGCAGAAAAAAGCTAATAACTATGGACCTACAGATATATTACAGGAAAATTCGCGAAGCCGAGGAACGGCTCAAGGATCCTTCCGTGGTGGTGAGCAGCCTGGCGACTTCGGACGGAGGGCGCGACGGTGTGAAGACCGAGGTGTCCCGGCGAATCGCGGCGAGGATGATCGTGGAGGGTACGGCGCGGCTGGCAACGGCGGATGAGAGTCGAGAGTTTCAGGAGCAGAAGGCCGAGGCAAAGCGACAGGCGGACCAGTTGACGGCCGCCTCGCGCATGCAGTTCACTGTGATTTCGCCCAGCGAATTGCGGAAGCTGAGAGCCACCGGCCAGGCTGGCAAAGAGTAGGGCATCGACAATGGCGCTGTTTACCGACGGCATCTCGACAATTGAGGACCTGGCGAATCAGGATTCAGCGGTGCTAAGCACGGCACAGGCGGAGAACATAAATCTCGCTGAGAAGCTGCTTTTGGCGCAGCAAGATCTTGGGATTGAAATCACATTGCTGCTACAACGGAGCAATACGTACGACTGGCAGTTCTGGTTACAACCGACGCCGCAATTGAGTAATGTCGTGGTGACACCACCACTGCAGCTTTGGCACGTGTATCACACGCTGCGCCTTGTGTATCAGGACGTGTATTTCAACCAACTCAACGACCGTTTCAAGGCGAAGAGGGACCAGTTCCATGAGTTAGCGGATAGGGCGATGCAAAATCTGATGCAGACCGGCCTCGGTATGGTCGGCGATCCGATTCCGCAGGCAGCAGCACCGCAACTGGGTTCGACAGCAGGCGGACAACCTGCTCAGACGTATTATGTCAGCGTGTCGTGGCTGAATGCAGAAGGTCAAGAGGGGCAGGCAAGTAACTCAGCCTGCTTGGCAGTGACGGCCGCAAACGCGGTAGTGGCGCAGCCGGTAAACGCCCCCGGGAACGCAAGGGCCTGGAACGTATACGTCGGGCTGACGACCACAACGTTGGTGTTGCAGAATTCACCGGGGATCGCACTCGATCAGGTATGGGTGCAGGCGTCACCCGTAGCGACGACGGGGCGAACTCCGGGTACGGGGCAGGCACCGGACTATCTCCAGGCGCTGCCCAGGGTCATTCAACGGGGTTGAGACATGGCTTGGGTTGGCAGCACAGTAGCATCGCAGATCGTGACTCTATTAAGCGCGCCGCAAGGGATAAATGCCGCTATTGCGACGCTGGCGCTGGTTGAGAACGCAACGTCAAGTACGCTCGGCCAAAGTCAGATTGTCGCCCAGAACGCGTCGATCGAGATCAGCGAGCGGACTGCAAATGTGACATATCCGACCATTTGTGTGTATTGCGAGAAGATCGTTAACCAACTGAAGGAGAAGTTTCGAGAGTTCTCGGGCAAAGCGGTAATGGCAATCGAGGTGCGCGTATCTCAGGACCGGCTGGACGGAATTGAACAACAACTCGAGATGTACGTCGACGCAGTCACCCAAGTGCTGGACCAGAGCCGGGGTGACTGGGGTGAAGGGATGTACTACGCCGGAACGTACGAAGCAGCACTGGGACCCGTGAAAAGGGGCGGACAGAACTTCATCCAAGTGGGCAAGGTCACTTTCGATGTCGGGGTAAGCGAGTAGGGCTATGTCGTCATATATATCATCGAATGCAAATCGCTTCTATGCCGGGCTGGAGAACAGCTATGGGCAGACGCCCGCGATTACCGCTCAGAACCGACTGCCCGCAGTAAAGCTGACCGCTAAAAACCAGTTGGAGAAGACTGACCGCCGAGACAAGACAGGCAGCCGGACGTTTGTAGGGCTGCCGGCCGGTCTACGGCGCACGACAAACTTCAACGTTATCACATATATGACGAGTTGGGGCCAACAAAGTGCCGGTCCCGCCTATGGACCGCTGTTTCAAGCAAGTTTCGGGGCGGCGCCCTTGTTCTATGCGGGCGGCGTTGCAGCGGCCGGCTGCAACGGCACATCGCTGGATTTCGCAGTGCCGCACGGCCTTGTGTGCGGTCAGGGAATATCGTACAACGGCGAGATCAGGTTCGTTGCTGTAGTCAGCGGACCGACATCGGTACAGTTGAATGCGCCGTTCTCCAAGGCGCCGGAGGCCGGTGCGGAGATCAACGCTACTGTCTCATATCTTCCCGCGAGTGTGTTGCCGAGTATCAGCATTTTCGACTACTGGGACCCTACCGACGCGGTGCAGCGTATCTTATGTGGAGCCGCCGTGAACCGGATGACAATCAAGATCAATGGTGACTTCCACCAGTTCGAGTTCAGCGGAATGGCCCAAGATCTCATTGACAGCGCCGCCTTCGCGACCGGTATGGGACAATTGGCGAGTTTTCCTGCCGAGCCGCCGCTTGGGGCGTTTGACTACTCGATCGTTCCCGGAAACATGGGTGAAGCATGGCTAGGCAGCACCCCTGGGCAATTCTCGACGATCACGGGCGGCACATTCCAGCTCGATAACGGCCTGGATACTCGGGCGAGGGAATTCGGCAGCAATCTGCCATTAGCCATCGCGCCTGGCCCTCGCTCGGTAACGGCGAGCTTTAACCTCTATGAGTTGAACGATGGCGCCACGCAAGGGCTTTACCGGGCCGCACGGCAGCAGGCGCCAATCAATATTATGTTTCAGCTCGGCCAACAGACCGGACAGGTGATGGGTGTTTACCTGCCCGACGTAGTGCCAGTAGTTCCCGAATACGACGATAGCGACAATAGGCTGCAATGGACCTTCCAGGGATCGAGAGCTCAAGGGACTGCAGACAATGAAATCGCGGTTGCCTTTGGCTAGCCGCTGGAGACATATGAAGTATCCGAGCTTTGAAGTGTTCCATTCACGATTGGTAAGCGGAGTGACGTATTTAATTCTCAAGATGTCATTCGGCCGGCGTGTGGATCTTACCAGGCGAATTCGAGATCTGGCCAGCAAGCGGGAGTTTCTCGAGGCGGGGGCAACACCGCAAGACAAGATGGACGCCGGCTTGTTGGCAGCGGAAATTGATCGTATTTATGTCATGTGGGGCCTCAAGGAAATCACCGGCCTGGAAGTTGATGGTGTGACCGCCACGCCAGAGATATTGGCCGATTATGGGCCTGAAGAGCTATTCCGAGAGGCTCTGAGCGCAATCAAACAGCAGTGCGGATTGTCGGAAGCTGAACGAAAAAACTGACTGTCGCACTCCACTTTCTGTTTTCAAAGCAGGCCGGCTGGGAGTGCACGACTTGCCGCAAAGCCGGCCTGGAGATACGACGCCGATGCGGGTGGATTCGCGACGCACAGGCAACTCCGGAGCGAGTGATTTGGGCCAGGCACGGTGCAGCCACAACGACGTGTCCGAAATCCTATGTCACCGGCCAGAGCATGGCCTGGATCGAGGAATACCTGGTGCGCCGGAAGATAGGACAACTGAGTATCGACGCATTGGAGGCACGCCAAGTGGAGGCTTTTCTGATTCTCGAGCAGGAGTTGGCAAAACACACGCCTATCGGCCGCCGTGAGGCAGCACAAGGAGAATATGCCTAACGCATCGCAAGAAGCGATTCTGGCGGCGTATGTACAAGCGGTTGGCAGCTCCGCCAGCGATACGAGCACACCCGGCAAGATTACCAGTCTCGTACCTCCGGATGAAACAGAACTTACCAATGCCCTCACCTCTGCGACGCAGGTAATCAACGCGCAGACGCAGGCAACCACTGCGAACACTGATGCGCTGGGGCGCGACGCACAGACGCGGTCCGGTGGCGGCGTGGCGAGCGACCTGTCGGGCGCCTTGAACACGGCCAGCCAGTTGCTGGGCGGCGGCCTGAGCTTCATGCCCCTTATCTCATTGTTCTCCGGTTTATTCGGCGGCGGACAATCCGAGCAGCCTGCCCCGCTGGTACAGTACGCCGCTCCGCCATCTCTCAACCTGGAATCCACCAGCAACTACCAGAGTGTCACTTGGGGCGAAAACGGGTTGCCGCGGGGTCCGGGCCCGGCTTCGACGGGCGCCGCGCAGCAAATCAACGTTCAGGTTCAGGCAATGGACAGCCGGTCTTTTCTCGACCATAGCGACGAGATTGCACAGGCAGTCCGACAAGCGATGCTGAATATGAACGCCCTCAACGACGTGGTAACCAGCCTATGACCAGTTTTCCAACTCTAAAGACCGGGGCGGTGATGCAATATCCGGCAAAGCGGAAGTTGCAATTCAACACGGACATAATCAGGTTTTTGGATGGCAGTGAACAACGACTTCGTGACAGCGCCTCCGCGCTGCACGAGTGGACCATCCAATTGGATTTGCTGGATGAGGGGGAACTTGAGACGTTCGACCAGTTCGTCGTATCGAACCAAGGGAGATTTGGCAGCTTCTCCTTTACCGATCCATGGGATGGAACAGTATATTCCAATTGCAGCCTGAAGGGCGACCTCTTTGCGTTTCAGTTACGTGGAGAAATGCGAGGTAGGGCGACCGTCGTCGTGTGCGAGAACAGAACTTAATATTAAGCTTGCCGCATCGGCACTCTGGCTCCCGATCGTCGGCCGACGGCCGTGAAGCCGGCCGCCGGACATGCCGAGAGATTCAAGGACATCGGGATGATCTATTTTCCTCAATTGTCGTCCAGGGCAACAGGTCAGTTTCCACTGCAGCGGCAGCGGATAACTCGGACAGTTGTCAACCAGAGCTGGCAGGATTACCAAATTAAGCTAGCAGACCCCGGCGCGGCGATCACGGGATGGCATCTCTCCTTCAACGAGTTGAGTGACCAAGAACTGGCCGCTTTAGAAGCCTTGTTTCAGACCGTAGAGGGCAGTCTCACACCCTTTACATTTCTCGATCCGACAGATAATTTGCTGGCGTGGAGCGAGGAATTGGAACAACCCGCCTGGCAGCCGGACCCGCTCTTGCTGTTGACGGGCGGGTTAGCCGATCCGTTAGGCGGATCGTCAGGATACCAGCTTGTTAATAACACTCCAGCGAGGTTGATACTCCAGCAAACGATCAATGGCCCTGCGTCGCTGGAATACTGCTTGAGTGTTTACGCGAAGAGCGATCAATCGACAAATCTTTATCTGGTGCGCGGCTCAGAATGTGATGCGCGCAGCATCGGTATGCAATGGCAACGCATAAGCTCCGCGGGGCAACTGGAAAGCTCGGCGGAGTCCATCACAGTCGGTGTAGCTCTGGATCCGGGAAGCGCCGTAGCGGTGTTCGGAATGCAGGTGGAGGCGCAGAGCGCGGCTTCCATGTATAAATCGACTTCCCAATCCGGTGGCGTGTACCAGAATGCGCGCTTCGGGAGTGATTCTCTGACCGTTACTACCTCAGGCCCGGGCCGGCATTCGTGCGAGTTGGACATTGTCAATGTTGAGTATCTATGATCTGAAAGAGCTGGCCGTCACCGACACGCCACTGCTGCTATTCGACTGCGTCCTACCGAATGGAACGGTAGAGTACTGGAGCACGCATCAGGTCACGTACAATGGGACCCCGTATCTGCCACGAGTGATCAAGCACAACCTGTTTGAAATGCAGACGTCATCAGACCAGGGCGTCGACGTCATTCCGCGCGTGTCGCTGTGCATGGCGAATGCCGACTCGTATTTTTCCGAGCTGGAGCGTGCCGTGGGATGGAAGGGTGCCTCGATGACAGTGAGGTTTCTATTCTACGATCTCATTCAGGGGGCGGCCACATCCGAGGCGGCAGTACTCTTTCGGGGCATTGTGAACCCGCCGGACCAAAGCACAGAGTCTCTCTTTCAGATCACCGCGATCAATCAGATGAACCTGCAGAGGGTATTGTTGCCGCCAGTGCGCATCCAGCGGCGATGTCCCTGGCTATTTCCGGCCAGCGCTCAGCAGCGACAAGAGGCAGTCAGTGGGGGTGCGAATGGACAATACTCGCTGTTCTACGCATGCGGGTATTCACCGGACCAGACCGGTGGCGCCGGCGCCATGGTGGGCGGCGTGCCCTACACATCGTGCGGTTACACCCGAACGGATTGCGAAGCCAGAGGCATGTTCAGTGGTCCGAACCGATTCGGTGGCCTTGAGTTTGTACCCTCGTCGATTTCTGTGCGCAGTTACGGTACGGGCTGGCGGTCGTCGGCGGTGGATGACAATGTAGCGATCTACAATGACTTCGTGCCGCTTCTGTATGGTACCGCCTGGTATTACCCACCCGTTGTATTCTCCCGAAACGACGGAAACCTGACCCACATGGAAGTTCTGCTTGGAATGGGGCAGATTCAAGGTGTCCAAAAGGTTCTGGTGAACCAAATTGAGATCCCGGTAGGGCAGTCAGGCAAGAACATGACGTCAACGGGCTGGCACAACGTGATCAGCTCTGGAAGTCGCAACGGAGCGTTCAATCCGGACTTCATGGATGCCGCTGGTAATCCGGCCGGAGATCCTTATGGCAGTATGGCATATCTGGCGGTTGCGGTCCCGAATCAGATCAACAATGGGCAATCATTGCCTACAGTTCAGGTACTGGCGGATGGACTGCAACTGCCGACCTATGACTTGGATGGCAACTATCAGAATACCGTATTCACAGCAAATCCCGCCTGGATCCTGCTGGATATTCTGCGTCGCTGCGGGTGGAGTATCAGCGATGTAGATGTGACCACCTTTGCGGCGTCAGCTGCTTTTTGCGACGAGCTGATTGCGACCCAGGATCTGAGCGGGAACAGTATCATGGTCCCGCGCTTCCAGTGCAATTTGTGTTTGCAGAATCGCCGGAATGCCGGCGACGTTATCCGTGGTATTCGCAACGCGTCGAGACTACTATTCACATATAGCATTGGAGGGCTGCTACAGTTGCAGGTTGAGAACTCAATCGCACTACAGCAACCTGCACAGGAGCCGTGGAGTAACAGTACGGAGCCGCTCAATGGGGGCTGGCCCAGCTACGAGTTCAGCGACGGATCAGATGTCAGCGCGAATATCGTCCGCAGGGCTAACGGCGAACCGAGCGTGCAAGTGTGGTCGCGGAGTATTACCGATACGCCGAACCAAGTGACTGTCGAGTTTCAGGATGCCTTTAACGCGTACCAGCAAGACAGCTTACTGGTTGTCAACGTGGAAGATATCGCTTTGACCGGCCAAGTGATTACGACGTCGCTGATGGCGTTGGGGATTCCGAATTACGATCAGGCGGCGAGAATCCTACAGTTCACATTGGACAAAGCAATCCAGGGCAATACCTATATTTCGTTCGAGACAAGCGTGAAGGCGCTGGGCTTGTGTCCCGCCGATATTATAACGGTCACCTATCTGAAGGAGGGTTTCGAGCGTCAGTTGTTTAGAGTTCTCAAGATCGCGCCCGGACCGAACTATCGAATCATAAAGATCACGGCGCAGGTTCATCTGGACGATTGGTACGCGGATACCAACGGACAGATTCCGGGCGGCACCGGGGGACGGCCCCAGCCTACGACAGGCGTGGGTGTGCCGCGTCCACTATTGGGAAACGTCGTCGATTCCGGTGGCAAGTTGCAGTACGGAATCAGCGAGACTTCCGAGAATTCCAGTGGTGGAAGCATAAACGAAGTACTGAATGTGGGCTTCACGGTACCAAACACCATCGCAGCCGGTGGGCCGGGTATGCCGATTGTGAGTCTAGCGGCAACCATCGGAGGCGGAGGGACCCTGGCTGGAAACCAGATCCTTTACTACGCAGTGAGCGCCGTGGACTCAGCCGGAAATGAGAGCGCTCTGTCGTTCGTCGTCATGGCGGACATCCCGGCTGGCTCAAACAGCAATTCCATAACGCTGACAGGTTTAAGCTTCGGAAACGGGACGGAAGCGTTTAACGTGTATCGCGGCGCCAGTCCGCAGGAAATCTCCCGAATTGCAACGAACCAGCCGGTAGCCTCGAGCTTCGTCGACGTTGGCCTGCCAGCCCAGCCCGACGGACCTCCCGATCCCGCCTTCGACCACGCCAATTTTTATTGGAGAGATGAACTGCAGCCTGAGTATGCTGCCACGATCACCAGCTCGAATACTATTGGGAACACGTCCGCGGGGATGAGTAATGTGAATTACGCCGGCATGATCGTCCGGATCGTGGACGGGACCGGAGCCGGGCAGGAATATACGATCAGCTCTAATAACGAGACCACGCTGACGCTGGCAGAGCCCTGGGTTGTACTGCCGGACTCGACCAGCGTATTTGTTGTGGCTGAGGCGGGGTGGCACTTTGCGGCGGCCACCAAGACCAGCCCGGTGAAGTTCGAAATTCCCAATGAGACGGGTGTCACGCTGCACATCCAGGGTAGAGGCGCGAACGTGAACAATCTGGAAGGGCCGCCCTTACTCTGTACTCTTACACGGTGGATGATTGGCGGCGGCTCAACCGGTGATTTGGCGAGCCCCCCGCAGCCCTCTTTCGGGCTGGGATCTTCGCCGATTTCGGGCGGAGCCATCGAATTGAGCGGCGTATCGTTCTCGACTTTGACCAATACGACAACAGTCACTGCCGGCACGCTGAGCATCTATTACTGGGACGAACTGGCGGGAGCTACGCAATGTGCTTTGGCGACTGCAGTATCGGATATCGATGCCATATTGAATCTGACAACCGCCGGAACGGCAGCCGCCGGGTCGTATGTGCAGCTTGAGGCTGAAGTTATGCAGGTTTTGGCAGCACAAGACAACGGGCTTCAATACCAGGTTGCCCGTGGAGTGCATCAGACGGCTGCGGTGGCGCACGCTGTGCAAACGCCTGTCTATGACCTTTCCAGTACGGTCGCTGTAGTGCCGTTCCCACCAGGCTTTTTCGGCAGTCCACTCAGCGGTAATTGGAGTTATCCGATCGCTCTGGCAAATGTAAAAGTAGCCAGCGCAGAGTTCTTCGTGACCAACTCTCGCGGCAACAGTCCGAGCGGTGCCATAAATCTGACTCAATCTAAAGATTACGGTCTACGGGTCTTGGGCGGCGGGCAATACTCGCTGCAGGTATCCGGATATCTGGCCGTGGACAGCAACCCGGCTCCAAACGTGGTGGTCGAGGCGGCACATGCCGTGCAGGATATTTATGCGATCGTCAAGCAAGCGCCTGCCGGAAGTCCGATTGGACTCACCATCACGCAGAATGGCGTGACATATTGCACACTGACCATACCCGCCGGTGCGACGGCGTCCGCTAGTGTCGATGGTTTCGGAATGCCGCTGCTGGCGCAAGCCCAACTCGGCCTGGCTATTACGGCTGTCGGACAGGAAGCCCCTGGCTCCGATCTGACGGTGATTCTCCGGTTGTGACTGGCATCCCCACCCATGGCCGACCTGCAGAAACTAACACCAAATCAAGACCTACAGTGTTACTTCTACGAGCCCTCCGCGGTAGCCGCACTTAGCGCTACGAGTCCAAGCGGGTTTACTGTGTCCGGCTGCTGGCGTGCACAGTCCGATTGGGCCGTCGTGGAGTGGAACCGGGACAACGTATTCGAGCACCCCGCATTCCGGAATTTGCCAGACGGAGATCTCAGCGGGTTACAGCTTTCCTATCTGGAGACGCGTAACAACTGCATTGCAATCGACTCGAATCTTTATGCTACCGTCGATTGGCCCTACCTTCGCGTGTGGGCGGATCCTGGAACCGGCGAGCAGATCTACCGTATCCCCTTGATGGGCCACGCCGCACCCGTGGACGGCGCTTACAAAGCTGCTTCCGCGGTCTTTCAACTACAAGGAACGGCCACCGGTACCGATTACATCGAACTTGCCTGGGATCAAGAGCACTATACTTATCAACTGTATGGTTCCGATACACTCGAGTCTGCCATCGCAGCTTTGGCGGAGAGCATTAACACGTTTTCTCACACGATGCAAGCCTCGGCCACAGGTGTTGCTATCACGTTGACCTTGGCTGACTCCGGTACAGGCGCAAACGGGAATCGCGTCGGTATCTACGGGAACGTATACGGCAGCCTTCCTGGAGGACCGACAGAGAGATGGCTTCCCGGTTGGCAACTGTTGGGCGGCGGTCTCTCCCCGACCCAGTGGCAGATTGACCTTGATTTCAGCGCGATCGCCGGGCTGGACGAGAACGGAGCAATGGTCGCCGTTCCGATGAACGCCGTGCGCAAGCTGCGCTGGACGTGGGCAGCATCACTTCAGCCGAGCTGTTTCACGCGAAGTGAATTCTCCGTGGTGCTCTCCAATTGGACTGTTACCGGGACGAATCGGCCGTACCAAGTTGCTGGACCGGGAAGTTGGCGCGTCGAGGACGATGATACTTCGCTGGTGTTCATCGGAGAGTGGACCCGGAGCATCGGAAATTATTCCGGTGGCTCAATCGTTTCCAGTACCAATCCGGGCGTGAGCGTCAGTTATACTTATCAATCACCGCAGGAGCATAATCTGAATTTGGGAACGCGGAGGTTTCCGGGGGCCGCACGGGTATCCGTTCAGGTGGATGACAGTCCCGTGCAGACTTTAACGCTGGATCTTCAGGGCGAGGATGTTCTCGTGCGGTGGCCCCTGGGAGCGATGTCCGGGCAGACTCAGCACACGGTTACAGTAACCCATGCGGGCGAGATCGGATCGACGTTATACCTGGATTTCCTGGAGATCGCAGTTCCAACCGAAGATATCCCCACGCCGCCGCCGGATCCCCAATCGACCCTCGCGACAGACTGGGATACATTACATTCACAGGCGCTGGCGCCGGAACGGACCGCCTGGCTCATTCAGGCGTTGGGCTTCGCCGGCAGGGCGAATCACTACGCTGGCGCCCTCTGGTTTTATGAACTCGTGTGTCCGGGACAACAATATGCGACCGGAAGCTTTACGTTTTCGGGAATCTGCGAGTTCGGGAAAACAACCACGATTTTTGTGGGTCCAACGGATTATTCCCATCTGAATCTCATCAGCGACACACCCGCAAGCCTGGCCCTGGCTTTCCAATTGTTGATCAATGAAGGTTCGACAGGCGTCTGGGCGGTGGCCAACGGTGCCACCTTGAACATCACCGCGCGGGCGATCGGCGCTGGCGGAAATGGCATCGCGCTCTCGGCAGATACTAATGGAAGCAGCACGCTACAGGTGGGGACGAGCGGGTTGGTCTCCGGTGGCGAGGACGGCGCCTGGCGCACGGATCTGGAAGCCATGCCCAGAATCAATCGCGCGGCCCGTGATTGGAGCCAGAGTTTCTTCGCGGCGCTTCAGAGTTATGGTATCTCGGCCACGACGTCGTTCAGCACCGAATTGGGTAACGGCGATCCTTCGACTGCCGCCGGCATCGCCCAGCGCTATCCGGACGGCAATCCCTGTCTGGTGAATACGCCTGCTCTTCAGACTAACTTCTCACCACTCAGCCTCGCATTCTGGCAGCAAGTGTATCTTGACATGGCTACTGTCATGACCGCCGCCGGCATTCAGCCATATCTGCAATTTGGCGAGATACAGTGGTGGTATTTCTGTCCTCCGACGAATCCCGCAGCCGGCGATTGGACCCCTATGCCGAACGGCGGATTGCCATTTTACGATGCCTATACGACCGCTACGTTCCAGACGCAGTTCGGACGACCCATGCATGTCTTCACCGATCCGAGCAACGATCCCACGCCCTATCCCGAGGAGGCGAGCTTCCTTCCGGGATTGATCGGCCAGTTCACCGGCGCGATCATGACGTTTGTGCGGCAGACCTATCCGAGTGCACAGTTCGAGGTGCTCTATCCACCGGATACGAACGACGCGCCGCTCACTAAGGTAATCAACCTGCCAGCCACTTGGAATCCTCCGAATCTCGCGTGCTTCAAGACAGAGAACTTCACTTACACAGGCAGCTACAACCTCGATGCCGCTACCGCGTCCATCGAATTGCCGATGCAACTGGGTTTTAGCGCGCAGAACTCGGCGCACTTGGTTGGCATTGGTAACTATACGACGCCTTGGGCCAAGGAATCGCGTATCGCCAAAGGCATGAAGGTCGGGTCGGTCGTTTTGTTTGCGCTGGATCAGTGTTGCCTGATCGGTTACCGGCTGCCGTTGTCGGGATGGCCTGGTCTCGGTCTGTATATGGGCGCATAGCCGGCGCCTCGGGTCAAAGGCCCCCCTTCAAACCTAAAGCCTCCGCGCGATCCTGCATGGCCTTCACGCAGAAGCTGATATGCTCGTCGAGGTTGACGCCCAGTTCCTGCGCTCCATCCAGAATGTCCTGGCGGTTCACGGAGCGGGCAAAGGCCTTGTCTTTCATCTTTTTCCGCACGGATGGCGCATCCACCTCAAATACGCTGCGATGCGGCTTAACGTAAGATACAGCCGTGATGAAACCTGCCAGTTCGTCGCAGGCGAACAGGGTTTTTTCCAATTGCGACAGCCGCGGGACGCCGGTAAAATTGGCGTGTGACAAAATGGCCCGCCGGATCTCCGCACTGACACCGCGCTCGGCCAGCAACGGTTCGCCCTTTACCGGATGATCCGGCAGCGTGGGATGAATTTCCCAGTCGAAATCGTGCAGCAGCGCAGTCACGGCCCACTGCTCTTCATCACCACCAGCCTTGCGGGCATACGCCGTTACGCACGCTTCGACCGCCAGCGCGTGTTTGCGCAGGCCCTCCGACTTCGTGAACTCGTACAGTATCTCTAAAGCCTCTTCACGGTTCATTCCCACATCATAAAACGGCACACTGGCCGGGCGATGATGGGCGCGGCTAAAAATGGAAATCACGTCGTGCGGCCCCTCCCAGTAGTGCTCAGACCAACAGTTGAGATGGCAGCAGCAGAGGCGAAGATGGCACAGGCCCCCATCCGGAACAACCGGTCTCGATAACACCGGAGTCTCACGTACAGGTGTTAACCATCGGTGATCGCCCAACACCGCCACGCCACAAGCTGAGAACAACGGGTCGCGTACGGCACGCGGCGCCAGCCGCAGTGACGTTCTTGGAAGTCCGATAGCGGCATAACCGCGCGGCGGCTACTCACACCGCAGTGCGCTGGCGGGCTGGATGCGTAGTGCGCGCACGCACGGCACCACGCACGCCACCAGTGCCACCGCCGTCAGGACCGCGGCCACCGCGAGGAAAACACCGGGGTCGGTCGGTTTGACGTCAAACAGCATGGTCGTGATCAGCCGCATCAGCATCAACGCGCCGCCCAGGCCGATGACCAAGCCGGCGGCGGCGAGCCGCAGGCCCTGGCCAGCCACCATCGAAAGCACGTCGGGGATGGCAGCTCCCAGTGCCAACCGGATGCCCAGCTCGCGCGTGCGCTGCGCGACGCTATAGGCGAGCACACCATAAATGCCGACCGCCGCCAGAATCAGGGCCAAACCACCGAAGCCCAGACATAGAATCATCGCGGCACGCCTCTCAACTACCGAAGCAGCCAGCCGCTGCGGCATCGTCTTGACGTCGAACAGCGGCAGCTCCGGATCGGCACGAGTGACTCCGCGGCGGATGGCGGCGATCGCTTGTGGGTCGTCCTTGTAAGTCTTCACCACCAGGTGCACGTCACGGATCGAGTCCTGTTGGTACGGGTAGTAAACCTGGCCGATCGGGTTTAGCTCGGCCAGGTCGCCGGACTTGACGCTGCCAACTACGCCGACGATCGTGCAAACCGGGTCTGTGCTCTTGAGGCCGCGCCGGATCCTGGCGCCGATCGGAGAGCGCCCCGGCCAATACTTCTTCGCCAGGTAATCGTCGATGACGATCACCCCGGGAGCCTGTGGCCCGTCGCCGTCGGTGAACCCGCGTCCCTGCAGAACCGGGATGGACATGGCGGCGAAGTAGTCCCGATCGATCGTATTGCTACCGGGAAGGGGAGGGTTCTCGCCGGGCGTGCGAACGTAGCCTTCGATGGTGATCGCGTTCGAATTACTGATGCCGCTGAACGGCAGGTAGGTGGTGACGCTGGCGTGCGCGACGCCTGGGATGGCGCGGATGTTCTCCAGCATCCGGTCGATGAAGGAGCGGGCGCGCGTATCGTCGCCGTCGTTGCCGTAGCGGACCAAAGGCAGGGTCAACCGGGCCGACCAGACGTGTTCGGGGTTGAATCCCGGGTGGACCGAGAGCACCCGCCGAAGGCTCAGGGTAAGCAGGCCGGCAGCCATGAGCAGCACGAACGCCAGTGACACTTGGCAAACCACCAGGACCGAACGCGTCCACAGGGCCCGCCTCTGCGTCGTCCCGGTCCGGCCGCCTTGGCGGAAGATGTCATTCAGGTTGCGCCGGATCACGCTGAGCAGCGGCACGCTGCCGAATACCAAACCGGTCAGGATTGCCAGCGCCAGGCTGAAGAGCAGCACCCTTCCGTCCAGGTGGATGCCCTCGGCGCGCGGCAGATCCGTGGCGCCCAGACGGGTGAGCAGAGGCAGCCCGGCCTGGCCCACGCCAATCCCCAGCACGCCGCCGAGCGCGGCCAGCGCCAGGCTTTCGGTCAGAAGCTGCCGGGCGATGCGCCCGCGGCCCGCCCCGAGACAGTGGCGGACGGCCAGTTCCTTGAGCCGCACGTTGGCGCGTACCAGCATCAGATTCGCCACGTTCATGCAGCCGATCAGCAGCACCAGCCCGATGGCAGCCTGTAGCAGATAGAGTGTGGGCCGGACGCTTTTGACCAACTCACCCCTCAGAGAAACCACGCGCGTGGCGAAGCGTGCGTTTACAAGAAACGCCCGGTATTTGGGGTAGCGCTCCAGGTTCGAGCGGTTGAGCGCGTCAATGCGCTGTCGGGCTTGAGCCAGGGTAATGCCCGGCTGCAGCCGTGCGATCATGCCCCAACTGTTGCTGTGCCGCGCGTCGTCGCTGGTCTGCTGCGGAGTGAAGGCAAACGGAACCCACAGGCGGGCGTCCCTGTCCACATCGCTGAAATCCTCCGGCATGACGCCAATCACCCGATAAGGGCGGCCGGTGAGGCGGAGGACGCGGCCAACCACGTTGCGGTCGCCCGCGAACAGGTCCTTCCAGAGGCCATAGCTCAGCACGGCCTCGTCGTCCTTGCCGGGAATCGCTTCCTCCGCCGTAAAAGCACGTCCCAGGAACGGTCGAGAGCGGAGTACGCGGAAGTAGTCTGGCGTGACGTATTCGCCCACCACTCGCTGAGGCGCGCTGTCAGGGCCGGTATCGTAACCCTCGGTGCCAATCAGCGCCACCGAATCGAAGACGTCGGTCATCGCCTTGCGGTCGAGGTAATCCGGAACTCCGTTGGCGCCTTCGTTGACGCCCAGCCCGGGGTAGACGTTATACAGCGTGAGCAGGCGCTCGGGCTCGGGATAGGCCAGCGGCTGCAGGATCACACCGTTCAGCACCGTGAAAATGGCCGTATTCGCGCCGATCGCGAGCGCCAGCGTCATAAGCGCCGTCAGCGAGAACGCCTTTTCCCTCCACAGCAGCTTGAGGCCGAATCTTATGTCTTGCCACATGGGTCCTTCTCAAGATGTATTACTCCGCGGTAGGGGAGAAGTTACAGCGATCTGCCCCGGTTTACTTGATCCCCGCGCGCCAGTGAAGCACCACCGTGACAGACGCGTCAATCGAGCTGTCTGTAATAAAAACGAACCGTCCATCCGGTCCCACGTCCCAGCTCATCGGCCCCGTGCGGATTCCGGTGTCGATCAGGTCCGTCCCGAATAACGCTTGCGGCGTGCCGGCCTGAAATTCCGGCCGCGTCGTCACGTCCACGGCCATCAGTTTCGAGTCCGGCGAAATATAGAACAGCTCCTTGCCGTCCCGCCGCCAGCGGGATTGCACGCCACCGCCGCGCGACACCAGCCATTTCCCCCCGGCGGGCGAAGGCGGGAATGGGACCACATAAATCTCGCTGATGCCCGACTCATTGGAAGTGTAGGCTGCCCAATGTCCGTCGGGCGAGAACTGCCCTTGGCTCTCATTGGCCGGCGTGGTGGCTATCGGAATTGGTTTGGACTCGTTCTGGACATCGATCGCAAACAAGTCGGCCGGGGACCCCGGAATCACCTGGTCGTATAAGATGAACCGCCCATCCGGCGACCAGCTTTTCGGAGCCAGCAGACCATTGCTGCGATACAGCACCTCACGGCTCCCGCCGCCGTTCGCGGCCATCCGGGCAATTCCCCCGTTCACGGAACGCGCAATGTACCGGCCGTCGGGCGACCAGATACTATTGCCGCCGCCAGGACCGGTCATCAATATCCGTGTGCCGGCTCCTCCGCCGGCCGGCAACACCCATGTGTCCTCGCCCCGGCCGCCCACCAGCCGCTTGCCATCCGGCGAAATGGCGACCGCGTTGCCGGCATCCGGAACTGTGCCCAGAATTTTGCCTTGTCTGTCGCGCCACACATATTGCCGGTCTCTGTGCCGGCCGGTCACATACGCCAGCAGCCCTTCAGGCGAACTCGCGGCCAGCCAGTGCAGGGAGTAACTGGCGACGATCGATGTCACGACGGGCGCCGGATCGCCCGCCGGTTCCAGCCGCTTCATGTCGAACGGCAGCGCCATGAGTGTGCCGTTGCGCGTAAAGAGTACCTGCCCCACCGCGCTGCCGGGAGCCGGTTCGACGATATCAGTTTTTGTCAGGTCGGGCAGGATTCGCCGGATTGGGGGTCCGTTCATGGGAATGACCCAAATGCCCGCATCCGGCGAACCGGAACGGCCGCGCGCCGCCAGATACTGCCGGCCACCCGGCAGGAAGGTGGGATACAAATCGGCTACCGCTGCATGATTCGGCAGATCCGAAAGCGCGCCGCCGCCGGCCGGGATCTTCTGCGCGTGCGACAGCCCGGCGACCAGGATTTCGTTGTCCCTGTTCCAGGCCGCGCCGTAGGCTCCCAGCGCATCGCAAAGCGTTTCTACCGGACCGCCGGAGCGCTCGATCTTTTTCAGCTTGGCATCCGCAAAGAAACCGATGTAGCGGCTGTCCGGCGACCAGAACGGATCCAGCGCTTCGTCGGTGCCGGCCAGCGCGGTGGGCTCCAGCGCATCCAGCGGCCGCACCCAGATCTGCTGCCTGCCGTCCTTCACCAAAACCATGGCGATGTCGCGCCCGTCCGGAGAAACGGCCAACGACACGGCGCGGGATTTTTCCGGCAGTAGCACGCTCATGCGGACCACTGGCTGTGCCCGCGGCGCTTGCCGGAAGTAAACGAAGGCCAGCGCCGCGAGCAAAAGAGCGGCCATCACCAGCGCGCTGGCCAGCATGCGTGCCGCCGTCTGGTCTCTCTTTGAGCGCGGTGCGTTTCGTAGCGCGCTGCCGGTGGCCGTCCGCTCTGCACCGGAGATCGATCCCAATGCAAAGCCGATGTCCGCCGCGGACTGGAATCGGGCGCCGGCTTCCTTCTCCAGGCAGTGCGATACGATGCGCGCCAGGCCGGGAGGCAGGCCCGCCGGCAGTTCCGGCGCCTCCTCCGTCAGGATGGCGTGCATCACTTGAACCGACGACTCGCCGGTGAACGTCCGCTTGCCGGACAGCATTTCGTGTAGGATCAGGCCCAAACAGAAGATGTCCGAGCGGTGATCCACGGCTTCTCCGCGCACCTGCTCCGGCGACATGTAGGCCGCCGTGCCCATCACCGTGCCGGTGTGGGTGAGGTCCTCCGGCGCGGCATCCACTCCGATCCGGCGCTTGGCCAGCCCGAAGTCCACGATCTTCACCCGGCCATCCCGCGTCACCATGATGTTGCCCGGCTTCAGATCGCGATGCACTACGCCGGCGGCGTGCGCTGCCGCCAGACCGCCGGCAATCTGAGTGGCGATCTCGACGCTTTTTCGAACTGGCAGGGGTCCGTGTTCGATCAGATTTTTGAGCGGCTCCCCTGGCACCAACTCGGTGGCAATCCAGTAGGTCTGGCCTTCCAGTCCAAGGTCGTAAACCGCCACGATATTCGGATGATTCAGTGCGCTGGCCGCGCGCGCCTCCCGTTCGAAGCGTGCGATGTGCGCCCGATCCGTCGCCATGCCCGCCGGCAGAACCTTGATGGCGACGTCCCGCTTCAACCGCGGATCGTGCGCCCGGTACACTTCGCCCATGCCGCCGGCGCCGATGGGCGCCAGGATCTCATACGGTCCCAGGTGAGTTCCCACGGCCAGCGTCGTCTTTTCGCCGGCCAGTTCCCGGGCCGCCGCCTCCAGCGCCGGAGTCTCCAGGAAACCTTCGCCCTTTTGCTCGTAGGCCAGCAGCGACTCCACTTCGCGCCGCAGGTCTTCGTCTCCCGCGCAGGCCTCCCGCAGAAAAGCGCTGCGCTGGCTTTCTTCGCGCTCGAGCGCCGCGCTGTGCAAGCGCACCAGGTTCTCCCAGCGTTCCCGTTCCATCACTGCGGCCCGCGGTCTACCCGCCCGCGCCACCTCCCAGTTCGCGCAGCAGCCACGCCTTGGCGAACTTCCAATCGTTCATCACGGTCACCGGTGAGACGTGCAGCACCTCCGCGGTTTCCTCCACCGTCAGACCGCCGAAGAAGCGCAGCTCCACGACCTGGCTGCGTCTCGGATCGATGGCCGCCAGGTCCTTCAACGCATCGTCCAACGCCACCAGGTCGGGCCCGGTCTCCGCCGCCAGCAGCAGGCCTTCATCGAATGTGACTGCCGGACCCGCGCTGCCTCGCTTCAGCGTGCGCCGCGCCCGCGCCCGCTCCACCAGGATGCGCCGCATGAATTGCGCCGAGACCGCGAAGAAGTGTGCGCGGTTCTGCCAGCTCACTTGCTTCACGTCCACCAGCCGCAGGTAAGCCTCGTTCACCAGCGCGGTGGCCTGCAGAGTCTGGCCGGGCCGTTCTTGGGCCATGTAGCGTCGCGCCAACCGGTGCAGCTCCCGGTAGACCACCGGGGTGAGTTTATCGAGCGCGCCTTCGTCGCCCCCGCTCCACGCCTGCAGCAGTTGGGTGACTTCCTGTGGCGACTCTGCCATCTTCCGAAGACTAGCACCGGGGCGCGGGACTGTCCAGCCGCCGGAATCCTCAAAAATTTCCGGACCGCACTATAGTTTTCGCGCGCCGCTCGCGCCTTTATACATCGAGGGCGGCCCAAGGTCAGCCCAATCGAAAAGGAGAAACCACAATGAACATTCGCAAACACCTAACGATCAGCTTAGCGCTCGCGGCATTAGCCCTGGGCATGACCGCTACCAAAGCCAGCGCGCAACCCGTACTCCAGGGTTCCTTCGACCTCCCCGGCGCGGTGTACTTCGGCGAGACCCTGCTGCAACCCGGCCATTACCGCATCTCGATGAGCACCGAAGTGCGGGACTTGGCCTACACGCAGAAGATCCACGTGAGCGGCGAAGGCGTGTCGAAGACCTTTCTGGCCATTTCCAAGCCAACTGCGGAATCCGGCCGCACCTGTCTGAAGATCACCGGCATGCAGGGCGCCTACGTGGTGAGCACATTCGACGCCGGGACTCTCGGCAGGTCCTACGCATTTGGCATGACCAAGAGCGTGCGGAACAAGCTGCTGCGCGCCAGCGCCGGCCCCAGCATAGCGGTTCCGGTCTCCACGGCCGCAGGTTTCTAGTGTCCGGCGCATGGGACGGACGGCCTCGCCCGCCCGCCGTCCATCCCCAATCGCGCAGCCCACTGTCCAGCTTGAGTCCCACTTGCAGCCAGCCCCCACTACACCGCAGCCCCACCGGCAATCGCAGCCTCGATCGCCAAATTCCGCAGCATCAAGGAACCGGCCCATCATCGTCCCGGACCAAAGCTCGTGTCCGAATAGCCCGGTAGTTTTAGCGAGATGCGCACTTGGCGGATCTCCGGCATCCGATTGTGCTTTCCTGGTCAAGGTCCTTTACTCGCCAGAACGGGGTTCCCGTAGGTAAAACAGCGGCCTCGGTCCTATCGCCTGTCCGCTCAGATCGAGGTCCGCAAAGCCAACTCTTTTCTGCGGACGTTTTTTGCCATTATCCTCCCGAGCGGGATCGCGACTTCTCGTCACCTTGGATTTCTTGGCTGCGTCAAGCGGCCGTTCGGTCCGCGGTTGCCTGCACGAGGTTTACGAATACCCTCTGGCCGAAAACAGTTTTGTTTCGATTTTATAGAAAATAGTGTCAGCTGCTGCTTTACGCCGGAACGTATCGCTTGACATCGACGCTCCGGGAATGCTGCCGCGTCTTCGCGACGTCATACGCAAGCTGCATACGCAGCAGGTGGTCCATGTCGGGGCCGAAGGCTTTTTCGATGCGCAAGGCCATGTCCGGCGTGAGCGCGGCCTTCCCGTGGAGCAGGTCGGAAAGTGTCGCGCGGCGAACTTTGAGAATTTCGGCCGACTTCTTTACGGTCAGACCCAGTTCCTCGATGATCTCGGTTCTGATCAGGTCGCCCGGATGGGGCGGGTTTTTCATCGGCATTTTTCGCCTCCTTAGTGGTAATCGATCAGGTCGACATCGTCGGCGCTGTTCGTCTTCTCGTCATAGGTGAATATCAGCCGCCAGTTCCCCGAGACGGTAAGGCTCCAGAAGCCCGTCAGGTCGCCCTTGAGCGGATGCAGCTTCCAGCCCGGGAACCGGTCGACTTGGTCAAGGTTGTCCGCCGTTTCAAGCGCGAACAGCAGTTTCCGCAGCTTGTCGGCCATCGCGCCGGGCACACCTTTGGGGTTGTCGTCGTTATGTAGCGCCTTGAGCCCTTTGTGGCGAAACCGGCCGAATTGCAAGTCGTCGCCTTCCCTCATTATGTACGGTAATACCGTACACGGTCAAGTCCTTCCACCGCCGAATGCGGGGACCCTGAAGCAGGGCGCCCTTGGCGCGTCAGCTTCGCCAACCGCTCAGGCTGTTGCGCTCCGCGCCCGCCGGCATTCGAGTTCACGCCCCCAGGCTAGCTTAACTGCAGGGTCACTTTTCTCGCATGCCGACGGCGTCTCTGCCTGCATGGTCGCAGCGGTCGCGGCCGCGGTCCGCTCGCGGTCGCTTGGGAAGGGTCGATGGATAAGAAGTCCAGCCTGGGGACTTCTGGCTCATGTGGGGTCTTTCTTTCGGATAGCCGACGCTCCGGCCTGAATCTCGCCCCCCCCTTTCCGCCGGCTGATAAACATACGGTCGAGTGACCGGGAGTTTGAGGAACTACTGCTCGGCTCCAGCGCGTGTCCACGAAACTTCTTGGAACCGTTCCGGGGCTGCTATCGTATTCCGATAAGAGGACCCTATGGGAGAGAAAAGAACCGATCTTCTGCGTGGAACGCTGGACCTGCTGATCTTGAAAGCCCTGTCCCTGGAACCGTTGCACGGGGTCGGTGTCTCCAGACGCATCACGCAAATCACCCAGGGTGGTTTTCAGGTGAGCTTTGGCTCGCTCTTCCCCTCGCTGCACCGCATGGAAGAGAAGGGATGGGTGGAATCCGAGTGGCGCACGTCGGAGAACAACCGCCGGGCCAAGTACTACCGGCTGACTTCTTCCGGGCGGGCGCAGCTCCAGGTCGAGGAACGGGATTGGAGCCGAGTGGTCAAGATCATGACGGCGGCGGTGGAATCCGCCTGAGTTCGGATGGGAGGTATCATGCCGAGTCGAATCGTTAGCGTGTTTCGGAATCTCTTGCGCAAAACCAAGGTTGAGCAAGCATTGGACGAAGAACTCCAGTCTTCGGTGGAACTCCTGGCGGAGGAGAGGATAAAGAAGGAGCTTCCGCCGTCGGAAGCGCGGCGCCAGGCGCTTATTGAACTCGGTGGCGTCGAGCAAGTCAAAGAGGAGGTTCGGGCAGTACGGGCCGGGCACTTGATGGAGGATTTTGCCAAGGACGTCCGTTACGCTTTGCGCACTCTGGCCAAGTCGCCCGGCTTCGCCGGGGTTGCGGTGTTGACGTTGGCGCTGGGGATCGGCGCCAACACGGCTTTGTTCTCCATAGTCAATGGCGTATTACTCAATCCGCTCCGCTATGCGGAGCCGGATCGTCTCATGGCCCTCTACTCGCGTACCCCGAACTATGCCTTCGCATCCATTTCGTATCCTAACTTCCTCGACTGGGTGCGCGACAATCATCTCTTTTCCGCCCTCGCGGCCTACCGCCCGGATGATTTCAACCTGACGGGAAGGGGCGAGCCCGAGCGGCTGCCAGGTGAGATGGTCTCGGCGAGCTTCTTCCCCCTGCTCGGCGTCCAGCCGGTCGTCGGCCGCGCCTTGCTTCCCGAAGAGGACCAGATTGGGGCAAGACCCGTTGCCTTGATCAGCGAGGGCCTATGGAAGCGCAAATTCGGTTCCTCACAGGACGTGCTGGGGCAGTCGCTCACCCTGAATGACGTGGCCTACACCATCGTGGGCGTGATCCCGGCAGATTTCCACTACACCGGCATCAACTTCCGTCCGAGTGACGTGTACACCCCCATCGGCCAGTGGAACGACTCCACCTTTCGTGACCGGCACGCGGGCATGGGCACGTTTGCGGTCGGGAGACTCAGGCCCGGTGTCACCTTTGAGGAGGCAAAAGCCGACATGGGCGCGCTGGGGCGGCATTTGGCCGAGCAGTACCCCGAGGCCGACAAGGACACGGGCATTACGCTCGTTCCGCTAAAGCGGGCCGTAGTCGGTGACATTCGGCCGTCGCTGCTGGTGCTCATGGCGGCCGTAGGTTTTGTTCTCTTGATTGCCTGCGTGAACGTGGCGAATCTCTCGCTGGCGCGCTCGACAGGGCGCACCCATGAATTCGCCATCCGCGCCGCCCTGGGTGCGAACCGCGGCCGCGTCCTGCGCCAGTTGCTGACCGAGAGCCTCGTGCTCGCGCTTGCGGGCGGCGGCCTGGGCTTGCTGGTGGCGTTCTGGGGAATGCGGGCAGCCCTGAAGGTGTTGCCGGAAGCCTTGCCGCGCGCTGAGGAAGTCCAGCTCGACGCACGCGTGCTGTTGTTTACGCTCGCGGCGGCGGTGCTGGCGGGAATTCTGTTCGGGCTGGGGCCCGCACTTAAAACCTCGCGGGCCGATCTTCAGGAAACGCTCAAGGAGGGAGGGCGTGGGCTGAGTGGCGCGCGGCATCGCGCCCAGAGCGTTTTCGTGGTCGTGGAAATGGCGCTCGCGCTTGTCCTTCTGGCTGGCGCGGGATTGATGGTCCGCAGTCTCGCCAAACTCTGGCGCATCGATCCCGGCTTCGATCCCCACAACGTCCTGACGTTTTACATCTCGTTTCCTTCGAGAACGGACTCCCCTGAGGTTGTTCGCGCCACCTGGCGCCAACTCCACGACAGCCTCAATGCCGTTCCTGGGGTCCAGGCCGCTTCGCTTGACGCTAGCGCCGTGCCAATGTCCTCCGTGTCTGATCTGCCGTTTTGGCTCGAGGGGCAACCCAAACCCACGACCCAAGCCGAGATGAAATTGACGCTCTTTTACATCGTCCAGCCGGACTACTTCAACGTCATGAAGATACCCCTCGAGCGCGGCCGCTTCCTTTCACCTCATGATGATGAGCACTCGCCGATCGCGGTCGTCATTGACGAGCGCTTCGCCCGGGACTATTTCAGCGGGCAAGAACCCATCGGCAAGCGTGTCAACTTCGGGATCCTGGGCGTCACCGCAGAGATTGTCGGCGTTGTTGGACATGTGAAGCAGTTTGGGCTGGATGAGGGCCCCGCACCGGGTCTCGAGGCGCAATGCTATTTCCCGATTGTACAATTTCCGGATCGAGTCATTCCGCTGCTGGCCCGCAGGCTTGTGGTGGTGGCGCGAACCGCAAAATCGCCGCTCGCCCAGCTTGGCTCGATTCGTCACGCTTTAGGCCAAGTCAACCCTCGGTTGGTGATGTACGAAGCGAAGGCGATGGACGGAATCGTTGCCGATTCGCTTGCCGTGCGGCGTTTCTCCATGGTTCTCCTCGGGATCTTCGCCGCACTGGCGCTCGTCATGTCGTGCGTCGGAATCTACGGCGTGATCTCCTATCTCGCGGGCCAGCGAACGCATGAGATTGGTGTCCGGATGGCGCTTGGCGCCGATCGGGGAGAGGTGTTGCGCATGGTTCTCGGTGAGGGGTCAAAGTTGGCGCTCGCGGGTGTCGCCATCGGTGTGGTGGCTGCCTTCGGGTTGACGCGCCTGATGGCGAATATGCTCTTCGGGGTCAGCGCCCATGACCCGCTCAGCTTTGCTGGGGTTGCGGGCCTGTTGATTCTGGTCGCTCTGGCGGCCTGTTACATCCCTGCCCGCCGGGCAGCCAAAGTCGATCCAGTGGTAGCCCTTCGCAACGAATAGTCTTCCCCCGGAAGCGAATCGCATGATATCGCCGCAGCGCGGATTTGCCGCCCAATCGAGGTCCTTAAGTACCTCGTCCAGGCGACCAGGTCAGGCCCGGCCGGCGCCGCGCGCCTTCGTCGCCCCCGCTCCACGACTACAGCAGTTGGGTGAGTTCCGGCGCGGGACTGTCCAGCCGCCGGAATCCGCAAAAATTTCCGGACCGCACTATAGTTTTCGCGCGCCGCCCGCGCCTTTATACATCGAGGGCGGCCCAAGGTCAGCCCAATCGAAAAGGAGAAACCACAATGAACATTCGCAAACACATGACGATCAGCTTGGCGCTCGCGGCATTAGCCCTGGGCATGACCGCCACCAAAGCCAGCGCGCAACCCGTACTCCAGGGTTCCTTCGACCTCCCCGGCGCGGTGTACTTCGGCGAGACCCTGCTGCAACCCGGCCATTACCGCATCTCGATGAGCACCGAAGTGCGGGACTTGGCCTACACGCAGAAGATCCACGTGAGCGGCGAAGGCGTGTCGAAGACGTTTCTGGCGATTTCCAAGCCTACCCCGGAATCCGGCCGCACCTGTCTGAAGATCACCGGCATGCAGGGCGCCTACGTGGTGAGCACATTCGACGCCGGGACTCTCGGCAGGTCCTACGCGTTTGGCATGACCAGGAGCGTGCGGAACAAGCTGCTGCGCGCCAGCGCCGGCCCCGGCATGGCGGTTCCGGTCTCCACGGCCGCAGGTTTCTAGTGTCCGGCGCATGGGACGGACGGCCTCGCCCGCCCGCCGTCCGTCCCCAATCGCGCTGGACTCCGACTGCCACGATCTCCTCCCAGCCACGATCCAGTTTGCGGCAAACAGTATGATGCCGGTCTCAGCAGTCGCGCCGCCAACCCTATTCCGAATGGAGCACGGAAATGAGGTCAGTCCGGGCGGCATTAATGGCGGGCAAGCCGCTTCCCAGCAGTGCGATCAAGGTCATCAGAGCCCACCCGAGCGAAAGCGAAGCCAGGTCATGCGCATTGACGCCCACCAGCGTGTTCGCCGAAAGGCGGTCCAGGAACCAGGCTCCCGCCATACCCATGACGCCGCCAGCCCAGGATAAGACGCATTGCCTGCATCACGACCAGACGCAGTACGCCGGTTCGCGACGAGCCAAGAGCCAGCCGAATTCCCAGTTCCTGCCTGCGCTGACTTACCCAATAGCTAAATACTCCGTAAGTACCCACCCCGGCCAGCGTCATGGCGACCGAGATCCGCGCGTTACCGCCGCGCCCTCCGAATGCGGCAAGCGGTCGCTGGTGGGCCATAGAGTCGGTGTCATCATGAGGAGAGTAATGCCTCTGAAACCATTCATTCGTCTCCTGCGCGATGGCCGGCTCTTCGCCCTTCTGGGCGCCGGCGCCGAGCTCAAGTCCTTCTACAAGCTCACGTACCTGGCGGCTGCCGGGAAGGCCGGGCTGCTCAACCGGCTGGCCTCTGGCCCGGCTACGCTGGACTCGCTCGCCGGGTTCTGCGCTGCCGGCGGGCGGGGCAGGGAGGCACTCGAAGCATGGCTGCAGATCGGATTGCGCCTGCGGCTGCTCAGCCTGGGACCGCGCGGATACGCGCTCCGCGGGCTGGCCCGAAGACTCGGCCAGCCTGAGAACGACCCCGTGCTGGCCATGGTGGAAGAGGTTGTCGAGCTGCACCACAAGCTGATCACAGCGACGATCGACAGGCTCCGCGCCAGCGAACTCTGGAGCCTCGCCGACCAGAACGGCGAACTGATTGCCCGGTCCTCTCGCGTTCTGGAGGCCTTCCAGGCGGAAGCCATCCGAAATACGTTCCCATCTCACGGTGCCCTGCGGCTGCTCGAGATCGGCTGTGGATCCGGCGTCTATCTGCGCTACGCGGCCGCGCGAAACCCTTCGCTGACGGCGCTCGGTGTGGAACTGCAGCCGGCGGTGGCGGAAATGGCGCGGGCGAATCTCCGCGGCTGGGGCCTCGAGAGCCGGATGCAGGTTGAGACCGGCGACATTCGCGAAAAGGCGCCGGACGAGCCCTTCGACATCGCGACGCTTTACAACAACATCTATTACTTCCCCGTCGCAGAGCGCGTGACGCTGCTCGGCCACATCGGCCACTTTCTCAGCCCCGGCGGCTTCCTGCTTTTGACCACTCTCTGCCAAGGCGGCAGCCTGGCCGCGGAGGCGCTGAACCTGTGGGGCGCCGCCACGCGCGGCGCCGGCCGGTTGCCGGCCGAAGACGAACTGGTCAGCCAGCTACACGAAGCCGGCTACCGCACGGTAAAGACGAGGAACCTGCTTCCCGGCGATCGATTCGTGGCCTTCCAGGCGTTTCGCGGCTAGCGGCCGGCCGGCGGAGAAGGAAGGGTCTCGCCGATAGCCCGGCCGGTCACTCCTGGCGGAGCGCGACGATCGGGTCGACCCGGGTGGCTCTCAGCGCCGGAATCAAGCTTGCCAGTCCAGCGACCACAATCAGGAACAGCGCTGCTCCCGCCATGCTCAGAGGGTCCGCGGGACTGACACGGTACAGCAGCGAGCCAATCTGCGGGGTTGCGGCCAGCGCGATAGTGAGTCCGGCGGCGATCCCGGCGAAGGCCAGCAACAAACCTCGTCTCAGGACCATCCGGAGCACGCTGGCAGGGGCCGCTCCCAGCGCCATGCGGATACCGATTTCCCGGGTCCGCTGGTTCACTGAGTAAGCCATCACGCCATACAGACCTACGCCGGCGAGCAGCAGGGAAATGACGCCGAGCACTCCGAGCAGCAACGAGGCCAGCCGCGGCCCGAACCAGGCTGCCGAGATGTAATCCGACAGCGGCATGGCTGTCAGACCGGCCGCGTTCGGATCGATGGCCGACATCTCGCGGCGGAGTACGGGGATGAAACCGCGCGCGTCGCCGTCGGTCCGCGCATACAGAGCCACGCCGCCTTCGCCACTGCCGTAGTGCACCTGGTCGAAGGACATATAGAAGTACGGTTGCGGCGCTTCGGACAGGCTGAGGTACTTGCTGTCCTTCACCATTCCCACAATCGTGAACGGTTGGCCATAGATCTGTACCCGGTGGCCCGCCGGGTCGCGCCCGCCGAAGAAGCGCCGTGCAAAAGACTCATTGACGATCATGACGCGCGCTGCGTTTTCGTTGTCCGTAGCCCTGAAGTCGCGTCCCGCGAGAAGCGGCACCTTCAACAGGTCGAAGTAGCCCGGGGACACCGAGGCGTGATGCACATCCAGGTTCTCGCCGCGCCTTGCCGCATACCCTTCGACGGTAATGTCGGTCCATTTTCCCAGGCCGAAGCCGAGTGGGATCGAATCGGAGTAAGCGGCGCCGGTCACCCCAGGCGCCGCCAGCAGGCGCCGGCGGAGCTGCCGCGAGAACTGCTGTTCCTCGCTGGGAGTGTAGCTGTTCGTCGTCAGAAAGAGACGGCACACCGTCACGTTGTGGTGATCGAAACCGGCCGGGGTATTCCGCAAACCGTACAGGCTGCGGAGAAACAGTCCGAACGTTACAAGCGCGGCGAGCGCCAGACCTACTTCGCCCACTACCAACAGTCCGGAGAGACGCCGCGTGCGCGCGCTCTGGGTATCGCCTCTTCCTCCCTGCCGCAGCGCATCCACTATGCTTTGGCGCGCCGCCTGGAACGCGGGCGGAAGGCCGGAAATCAGGGCGGAAGCCAGGCAGACCAGGGCGGCAAAAAAGAACACCCGGGCACTCGGGTGGACGTCAAAGTACAGCGGCAGTCCCGTTGGCGGCACCAGGTACACCAGGGCATTCTGAAACCAGAGCGCCAGCGGCAACCCCGCGATAGTGGCCAGCGCGGCCAGGATCAGGCTTTCGGAAATCAACTGGCGGCTCAGCCGTGCGGGACCCGCACCCAGGGCGGCGCGGATGCCGAACTCCGTGTGCCGGGCCGCGGAACGCACCAGCAGAAGATTGGCGACATTAGTGCACGCGATCAGCAGCACGAGCCCGCAGGCCGCACTGAGGATGGCAAGCGGCGATGCCAGGATGCCTGACACTCCCGACTGCGCCCGCCAGATTGGTACGATGCGGGCGCCGATCCCCTGGTTGGTCTTCGGAAAAGCCAAGGCCAGCCGCGCGGCAACGGTTGCCGCTTCGGCATTTGCGACCGATACGCTGACACCGGGTTTGAGCCTGACGATGGCCCTGAAGTGCCGCGCATCGCGCGCGCGTTCGCCGGCCAACGGCGCCGGAACCCATCCATCCAGCGCGATCCCCGGAATGTCGCCGCGGAACTCCGCAGGCGCCACGCCTACGATGGTGACCTGCTGCCGGTTGATGCGTACGGTGCGGCCGAGGACCGACGGGTCGCGCTGGAAATAACTTTGCCACAGCCGGTAGCTGATGACCGCCGTGAACGCTTTGGCTTTGTCGCCGTACTCGTCGCGCACGAATGTGCGGCCCAGAACCGGCTTGACGCCCAGGAGGTCGAGGTAGTTTCCGGAGACCAGTTCGAACCACGCGGAATAGGCCGTCTCTCCGCCGCCGATGGAGGCGGGGGCCTGTTGGTTCAGCGCCAATCCGGAGATGCTGCGGAGGCTGTCCTGGAAGTCCCGGCAGTCGGCGTAGGAAAGGTTGGGATCCTCGATGCCACTGGCGCGGACAGCTTCAAGGACGGCGAGTCGTCCGTCGTCAGCCGCGCCGCGGAACGGGTGCAGCACCATTCCGTCGATCCAGGCAAAGACGGTGGTGGCGGCGGCAATACCGAGCGCCAAAGTAAGCACCGCGGCCGCTGTCAGGGCCGGGGTCCGGCGCAGCACCCGCGCCGTGTACCGGAGGTCTTCGAGAAGCGCGATGCTCATGTGATTCTAGTTCTAAATGCAATTTCGCTTCCGGCTCTAAATGCCTGATTCTATATACCCGGCGGGCGCGGGTGTCGTCGATTTCGGGGTGGAATGTCCGAAAATGGGACGTGGAGTCTGCGCCCACAGGGTCACAATTCCAGCCGGCTCCGCAGAAGTCCGGCGCGATCGCGCGCCACCGGCAGTTGGGTCCGTTCGATATCTTTCAAGATCGCGACCGCCTGGCCGCCGAAACGCGAATGCACTTCCGCCACCCAGACAAGATTCAGGAGTATGGCCCGGTGAGTGCGCACGAACTTTCGGGGGTTGAGCTTACGCTCCAGTTCCGCGATGCTGTAGTCCACCGCATAGCTGCGCCCGCCGGCCATGGCGTAGGTGAGCTTGTCGCGCGCGTAGAAATGCGTCACGTCGGCCAGTTCGATCACATGCACGCGCTCGCCGATCCGCGAGCTGATGCGCTCCGGATACTCGGCCGGCGGGTAACGTTTGGAAACCCGCTCGACCTCCACCAGGTGCTCCATCCAATTCTCCTTCCGACAAGCAGAATACGCGGAGTGGAGGGGAAAGCCATCCGGCCACCTGACAGGAGGCGGAACGGACGGACGAAAGGCCGCTTCCGGGTGACCGATGCCTGGCGGGCCAGACTTTGGATCCGCAGTACGGGTGATACGATGGCTCCTGAAAGCAAGGAGCTACGACATGTCAATGAATACATCCACCCGCCGCGCGTTTCTGGGTTCCACTATCGCCGGCGTGGCTACCCTTTCCGCCGCTCAGGAGCAGCCGGAAAACAAGGGCGCCGTGCGGCTAGGCATCGTGGGCGCCGGCATCCGGGGACTCGAGTTGATGCAGGAATCGATGGCCGCTGGCGGAAAGATCGTCACGGTCTGCGACCTGTACGACGGCCACCTCCAGCGGGCGCAGGAGATCCAGCCCAATACACCGACTACCAAGGATTATCGCGAGGTCATCAGCCGCCCCGATATCGATGTTGTGATTGTGGCGACCGCGGACCACTGGCACGTTCCGGTCGCCACCGCCGCCATGCAGGCCGGCAAGGACGTGTACTGCGAAAAGCCGATGTCCCACACGATTCCGGAAGCGTTGGAGATGGTCCGGGTCTCGCGCCAGACCAAGCGGCTAGTGCAGGTGGGCAGCCAGAGCCTCAGCATGGAGTCCACGCACAAGGGAAAAGAATGGCTTGACGCAGGCGAGATCGGCCGTGTCTTTATGGTGGAATGCGAGATCTTTCGTCCCAACGCGATCGGCGCGTGGCGCTATCCGGTGCCGCCGGACGCCTCGCCGAAGACCATCGATTGGGAGCGCTACCTGGGCAACGCGCCGAAGCGCCCGTTCGATGCCCAACGCTTCTTCCAGTTCCGCAACTGGTGGGACTACGGGACAGGCATCGCGGGTGACGAATACGTCCATCTGCTGTCACGGGTGCACTATCTCATGGACGTCCAATTCCCGCGGACCGCCGTCGCCAACGGGGGCATCTACAAGTGGAGCGGCGACCGCGACGTTCCCGACATCCACAACACGCTCTACGATTACGGCAAGTTCCAGGTCCAGGTGAGCGCCAATCTGGTCAGCAATTTTGAAGGCGGCGAGATTGTGCGCTTCATGGGCGAGAAGGGCACCATCGAACTGACCGAAGAGAGCGCCAGGCTGCTGCCCTACAACCCGCGCGAAGATTACGAATACCCGCTGGAGAGCTGGCCGAAATCGAACAAGGACCAGTTCATCGCCGAACACAAGAACGATCCGCTGGCCGATGTCGGCACGGCCGATCGGCAGCCGAAGCGCAACCCGGTCACGTTCGCGCAACAACGTGAGGGGACGCAGGACCATTTCAAGAACCTGTTCGAGTGCGTCCGTTCGCGGCGCCAGCCGATCGAGAATGTGGATTTCGGCTGTGGGACCGCCGTGGCCTGCCACATGGCCAACATTTCATACCGGCAGGGCGGCAAGCGCGTAGCCTGGGACGCGGCGAAAGAGAGAGTCACTTTCCAGGCGTGATCGCGAACAGGCAGGGCTACGGCTCCGGTTGGGAAAACGGGAACCGGGAGCGCACCGCCAGCACCTGGTCGTGCTCGTCTCCCGGGCCAGCGCCGCTGTAGAAGCCCACGGTAGCGTTCAGGCGGATGAAATACGCATCGCCCTGGCTGGCCGGATAGCGGCCCTCGTCGCCATCCGCGCCTCCACCGGCGACCATCACACCCTTGCCGCGCAGCACGTAATAGATCTCTTCCTCCATTTCGTGATGATGCGGAATGTTCGTGCCGCCGGGCGCGAAATCCATGAGGAACAGGCTTACCACCTGGCTGGCCGCCGCGAGCTTGTCGCGCCGGCTGGCGGCGGTTCCCATCAGCAGTTTGAACCGCGAAGTCGATCCATGGCCGGCCAATGTGACCAGGGGCACGTCATCCGCATTGGCCAGCATGAGGCGGGGCGTAGGAGCGACGTGCACGCCCGTGGGGATACGGAAGCCCATCACCAGAACGCGCACCGGACCTGTGGAGGGGTTCGCGATCGCGTGGTTGGTTCCGATGGGGAGGTACAGGTAATCGTGGGCGTGAAGGGGGACGCGCTCATCGCCATAGAGCAGGGTTCCGGAGCCGGACAGCACGAAATAAATCTGCTCCTCGGCCGGATAACCGACTGTGGCGGTCGATCCGCCGGGCGTGACGGTGAGGAGGCCATACCGGGCCACACTCTTCAACTGGCGCGCCTGCCGGTCGCCGGCGCCGAAGATGGGTTGATACGAGGCGCCGGTAGCGCCGGAAGTCAGGTCGTCGGGATGGGGCGCGATTTGGGCTACGGAACGCCGCAGGAAAGTGGGATCGGCCGCAGCCGCGCATCCGGCCGTCAGCACTGCCAACAGGTACAGGCGGAGCGGACTCCTCATAGGTGACACAGCGTACCACTTACCGTTGCATCATAGTGCGGCCAGCCGCCGGCTGTCGGCTGCTGCGATGTCGCGGTGATGCTACTGCCCTCAGGCGTAGTACCGGCGAAGGTGATTCAGCATTTCGCGCCGGTCACGCTGCTGCCGGGCGCGCACCCAAAAGGGTGTCAAGGGAATCGCCCGCAGGGCCTGCAGAATCCAACGCATGCATTCAGTCTGCGCCGGTGAAGCGCAGGCGTCAATCGGTCTGTGTACCAAAGGTACCAGATCGGGACGGCGGTTCGCGCCCCAATGTGAGGCCGGCTCGTGATAGCCTGCACATTCGGAGATGTTCTCATGAAACAGTGTTTCTGGCTGGCGGCGGTGGTGCTGTTCGTTTCATCGCCGTTGTCCGCCCAATCCAAGCAGAAGATCCTCCACCTGGCTATCGGAGATGCGGAACGGCGCACGCGGGATGTCCCGGTGGTGCTGGACGGAGTGACTGACTCGGCTACCGGCGAGGTACTCTCCGCCGGGCAACTGGCGCCCCGCCTGCACGACACGCGGTTGCTTCTGCTGGGCGAATCGCACACCGAGATAGACTTTCATCGGGTACAGCTTCGGGTAATCCAGGCCCTGCATGAGGCTGGGCGGAAGGTGATGATCGGTCTCGAAATGTTTCCGTACACCGAGCAGAGGTCACTCGACAACTGGCGGGACGGGTTGCTGACCGAGGCGGGCTTCGTCACGCTGGCGCGCTGGTACGAATTTTGGGGTTATCACTGGGGCTACTATCGCGATATCTTTCTCTATGCGCGTGACCACCACATTCCGATGTACGCTGTGAATACGCTGCGAGAAGTGGTGACGGCTGTGCGGCAGAAGGGGATCGCGAATCTCCCGGAGAAAGACAAGCAGCACGTGCCGCCGAACGTCGATGTCGACAGCCCGGATCATCTGACTTTCTTCCAGGCGTCCTTCGACGATGACAGCTCGATGCACGCGCACATGCCCGAAGCGATGTTGAAAAGCATGCTGGCGGCGCAAGCCACCTGGGACGCCAGCATGGCCTACAACAGCGTCAAGGTCCTGAACGCCGCGCCGCCGGACTCGATTCTGGTGGTGCTGGCGGGTAGCGGGCACGTGGCCTATGGAGTGGGGATCGAGCGCCAGGCCCGGCAGTGGTTCGACGGCAAGATGACCACGCTGATTCCCGTGCCGGTGCTGGACTCCGACGAAAAGCCAGTGGCAAACGTCAAAGCCTCCTACGCGGACTTCGTGTGGGGGATTCCGTACGAGCCCGACTCGCTTTATCCGTCCCTGGGCCTCTCCATGGGCGAGATCGGCGGGACGCGCAGGATCATCGCTATCGAAAAGGACTCCGTGGCCGCCCGCAGCGGATTCCAGGTGAACGATCAGGTACGTTCGCTCGACGGCATCCCGACGCCGGACCGTGAAAGCTGGAACCGCGCGATGGCCGGCAAGAACTGGGGCGACGCCGCGACCGTCATAGTCAAGCGCGGCGACGCCGACATTACGATCGACGTACAATTCCGGCGAACCGGGAAGGAGAAGCATTAAGTCCTTTGCCGATAGGCCGGTTCACCGGACCCGAGATCGGATAAAAGGCTCCGCTACTGTCCGTTCCCGCGCATTTCGTTCCCACCCGCGGACGCTGATGGCGCCCCGGCTGCCAAAAGATTGCGCTTTTGCGCGGCCCACGAATTGCTGACGGTCCCTGGGAAAGCTGGACAGCCATGCTCAGGCAGACTCTCAGAACACTCCGGAAAAGCCGTGGCGTCGCGCTAGTGGCGGTGCTGGCGCTGGCGCTCGGAATCGGCGCGAATACGGCCGTATTCAGCGTGGTGAACGCCGTTTTTCTGCGTCCGCTTCCGTATCCGGACGCCGGCCGCCTGGTGACAATTCTGGAGACCAACGACAACGACCGGACCTCGGTTGCATACCCCGATTTCCTGGACTGGAGGCCGCAGGCGTCCGCCTTCGAAGCCATGGCTGCCGTGGGACCTTATGAGGCCACCCTGGAGAGCCGTTTGCCCGCGGAGCGTCTGCCGGTCACCTATGTATCCGCGGACTTCTTCCGGATTTTGGGAATGCATCCCCTGCTCGGCAGGGATTTCCGCGCGGAGGACGACCGGCAGGGCGCGCATCCGGTAGCCATTCTCTCCAACCGTATCTGGCGGACGAATTTCGGCGGAGATCCGGCAATCCTGGGGGCCACGGTGAACCTGGACCGGCGTCCGTACACGGTCATCGGCGTCCTGCCGGCTGGTTTCCGGTTCTACAACCCCGCCAATGTGTTTGTCCCTCTCAGCGACACCGTGACGCGGCAAATGCTGGCGCTGCGCGAAAACCACAACGCGCTGGATGTGATCGCGCGCCTGAAGCCGGGGACGAGTCTGTCGGAGGCACAGGCCCAGATGAACACGATCGCCAGCCGCCTCCGCAGCGCGTATCCGGCAAGCAATACCGGAATCGGCGCGCAAGTGATTGCGCTGCGGGAACGCATCTCGGGTGAAGCCCGCCAGCCGCTCACCATCCTGCTGGCGGCGGTCTCCCTGGTTCTGTTGATCGCGTGTGTGAATGTCGCCAGCCTCTTGCTGGCGCGCGCCGCGGACCGCCGGGGCGAAATGGCCATGCGCGCCGCGCTGGGCGCTTCGCGTTGGCACGTACTGCGGCAGTTACTGCTCGAAAGCCTCATCCTGGCTATCGCCGGCGGCTTGCTCGGAATCCTCATATGCTCCTGGAGCTTCGCCGGCCTGGCGCGCCTGATTCCCTCATCCATCAATGCGGGTGGCATCGGCATTGACTGGCGGGTGCTGGGCTACACTCTGCTGATTTCCATATTCACCGGCGTGCTGTTCGGCCTGGTACCCGCCTTCGACGCCTGGCGCATGGACCTGATAGGCGCTCTTCGCGACGGCGGGCGAACCACCGGCGGTTCCGCCAGCGCCCGCTTGCGCGACGGGCTGGTGGTGGCGGAAGTGGCCCTGGCGTTGGTGCTACTGACAGGAGCGGGCCTCCTGCTGCGTACGCTGACCAGTCTTATGAACGTGCCGCTGGGCTTTCAGAGCAACCATTTGCTGACGGCCCGCATCAGCCTGCCCGACTCCCGGGATTATCCGCCGGAGCGGACCGCGGCGTTTTTCAACAGCATGGTGAGCAATGTCAAAGCCATCCCGGGTGTGAGTGCGGCGGGGTGCATCAGCCACATGCCGCTGCGTGGCTTCTTCTCCTCCATGGTCTGGTTCCGCGACGACCGGCCCGTGCCGGAACGCGGCAAGCTGCCGGGTGCGGAGCAGCGCGTCGCTTCGCCTGAGTACTTCGCCACCATGGGCATTCCGCTGTTGCGCGGCCGCCTGCTGACACCGGCCGACGGCCGGATCACGAACTTCCGGCTGGAGGAGGCCATGCAGTGGTTCCGGACCAATCATTTTGCCGCGCTCATCAGCGAGTCCATGGCGAAGCGCTACTGGCCCAATGAGGACCCCGTGGGCAAGACGTTCCGGCCGGGCTTTCCGGAAATGGGCCTGCAGCCGGTCAAGATCGTGGGTGTGGTCGGGGACGTGCGCGACTACGGTCCGGACAGGGATCTCCTGCCGACCTTCTATTGGTCGTCTTACCATTTCCCGCAGCGTGGGGTGACCCTGGTGGCGCGGACGCGCGGCGACCCGGCCGCCATCGTCCCTGATGTCCGGCACGCGATCGCCGCGCTGGACTCCGCCGCCACCGTATCCGAGGTCGCCACGGCCGAGAGCATTGTCGACGACGCGGTCGCCTCCCGCCGTCTGAACATGCAGTTACTGGGCGTCTTTGCAGGCCTGGCGTTGCTGTTGGCCGGCGTCGGAATATACGGCGTGACGTCCTACGCGGTGAACCGGCGCACCCAGGAAATCGGCGTCCGCGTGGCGCTAGGCGCCGCGCCGTGGAGCGTGGTGCGCCTGGTGGTTGGCAAAGCCATCGTCTTGGGATTGATCGGTGTCCTCATCGGCACGGCGGCCGCCCTGGTGCTGGCGCGGCTCATCGCCGGCATGCTCTTCGGCGTCAAGCCGGCCGACCCGCTCACGCTCTGCACCGTGGGAGCGATCCTGCTGGTCTTGTCCATTGCCGCGAGTTGCGCGCCGGCCCGGCGTGCCATGCGCATCTCGCCGATTCTGGCGCTTCGCAGCGAGTAGCACGGCATCGCGGACGAGTCCCCGCTTTCCTTCGAACAGGGGCAGCACCCGGCCCCGGCTTGGCGGATCGAAGCCGGCGATGGGAGTTAAGGTGGCAGTATGATGAGCAAGGTTCCCTGGATAGTCGTACCCGGCCTGTTCCTGGCCGCCGTCCCGGTGCTGCCGGCCACCGTGAACCTCCGGATCGATGCGGGAAAGTCGGAGCGCACCATGAGCGGTGGGCTGGGCGCGTCCTTCCACGCGATCGAAACTCCTATTCCAGGCAGCGAGGGAGGCAGCGGATGGGGCGCGAATCCCGCGCCGGATGACGAAACCGGCTGGCGTTCGGTCTTCCACTACGCGGACTGGCTCGGGCTGGATTGGTGCCGCGTCGAACTGGAGCAGCGCATGTACGAGCCCGCGCGCGGCCACTACGATTGGAACGGCCCGGAAATGCGCATCCTGTATCGCATTCTGGACTGGGCCGAAGCGCGCCGCGTGGACGTGTTCCTGCAGCAAATGTGGGGCAACACCGCCTGGAACGCGTATCCCGAGCTGCGCGCCGATCCGGCCAGGCGGGTCCACAGTGCGCCGCTATCGCTGGATGATTTTGCCGACGGGACCGCGGAACTGGCGAGTCATCTTCTGCGGGTCAAGAAGTATACCTGCATTCGTTGGCTGTCCGTCAACAACGAGCCCGGGGAGAGCTTCTCGTGGTGGCAAGACGCGAATCTGCATCCCCTTTCGATCACCCCCGGCCTGAAGGCAGCGCGTAAGGCCCTGGACTCGCGCCACATTGCACTCCCGATCTCCGGTCCCGATTGGACCGACATGCCGGCGCTGATTCCGTCGAAGATCGATTTCGACCCCGCGATTGGCGCTTACGACCTGCACTCGTATTGGGCGGACTTCGATGGGCACGGCAGCCAGGCGCAGTACTCGATGTCCACAACCGTGGCCCGGCTCGCCGATTGGGCTGCCTGGGCGCACGCCCGTCACAAGCCGTTTTTCCTGTCCGAATTGGGTACGATGGCCTACGGCTGGGGAGGCAATCATCCGGGGCCTGGCAGCTATGAATCCAGCCTGAAGAACGCCTCGCTGGTGGTGCGCGGCATCAATGCGGGAGTCGACGCGTTCAATCGCTGGAGCTTCCTGAATCGCGGCGACCTGGACGGACAATGGCAGTTGCTGGATACCTGGGACGCCAAAAACGGCCGCCTCCTACCGGTGTTCAAGCCTCACCCCAACGCCTTCTGGATGTGGGCTCTGCTCAGCCGCTACACGGCTCTGCGATCAGAAGTGCTGCGCATTCGCCGTCAGGGCGGCGAGGTGAATGGCATCCAGCGGCTGGCCGCCGCCGCCTTGCGCAGCCCGAAAGGCCAGTTCACCATCCTGGTGGTCAATGAAGCTATGGAAGACATGACTGGAACCATCGACTTCATCAACCTGGCCCACTCCATCGAGCTTTGCCGCTACCGGATTACAGCCGCGCAACGGGATGCCGCCGTCATCGATCTCAAGGCCGACAAGGTTTTCGCGCTCGCACCGGGCGAAGCCTCCTGGCAGGACGTTCTGCCCGCGCGCAGTGTGACGGTCTACTCGACGTATCGGCTCGCACCGGCGGACAACGGGGTTCAGGCGGAGTGAGCCGGCGGCTCATGCGCGCCACTCCCGATTGCCATCCCGCTTTTCCCGCATTACAATTCAGTAGAAATCAGGCCTGTATCTCTTGAAACGGCACTGGAAAGGTAGGGCCATATGTTCAGCCGAAGAGATTTCCTCGCGTCTTCCGCATGGCTGTGTGGAGGCGTAGGTTTCAGCCGTCCGGCGGCTGTGTTTGCGCTGGCATCCAAGCCGTCCGGATATTTTGGAGTGCATCCGTTTGTGGATCAGCACCCGGAGTCCGTCTTCATCATGCGGACGCACGTGGGCTACAAGACCGATTCCGCCGCCTGCAAGCGCGCCGGACTCGATCTTGGGCGCTCGGTATTTGTCCCCATGGACAACACCGGCACCTCCGTGACTCACACCATTGCGGCCAAGCCAAACCTCACGGCGCACGAGCCTGTCGACAAAAGACGGGGATTGACCCTCGAGGACACGATGGGCATAAACACGGACGTCTTCTTCGTGGAAGGCCTGTTCGAATCGTTGCGGGAGCTGGGCATCGCCGGCAACCGGATGCATATACGCGATACCAATGGCGGCGGCGTGATTGCGCCGCGCGGGTATGTAGCCATGGGGCAGCGAGTGGGCGCGACCGTCACCCCGGTGAAGAACAAGATCGCATCGCGGGATGACGCCGGCAACAGGGAAGCATTCGTCTGGAAGGAAGTACCCGGCGGCGTGGTGCATACCCAACTTCCTTACTTGTGGCCTTTGAATGCGGCGGATTCATGGAACCTCAATATCGCCAAGTTCAAGGCGCACGAGATGGGGTTGACCCTGGCCTCCAAGAACTGGCAGGGTACCCATGCCGCGCCCTTTCAGCAATACTGTGGCGCCTGGCCGGATATCGGCTCGCTGCAGAAGCTGGAAAAACTGGCCGGGAAGGAGTTGATCCATCCGAAAGTCCAGGAAGTCGTGCGCGCCGATTTCGAGCGGCACAAGCGCACCATTCCGCGCTGGAACACGCCTGACGTGCCGCGCGGCGATCCGGCGTATATCGATGCTTACTACTACACAGCCACGTGCATGGAGCTGTGGGCCCACAGGACCATCGACAATCACGCGGCGTCGCCCATGGGCCTGCACATCATCGAAGGGATCTACGGCCACGACGGCGACTTCAGCAATGGGCCCAATCCGTTCGGCAACGAGAACAACTACAACGGCAAAGCCTGGGATTACATGACGAATATCGTGGTCTTCGGCAAGAGCCCTTATCTCGTCGATATCGTGGGCCACTGGCTGGGCGGACACGAGCCCGGGAACTTCGGGCTGTTTCACATTGCCCTGGAGCGCGGCAAATTGGACGTGCTGGATCCGGCCAAGATTCCGATATATGAGTGGCAGGATGGGGTGGCGGTCCGTCGGCCGCTCACCAGCTTCACGCGAACGCCATTGCGCTCATTCTACCTGCACCAGCGCCACCAGGAACCGCTGTGGCATCTCTGCAACCAGCCATTTGACTACCGCAAGGTGAGCGAGAAGAGGTTCGGGACCCCCACCCGGCCGTCTGCGCGTCCGCTGAACCGGCACTATCCAAACGCTTTTAATCCGCAATTAGCCATCGAGTTCAGCGTGCCGGAAGCCGGGTGGGTGCTGGTGGAAATTCTCGATGCGGCCGGGAATAACCTGGAAGTAATTGCCAATTCGATTTGTGAACCCGGCTATCACATGGCGGCGTGGAACACGGCCAGGTACGCATCCGGCAGTTATAAGTACCGTTTGCGCTATAAAGGCTACCATGAAGTGCGCGATCTGGAGCTGAACAAGGCATAACGTCGGTATAAACGACCATGCGCGCCGGGCTGGGGTGCCGGCGCCGGCCACAAGGAGCCGCTGCCGGATGTTACGTTCTGGTTGACATGCAGTTCCCGCGCGCGTGCTTTTCGCGTCCGGGCGAAGCCATTGGCTTGGCTTCGTCGCTTGCGCAGGCTTCGTTCCTGCTCCTTCTGGCCGGCAATCTGGCGCAGGCCGCCTTGCACCTGTCCGTCCCGGATTCGGCGGTTGTCCACCCGCTGGACGCTGTGACGATCACCGGGATCGACGGGTCCACCGTGCGCGTGCGCGACGGGGCCGGCCAGGTCTACTGGGAGGCGCCTGCGTCCCATGAAGCGGCCTTCATGGCGGGCGGCGCACTCGGCAGGCAGACGGTGGAAGCATTGGACGCCCAGGGCCGCGTGGTCGCGTCGCTGCACTTCACGCTGGACGCCGCCAGCGGTGTCGACGACCGCGGTGGGCGTTTCCATAGCTTGTTTGAGATCGCGGCGAAGACCATGCTGGGCGAGCATCGCGAAGGCGTTGGCGAGATCGCCTGGCGCGGCCACCTGTACCGGTATTTTGAGCCGTGGATCCTGGACCACAGCCACACCATGAAAGGCATGCAGTACCTCAGTCCGGTGGGGGCGGAAATGGTGGATCTCAGCGCCGCCGCGCAAAAGGAAAACGGCATGATCTGGAGCTTCGCCTTTCCCGACCAAGGTCCCGCGCACGGTTATCATTATTGGGCCTACAAAGACCAGGGCTACGCAAAGGTGGATGGGGGCGCCTTGTTCGCCCGGCAGCCGGTGGAGAATCACAACGAGTCGAATTTCGTCGATGCGCTCTACCTGGCCTGGAAGGCGAATGGGGACGACCGCTGGATGGCGGCGCACCTGGACGCGGCGCGCAAGGCGCTGGACTACAGCGTGACGGATCCGGCCCGCTGGTCCGTGCGCTTTTCACTGCTGAAGCGCGGCTACACCATCGACTCGTGGGACTTCCAGCCCGCCGACAAGTATCTGGTCCACTTCCCGCTGGGCGAGCGCCAGCAGATCGACCCGCAGCGCACGAAGTTCGCTATCTTCTTCGGCGACAATACCGCTTATGCCTACGCCTGCCAGCAACTGGCTGAGATGCTGCAACGCGCCGGCCGCGCGGACGACGCCGTCACTTACCGGAAGCGCGCCGGTGAGATCCGCCAAAGGCTGGATGCGCTGGCATGGAATGGCCGGTTTTACACCCACCATGTGGAAGAGGATCCGGCGGTGGCGCGCGGCATCGGCATGGATGAGAAGGAACAGTTCGCCATGTCGAACGCCTATTCGCTCAACCGCGGCATTCGCGAGGAGCAGATCGCGGCGATTATCGAAAAATATCAGGAGCTGAAACGGAATCTGCCGCCGCGCTCGCCCGGCGAATGGTATGCGGTGTATCCGCCGTATGCGAAAGGATTCGGCGGCGATAACGAGCGCTGGCAATACATGAACGGAGGCGTGCAGGTGCATGCCGCCGGAGAACTGGCCCGCGGCGCGCTCGAGCATGGCTTCGAACCTTACGGAGCGGACATCCTGGCGCGTGTGCGCGACCTGGGCGCGGCGCACGATAACAAGCTGTACTTCGCCTACACGGGCGCATGGGACCCCGCACCTCCGGAGCCGGACTACGCGCCTGTCGATCTGGCGCCTTACGCGAACACCGATTCTCCCGCGCCGGGCGGGAAGCAGCGGTTTGCCGGCATCCCCTTCGAGGTGAAGCGCGCCATCGCGGTGGATCTGAAATCCGCGCCGGCTGTGGAGATCCCGCTGCACCGCCAGGCAGCCGCCGCCTATCTCCTGCACACGGTTTACGGCAGCAGCGCGAGCAACGTGTCGGCCGCCATCCGGTTCGAGTACGAGGACGGCAGCACGCGGGGCGTCTATCTGTATCGCGACAAGCACGTGGCGGGCGCCAACTGGATCAAGCTGAACCCGGACGCCGGCGTGGCCTGGAGCGCGCCGAACGATTTTCATTGCGTGAGCTGGGCCGCGATTGCCAATCCGGAGCCCGCCAAGGCCATCGCGAAGCTGGTGGTGGCGGCATCCGAGGAAGGCGCGCGATATGTGCTCGCCGGTCTGACGCTGGGCAGTCGCATGCCGTACCACGAAGCAAGGCCGATATCGTTTGGCGGTCCGGACAATTGGAGCGCGGCGCTGGTGATGTACGCGCTGATGGAAGGGCTCGCCGGCGTGCGGGATTCGGCCACCGCATACAGTGACGTGGAGGTCTCGCCGCGTTGGACTGCGGCCGGTGTCGAACAAGTCGCAGTCACGGCGCGCTACGCGGCGTCGAACGGCTACGTCTCGTACCGGTTTCGGCACGATCCGGTACGGCACACGTTATCGCTGGTAGCCACCGGTTCCGCCGCGCACGCCCGGTTGCGCATCCTGCTGCCGAAGGATGCGCGCGCCGTCTCCCAGGTGCTGGTAGACGGCCAGGCGCGCCCCGGCGAGTTGGAGCACGTACGCGAGTCGCTGTATGCAATCGCTGCGGCGCCGCTCAACAAGCCGCTCACAATTGAGGTGCGTTATCGATGAAGGCGATCCTGGCGATCCAGCCGGCGATCGGGCATGTTGCGGATGGCGTACAGGTGATTCTCGGTGCGCAGGATCAGGCGATCGCCGGTGATGGCTGGGGTGGCCAGCGCCATCTCGCTCAGGTCGCTGGAACCTAGCAATTCGTACTTGTCGCCGGCGCGGATCACGAACGTGCGGCCTTCTTCGTTCAGACAAAAGACTTTGCCGTTGTACCCCCAGGGCGATGAGGTGAAATCCCCGCCTTCACCGATGCGTTCTTTGTAAGTTCTCACGCCGGTTTTGGCGTCGAAGCGCGTCAGTATGCCGTTCTGCGTCAGAACGTAGAGCCCTCCGTCGTAGGCCAGTTCGGTCGGCAGGTAAGTTCCGGCTTTGGGCTGCAGCCAGGCGACGAAATCGTTGAGCTTGGCCCAGTCCGGTGAGGTGAGGTCGCCGTGCGCCCCCGGTTTGATCGCGGCCAGGGCTTTGCCCGCCCCGCCGTTGAGATACAAGAGGCCATCGTACGCGAAAGGACTCGGGATCGGCATGGCCGACATCCCGCCGAGACGCCATAGTTCCTGTCCTTTCAGATCGTAACTGATGGCCAGGCCCGGCCCGATGGTGACGATTTCGGTGCGCCCGGAGTTCTTCCACACGTAGGGACTCGACCATCCGGTCTGGCGATCGGAGCCCGCGAGGTGGATCGAGCGATTGGTGCGCCAGACCTGCTTGCCGGTATTCTTATCGAATGCCGCGATAAATTGCTGTTTTTCGTTGTCGTTGACGATGACAACGAGGCCGTCGGCCAGCGTCGGTGAAGAGGCCGTACCGAAATCCATGATGGTCGGAAAGTTCTCGAGCGCGGTATCCCAGACTTTGTTGCCCGCCAGATCGTAGGCGAAAAGGCCCAGGTTATTGATGTAAACGTAGACGCGGTTGCCGTCGGTGACAGGGGTTTCCGAGCAGAAGCTGTTCTTGCGATGACGGCCTCCGGGAGGGTGACCGGAGTGGAATTCGCGTTTCCAGTTGATCTTGCCGGAGTCGAGATCGATGGAATAGAGCAGGTAATGGACCGAGACTTCTTTAGGGAATTCGAAATCGCGCGCGTTCAGCCGGTCCATGATCTCGTTGTCTTTGAGACCCTGCTTGGAGAGTTCCGCGGCGTAATCGTTGGAGTACTCGGTGCCGGTTTGCGGCTGCTTGGCCTTGCCGTCCGTGGTGACAGTGGTGATGAAGACGTTCCTGCCGGCGACGATGGGAGAAGACCAGCCGAGCCCGGGGATGCTTGCGGACCATTCGATGTTCGAAGTCTTTGACCATTTGTCTGGGAGGTTGGAATTGAGGGCCGAGGGGTTCGCGGAGGGTCCGCGAAAGCCAGGCCATTCCGGATCCACGGCAAAGGCGCAAACGGCAAGGAAGAGCGAGACGATGACCCTGTGCATGATTCTATTGGACTATAAATGCCATCGAAACGTCACGGGTGGCCTCCCCGTGCTACCACTCGTAGGCCCATGCATAAGTGGTGAACACTGTTTCTGCCGGGGGCGTTTCCGGGTTGAACAGCTTCCCGCCGATCTTCTCCCCGGCGCGGACAGTCAGCCGCAGTCCGAGCTGGAAGAAAATTGGATCGGCCTCGTGGAACCGGTACGCTGAAAACTCCTTTTCGCGAACGATGTGCGTCACGCCCGCCACCGGCGTGTAATACCGGCCGCGATTGAAATAGTAAGTGCCCAGAAAATAGTCCTCCATTCCGGAGGACAGGTAGGTCGGCTCCTGGGAACCCTCCAGGTAGGCCCTCACACAGCTTTCGAGGAACGAGAAATTGGAGCTCTTCGCCGCGATCGTCACCTGATAAAGCGCGCCGGCTCCCTTCCGGTTATACAGGTCGATCTCCTCCAGCGGTTTGGCGGCGCGGTTCTCCACCTTGTGCAGCCGCAGACGCGCGGATTCCGGCAGTTGCACACCGCCTAGTTCCGCCCGCAGGTGGTCCACACCGTGGATGATCCACCAGAACGGCGGATCCCCGGATTCTCCTATTGTGCGCGTTGCCGTCACCCGGACGGTCTTGCCGAACGGAATACGGTAGGTGTCGTAGATACCACTCGGCTGACCCGTCTTGCCAATCCGCTCCACACCCCAGGGCGCGCCCTCGTCCTGGAAGCCGATGCCGTGCCCCATCATCAGTTCCATATCGATGGACGCGTCCCTTTCGCCGTCGACGTACACGCGGATCCGCGTCCGGCCGTAGTTCGGAAAGTCACCGCCGAACCACATGTGCGTGAGGCAGCCCTTCCCGGTGTGCCGGAACAGTTCCGCTTCCACGCCTGGTTTGAGCACCTGCCGCTCCTTGCCCGCGGTTCCGAACGTTCTCAAGCCGGCAATTTCGGATGGCTGAGCCAGGCACGACCCCGCTGCCAGCGCCGCCAGGGCAAGACCTAGGAACCGAACTCGCATCTGAAGCTCCCAGCGGCTAATTCTTGGCGGGCGCGATCTCCAGCAGCTCGATCTCGAAGATCAGGGTGGCGCCGCCGGGAATCGAGGGCCGGCCCTGGTCTCCGTAGGCCAGGTCCGAAGGGCATACCAGCTCGGACTTGCCGCCGGTCTTCATCATCTGCACACCCTCGGTCCAACACTTGATGACGCGGGTGAGCGGAAACTCGGCGGGCTCGTTGCGGCGGTAAGAGCTGTCGAACTCGGTGCCGTCCACCAGCGTGCCGCGATACTGCACCTTGACCGTGTCGGAAGCTTTGGGCGATTCGCCGGAGCCGGGCCGCAGCTCGCGATAAATGAGTCCGGAGGCGGTATGCACCGCGCCGGGTTCCGCGGCGGCCTTATCCAGGTAGGCTTTGGACAGCGCTTTCTGTTTTTCCGCCGCGCGCGCTCCGCGCTCCTTGGCCAGCGGACCGATCTTGGGTGACCATTCGTTCAAATCGAGGGCCGGCTTGCCCGCCGCGGCGTCGCTGAGCGCGCGCTGCAGGATGGCCCATTCGTGCGGGGAGAGATCGAACTGCTCGAGGGACTTGTGCATGGACAAGCCCAATGCGTAGATCGTCTTTTCCTCGTCGTTGGCTAGCGCCGGCGGCGCCGGCTTGGCCGCCGGCCTGGCGGCGGATCGCTTGGAGGCGGCGGTAGCGGGCTTGGCCGCCGCGGCTTTGGGCGCGGGAGCCTGGGCAAGCAGAAGCGCCGGCGCGAGCAAAAGGAAGAATCGCATGGCTATAGACTAGCAGCCGGAGCCGGAGATCCGCACGGAGGGCCTTGGCGAGGTATCCAGATGTCCAAGAAAACAGCAGCCCGCCGATCGTCGGCGCACGCATCGCCGGCGCCGCGCGGCTGACCAGCCGCAGCGAGGTTACTTCACCGTGAAGGGCACCGATGCCGTCACATTTTCCCAGGCGATGTCGAGCTTGCCCTGGGTGTCGCCGGTGCGGATGAGCGCGATCTTGAGCGTTTCCACCGGTGCTGCCGGTCTGCCCATCGTCAAGGCGGCGCGGCCCAGTTCCGTGGCCGGGTCATTTGTGGTGTCGCCTTTGTGGTTGGCGATACCCCACAGCGGCCTGCCGCGGCGCAGGTCCATCACCTGCTTGTTGACGATCAGCTTCCAGTTTCCCTTGTCCAGGTCGATGTAGAGGGCATATTCGCCTTTGGGTACGGACAGTCCCCCGAGGTCCAGATCGGCGTCGGTATGCAGGACGGTTGCGAAATCCGCGCCCAGCCGCCAGACGGTCCCGTCAGGCTGGAGCGCGCCTGGGCCGTTAAAGACGTGCCGCCTGACTTTGGTCTTGGAATCTGTCACCGAGGGCGCGTGATAGAAGATCCAGATTATCTTTCCTTCGGGGCCATAGTGGATGGCGGCAATTGCCTCAGGGCTGGTCTGGTTTCCAGTGATCAACTTCGATACATCGATCTGGGCGCGCGCGCTGCCCAGCATACCGCTCATGAGCAGGGCGATGATGGCAATTCGTTTCACTTCGCCACGGGCCTCCTATTCGGTGAGTATACACGCTCGACGTCGGCGATTGGTGTGGGCGGAGGCACACCAACCCATGAAGGGCGTACACTATAACTAACGGTGGCGTCGCCAGCGGGCATCGGACGATCTTTAAGATGACTCCGGCGACATGTTCACCACGACTGGCGCTGGAGCTTATATTCTGAGCACGTCGCTTGGGACCTCAGACCTGTTCAGGTACTGCAAATGGCGCCCGGTACCCGCGGGGCGCCTCGCGCAGCAGGGCGTTCGCTTCATCGTCGCCAATCACCCGCCCGGTTTCCGGATCACACCGCAGCGTCCGGCCTAGCCGGTAGGACGCGTTTGCCAAATGTACCAGGGCAGCCGAAATATGTCCCTCTTGAATTGGCGCACTCAGATCCTCTTTCTTCCGGCTGCGTACGCACTCTATGAAGTTCGCGAAGTGATTGCCTCCGCCCTGACCGTGACGTCCCGGCTTTCCGTCGCGGCCGAGCAGAACCTCGTAGCTCGCCGCATCTTCGTCCCCTGTGGCCAGGTATCCGTCCGCGCCATAAAAGATGTCGCCGATCGTATTGTGGTGGCCGAAGAAACGTTTGACTCCTGGAGTCAGACTGCCGCGTCCGATGCCGGCCTCGTTGTTGGTGATCCAATGCCGGACCTCAAACTCCAGCATTTTTCGCTTGCCGTCAGGCAAGTCGAATTCAAAGACACAGTTCAACGTGTTAGGTGTCTGCTGATCGTCATCGAACATGAAATGTCCGCCGATGGCGGAGATGCGGCTCGGAAACTTGACGCCCAGTCCCCAGCGGGCAACATCGATCTGGTGGACACCTTGATTACCCAAATCCCCGTTGCCGGTATCCCAATTCCAGTGCCACTGGTAATGAAAGCGATTGCGCGTGAAAGGCTTCAGGGGAGCCGGTCCCGTCCAGAGATCGTAGTGGACGCCCGCGGGCACGGCTTCTTCCGGTGTGTGTCCGATCGTGTCGCGCCATTTAAAGCACAATCCGCGAGCCAGGTACACTTCACCGATGACGCCTTCGCGAAGGCCCTTGACTGCCTCTTGAATCGCGGGCGCGGAGCGAATCTGGGTGCCATGCTGCACCATGCGATTGTATTTTTCCGCCGCCCGGACGAGTTGGCCGCCTTCCCAGAAGTTGTGCGAGCAGGGCTTCTCGACATAGACATCCTTGCCGGCCTGGCACGCCAAGATGGCCATCAGCGCATGCCAGTGATTTGGTGTAGCAATGGAGATCGCGTCAATTGACCGGTCTTCCAGCAGTTTGCGCACGTCCACATACGCCTGCGGCTTACCGTCCAGTTCTTCGCGGCGTTTCCGCAAGACGTTCTCATCCACGTCGCACAGCGCCGCAATCTCGATGTTCGGCACGCGGGAAAATCCGTGGATGTGGTCTTTGCCGCGCCCGTTCAGTCCGCAGACCGCTACTCTCACACGATCGTTCGCGCCCAACACGCCCCCTATCGCGCTGAGACCCACAGTGGTTTTCGCTACGGTCCGCAAAATGTCGCGGCGAGTCATGTCCGATTCCATCGTTATTACTCCTCTTATTTTCCAGCGTACCGCCTGTAGGCGCCCGCCACGTCTGCCTCGTGGAAATCGCCGTGATGTATGAGCACCCGGTAGCGAAGAATGAGCGATCCGTCAGCCGGGATCACATAACTGCCATCTCGATGCCGGTCACGCAGAAATTCTCTCAGCCCGAAAGGATTTGCGGCCAAAAGACCGTACTGCCGGGCGTGCCAGAAAGTCGGGTGGCGCAGGTTCTCGGGATGATCCAAAATGGCCACCCCGACGCTCTCTCCGGCGACATTGCCATAGTAATCCACCCAGTCCGCGCGCCGGCCCCAGATCTCCTTTTCGCCGGTGGCGCCGTCGGAATTAATCATGTGACCTGCGGGCGGCGCCAGTGCTTTTACAACGCGGACAGCGAATGTGCCTTCCTTGGTGTCCCCCATCCTCAACGGCCCGTGGTTGGCATGAATGGTAAACTTGCAATCGATGATCCGCACGTGCTCATCACCACTGAAAGTGTAAGCCTGGGTCTCCTCGGCAATCTTCTTTCTCTCAGATGTCACTAAGTCGAATTCCGCGCGCAGATCGGCTGAGTCATCGCCACTGTGTAGTTCGTCGAGCGTCCGGAACACGGTCCGGCCGAAGGTAGACGCCGAGTGATGGCTCCATCGGGCGAATTCCGCCTCTCCCCAGAAGTCGTAACCGTTAATGTCTCCGTGAGCAAAGTACATGGCGCGCTGGTGTGGCTCGTCGTGGTCTTCGCCGGGTATGTTGCTCACAATGGGAAAGCCGCGCGTGACCACGGTCCCCAGGGCGCTGCGCAAGGGAAAGAGATACGGTTTTGCGGCGGCGGGGCCGAAACAGTAGGTGGTGAAAGGCTGGCCGCCAATCAGAATATCGATCCGATCTCCCTCGCGCTTGACGTGTACTGCCTTCCATGTTTGGGGTGAAGCCGAGCTGCAAGCCATAAGAAGAAGGGAAACGGCACGAACACACGAGCCATGTCGCCCGCGCGGAACACAGTGGTCGAACCGTTTGCCTTGCTGCTCCATATTGACCGGATCAATGTCTACAGCCGAACGATCTTCTCGGACGGTATCCCTTTTAAAGCGTTCCGGGCATCCACAATCAATCTTGCCCTGTCCACCAGGAACTGATAGTCAAAGGCCCCATGGTCCGTCACGATCACCACGCAATCGGCCTCTTCTACGCCCCTGGCGAAGTCGTACGCAACCCAACGATGCCCGTTCCAGCTTACACTAGGAACATGGGGATCGGAGTAAGTCACCTCTGCGCCGTATTTCTCAAGCAGATGCATGACATCGATTGCCGGCGACTCCCGGCAATCGTCGATATTGCGCTTGTAGGCCGCCCCGAGGACATGAATGCGTGACCCCTTCACAGCCTTGGCCGCGTCATTCAGTGCGTTTTGAACCTTCTCGACCACGTAGTGAGGCATCTGGCCGTTGATATAGCCAGCTAGCTCTATGAATCTGGCCTCGATCCCCGCCTGCCTGGTCTTCCAAGAAAGATAGAATGGATCGATCGGGATGCAGTGGCCGCCCAACCCCGGCCCCGGGTAGAACGGCATAAAACCGAATGGCTTGGTGGCCGCGGCGTCGATTACCTCCCAGACGTTGATGCCCATGCGGCCGCACATCATCGCCATCTCGTTGGCCAGTCCAATGTTGATCATACGGAATGTGTTTTCGAGCAGCTTCACCATTTCCGCCACCTGCGTCGAACTGACTCCCACTACCTTCTGGAGCGCCTGCGAATAGAACAATTGGCCCATCCGTGTGCAGGCCGCTGTGGCGCCGCCAACCACCTTCGGGATGTTAGCCGTCTGAAACCGCGGGTTGCCCGGATCGACACGCTCGGGGGAAAAGCAGAGGAAGAAATCCTGCCCCGCACGTAATCCGGATTCTTCAAACAGGGGCAGCAGCAGTTCGTCCGTGGTGCCAGGATAGGTGGTCGATTCCAGGATGATGAGCATACCCGCATGCAGGTACCTGGCAATATCTTCGGCGGAGGACAGGATGTAGCTCATGTCAGGGTCCTTGGTTTTGCGCAAGGGCGTCGGCACACAGATGTTGACCGTGTCCAGGTCGCGCACGACACCGAAATCCGAGGTAGCCCGCAGCTTGCCATTCCTGACAAGCGATGATAGTACCTCGCTCGGAACATCGCCCACGTAAGAATCGCCTGAGTTGACGCGTGCGACTTTCTGCGAATCCACGTCAATCCCCGTTACGTGAAAGCCAGCCTTCGCAAACTCGACCGCCAACGGCAAGCCCACATAGCCCAGTCCCACGATTCCCACGGACGCGGTATGCGAGCGGATATTTTCCTCGAGATTCCTCGCCGCAGGCTGCAAAGTGTTTTTTATGTCAATATCTGACAACGTCATATGCATAGTCACACCAGTGTGCCTAAGTCGTACTCATGGTCAACCGATTGCCAGTTTGTCAGATCCCGGGAATCGCTCACGGCCCGACACACTCTCTACAGGAGCACCCTGGTCTATCCGGAGCAGTTTCGGATGCACTGAAATGGTTGCCTGCGGATCGAAGGTTCGCGTCTCTCTTACGGCATAGATCGGCTTTCCTTGAGATTCATAATATGTGCGAGACAGGATCTCGGCCGCCAGCCCCAGGCACAGAATCTGGATGCCAGCCAATACCAGCACGGTTGCCGCAAATAGCAGGGGCCCGTGCTGCAGCATGGTCGCTTGGTGACCGACCAACTTGCTAAAGATCAGGCCGCAGCCGATCAGGGAGCCGGATCCGGTGGCCAGCAGGCCAATCGGGCCGAAGAAATGCAGCGGTCGGGTGGAGTAGTCCAGCAGGAATTTGGTGCTGAGCAGGTCGAGGAACACGCGCAGAGTGCGCGAGATTCCATAATTGGATTTCCCGTTCTGGCGCGGCGGATTGTTAATGGGAATTTCCGTGATCCGCGCTCCGTACCAGGCGGCGAGAGCGGGAATGAACCGATGCAGTTCACCGTACAACTGAATACTCTTGAGGGTTTCCCGGCGATAGGCTTTGAAGGTCGTGCCGAAATCGTGCAGCGCGACTCCGGAGAGTTTGCCCATCATCCAGTTCGCGATGCGGCTTGGCAACCGACGTGAGAGCCACCCGTCCCGCCGCTGGGCACGCCATCCGCTGACAATGTCATAGCCTTCCTCCAGTTTCGCAATGAAGGCCGGGATCTCCTCCGGATCGTGCTGCAGGTCGCCATCCATGGAGATGATGATCTCGCCGCGTGCGGCGTCAAAGCCGGCTTTTAGAGCCGGGGTTTGGCCGAAGTTCCGACGCAGCGTAACAATCCGCACGCGCGAGTCGCTGGCTGAGATGGCCTGTAGCGCCAGTGGCGTGTCGTCTTTACTTCCATCGTCCACGAGGACGATCTCGTAAGGTTCTTCGAGATCTTCCATGACCTGGGTCAGCCGCACATACAGTTGAGTGACATTGGCTGCCTCATTGTAAAGCGGCACTACAATAGAGTATTTCAATTCCTTATTCATGCTACATATCTCCTAGTTTCGAGTTTTCGTATCGCCTGTGCACGCACGGGATTCATACCAAGCTGCTCATAGCTGATCAGTTCGATGCCACGATCGGCCACCAGTCTCTTGACCGTGGGCGCTGTCAACGCCCGAATTTCGACTTCGCGCTGTCCCAGCAACCGAGTGCCGCTGCGCACCAGATCGCCATCAAGATATCCGGGGTGACACATCAGTTCGCTCACGCCTTCCGGCAAGCATCCCAGGATGTCCAGCACGCGTCGCACGTGCAGGAACCCGGTCTGGCTAAGACCGCAAAAGTTCGCTGGAAACAGCAGCCCTTCCTTCGCCAGTTCTTTTGCAAATCGACGGGCGAAGGTAGAAACGGCGCGCCCCACCAGATATTGCTTGATCGCGGCGGTTCGAAAGCTTCTGCCGATTAGCAGACTTGCCAGATTAGGAGCGGTCTCCCTCGGACAGCGTATGGCCGGAATGGAGAACTCCCGGGCCAGGCGTATCACGATCTGCGACACGCCCGGCAGCAAATGCATGTGCTTGTGCCCGTCCAGGTGCGTAGGCCGAATGCCTGCTCCAGAAACCTTGGCGATCTGCGCCCGAAGTTCTGTTTCTATTTCCCCGAGATCCACCTTCCGCGCCACGAGAGCCCGCAGCAAGGAGCCGGGACTCCAATGCAGCCGTCCGTTGGAATCGACCAGGCTAGGAATGTTCCGCGCGGAGGCGACGGGCTGGCCTGCCGCAAGATTCAAGTGCACGCCGATCCCCAACCCGGGCGCGCGGCGCCTGATCGACACGGCTGTGTTGAATGCAGCGCCGTTTGCCATGATGGTGGCGCTGGTGACAATCCCGCGGAGGTGTGCGTCGATAATTCCTCTACTCACTTCCTCAGTGAGTCCGAAATCGTCCGCATTGACAATGAGCTGCATCATAGCTAAGTGGTGCTCCTTTCCGCCGCCGGTAACACTATCGAATACCTGGCCAAAACAACCAAGCCGATCACTGCCCAGAAAAGACTACGAATCTTGCGAATGACGGCTAACGAAATGCCCTCGCTCGCGGCATATCCAATGGCCTGCAATGTGGCGGCAGCGGCTCCTTCCTGAACCCCCAGCCCGAGAGGAACGAACGAAAATGCAAGCTGAACGGCCCGGCTGGCGGACTCCACCAGATAAGCGGCGAACAGCGAACTGTGTGCGGTAGTGACTTTGAGAATCAAGTAGGCCTCGCCGATGCCGGTGAAGTTCGTAGCGATCTCAATGGCCAGAACCCAAAGAAAAGTGCGCCGGCTCTTTAGAAAGAAATCGAAAACAATCTGCTCAACGGCGCGAACCGATTGCTCATGGCGCTCCAGGAAAGCCCGGCGCCATCCCATGTGTTTCAGGAAATCAAGTATTCTTCCAAGTAATGAAACCCGCCGGTTGACAACCCACCATGCCATCGCCAGGCAAGCCAGGGAGCAAATCACCAGTCCGCCGCCGATCCACCAGAAGCCACGCAGCTCGGCTACGGCAACCACCGCAAGCACAATTCCGCTAAGCATGAATAACAGCGCACCGAGGCCAAAAATGAGACTCTCGAGTACGACTGACGATGCAGCCGTCTGCGCGGGCATCAGTCTCGAAACAGCGAGTACCCTGGCTGGTTCGCCCAGCAACGGTCCGGCGGGCGTAAGGTCATTCAGCGCTTCACCTACCAGTCTGGGTCCCAGGAACTCGAACCAAAGCGGGCGCGGGCCGTCAGCTTGCACACAGTAGCTCCATGCCACCGCCCGCAAGATATGTCTCAGGCCGGAGAGCAGAATCAGTGCGCCCACACCCCATCCCAACACGCGCAAGTTCTGAAGGAGCACCTCCGGTCCGGTCCGCTGCAGCAGCCAGAAGAACAACGCGATGCCGGCCATGCCGGCTATCGGCCGCAGATGACGTAGCCCAACTTTCATCGGGCCCTCCTCAGCTGGGCAACTTCCGTGCTCTGGTAAATCCGCGCCGCTTCCGCCCCGCCGATCTCCACCGTCCGAATCGGCAGTTGGCGGGACTCGATAGTCTGAACGATGCCAATATTCTCGAAGTAGGTTCTTCCGTCTTGGAGCACCAGGAAGGCGGATTCGGGCGCAATGAGCCATTTAGCGCTATCGGAAAGATCAAAGTACTGTAAATCGTCTCGGCCGTACTTGTGCAGGTAGTACTGAACAACCGGTTTGGCTTCGCTTCCCACACTGGCTCCGAGGGGGGCTTCTTGCGCGATATACTGAACCGCCCGTTGGAGCCCCATGTCATTCATCTCATCGTGCGGGAAATAGTAGCCGGCACGCCCGAACCCCAGCGAATTCAGGTAGAGCGAATAATAAGGGCCACTGTTAGCGGCCACGCCTGCCGGATACACGATAAACACCAACACGAACGCCGCCGCCCACATCGGTATCAGCCGGGGACTCATTGTCCACTTAGCCATTGCAGCTAGCCAAGACCATATTCGGACAAGGCCAATGGCAGCGATGATGTATACAGTCGGCATCCAGGCCAGCATGTATCGCATCCACTTGGGACCGACCAGCGAAAAGGGGACAATCCACGCGATAAACATGAAGATCACAAAGGAAGCGCCGGAATTCCGACGGCGCTTCCAGATCTCTACGAGGCCCACGAGCAAACCGGCCAGAACGGGAATAGGGGTCTTGATCGCGAGTAATAGCAGATAAAAATACTTGGGCATTCCGCCCGTGCCCACTACGTCCTCTCGGTACAAGTGTCGCATTACCAGGTAACCATGATGAGTAATACTGCTTCCACCTACGTAATGAAGGATATAATTCAGTGTACTTGGCAGAAGGACAACAGGATCAAGCAAAAGGAATGCTGCAGCACATGTTCCCAGAAAAAGAAGAACATTTCGCCTTCCTAGAGGCCGGCGCAGCGTGCCCCTGTCGGTCAACCAATAGTAGAGCGCATGTATCCCCAAATAGTGAGGAAAGTACTTTGAGGCTAACATCAGCCCGAAACTTGCGCCACTAGCTCCGTAGAAGCGCGTTGTGCGTTTGCTGTCCGTTATGCTCAGATGTCTGGCTCGACGATATAGGTAGTATCCAAGCCAGGTAAAGAACACCAATAACGTGTCTTCTTTAGCCACCCGGTTGATTGTGATCGCGATTATGCCAGTAGCCCACAACAGTGCGCTAAGCAGCCCAACGGCTGTGCCGAATAGCTCCTGGGCAAGCAGGAAGACCACTACCGCAGTCAGAGAGCCGAAAACCACGTTTGGCAGACGGACGGCTGCTTCTTCGGATACCGGATGAGATCGTCCGAGCGACCCGTTCCATGCATCCGAGGCCGCGAGAGAAGCCGCGATGAGCGACTTCATCAGCATGGGGTGTTCGAGGTTTATGGAGAATTTCCCGCTAAGATAGGAACGTCCGGCCTCGACCTTGTGTATTTCGTCCTCGTTGAAGCCCGCGCTGCCCAGGCCGCGAGCACGGAGGCAGAACCCCAGCGCCACGATGAGAAACAATGCGGCGAGTTTATGTTGGGCGATGAAGTTCTTCAGCATGATGCCCCGGCTAGTTAACCGCGTCCAACACGAAACCGTTGACGCGGTGTTGAAATCCTACGAGGTGGCCGAAGACGGGAGAGGTGACATTGTTGTAGACAGCCAGCGGGTTGGAGTGATTCGTCAGATTGATCGAATACAAGCCGAAGCGGATCTTCTTCGTTTTCCCCTTGCCGAAGAAAGGAAGATGGACCGGGAACTCCCTGTAAACTTTTAAATCCAAGGAGAAGAATTCGGGGAAGCGCTGTGAATTCGGTGCACCGACATAGTTTTGGAAGGTATCGACCTCCGAATACGGAAGGCCTGTGTGAACATCGACCACCGGACTTACGCAGATACCCTTGGGTAGGGACAGGATGCCCCAGCCAACCACCCGATTGGGCACATCCTGGTCAAGATTGCCGAAAGCGTTGGGACGGATCACCGGCTCTTCGAACGGTACAAAGATGGCTGAAACTGTGTTCAGATCCCCACGAGCACGGCTCCGAATATAAGACACATTGACATCGCTTCGCTCCCCTGCCTTATAGTGCACAGTTTCTTCGAATTCGTGATAGTGCGAGCCCCCCGTATCGGTCAGTCCTAACAGGTTCGGCGCTCCATAGGCGGCTGCTATAGGCGTGACCACCGAAAGGGCCTTCGTCCGGCTGTAAAGATAACTGGTACGGAGCACCATATCGCGGCGAATCTCCCGGTCCACTTCGACGTTCCATGTGGTATTGCGCGGGCTCGTGTCGAGACTGGGGACCGGGACCCATCCCCGACCCGGCTGCATGACGACGTACGCGTTTTGCCAGGTTAGTGAATCGATCAAAGCCCCTGACGGGTTGTAAAAGCTCGTAACACGCGTCGGGTTATCCAAAAAATCCGCAGCCAGGAACGGGACTCGGTCGTAAAACAGGCCCGCTCCCGCACGGATGACCGTCTTGCGATCCGCGCTGGGCGCCCACACTAGTGCAGCGCGAGGTGCGAATGCTGCCGATCGGCCCATCGACTGACTGGACAATCGTCCCCCGAGATCCAGCGCCAAACGATCATTCAGCTCCCAATGGTCTTGTACGAATTCCGCAACTTCGGTGTCCTGGGCGCGCAGCCGATTGTTTCCTTGAAATGCAATCTGCTCCGCCAGAGAGTCGTCTTGCCGCAACAACTCGACCGGGTGCGAGTGGTCGGTGCCGAGGTAGGAGCGGTGAGTGACGGCTACGCCGGCCTTCAATTGATGACGGCCGAGCCACTGTTTCAGTGGAAATTGGTACAGCGGCCCGAACTGGTACTGGTTCGAGGTCCGGCTCCAGGTGTCGAAGAAATTCCCACCCCATCCTTCCGGCGTGATCAGCATGTCTTCCGGCCCCTGGCCGTGCGCGTTGCTGTCAAATCGCGTGTAGCGAAACATGGTGCTCAGCAGCGCGCCGGAGGTGAATTGGTAGCTGTCGTTGGCGCCCAAGGTTACGCCGCGCAGCCCATCATCCGCTGATGCGGGTTGGGGCACTAGCGCACTAATATCCGCGTACCGTGTTCGGCTCGAAAATCCGTTTACACTGACAGATAAAAGATGCTGGGGTGAGAGCACCGCCTGGAAGCCGGTTAACGTATTGAAACCTTGCCGCCTGGTCTCATCGTTTGGCCAAGGCAATCCCCGGATCGGCCGTTTGTTCACATCGTAGGTGATTCCTTCGAAAAAGTTGAGCTTGCTCTTAATCAGAGGGCCACCGAAGTAGAAACGCGGTGTGAAGTCGGACACGCCGACGATGTGATCTGACTTGCCACGCAGGCCGGGAATGAAGTCCATCAGTCCATAGTTCCAATTGTTGGAAGGTGGCTTAGTCTCAATGTCTGTCAAGCCACCGGAGAAACCTCCGTACTCGGCATTGTAGGGGGCTTTGTCGACGGTCATCGTCTGAATGGCGTCCAACGGTATGGGAATCGAGAAACTCCCGGTCACGGGATCCACGGTCTGTCCGGAATCCACCAACAGCATTCCTTGGTTCTCCGGCGCGCCCTTAAAGTTAAGCTGGCCATCGCGCGTTCGGACCACCCCCGGGACCAGCGGTAGGGCCGCCTTGAATTCTTGTTCGGCCAGCGGCAGGGTGGTGAATTGCGGGCTGGCAATCGTGGCCGTCGAATCCGCACTCTCTGTGGGGAGCGCGGCTGCCTGGTCGTGGACTTCGATCTTCTCAACCACGGTCTCCAACTCCAGGCCTACGTCCTGAATCTTGGTTTCTCCATCGCGCAGGACGACCGTGTCCCCGAACGGTTGGAAGCCTTGTAGCCGTGCCTGTATTGCGTATGTGCCCGGTGACAGGTTCATGAACTGATAGCGACCCTCCGCATCCGTTGTAGCCGCAAGGGATTCTCCCGTTGAAGAAGATGTCAGGGTCAAGGGCACGCCCGGAACGGGTTCGGTTTGGTTTTGTTGGTCCGCCAGCTTTACCACTCCCTCGATAGAAGCCCGACTCGCCTCGGGGTGACTGACGTTGGAGATCTGAGCGAATGCCATTCCACCACTAAGGATCAGGGATAGCAGCAACGCGAGACCATTGCGTGGCAACCGTCGGGACACCCGGGTGGCGGGACACGAACCCTTGGAGATTAGATTCCGAAGTCGGCGTTCATTCGCTGAAATTGTGGGATCGAGTGCGATCGCAACAGGGGAACACGCTGGTTTGGAACCGTTTAGAACTGACATCACTATATACCTCCTACGAACCAATACACGCCCCAAGGACAAATCCCCGGATCCGCTGACCCTCTCCGGGCTGTCCGGCGTCGGACAATCTCGATTCTGCGACTCACTTGCATTGATCTCGGCACCTGTACAAAGCACGGGATCTGCCATATGGGGTTGCCGGGCTTTCAATCTTGACAATTGAGCATGTTCAGCGTCGCAGATTATGCCGGCGGAGGAGTTTAAAGACGGGCTGGCCCTTGCGAGTGCAAGCAGACGAATTCGGCGTGGGGGATAGTTGCTGAAAGCACCGCCACAACTGGCAGATGCCGAGGCAGGTGCCAAAAAGGTCGGCAACACATCGATGCACACTTTGGAGTACGGAGGCTTCTGACTACCAACCAGCGGATATTACCGAAACCGGCGAGAATAGCGGTGGCTGTCCGTGATGGCGACTGCTTGCCGGGGACCTCTAGTTGACTTCTGATTATCTGGTTGCTTCAGCAAGCCGCAATGGGTGGTGTATAAAGTTGGCCCGACCGACGTTCCCAAGACGCGTCGCCAGTTTCAGATCGACTTCGCCACAGAGGAGGCTTGCCAGCCGTATCTGTCGGAGTGCCGTTGGCCCGATGGCTTTCCGTGTCCGCGATGCGGGCACAGAAGATCGTATAAATTGGTGAACCAACGGCGCCACCAGTGCGCCAAACGCCGGCACAAGGTTTCGTTGACCGCCGGACTGTCCTTCACCGGACTAAGATTCCACTGACCCATTGTTCTGGGCGGCATATCTGATGACCACGGACAAGGGTGGCGTGTCCGCTCTGCTGCTGGAGCGTCAACTCGGTCGGTCTTGCCTGCTACGAGACCGCGTGGATGATGCTTCACAATCCGGCGGGCGATGGTGAATGCCGTTCGGGAGCCCTTGTACGGCGAGGTCGAGGTAGGCTTCGAACATATCGCTCGCATCCAACCGCTCCGCTCGGAACTTCGAAAAGGTGCGAAGTCCGCTGCCCCTCTTGCCGATCGAGCGATTGGCAACCTCCAAGGGTGGCTTATTGGCACCTACCGTGGTGTGAGCAAGGCCAACTCCAGGCGTACCTCGATGAATTGCCGGAAACGAGCTGCGAGTGGCCGTCAAGCGCGACGATGAAGACAGCAATCAATCAGAGCGTAACGAAGAGAGCGCCTCACCACTGGGTGAACAGCCGGAACGGATTTCAAACCGACCGGGTTGCGATTCAGCGGCTCAGGCGGCTTCGCCTACCGGACGCACGATTTTAAGCGATTTCTTGGCGGTAGTCTCGCCGGTCCGCAATCCCTTCGCCGTTAATATAGACGCGATACCGCCCATTCTGTGACCAGAGTGCCAGGTGTAACGGCTGATTGAAATCGATATTGGGCACATTCTTCAACCAGCGGCGTAACAGTCGGCGCTCTACCGGATCGATCTGCGTCACTACAGGGAGGTCAACAACGAGCTCTTTTTTGCCAACCGCTGCACGGTCACTCGGCCAATCCTGCTTAACTTTCGTTGCGCGCTCTGCGTCCAGTGTGCCGGCCAGTTCGATAGTGAAACCGGTAGGTCCGTCATGCATGTAGTAACTGAATGCTCGGGCTTCCGTCATTTTCTCTGCCGATTTGATGTGCATGTTCATAACCACGCCAGACGTTTCTGGCCTGGCCGGCGCCGACCATGTAGTGCGAGCTTTTCGTAAAACTCGGTTGTCCCTCACGATCACGACAACTATCGGAGCCAGTCGGGCCCTTCGACGGCCCCGCGCCTGGGCAGCCTCATGCGGCCAGTTTCGGCTCGACGGTATCCGTAGTTTCTTGAGCGTCATGCAATTCCTGGCAGCGCAAACAATATCCAGCCCACGGCACAGCCGCGAGCCGTTTAGCGGAGATCGCCTCCTCGCAGTCGAAGCATATCCCAAACTCGCCGTCATCGATGCGTTGTAGCGCTGCGTCGATCTGTACCAGCTTCTTAGTATCGAGTTCCAGAGTGCGGGCGGCGAATTCTCGTTGACCGGCGAGTTGCATCGTCTCGACTAGTTCGTTGGATCGGACAATCCAAAGGTCCTCGCGCCGGCGGGACTGACCCACGATCTCCTTGCGCTTAGCCATCAGTAACGTCCTAAATTCGTTTATGTCAGCTTCTCTCATAACGACGACCTCTCATCTGTCGCACCGAACGACGCCGTTCGCGAGGTCCAGCGGCATCCTTCGGAAGTTTCCACCGAGTCGATTGCCGGCTCCCGCGATTGTTTCAGTCCGGGTTCTGCGGCGTCATAGAGCACGGCGGCTACCAAATTCGTGCGGGCTATGCTATAGGCTTTAATCGCGCGAGATGGTACAGGTTTGGCACTCGACGTAGCAAGTGCCGAGCTTCGGCGTAGCACCGCATGTACTAGGCAGATACGGCTCTGGAGCTCAAGTAGCCCGTGGGAATCGGAGAGGTGCCGCGGTACCGGAGTGCGCTCCAGGCTGCCTGTGAAGCTCGGCAATGGTCTCGCGCGATCAATGGAACAACGCAAGCAGCCCTGATTCCTCGTGCCACGAACCGCGAGAATTCGGACTGGCATACTCGTCGATATCGGTGTCGCTCGCCACTACGCGCTTTCAGGTGTCGAGCACCCCGGCCGACGAAATACGCGCATGATCGAGTGGTCCCTTTAGTAAGTCCACGAGCTGGAGGTGTGGACAAATGCAGTGCGTACTACATCCATTCCACGGGTGGTTGCAGAGCGACAGCACCGCACAATCGTGCCGAATGAGCTTCGAGAGTTGGAGTTTACGCGGCGCGCTTCTCCTCCGTAGTTTGAATGCTTTCGGCCCGGGACTGTTAAGCTACCTGCAATACGACACCATCTCGCCACCGGCGATACGCCACGCGTGCATGCTAGGGCAGGCGTAGGAAACCGGCCACAATGATAATCGAGTTCGATGGTATACGCTACGCCGGCGTGGATCCGAGCCTTGTCTTCACTGGTGCAACTCGCCCGCGGCAGGGGCGCGCGCCTGCACCTCGCGGACGTTGGTTTTGTAGTCGGAATATTCGATGACGACTTCCGTTGTGCCGAAGATTCTCGCCTGAGCTACCGAGTGGTTCACGGCAGGCAGCCAGAATTGATCAGTACGCCCGTACCGTTGCACCACATGCACACTGCGAATCCAGAAGGAAGGGTTCTTCGCTGGCTGGCCTTCAATGCGTGCGATGGCAAAGTCCTGGGCATCCACCCAGATGCGGCCGCGAACCGAGAACTTGGTTGGCTTCTTGGGATTGATCTCCAGAACATAGCTGTCACGACCGTCCGAGGCTTCGGTTCCAACCAGACGGAAATCGTAGTTTTCGGGGATGATTCGGGTTTCTTTGTGGTCCCCCTTTTGGCTGGATTCCACTTCTGCCTCAATCATCTTGCGGAGGATGTAATCCCGAACGAATCCGGAACCGCTTTCGGCGACGACCTCGAACGTCTTGATGCCATCGCTGCCGCAAGACATCCGCACCGTCAACTCCGCGTGTTTGTTGGACTTCCGGTTGTAGAACCGGTAGTGCCGTACACCTGAATACCCGGCCAGGGCGGCTACCCTGTCATTGTCGGCTTGGACCATTCGCTCCACGATTTCAGGCGCGGTCAGAGGTGGCGGCGTACTGCCTTGGGTTATGGCGAGAAAGAAAAGGCTGGGTAGCATCGGCATCAGAACTCCAAAATGAACTCTTACGTAGCTTTCGGTAGCACTTTCCCTTACAGCGATGTGCACTTCAGTAGCCAAGCGGTCGCAGTGTAAAACGCGCTTTGGTATGAGGTGTTCGGCGCCGTAATGACGACGTATGCCGAGGGCAAGTGCCGAGATTCGGCGCGCAAAATGGCGGACGAGCAGCGGGGTTGGATTTCCGCGCCGGTACGAGTTGGGGGAACGGATGACGGCGTTGTATAGTCAAATTTGCTGAAAAGATCCGACACGCCATGAGTAGGCGAGGCAAGACCTCAGGAGAAGTGATGGTGCGACGAGTTGCCTTCGCGCTCGGCGTTCTCGTGGCAGGCTGCGGTTGCGGCTTCGCATTGAATCCCTCTCTCGACATCAGCCAGTACGGGCACCACGCGTGGACCGTCCGGGATGGTTTCTCCGTGGGCACGATTTTTGCGATGGCGCAGACCCCTGATGGATATCTCTGGCTCGGCTCCGAATTTGGCTTGTTTCGTTTCGATGGCGTTCGCAGCGTCCCCTGGCAACCGCCGGCGGGTCAGCATCTCCCCAATGTCCCTTACAGTCTGCTGGTCACGCGCGACGGCACGCTTTGGATTGGCACATTTGCTGGCTTGGCGAGCTGGAGTGGCGGCAAGCTGACCGAGTACCCGGAGGTTGGTAAACAGTTTGTGACATCGCTGCTCGAGGACCGGGAAGGAACGGTCTGGGCCGGAACGCTGGGCGGTTCACCGGGGACTCCTACAGGACGGCTGTGCGCCATACGAAGCGGCAGCGCGCAATGCCAGTTGAACGATGGCGCCTTCGGCTCGTTCGTTTGGAGTTTGGGTGAGGACAGCTCAGGCACCCTATGGGCCGGCGCGGAGTCCGGGCTTTGGCGATGGAAGCCCGGTACCCCACGGCGGTATCCGACACCGGGAACGCACGTCGATGACCTAAGTAAGGCAGACGACGGACAGGTGTTAATTGCGATTCGTGGCGCCGGACTTAGGCAGTTGGTGGGCGACAAAATCGAACCGTACCCGATTCACAGCGCAATCCATCCGAAATCATTGCTCCCGGAACGCGAGATCGATTCTAATAAACTGCTCCGGGACCGCGATGGAGGTCTCTGGATCGGAAGCCACGAGCGGGGGCTCATCCATGTATGTCACGGCCGGACAGACGTATTCAGGAAATCAGATGGGCTGTCAGGCGACATCATCGCCGGCCTGTTCGAGGATCGCGAGGGCAATATCTGGGTCTCCACCTCTGGGGGACTCGACCGCTTCCGAGAGCTCCCCGTCACTACTATTTCCACGAAACAGGGTTTGTCCAGCGATTCTGATCAGTCGATAATAGCAGCCACAGATGGGAGCGTTTGGGCAGCCACCCACGATGGTTTGACCAGGTGGCGGAATGGACAAACCGCCATCTTCCGTAAGGCAAGCGGACTGCCGGATGATGTGGCACAGTCGCTGTTTCAGGATGATCGCGGGCGAGTCTGGGTGTTCACGGATCACGGACTTGCTTATTTCAGCGGTGCCAAGTTTGTGGCCGTAAATGGCGTAGCAAGCGAAGAGGTTTATTCCATCACGGGGGATAAGGCGGGCAACCTCTGGCTTTCGGGAAATCGGGGGCTCTCGCACTTGCTCGAGGGGCGCGTGGTCGAACATTTCCCCTGGTCAGTTCTGGGGCGTCGCCAACAAGCCAAGGTCATAGTCTCTGACCAAGGCGGAGTTTGGCTTTCATTCTGGACCGACGGGGGTGTGTTGTATTTCAAGAATGGTAAGGTCCGCGCGTCGTACACCGCCGCTGACGGGTTGGGTAAGGGCCATGTCCCGGGTCTGCGACTCGATCAGGATGGGGCCGTGTGGGCCGGAACCGAGGAGGGTGGCCTGAGCCGTATTAAGGACGGCCGCATCTCTACGCTCACCACAAAGAATGGCTTGCCCTGCGATACGATTCACTGGACGATAGAGGATGACGACCGTTCGCTTTGGCTGTACACGGCCTGCGGCCTGGTACGGATCGCGCGGACCGAACTGGACGCGTGGACCGCCGACCCGAAGCGTAGGATTGACACGACAGTTTGGGGTGCGGCCGACGGCCTCAGGCTCCATCCGTTCTCGCCTAACACCTTCGGTCCTCCCGTCGCGAAGTCCATCGATGGCAAACTGTGGTTCGTGCCGGGAGAAGGCGTTCAGCTTGTCGATCCCCGTCATCTAGCTTTCAACAAACTCCCGCCCCCGGTCCATATTGAGCGAGTCGAAGCCGACGGCAAGCCGTACCAAGTCGAGCAAGGGATGCGCCTGCCCGCCAATGTCCGCGACGTATCCATCGACTTCACGGCGCTGAGCCTGGTAGCGCCAGAGAAGGTGCATTTCAAATACATGCTGGAGGGACAGGACCCGGCCTGGAAGGAAGTCATCGACGAGCGTCACGCGCAGTATTCGAATCTGCGCCCGCGGAAGTACCGCTTCCACGTCATTGCCTGCAACAATAGCGGGGTGTGGAACCGGACCGGCGACTCGCTGGAGTTCTCCATTGCGCCGGCGTTTTACCAGACAAATTGGTTTCGCGCTCTGTGCGCGGCCGTCTTTCTGGCACTGCTGTGGACGGCTTGGCAGTTCCGTGTGCGGCAACTGCAGCACGAGTTCAACATGGCCAGCGAGGCACGCTTGAACGAGCGAATGCGTATCGCCCGTGAGTTGCACGACACGCTTTTGCAGAGCTTTCAGGGGCTGATGTTCTCGTTCCAGGCCGCGCGCAACCTGCTCCCCGGGCGCACCGAAGAGGCCATTCGCACGCTCGACGGGGCGATCCGCCGGGGAGACGAGGCCATCGCCGAGGGCCGGGACGCCATTCAAGACCTGCGGGCCAACCCGGCGCTGGCGAGCAATCTGGAACATCTGCTCACAGCAGCGGGAAAGGAGCTCGCGCTATCTTCCAGCGCGGAGGGCCAACCGCCGGATTTCCGGGTCATGATAGTGGGAACGCGGCAGCCCTTGGCGCCGCTTCTTCAGGACGAGGTGTACCGGATTGCGCGCGAGATCCTGCGAAACGCCTTTCACCACGCGCACGCCAGCCATATCGAGGCCGAAATCGCCTACGACAGCCAGTTCTTCCGGTTGCGGATTCGCGATAATGGAAAGGGTATCGACCGCAACGTTCTCGAGCAGGGCGAGCGCCTGGGACACTGGGGATTGCCGGGCGTCCGCGAGCGCGCGAAACGCATCGGCGCGCGGTTGAAACTCTGGAGCGAACCTGGTGCGGGCACGGAAGCGGAGCTGACTGTTCCAGCCCGACTTGCTTACGGAAAAGTGCATCGCCGGCAGGGATGGCGGCTGTTTCGTAAGAGCAAGGTGGAGTCGTGACCGCAGCAGGTACACGGGTCAGGGGTTTGCGTATCAAGGACGCCAGGTTTGCGGCCGCAACCACCGTGCGTGGCGGACGAGTGCATTTCATCCGGGGGGACAAGGCGGTTGCATGACCACCGTCCGCCAAAATAAAGCATGGGGCTTGCGTGGTGCGAGCCGGATTTTGCTTCTGTGCATTATTCAAGCTTCATATGTTGTAGCGGCTCAACCCCGCCCAACCAGGGGCTTCGCCCACCCGACGACGAAGGAGGGCGCCCGCGGCGACCGCGAAGGGAGAGCTGGCTCGCCACTCCGCGAGTTGCAGAGTTTTGACGCCCGGGGCGACCACACTCGGGTGACAGACCTCAAATTTGCACACCTCACGACCAACGATGGGCTGTCTCAAAGCAATGTTACGGAAATCCTGCAGGATCGCCGAGGCTTTATGTGGTTCGCCACCCAAGACGGCCTCAATCGCTATGATGGCAATACGTTCGTTGTGTACAAGAACAACCCCAACGACCCTTGGAGCTTAAGCGCCAACTTTGTTTGGGATCTGATGGAAGGCGAACACGGCTATTTGTGGATTGCCACGGATTTTGGCGGCGTGAACAAATTTGACCCCACAACCGAACGCTTTGTCCGCTACCGTCACGACCCCAACAACCCCAACAGCATCAGCGGCGATTCGGTTGAAAGCATCGCCCGCGACAGACGCGGTTATCTGTGGTTTGGTACCAGCGACAGCGGCCTCGATAAGTTTGATCCATCAACCGGAACCTTTACTCATTACCGGAATGAGAGTGATGGCCAATTTCTTGGGAGGATCACTAAAGTGATCGCGGGTAGGCAAGGGGATATCTGGTTTGTTGGCGAGCGTGGTCTGTTCCATCTGAACCCAGACACTGGCCAGATTACCCGCCCTGCTGGAACCGTGAATGGTCTGGCCGCAGATTATTTGTACGAAGACAACATCGGCAATTTTTGGATGCTGGCCTATTCCCCGATCGTCGGGCTCATTAAATATGATCGCCAAAGAGAGCGACTCACAACCTACCCGGTTGGCGCGAGCGCCATTGGGGTGGCTAGTAGTAACCTTCTAGCTGACGGGCAGAATGGATTCTGGGTGCCATCGAGCCAGGGTCTCTATTACTTCGACCGCCGAACAGAACGTTTTACGTACCGGTTTCGGCACGACGAAACCAACCCGGATAGTATCAACGATAACACGGTTGCCTCAGTCTATCGGGATAGGGGCGGCTTGCTGTGGGTGGGAACTAAAGAAGGTGGGGTTAACCTCCTGAATTTGTGGCAAGAGCCGTTCGGCTTTTGCCGCCATCACGCCAACAACCCCAATAGTCTCTCACCCGGCAGGGTCACGGCGATTTACGAGGAGCCCGCCGGAATTTTGTGGGTAGCCTTGTTTCCTCGCCGCTTGGACAGATTGGATCGACAAACGGGCCAATTTACCCACTATATTCCCGGCCCGAAAGACAAGGACACCCTCAGCAAAGGCAGTGACCTTCGGCAACCACGTTGGGCTTACCCATATGATAGCATTTATAAAGATTCACGCGGTTATCTCTGGTTGGGCGGCTGGGGTACCGGTCTTGATCGGTTCGATGAACGCACTGGGCAGTTCAAACATTACCGGCACAACCTTGATGATCCCAACAGTCTGATCTCTGACCACGTTTACAACATCTATGGAGATCGAAGCAGTCACATATGGGTGGGCCAGCGGTATGGTCTAAGCCGTCTTGATCCAGCCACGGAGCAGTTTACTAATTATCGTCCTGATCCACGAAGCCCGACCTGGAACGGGAGTAACGTCTCGGCCATCTATCAAGATCGTTCCGGCACGCTGTGGTTGGGGACAACGGGCGGCGCTCTGATGCGTGTCGATGAAAAGACGGAAACTCTTGTGAACTACCCGCCCGAGTCGCGCGCCCCTCACAAGCTCAATGGCGGGCCCATCAGTGCCATTTACGAAGACCGGGTCGGAACATTGTGGGTGGGAGCCTGGGCTGGACTATACCGCTACGATCGTCAAAATGGAAACGTCACCCGCTACACGGAAAGCCAAGGCCTACCCAGTAGCGTGATTCTGGGGATTCTGGAAGACAAGGCCGGCAGGCTTTGGCTCAGCACGAAGAAGGGGTTGTCCCGGTTCGATCCTCACACTGCGACCTTTAGAAACTACGATGTATTCGACGGCTTGCAGAGTGATGCGTTCAGTGAAAGCTGCTACTTCCAAGGCCCAGATGGGGAGATGTTCTTTGGCGGCAGCAATGGGTTTAACGCGTTCTTCCCTGAAGACATCCGCGACAATCCGTACGTGCCGCCGGTAGTGATCACCAGCTTCAAGATCTTCAACAAACCTGTGCCCATCGGCGCTAATTCAGTACTCAAGAAAGCGATCCCATACATCGATTCCCTGACTCTTTCCCACCGGGAAGACATCTTCTCCTTTGCATTCGCTGCGTTGAGTTACACGAATTCTCACAAGAACCGTTATCGATATAAGCTCGAGGGCTTCGAACCCGGCTGGAACGAGGTGGGCAGCAGGCAACGTCTGGCTACTTATACCAATTTAGACCCCGGCAAGTATGTTTTTCGCGTGCAGGGATCGAACTGCGACGGCGTATGGAATAAGGAAGGCGTGTCGCTAGCCATTCTCATCACGCCCCCCTGGTGGAGGACCAACTGGTTTCAAGCCCTTTGTGCGGCCGTTTTTCTGGCAATGCTGTGGGCGGCCTGGCAGTTCCGTGTCCGGCAACTGCAGCACGAATTCAGCATGCGCCTTGAGGGTCGCGTCGAAGAACGGACGCGCATCGCGCGCGAGTTGCACGATACGCTCATGCAGAGCTTTCAGGGGCTGATGTTCTCGTTCCAGGCCGCGCGCAACCTGCTCCCCGGGCGCACCGAAGAGGCCATCCGCACGCTTGACGGGGCGATCCGTGAGGGAGACGAGGCCATCGCCGAAGGCCGGGATGCCATTCAAGGGCTGCGGGCCGACCCGGCGCTGGCGAGCAATCTGGAACATCAGCTCACCGCCGCAGGAAAGGAGCTCGCGCGATCTTCCAACGCGGAGGGCCAACCGCCGGATTTCCGGGTCATGATAGTGGGAACGCGGCAGCCCTTGGCGCCGCTTCTTCAGGACGAGGTGTACCGGATTGCGCGCGAGATCCTGCGAAACGCCTTTCACCACGCGCACGCCAGCCATATCGAGGCCGAAATCGCCTACGACAGCCAGTTCTTCCGGTTGCGGATTCGCGATAATGGAAAGGGTATCGACCGCAACGTTCTCGAGCAGGGCGAGCGCCAGGGACACTGGGGACTGCCGGGCGTCCGCGAGCGCGCGAAACGCATCGGCGCGCGGTTGAAACTCTGGAGCGAACCTGGTGCGGGCACGGAAGCGGAGTTGACCGTTCCGGCCCGTATTGCTTACGGAACGCTGCATCGCCGCGAGGGACGGGGACTGTTTCGCAAGAGCAAAGAGGAATCGTAACCACCAGACAAAGACCGATTGGAGTCGAGGGCGGGCGGCCGCGTGCATCTCGGCTTTAGGCGATAATGTATCAACCGTGTCCAGCGCTCGAAAGACACAAGCCACTGTTCTCCTGGGAGTACTCGCGGCGCTGTGTCCGCCTACATTCGCTTTAGACCCAGCTCTCGACATTAGCCAGTACGGACACACCGCATGGACCGTACGAGATGGGTTTTTCAAAGGCAGCGTCTACACCATCGCTCAGAGAGCCGACGGATACCTGTTGCTGGGAACGGAATTCGGTCTGGCCCGTTTCGATGGGACTCGGAGCGAAGCGTGGTCGCCTCCGGCTGCTCAACGCCTGCCCAGCAACAACATTCGCAGCCTACTGGCGACACGCGATGGCACGCTGTGGGTCGGCACCATCGAGGGGCTCGCCAGTTGGAAGGGCGGAAAGTTGACTCAGTACCCGGAGGTGGCCGGACAGCACGTCTTTACGATGATCGAGGACCGCCAGGGCACCGTGTGGGCCGGCACCTATGGCGTTCCCACCGCGAAGCTCTGCGCAATTCGCAACGGAACTGCGACGTGCTATGGCGATGACGGCACTTTGGGACAATGGGTGGAGTCCTTGTACGAAGATAGCCGCGGTCGCCTGTGGGCTGGCGCGGCAACCGGATTATGGCGCTGGAGGCCCGGTCCGCCGAAACCCTATTCCCCTCCCTATCTCATCGAAAGCGATCAAGCGATTTTGGAAGACGAGGACCGGTCGGGCCTGATCGTCCTATGCCAGGGAATATGGCGGCTGGCCGATGGCAAGACCCGGCCGATTCGCATGCCAGGCGTTCGATGGCCCTTCACGCCTTTGCACATGCTGCGGGATCGGGATGGCGGACTGTGGATCGGAACCTTGGAGTGCGGCCTGCTGCACTACTCTAGGGGCAGGGTTGACACCTTTTCGCAGCGCGATGGCCTGTCAGGCAATCACGTGCTGAGTCTGTTTGAGGACCGCGAGGGAGATATCTGGGTCGGCACCGCGGATGGCCTCGACCGATTTCGCGGTGTTGCCGCCGCTTCCTTCTCCGTCCGGCAGGGTTGGTCAAGCCCGAGCGCCATGACCGCCCTGGCTGCCCGGGATGGTTCCGTCTGGACCAGCACCGAGGACGGATTGAACCGGTGGAAGGACGGCGAGATTTCGATTTACCGCGCGTCCGCGTCTTCGCAGCCGGCAAGATTAGCCAACTCCGAAGAAGTACATCGCAGAGTCCGCGAAATCGTCGATCGGGGATTGGCGGACAATCAGGTGGGATCCCTTTTCGAGGACGATGCCGGACGCATTTGGGTGTCCGCTTTTCACGGGATTTCCCGCTTAGAGAACGGCCGTTTCCTCCGATTGCGGGCGCCGCCCGGCGGATGGGTGAATGGCATTACCGGAGATGGCGGCGGAGGCGTATGGATCGCCTATCAGGATTTGGGCCTGTATCATCTCGCTGGAGAGCGGTTGGTGGAACATTTCCCATGGACGAGGTTGGAGCACGGCGTCGCTTCAGCGATGTTGCCCGATCGGAGCAAAGGACTGTGGCTGGGATTCTTTAAGGGCGGCGTGGTGTATTTCCAAGCTGGCGAAATACGTGCTTCTTACAGCAAAAAAGATGGCCTGGGGACCGGCCGGGTCATGGGCCTTCAACTCGACACCGACGGTGTCCTTTGGGCCGCGACCGAAGGCGGTCTCAGCCGGATCAGCGAAGGCCGCATCCTCACTCTTACCACGGCCAACGGATTGCCGTGCGACGGGATACACTGGACCGTCGAAGACGATGCCCATTTCTTCTGGCTGTACACCGCCTGCGGCCTGATTCGGGTCGCACGGAAGGAATTGGACCAATGGGTTTCCCACCCGAATCGCACGATCGAGACGACGGTATTCGACGCTTCTGACGGAATCCGGCTGAAAGCTCTTCTCACGGGCTACACTCCGCGGGCCAGCCAGGCAGCCGATGGGAAAATCTGGTTTGCGCATCTCGACAGCATCAGCGTCATCGATCCCCACCATCTTCCTTTCAACAATCTGCAGTCTCCGGTGCGCGTAGAGCGGGTCGTCGCCGACCACAAGGCGTATAAGTCGGACTGGCCGGGCGGTTCCGCGACTCTCCGGCTGGCACCGCTGCCCGCGCTGACTCGCGATCTGGAGATCGACTACACGGCTCTATGCCTGCTCGCGCCGGAGAGAGTCCGTTTCAAGTACAAGCTGGAAGGCTATGATGACGATTGGCAGCTCGCTGGCAACCGGCGACAGGCCTTCTACGCCAGTCTCCCGCCGCGCAGGTACCGCTTTCGAGTCATCGCGTGTAATAACAGCGGTGTATGGAACCAAGACGGCGCTACGCTGGAGTTTTCCATCAAACCCACGTACTACCAGACGAATCTGTTCCGCGTCGCGTGCGCGGCGGCTATTGTAGCCCTTTTCTGGGGCTTGTACCGGGTTCGAATGCTTCAGATCGCGCGCGAATTCCACGCGAACCTCGAGGGACGCGTGGAGGAGCGGATGCGCATCGCACGCGAACTGCACGACACGCTTTTGCAGAGCTTTCAGGGGCTGATGTTCTCGTTCCAGGCGGCGCGCAACCTCCTCCCCGGGCGCACTGAAGAGGCCATCCGCACGCTCGAAGGCGCCATCCGCGAGGGAGACGAGGCTATCGCCGAGGGCCGGGATGCCATTCAAGGCCTGCGGGCCGAAACGGCGCTGGAGAGAAATCTGGAACGTCTGCTCACAGCCGAAGGAAAGGAACTAGCGAGATCCTCCGTTGCGGAGGGAGAACTGCCGGCTTTCCGGGTCACAGTGGAGGGAGCCTGGCAACCCTTGTCGCCGCTCCTTCGGGACGAGGTGTACCGGATTGCGCGCGAGATCCTGCGAAACGCCTTTCACCACGCGCACGCCAGCCATATCGAGGCCGAAATCGCCTACGACAGCCAGTTCTTCCGGTTGCGGATTCGCGATAATGGAAAGGGTATCGACCGCAACGTTCTCGAGCAGGGCGAGCGCCAGGGACACTGGGGACTGCCGGGCGTCCGCGAGCGCGCGAAACGCATCGGCGCGCGGTTGAAACTCTGGAGCGAACCTGGTGCGGGCACGGAAGCGGAGTTGACCGTTCCGGCCCGTATTGCTTACGGAACGCTGCATCGCCGGCAGCGATTGCGGTTGTTTCGTGGGGACAAGGTGTAATCGTGGCTACCGGACAAAAAATGATCCGAGTCCTTACGGTAGACGACCACGCTCTGTTGCGTAACGGCATCCGCAGGTTGATTGGCGCGGAATCCGACATGCAACTCGTGGCGGAGGCATCCACCGGGCGGGAAGCTCTCGAGGAGTTTCGGGCACACCGGCCGGACGTAACCTTGATGGACTTGCAGATGCCCGACATGAACGGGATCGAAGCCATTATCGCCATTCGCGGTGAATTTCCGGAGGCCCGAGTCATCGTGCTTTCGACTTATTCTGGCGACGTACAGGTGGTCCGCGCCTTAAAAGCCGGCGCGCGTGCTTATCTGCTCAAGGGAAACGTCAATAAAGAACTGCTGGCTACCATTCGAGCGGTACATGCGGGGCAAAAACGGATTCCGGCCGATGTGGCTGCCGGTTTGGCGGAACATACCGGCGAAGACGAGTTGACGGAGCGCGAGATTGGGATCCTCCGGCTGATCGCCGCCGGCAACGCGAACAAGGAGATCGCAGCGCAACTCGATCTCGCCGAGGACACCATCAAGAGACACGTAACGAATATCCTCTCGAAGCTGGGTGCAAACGACCGCACACATGCTGTGACGATCGGGCTGAAGCGAGGAATCATCGAACTGTAATAACACGAAAGTAGGAGTGCCTGATCCCCGTTTCGGATCTTCCCGTCCGGCCGCGATTTCTTTAGCCTTAAGACGGGACACTTTGCAACGGCTGTTTTCAACCTTCGCGGATGGTTGGCCAGGCGGCGGGATTCTACTGCTACGCCTGCTCGCGGGCGGCGCTCTGATTAACGGGGGAATCGCTGCCACGAGTGCGGGCGCCTATACCGGGCTTGTGCCACAAATCGTCGGCGCTGCCGCGGGTCTGCTGATTCTTGGAGGCCTGTGGACCCCGGTCGTGGGAGTGCTGGCCGGCATGGTGGAGGTGTGGATCGCATTCACGCAGCCTGGAACGCAGTCGTTGGCGATCATGTTGGCAGGTCTGGGCATCAGCCTGGCGATGATCGGACCGGGTGCCTGGTCCATCGATGCGCGGCTGTACGGAAGGAAGCAGCTCGTTCCACCGGAGCCTTAGCTCGCGCTATCTGCCTTACGGTTCCAGAGTTCGAGGTATCCGCGCTTGATTCCGATGGTCACGGCATGCGTCCGGTCATTGGCTCCCAGCTTCGCCAGGATGTGCGTGACGTGGTTCTTGACGGTCTCCTCCGTAACAGAAAGCTGAGCGGCGATCTCTTTATTGCTGTTGCCCGTCGCAATCAGCCGCAGCACGTCGATCTCGCGGGGGCTGAGCTCGTCTTCGGTGGCATGATCGGCCAGTTCGGCGGCAATCTCCGGCGGGATGCGTTTTTGCCCGCGATGCACGGCACGAATGATCTCCAGGAGTTCCGTGTTTACGCGCCCCTTCAACAGGTAAGCCCGCGCGCCGGCTTTCAAGGCCCGGAGGACCTGGACGTCGCCTGTATAGGTAGTCAGGACAATAATGCGGGCGTTCGGGAATTCCCCACGAATGGCGATGATCGCCTCGATGCCCCCCATATCAGGCATCTGCAGGTCCATCAAGGTGACGTCTGGGCGCTTCAGCTTGAATTGTGCGAGGGCTTCCCTGCCGGTGGCAGCTTCCGCTACCAATTGCATGTCGGGTTCGGCGGCGACTAAGGCCGCGATTCCCTCCCGAAGCAGTGGATGGTCGTCTACGATGAGGACCCGAATCGGTTTTTCAGCGCCGTTCACGTCTTCGCCTGCTTTCCGGCTACGGCTTCACCCTGGAGAGCCGGTTTTGGTTCGCCTTGTTGGCCGACGCCCTTTTATCATCTTAGTACGGGAGCACACAAAATGGAACTGGTGCGATCTGCGGGTCCGGCTCGATTCGGTTACGCGGGCCGCGCCTCATGCGGCCTTGTTTTTGATTCGAAAGAGCCCAAATCGGCGGCGGACATGAGACGCAGCGTAAGCGACTGAGACGGGGACGGTCAGTTCCACTTCCGCGTTCACTCCACAATTGCAACCGCGCTCCGATTCGTTGGGCCCGCTCCCGAAATCCCGGGCAACCCCCAAATGGCCGGTGCGCACGCCTTCCTGCAAAGGAACTTGTCCGTGTTGGCCAGTTTGGTCCTTTCCTGTTTGGGGTTGCTGGAAACACCCCCAAAAGTGGTAAAGACAGCTTTCACGATTGATTCAAGTGGCAACAGGACGATATAGGGTTGGCTCCCAGCAGCATTCGGTCAACAATGATCTCATGACACGCGCTTATGCGACAGCGACTCTCCGGCACGAACACTGGACAGTCACCTCCCGCACAGACCCGCAGCAGCGAGCCAAACACGACTTCCGCAATACCCTCCAGGCCCTAGTGCTGGCTGCAGCGGGGGGAGAGACCGAGTATGCCCGCGGCCTGCTGGTTGACCTGGAGGCCCGCTACGACGCAGCGACGGCTATCACACGAGGTCGACGGAAATGATCGCATATACGAGCAGCACGCATCGCATGTATCGCGAATGGATGCTGCCGATTGCCCCAGATCCGGCCGTCCAGAAAGAGCTTGACGCGGAGGCGCGCTGTAACCCGTACTCAGCGGCGATGCTGATAGGGGATCTCAGTGCTAGAGACCGCACACGAAGGAGTTGTGCGAGTATTTGGCGCATAACAACTGGAACAGGGAGGGCGAAATGAAACCGGCAAATGAAACTGAACTGCGACAATTGCGTTACCGGAGCGATGTGGTGAGGACATGGCCCGCTGGCGAACGACGGGATGTTACGCTCGCCGGGATCTATTACAGACTGATGATCCTGGAGATGCAAGGGCTGAAATGACGACGTTCGCGCCGAGTCGGGGGTTCAAAAAGGCGCCGTTGTGGGAGGTGCGATTCGTGGGCTGCGAAAAAGGAGGATCGGTCATGGATGACGTGGATATGCAATCCGAGAACCGGAGCGAGCTACATTTTAGTGGTATCGCCGGCGAGAGCGAATCCCGGCGGCGCGTAATAACGGAAGGCGGGGCCGTCGCTCCGATGGATTCCACCGTACTCATCTGCGGCGCGAACGGCGACAGCAAAGACGCACTTTATAAGGCTGTGATGACGCTCTCGCGTTCGATCGCCGGCCGCACGGACCTGAGAAGTCTGCTTTCGGGGGTGGCCGAGTCTCTTCGCCGAATTGTCGCGTTCGATCATGTCGGGCTAGTTCTGCATGATCCCAACGGCAACGCCATGCAGGGGTATATTTTGAATGAGCCTTGCAATCCGGTCATCACGAGCCTTCGGCTGCGGGTTGACGAGGATCCTGCGGGTTGGGTATGGCTGAACCAGCAGCCTCTCGTGCTCTCTCATCTCCAGTCGGAAACTCGCTGGCCGGAGTTTGTAAGACGCGCTCGCGACTTCGGGCTCGGTACAACGGTGCTCGTCCCCCTCACTACAGGCGACAACCGGCTTGGCGCATTCGGCTTCAGCTCCGTAGCGCCAGTCAATCCTAGTCCGGCCGAGATCGCGTTCCTGGAGCGTATTGCCAGCGAGTTCGCCGTTGCAGTCGAATCCTTCCTGGCAAAGCAAGTGGCAGTCCGGGAGCGGAACCGGTTGCGAACCTTGTTCGATATCACTGATGCGCTTGTGTCGAAGCTGGATCGAGATGACTTGTTTTCCGCAATATCCGGCCAACTCTCGAAGGTCATCCGGCACGATTGCGCGCTAATCACGCTTTGCAATGAGAACGGCAGCCTCGAAGTGCACGCGCTGCATTCCACAATTCCGGAGGTTCTTGAGGCATTGAAGGGACCGCTTAACCCTGTAGGCATGCCGGCCGAACGGGTGCTCGCCAGCGGGAAGCCCGTAGTAGCATGTGAAGCGGATATCGACCACTATCCCAATCCGAACTTCAGGCGCTTTCTGGCACTCGGATGTAAATCCATTTGCTCGGTTCCATTGACCGCACGAAATCGCATTATCGGAACGCTGGAGCTCAATCGAATGACCGATGATGCCTGGACTCCCGATGATGTCGAGTTCCTGGTGCAGGTCGCGAGCCAGATTGCTATCACAGTGTCGAATTCACTCGTTTTTCGGGAGTTGGGGGACATGAAGGAGCGGCTCGCTACTGAGAAACTCTACCTGGAAGACGAGATTCGCCTCGACCAGAATATCGGCAATATGGTGGGCGAGGGGCCGGCTTTTCAAGGCGTCGTGAAGGGGATTCAGACGGTGGCGCCGACTGACGCTAACGTTCTCATCACGGGCGAGACAGGCACGGGAAAGGAACTCGTCGCCCGGGCCATTCACGAGTTGAGCGGCCGCAGCAAGGGCAGTTTCGTCAAAGTGAACTGCGCGGCGATCCCCGCCAGCCTGCTCGAGAGCGAGCTATTCGGGCACGAGAAGGGATCGTTCACCGGAGCGGTGGCACAGAAGATCGGCCGCTTCGAAGTGGCGCACCACGGGACGCTATTCCTCGACGAGATCGGCGAAATGCCACTTGAGCTACAGCCGAAGCTGCTTCGCGCCATCCAGGATCAGGAATTCGAGCGTGTCGGCGGCAATCGCACAATCCGGACCAACGCCCGATTGGTCGCCGCCACCAACCGTGACCTTAAAGCCATGGTGGAGGAAGGCAAATTCCGCGCCGATCTCTACTACAGGCTGCATGTTTTTCCCTTGGAGGTTCCACCATTGCGAGAGCGTCGTGAAGACATACCACTGCTCTCACGCTACTTCGTCCAGAAACATGCCCAGCGCATGAGCCGTAACATCGATTCGATTCCGACCTCCGTTTTGGATGCGCTCACGAACTATGATTGGCCGGGCAACGTTCGCGAACTGCAGAATGTGCTCGAGCGGTCGGTTATCCTGACCAAGGGAAGCGCGCTCGAAGTACCGATGCACGAGCTCATGGGCAAGGCGGCTCCTGTCACATCCCGCGGCGGATCGCCGGCTGAGCCGCACCACACCGAACGGGCGCGGATACTGAAGGCGCTGGAGGAAGCAAGAGGCCAAGTCGGAGGTCCTGACGGCGCGGCGGCTCGTTTGGGACTGAAGCGAACGACGTTCCAATCTCGCATGCGCAAACTCAATATCTCGCGCCATTTTTGTTGAGCACAGGGCGGACTGAAAGATCAAAGGAGGTGTCACCATGTGTCTAAGCGAAATACTCGACCCGACCAAGAAAGGACGGGAGGCAGAGGACCTGGAGACCAGGCTGCGCCGGCTTGTCATCGGACAAGACGACGCCATTACTCAAATAGCCGAAGCTTATCAGGCATTTCTGACCGGGATGTCTCCCGCGGGCAGGCCGGTCGGGAACTTCCTGTTCCTGGGCCCGACCGGTTCCGGAAAAACTCGCGTGGTGGAGGCGACCGCCGAAGCCTTGCGCAAAGACCCCCAAGGGGTGGTCAAAATCGATTGCGCGGAATTCCAACACAGCCACGAAATCGCGAAGCTGATCGGTTCGCCTCCCGGATATCTTGGCCACCGCGAAACACATCCGCTACTCAATCAGGAAGCCCTCAATCGGCAACATACCGAAGATCTCAAGCTCAGCTTTGTGCTCTTCGATGAAATTGAAAAGGCCAGCGATTCACTCTGGAATCTCTTATTGGGCATCCTGGACAAAGCGACCTTGACTCTGGGCGACAACCGGCGCGTCGATTTCTCCCGGTCCATGATCTTCATGACCAGCAATCTCGGCGCGGCCGAGATGACCGCCCTGGCTGAGCCACGGTTGGGGTTTCACGTCGCGAGTTCCGGTGATGGCGCGAGCAAGGCAAACCTGAACGGCAAGATCACCACGACTGGTATCGCGGCAGCTCGGCGCAGGTTCACCCCCGAGTTCATGAACCGGCTGGACCACATCGTCGTGTTCAGATCTCTTGGCACGCCGGAACTGCGTAGAATCATCGATATCGAATTGGACATCGTGCAACAACGGATCGACGCCGCGGCGCAGCGCAATCCATTCTCAATACACGCGACGGCGAGCGCGAAAGAGTTCCTGCTTGCGGAGGGCACCGACGTCCGTTACGGAGCGAGGCCTCTCAAACGCGCCATCGAGCGCCTGCTGGTGCAGCCGCTCTCGAATATCATGGCAACCGGACAGATCCGCCGCGGCGATCACATTCGCATCAGCCATGCGCAGGATGCACCCAGCCTGCAGTTCTCGCGCGAGGCCGAAGCCCAGCAAGTCTGGGTCGTTGGCTGCGAGGCGGCTTGACTACCTAGTCAGTTCCAGAATCCGGTGCCGGTTGGCACTTCGACAACGTCGCAGGCCGTCCGGCTCGTAAATTCCGAAGGATGCCGCCGGACCTCGCGAACGGCGTCGTGCGGTGCCACAGATGAGAGTCTCGTGATGAAAGAAGCTGACGTAAAGGAATTCAGGGCGTTAACCATGGCTAAGCGCAAGGAGAACTGATCGAGACGATGCAACTCGCAGGCCGACGGGAATTTGCGGTCCATACTCTGGAGCGCGACACGAAGGATCTGATGCAGATCGGCGCGGTGCCGAAATGCGTCCGTGACGGCTCAATCCGATGATCCATCGCACTGCGGTTCTCATAATCCTGCTCTCAACGGCCGCTTCGGCGGACCACGCCGAGGTCACGCTGGAAAACGGCTACAGCCAAATGTATAACCTCCAGTTCGAGGAGGCCCACGGCACATTTAGACAGTGGGAGCAGCTGCACGCCAGTGATCCGATGGGCCCGGTTTCCGATGCCGCCGCTTTCCTGTTCGAGGAACTCGACCGCCTGCACGTGCTTCAGGCGGAGTTCTTCGTTCATGACCAGCACTGGATCACCGATCAGAAACTCGAGCCCGATCTCGGGCTGAAGCGAAGATTCGAAAACGCACTGGAAGCCAGCCGCGAACTTTCCGAGCGCAAGCCCGACGACGAAAACTCGCAGTTTGCCTCGGTTCTGCGCATGGGGCTGCACTCCGATTACCTGGCTCTGATTGCAAGACGCTACGCTGCCTCCCTGAAGGAGATGAAATCCGGCCGCGTGATGGCGGAGAAACTGCTGGCCAAAGATCCGAACCTCTGTGATGCCTGGATCGCGGTCGGCGTGGAAAACTACATGCTCAGTATCAAGCCGGCGCCAGTGCGGTGGGTCCTGCGCCTGACGGGCGCGCAAACGAATCGAGGGATCGGGATCGAAAAACTGAAGCTGGCCGCCGAGAAGGGCCACTATCTGGCGCCCTTCGCGCGATTGATGCTGGCGGTGGTGGCGTTGCGCGACAGCGATCCAAACCGCGCCCGTGAGCTGTTGTCGGGGTTAGCCCAGGCGTATCCGCACAACCCGCTTTACCGGCAGGAGCTGGCCCGGCTCAACGCCGCCATTGCCGGGAGCGACGTGGCGCGGTGAACCGGCTTCCAGGCCGCCGCGGACGTCTTCGTAGCGGTCTGTCTCCGCGCCTTGCAGAATCCGTCTAACAGTTCCACCCCGGTCCTAGCCAGTGAATGTCCGGACTGGACATCGCTACTGATTCGCCGATTCGCCTTTCGGACCCGCAGGCACTCCAGTTGGTCGGTGACATCTCCAGCAGAATAAGTGCTGACTTGTACCAGTCCATGCGTGTCCACTTATGGCGTGTGCGCAGGCGGCGCGTTGCACACTCCACCTTATGGTCATAACCAATGCCGTACATGCGGGCGCGAGTATCCGCACCTCAAATCACCACGGTTATGGCTCGGCGTCGCGCCGAAGTTCGGCAGGAGACATTGGCACGTGCTGATCGCGGAGCCACTGATCCGACTTGCTGCGTCTCGATAGCGCCGCAAACCGTCACGCATTCAACGACTTACCCCTTTCTCGGCGCTTCGCAGCGAACGGCCAATCGAATGCGAATTCGCTTGTGTCGGCGGAAAGCTGATCGGGATCGGGATGCATGAGTGAATCGCTATGAGGGCACGGAAACGACTCACGCGGGAGGAGAGCACAGAGGTGACGCGCAGGCGCCTCATCAAAGCAGCCGAGAGACTATTTGTCGGCAGAGGCTTCGATGACGCCTCAGTGGAGGCGATCAGCGAAACGGCCGGGTATTCCCGGAGCGCCGGCTACTCGAACTTCGACAACAAAGAGGAGGTACTCCTCGCCTTCATCGACCGGGGCAGGCCGAAAGCCCTCGACGACAAACTCCAACAAGTATCCGAACCCGCGGAACGGGTCGGTGCGGTTCGGGAGTTGTCCTCGAATCTATTGCGGCTAAGGGATTTCATCGCCTTGCGGATGGGAATTCAGCCGAAGGCCAATGCGAGATCGTTCTGTGCGGAACGACCTCGCAGAACTCCGGCGGCGAGAACTCGCAACTTACGCCGCTTCCGTGAACCGGTATCTTGGCGCGACAGCCGGAGTTACGGCTCACCGGCCGGAAATCGTCGCGCTTGTATTTGTTGGCCGTTGCACACGGCCTGGGAAGTCTCGCTATCGATACCGAGCCTGGATGTGAACACATGTATAGCGAGGCCGCCAAGCTGGTGTTCGATCGCATGACTGCCTCTGAAATCTCTCACCTAGGATGATTGCAATGCTGAAGAACTACGTTTTCGCTCTTTCGATAGTAGCGTGTCTGACGGTGCTCGCATCTTGTGAGCACGAAACCCATGCGGCAGGCGACCAGGCGGGCGTGCCGGTTCAGGTCCGGACTCCAGCGGTTGTGGAGCGGGCCGAATCGGTGAGCGCCAGCGGCTCGGTGGAAGGTTCGGAGACCGCCGATGTGGCCTTCCAAGTCGGTGGCCGGGTCGCCAGGGTGTTGGTCGAAGAGGGCCAGCACGTGAGCAAAGGACAGTTGCTGGCCGAAATCGAACCCACCGATTACCGGAACGCTTTCAACGCAGCGGTCGCGCAGAAGGAAGCGGCGGTTGCCGTCGAACAGAGGGCGGACGCCGGTGTCCGGAGACAGGAACTCGAACAGGCCCGCATCGAATTCGAACGAGCGGAAGACGAATACAAGCGCATGAAGTTCCTGGTGGAACGAAAGAGTCTGCCTCCGAATGACTTTCAGAAGATCGAGGCGGCATACAAAGCCGCGAAGGAACGCTACGACATGGCTGAGGAAGGGACGCGGAAGGAAGATCGCGCCGCGGCCGCTGCACAGGCGCTGGCCGCGAGTGCCGAGGCGAGCGAGGAAAGCAAGCGGCTGAACGACACGCGGTTGGTCGCGCCGATTTCCGGCAACATAAGTATGCGACGAATCGACCCGGGACAGACAGTGGCAGCGGGAATGACGGTCTTCTCCATCGTTGAACTGAATCCGGTAAAAGTCCGGGTCGGAGTTCCGGAGGCCGAGATTGGAAAAGTCCACCAAGGCGCCGCCGCGGAGATCTCAGTGCCTTCGCTCGACGGACGACGCTTCGCCGGAAAGGTGGCGATTATCGGGGTCGCGGCCGAACCGGCCTCGCGCACCTACACGGTAAAGATACTGGTTCCCAACCCCGGACCGGTGTTACTGGCCGGCATGGTGGCGGAAGCCCGCATCTTTGGAGCCTCCAAGATTCACGCACTGACGATTCCTGCCGAAGCGGTGGTGCCCGATCCGCAAGGCGCGCCCAATGTATACGTCTATTCCGCGGAACGGAAGCGTGTTTACGCCCGCAGGGTCGAGGTCGGCCAACCGATCGGAAAAGAAATCGAGATCCGCTCCGGCCTGCGCGGCGACGAGGAGATCGTAGTAGGGGGCCAGCAGAAACTTCGGGAAGGAAGCCTGGTGGAAATCGCGGGAGGTGGACGATGAACCCGGTGCGCGCCTCGCTACGCTATCCCCAAGTGACGATTGCCCTCACGATCATGTTGGTCGTCTCCGGGGTTTATGCTCTGCTACGGATGCCACGCCGCGAGGATCCGAAGATCCACGTACGCGAGGGAATCGTAGCTGCATTTTATCCCGGCGCCTCCGCGACGGAGATTGAGAACGAGGTCACGCAGAAAGTCGAGCAGCGCATCTTTAAGATCGAGGGCGTGCGGCGCGAGAAGACCTACTCGACAAGCATGAATGGAGCGATGTTCATCAATCTCAACCTTGAGGATAATCTTCAGGATACCGAGAAGTTCTGGTCCAAGTTGCGCCTCGATCTGGCGGAATTGAAGAAGACGGATCTTCCGGACGGTGTAGAAGGCCCGGTGGTGGACTACGACTTCGGAGATACGGTCGCGGTGCTCCTGGCGATTCATAGCGACCACTACGGGTACCGCGAATTGAAAGACTACGCCGAGCGGATCGAGTCGGTAATCCGCCGCATTCGGGCAGTCTCCAAGGTCAAGCGGATCGGCGAACAGAAAGAGGAAATCGATGTTTCGAGTACCCTTGACCGGCTGGCGCAATACTCTGTAACCGCGGAACAGGTCGTGAAGGCGCTCCAAGGCCGGAACATGGTGCATTACGCCGGGGCAGTGCCAACCGATCGGGGAAAACCTCCAATCCAGGCGACCGGCGCGTTTGAGGCCGAAGGTCAAATCCGGCATGTGATGGTTGATGTCACACACAGCGGACAACCGATATACATCGGAGACCTGGGCAATGTGGAGCGGGTCTACAAGGACCCGACGCAATATGCGCGATCGAGAGGCGAACGCGCCATTCTGCTCTCGGTGGAAATGCAGGAAGGCAACAACATCGTGGACTTCGGTAAAGAGCTTCACGCCTCACTCGATAAACTGCGTCCGCTGTTACCACCCGATCTGAAAATGGATTTCGTTGCGGATCAGCCCACGGTCGTCGCTGAGCGCGTACGAGGCTTTATCCGGGAATTCGGTATCGCGATTCTTTCGGTCATTCTAGTTACCGTGATTCTCCTGCCGTTTCGCGTCGCGCTCGTCTCCGCGGTAGCCATTCCGGTGACGATTTCGGCCACTTTCGGGCTGCTCAACGCTTTCGGCATTGAACTACACCAGGTATCGATCGCTGCGCTCATCGTGGTGCTTGGGATGGTGGTGGACGACGCCATTGTGATCGCGGACAACTATATCGAACTGCTCGATGAGGGCGTGCCGCGGCCTGAAGCAGCATGGCGCAGCGCGACCGAACTGGCGATTCCGGTGCTTACGGCGACGCTCACCATCATCTGCTCCTTCCTGCCGTTCCTGATCCTTTCCGGCGCCACCGGCGAATTCATTCGCGCGCTGCCCTTGACAGTGGCGATTGCGCTGTCGACGTCGTTTCTTGTCGGCATGCTGCTGACGCCGATGTTGAGCCGATTCTTTATCAAGCAAGGACTGCATTCGCACGAAGCTGATACGGCAAAGAAGCGGCGTGGACCTCTCGAGATCATGCAGGCTATCTACAATCGCGGGATTGTGGTCGCGATGAACTGGAAGCCGGTCGCGGTCGCTTTCGGCGTACTCGCCATAGCGGCGGGCGCTCTCGTACTCCATCACCTTCCGGAGCGGTTCTTTCCGTTCGCTGAGCGCGACCAGTTCGTCATGGACGTCTGGCTTCCGGAAGGCTGGAAGGTGGAAGCGACCCAGGCTGCGGTAGCGCGTATCGAGGACGTGCTGCGTCGTGAGAAGGACGTAGTAAATTACACCTCGTTCATCGGGTCGAGCTTTCCGAGGTTCTACTACAATGTCAATCCGCAGTTGCCGGACAAGAACTACGCGCAGTTGCTGGTCTCGACCAAGTCGGCGGAGGCGACGCCGAAGCTGGTGCGGGATCTGCGCCCTCGTCTGGCGGAGGCGGCGCCGGAAGCGCGTGTCTTCCTGAGCGAGTTGCAACAGGGTCCGGTCCAGTTGGCCCCCATCGAGATCCGGCTTTCCGGCGAAGACGAGCACGTGCTGCGGTATTGGGGCAATCGCGTGCTGCAACTTGTTCAGCGCACGCCCGGTTCGCTCGACGTTTACAGCGACTGGCGCGAGGATGCATACCGAATGAAAGTGAATCTAAACGAGGAGGTGGCCAACCGGCTGGGATTCACCAATGCCACGATCGGGCGAATCCTTGCGGGCGGCTTCGAAGGCGTGCCGGTCACGACCTATTGGGAAGGCGAGCGCGATATCGCAGTCACACTGCGGTTAGAGCCGACGGCCCGCCAAAGCTTTAACGATGTCGCCAATACCTACGTCATGTCGCCTGTAACGGGTGCCCACGTGCCATTGGATAGCATTGCAACGGTTTCGCCGGTCTGGGATCCCGGCCGCATTGTGCGACGTAATGGCGTCCGCACGCTCACCATCCGTTCCTCAGCGCAGGGAGGCATACTGCCAAGCCAGGTCTTGGAACGCGTTCGCCCGGTAACGGACAAGCTTCCGCTGCCGCCCGGCTATCGCGTCTGGTACGGCGGCGAATACGAGAATCAGAACGACACCTTCCCCGAGATGGTCAAGGCGCTGTTCATCAGCGTGATCGCGATATACCTCATTCTGATGTTCCAGTTCCGTTCGGTAGTCGATCCGTTGGTGGTAATGGCTGCGATCCCTCTCGGCCTGTTGGGGGCGTCGCTCGGATTAATGGTGACACACAATCCTTTTGGTTTCACCGGTTTTTTGGGAATCGTCAGTCTGGGCGGCGTCGTAGTGAGGAATTCGATCATCCTCGTGGATTATATCCGCGAACGAGTAGCGGAAGGTGTCCAGATCGAGAAGGCGGCGATTGAGGCCGGTGAACGCCGACTGCGGCCCATCTTCCTGACCACTATGGCGGCGGCGGTTGGGGTCACGCCGATGATTCTTTCGGGTTCGAGTATGTGGTCGCCGCTGGGGAGCGCAATTGCGTTCGGATTGATTGGTTCCATGTTCTTCACTCTGGTCGTGATTCCTGTGCTGTACGTTCTGATTCACCAGCGCGATTCGCAGTCCGGCCCGGTTCTGCCGAGCCACGATTCTAAGGAACTGGCGCCAATTGCAGCCGCGCTGCTGCTGGCCATCACGTGCGGCGCCGTCGCCCACGCGCAACCGCGCAAGCTGACGCTCGATGAAGCCGTATCGCTGGCCACACAACACAACTCGATGGTCAAGATTGCCGGCGACAAGGTGAGAGAGATGGACGCGCGCGTTCACGGAGCGCGGGCCAGTTACTTCCCGTCTTTGTCGAATGATACAACCGCGGTGCATATTGCCGAGCAGCAACACATCAATATCGCGCAAGGCACGATCGGTGTGTACCCGCAAATCGGCCCGATACCGGGTACAAGTGTATCACTGTCCCAGGGCAAACCTAATTTCGGCCTTAGCACGACTACGCTCTCGCAACCAATCACGCAGTACTTCAAAATCCGCGCTGGAGTAGATGTGAACCGCGCGGACGCGGCCGGCGCGCGCTCCGACATGCGCCGGGCGGAAAACGAGGTTGCGTTCAAAGTGAAAGAGGTGTACTACGGCATTCTCGCTACCGCTCGCCGCCGTGACGCGGTGGACGCCCAGATTCGTGCCGCCGAACTGCGAATGACTGAAACGCGCAATTCGGTTGAGACTGGCGTGGCGCTGGAGGTGAAGGCCGCCGAAGTGCGCGCGCAGATCGCACAGGCAAAGCACGTGCATGGACAGTTGCAAGATGCCGTCGCCGATATGAAGGAAGAGTTGGCGGATCTCTGCGGCTTGCCCGTCGATACTGAACTGGACCTCTCGCAACCGGACGGCCCCGTGTCGGATGCCTCGCCGGAAACCGAAGCGGCCGTTCAGGCGGCGCTCGCGCAGAATCCCGAGATCGAGGCCGCTGCTCATCAACTGGAAAAGGCACGCGCGGCGGTGCGGGTAGCCCGCGCCGAGTACATACCCGACATCAGCGCGTTTGCGCAGCACGTCTATCAGGATGGCGCGCCTTTCCTCTCCACGCCCAATAACGGTGTGTTCGGACTGCATATGACGTGGACCATATTCGAGTTCGGCAAGCGCCATGCGCAGGTGTCGGAACGGACGGCGGAGGTTGCGCAGGCCGAGGAGAATCTCGCACACATTCGGAATCGGGTCCGGATCGATGTGGAAAAGGCGGTTCGGAAGCTGAATCGGGCAGAAACTGGCGTCGAATCGGCAAGGCAGTTGGTCGCGGCGACCACCGAAGCACGCCGCGTCACGAGCGATCAGGCGGAGGCCGGAACCGCGAATCACTCCGTGTTCCTGGAATCGGAAGCCTCGATGTTGAGCGCACAGGCCGATCTCTTGCGGGCTGAATTCGACCGGAGCGTAGCGGCGGCGGACCTGGCCCGCCTTACGGGGAATCGATAATGCGAACACGGCGTATACGGTGCGGCGGAAACATGCAACGACTTCTGATCGTTCTTTGTCTGACGGCATGCGTGCGGGCGGCAGGAGACGAAAAGACGAACGCGCTTACCGCGTTCAGCGGCGCGCTAGAGCGTTTGGCCGCCACGGTGGCGCCGGCCGTCGTGCAGGTGCAGGTTTCGTCCTGGTGTGCTTCGGCATCGGCCAGCAGCGAAGAATCTACGACCTTTACATCTTGCCGGGTGGTCGGCTCGGGCGTCATCGTCGATCCTTCGGGATATATCATCACCAATGAGCACGTGGTACGAAATGCACGTCGCATCCGCGTGATGCTGACGCCAAAACCGGACCACTCAGTCGATGGACGGCCGCTGGTAGAGAAACAACCAGTTTTGGATGCCGTGTTGGTGAGCGCGAATCGCGAACCGCTGGGCAAACGGCGGGTGCTGGATGCCGTCGTTGTGGGCGCAAATCGCGAAACCGATATCGCACTCCTGAAGATAGAGGCATCCGGGCTGCCAGCGATCCCACTCGGCCAGAACGCGAGGGGTCCGCATCAGGGGCAGGTGGTGCTCGCTGTCGGCAGCCCCGAGGGTCTCGACAATACCATGACGATCGGAATTGTCAGCGCCGTCGGCCGGCAGCCGCATCCGGATTATCCAATGCTCTATATCCAGACAGACGCAGCCATTAATCCAGGAAACAGTGGCGGCCCGCTGCTGGACGTCGAAGGTGAACTGATCGGAATCAATACGTTCCTGCTCGGCGAGAACGGCCGTAATCAAGGCCTCGGCTTCGCGGTCCCAGCCGCAGTTGTCCGCTACGTCTACCAACAACTGCGAAGTCACGGAGTCGTGCGGCAGAGCCTGGTCGGCGTCCTCGTGCAGACGGTTACGCCCGCGCTGGCGCAGGGTCTCGACCTGAGCCGAGGATATGGAGTCATGATTTCCGATGTTCTTCCTGGTAGTCCAGCGGAGGCTGCCGGACTTCGGGCGCGGGACATCGTCACGGCGGTCGATGGCGCCGGGGTTTCCGCACTGCCATATTACACCGCCATGATGTATCTGCACGATCCTACTATTCCGGTAGACGTGACAGTGCTGCGCGGCCACCAGACCATTCAGTTCCATGTACCGCCAGTGGAGGCAGACGATCAGGCCTATAAAGATCTTTCTATCGACCCGAGCGAGAGCCTCATTTCAGAGTTGGGCATATTCGGAAAAACGGTAAATTCAACGCTTGCCCTGCTGAACGGCCTGCGGTCAAAGACGGGTATCTACGTTTTCGCGACAACCGCCAGCAATGAACATTCCGGTCCTGGACTGGCCATCGGGGATGTGATCGTTTCGTTGAACGGGATGCCGATCCAAGATGTACAGGAATTGCGCGAGGCGATTCATGAAGTCGCGGAAAGCAAACCCGCGGTCGTACAGATCGAGCGAAGCGGCCACTTTCTTTACATCGAGCGGGAGATGGAAGAACGGCCATCAGACTCTGGTGCGGACCGCACGGCAAAGGCAACTCGATGAACTGGGAGTTGGTCAGCGGCAAGAAACCAAACCGGGTAACGAACGATCATGCGGTCATGCACCGATGTTCGGCTCTTGATATAGCACGAGCCGAAACGCGGCTCTCGTGTGGCCCGTAACGCCTTTAGATGAGAGAAAGGATTTCCTGGACACTGGTGTGCATCCGGTCAGCATGTACCAACAAGCACGCTCAAAAGGAGGACCCTAAATGACCTTAATGAATCTGACAGCGCTCGTGAATCTGAGCGTAGCGGCCTTCGCACAGCAGGTGCTCTTTGACTACAACCGTTCGGCAAACTTCAGTGCCTACGAGACATACCAATGGATCGATCACAAACCAGTGCAGCCCGGTGACCAGCTCCTGGATCAGGACATAAGGCGCGCTGTGGACGAGCAACTCGCCTGCAAGGGTCTGCGGCGTGTCGAGAGTGGCGGCGATCTATGGTTGGGTTATCAGGCTTCGTTCTCACAGGAGAAGCAGTTTGATAGCTTGGGATGGGCTGGTCCGCGCTGGTGGGGCAACCGGGGCGACACTCGGGCAACGACTTCGACCATCGAAGTCGGTAAGCTGGTTATTGGGATGTTCGACCCGGATGCAGGACAACTCGTGTGGCGCGGCTCAGCGGCCAAGATCCTCGACATAAAGAAGGGCCCCGACAAGACCTATCGCGACCTCGAGAACGCCATGGCCATGCTGTTCAAGAACTATCCCCCAGCCGTGGGTAAGAGCTAGCAGGCGCCTGCCAAGCAGAATTCCCAGGAGAAGTCTATCCGGTGGTCCCGGGCTGTGAGCATCAGAGGGCGCTCGCGTCGGCTGGACCTGACCGCCCGTGCGCGTCGAGGCGCTGGATACCTCTTGTAATGAGGCGAATCGGGCCGGGACACGGCTCTTTCTCTTTATGCGGGACCGGTGTAATCGATCTAAGCGATGGCGACTACGCCGACCCCGCCGGTAGGGACCTGCCGTTTCCCAGCCGGGCAGTCAGGCGCACCGATCATCAGGACGATCCGACCGCAGATTCTGAACGGTCGCGCCCTTCGGCGTGAGCCGCGGAATCGGGCACTTGCTCGGCAGGAGACGTGGCGGCGGCGTGCTTGGGCCAACAGAGTCCAGGACTTCCGCGGGAACATAATGTGCACTGATCTGATACTGAGGATATGCGAATGTGGGTTGTCTGGTCTATCAGTGCATTGATTGGCTTCTGCCTAGTTTTATCGAACGTGGAAAAACCGCCGGTTGCACTCCGAAGCAGACCCAGCAGGAAGTCGTGACCTGGGGCACGCAGCCGCCCGTCCTTCGGCGATTCATGGGAGCTGCTGAAGCCGGATCATTTCAGGACCAAAGTAAAGCACTATCCGGAGAATCCAGGCAGCCGCGCAGGGGTTCAAGCGCGTCTTAGCGAACCTACAAGCGACGTCCGCATCCTCCGGCAGTCTCAAATTGCCGACTCGTCTCGGCAGATGACTTCGGCGCCTGCCCAAAAAAGCCGGCGGATTCGTGTAAGTACCTGAAGGTAATCGGCCGGGCCTTTGGCAAGGGCGTTGCCACCCCGAAGCAGGAGACAAAACTAGTTATGATCGGGGCCGTGGAGGCATCCTCCACCGACATTTACGAGGCTGTTATCGAGCTCTCGCGTTCTTTAGCCGGCCGCACTGACCTGAGGAGTCTGCTCTCGGGCGTAGGCGAAGCTCTTTGCCGGATTGTCCAGTTTAACCATATCGGGATGAGCCTGTACGATCCGATCGGCAACGTGATGCAGAAGCATATTCTGGAAGCGCCTGGCAATGCTCCCATCACGAGCCTCCGGCTGCCGATCGACGAGGATCCGGCTGGTTGGGTGTGGCTGAACCAGCGGCCACTCGTAATCTCGACGTCTGAAACTCGCTGGGCGGAGGCCGTACGAGTCGCGCGCGACCTCGGGATCGGTACAACGGTACTTGTCCCCCTCACTGCCGGTGATAACCGGCTCGGCGCGTTCGGCATCAGCTCAGTAGCGCCTCTCAATCCCAGTCCCGCCGAACTGACATTCCTCGAGCGAGTGGCCAGCGAGTTCGCCGTCGCGGTGGAGTCCTTCCTCGCGAGACAGGCTGCAGTCCGGGAGCGGGACCGGCTGCGAACGCTGTTCGATATTACGAATGCGCTTGTGTCGAAGCTGTCCCCGGACGAGTTGGTCTCTGCCATATCCGCGCAACTCGCAAGAGTGATCCCACACGATTTCTCGGTGCTGATGTTGCGTGACGAGACCGGCGGGCTGGAGATGGTCGCTCTGCATTTCACGGGGGCCCGGCTTTTCGACAAGGAGCAGGGCCACTTTGACCCCGCGGGAATGCCATCGGAGGAGGCGCTGGCGACGGGCAAGCCCGTGGTTGTGCCCGACGTAGAGCTGGCTCAATACCCCTCTCCGGAATACCGCCGGTTCGTCGAGTTGGGCTGCAAGTCCGCCTGCTCGATTCCGCTAGTTACCAGCAATGGCACGCTGGGGACGCTCGAAATCGCCAGAACCACGAGCGACGTTTGGACCGATGAAGACGTCGATTTTCTGGTGGATGTAGCAAGACAAATTGCCATCGCCGTGGAAAACACCCTATCGTATCGGCAACTCCAGGAGATGAAGGAGCGGATCGCTACCGAGAAGCTCTACCTGGAGGACGAGATCCGGCTGGACTACAACAACGGCAATATGGTTGGTGAGGGAGCGGCGTTCCAGTCTCTTTTGAAAGGCGTTCAGATAGTTGCGCCCACCGATGCAACCGTTTTGATACTGGGCGAATCAGGCACGGGAAAGGAGCTCGTCGCCCGGGCGATTCACGAGTTAAGCAGCCGCAGCAGGGGTAGCTTCGTCAAAGTAAATTGCGCGGCGATCCCCGGCAGCCTGCTCGAGAGCGAATTGTTTGGGCACGAGAAGGGCTCGTTCACCGGAGCAGCGGCGCAAAAGATCGGCCGCTTCGAACTGGCGCATGGAGGCACGCTCTTTCTCGACGAGATCGGTGAAATGCCGCTCGAACTCCAGCCGAAGCTGCTCCGCGCGATCCAGGATCAGGAATTCGAGCGTGTCGGCGGCAATCGCACGATCCGGATGGATGTCCGCTTCGTCGCCGCAACTAATCGGGACTTGAAGGCGATGGTCGATGAGAACAGGTTCCGGGCGGATCTGTACTATCGGTTGCACGTCTTCCCGCTCGACGTTCCGCCCTTGCGGGAGCGGCGCGAGGACATCCCGCTGCTTACGCGCTACTTTGTACAGAAACATGCCCAGCGCATGGACCGGAAAGTGGAAAGAATTCCAACACAGGCGTTGGAGGCGCTCACGAATTACGATTGGCCAGGCAACATTCGCGAACTGCAGAACGTCATAGAGCGGTCGGTGATTTTGAGCAGGGGGCCTGAACTCCATGTTGCGATGCCGGAGGTGATTGACCGGTCCAGCGCGGCCGCGCCTCGGGGCGCAGTTTCGGACGTTTCGGACGGCAAAGAACGGGCCCGGATCCTCCAGGCGTTGAAGGAAGCCAAGGGAATCGTCGGCGGCCCCAACGGGGCGGCCGCCAGGCTCGGCCTGAAGCGGACTACCTTGCAATCGCGGATGCGGAAATACAATATCGGCCGCCTTTATCAGTGACCAATCCATCATGACGCTGGCCTGCCCATCGTCGTGGCAGGCGCATTGGAGAGTCCGGCCGTAATGGTTCGCAGCGGAGCGCCTCTTTGTCGGCAGAATCGAAAGAACCCATGAATGTCTTCGTCATTAACGCAGGAAGCTCCAGTCTGAAATTCCAGGTGATCGCCACGGACCTTGAGCGAATCAGCCAGGACAACGATGAGCTTTTGTGCCGTGGGCAGGTGGAGCGGATCGGCGGGGAAGCGATCGTCACAATTCAGAACCGCGCGGGTTTCCGGCAAAAGCTGACCGCACCCATCCGTGATGTCTCTGCGGCACTCGATTATGTGCTGCGCTGGCTGGTATCGGATCGCTCCGGGATCGATGAGATTCGTAGCCTGACGGACATCCACGCGGCGGGACACCGCGTAGTGCATGGCGGCGAGTTGTTCAAGGAATCGGTGATCATCAACGATGATGTCCTGCAGGGAATTGAAGACTGCATCGACCTGGCGCCACTGCATAATCCCAACAACCTGAGAGGAATTAGGGCATTGCGGGAGATCCTCAGGCAGGCGACACCGCAGGTCGCGGTCTTCGATACCGCTTTTCACACCTCGATTCCAGAGTGCGCATACCTCTACGCGGTGCCCTACCATCTGTACCGGCGGCACCGCATCCGGCGCTATGGCTTCCACGGAACGTCCCACCGCTACGTGGCCTTTCGTTACCGCGCATTGCATGGGCTCACCCGCGAACAAACGCACGTCATCACACTCCACCTTGGCAACGGCTGCTCGGCAGCGGCAATTCGTGGCGGACACCCCGTGGACACCTCGATGGGCTTGACGCCGCTCGAGGGTCTCGTGATGGGGACGCGCGCGGGCGATCTGGACCCGGCGATCGTCAACCTCATCGCGACCAAGGAAGGGCTGTCCACACACGAGGTCGAGACGCTTCTGAACACGCAGTCGGGACTGCTTGGCATCTCCGGCCTGACTAATGACATGAAGGTCTTGGAAGAGGAACTGGGGCAGAACGATGACCGGCGCGTGCGCTTAGCAATTGAAGTCTTCTGCTATCGGGCCCGTAAATACATCGGCGCATATCTGGCATCGATGGGAGGAGCTGATGCGGTGATATTTACTGGCGGTATTGGCGAACATTCGCCGGATATCCGCGCGCGAATCTGCGCGGGCCTCGAGTGGGCTGGTCTGACATTAGATGCGGCCCAAAACCGGCAGACCGTTGGCCGGGAGGGCCGCATCAGCGCTGAGGGGTCGAACCTGCACGCTTGGGTCATTCCCACGAACGAGGAACTATTGATTGCGCGCGACACGGTGCGGTGCATTCTGGGAGAGCCGCACCCGTCGTAGCCGTTGTGGTTGGCAGCCTTTCGTCATGGAGTCAGTCAGGCAACTCGAATCCACCGTCAATGACGCCTCGGTGCCGAACCTTGGCAAAAGATATGGCATCTGCTGAAGGAGCAGGCGCGGATCTGGCTTGCGGTGTTTCAACAGCGGCGAAAACCCTCATACATCCAGCAGATCAGGATGCCTGGCCGCTCCACGCGGCCCGCTGAAGAATGGGTAATCAAATGCGAAGTCAAGTGTGATTACCCAAATGCAGAGCAGCGCAGACGCTGCCTGTTGCTTGTGCACTTCCGGGAGGGAGGGTATAGGTCGGTTCCAGCCGGGGAGTGATGTACTCCAGCCACTTTGGGCAGAAAGAGTTTACGGAAATGACGCCTGTTATAGAAACGGAACAAACTTGCAGCGACTCGTTGAGCGCTTATGGGATCGCCCGGTCGACGATTTCGGGGCTTCCCCTGACGCCTGCGGCGCTAAAAAGGACTGATGCTTACTGGCGAGCATGCAACTACTTGGCGCTCGGCATGATTTATCTTCAGGACAATCCGCTTCTGAGAGAGCCGCTTAAGCCCGAGCATATCAAGAACCGGCTTCTGGGCCATTGGGGATCGAGCCCCGGACTGGCGTTCACGTATATCCATCTCAACCGGCTGATCAAGAAATTCGACCTCGACATGATCTTCATGGCTGGCCCTGGACATGGTGCGCCTGGAGTTTTGGCGCCGGGCTATCTGGAGGGCACCTACTCCGAGGTCTATCCGGAAAAGAGCGAGGACGAGCGAGGTCTGCGGGAATTCTTCAAACAGTTCTCGTTCCCCGGCGGGATCGGGAGCCACTGCACGCCCGAAACACCCGGCTCGATACACGAAGGCGGTGAACTGGGCTACGTGCTGTCGCATGCCTGTGGCGCCGCTTTTGATAATCCGGATTTGATCGTTGCGGCCGTGGTGGGCGATGGCGAGTCGGAAACCGGCCCGCTGGCGACATCGTGGCACATCAGCAAGTTCCTCAATCCGGTTCGTGACGGCGCCGTTCTGCCGATTCTCCACCTGAACGGATACAAGATCAACAACCCCACCCTGCTAGCCCGGATCACTCACGAAGAACTCGAGGATCTTCTACGAGGCTACGGCTGGACGCCTTACTTCGTCGAAGGATCCGATCCCGACAGCATGCACCAGGCAATGGCGGCGACGGTGGAGCACTGTGTTGAGGAGATCAGGAAAGCGCAAAGCGAATGCCGCAAGACCGGCGTGGCGCGCAGGCCGCGCTGGCCCATGATCGTTCTGCGTTCCCCAAAAGGATGGGGCGCTCCGTTAGAGGTCGGTGGCCACCGGGTCGAGGGCTTCTGGAGGGCACACCAGGTTCCCCTGACGGAAGTCAAGAAAAATGCTGAGCAGTTGCAGATTCTCGAGAAGTGGATGCGCGCGCAGAAGCCCGCGGAACTGTTCGATCAGAATGGCAGGCTGATCGCCGAATTGAAGGAACTCGCGCCCGTGGGTCAGCGCCGGATGAGCGCCAATCCGCACGCCAACGGTGGAATTCTCAAAAAAGCTCTGCGTCTGCCGCCCTTCTCCGACTACGCTGTTAAAGTTGATCGGCCCGGTGCCACCGAGGCCGAGAATGTCGCTCCGCTGGGCACGTTCCTGAGAGACGTCATGAAGCTGAACATGACCAACTTCCGCGTCTTCGGGCCCGACGAAACCACCTCCAACAAGCTGCAGGCAGTCTACCAGGCCGCTAAGAAATTATGGCTGGCCGAGTATTTCCCCGAAGACCAGGACGGCACCGAACTGGCGCCCGATGGCCGCGTCGTCGAAATGCTCAGCGAGCACACTATGGAGGGCATGCTGGAAGGCTACCTGTTGACCGGGAGAAACGGCTTCATCTCTTCGTACGAAGCCTTCGTCCACGTGATCGACTCCATGTTCAATCAGCATGCAAAGTGGCTGTCCATCTGTAATCAACTCTCCTGGCGGCGCGACGTCGCGTCACTGAATCTGCTGATCACATCCACGGTCTGGCGGCAGGATCACAACGGCTTCACGCACCAGGATCCCGGATTCCTCGACGTGGTGCTTAACAAAAGCGCGGCCGTTACTCGCATTTATCTTCCGCCGGATGTGAATTGCCTCCTTTCGGTTGCGGACCACTGCCTGCGGAGTGAGAACTACATCAACGTCATCGTGTCGGATAAACAACTCCACCTCCAGTACCTGGGTATGGAAGCGGCAATCGAGCACTGTACGAAAGGCATAGGGATTTGGGACTGGGCCAGTAACGATCACGGCTGCGAACCCGATGTCGTTTTCGCCGCGGCTGGCGACATCCCCACGCAGGAGGCTCTGGCTGCGACGGCGTTGTTGCGCGAGGAGTTCCCCGCTCTCAAAATCCGGTTCATCAATGTGGTCGACCTTTTCAAACTCGAACCGAGCACGGAACATTCACACGGGTTGACGGATCGTGATTTCGATTCTCTCTTCACCACAGACAAACCCATCATTTTCAACTTCCACGGTTACCCTTGGCTGGTTCATCGTTTGACGTATCGCCGGAAGAATCAGAGGCTTCATGTCCGCGGGTACAAAGAGAAGGGCAATATCAATACGCCAATGGAGCTGGCGATCAACAACGAAACCGACCGCTTCAGTCTTGCAATTGACGCCATCGATCGCGTTCCCAAACTTCAGCCCATCGGCGCGCACGCCAAGGAGAAGTTCCGCAACCGGCAGATCGCTTGCCGGCGGCACGCATACGAGCAGGGCATCGACGCCCCGGAGATTACGGGGTGGCGCTGGCCGCAACAGCCGGCCTAACAGGTCTGATAACTACGGAGAACGATTATGCGACTGCTGAGTTTTGGAATGAGTTTGACCCTGGTCATGGCTGCGATGGCAGCCGACACTGTAACGCTCAGGGACGGCCGCGTGCTCACGGGCACGTACCTGGGAGGCTCGCCTCGCGAGGTGAGAATCGAGGCGGCCGATCAGATCCATAGAGTGGATGTTGCAGAGATCGTGCGCATTGAATTCGGCGCCGTTCCCGACAGCCGCAACAACGAGATGGCGCCGGCCACGGATAGCTCCAACTCCGGCTCCGTCATGCTCCCGGCCGGCGCGAAATTAGTTATTCGCATGATCGACGCGGTGGACTCGGAAAGGAACTCAGTCGGACAGACATTCGCCGCCAGCTTGGATCAGCCGGTTATGATCGATGGTCAGACGATCATTCCCCGCGGTGCCGATGTGGTGGTGAAGCTGGTGGATGACAAGGAATCCGGAAAGCTCACGGGGCGCACGATCCTTACCCTCAACCTGACGAGCGTGAAGGTGAATGGCCGCATGGTGGACGTCAACACCCAAACGGTGACCGAGCAGAGTTCCTCGCGCGGCGCCCGCACAGCCAAGGTGGCCGGAGGCACGGCCTTGCTGGGCACCATCGCCGGAGCCATCGCGGGCGGCGGCAAAGGCGCGGCCATCGGCCTGGGATCCGGTGCTGCCGTAGGCGCCGGGGCAGAGATCCTGACCAAGGGGCAGCGCGTGAGAATTCCGTCAGAAACGCGACTGACCTTCGTCCTCGAAAACGACGTCCGCTTGTGAAGTCCGGTGGCGAGGTCCTCGGCAGCGGGAAGATCACCGAACTGCGTGCGCGGATCGGAAGCGTGTTTGTGGTGCATGCCGGAGCCGGAGAAATGAAATGTCAACGAGCGTAATCAACTCTTCCCCTGTTTCCTCACTGCTGGAAACGATGGATCTGACCAGTATAAATACGATCCGCACGCTCGCCATGGATGCGGTCCAGGCGGCGAACTCCGGTCATCCCGGAACGCCCATGGCGATGGCGCCGGTGGCCTATTGCCTGTGGCAGCAGTTCCTGAACTTCGACCCGCAGGACCCCGTCTGGCCCAATCGCGACCGGTTCGTACTCTCGATGGGCCACGCATCCACGCTGCTCTACACGCTGCTGCATTTGACGGAAGTGCGGGCGGTCAGCAAGGATTACGAAACCCTGGGCGAACCATCAGTACCACTGGACGCCCTGAAAGCTTTCCGGCAGCTGGATAGCCGCTGTCCCGGCCATCCCGAGTATCGCTGGACATCAGGTGTCGAGACCACCACGGGGCCGCTCGGCCAAGGCGTCGCTACGAGCGTTGGAATGGCGATCGCGCGGCAGTGGCTTGCCGCCCGATACAACCGCCCCGGCTTCGAACTGTTTGACTTCAACGTCTACGCGCTTTGTGGAGATGGATGCATGATGGAGGGGATCTCCAGCGAGGCCGCATCGCTCGCCGGACATTTGCGCCTCGCCAATCTCTGCTGGATTTACGACAACAATCACATCACTATCGAAGGCAATACCGCTCTGGCTTTCACGGAGGATGTGGCCACCCGCTTCATCGGCTACGGGTGGAACGTAACTCGGGTGGCCGACGCGAACGATCTCGAGATGCTTGCCCGAGCGTTCCGAACGTTTCAAAGCACTAAAGACCGGCCTACGCTGATCATCGTTGACAGTCATATCGGCTACGGCGCGCCCCACAAGCAGGATACCAGTGGCGCGCACGGAGAACCGTTGGGAGAGGAGGAGATTCGTCTGGCCAAACGCAACTACGGCTGGCCGGAAGACAAGAGCTTCTACGTGCCAGATGGCGTCTACGATCATTTCCGTCAGGGGATTGGCAAGCGCGGCAAGGATCTGCGCGATGCCTGGTTTGAGCAGATCGCCGAGTACCGCGGGTATTATCCCGAACTTGCCGAAGAGCTGTTTCGTATGCAGCACCGCCGGCTTCCCGAAGGTTGGGACCGCGATCTCCCCGAATTTCCCGCGGACCCGAAAGGCCTGGCAACACGCGAGTCCTCAGCCAAAGTGCTGAACGCAGCGGCGAAGAATGTTCCGTGGCTGATCGGCGGGTCCGCCGATCTGGCCCCCTCCACCAAGACCCGCATAACTCTCCAAGGCGCCGGGGATTTTTCGGCGGAAAATTATGCGGGACGTAATTTCCACTTCGGAATCCGGGAGCACGCCATGGGCGCGATCCTGAACGGAATGAGCCTGGTGAAAGTGCGGCCGTTCGGCTCCGGCTTCTTTATCTTCGTCGACTATATGCGAGGATCGCTTCGCCTGAGCGCCTTGATGGAAATTCCGGTAATCTATGTCTTCACTCACGACTCAATTTGCGTGGGCGAAGACGGCCCGACGCATCAGCCGGTCGAGCAACTTGCGCACATGCGCGCGATGCCCGGCTTGATTATGATCCGCCCGTCCGACGCCAACGAGGTCCGCGAAGCATGGAAAGTAATCCTTCAATTGCACCATGAACCGGCCGTCCTGGTCCTAACGCGGCAAGCGGTTCCGACCATCGACCGCACTCGATATGCCGCGGCCTCAGGGTTGGCGCGGGGCGCCTACGTCCTGGCGGACGCACCCAACGCCGACCCTGAGATAATTCTCATCGGAACTGGCAGCGAAGTTTCTCTCTGTCTCGAAGCTTACGAGCAATTGACCAAAGAGGGTGTGCGCGCGCGTGTCGTCAGCATGCCGTCATGGGAACTGTTTGACGATCAGGATCGCGATTACCGGGACTCGGTCCTGCCTCCGGACGTCAAGGCGCGCGTGTCTGTGGAAGAAGCCTCCGACTTCGGCTGGACCAAATACACGGGAACAGATGGGCAGAACCTTGGAATAGAAACCTTCGGAGCGTCAGCTCCTATCAAACAACTGTTGAAGAAATTCGGCTTTACCGCGGATCACATCGTAGCCGCGGCGAAGAGTCAGATTGCCCGGCATAGAGGTCGGGACTGAGGTGTGTATATGAGAGTAGGTATCGCCGCGGATCACGGCGGTTTTCAGATGAAGGAGCAACTTGCCAAAAAGCTGGCAGCGGAGGGACACGAAGTGATCGACCTCGGGAACATGGTCTTCGACCCCGATGACGACTATCCGGACTTCGCAATTCCGCTCGCTCGCGCAGTTGCGGGCGCGCATGTGGAGCGGGGAATCCTGCTGTGCGGCAGCGGCGTGGGCGCCTCCGTGGCGGCGAATAAAGTGAATGGCGCACGCGCGGCCCTTTGCCACGATGATTATTCGGCGCGCCAGGGCGTAGAGGACGACGATCTGAATATCTTGTGCCTGGGTGGGCGAACGACGGGAATCGCCGTCGCGTGGGATTGCGTACGGAATTTCTTGAGCGCCCGATTCAGTGAGGCCACGCGCCACCGTCGCCGTCTCGAGAAGGTGAAACAGCTCGAGCACGGTGTAATCGTAAATTGAGGAAAAACTTATGACCCTTCTGGAATCTCTGAGGAAATACACGACGGTCGTGGCCGATACGGGAGATATTGAGGCGATCGCCCGGCACCGTCCCCAGGAGGCCACCACCAACCCGTCGCTTCTGTACCACGCCGCGCAGATGCCCGATTACCGGCGCTTGGTGGACGAAGCCGCGGATATCGCTTCTGAACACGGCGACAGTCGCGAAGAAATGGCCGAAGAGTTTATCGACCGCCTGTTCGTGCTGTTCGGATGCGAAATTTTGAAGGTCGTTCCTGGGCGCGTATCCACCGAAGTGGCCGCCAGCCTGAGCTTCGATACCGAGGGCACCATCGCCAAGGCACATAAACTCATTTCGCTCTATGAGGCGAAATCCCTACCCCGTGAGCGCATTCTGATCAAGATCGCCAGCACTTGGGAGGGCATCCGCGCTGCCGAGCGGCTGGAAAAGGAAGGCATTCACTGCAACCTGACTCTACTCTTCAGCTTTGCCCAGGCGGTTGCTTGCGCCGAAGCCGGCGTGACTCTGATCTCGCCGTTCGTCGGCCGTATCTACGATTGGCATAGAAAGGAGCGCGGCGGCACAGAGATTCCTCCCGACCAGGATCCCGGCGTGGCCTCCGTAACCCGCATTTACAACTACTACAAGAAATTTGGCTACAAGACGCAGGTCATGGGCGCCAGTTTCCGAAATGTGAATCAGATTGTCCATCTGGCCGGATCGGACCTGCTCACTATCAGCCCGGAACTTCTCGACCAACTGGACCAGGCCGGGGGCGTACTGGACCGAAGACTCGATCCCCAGAAGGCCAATACGTTTGCCGGCGATCGTCGTCACCTGGATGAGAAGACCTTCCGATGGATGCACAATGAAGACGCTATGGCTACCGAGAAGCTGGCGGAAGGCATCCGCAAATTCAACGCTGACGCCCGCCGTCTACAAGAATACGCGCTGTCCCAGGTGACGTCAAAAGTTGCATAGGACCGGGCCAACCCCATTTCAACCGACAGCACGGAGGTAAGCGGCGAGATTTCTTTTACCGTATGACAAGAGACAGATCCCGTTAGATATCGCCGAACAGAACGTTGCGGGGTCGCTAGTTTCAAGGGGGAATCCTACTAGCCGGTCTTGTCCATGGAGGACCTGCCCAAGGCATCCTTGGACCATCCGATCGGAGGTCCTCGACTGATTGCCGATTGACCGTACTGCGGGACTGAACGAGTTGGATTTATGGTGAGTGGGAGGGCAGGAAAGCGAAGGAGTCCGGGCACGGGACGTGGTTCTCCGATCCGGGGTCCACTCGAATTCCTGGAGGCAGCGAAAGCCGTACAAACTGCTCAGCATCGCGCCGCAGAAGCTCTAAGAGACGTCGCGTTATCGATGAGCGGCTAGCCGATTCTGGTCATCGGCCACAAACACGTTAATGCTCTGCTGATGTGTGCGTTGTTGAAAGGAGCCCTGAGAAGCCTCAGGAGCCACATCGTCGAGGAGACCCTCCCCCGCCTTCTTCCTCCCGACGCCGTCTCCCGGTTACATGGTTGGGTCAGTCCGCGCGATGGTCGTCGGCAGTTCCTCGGCCAATGAATGCAACAGGCGATCGGCTGCACTCTGAGCGGCTGCCGAGAGACCGCTAACGACCCCGCGGATGTCCCGCTTCTCCACCGGTACCGTTGCCGATTCGGTGTGGCTCCAGACGACAGATCTCGTTCGAGTATCCAGCAGTTGCGCCGAAATCGTACAAACGGCGCGGACGTCGCGCCCTTGGTCCACTTCCTCGAATCGCTGTATATTGCCGCTCAGCACATAGGCCGCCTCTGAACCGCGCTCGTGGACCGCCACACTATTGAAAAGCGATTGGGCCCGAAGACGCTCCTCCAGGTATTGCGTGATAGCCTGGCGGGGATCCATCGCCCAACGATGGTATTCGTAGAACGCGACCTCTTCCGGGCTCGTACGATACGCGATACGGCCTTCGCAAAGGTATTCCGGACATCGCAATTCACGGATTGCGACGGGCCCTAGCGTGCCATTGGACCGCGCCGCCTGAGGGGTTGGCGGTGGAAAATTCAGGACATAGCTTGTGGGGTAACGAACGCTCCCACAGCCGGCGAGCACGAGTGCTCCCATTAACGCGATTGCCAGCATCTTCACTGCGGTATCCTCCGATCGGCGGGCTGCTTGGTTCGAATAAGGCTCCAGGGACGCTGCTTGAGCGAGTCTGTCAAGGCGCGGACATTTTCCGAGGCGGAACGTAGATTGCGGACGGTTTCGCCAATGTCGGCTTCGTTGGAATCCACCACACCGTGCACATCCCCCAGGACGGTCTGGGCCGCCTGTAGGGTGGTTTCCAATTCCGCGAGGTCCTTCGTCAGAGGCTCACGAATTGCGTCCACGGTGTTATCGACTTTGGCGACTGTCTGGTCCACATGGTTCACAACCGGCTCCACTGAACCGACCACGGCGTCCGCGTGTTTCGCCAAGTCGGAGATCCGATCCGTGATTTGCGCGATCTTGGGCGATTCCCGGGTCAACAACGTGTCGACATTCCCCAAGATCTGCCCGATTCTCTTCTGGTTCTGCACACCGCTGATCTGGTTCAGATTCGCGAGTAGCGTGCGCGCGTCGCCTGTGAGGGCCGGGATCTGTTTCCGGAGCTCCCCTATCAAGGCATCTGCCGACTCAGCGACCTTCGCAACGCGCGCCTCGAACTCTTCCAGGCTGAGAGACTCCGCGGACGCTACCTCGTCACCCGCACTCAGGCGCCGGGCTTCATTGCTGCCGGTCGTGATCATCAGCGCCGGGGGGGCCATGATGCTGATGGTTCCCACCCGTGCGGTCGACTTCTGGTTCACGGGAGTTCCGTGCTTCACGGCAAATACGACCTCGATTCGGGTCGGATCTTCGGACCAGGGCCGCACAGTGGTTACCTGGCCCACCCTGATGCCACCGAAGAGTACGACCGCTCCAGGAGCGAGTCCGCCGGCATAGCACAAGTGGGTGTTGTACTGTACCTGCCCGCGTACGGTTTGCGTCGTATGTACGAAATAGGTAGCCGAGCCGAGGCTCAGCAGGGCGGCGATGACGAACACGCCGACTTTTGCCTCAGTAGTCATGTCTGGGCCCTCCCAAATAGGAAGCTATGAATTCTTCAGCCGCAACTCGCGGCATGGCGTCGGGCTGACGGTCGAGGAACTGCCGTAGCCGCGGATGCGCGTGGCGGGCGAATTGTTCCTTCCTATCCACCGCGATCAGCCTGCCCTGGTAAAGCATCGCCACGCGGTCGGCGATGTGGAACGCACTCTCCAGCTCGTGCGTCACCACGAGAATTGTTACGCCGAAGGAGCGCTTCAGAAACAGAATCAGCTCATCCATACCCGCCGAGACGATCGGATCGAGTCCCGCGGAAGGCTCGTCCAGGATCAGGATTTCCGGGTCCAGCGCCATCGCCCGCGCGACGGAGGCGCGCTTCCGCATTCCTCCGGATAACTCGGGAGGGTAAAGCGAAGCGGCGTCAGACAGACCGACCGCGATCAGGTTCATCCAGGCCACCAGCTTTATGGTGGAGTCCGCGAGCCGCGTCAACTCCCGCAGGGGCAGGGCAACGTTATCTTCAACTGACATGGAATTGAACAGCGCCCCATCCTGAAAAGCGACACCGATTCGCCGGCGAACCGCGCTGAGCTCCGATTGCGAGCAGCACGTGATGTCCACGCCATTGATCGTAATGCTGCCCGCCTCTGGTTTCGCCAGTCCGAGCACATGCTTCAACAAGGTGGTCTTTCCGGAACCGCTTCCTCCGAGCAGGACCAGAATTTCGCCCCGGCAAACATCCAGATCGACCCGGTCCAGTACGCGCCTCCCGCCATAGGACATGGACACGCCTCGTATGGAGATCGCGGGGTCGCCGGCTCGTGCCGAGCTTTGATTTGTCATCTCGTAGAACTCCAGCCCAGGAGATAGAAGATTGCCGTGGTCCCGAGGTCCGCAAGGATAATGAGGAAGGTCGACTTCACCACGGCGGCCGTGGTGGAATGTCCGACAGCTTCCGGACCGCCGCGGACCCGCAGGCCTTCCAGGCAGCCGACGTGGACAATGATGGTGGCGAACACCAGGCTCTTGACGAGCCCGAAGACCACGTCGCGCAGGATAACCGCCTCGGCGACCGCCTGGAAGTAAATGCGAAGGCTCATGTCCAGGCTGAAGGCCAGGAACACGTACCCTGCGAAGATTCCACAGAGTGTGCTCAGGATCGTGAGGCACGGTACAGTGATCAGAGCGGCCAAATACTTAGGCGCAAGAGTGAACTCCACCGGATCGAGGCCCATCACGCGGAGCGCGTCGATCTCCTCCGTGACAACCATGGTTCCGATCTCCGCCGATATGGCCGATGCGGAACGGCCGCTCACACTTAGGGCAGTGACGAGGGGGCCCAGTTCCCGGGTAAAGCCGATCACGATCACTTCCACAACCAACTCCACAGCGCCGAACCTTCGCAATTCGGAGGCGCTCTGGAGAGCCAGTATGAAACCGGTGCAGAGCGCCATCGCGCCCGACATAGGCAAAGCGCTGGCGCCGATCGCGAACATCTGCCCGACGGCTGAACGCCAACGCCTTCTGCCGCCCACGATCGGCAATACGCGCGGAAGCTTGAGAAGTACTGACCACAACTGCATTGTCAATGCGCCGGCATCCTCCGCCTTGACGATCGCTGCTTGCCCAACTCGCTCCAAAAGTGTCAAAGGAACTCCACCTCCGATCCCCAGGAGCGAAAGATCGTGTCTAGCTGGGCGATTTCCGCGAGCGTTCGGGCTTGGCCGCGCATCCCGGTGAGGCGCAGCTTCACCGAGCGCTCGCGAGCAGTCTTGAGTGCCTCCAGAAGCGTTGCGATGCCGGACATGTCCAGGTAGGACAGGGCGGACACGTCGATAACCACGACTGCGGCTGTCCCTTGCTCGAGAAGTCCAAGGAGGACAGATCGCAGATGCGGCGATGTATCCACCGTCGTCCGTCCAGCGACAGCTACAGTAGACACTTTACTCGTAGGGACAACGTGTACGGTGATCTCACCCGTTTCGAGCCGGGTTTCCTCAACCCTGGGTTTATCTCTCCATCTGCGAAACACGGCCGGTTTCATACGGCTCCCCCCTGCAGCGCCGCCGGTCGGTCTGCTGCCACGCCAAGTGTGGTCCCGCCGCCCTGGCCAACCGCAACGATGTCGCCATCAGCGAGCCGTTTGGAATTGGCAGTCAGGTCCCGTAACCCAGCAAATACTCTATCCCTGAGCATTTCGTCCGTGCACCGCCAGCGCCAATTTCCGCCGGCGCGCCCAGGTACGTTCATGCGAGCTTCGTGCCCGAGATTCAACAGATCCTGCAATGGCGCGATTGCCAGCGCCCCTCGCGACGACCACGCCAACCCCATTAGAGCCGGACCAGGTTTGATATCCCGTTCGTTATCCTGGTTGAAATATCTGCGACACAAGGTCTCTTTCCGACTGCTGGTAAGCTCATCGAACCACTCGCGGCTCGTAGCGTTATCGTGCGTACCGGTATAGACAACGCTGTTATTGTCTAAGTTCTGTGGAAGGTACGGATTGTCTTCATGCCCATCAAAGGCGAATTGCAGAACCCGAGTGCCCGGAATTTGGAACTGGTCGCGAAGAGTTTCCACATCCGGAGTGATTTGACCGAGATCTTCAGCAATGAATGGCAGGCCGCCTAGCTCAGCTTCCACTTTCTGGAACAAGCCGGCTCCCGGGCCCGGCACCCAAGACCCTGCCTGGGCCGTGGGAGTTTCAGAGGGAATGTGCCAGGCCGCCGCAAACGCGCGGAAGTGATCGAGGCGAATCAAGTCCACGTGTGACAAAAGCGCGCGAAAGCGATCGATACACCATTGGTATCCGGTGGCGCGGAGCGCGTCCCAGTTGTATACGGGATTTCCCCACAACTGGCCCTGCGCGCTGAAGTAGTCGGGCGGCACTCCGGCCACAAACTCCGGCCGGCGGTGCTCGTCCAGACGAAAGAACGCAGGGTTGGCCCATACGTCGCTAGAATCGGGCGAAACAAAGAATGGCAGGTCACCGATCAGCTTCACTCCCTTTGAATGCGCGTACTCTTTTAGCCTCTCGCCTTGCCGGGACACCAGAAATTGCGTGAATCGGACCTGGTCGACCTCATCTCTGAGTTCCCGCATGGTTTGGGCTAGAGCATTCGGACGCCTCTCAACCAACTCCGCCGGCCACTCAATGTAATAGGCGCCGCCGTACTTGCCTTTCAGCGCCCGAAAAAGAGCGTAGTCGTCCAGCCAAAATGCCTGCACCGAGCGGAATTCCTCATAGTCTCGCAGCAGGTCGCCGCGCCTCACTCGTTGGAAACGGCTCCATGCTGTTTGGAGAAGTCTCTCCTTGAATGGGATTACCGCTTCGTAATCGACGGCTCCGGGCGCGAATCGACCCTGGCAATCTGTCGGATCGACCAAACCTTCCTCGTAGAGCGACTGCGGACTGATCACCAGGGCGTTTCCGGCAAATGAGGACAATGGCTGATACGGCGAGTTTCCATATCCAGTCGGCCCCAAGGGGAGTGCCTGCCACCATGTTTGGCCGGCATCGTGAAGCCGGTCGATCCACGCAAACGCCTCTGGTCCCAGGTCACCGATACCGTACCGCGACGGCAGCGACGTAACGTGGAGCAACAAGCCCGATGCCCGGTATTCGGACGGAAATAGGGGTGTCTTCCGTCGCCCGTTGCCACTGCTCATTTTTGCCCCAAAGCATCGCCCACTTGATTTCCTGGATTGAATGAAAGCCTTGCCCGGCCGGCGAAGGAGAATGGCTTCTCGCTTGATTCAATCCAGTGGCAGACTAAGCGACCTCGTTCCGTACTCCAGGACATCCTAAGTTGTCTCATGTGTTCGCTCCTTCTATGAGTTCCTACCGCACGGGACAGGGTTCCGCCTTCCAAATCTCAGCCGCGTACTGAGCAATTGTGCGGTCGCTCGAAAACTTACCGCTGCTGGCGACATTCAGTATCGCTTTCTTCGCCCATTCGCTTGGATTTGCATTCAGTGCGCCGAGCCGGTACTGCGCCTCGCAATAAGATGTCAGATCGGCCAGGTGCATGTAATAGTCGCCACCTGTTAGAAGCACGTCTCGCAGCGGATCGAAAATTCCCGGCTCGTTCCGATTGAAGTGCCCCGAAAAGATAAGATCGAGTGCCGCCCTCGTTTCCGGTTCATTCTCATAGTGCCAATAAGGGCTGTACAAACCCCGGCTGGCCTCCACCTGTTCCACAGTCAGGCCGAACAGAAACAGGTTGTCTTCTCCGGCTTCCTCCGCCATCTCGATCGTCGCGCCATCCCGCGTTCCGACCGTGAGCGCGCCGTTCATCATGAACTTCATGTTGCTGGTGCCGCTCGCCTCAAAGCCCGCCGTAGAAATCTGATTGGAGACATCGCTCGCGGGAATCAGCTTCTCCGCCAGCGAAACGTTGTATTCGGGAAGGAAGATGATGTTGATGCGGCCGCGAGTAACCGGGTCGGAATCGATCGTCTGCGCCAGGTTGTTGATAAATTTGATAATCAGCTTCGCCAACCGGTACGCCGGGGCGGCTTTGCCGGCGAAGAAGTATGTGCGTGGAACCACCTCCAGGTTCGAGTCGTTGCGCAGCCGGTTGTACTCGACGATAATCCGCAGTGCGTTGAGCAATTGTCTCTTATATTCGTGAATTCGCTTGACTTGGCAGTCGAACACTGTCTGCGGGTCCACAATTCGTCCCGATGTAGCTTTGAGCCAGTTCGCAAAGCGCGATTTGGCCTTAGCCTTGGCTGCCAGAAAGGCATCGGAGAATGCCGGATCACCGGCAAGCGGTTTCAGCTTCGCGAGCTCTCCCAGGTCGGTAATCCACCCTTCGCCGATGGCTCCGGTGATGACACTTGCCAGCCACGGGTTGGCCTGCAGCAGCCATCGCCGCGGTGTCACCCCATTGGTCTTGTTGTTGAAGCGCTCCGGGAAAATCTCGGCAAAGTCTCTTACCGTGGAGGTCCGCAACAGCTTCGAGTGGACTGCCGCGACGCCGTTTGTGCTGTGCGAACCGACAATGGCCAGATTCGCCATTCGAATCTTCCGTTCGGAACCTTCCTCCACCAGGCTCATGCGTTCCACACGGCCCTCGTCCCCTGGGAAACGCTTGCGGACGTCGTCCAAAAGTCTTCGGTTGATCTCGTAAATGATCTCCAGTTGTCGCGGCACCAGGACTTCAAATCCTTCCACCGGCCATTTCTCCAGAGCTTCCGGCAGCAGCGTGTGATTGGTATACGCCAGCGTCCTCCGGGTTAGCGTCCATGCATCCTCCCAACCCAAGCGAACGTCATCCAGCAGAATTCGCATCAACTCGGCAACCGCCATGGCCGGATGCGTATCATTCATCTGTATCGCCACCTTCTCGGGCAATCTATCCCAATCGTTGTGCAGCCGGCGAAATCGGCGCACAATGTCGGCTACCGAACAGGCGACCAGGAAATATTCCTGGGCGAACCGCAGACGACGGCCGAGGGTAGTGGAGTCATCCGGGTACAACACACGGGTAAGCGATTCCGCTTCCAGCGTCTCGCCGAGAGCTCCGATAAAGTCTCCGCTCCCGAACTCCTGAAAATCGAAATAGTCTGGCGCCGCCGCGGCCCACAAACGTAGAGTGTTTATCGTCTTTCCCCCGTAGCCGACCACGGGGCGATCGAAGGGAATGCCGTATAGGCTCGATGGCCGGCCAGGTATCACTTCAAATTGGCCGCCTCTAACCCGTATCGAGCAGTTCAGCCTGACCTCCACTTTCTCGGGCGGACGCGCAATCTCCCAGGGATCCGCCTCACGAAGCCAGTTGTCGGCGTTCTCCTTCTGCCAGCCGTCCGCAATCGACTGCTTGAACATGCCGTACTCGTATCGCAGCCCGTAACCAGTCGCCGCCAGGTGCATGGTGGCCATTGAGTCGAGGAAGCACGCGGCCAGACGACCCAATCCCCCATTTCCCAAACCGGCATCGGGTTCCTCATCGAGTAGGCTGAGCCAGTCGATTCCAATGTCATCCGCAGCTTTCTGTATCAGAGGATCAAGGAGTAAGTTGCTTACGTTATTTGCCGCAGATCGTCCGATCAGAAACTCCATCGACAGATAGTAAATCCGTTTTGGGTTTTCTCTCTCGTATGTCTTTTTGGTCAGCACCCAACGTTGTGCGAGGACATCGCGAACGGACCGGGCAAATGCTTCGAAGCGTTCCCGCGCCGTCGCCACTGCCGGGTCGATCACTCTGTCGAATATCAGATGGCGCTCATAGAATGCATTCGCTGCTCCGACGAAAGGGATCGGTCCGCAACCATACTGTGGTAGCACTTCCGAGGCCTGCACGGGGCCATTCGTGGCCTGATACGATTTTCGCGTTCTCATCTCGCCGTGTGTTTTCGTTGTCATGAGCTTCCTTTTGTGCACTGATCTCTCTGCCTTCAATTCGAGCTGGTAACAGGTGCCGGCAACTTAACTCCAATTCGGTCGGCAACGACTTCGGGTACTTCCAAGGATTGAGAGACAGGGAACCCGTGTTCACGCCACGCCCTGAGCCCACCTTCCAGTACCCACACTTTGTCAACGCCTATCCGTTTCAAGCCCACGGCTGCCCGCGCGCTCACCATATCGCTACCCGAAGAACAGTAGAGGATGATCTTGACGTCATCCGGAACAGTGATATACGGGGCTTTCCGCAACAGAGAGGGATCTACGCTGAAAGCACCGGGGATAGCCTCCACGCTCTCACCGGCGTCTTCGAAGCTCCCCAGGTCGATCACGGCGACCTTGCTTTTGGATTTCAGTTTGCGGGCGAGCATCGGCGGACTGATGCGGCGCAGCCGTAGTTGACGGATCATTCGTACCAGAACCAATCCCCGCCAGCCGCCGTAGAGCGCGATCGGAATGCCGATCCCGAAACCGAGAACAGTCCCAAAATGTTGGACCCAAAGGATCACTGCATCCAGTTCGTTAGAGAAGATATAGCCCAGCCCCAAATAGGCGATTGACCAGAGGAAGCTGCCTACTGTGTCGAGGGCCAGAAACGCCGTGAGCGGAACTCCTTGGACGCCGCAGAACGGCGGGATGACGGCGTCCAGTCCGGGAAGAAACTTGGCCACACACAATATCGGGAGGCCGTGCCGGCGAAATGTTTCTCGCGCATTCCTGGAGCAACTTCGTGGGTCGGCGGTAAATCTGCAGAGTAGCCGCAAAGCCTTAGACCCCCACTTGTGGCCAATCCAGAACCATATCCCATCGCCCGCCAGGCAACCCAAAATACCCAAAACCACGATGATGGCCGGGTTCATTTTGCCATGGGCCGAAAGCGCGCCCGCGGCTATTAGAAAAACGACGGAGGGGATAGGCAAGCCGACCTGTTGGCCAAGAACCGCAAGAAAGAGTCCGCTATAGGTGAGTTGTAATAAAGCAGTCACGATTGGGCTCCAGTTGAAATATCCGGTATTCGTCCGTTATCTGCGATGAGCACTACAACGGACCGTGCGCCAACACGATATGTGCCCTCAGGAACTAGCGGCTCCGCATTCCATCCGCAGATCTCATGTGGCGGGTCCAGTGCAGTATCGATCCAGCGCCGCCAGTGCTTGTTACCGCCGCTCAACAGCGGAAGTTCGAAGTCGAGAGCCTCCCAATATGCATTCAGAATGATGTGGGCCAAGACCCCTTCTTTTTTGGATTCCCCGCCGATGGCAATGCTGTGCGAGATAGGCGACCAGTCCGGCTGATTGGGTTTCACCCCATGCCAGGCGGGTTTGGTCTCGCTCAGGACCTGCTGTGAACTCACGCGCCGTTGTTCATGTTCCACGTCGCGCAGCAGCCGCCGTTCGATCAGCAGTCTTACGAACCGGAGGACATCTGCATGCTTGCATATCAGAGTCCAGTCGAACCAACTCGTCTCATTGTCCTGGCAATAGGCGTTGTTGTTGCCGCGTTGGCTGCGCCTCACCTCGTCGCCCATAACGAACATGGGCACGCCACCGGACAACATCAAAGCTGTGAGGAAGTTCTTCACCTGACGATTGCGAAGTCTCTCGATCGCGGGATCGTCGGTCGGGCCTTCGCAGCCGCAGTTCCAGCTCCGATTTTCGGCGGATCCATCGCGGTTGTCCTCACCATTCGCTTCGTTGTGCTTGTAGTCATAGGAGACAACATCGTTGAGTGTGAAGCCGTCGTGACATGCAACGAAGTTGATACTCTCCTCCAGTTCGCGCTCTTTCCAACCGTAGATGCTGGGGCTGCCAAGCAGACGGTCGGCTGCGCGCCCGACCGAATCATACGCGCCCCGGAAGAAGTCGCGGATGTCGTCGCGAAACCGGTCGTTCCACTCCTTCCAACTGTCGCCCACGAACTTGCCGACCTGATAAAGTCCTACCGCATCCCAAGCCTCCGCGATCATTTTGGTACCCGCCAGCGCCGGGTCGGACTCGATGTCCCAAAGCACAGGAGGATTCGGCATGACGGCGCCGGACGAATCGCGCGCCAGGATAGACGCAAGGTCGAAGCGGAAGCCATCCACGTGCATCTCCTCCACCCAGTAACGGAGACTGTCCACAATCATGCGCCGTACAACCGGATGGTTGGCATTTAGCGTGTTGCCAGTGCCGGTGAAGTTGGGGTATTGTGAGCGGTCTTCTGCCAACAGGTAATAAGTGGAATTATCCAGGCCGCGGAAGCACTGCGTCGGGCCGTCGTGTCCGTCTTCTGCGGTGTGATTGAAGACCACGTCGAGAATGACTTCGATGCCGCCCCGGTGTAGTGCCTTCACCATATCCCGGAATTCGTCCAGCCCCCCCAGCGGTTCCGAGCGCGAACAGTATGCCTGGTGCGGCGCAAAGAACGAGACCGGTGAATAGCCCCAGTAGTTCGTCCGGCCGCGAGGTGCATCCTGGGAATCGAACTGAAACACGGGAAGCAACTCCACTGCGGTAATACCCAGTTGTTGGAGGTAGGGGATCTTCTGGACCACTCCGGCGTATGTGCCACGTGTCGAATCCGGTAGCCCGGAGCTGGGATGCGCAGTGAAACCACGCACATGCATCTCGTAGATGATGGTGCGCGACCAAGGCCGCTTCAGGGGCAGGTCACCTTCCCAGTCATAAGCCTGCGGGTCCGTAACCAAGCTCTTCATTGCCGTCGCTGTGTTATCGCCTGTCAGGCGCGCCGCTTCACGGCTATAATTCTTGGGAACGACGACCGCGCGACCGTATGGGTCGAGTAGCAGCTTGGATGGATCGAACCGGAGACCGCGAGTTGGCTCGAATGAACCGTAGGCCCGGAATCCGTATATCTGACCAGCTTGCACCCCGGGCACGAACACATGCCAATAGTGGTATGTGCGGTTCGTTAAAGGATCTATGGGGATGACACGAGAAGGACGCGCGTCGTCCTCCCGATCAAAAAAGGACAGTTCGATGCCAGCCGCACTTCGGGAGAAGATTGAGAAGTTGGCGCCGCCATCTACCAGCGTAGCCCCTATTGGAAAACTACGCCCCGTCGTCGGGGGGGCAAGTGGAGGTTGCACAACGGTCTGCTGTTGATATAGCATCGTGAAACTGACGGTTCCTTACGTGCACTCAGCGCGCCATGCTGCGCTCACATGAAATCAGGCACTTACGAAAAGGCCCTGCTAAATCTGCGTCGGCGCACTCAGCATGTGCCGACATACTTGCCGATGCCGTCGGCTCTTCCGAGTTGAGTGAGGGCATCGAAGTCTGGCATTGCAGACTTGTTACCGCCTGTTGATTTGGAGGAACACGGAAATGCTTTGGCATATGTCACGGCATGTGACACGCCACCGTCGCATGGGCCCCGACTCTCCGATAGATTCATCGAGTTCTCCTGCTCATTTGGGCGGGCAATATACAGTATCGGCACGCAATATCGGCACGAGGGAGTTCGGAGTCCTGCATGTCGCCGAGTTACTGCTGACCCTGACTGAAGGCTCACTCAACGACAGCAGATGCGCCCATGCAGATGCGGCTTGATGCAGGCGACCGGTTTCAATGGATCGACGACGACCCAGCAAGCGAAGTCGGAAATTGACGTCAGCAAAAGCCGGTGCTCTGTGTGGACTAATCCTCAAAGCTGCCGGTGGTTCCGTGGAACCCCCGCACTGCCTGTTTGAGCACCCACCGGATCGCGCGCGATGCGTCGTAGCAGTACGCGAGATTATGGTTGAGGGTGGAAAAGCAGTGTGGCTGGCACTTCACCTTCATATCCAGGAGCTGCCGCCGGTCGAAACACGGTTGTCCAGCGACGCCCCAATCGTGCGAGGCGTTATACATCGGAAAGCATGGCGCCAGCGTGCCGTCCGTCCGAATGATAAGCGAGTTCTGCCCGGCCCGGCAGTCCCACTCCTGCAACTTGCCGCGCATGAACGCCTTCATCTCTTTCAAGCGGCCGACGGAATTCACCATCTTGTAGCCGGACCGGTTCTTCTCGATGAGCCAGTCGACCACGGCATCTACCTGCGGCCAGTCTTCGGGCTCGATGAAAGTGCTGTTGCCGTCCTTGTGTTTGAAGTGCGGCTGTTCGAGCATGGGCGATTCGTTGATATGGTAGTCGGTGGCGATACCCACGTCGTGCGCGATTTCAGTAAGCTGCCGGACGTCCTCCAGGTTGATACGCGTGATGTTGATGTTGAAGAACACGCTGAAGTTGTAGACGTACTGTTTCTTGATTAAATATTCGAAATACGGCCGGATCGGTTGGAGCGCCTTGGGTAGCTCTTTCCGGTCGGCGACGGAGTCTACCGCGAGATTGAAGGTGGCCACGCCGGCATCGGCCAAACGGTCGATAACTTCCGGGCGCATCAGACGGCCATTGGTGGGCACGTATACCCAGAAGCCTTTCTGGACGGCGTAGTCGACGACTTTGTGGGCGAACTGCGGCCGCAGCAGAACTTCGCCCCCCATGAGGGCCAAAACGCGGCAACCCGTGTCGTGCAGCCAGTCGATGGAACGGCGGGCAACATCTTCGGTCATACCCGGGACACGGTTATCGTAGGCCCAGCAATAGTGGCAATCGAGGTTGCACTTCCATTCGGTAAACAGGTACGAGATGATGGGGTGAAAATCGCCCGACTTTACCCGCGATCCCAGATACGGGTAGAGCCATCCGCGTAGCGCCCGGCGGATCATCGGTAGAGTCACACTCGTCCGGTAAGGATTGCCTTCAACCGGCAGAAGCTTCGGATCGGGCTCCACATTCCCGCACTTCTCCGGATACCTCGGAAAAGGCGCCACCGGCAGGCTCAGAGGCGTGGCTGTCGATGCTTTCTTAGGTGGGTTTGTTGCCTCGAGCACGACCAACTCCTGAAGAGCGAGTCGCCCACCGTGAATCCTATTGCCTCCGTTAACCCTGCCTTCCGTTGCTGTCTTCGCAGTCATGTCATTGCTCGCTATCGGCATTTGGCAGTTGACCTCCGTTCTGTAATCGCGGAACAACTTCCACTGGATGCAACCATATGACCATTTCGGCTGTACCGGCAATCCGTGTCTGCGCGGTCAGCAACAACCGAAGCGGCTGGGAGCACCCACCCACTATCTGGTAATCCTGCACTATGCGGAAACTGCGGAGGAGAATGGAGGGTGACTTTACCAGATCGCCCCACAATCGCAAAGGCACCGCTGTGTCGGCAGTCAACCACAGTTCGCCCCGCAAGAGCCCAGCTCGTTTGTAACGAGGCTTCAGGAGAAACACGTACGCGGTAAGCCCGTTGTAATCCGACGTCTTATTGTAGATGAACCAGTAGTTTTGGCGTGAAACGGCGGCATCGCCGGTCCGTTCCGCCGCATTCGTATCGTGGGCCAGGAAACGGGCGATGACGGCGGTCTTGACGAGTTTGTCTCCAGTGAATCGAAGACTTTTATAGACGACCTGTCCAGTGTAGGAAACCAGCTTGAGGCCACTCATGCTGCCTTGTTTGCGCAATGTCGGCATCGAGGCATCGATGTGAACGTTGAACACGGAAGCGGAACAGGCCGACTGCTGGACGTGCGACGCCAAATAGCGGTCGAGTGCCTCGGCCGGTGTCAATGGCTGGCCGGAACAGAAGTTTGGAAACAGTAATCCCAAGACTGCCAACGCCATCGTGGTGCTCTTCAACAACAGCATTTCTCGTGAGAAGCGCACTTCAGTCTCCAAGTCACATTCACCGCCCACCCGCTACAGTTTCAGGGCTTGCTGCGGGATTCTATGCCGAGCTGCGGCACATGCCGACCCATCGTGCCGAATATCGGCAGTTGCCGTCATCAATACCGTAAGCCGGGCGCCGTCGTGCTGGCGTTCGTATCTCACCGCCCGCGCCATAGCAACCAAAACAGCGCGAGAAAAGGGCCGGGCGTCAACACCTGGAAAGCAAATGCCGAGAGCCGGCGTCTCCTGATCGCTCGTGGCCGCCTCCCCGAACGGCATCGACGATCATCCGTGTCGCCTCTTCCGTGCCAATTTGCGCGTTGATCAGCATGTGATAGAGATGGGGATCCTTCCAATCACATCCGTAGTAAGTCCGTAGATAGCTGGCCCGTTCATGATCGGTCACGCGGATCAATCCTTCGACATCCCGGCTTGATTGCGCGCGCTCCCGAACACGCCCAACGCGCTCCGCCCATGGAGCATAGATGAAGACGTGCAAAACTTCTTCCTGATGCTGCAACACGCATTGGGCGCCACGCCCTACGATCACGCAGTGGCCTGTTATGGCAGCCTTCCGTATGACCCGCTGTGTAAACGTCGCCATAGTGTCTGCGTCGAAAAACCGTACATCGCACGGAGCGGCCCCTGCCATGATAGCTGCGCTCCACAAGCCTCCTCGATTGAATCGATGCCACCATGAATCGACATGTTCATCGCACAGGCCTGCGATTTCGGAATCGACCTCAGCGGTCCGTGCCACAGCCCCGATCAGCGCCCCATCCAGCAGATTCCATCCCAACTTCTCGGCCACCATCCGTGCAATGATGCCCCCGCCGCTCCCGTACTCCCTTGCCACCGTGACCACCTTGAACATCTTTCACCTCCGTAGTCGAATGTCCTGCAGCGCTTCCCCAGTTCTGAAACAGAACACGCCGGTTCTTTCGGGCCGCGCCTTGTCGGGCATTAAACACCGGTGCTTGCGATTGCCACAAGTGAACGACGCACGTGCCTCTCCGGAAAACTGAGATTCAGAAAAATGCCCCGAACGGCGCCGCGCGCTCCAAGCGCAGTTCGTGAGTCGTCTCGTGAACGCCCCGGTCATCGCAGTGCCCAAGATCGCGATGAACAGCCTCGGAAGACCGTGAGCATGCTCGGAAGAGCAGGAGCGATTTGATCGGATTTGCGCCGCTCCGGGCAACTCCCGCTCCATCCGGTCTGCTGCCACACGCGGCTGCAGCTGCAGGCCACGGATTTTGCGAAAGAATGGCAGGCGCGGGCCGAGGACCTACACTCAACCCGCAGCCTGTCGTGCGCATCCCCATGAGTGGGCAAGAGGCCAATACAACAGATAAAGCAAATCCACCTTGTTGCACTCCGTTCTTCCGCCGCAAAGCATCCATCGCCAATCGTCTGCCAATATGGCAAACCTGCTAACTCCTAAAAACACGACCTCATTCTCCCTCCGGAAGTGGCACATTCTCCGCAACGAACAACGTTACTTCGATCTTGCCTGACTCGGGCAGCTGCTTATACTGCACAGGGCCAACAGCACCCCGAACTTGACTGCTGCGCAGAGGCACATTCACGTCGCCCACCCGGAGCGTGACTCCTTGTAATGTAACGCTCGCCGCCTCACCTGGCGCCTTTGCGGCGGCGACTTGACTAACTGTCCCTGATGCAACATCGCCGGTCCTTGCCACTATGCTTCCGCGTACTGTCAAGTCTTCTGCCAGAACGAGACTGACCGCTTGGCCACTCTTGACTGTCTCTGCATTGAAAGCATCCACGGCAATTAGCGATACTGCGGTCCCCTCATGTAACACGGGTGTGTTCGCGGCCGACTGAACTTCCGGTCTATTGTTCGTCACTTTCTTCAAGAACAGTTCCTCGGCTAGGTTTACGGCCATCAGGCCGGCGAAATGGAACATCAGGCTTCGACCGAGCAGAGTGTACTGCGTCCTGGATCCCGGGTAGTATATATTGGAGACCTCCGCCGCGGCCGTCGTCCCTATCAGGTCGGCGTACGGCGGCTGCCACTTTCCGTTATCGCCCTTAGCGCGGAACGCCGACGCAATCGCATACCAGGCGCGTCGGGCCTTTGTTCCCTGCCCACTGTAGAAGTAACGCGGATCCTGATGCAGAAGCGAGTCGGCTACCACCGACGTGATCACCATGTGGTTCAGAGCGGCTCCATAGTCAGCGCCAAAGCGCTTCCCAAAACCTTCGGCACCTTGGCCAAACTGGTGGTAGCTGTTCATCGCTTGCTGAATACCCGCGGTAGCCCCCACCACACCTATGCTCACAGGGTCCAGGAGCGTCGCCAAGCCCAGATGCAGTTTTTGCGTAGGGGATAACGGAGCCGGATGGCTCTCATAGCTGACGTAAAAATTTGGGATTATACCCAGCGCGCGCTGTTTCAGCTCCTGGTGCAATTGTCCCTCTGCCACCTCCTCCGGCGGCAACCCGACTGTCACCGTCGTTATCTCGGGCGCCACCTCGAGGACAGCCCGCAATGGCTTCGACTCCGGCGTGAGCTCGGCAGGCACGTTGAGTGCGGTCCAGTCGGACATACCACTGGCGGAAACCTTCACGCTGTAGTTACCCAGCGTCAGAGACGAGATTTTAAATTCACCTTCACTATCGCTGACTGTCGTGTACGGGTCGCCGCCGGTGGCTTGAACCGTCACCACCGCACCGAAAATCGGCGTATCGGACGAATCCGTAACGCGGCCTCGAATCGAACCGGTGACCTGTGCCATGGCCCATTGCCCAAACAACGACACAAACATCAGGACCGCCGGTACCGTCTTCCTCATCAACAGCCTGAGGACGTTCGATGGCCGGACATGCCCGGCGATGTTAGCCGGGAAAGCGTTGAGAATAGTTTCACAATTCACGTCGATGTTCTCCTAACACATAAACCGCACTAAGCTATCCGCATTCGCATTTCGTTCCCCTACTATGAATGATCCGTTGCACATTGTGAACTGACCTCATGGGCCCCATGCGCGCATGCTTATTGCCCAAAGAATAGAGTTAGTGCCCCACGCGCGGCTTCCCGTAAATAACTGTGGTCGTAATCGAAAAACGCATCCTCAACTTCGCTGCTCAAACGTTCGCCGAAGGTAGGCTTAGCGGCGGGTGGTTCGGCAAGTGGAGGCAGAGGCACCGCTACGCTCAACGTCGCCTCGGCAGATGCGCCTCCACCAGGTCCTTTGGCGGTAAGGGTGTATGTTGTGGACTTGTTTGGCGCGATCATCCGGTGGCCCGACGGAGGAACACCACCAGTTCCCTGATTAATGTCGATCTGAGTAGCATCCGTTACTTGCCAACGAAGCTCTGCGGTCTGGCCTAGTTCAATCAGACTTGGGTCAACCGCGAACTCGGAGATCGTGGGTGGAGCTGGTTGTGACGCTTCGGCGACTGGAGTCGCTGGCGGCGCGGGCGGGGCCGCCACCGACACTTTCTTCGTACAGCCGGCTGCCAGAGCGAGTAACAGAATACTGACTGCGCAAACGATGAGCGTATCTCTGGATTTCACGGACTCTCCTTTCGGATAAGACTTACGGCACTCAAACAGTGCTTACCCGGCCACGAAGCGTGACGACGAATAGCCCCAGCAGTGCCGCCACCACAATATTCAAGCTTTCAGCGTGTCCAATTCCTTTTCACAATGCAGATCGCTTGCCACTTCGACATGGATTGCGCTTCGGTTTGCGGCCGCTACGTTCCGCCAGGGCTTGTGACTGAGCTTCCTGGATATCTGGCCAAAGAACTTACGGAGATCCTCCAGAATGGGGTGAGGTGTATGTTCCGGGAGGAGCTGAGCAACTCCGGGAGATCCAAGATTTCGCCCGGCGTCCTGGGAGATGATCTGTGAAAGTTCAATCCGCATGGTAGCCTCCAGTTCACTCCGAGGATCAATGGACAGTTACATTAGCGAGGTCGATTCCGGAAACCGGGCCCGCTTTGCCATCCAAGCCGTTGAGGAGATAATCGAAGTACTCGATTCCGACATCGTTAGTTCCGAATATCCGCGCCTCCGCCCGGGATTTATTGGCCACGGGCAGCCAGAACTGCCCGATCCGATCATACCGGTGGATGACGTGAACGCTGCGGATCCAGAACGATGGGTTCTTTGCGGGGCTGCCCTCCAGACGGGTGATCGCAAAGTCCGCCGCGTCAACCCAAATGCGGCCGCGAATCATGAACTGATTTTTAGTTTTCGGGCGGATTTCAAGTACATATAAAGGCCGCCCCTCCGTTTCGTCGGTCCCCAGCAGCCGGAAGTCATAGTTGTCTGGTATAATCCGCGTCTGCTTGCGCTCTCCCGCTTCGCTCGCCTCGCGCTCCGCTTCGATCATCCTGCGAATGATGTGGGTGCGAACAAAACCTGAGCCGCTTTCCGACACCACTTCAAAGGTCTTGGCTCCAGTGTGATCGCACACCACGCGCACGGTCATCTCAGCCTTCTTCTTGACCTTTTTGTTTTCGAAGGTGTACCGGCGCATTGCCGTGTACCCAGAGAATACGGCCATCCTCGCGTTGTCGGCTTGCACCAAGTGATCGACAATCTCTGTTGCCGTCAACGGCATTGGGGCGGAAGTCGCTGTTTCCTGGATCATTGCTAGCAGCAAAGGAATCATTCGTTGTCGGTTCTCCGTCTTTGTTGGTGATTAATGCAATTGGTCGGCCAAGAAGCCGGCTGCGGCAATGTTGCCATCGCCTCGACGGAACTGAGATGCTTCCTGCCTTCAGCTTGGAGAAATCACCCAGCCCTATTTGTCGTCTGCGTGCCGATGTTCGGCAACTGCATCGGCATGCGCCGGCTCTTTGCGGCGCGAGGGAGCATCCGTCAAGGTGCTGGGCTGGGCCTCGATCCGGTCTTGGCGTCGGCTTTTCAACGCGACCGGGTTGGATAGCGGAGTGCAAGGTGGTATTTCGGATGTGATCTCCATGATCCGGGTTACCAAAACAGAGGAAAGGTCACGCACTGTCGTCACGATCGATGGACAACTCTCGCGTGAGTGCGTCACGGTAGTCGAAACCTGCTGCAGCCAAGCGGAGGCAAAACGAAAGCCGATCTACGTGTTCTTGCGCGATGTCACGACAGTTGACCAGGCCGGTACGATGCTCTTGCGCCGGTTGGCCGCCAAAGGCATCCGGCTGCTCGCCCGCGGAGTATATACGTCGTACCTCGTCCAGACGGTCGCTTCAGACGGCGCCGCGGCACCGCTCTCGTCCCCCGCTACCAGACGGCTGGACCCGGACGCGCCATTATGAGTCGTTCCTTCCAATACCTGCCAAGATCACGGCATTAGTCGTGGCATACTTCAACGCTCCTTTGCCCCCTATTCACGGGACGGCAGCTCTTCCATCATCGATAGGACCAAGCTCAGCCCGACCCAGGCTCCCGACCACCACACAACCCACATAGGTCTATGTCATATGCGTTTATGTGGAAATGCCGGATGCACTCGGTTTCCAGAGGAGGCCTCGGTACTCCAACACTCACGATGCCGGCTGCCCGTCATCCGCCGAAACAAGTGCCGAGACTCGGCACGAAGCTACCTCGCTCTCGAGGAGGTGGCAAAACAACCGGTGGTCCCCTCCTATGCGGGATGACAAGGGATAGAGGTATTTTTGGGAGGGCCGATTTTGCACAGGGTCCGGCTTCCGAGGCGCAGCGCGCGAATGGCACGCGAGTTGCCACTGATTCGTGTGTGCTCGGTTTCATCGACACAAAGGACAACCCAATGAGAGCCATCTGGAATCGTGCGTCTATCCTCTGGTGCCGGACGTTTCATCCGGAACCTTTCTGGCCCGTTCACGGACAGTATCGCTGTCGCGCCTGTTTGCGTGAGTACGCCGTTCCATGGCAAGAAGGCGACGTCCTCCCTACCCGGCCTGCAACGTCTCAAGCCGCACCTCTAATGACCGCAAACGCGGCGCATTCCTGCAGTTAACGCTTCGCGCGAGATGACTTGTTTGCAAGGATTTCTAAATGACAGCCCTAGCGAGTTATACTGGCGGACTCTACCGGCCGGATTCGTTCGTTCGAAGCACGCTTGCGATGATTGGATTGCTCGTGTTGCTGATGCCCGCGGGCGCTTCGGCGCAGCGTGTTCCGTCTCCGATTATTCAGACGATAAGCAATGAGGGCATTGCTTTTGCCCGATATATTGCCTGGCTTCATGCACGCGACCCATTCACCGAGTCGGGTCCTATTACGCTGTCAATCACCGCGTCCGTGCCCGGTCTGAACAAGCAGGGCAGCCTCTCGGCGATCCGCGACGTTGGCGAGTCCGAGCGTAGCGAGTACGCGATAACCGAACAGCAAGGAGACTCGATCATAGTAACGCGCGTGATTGTTCCCTACCTCATGGCGCAACGCCAGCTGGAGGATTTGCCACTTTCATCGGTTCTCATCACTCCGCAAAACTACAAATTCCGTTATGTGGGCAGAGTTGATACGGGAGATGGTGCGGCCTACATGTTCCGGATCGCCCCGAAAAAGAGGCGCGCGGGCCTGATTCGAGGAGAATTGTGGATAGACTCGATGACGGGCGCGCCAGTTCTCGTGGCCGGGCGGTTCGTGAAAACCCCCTCCATCTCCGCGAGCTCCATCAACCTTTTGCGCGAACTAACCTTCGTGCGCGAAATGAGCTTCATGGACGGACATCCGTTCGCTCGCACGACCCATACGAGCGTACAAACCCGGTCCGTGGGTCGCGCTGACCTAACAATTATCGAATCGGCTGTGAGCCGCGGTCTGGAGTCAACAAGCATCGCCACAGCACCAGGTACGGACAGCGTTACGTTGGGGCCCGCCTCGCCCTAAACGTTGGCCATGTCACTCGACATACCCCCATCGCTCGGTCGAGCAAAGGAGCAGAAGTCGATGCAAGCAACACTGGATTCCGTCAAAGCGACTGGCAAAGAATCTGCGTGGAAGGACCTGGCGGCGCATTATAAGCGGCTTCGAGGGACGCACCTCCGGCAGCTCTTTCAGGAAGACCCGAACAGAGGCGAGCGGTACACGCTGGAAGCGAGCGGCCTTTTTCTCGATTACTCGAAGAACCTGATTACGGACGAGACGCTCGAATTGCTTTTCCGGCTGGCAGCCAAATCGAACCTACAGGATCACATCGGGGCGATGTTCGGAGGCGAGAAGATCAACTTCACTGAGACTCGCGCGGTTCTGCACACGGCGCTGCGTGCTCCCCGGGATGCCTCGGTGATGGTGGGCGGCGACAACGTCGTGCCTAAGGTTCACGCCGTGCTCGATAAGATGGCGCATTTCTCCGCTCAGGTGCGCAACGGCGAATGGCGCGGCCACACCGGTAGGCAGATTCGGAACGTGGTGAACATCGGCATCGGCGGCTCCGATCTCGGCCCGGTGATGGCGTACGAGGCGCTTAAGGACTACAGCGACCGGTCGATTAACTTTCGGTTCGTTTCCAATGTCGACGGGGCGGACATACTGGAGGCGGTGCACGGCCTCGATCCGGCGGAGACTCTGTTCCTGGTCGCGTCGAAAACATTCACCACGCTCGAAACCATGACCAACGCGCGGACGGCGCGAGGCTGGCTGCTGGCGGGGCTCGGCGGCGACGAGGAGGCGATCTCGAGGCACTTCGTAGCCATCTCGACGAATGCACGGGAAGTGGCGAAGTTCGGGATCGATACCGCCAACATGTTCGAGTTCTGGGACTGGGTAGGCGGGCGATACTCGATGTCGTCGGCAATCGGGCTCTCCACCATGATCGCCATTGGCGAGGAGAACTTCCGCGCCATGTTGAGCGGTCTTCACCAGATGGACGAGCACTTCCGCACCGCGCCGACCGCGCAGAATCTGCCGGCGCTCATCGGCCTGCTGGGGCTCTGGTATAACGACTTCTTCGGCGCACAGACCGTGGCGGTGCTGCCCTACGAACACTACCTGAAGCGCTTTCCGGCTTACCTGCAGCAACTGACCATGGAAAGCAATGGTAAGTCAATTACTCGTCAAGGTAAGAACGTCGCGCATGACACTGGTCCGATTTACTGGGGAGAGCCGGGGACCAACGGTCAGCACTCGTTCTATCAATTGATCCATCAGGGGACACGGCTGATTCCGTGCGATTTCATCGCGTTCGCAAAGCCCATTCACGCGGTGGGGCCGCATCATGACATGCTGATTGCAAATGTGTTTGCCCAGGCCGAAGCCCTGGCCTTCGGCAAGACTGCCGCGGAGGTGGAGGCTGAGGGCACGCCCCAATGGCTCGTGCCGCATCGCGTGTTCGGGGGAAACCGGCCGTCGAACGTCATCCTGGCCGAGCGGTTGACGCCTGAGACTCTGGGCAAACTGGTGGCGCTTTACGAGCACGCCGTCTTCACCCAGGGAGTGATCTGGGAGATCGATTCATTCGATCAATGGGGCGTGGAGCTGGGCAAAGTGCTGGCCCAGCGCATCGTTCCGGAGCTGGAGAGCGCCGCCGAGCCGAAGCTCGCGCATGACAGCTCGACCAACAACCTGATTCGTTATTACCGGAAGCGCAAGGAGACCGCATGAATACTCTTGGATTTAACCAGCCTTTATACATTCTGCCATTCGATCACCGCGGATCGTTCCAGAAGAACATGTTCGGATGGCACGGGACGCTGAACCCCGAACAGACGGCGGAAATCGCGGGCGCCAAGCGGATCATCTACGATGCTTTTCGGAAAGCCAGTCAGACGGGCGTGCCCAAGCACAAAGCGGGAATCCTGGTGGATGAGCAGTTTGGGGCCGCGATTCTGCGCGACGCGGCGGCCGAAGGATATTTCACCGCTTGCCCTGCTGAGAAGAGCGGGCAGGACGAGTTCGATTTCGAATACGGTGAACGCTTCGCTGAGCACATCCGGGCGTTCGATCCCACGTTCTGCAAGGTGCTGGTGCGGTATAACCCGGAGGGCGACCGGGAACTCAACCGCCGGCAGGAGGCGCGGCTGAAAAGGCTTTCGGATCATCTGCACAGGGCGAAGAGCAGGAGCCTGTTCATGTTCGAATTGCTGGTCCCGGCGGAGAAGGTCCAGCTCGAAAGACTTCACGGCGACCGAAAGGCCTATGATTTGACTCTGCGGCCTCAGCTCATGGCGGAGGCCATCCAAGCGCTGCAGGACGCCGGAGTGGAGCCGGACATCTGGAAGATCGAGGGCCTGGAGCGCCGTGCTGACTGCGAAAATGTGGTGGCAGCCGCGCGCCGGCACGGCCGCAAGCAGGTGGGATGCATCATCCTGGGGCGCGGCGAGAACGACGCTAAGGTCCGCGAATGGCTCAGCATCGCAGCGGCCGTTCCCGGGTTCATCGGCTTTGCCGTGGGCCGGACCAGTTTCTGGGATCCATTGGTGAACTGGCTGGCGAAGAGGGTCACGCGCGATCAGGCAGTGGATCAGATCTCCGCGCGCTACCACGAGTTCGTCACCATCTTCGAGACGCACCAACAGGCCGTCACGGCATAGGCAGGCAGGATGGAGAGAGACACGGTGAAACTTGCGCCATCGATATTGGCGGCCGATTTCGCCCGCCTTGGTGAGCAGGTGGCCGAGGCGGAGCAGGCCGGCGCCGACCGCATTCATGTGGACGTGATGGACGGGCACTTCGTGCCCAATCTGTCGATGGGCGCGCCCGTGGTTCAGTCGCTCCGGCGCGTGACGCGGCTGCCTCTAGAGACGCACCTGATGATCACGAACCCGGACTTCTTCTTCGAGGAGTTCGTCGAGGCAGGTTCGGATTCGTTTTTGGTGCACTGGGAGGGCAACTGTAATCTGAACCGGACAGTGCGGCGGATTAAGGAACTCGGCAAGCGTGCGGGCGTGGCGATTAATCCGGCGACGCCGGCTTCGGTTCTCGAGGAGGTCCTGCCGCTGGTAGATCTGGTGCTGGTGATGACCGTGGATCCGGGGTTCGGTCATCAGCACTTCCTGCGGACGACCCTGGCGAAGATCGAACGCGTGCGGAAGATGATCGATCGCGCGCACCTTCGCTGCGAACTGGAGGTGGATGGGGGCGTGGACGAATCGACGGCGCCGCTGGTAGCGTCGTCCGGCGCGGACGTGTTTGTGGCCGGGTCATCGGTGTTCGGGTACCAAGAGGGGATCACTGCGGCGATGGACCGGCTGCGAGTCGCGATTCGTTGTGGCAGTGCTGCTTTACGCGGCTGACTTTTTCTGAGAGGGGAGCAAAGATGCAACTGGGAATGATTGGTCTGGGAAGAATGGGCGCCAACATGGTGCGGCGCGTTATCCGAAAGGGGCACCAATGCGTGGTGTTCGACATGTCGGCGAAGTCTATCGGAGAGTTGACGAAGGAGAAAGCCGTGGGATCGACGTCGCTCGCCGATTTGGTCGCGAAACTCACGCCACCGCGTGCGGTCTGGTTGATGGTTCCAGCGGCGGTGGTGGACCGCACCATTACTGACCTCGTGCCGCTTCTGCAAACGAGTGACATTTTGATCGACGGCGGGAACTCTTATTATGCGGATGACATCCGCCGCGCCAAGGAACTGGCGTCGCACTCGATCCACTACGTTGACGTGGGCACGAGCGGAGGCGTATGGGGACTGGAACGGGGCTACTGCATGATGATCGGCGGCGAGCCGGCGACGGTCAAGCATCTCGATCCAATCTTTGCGGCGCTCGCTCCGGGGAAGGGTAACATTCCGGAAACGCCCGGTCGCGAAAAGATCGGCGGCACGGCCGAGCAGGGGTATCTTCACTGCGGTCCGAGCGGCGCCGGCCACTTCGTGAAAATGATCCACAACGGCATCGAATACGGCGTGATGGCGGCGTACGCTGAAGGCCTCGGAATCCTTCGCGGCGCCAATATCGGTAAGCAGACAGGCGAGGCGGCCGATGCCGAAACCACCCCGCTGCGAAATCCGGAGGAGTATCAGTACGACCTCAAACTTGACGATATTGCGGAAGTCTGGCGGCGCGGCAGCGTGATCGCGTCCTGGCTGCTCGATCTCACCGCCGCCGCACTGCTGGAAGATCCCCAAATGTTGCGCTTCTCCGGCCGCGTTTCCGATTCCGGCGAGGGGCGCTGGACGATCAAAGCGGCCATTGACGAAGCGGTCCCGGTGCCGGTTCTTTCCAGTGCCCTCTATGAGCGGTTTTCCTCTCGCGGCGAGGCCGATTTTGCGGACAAGCTGCTTTCTGCCATGCGGTATGAGTTCGGCGGACATCTGGAGAAGTCCGCGGGAAGGGAACAGGCGGCATAAGCGGTGGACAATCATTCGGACGCATTCGTTTTCTTCGGCGCCACCGGCGACCTGGCTTACAAGAAGATTTTCCCCGCCCTACAAGCGATGTTGAAGCGAGGAAGTCTGAACGTGCCGGTGATCGGGGTGGCCAAGGCCGGTTGGAACCTCGATCAGTTTAAAGCCCGCGCGCTCGACAGCCTGGAAAAGCACGGCGGCGCGGATCCAGAAGCTTTTCGGAAACTCTCGTCGCTACTGCGGTATGTGGACGGTGACTATGGCGATCCGGCGACCTTCGAAGCACTCGGCAGGGAACTCCAGGATTCGCGCCGCCCGGCGCATTACCTGGCCATTCCACCCGCCACGTTCGAATCGGTGGTCGAAAACCTTAAACATTGTGGCTGTATGACGAACGCGCGGATGATCGTCGAAAAGCCCTTCGGTCGAGACCTCGCCTCGGCGCGCCATCTCAACAAGGTGCTCCTCCGCAAGTTCGACGAAAAGGACGTCTTCCGGATCGACCACTACTTGGGCAAGCGGCCGGTCAACAACCTGGTGGTCTTCCGCTTTGCCAATACCTTCATGGAGTCCTTCTGGAATCGCAATTACGTGGAGAGCGTGCAGATTACCATGGCCGAGGACTTCGGGGTGCAAGGGCGTGGGGCGTTCTACGACCAGACTGGCACGATCCGCGACGTGATTCAGAATCATCTCTTCCAGGTGCTGTGTAACCTGGCGATGGAGCCACCGGTTCGCACGGACAGCGAATCGGTTCGCGATGAGAAGGCAAAAGTGCTGAAAGCCATTCCAGCACTCAACGAGAAGGACGTAATTCGCGGCCAGTTCCTCGGATACCGGGAGGAAAAGGGCGTGGCGCCGGATTCGAAGACCGAGACTTTCGCAGCCCTGAAACTCAAGGTGAATTCCTGGCGCTGGCAAGGCGTGCCGTTCTATATCCGGGCCGGAAAGCAATTGCCTCTGACAACCACCGAGATCGTCTGCCGTCTACGCAAACCGCCCGCCATCTTCCCGGCGGAAGGTTTAACCTCGAATTATCTGAGGATGCGCATCAGTCCGGATGTAGCAATCGCTATGGGTATGACGGTGATGGTGGGCGGCGAGACGAGAATCATCACCGAGCCGGTGGAGATGGTGGCGAGCGCGCAACCAACCGCTGAGCACATGGATGCCTACGAGAAGGTTCTGAGTGACGCATTAGCGGGCGACGCCACCCTTTTCGCACGCGAGGACTATGTGGAAGAGGCATGGCGGATTGTGGACCCGGTGCTCGGAAAGGGCACGCCGCTGCATTTCTATGAACCGCAGACGTGGGGTCCGCCGGCAGTGGAGCAACTGTCTCCCCCCGGAGGATGGCATAACCCGCTTACCGCAGATAATCCGGCCAAGAGCGCTCGGGCGGCATAGGAGGCACAGGTCATTGGCTGACGCTCGTTTGCGGCAGCCCAATCCCATGAAGCCCCGGGCCATCGATACGTCGGCGGCGAACTTGCCTTTCCCGCCCAACCGAGCCACACATGGGTGTCCATGCCCGTCGTCCTCTACATCCGCGTCTCCACGGAAGAGCAGCGCTGATCCTTGCGCCGGACTGTTGTCGATAAGACGGATTATCATAACCAATATTTGGCCTAAGTGCACGGTCGTGCACAAACAGCACGATGAGCTTCCCGACCTCTTGCGGGGTTAGTGCACGGCCAGGACCCTGCTTCGGAACAGGCAGTGGTGTGTAGAGTTCCTCCAGTGGTCTCCACAGCTTCGCGCTTTTGAGGACCGCAACCAGCGGCAACAGCTCATTGTTAATTGTCTTAGGTCCCACCGTTTTGAGGCGTTCCATCTGATAACGGCGGACATCCCAAATCGTAATGCTGCAGAGCCTTGGGCCTCCGCCCAGGACTTCGAGCAGATGGCGCCCGGCTGTCTGTTCAGCCGCGACGGATGCTTTAGGCCGCGTAGCGGCCCGGAACTCCAGCCAACGATCGAGCGCCTGCTGGAGAGTCCATTTGGCTTCATCGGTGGGCAGCTGGTTCTGGCGGAGTTTCTCGAGGAAGTCGTGTTTGTACACTCGCGCATCGGACTGTTTGCGGTGCCCGGTGCTCTTTTCACGGTATCCGCCGAGGGATCCCCGATACTTGAAGTACCAGATGTCTCCTCGGCGGAACAGGCCGTCGCCGTCGCGCGCCATGGCAGTTCTTGGTTATGCGGCGGTCTTGGTGTACTGTTTGATGAAACAATCGAGCGCTTCTTTGCGGTACCGAATTATGTCCCCAAATCTAAAGAACTCCGGCCCGATGCTCTTCTTGCGCCAGCGGCGAAAGGTGGAGCGCGAAACGCCAACGTACTGCGCGGCTTCCTTCTCTGAACAGAGGTTAGGAAAATCAGTTTTGTCCATTGGGTCACTCCTGGATCAAAGGTGGGCGCGCACGACGGCGGAGCCCTGGATCGGAGTTCTCTCCCGGCGGAGATCGCCGGGAGCCCCTCAGGACAACCGTGGAGGCTAGCTCCGCGTTGATGGGGGGGGCTGAGAATACCTACCGTTCTCATTTGGTATATTCGGGCCTTGTTGTCAAGTGTTTTGCAAAGAAAAATACAAAGAGTTTCAAACCGCTCGAGCGATATGTGGGTTTTAATGTGGGTGGGATGAGCCTTAATGTTCCTGAAGGCCCATAAGTTATTGAAAAGATTTGGTTGCGGGGGGTGGATTTGAACCACCGACCTTTGGGTTATGAGCCCAACGAGCTACCAGACTGCTCCACCCCGCAACCATATGCTACCTCACCTGCACGGGGAGGTCAAATCCGTTACAATCCCGATACCTTCGCCAGGTCCGCCGCCATGCCCGCGCCCCGTTCCATACTGGAGTGAAGGAGGATCTCGAAATGACCATCAGCCGGCTTGTCTGGGGAGTCGCGGCCCTGGCGTGGGCGGGCCTGCCGTCCACTGTAAAACTGCAGAATCCGCGCGTCATCGTGACCGAGGTTACCTCGGCTCCCGGCGCCGTACGCCCGCGCGGCGTGCGCGCGCACGACCAGGTAATCGTCTTCCTGGACGATTGCCGCTATGAGCGTACCGATCCCCAGAGCGGCGCCAAGACAATCCGCGAACGCAATTCCGGCGACGTGATCTGGCACTCCCAAGGCGAAGATGCGCCGCAGTTGATCAACAAGGGCGACAAACCTTATCGCACCCTGGTCATAGAGCTAAAGTAGGGGAGGAGGCTTTATGGCCCAATCCCGCGCCGCGGTGCTCTTGGCGATGGCTTGCGGCATGCTGGCGATCCCACCCGGCGAGCCGCAGAACAATCCGCCCGCGGCGCCCGGGCCGGCTATACGCGCCACAGCCAACCAGGTGGCTCTCGACCTGGTGGTGCGCGACAAAAAAGGCCGGCTCGTCAAGAACCTCAAACCCGGGGACGTGGAAATCTACGAGGATGGGGTTCGCCAGCAGATCCTGAGCTTTCGCATGGTGACGGGTGGGTCGGCGGCGACAGCCACCACCGTTCCGGGCGCGCCCGCCGCAGGGGCGCTCAACGTGCTGCCCATCCCTCTGCGCAGCACCAACCTGGTCTGCATCGTGTTTCACAATCTGGATTCGCAGACCCGGAAATGGGGCGTGGAGGCGGCGCAGGAGTTCATCAAGGATCACGTGCCGCCCGGCACCTGGGTAGGCGTATTCAATCTGGACTCACGGCTCACGCCGTTGCAGCCCTTCACCACCAATCGCGATGCGCTGCTGCGGGCGGCGTCGAACGCGTTCACCGGATCGAGCGTGGATATCGCCCGGGCGGCGGAAGCGGTTTTGAACTCCACGCCCAACGTGCAATTGATTCAGGGGTTCGTGGCCCCGGGTGGGAGATCCGGAGGTGCGCAGGACCTCTCCACTACCGGTTCGGTCAGCATGGCCGCCATCACCGGAGCGGATGTGGACAATGGCCCCGGCGCCAACTCGCAGCGCGGCGACTTGGTCATCCAGCGCGAACAATTCATCGGCATCGAAGGTGCGCGCCAGATGGACCAGATGAACCTGCTGATCCGCCAGATCGGGACTTTTCCGGGTCACAAGACGGTGCTGCTGCTCAGCTCGGGATTTACCAGCACCGGCGATCCGGATCAGTTTCAGGCCATGCTCAACAAGGCCAACGCAACCGGAATCACCGTGTACGCCGCGGACGCCAACGGACTCAGCCAGAACTCGACCGCGCAGGCCTCCACCATCGCGATGCAGCACGTAAGCTCGCTGAGCCAGCAGCAGAGTCAACTGGCGCCGGGGGAAGGCAGCCCCAACACCACGGCTACCGGGGCGGGGGGCGTCATGATGGAGCGGATGCGGCAGCAGGAATACCAGCGCGACGCGGTGCGTACCTCCGATCCGCAGGCCAGCCTGCGCGCGCTGGCGGAAGGCACGGGCGGCTTCCTGATCGCCAATACCAACGACGTCGCCAAACCGCTGCAGCGCATCATCGAGGACGTAAACACCTACTACGAAGCCGATTACCATCCGACGTCCGGAAAGTACGACGGCCGGTTCCGTAAGATCGAAGTCAAGCTGGCGCGCGCGGATCTGCGGGTCGAATCCCGCGACGGGTATTTCGCCATACCGGATGTCGGCGGTCCCTTGCTGCCCTTCGAGATGGCCGGGCTCATGACTCTGAATGCCAGGCCGCAGCCGCACGCTTTCGATTTTCAAACCGCCGCTTACCAGTTCCGTCCCGCCGGCGGGGAAGCCGCAGCGGCTGTGCTCTTCGAATTGCCGGCCTCCGGGTTGACGGCTACACCCGAGCCCGCTTTCCATAAGCACCGCATCCATGCCTCCCTGTTTGCCGTGGTGAAAGACTCCGCCGGAAACATCGTGGACAGGTTCGGCCGGGACTTCCCATACCAGATTCCGGACGCGCAACTATCCGGGATCCAGGCCATGCCGATCGACTACACGCACACGTTCCGGCTGCCGCCCGGCCGCTACACCGTCGAGAGCGTGCTCCTCGATCGCGAGTCCCGGCGCGCCAGCACCAGCACGCTGGAGTTCGAAGATCCGCAGCCGAAGGGAGTGGGCTTGAGCAGCATCGTACTGGTGCGGCGGGCCGACCCCATCACCGAGGAGCCCGAGGAGGACGACCCCTTTGTGTTTCACGACCGCAAGCTGATCCCCGCCCTGAGGGAGCACGTCAAGGCATCGCCCCAGCCCCTGCTCTATTTTGTCGTATATCCGGATAGATCGTTGTCGGAACGAGTCAGAATTCGCGTCGAGTTCTCCGTGGGCGGCCAGGAATTAGCCGAGAAGCAGATGGAACTGCCGGCGCCGGACTCCTCGGGCGCGATTCCCATGCTGGTGAAGGCCGACGCGCGCCCGGGGAAGTGCCAGATCAAAATCACCGCGCTGCAGGGTTTTGAATCGGACGCGCGCACCGTCGCCTACACGGTGGACGGACCGTAGTCGCGCTAGCGCCTGGTCCGCCGGAGTTCCCTCTGCGCGCGCAGCCAGTCCTCCTGCGGCGACCCGTTCCGAAAGCCTCTCGCGAGCCATAACGCAAAAGCCCGCGTCGCGATCTGTCGCTGTGTCGCCGGCCGGGTGTCGCCCGGCAGGGCCAACTGGTCGCATGTCATCTTGGGATTCGTGTGCTTTACCATGTCTGGCCTTTCTATCGCCAAATTCCCGGAGTTGCTACGGGTAGTTAGTAGGGATTATATAAAATTGTTGCCGCGAATTCAGCGGGATTTCGGCGAAATCCAGGGCGCGGTCAATCGCCCTGCACCGTGTGGCGGCGGATGGAGAGCGCCCGTCCGGTGGCCTCGTCCGCTTCGAGGATCACTGCGTGCAGCTCCGGCGACCCCTTGGCGGCTTCCATCCGGAAGGGCAGCGAAGTGAGGAACCGGGACAGGATCAGCTCTTTCTTCACGCCGATCACCGATTCGTACGGCCCGGTCATCCCTACGTCGGTCTGATACGCGGCGCCGCCCGGCAGAATGCGTGTGTCCGCGGTGGGGATGTGCGTGTGGGTGCCGATTACGGCAGAGACGCGCCCATCCAGATGCCAGCCCATGGCCATCTTCTCGCTGGTCACTTCCGCGTGGAAATCCACGAACCGGATCTTGACGCTGGCATCCAACGCGCCCAGGATCTGGTCCGCCGTGCGGAAAGGGCAATCCGTATCCGGCATGTACGTGCGGCCCTGCAGATTGATGACGGCATACGGAATACCCTGCGGCGTGTGGCCGGTGAAGACGCCATGTCCCGCCGTCCCGGGAGGATAATTCGCGGGGCGCAGCAGCCGGGGCTGCCGCGACAGGTAATCGTAGATCTCCTTCTTATCCCAGATGTGATTGCCGGAGGTGAGGACGTCGATTCCCAGGGCGAACAGTTCCTCGGCTATCGATGGCGTGACGCCAAAGCCGCCGGCGGCATTCTCGGTATTGGCGATGGCCAGGTCTATGCCGTTGGTCTGTTTGATATCTTGCAGGTGATCGGCGACGATATGCCGTCCCGCGGAGCCGAAGATGTCGCCCACGAAAAGGATGCGCATGCGTAAACGCCAAGGTAGCATGGCGCCTAGGCGCGCTTTCCGGGCAGCGCTATCAGGCGTTGGCGTCTACTTCGTTTCGGTCTTTGCCGCGGCGGAGCCGACCTCTTTGCTGTTGGCGGTGGCGGGTTCCTGGCCGTAGTTCTCCCTGACCACCAGGGTCTGGTCCGAGTAGAAGGTACGCGATCCCGTGGAGTTGAACACCGTGGGCACCGCCGAGATTGTGTATCCGGCCGGCGTGCCCGTGACGGTGAACTTGTAGCCCTGCTTTTCGCCGCTGGCCAGATCTCCGCCGATCAGATCCGCGGCCGAGGCGTTTTGCGTTCCGCTGGCCGGCGGGCCGAGCTCGGTCAGCGACTGCGCGAAGCGGTTGTACGTGGAATTGTACTGCACCTGCGCGGTGTTGATGGTCTGAATGGCCTTCAGCGCGGCGGTCTCTTGCGCGTACATCTTGGCCTTATTCAACTTCGGTAACGCCACGGTCACGATGATGAGGATGATCGCGATCACGATCAACAGCTCGATGAGCGAAAAACCTTTTCGCCGGTTGCGGCTCATACGGATCTCCTGTCTCAACCATTGTATGACGCTTACGGTGGCGAGAACGTGGAGTACCCGTGACACTGAACTTGTACGTTCTGCGTTCCGCTGGCTGGCGGCCCGGGCTCGGCCAGCGACTCCGCGAGGTTGTACCTGGAGAGAAAGCTCGGAGTTACACCCCCGCGAAGCCGGACTTCACTAACGCGTCGATGGCCTGCAGGCGGCGCCAAAGCTCCGGCAGCAGATCCAGTCGCAAAGCATTGGGGCCATCCGACAAAGCCCGTTCCGGCGCATCGTGCACCTCGACGAACAGGCCGTCGATCCCCACCGCGACCGCGGCCCGCGCCAGCGGTTCGATGAATTGCGGCTGCCCGCCGGATGCGGCCCCGCCGCCGCTGGGCAACTGCACGCTATGCGTGGCGTCGAAGATCACCGGCCAGCCGGCTTCGCGCATGATCTGCAAGCCGCGCATATCGACCACCAGGTTGTGATAGCCGAACGACGAGCCCCGTTCCGTCAGCAGCACCTGCGAATTGCCGGTGGAGGCGACCTTCTCCGCCGCGCGCGCGATATCCTGCGGAGCTACGAACTGTCCTTTTTTGATATTCACGATGCGGCCGGTGCGGCCGGCCTCCAGCAGCAGATCCGTCTGCCGGCAGAGGAACGCCGGGATCTGCAGGATGTCCGCCACCTGGGCCACCTGCCCGGCTTGCGCCGCTTCGTGAATGTCGGTGAGGATGGTGTAGCCTTCCCGTTTCAACCCCTCCAGAATCCGCAGTCCCTCCTGCAAGCCCGGCCCGCGATAACCGCTCAGGCTGGTCCGGTTGGCTTTGTCGAAGGAGGCCTTAAAGACGAAAGGTCCGGCGGCCGCGCCGATGGCGTCCGCCATCCGGTGCACGTGCTCCTCGCTCTCGATCACGCAGGGGCCGGCGATCAACACCAGGGGCCGTCCGCCGCCGAAGCTGGAAAATGTGATCGTTGGCATAGTAACCGGCATCTCTTCGCCCTATAATCAATAGCACAATGCGCGTATTATCCGGGACCGTCATCTGGCTGTCTGTGATAGTCTTGGCGCCCGGCGAAAGCCGCGGCCAAACCCTTTTCTCCACCTTCGGTCCGGCCGAGACATTTGTGGCCGGAGCGCCCGGCCTGTCGGTCGGCGCCGGTGTGTTAGGAGGCTTTCCGGCGTCGGACGGCGGCATCTCGCTGGCGTTCGCCTTTACGCCCTCGGCCACCGCTAACTTATCGCGCGTGGACCTGGGCATGACTTACATACATGATCCGGTCAAAGCGTCCGGTCCGGCGAGCCTCAACATCGTTGTCGCGGGCGACGACGCGGGACAGCCCGGCGCCACGATCGAAGCCATTCCGCTCACTGGTGTGTTGGGGAGTCTACCTTCGGCCGCGGGGATTGTCTCGGCGTATTCGGTTACGCATCCCTTACTTAAGGCGGGAACGCAGTATTGGCTCCTGGTCGCGCCGCCCGATCTGCGCAACACGACTTTCGACTGGATGTTGAGTCCGCAGCAGGGCCTGAAAGTCCCGATGACCAGTAAGCTCGCCGGGATCTACTGGGCAGCCGCGACGTGGAATACTCCCTTGGCTTACGGAGTGTTTGGAGACCAGAACGCCGGACCGCAACCAGGTGTGGCTACTGGAGGTGTGGTGGATGCGGCCAGCTTCCGCGCCACCGTTTCGGCGGGCTCCCGGATGTCGATCTTCGGCGCGCATCTTTCCGGCACGACGCGTCCCTGGCAGGCGTCCGATTTTGTGGGCAGCGCGCTGCCGCTTTCGCTCGACGGCGTGGCGGTGCAGGTAAACGGCTACCCGGCGGCGGTCAGTTATGTCAGTCCGGGCCAGATCAACGCGCAGGTGCCCGACGGGGTCAACCCGGGTACCGCCAACGTGCAGGTGATTACCGCGGCCGGGGCCAGCGCACTGGGCCAGGTGAACGCGCAGCCGGTTGCGCCCGGTTTCTTCACCTTCGGATCCGGCGGGACCGCCTACGTGGCGGCCACCGGCACGGATGGAACCGCCCTTAGCCCGAACCGGCCGGCGCATCCGGGAGAGATGGTTTCGCTGTATGCGTCCGGCTTCGGACCGACCACTCCAGGCGTGGCATCCGGACAGATGTTCGACGGCGCCGCCCCTTTGACGGCTCCGGACCAGCTAACGGTGACCATCGGCAGCGTGACCGCGGCCGTCCAGTTCGCCGGAATCTCCGCCGCCGGCCTGTACCAGTTCAACCTGTGGGTGCCCAGCCTGCCGGACGGCAATCAACCGGTGATGGCTCAGATCGAAGGGGCATCCACGCAGCAGCCGGTATTTTTGACGGTTCAAAGCCAATAAGTCCAATCGTACCAATCACGACACCAAGGCTTGGGCGACGTTGCTGGCCAACTGATCGAAGGTCAGGATCTCGTAGAGCGAGGGATCGGACATAATGCGCGCCACCAGGGCGGTGTGCATGGCATGGCCGGCCCGCTCCGCGATCACGTGGCCCAACAGCGGCTTGCCCAGCAGCGCCAGGTCGCCGATCAGGTCCAGGGCCTTGTGGCGGCAGCATTCGTCGGTAAAACGCAAGCCCCCCGGGTTCATGACGCCATCCCGGCTGAAGCAGACGGCATTGTCGAGCGACGCGCCGCGGATCAACCCCATGTTGCGCATCTGGTCGAGCTCGTAGGCGAAGCCGAAAGTGCGCGCGGGGGCTATTTCGGCCGCATACCGTTCGGGCGTGACTTCCATTTCGAGCGTCTGGCGTCCGGCGAGCGGATGGCTATAATCGGTCTCGCAGGTCAGGCAGAAGGTCTCCGCGGGCAGGATCGAGATGCGCTTGCCGCGCTCCTCCACGAAGATGGGGCGGCGGATGCGAAGATATCTTCGTTTGCGGCGATACTGGCGGATGCCGGCCTGGCGGATCAGTTCCACGAAAGGTTGCCCGCTGCCATCCAGGATGGGGACCTCCAGGTTGTCGATCTCCACGATAGCGTTGTCGATTCCCATGCTATAGAACACGCTGAGCAGGTGCTCGGTGGTGGAGATCAGGACGCCCTGGCGCATCAGGCTGGTCGCATAGCTGACACGAGCCACGTGCCGCCAACTGGCGGGGATCGGGAAATTATCCAGATCAGTTCGCTGGAAAACGATGCCAGTCGAGATGGGCGCGGGAAGAATCCGGATGGAAACCTTGCCGCCACTGTGCAAGCCGACGCCCGCGGCCTGGACGGCTTTCTTGATGGTGGTCTCAAAACGCAAGGCACATCTCCGCTAAACGCATAGCCACCGGTAAGCACGCCGTACGCCAATACGAAGTTATTTTGTATCAATCATTTCGGAATTTCGGACTGTGGTCAGAATGCCACAGTTCAGGCGCCAGGATGTGGCCAAATTACAGCCGGAGGGCTACTCGTTGCGAAGAGCGGTCATGGGATCGATGCGGGAAGCCCGCCACGCGGGGACCAGTCCGGCGGCGGCCGCTACACCGGCGATCAGCAGGCTAGCTACGGTGAATACGGCCGGATCGTTGCCGGTCACGTTGTAGAGTTGCGCCTGTACCAGCCGGCTGAGCGCATAGGCGGCGGGTACCGCAACACCGACTCCGATCACGGCCAGCAGACCCACTTCCCGCATCACCATGGCAAGCACCTCCGACCGGGCGGCGCCCAGAGCCATGCGCAGTCCGATTTCGCGCGTGCGGCGGGAGACCGTATAGGCCATCACCCCGTAGAGGCCGACGGCCGCCAGCAGCGTCGCCAGGCCGCCGAAGAAGACAGACAGCGCGGCCACCAGGCGATCGGTGGATACATCCTCATCTATCTGCCGATCCATGGTTTTCATGTCGAAGATGGGCAGGTTGGGATCCGCCCGGCGCACTTCGGCGCGCAAGGCCGCGGCCAGCCCCGCCGGGTCCTGCGCGGTACGCACATAGAAATTCATGCGCATGATGCTGTCGTGCTGGGTGTAGGGGAAGTACAGGAAAGGTCCGGGATCCTCGCGCAGATCGGCGTGCTTGCTGTCGCGCACGACTCCGATAATTTCGAAGCCGGGATCGTCCTTGGCGGCGCGGGCCAAGTGGAACCGGCGGCCGATCGGATCCTGGCCTTGAAAGTACTTGCGGGCGAACTGTTCGTTGACTACTGCAACTTTGGGCGCGTCTGGCCCGTCCTGCGCCGTAATCTCACGGCCCCTCACCACGGGAATGCCCATGCCGGACAAGTAGCCCGGACCCACGTAGTTATCGCGTACGCTGTTACGCTCGCCTTCCTTCGGCACATAGCCGGGCACATCGATCCCCATCATGTCTACGTCGCCGGCGAGCAGCGCCACTTCGGCCATGGCCACGTTGCGGACTTGCGGCAGGGCGGCGATCTCCGCGCGCAGCCGGCCGTACAGCGCCAGGGTGCGCGCCGCGTCGTAGCCGTTCAGGGAAGGCTGCACGGCAAAGCTCAGAAGGTTGCCGGCGCGAAAACCTGGATCGATCTGTTTCAGGTTGAAGAGGCTGCGCGCGAACAGTCCCGCGCCGATCAACAGGACCAGCGAGAGCCCCACCTGGGCGACTACCAACGCTTTGCGGAAACGCACCTGCGAGGTGCTGCCCAGGGTGCTCGCCACCTGTTCTTTCAGGCTGGCGGCGACATCCGTACGAAAGGTCTCCCAAGCCGGCGCCAGGCCGAAGATCACACCGGTCAGGACCGTGAGAGCCAACGCGAAGAGCAGCACCCGCGGATCCGGCTGCGACGTGAGCCCTCGCGTGGAGGGGTCGGACGGCAGAAAACCGAGCAGCAGGTCGCCGCTCCACTCTGCGGTGAGGACTCCCAGCAGGCCGCCGGCCAGTGAGAGCGTAAGGCCCTCCAGCAGCATCTGGCGCAGCAGCTTTCGCCGGCCGGCGCCGATGGCCAGGCGGATGGCGATCTCCTTCTGGCGGCCCGCCGCACGGGCGATGAGCAGACTGGCGATGTTGGCGCAGGCGATCAGCAACAGCAGGCCGGCCATGGAGCTGAGAACCAACAGCGGACCGGAAGCCTGCTCGCGCACGGCAGAAATGCCGCGCGCGCCCGGCAGCAAAGTCAGGTGGCGGGCGGCAAATTCCCGCCGATACCTTTCGGAGGCATGCGGCGTGTTGCGGGCCTCCTCTTCCAGGATGGGCCGCCAAAACACGTTCAAGGCGCTCTCCGCCTGCCGGCGCGGGACGCCGGGCCGCAGGCGGGCAAAGATATTGAGCCAGTAGCCCCGGCGCTGCGCCAGGCCGTCGAACATCTGGGTCAGGCTGTGTTGTAGCGTAATGGGCAGGAAGACGTCGGTGGATTCAGCGGCACCCACACCGTGGAATCCGGGCTGCGCCACGCCTACAATCGTCATGGCCCGCCCGTTGATCCGCAGATTCTGATTCAGCGCCGCAGGGGACCCTCCAAACCGGTTCTTCCAGAGGTTGTAGCTGATTACGATCACGTCGTTCGGGCGGCCCAGGCGATCGTCCTCCGGCGACAGGGGACGGCCCAAAACGGTCCCGGCGCCCAGCACGCCGAAATAATTGCCGCTGACCAGCTCACCCGCCACCACGTCCGTGCGATCGCCGGACGCCATACTGAGACGGATAGGGAAGCGCGCGATCACTCCGGCTACGGCGGGGGCCCGGTCGCGGAAGTCACAGTACATGGGATAGGAGAAGGCGTAATTGTCGTCGTAGCTGGTCTCCACAAAACCGCTTTTGCGGCCCAGCGCACTGAAAAGGACAAGCTGCGCCGCATCGTGAACGGGCAAGTTACGCAGCAGTATCTGGTCGGTGAGGCTGAAGATGGCGGTATTGGCGCCGATCCCCAGGGCCAATGTCAACAGCGCGGCGCCGGTCAGTACGGGATGCTTACGAAATCCGCGGAGGACGTAACGAAGGTCCTTCAGAACGCTGGGCATAGGGGCGTCCTTAGCAAACCGGATGCCAGCCAGGCCCGCGCAAAATCAATCGGCAGCAGCAGGCGGACGTCCGTATGTGGGATTGGGTGTCTGGGAATGAGAACGAAAACCGCGCGCCAGGGGTACGATCTCCTTCGTCGGTCTGCGGGCACCTGGGCCAAGCTGTGCTACTCGGCACGTAACGCGCTCACCGGATCCACCGCGCTAATGCGCAATGCCGGCAGGTAGCTGGCCGCCAGGGCAGCCGCGATCAAACAGACGGACATGGCGAGGTAGGTGAGTGGATCGACGGCCTTGACTTCGAACAACAGCTTGGCCATCAGGCGCATGAGCAAGGCGGCGGCGACCAGGCCGCAGGCCACCCCGATCAGCGCGAGGCGCAATCCGTCGCGCAGGAACAGGCCCGTCAGTTCGAGCCGTTGCGCACCGAGCGCCATGCGGATGCCAATCTCGCGGGTACGCTGCGCCACCGTATACGAGATCACACCGTAAATGCCGACCATTCCCAGCAGCAGCGCCATGGCGCCGGCGATGGCCAGTATCACCAGGGTGAAAGAGGTGCGGGCGATGGACTTGTCATAGATCTGGCGCATGGTCCGCACGTTGGCGAGCGGCAGATTGGGATCCACCGACCAGACGGCTCGCCGTACCTCGTTCAGAAAGCCCTCAGTTCCGATGCGGTCGCCGCGAATCAGGTAGAACAGCGAGCGCCAGACAAACACCGGGTTGTCGGCGAACTGGTTGATCAGGATGGGCCAGAACACAGTAGAGGAGGCCTCCCTATCCAGGCCGTCGTCGTGTTCGTCCTCCACCACGCCGACGACTTCATGCCAGGAATTTTGGGGGGATTCGCGCAGCCGTTTGCCGATGGCGGCTTGCGGCGTCCCCCACAGCTCGCGCGCCAGGTTCTCGGACACCATAGCCACGCGCCTCCTATCGAACACATCCGTCCAGTTGAAATCGCGGCCGGCCACCAGGCGGGTGCCCGTGGCGTGCAGGGCGCCCGGCGAAACGAACCGGTAGCGCCGCAAGGGCGGCATCTGGCCTTCCCGATAAGCGCGGCCTTCGGGGTAAACCGGGTCGCGCCAGCCGAGCCCATCCAGCGGCACGGTGCTCGATAACGCCGCGGACTCAACACCGGGGATGGATGCCAGCTTCTGGAGGATCTCCTGTTCCATGCGTACCACGGCGACCTCGTCTTTCACTTGCGCCGCGGGAATGGAGATGCGCAGGGTCTGTACTCGCTCCGGATGGGTGAATCCCGGCCGGACGTTGCGCAAAGCCCGGAAGGAGCGGATCATCAAGCCAGAGCTGACCAGCAGGACCAGCGCCAGGGCCACTTGCACCACCACCAGAATGCTGCGTGTGCGATGTCTCTCGCGGCTTTGACTGGACGTGCGGCCACCGCCATGCAGCGCCCCGGACAGGTTCGGGCCGGCATACTTCCATACTGGAATCGCGCCGAAGAGCAGGCCGGCCGCCAGCGAAACCACCAGGGTAAAGAGCAGTACCCAGCTATCGATGCGGATCTCGCTCAGGCGCGGCAGGTTGACTGGTCCGATGTAAACCAGCAAGCGCAGTGCTCCATACGCCAGTCCCAGCCCGGCCACGCCGGCCAAAACCCCCAGTGTGAGGCTTTCCGCGATCAGCTCCCAGGCAATGGTCTTTGTGCTCGCGCCGAGGGCGGCGCGGATGGCCAGTTCCTGCCGGCGGCCGTCGGCGCGCACCAGGAGTAGATTGGCAACGTTGGCGCAGGCGATCAGCAATACCATCCCAACGGTCCCCATTATGAGCCAGAGCGTGCCGCCGATGGTGCCCGTGACATCTCGTTTCAGAGGGCGCAGAGCCGGGACGAGACGGGCGTCTTCAAACATCTTCCGGCTAAATCCGGGAAACGGCGGGAAACTGCGCATGGCGATGGGAATCATGCGGGCCAGGTCCGCGTCGGCCTGAGTAATGGTGACACCGGGTTTCAAGCGGGCCAAAGCCTGGTAACTGAAGTTGCCCAGATAGACCTTGTTACGGTCGAAACGCATGGGCAGGATAAGGGATGGCTTGAAGTCCAGGAAGCGAAACCGCTCCGGCATGATACCGATAATCTCCCGTGCGCTTCCGTCCACCATGATGCGGCGCCCGACCACGGACCGATCGCCGCCGAATCGCGATTGCCAGTATCCGTACATCAGGATGCAGGTTTCCGGCGTGTCCGGAGCGTCGTCCCGGCGCGAGAACCAGCGGCCCAGCGCCGGTGGAACACTCAGCAACGGCAGGGTTGCATCTGTGACTTGGAGTGTAGCGACCTGTTCGGGTTCGGCCAGCCCCGTGACGCTGGCCGAGCCGGTGTTCCACATGCCAATGTCTTTGAGAGTGTGGCTTTCTTCCCGATAGGTGAAATAGAGGAATGGGGAGATATTCAACTCGGATACGTTGATTCCCTTGGCGGTGTGCCACACGCCGATCAGTTCCTGGGAATGCGGATAGGGCAAGGGCTTGAGGAGAACGCCCTCGACTACGCTGAAAATCGCAGAGTTGGCGCCGATTCCGAGGGCGAGGGTGATCACGGCGATGACTGCGAATCCCGGTGAATGCGCGATGCGGCGCAGAGTGTGCTGGTAGCGCATATAAGAGAATACTCCAAAAGAGCGGAAACGTTAGCAGGACCGGCAGCGCACACCTGCAGTTGGAGCGCCGGGTAAGTGGGGAGGAGCCGGCGGCGGCATGGCATAATGCCCATATGCAGGAAGTGAACGTGGGCATCGTGGGGGTCGGCCATGTGGGCTCGGGCACGATCGCCATTCTTGCCGGTAATGCCGAACAGATCGCGCTGAAGCTCGGATTCCGGCTCAGAGTCGCGGCCGTGTGCTGCCGCTCGATTGCCAAGAAAACCATTCCGGAGTCGCTGGGAGCGGTGCTGCGGACGCCGGACTGGCGGGAAGTGGTGACGCATCCGGACGTAGATATCGTGGCCGAACTGGTGGGGGGCACCACCGTGGCGGCGGAGATCGTGAACGCCGCGATCGAGCATCGCAAGTCGGTGGTGACCGCCAACAAGGAATTGATGGCCGCCTGCGGGCCGGAGATCTGGGACCGCGCCATCCGCGCCGGAATCAACATGGCCATGGAGGCCAGCGTGGCGGGCGGCATCCCCATCCACGCGGTGCTGCGCGAGGGCATATCGGGCGACCGGATCACGGCGCTCTACGGCATTCTGAACGGCACCTGCAATTACATCCTCACGGAAATGGAGAAGCGCGATGCGGCCCTCGACACCGTGCTCGCCGAGGCGCAGGCGGCCGGCTATGCGGAGGCGGATCCCAGCGCCGACCTGGACGGGGTGGACGCGCGGTCGAAGCTGGCGATTCTGTCCGCCCTGGCGTTCGGCGAGAAGATCACGCCGTCGGATATTTTCATGGAAGGCATCCGCCGCATCTCGCCGCTGGATTTCCGCTACGCGCACCAGTTGGAGCACACGATCCGGCTGATCTGTGCGGCGCGGCAGACGGCGGAGGGAGTGATTCTGTCCGTTCGTCCCGCGCTGATTCCGCGCTCCACGATCCTGGCCGGCGTGCGGGGCGCGTACAACGCGGTGTGGGTGAAAGGGACGTACGGCGAGGACACGTTTTATTACGGCCGCGGCGCCGGTTCGGCGCCCACGGGTGTGGCCGTGGTGAGCGATCTGATGCGCGTGGCGCGCGAAATCCGCAGCGGCAGCCCGGAGCGGGTCTCGCCATTCGCGCACGACCGGCTGGGAGAGTACCGGCCCGTCTCGGTCGTGGTGCAGAAGCGCGCCTACTATCTGCGCTTCCGGGTGAAGGACCGGCCGGGCATCATCGCCGAGCTTTCCGGTATCCTGGCCGCCAAGCACATCAGCCTGGAGGCCGTGCTGCAATTGCCGTCCGAGTCGAAGCGCGACTTGCCGTTTGTCATCACGGTCGAGCCCACTTACGAGCACGCCATCCGCGAGGCGGTGGCGGCGATGACCAGGCTCGACTTTCTGCTGGAACCACCCCTGGCCTTGCCTATGGAGACTGCCCTATGAAGATATTTCGGTTCGTTCTGCCGATCGCTTTCTGCACCGCGCTCTGCGCGCAGGTGGCCACCGACGCCAATGCCCATTACCAGACCGCCGATCAGCGCAAGTCCATCGCCGCCATGCTCGGCAATCCCGATCGCGACGCCACCGAGCGGCCGCAAGAGCTGACCGATGCCATGGGATTGAAGCCAGGCATGACCGTCGCGGATATCGGCACCGGCGTGGGCTACATGCTGCCGTATTTGAGCCGCGCGGTAGGGCCGTCCGGGCACGTGGTGGCGGAAGACATTTTCGACGACTTTCTGGATGCCGCGCGCAAGCACTCCGCCGCTGACAAGCTGAGCAACGTGACATTCGTGAAAGGCACGGAGACCGATCCGCGGCTGCCGGCGGGCGGCGTGGACGTGATCCTGGCGCTCGATTCGTATCACCATTACAACTATCCCGGAAAGATGCTGGCGGGGTTCACACGGGGGCTACGGTCCGGAGGCCGGCTGATCGTGGTGGAGTATTACAAGCGTCCGGACGCCATGCCGGGCGGTAATGCGATGAAGCACATCCGGCTGGACGAGCCGGACCTGGTGCGGGAGGTCGAGCAGAACGGTTTTCGCGAGATATCCGAGCACGAGCACATCAAGGGCAGCCAGTACATGGTGGTTTTCGAGAAGGCGGACTGAGCCCCAGTCAGACAAGTACGGCGTGGTGCTGGCAACAGTTATTACTCGATGGAAAACCGCTCGGAATTGTCAGCAGTCACAGCCCGCGCAAGACTGCGATAGAGTGTCTGGATTGATAGGTATGTGCGCGCCTGAAAATTGACATAACTAGTGGGGACGCGCTATTAATAGTGGTACTAGGATTGCGCGGAAAGCGAATATTCAACTTGACTAATCTGCAGTTGACCCTGGGAAAGGCAGTCCTCGGAAAGCCCCGTAATGCTTGAGCGGAAGGAAAGCTCGGCTGCGGAACAAAACGGGCCGGATTCGAAGCAGTACCTGGCCAAACAACCTCTCATTTTGGCGCTGCTTTCGACGTTGGCCATTTTGTGCTTTGGCGCGGTCAGCGGGCTGTCGAGCATTTATCATGCGCAACGGAGGAATTTAGGCGCGCAATGGTTCGACCGTGGCGAGAAAGATCTGCGCGCGGCCCGCTACAGCCAGGCAGTCGCGGCATTCCGCACGGCGCTGCTTTACTCGCGTGACAATTACGTATTTCAACTGGACCTGGCCCAGGCACTGCTAGGCGAGAAGCGAACGGAAGAAGCCTCCAGTTACTTGATGAACTTATGGGAGCGGGAGCCGGAAGACGGACTCGTGAACCTGGAACTGGCGCGCATCGCGGCGCAAAAGGGCCAAGCGGAACAGGCGCTCAAGTATTACCATAATGCGATCTACGCCACTTGGCCGAGCGACCGGCAGGAGGAGAGACAGCAGACCCGGCTGGAGCTGATCGATTACCTATTGAAGATCGGCGAAAGGCCACAGGCGCGATCCGAGCTGATCGCCCTGGCCGCTAATGCGGGCGACGATCCGGCGCTGCAGGCGCAACTCGGCGATCTGTTCATGAAGGCACAGGACTATGCGGATGCGTTGGCGGCGTATCGCCAGAGCTTCAAGGTTTCCAGCGAGAAACCCGCGGCGCTGGCGGGAGCGGGGCAGGCGGCCTTCGAACTCGCCCGATACCGCCAGGCGCAACAGTATCTGCAAGCGGCCATGGCGGCCGGGGTGCACGATCCGGAGGTCGCCGACCTGCTGAAGACAGCGGAGCTGGTGCTGCAAATGGATCCGTTCCGCCGCCAGCTTTCCGCCGCGCAACGCGACCGGATCGCAATCGAAGCATTTCAGACGGCGGGCCAGCGTTTGGATGCCTGCGTGGCCGCGGCCGGCTCCAGTCCGTCGGGACCGGCTTTACAGAACCTGTCCGAAAGCTGGACCAAGATGAAGCCGCACATGAATCCGCGCGGCCTGAGGCAGGACCCGGACCTGGTGGAGAACGCCATGGAACTGGTCTTCAACATCGAGCGCCAGACCACCGCCACTTGTGAAGCGTCCAACGCAACGGATCATGCGTTGCTCTTAATCGCGAGGCTACATGAAGGAACCTGAGGCGGAAACGGCAGGCGGCTCACCTGCGGGGGCGGCGCTGAACCAGGTCGAAGCAGAGCCGTCGCTTTCCGAGGTCGAGCATTCCCGGGAAGCGATTCTTAAAGCCATTTTTCGCGAGGACAGCTTCTTTCTGGTTCTGTCGGTATTCATAGGCGTCTTCTCGGGGCTCGCCGTCGTCTGCTTCCGGTTTGCCATCGACTGGTGCCGCCTTTTTACGTTGGGTTCCGGCGTGGATGTCTCCCCGCTGCGGCTGTTGCTGGTGCCGACGCTCGTCGGACTGGCCGTGGCCGCGCTGGTGATTCATGTGTTTCCGACGGTCCGCGGCAGCGGAGTCAATCAGACTAAAGCGGCACTTTACATCTATAACGGCTATATCCCGATACGCACCGCGGTGGGCAAGTTTATCACGGCCGCCCTGGCTATCGGCTCGGGTCAATCGCTGGGCCCGGAAGACCCTTCTCTACAGATCGGCGCCGGCCTGGCTTCCGCACTCGGACGGCGGGTATCCCTGTCGCGCGACCGTATGCGCCTGATCGCTCCGGTCGGCGCCGCGGCCGGGCTGGCCGCGGCGTTTAACGCGCCCATCTCGGCGGTGCTGTTCGTAATCGAAGAGGTGATCGGACGCTGGACGGCCGGCATCCTGGGATCGGTGGTGCTCTCCGCGGTATCCAGCGTGGTGGTGATGCGCTGGTTCCTGGGATCCGAGCCTCTGTTCCGGATTCCAACCGTACAACTGGAGCACCCTTCCGAACTGATCGCCTACGTCGTGCTGGGCATTGTAGGCGGTCTGTTGTCGGTCGCCTTCGGCAGCGGCGTCGGCGTGTTTCGCCGTATCGCCGCGGAATGGCCGCGCCGGACGCGGTATATTCAGCCGGCGCTGGCGGGCCTGCTCATCGGCATCATTGCGTGGTTGGGCGCGCCCCAGGTGATGGGCGCCGGTTACGAGTACATCGACCGCGCCATGCATGGCAAGTTCACCTGGCAATTCCTCGCGATCCTGGCCGGCCTCAAAATACTGGCTACCATGTTCTCCTTCGTCAGCGGAACTCCGGGCGGCATGTTCGCGCCCACCCTGTTTATCGGCGCCATGCTGGGCGCATCGGTGGGCGGAGCGGAGCACGCTCTGTTGCCGCGCCTGCTCATCTCGCCGGGAACCTACGCCCTGGTGGGTATGGGAGTGCTCTTCGCCGGCTTTCTGCGCGCCCCGATGACGTCGGTGTTCATGGTTCTGGAAGTTAGCGGCAACTATTCGATCATTGTGCCCGTTATCGTCGCCAATACCATTGCCTACGTGATTTCCCGCAGCCTGCAGCCCACGCCGATTTTCGACGTACTGACCCGCCAGGACGGCCTGGACTTGCCCTCCATGGAAGAACAGAGAGAAGAGGACGTTCTACATGTGGAGGATGCCATGCGCCCGGCCGGGAACCGGGTGTTGGACGGCGAAGACACGGTCAGCCGGGCCGTGCAGCGCTACAGCGGGCACATGCCGGACGTGATGCTGGTGCGGCTCAAGCCGGCCGGCTGGGTCACCGTCTCCAAGAAAGAGATCGAGAAGCTGGCCCGGGAGGGTAAAGGCGCGCTGAGCCTGGGGTCCGTGGTTTCCGGACACCGGATTCCGTTCTTACATCCCGATCATCCGTTGGAGATGGCTTTAAGGTACGGCGATCGGTGGAAGCTGGTGCCGGTGGTCAGCCGTGCCGATTTCGGCAAGTTGGAAGGCGTGATCTCGCAGGGCGACGTCCTGGAGCGGTACCGGGTCCAGGGCGAGGAGTTGAAGTGAGGGCCGCCGGCCGCCTCAGGCCGGCTCGACCGTAATCACGCCCGGCGGGGGCGGCATGCGGGAAAGCGGGTTCTGCAAAGCCCGTCCGAAGCCGTCGAACCGCACCTGCATCACATCGCCATCCGCCAACCGCAGGCCGTCGCCGAAGCTGAATGCGTCCGCTCCGAAGAAGTGCACGTGCAAGTCGCCCGGCCGGCGGTGAAACTCGAACTTGAAATGATGGTGCTCGATATTGGCCAGGCTATGGCACATGGCGCGCTCACCGGTCTGGATCGCGCGGCTCCATATGACGGCGCCTGCACGCTGAATGGAGACCTCTCCCGGCGCCAGGCCGAAATCGCCGTCCACCACCAGTTCCGGTCCGATAGCGCAGGTGCGGAGTTTGGAGGCGGCCAGATACAGATAGTTCTGGCGCTCGAGCAGGTGATCGGAGAACTCATTGCCCGCCGTGAGTCCGATGCGGCGCGGCGCACCCTGGGGATCGATGAGATAAACTCCGGCGATCTCCGGTTCTTCGCCGCCATCTTCGGCGAACGCCGGCACCGTAAGCGGCTCATTGTGCGCCCGCAGCACGGTGCCGCAACCTTTGTAAAACCATTCGGGCGCTACTCCCGCCTGCCCCGGCGCCGGCTTGCCGCCGGCCATGCCGAGCTCGTACATACGCGTGCTGTCAGTGATTGATTGCGCCGCCGCGTGCATGCTGTCGCGATTTCTGGCGCTGGCCTTGTGCGTCAAACCGGTGCCGCTGACCAGGCACCGCGACGGCTCTGAAGGTACGTCGGCGGACGGGCAGATCCGCCACTCGGACCGGCCCCGATACACGGGGTCATAGTCGAGAAGTTGCGCCGATTTCCGCCGTTCGACGCCGTCCTTAAGAGATACCCGTTCGTGCAGGCACCGCCAGGCTAAGTCGTAAATGGACGGGCAGCCTTCCAGGAGTCGCAGAACCGGCTCCTCAACCAGGGCTACACGGCGGCCTGCCAAGCCGGCCAACTGAACGAGTCTCATGGGCGGACAAAACGAATCGTAGCACGGCCGCTTTTCACCATCCGCCAACTGTGACAAGCTATTAAGTCATGAATCAGGCCCTACGGATGAAAGATGAGATCAGCCGGCGCGGACTGTTGAAGACCGCGGCGGGAGCCGGTTTATTGGGAACTCCGCCGCGCGCCGCCGCGGCGCGGGCCAAGCGGGTGATCATCGGCGGCGGCGGGATAGCCGGCCTTTGCTGCGGCTATGAACTCATGAAGCGCGGCCACGACGTCACCATCCTGGAAGCGTCGGATCGAATCGGGGGGCATGTGCGCACCTGGCGGGAGGGCTTGCCCGACGATCTTTACGTGGATGCCGGCGCCGAGCACTTCACCAAGCCCGGCTACGATCGCTACTGGGGTTACGTGGAAGAATTCAAATTGCCGGTCTTCGCCGACCACCGGCGCGATCAGATCGTGCGATGGCTGGATGGCAAGCCCTGGACGCAGGAACAACTGTCGGAATCGAAAGTGCTGTCCGGACTCGGACTGAATCAGCGGGAGATCGAATTTGTGCGCCGGCGGCCCTGGTGGGAACTGCCGAATCTCTACCTCTCCACGTATGCCGACAGCATCACCGATGAATACCAGCCGTTCCACGCCGGCATGGATCATCTGGACGCCATGAGCCTCTCCGAACTCCTGCGACGGGACGGGGCATCCGCGGCGGCGATCCGGTTCTGCGGCGGATCGGGCTCCGCCTTGCAGGCGGTCTGGCATAACGCCATCCTGAAGCGGCGCGGAGTACCGTTGTTTCCGACCGGGATCTTCCGGCTGCGCGGAGGTAATCATCACCTGCCCGAGACCTTTGCCCGTTTGTTGGGCCAACGCGTTCGCCTGGGTTGCCCCGTGGTGGGAATCGAGCATGGAGCCGACCGGGTCACCGTCCGCTATCGCGAGTCGGGAAAAGAGAGCCGCCTGGACGCCGAGTATCTGGTCTGCTGCATGTCGGCGGTGATGTTGCGCCAGATCCCGGTAACGCCGCCCTGGCCCGCGGACAAGCGCTGGGCGATCGAGAACGTTTCTTACTATACGGCCACGCGTCCCGTCTTTTTGTCGCGGTCCAAATTCTGGCGGGAAGATCGCACCACCGCCAGCATCGTATTTGGAGAACCGGTGTTGGAGCACACCTGGTCGCAGGCCGAAGACGTGACGACCGCGCGCGGGTTGATTGCGGGAACCGCGCAGGGAGGCGTCAAAGCGGAGGCCGCGCTGTCCGTTTTCCGTTCGCGCTACACCGGCAAGCGGGAAAACATCGAGCGCGCGATGGCGATCGACTGGTCACGCGATCCATGGGCCATGGCGTGCGAAACCAGAAACTGCAAGCCGGGGGAGTTGAGCCGCTACTGGCCCCGGATTATCCAGCCGCAGGGGCGGGTTCACTTCGCGGGCGCCTATTGTGACAATCTGAATTGGGGCCAGGAGGCGGCCACCCGCTCCGCGAACCGCGTCGCCGAAGCCATCCACAGCGCCTGATCCCAAGCCGGAGTGCGATTCCCGGGCGTGCTACAATTCCCGAATGGCGGATGCTGCCGGGGTCCCTGTTGGCGTGTCTGCCTTTCCGGCTGCCTCCGAAAATCGCCGGCACACCCTGCTCGTTCGCGTCACTCACTGGATCACGGTACTTTGTTTCTTCGCGCTGCTGGTCAGCGGACTGGAGATCGTGGTCTCGCATCCTCGATTCTACTGGGGTGAGACCGGCAACATCCTGACCACGCCGCTGTTCGTATTGCCGATCCCATCGTCGCGGCCATCGGTGGTGAGCGGCTACGGATACGTGCTGCCCGATCAGAATGGCTGGAGCCGGTCGCTCCATTTCCAGGCTGCCTGGCTGGCGGTGTTGACGGGTTTACTGTACGTCGTCTCCGGACTGATTACGCGGCATTTCAGCCGGAACCTGCTGCCGGCCAAAGCCGGTCTTTCGCGCCGCGCGCTGGCGCGGGAGTTTGCCGGTCGTCTGCGTTTCGCGCGCCCGGACGCATCCGAAGCCCGGTCATACAACACGCTCCAGAGGCTGACTTACCTGGCGGTGATCTTCGTTCTGTTCCCGCTGGTGATCTGGACCGGACTGGCGATGTCGCCCGCTTTTGTCTCCGCCTTTCCGGCCAGTGTCACTTTGCTGGGCGGCCGGCAATCGGCACGCACGCTTCACTTTCTGGTCTCCCTGATGCTGGTCTTATTTCTGGCGGTCCACGTCGGGATGATCTGGCTGGCCGGATTCCGGACGCGCATGCGAGCCATGATCACGGGCCGCGCCGCGCCGCAGGAGCACTCATGAGCAACATCTCCAGACGAAAGCTGATCGCCGCGGGAGCGGCGGGCGTGGCCGGGGTTGGAGGGTTGGGCGCGGCCGCGCGCCTGGCGCGGAAGTACGGCCTGATCCCGCCCGATCACGGCGGAATCTACGGCGCCGGCGAAACGCTGACGTACGCCTGCCAAAGGCTGTTGACGAGTCACTCGCTGGCCCGCGAGTTTCCGCGCAGCCAGATTTCCAACCCTCCGCTGGCGAATGACATCCCCCCTTTGAGCGATGCGTTCAAGCGCTTGCAGGCCGGAGGATTCCTGGACTGGCGCGTCACCGTCGAGGGCATGGTGGCGAAACCCGCGTCCTTCTCGCTGGCGGAACTCAAGACCTATCCGGTGAGCAGCCAGATCACGGAACTGGCTTGCGAGGAGGGCTGGTCGTACATCGCCGAATGGACCGGCGTGGCCGTCTCGCATATTCTGCTTCTCGTTGGCGTCCACCCGCGGGCCCGATACGTGGTCTACTTTTCGATTGATCCGGATTGGTGGGACAGCATGGACATGGCGGATGCGGTGCATCCGCAAACCCTGCTGGCTTACGCCATGAACGGCAGCGAGTTTCCGGTGGGCAGCGGCGGTCCGCTGCGCGTACGGCTGCCACGCCAGCTTGGGTACAAGAGCGTGAAATACGTCAACCGGCTGGTGGTCACGGACGATCTCAGGAGATTCGGCAAAGGACTTGGCTCCGCCTCGCCTGAAGGCGGCTATGCCTGGTACGCCGGAATCTGACGGAGTGACGCGATAAGCCTTCCGGCGCGCTGCTATCATAAAACTGACTTTGTCGCCCGGCATGCAGGATGAGACCCGGCGTCCGTCATGACGGCCGAGGTATCCAGATATCGATGGGTGATGGCGGGGATGGCCTTCCTCGCTACGGTCGTAAACTACCTGGACCGGCAGACGCTGTCCGTGGTCGCGCCCGTCTTGACCGAACAGTTCCACATGAGCAATGTGGACTACTCGCGCGTGGTCTTCGCGTTCATGCTGGCGTACACCGCCATGAACGGCATTTCCGGTCCGATGATCGACCGGCTCGGCACCAGGCTGGGTTATGCCGTCTGTATCGCCTGGTGGAGCATCGCCGCCATGCTGCATTCGCTGGCCCGCGGCGCATTCAGTCTCGGCGCGTTTCGCTTTCTGCTGGGCATGGGCGAGGCGGGGAATTGGCCGGCGGGCGTCAAAGTGGTGGCCGAGTGGTTCCCGGTGAAGGAACGCGCGCTGGCCTCCGGCATCTTCAACAGCGGCTCGTCCATTGGCGCCGCCCTAGCACCGCCGCTGATCGCCTGGATCATTCTGCGTTCCGGCTGGCGCAGCGCGTTCCTGATCGTGGGAGCGGCCGGGTTCACCTGGCTGATCCTATGGCTGCTGCTGTACTACACCCCGCCCAACGTGCGGGCGGAGGCGGCGAGTCCGCCGATTCCCATGCGGAAACTTCTGCGCTCCCGCTGGGTCTCGATGTTCACGGCATCCAAGATCTTCAGCGATCCGGCCTGGTATTTTTACGTCTTCTGGTTTCCGCAATACCTGAGGCATGCGCGCGGCTTCGACATGGCCAACATCGGCAAGTTCGCCTGGATTCCATTTCTTACGGCGGACGCCGGCAATCTGATTGGCGGCGCGTGCGCCGCCATGCTGCTGAAGCGCGGCATCCCGGTTGACGGGGCGCGCAAAGTGTCCGTCCTGTTGTTCGCGGTGCTGATGACCTCCGCCATTCCGGCGGTGCTGGTTTCGAACGCATTCGTGTCTATTGCTTTGATCTCCACTGCCACTCTCGGCTACACGGGAGCGCTGGCCAACATGTTGGCCATGCCGGCCGATCGCTTCCCGAAGAACACGGTCGGGTCGATTTGGGGAATCGCGAGCATGGGCGCCGGCTTCGGCGGAATGGTTTTCAGCCTGGTCACCGGTTGGGTCGTGGATCACTATTCGTATTTGCCGGTGTTCATCGGATTCGGGATCTTGCCGTTGATCGCGGCCGGGATTATCTGGTCCATGCCGGGGCCGGGCGCGGAAGAAGCCGTAGACTGGAGCGCCTGACTGCGGCCCCACCGGAAAAAGAAGACCCGCAGACGCTACGCGCCATTGTGCAAATAGGGTGGCGGGTGCGCCAGGTTTTGATCCCTGTTTCTGGCGGGCGTCGCGTATCGAAATGAGAGCGGAGGAAACGCCCTCAAGGAACAGGAGAAAAACGATGCGAAACATGAACTTTCGGGTACTGGCCGCGGGCGGAGCGCTGGTGGCAATGTTGCTAGGCGGGAAGGCCGAGGCGCAATCCTTCGACGGTCAATGGACAGCTTCTATCCAGGTGAACGGCGTGGCCTGCACATTCTCGTTGGTCATGGATTCCGGGCGGTACAGCGAGCAACTCCGCTGCGGCCCGTACATGACGCTGCAGTCCGGTACATATGTCTTTCAAAACGGCGTGCTGGCGCGGACAGTGTATGACTGGGAACCTAAGCAGCACATGGTGGTGGAAGGGCGCCCGCCAGGTTATGACTATACTTGCCCGGCCGGTGCGCCGCGCACCGCGGACGGTCACTGTCCGGGTTGGTACGGCGGGCCTGGCGGCAACTATGCGCTGGGTCCCGGCCAGCACTATGAGCCCAGTGCAAAGCCGCCGGGAGGGACCTGGCGGGTCACCTTTCTGTCCCCGGATGCCATGAACTGGTACGACATGAACTTCCACGGCAACGTCACGTACTATCGCGCGCGGTAGAAGCTACCACACACCGAAGGCGCTATCCGGATTCGGGAGCGCCTTCGGTGTGCCGCTCTGGTAGCATATGGGCATGTGGGCGGACCTCGTCCAGGGCGTGCGCGCGCTGCGCCGCAGCCCCGTCTTTACCACTGCCGCCGTGCTATCGCTCGCTTTGGGGATCGGCGCCAACACCGCCATCTTCTCGCTGCTGGATCAAGTGGTCCTGCGCTCCCTGCCGGTTGCCGATCCGGAACGCCTGGTGACTCTGCACGGCGAGTACGCCGCGCCCGGCCCCAACGTATGGTCCTCGTCCAGCAACTCCGAATCGGCCTTCAGCTATCCCTTTTACCGCGACCTCCGCGACCGTGTTCCGGCATTTTCCGGCATCGCGGCGCGATCCATCGCGCCGGTGCGCATCACCTGGCATGGCGCCACGCAGGCCGCGGACGCGGAATTGGCCACGGGTGACTACTTCAGTACCGTGGGTGTCACGGCGTTGCTGGGCCGCGTGATGACGCGGGCGGATGACGGCGCGCCGGGCGCGCACCCGGTGGCGGTGCTGGGCCACGCTTTCTGGCTCGATCATCTGGGCGGGGACCCCGGCATCGTGAACCAGACCATCGCGGTCAACGGGCATCCGTTCCTGGCCATCGGCGTAGCCGCCGCCAATTTCAAGGGCCTGGTACAGGGAGAGTCGCCCGCCGTATTCGTGCCCATGGCCATGCAGCGCACGATTATGCCCACCGTGGATCTGCTGGCAGACGGCCGCTATCTCTGGCTGAACCTGTTCGCCCGCCTGAATCCCGGGGAAACGCTGGCACACGCGCAGGCAGCCATGGACGTGGCATTCCACGCGATCCAGGCATCCGACTTGAGCAGCGCTCCGGGGCCCGTGGACGCCAAGACCCTCGCGTGGATGCGGAAGCAACGTATAGAACTGGTGCCCGCGGCGCGCGGCATCGCCGAGCTCCGCAAGCAGTGGGAGAAGCCGCTGGCCGTCCTGATGTTCATGGTGGGATTCGTGCTGCTGATCGCCTGCGCCAACGTCGCCGGCCTGCTGGTGGCGCGCGGCGCGAGCCGGCAGCGGGAGATCGCCATCCGGCTGGCCCTGGGCGCGAAGCGCCGGTCGCTGGTGAGACAGTTGCTCGTCGAAGGGCTTCTGCTGGCCGTCGCGGGGGCCGCGGCCGGCCTTCTGGTGGAGCATTGGAGCACCCAGGGTCTGCTGCGGATTCTGCCGCGCGACGCGGCAGGCGGCTGGGTCACCGGGCCGCTCGATACGCGCGTGCTGGCTTACACCTTGGGGCTGTCGGTGATCTGTACGCTGTTGTTTGCGCTCATTCCCGCGCTGCAGGCCACCCGGCCCGATCTCGCCGCTGCAATGCGGGACCAGGTCGCCAATGCCGTATCTCGCGGCTCCTCCCGGGTGCGGCGCGTGCTGGTTACGGCACAGGTGGCGTTCTCTCTGCTGTTGGTGGTGGGGGCCGGACTGTTCAGCATCAGCGCTGCCAACCTGATCTACGCCGGCCGCGGCTTTCGCGCCGAGCGCTTGTGGATGTTCCCGGTGGACGCCACGCTGATCCGCACGGGCGCGCCGGCCGCGACTGCTTTCTACCACGATCTGCTGGACCGCCTGGCCGCGCTGCCGGGCGTCAGCAGCGTGGCTGCGACCCAGCGGGGGCCGTACGGCGGCGGCGGCGGTTGGGGCGGCAGCGTCGAAGTGGAGGGTTTCCACCCCGGCCCCAAGGATCTCCGTTTTGCCTTGTTCCAAGCCATCACTCCCGGCTATTTCCGCACTTTGGGAGTGGCTGAGCGCGCCGGCCGCGACTTCAACGATCGGGATACGGCGGGAGCGGCCAAGACCGTGATCGTGAATGAAGCGTTCGTCAGACATTATTCTCCGCGCCAGAACCCCATCGGCCTGCATGTGGGGTTCGTGCTGGGCCCCGGCACCACGCTGGATCGCGAGATCGTGGGCGTAGTGGGCGATACGCGCGGGGATGTGCGGATCCCCGTGCGCGAAGCGGTCTACTTCCCGTACACGCAATTGGGCACGCCCTCCCGGCTTTCCTTTTACATACGCGCCGGCGGCAAGGAAACGCATCTCGCCGATGACATCCGGCGCGCCGTGCGCGAGGCCGACGCGGGGTTACCCGTGCCGGAGATCTCGACCATGGCCGTCCGCATTCGAAACTCGCTTTATACCGAAATGCTGGTGGCGGTTTTGTCGAGTGCATTCGGCGTCCTGGCCACGTTGCTGGCCGCGGTTGGACTCTATGGCGTGATTGCTTTCGCCGTCGCGCGGCGAACCCCCGAAATCGGCGTGCGGCTGGCGCTCGGCGCCGTGCCGGCCGATGTGCTGCGGATGGTGCTGCTGGATGCCGGCCGCATGGCCGCCGCCGGAATCGTCATCGGCCTGTCCGCTGCCTTTGTTCTCAGCCGTTACGTGGAATCGCAGTTGTTCGGGATACACGCCGCGAACCCGGCCCTTTACGCGGGTGCAGCGGCTGTGCTGGCCGCGGTTGCGGTGCTGGCCGCCTACGTGCCGGCCAGGCGAGCGTCGCGCATCGATCCGGTCTCCGCGCTGAGATACGAGTAATCCATCTCGTTACATCCCGGCCGCGTGAGATATTCACCATCGATAACAGACAAAGTTAGTGTCCCACGGTTTACGATGGTGACTTGTCGATCGGAGCCAGGAGTGTAGTATGCGACTAAGAGCTGCCCTTGTTTGCGTCTGCGGACTTACTATATTAACCTTCGGCAATTGCGCCATCGGTCTTGCCCAGAGCACCAAGGGCACCATCACCACCTTCGCCGGTGTGGGCGGCCTCGGATTCTCCGGCGACGGCGGGCAGGCGGCGCAGGCGAAGCTCTTCTCTCCAAACGGGCTGGCGTACGACAAGGCGGGCAACCTGTTCATTGTGGATGCGGGGAATAAGCGCGTGCGCAAGGTCAGCCCGTCGGGCGTGATCACCACCGTAGCCGGCAATGGCAGCAGCGGATTCTCCGGCGATGGCGGACCAGCCATAAGCGCATCGTTTGCCTGGGGATTCAACGGCCACCTGGGAATCGCCGTGGACAAGAGCGGCAACCTGTACATCCCGGATTACTCGAACCAGCGAGTGCGCAAGGTAGACTCTAAGGGCAACATCACCACGGTGGCGGGCAACGGCACGCGGGATAACTCAGGCGACGGCGGCGCGGCAATCAACGCGGGGCTGGTCGATCCCATCGCGGTGGCGGTCGACAGTCACGGCAATCTCTTCATTGCCGAATTCGCCGGCAATCGCGTGCGGAAAGTGGATACGGGCGGCATCATAACCACCGCGGCGGGAGGCGGACCTTTGGGATCGAACGGCGATGGCGGTCTGGCCACCAGCGCCGTGCTGAACGCGCCGTTTGCCCTGGCTTTCGACGGCGCAGGCAACCTGTATATCGGCGACGTAACGGCCCGCCGGGTGCGCAAGGTGGATACCTCGGGAATCATCACGACGGTAGCCGGCAACGGCTCGACCAGCGACACTGGAGATGGCGGCAAGGCCACGGAGGCTGGGTTCGAGCTTACCGGGCTGGCCGCCGACAGCGCGGGGAACATCTTCATTTCCGAGATGAGTAATCGTGTGCGCGAGGTCAACACCTCCGGCGTCATCAACACGATTGCCGGCACGGGCGCCGGGGGCTACTCGGGTGACGGTGGTCCGGCAGTCCAGGCTACCATTTCCAATCCGGGCGATGTGGCCGTGGACAACGCCGGCAATCTGTATATCGCGGATTCGCTGAACAGCCGCGTCCGCATGGTGAACGGGATCGCGCAGGCGGCCACCGGCGTCTCGATTACCAGCGTGGTGAGCGGCGCCAGCTTCCAGCCGGGGATCGTCGCCAATTCCTGGGTCACGCTGTTGGGCGCCAACTTGTCGGGCGTTACGGACACCTGGAGCAACTACATTGTGGACGGAAGACTGCCCACCACGGTCGACGGAGTTACCGTGACGATCGGCGGAAAAGCAGCCTATCTCTACTACGTCAGTTCCAGCCAGATCAACCTGGTGGCGCCGGACATCGCGCCGGGAACGGTCGAAGTCGTGGTGCAGAATTCGTCCGGAACCAGCCAGGCGTTCAGCGCCCAATGCAGCCAATACGGTCCGGCGTTCTTCTCCTGGCCCGGCAGCCAGGTGGTGGCCACGCGCCAGGACTATACGTTGGCCGTTAAAGACGGCACGTTCGGCAGCCCGACGGCGCCGGCCAAGCCAGGCGACGTGCTCATCCTGTGGGGCACCGGATTCGGACCCACCAATCCCGCCGCGCCCACCGGCGTCCAGCTTCCAGGCGATCAGACATATTGGACTACTAAACCTCCCTCGGTGACGATCGCCAATGTGAGCGCCACGGTGTACGGCGCCGCGCTGGCCCCCGGATTTGCCGGGCTTTACCAGGTGGCCATCCAGGTTCCTTCCACACTGCCGGATGGAGACTGGCCGATCGTGGCGAGCATCGGCGGCGTGGAATCTCCGGGCGGGACCGTCCTGTCGGTGCGGCAGTAACCTCGAGCCCGGCTCCGCCGATTTAACTAAACGTAGTATTGCCTCGCTTACCTTCGTCTGCCATCATGCGAATCAAGCCACTTGTGACCGATAGCCGGCCGCCGGCGTGAAGTTGCGGGTTCCCGGTCCGGCGGGAAAGAGAGGCGGACAGTATTAGGTTCCTGAGCTACCGTTCGCGTTCAGTGGCGGGAGAAAATCATGCTATGGGTCATCATCATCTTATGCGTGATTTCGATCCTGCCCCTCTACCTCACCTGGTCTTGGGTGATCGACACAATCCGGCAGCGAAGGAAGGAAACTCGGATGGTGGTTCAGACGATGGCGTATCTTCGCGACGTAACCAGTGACGCCCGCCCCCCGCGGCCGGCGGACTTCGTGGACGATTCCACGTTGCACAACCCGTCGCTGTGCCCGCCGGTCAGCGAACTGGTGGCCTTCGACGCCATGCCATCACAGCCCGCCGGGCACTATGCCGGCAACCCGTACGAGGTCTTCCTGCTGGTGGATCCGGTGCCGGCGCTGAGCTAGCCGTCTCCAGTCCCCGCGCGGAAGAAGATGGCTTGTCCGGCGGCCAGTCGCCCAATACGAATAACGGAGCCGTAGATTCCCGCGCTGTTCTGGTTGGCACGAGCGACAGCCTTCAACTTGCAATATACGTACGGCGCCCAAAACGCGACCATTCTGCCGCTCAACGTCACCCAGGGCTTCACCTACGACGCATATAATAGAATTTCGACGGCAAAGGAAGGCAATACGCTGTGGTCCCAGACGTACAAATAGGATGTGAACGGGAACGCTAATGCCAGTACGGGCAACCGATATGTGAGCGCATCCACAGGTCCGGCGCCGCTGCAATTCACCCCGCAATCCAATGGTGTTTTCAGTTCCAACAATCGCCTGGCAAGCTCGTTCAACACTAGCAATTACGACAGTTCCGGCAATCTGCAAGCGATCGGGGTTTACAGCTATACCTACGATGCCGAAAGCCGCCAGACTGGTGTAAACATCGGCAATCCCGTAAACACGACGACCACGTACAGCTACGATGGAGAGGGGCGGCGGGTGCAGAAGGTGACGGCAGCAGGCAGCACAATTTACGTCTACGATGCCACCGGGCAGTTGGCGGCAGAATACACATCCACTCCGCCGGCCGAGACGGGAACCGTGTACTTGGCCTCCGATCCGCTGGGCAGCATGCGGCTGGTAGCCACGGCGATGGGTACGGTCAAATCGTGCCACGATTATCTGCCGTTTGGGGAGGAGATCCTGCAAGAGGAGGACGGCCGGGGGAGTTGTTGCCCCACTTCAACTGGATCGACAACAGACGGAGTGAACCAGAAGTTCACTGGCAAAGAACGGGATGCCGAGACGGCCAGTTCCGCCATGCAGGCCAATGACTACTTCGGAGCGCGCTATTATGCTCCGTCTGAAGGCCGGTTCACCTCGCCGGACTGGTCCGCACTTCCACAGCCAGTTCCGTACGCTAAGCTGACCGATCCCCAGACGCTAAATTTGTACGGCTACGTTCGCAACAATCCACTCGCGATGACAGATCCAGATGGGCATGACGGGCATCAACGCTGCAAAGGACCTGACGGGAATATGGTAAATTGCCCGTCCTCTCCCCCGAGGGATAAGAAGACGATTGCTAAAGGGGCTGCTGAAGTCGGCGTTGGCATTGTGATCGGCGCTGCGGGTATTGCTACTGCGCCGGCCTCAGGTGCGGCGGCTGGTGCTGGCGCTGCCCTCGGGTTGCTCGGGGCGGTTTCATCTTACGGGAAAGGTGTCATCGACGTTGCTAAGGGAATGGGCAAATTTGAGGATTGAAAAGCAAACGCTGCCAAGGAGGGTGTAGCAACGGCAAACGATCCCGTCGCCGTCAACGTGGGCCTCGTTGCCGACCCCAAGACCGCTGAGAACATTAGCAGTTTTGTAAATGGCGTAATCGCCGCGCCTGAGTTCCTGAAAGAGCCCCCAAATGGTTTTATGGAAACATTGTCAAGGGTGTTAGCAGCTAGAGACGTTAATGAAGCAAAGAATAGCCTCATAGAATTAGGTCACGAGCTTCTGCAAGTCGCCGCGAAGAATCCGGTGCCAATGATATGAGTGGACTAGATCCGACCTATGATTGAGCGAAACCAATCCGTGAAAGAGACAAAGGCTCGCAAGATGCCGTACGTGCTGTGGATAGTTGCAGCCTTGGGTTTTTATGGCCTAGCCCTGCTTGATTCAACAATTCAAGGTCTCCGACTCTGGGCGATCTTTATATGTGGTAGCTTTGCCACCTGGGTTGCGGCATTGAAATTGAGAGAGTTGCTTCACGGAGAAGGGTGGGTCTTTCCCGAGACATACACAGCTCTGTGCGTTGCGCTTGGTCTTGAATCGTTGCTTTATGTAATATTTTCAAAATGACTGGATGTTTCGCTCTTGCCCTCGGCACGTTTATGGGCAGCGACCATGGCCGATCTCTGTCGTAGTTAAAACTGTAGCTGTCCAAATCCTGCCGGGTCCGTCCAACGAAATCAATAGACCTGTCCTTCCCCAAGAGCCTGTCCGGGCCGCTGGTGGCCGTTGATTCTGGCTAAGCGTGAGGAAAGGTTGGTCGTCGAAGCGATCCTCCATGGTGTCCTTCGCCAACCAGTTCGTCTGGTGCAGGAGCTTTCGGAACATCCAGGAGTTGCCAAGTCGTGGTCACAGACTGCCAGGATTCATCTGGCCGGCTGCAGATCACCAACGTCAGGCTGGGCCAGCCTGGCGGCGGCACCACAACCGGTTGTGCCAACAGCAACGACCTGCTGAACTTGGCCTACGGCTACGGTGCACAGGGCTATAATAATGGCAACGTGACTAGCGAAACCATCCTGCCGCTGAACGTCACGCAGAACTTCACGTATGATGCCTACAACCGGCTTTCCTCCGCTGCCGAAGGATCGGCGTGGTCGCAGACGTATAAATACGACATCGCCGGAAACCCCAACGCCAGCACGGGCAACCGGTATGTGAGCGCATACACAGGTCCGGCGCCGCTGCAATTCACCCCGCAATCCAATGGTGTTTTCAGTTCCAACAATCGCCTGGCAGGCTCGTTTAACAATAGCAATTACGACAGTTCCGGCAATCTGCAAGCGATCGGGGTTTACAGCTATACCTACGACGCCGAAAGCCGCCAGACTGGTGTAAACATCGGCAATCCCGTAAACACGACGACCACGTACAGCTACGATGGAGAGGGGCGGCGGGTGCAGAAGGTGACGGCAGCAGGCAGCACAATTTACGTCTACGATGCCACCGGGCAGTTGGCGGCAGAATACACCTCCACTCCGCCGGCCGAGACGGGAACCGTGTACTTGGCCTCCGATCCGCTGGGCAGCACGCGGCTGGTAGCCACGGCGATGGGTACAGTCAAATCGTGCCACGATTATCTGCCGTTTGGGGAGGAGATCCTGCAAGGGGAGGACGGCCGGGGGAGTGCAGCGGGGTCAAGTCTGCAGCAACTGAGCTGGGCAGTCGCGAGGTGTAACGACGATGGCGGTTTTTCAAAGAACCCAAATATGGGACTGGTTCACGGACAACTGGCTAAGTAGCCGCCAGGCAGCCAGGCTGTTCTTTGTGGCGGTTGTATTTGTGCTCGCCCTGATCCCCGTCTTTCTGGGCTCGGTGGACCCAGCAAGGATGTCCCTGGCGATGAGGATACCGTGGACTATTGTCGGACTGGTGGGGCCGGTTTCGTTCTTCTTCCTATGGTTCGGCATGTGGCGTTACTGGGTACGGCTGGACCACTCCCGGGCCGTGGCGAAGCGATTTTGGTTTGTGATTCGGTTATTTGGGCTTTGCTACGGAGGCTGCCTATATTACTTTTTGGTGTACCGGCCCGCAGGTGAATCGGAGAGAGAGCATGGAGACGTGACGATATGTTCAGACGAGCGCTCATTGCGGCTTGGGTACTGTTCCTGACAGGGTTGTTGTTCCTGTTCGTGATGCATCCCAGGCCGGGGTTCTGGGGTCCATACTGGGCAATACGCCCGGCCCTTGCTCTGCTGGTGCTGACGTCGTGCGGATATGGGGTCTCCCGGATGTACCGCGAGGGGATGAAGCGCGGACGACGCCCATAGGTGTGACCATGGCTCGATTACCTGGCTTCCCATTTGTAGCACCGCTGCCACGCTTGGCGCTGCTATGTTCGGTTTTCCTGGCTTCGTAGCCCATCAGCGGTAAGCCTCCTGCGATCCAGCACGCGGGAGATTTCCAGGTAGTCGCCCTTGTCGCGGAAGAACACACGGTGGTCCTGGGCGCGCAGGCGGATCAGCGGCGGCTCGATATCCCGAAGCTGCTTTGTGTTGTCCTCGCCGGTTTGAGCGTAGCGGGCCAGCGTTTTGAGGATCTGCAAGGCGATGGGCTGCTCAATGCCGCGAACATCGACCCTCGCCTGTTCGGTCCAGACGACGCGCTTAGCCATTGCGCCGGGGTGTCTCTTCCGGTAAGGGCTCCTGGCCCATCTTCTCCCAGTCGGCCATGGTCAGACCGCAGTCCGCCAGCACTTCCTCATGCGGGATCGGCGGGTTGTGTTTGAGCCATTCATCGGCCTCGGCAACGGCCTTGCGCTCGGCATCGCTCAGGGTGTCTCCATCCTCCTCGGGCGAGACCATGGTTTCGAGCAGATGAACCACGGCGGCGAACTGGCCGGGGCCGAGCTGGTCGAGCAAATGATGGGCGTGCTGTATGTCAGCGGCCATTGTGTTCTCCCACAGAGCCGCTTCTGCGCGAAGCGCCGGCGGCGATTAAAGAATTAATCAGCCTGACAACGGCCTTCTGATCTCGCTCGGGCAGCATCGAAATCATCTGAAATCTCTTCCACTGCCGGCGGGCTTCGCGCAGAACGGTCGTGGGTTGCAATCGCGGCTATACAGTCTGGCCCCTGCTCCTTTGTGTTATGTTCGGCGTTGCTGCTCGTGTAGTTCGGCGTCGGGCGAGGAGGTGATTGGGCGCGATGCGCGCCGATTTTGTTTCCGTTGTCATAATAGTGGGCTTGGCATACTTAGCGTCTTCATGGCTGCGGCTATGGCGTCGTAGGCAGACAGCTCACGGGTGGCCTATGCAGGACGGGATCGTTGAAACGACCAGAATCAGTTGTAGCGGACACTACAGCTATGCGTACACCGTCGAGGTGGGCTACTCTTATAAAATTGGCACTACCTTCGGATCAGGATATGTCGACGTGCCAGGAATATGGTGGCGAAGTATGCCCACGGGTGACTTGGTAGGTCAGAGCATCCGTGTGTGTGTCAATCCTCGCAATCCATTTCAATCTGCCGTTGTGGCGAGTTCATTACCCGGGTTGGACCACACTACATGTCCGAGATTTCTCGTAGTTGGACAGAACTGATGTTTCTCGGACGGCTGGGCCTTGGAACTCGCTCTTACGGTTGCATTTGGCATCCAAACAGCCCGCGCAGCAAAGCTCCGACCTTGTTGAGGCGCGAGGGGACTCCCTGCCCAGTTTGGCGATCAGGATCAGGGCAAGAAGAAGAGTGCTCCGGCTATGAAGTGAGTGATCACATATGACACAGCCGCCAGGCCAAGCGGGGTGATCGGGGCATCGGGGACGACGAACACGACCTATGCCACGAACCACGATGTTTGGCCGAAAGCGCCGCGCATCGGGCTCAGCCCGGCCAGCCGGGCGATCTCGCATATCGTATCGCCGGCGATCACGGAGATGCACGCTCCGTATCGAGGCTTCTGCAGAAGGCGCTCCGTTGGGGGCGGCCGGAGATCTTCAACAGCGATCAAGGGTCGCAGTTCGCCGGTGAGAAGTTCACCGGCGTGCTGAACTGAGGCTGGGAACCCATCTACTCTCTCCTCTCGGGGGACCGTGCGAACAGACCTGGGGTTCGGCATTTTGCGTTCGGAATGCCCTTTCCCGGAACTTCGTGGTCTGGGCGGGTCGGATGTGCGGAAGTCTTGCTACGTCAAGGGACTCGACATGGAAGCATCACTTCGGCCGTGGACGCTCCAAGCCCTGAGTGGCCGGCGGCTGTGTCAATTGCTTGGCGCTAACCAAGTCGAGATTATGATCGAGAATAACCTCTACATCAAAGCGGTTCCTGATTAAGAGACGATAGTTGCGGCCCTGCTTGGTGATTGAGGCGATAACGGTCGTGCCAGGTGGGCAGAACTGTTGCAGTGGGGAGCACATGAAGGCCCCGCCGTCAATTGGTTCGTAACCGGCTGGAAGCTGTGCATCGACATTGCGCACCAGCCCAAAAACTGGCAAAAACTTATAATCCATGTGCCATAAACTCCCTTCGTGAGCAGGGACGCCTTGCCGAATCTCCGTGAGCGTAGCCGAAACTGCGTCATCCAGGCTGTCGGCGCTGCCTCGCCATGCTTTCGCAAAGAGGCCAGAGGGGTAGATGAAGTCCACAAGACCGGACGCATCGGCGAACGCTAGAGATTTTTGTGACTTTATAGCCTGAATGTAGCGGCCGGTATCATCGACATTGTGCACAGGCGCCATAAGGTGCCAAAGATAATGCCCTGTCTGAGGATCATAGAGCACAGTTGTTTCGATGCGCTCCTTCTTTCCGTGCGGGTAAGTTACGTCGACCTGGAGACGAGCCGCTGGAAGCATAATAGATCCAGTTGGGCCGAACGCTGGAACAGTGTCCTTGGATTCCGAAAACGCCACAGGCGACACTTGGGCAGCTACCGGAAGGCTAACAAGGGCGAGTATAGCCAATTCGATCCTCACGCGAATCCTCCATTCTCACTTCTACGCGTCCGATTTCTGTGAGCATTGCTCGATTCCGACGTAGTGTCAGGGGGCGGGCTTGCGGAAGACCACGCAATAGTCGCCGTCGGACCAGTCATCGGAGATCTTCGCGACCTCGAAGCCGGCGGCCGTCAGCTCCGCGATCAGGATCTTCTGCGGTACGCCATGGCCGCCGCGGTTTTCGGGCACGCCCGCAACTCTGGAGGAGCCCGGCTTCGGCTCTTCGTCAATGACCGCCAACCGGCCGCCGGGCTTGAGTGACCGGAACAGGCTCGCGTCCATTTCGGCGGGCTTGACGAAGTGATGATAGACGAGCCGCATCCATATCGAGTCACAACAATCGGGCGGCAGATTGGTCTGGGCTTCGGCGGCTCTGAGCGCCGTGATGTTCTTATGATCTGCGGCGATCTCCTGCAGGTGGGCGAACTTGCCGGCGTCGAGCTCCGTGGTGTAGACCCGGCCGGCAGCGCCCACACGCTCAGCCGCGATGAGAGTAAACTGTCCCTGGCCGGCGCCTATTTCCGCCACCACGCTGCCTGGCTGCCAGTTCAGGAAGGTGGACAGCCTGGCGGCCTCCCGCTGGTACGCATCCTGGGCGAGGCACGCCCACAGGCACGCAAAGAGAGCCGGGGTGGCGATCAGAAATCGGCGGGCCATGCATTTACGATCTTACGGCAAACCGGCAGGCCCGGCGGAGGGGCTAGGGCTTCGCTCCCGCCCGGAACTGCAATGTGAGGCGGGCGAAGCGCTCTCCGAAACGCCGCGCCTCGGCGCGATCCCGGTCGTTCACACCGGGCGGCGCTCCGCCCGTCACCGCTTGCGGCCCCAGCGAACCGTATCCATCGTCGTTGACGCCGCCAATCACGATGAAACGCATGTCCAGAAAGGCGGCGATGCCGGCCAAACGCGCCATCTCCTGGCCGTTGGAGATGCCGCCGGCAGTACAGAACATGCCCGCGGTACGTCCCTCGCCGAGCGTTTTACCGGCCTTGCCGAGGGCCTCGCCGATGCGGTCCAGAAAGCGTTTGGATTCCGCCGAGAGATTACCCCAGTGAACGGGCGTGCCGATTACGATGCCATCGGACTTGACGATGTCTTTCGCGGCGGTCTGCTCCACGGAGCGCAGCACGACCTCGACTCCCGCGACGGACGCCGCGCCGTCGCGTACAGCCGCAGCCAGCTTCGCCGTGTTGCCGGTCTGAGAGTGGTAGGCGATCAGGATGTGCACCGGGGTGGCCCCGATGCCGGCCCGGGCGATCAACAGCGCCAGCAGTGCAAGCCGATTCGAGCGTGTCAGCATGATCCCAGAGTAAGAAGTACGGCGGAATTCCACAAGCCGTGTCCGGTGCTACGGACAGTGGCTATTCCATCAGGTTCGCAACGAAGCCGAGACGAAGCGGCCGCCTTGCCGCGACGGATGCTACTGCGACGGCTTGTCGGTGTCTTTGGTTGCCGGTTTCGCTTCTTCCTTGTCGTCAACGGGCTTGGAGAGATGAAGTTTGCGAATCTGTTTAGCGCCGAGCTCGGGATCTACAGGCGTCACCTTAATCATCGTGGCCATGGTTCCGGAGGTCCATTTGAAGTAATAGGTCTTGCCCGCCTCCGCCTCAAACCGGGCCCGCTCGTTCTCTTTCTGCCGGGCCTGATTGAGGGCCGCCCCGGCGGACATGATGGCGCTTCCGTAGTACATCTTGGGCAATCCGGAGATCACCACAGTCCCCGGCGGCACTTCCATGAACGCGTATTCGCTGTTGAGGAGTTTAGCGAGGTGAGTGCCGTTGATAAAAAGCTCGTCGTGTGCGGCCGAGCCGGTAAACCGGTACACGCGGTAGATACAGACGATGGCTTTGCCGCTGGATGGCTCGGGAAGCGCGGCGGGAGTGTTGGAATCCTTGGCGACGGCGATAGGCACGGTGAAGAGAAATGCCATCGCACTGAACGCGAGCAGAGGGGGTGCGAGACGCATGGGAGCGCTCCTTTCCTTAGGTTGGGAATCCGGTGAGCAGTATAGCAGGTCGTGCATATTAGAACAAGAACATCAGGCCCGATTCTCAACGATTGTGTGTCTTTATTTCGGGGGGAAGAGAGCCCATCCTCGCCGCTATGAATCCGCTCCCGGATGCGCTATCGTACAGGGAACCGGCCCATAAAGCCGGAGACTTAGAGAGATCAAACCCTGTGGCCACCGCTCTAACCCCGTCGCGCGAACCCGAACGGAATGTCTTTGCCCGCCGTTAGCGCACACCCGGCGGAGCTCGACCGCCGCCTCTCCCTGGCCGATTCGGTCGCCATCGTAGTGGGCATCATGATCGGCGGCGGGATCTTTCTGGTTCCCAACCTGGTGGCGCGCAGCCTGCCCTCCGTGCCCCTGATCATGGGCGTGTGGGTGCTCGCCGGGGTGATCTCGTTTGCCGGCGCGTTGGCCTGCGCGGAGCTGGGCGCGGCCTTCCCGGCGACCGGCGGCCAGTACGTTTTCCTCCGCGAAGCCTTCGGTCCGGGCGCCGCGTTCCTCTGCGGCTGGTCGCTGTTCACCGTGTCGCGCAGCGCGCAGGTGGCCTGGCTGGCGGTGGTGTTTTCGATCTACGTCTCCTACTTCACGCCGTTGAGTGCGCTGGCTTCGAAGCTGCTCAGCCTGGGCGTGCTGGCCGTTTTCACCTGGGTCAACTACCACGGGGTGAAGCTCGGCGCCAACGTGCAAAAGAGTTTCACGCTGGCCAAGGTGGCGGGCATCCTGGTCATCGTGGCCGCGGCTTTGTTGCTCGGCGGCAGATCCGCGTCCGCCGCGGCGGCCCCCTCTATGGGTCATCTAGGCCTGAGCCAGCTCGGCGTGGCCATGATCGCCGGCCTGATGAGTTACGACGGCTGGGTGCAATTAAGCTTTGTCGCCGGAGAGATCCGCGATCCCCAACGCAACGTGGTGCGCGCCCTGGTGCTGGGCACGCTGGCGGTAGCGGTCATTTATCTGCTTGCCAACGTGGCCTACCTGCGCGTGCTGTCCATTCCGGAAATCGCGGCCAGCCCACACGTGGGCGCCGATGCCGCCGCGCGAGTGTTGGGCTCCGCCGGCGGTGGCGTGGTCTCTCTCATCATCCTGGTCTCGATTCTGGGCACGCTCAACGGCTGCTTCCTCACCAGTCCGCGGGTATACTTCGCGCAGGCCGCCGACGGGCTATTCTTCCACCGCTTCGCCCAAATCGATCGCCATGGCACGCCAGGTTTTGCCATCTGCGCGCAGGGCGTCTGGTCCGCGGTACTGCTGCTCACCGGCTCCTACGAATCCCTGATCGATTATGCGCTCTTCGGTGTCTGGGTCTTCTACGGCCTGATGGTGGCCGGGGTCATCGTGCTGCGGCGCACCCGTCCCGGGCTGCCGCGTCCCTATCGCATGTGGGGCTACCCCGTGACTCCCCTGGTTTTCGTCGCGGGCACCATCTGGTTTCTGGGCAATATGCTGATTACCCGTCCCGGTCCGGCCCTGGCCGGTCTCGGCCTCATATTGACGGGCGTGCCCGCGTACCTCCTCTGGCAGCGCCACCGGCGGCACATCCAGCAGCCTGCCACGAGCGGATAGTCAGGCCGGGGGGACCCGTGCGGCCGCGCGTCACGCTATGTTGATATGTGCCGCGCGGCTTCCGACGCCGGCGGCAGCCGGAGACCTCTCATGTCATCATCCGAAATCAATCGCCGTAAATTCCTGGCGAACGCGGCGGCCGCCACCGCGTTCACCATCGTGCCGCGCCATGTGTTGGGCGGTCCCCAATTCGTGGCGCCCAGCGACAAAATCACCTTGGCTTATATCGGCGTGGGCACGCAGGGTATCCGCGAGCTGATGGAGCTGCTGCCCAGCCCGGACGTCCAGGTGGTGGCCGTCTGCGATCCCAATACCGACAGCAATAATTACGTGGACTGGTCGAAGAATTGGCTGCGCACCACCATCCGAAAATTCATTAATAAACCCAATTGGCGGGAAGGCGCCGACGGCATCCCCGGCGGCCGCGAGGTGGGGCGCGAAATCGTCGAATCGTATTACGCGGACAAGAGCCCGTCGGGGACCTACAAGGGCTGCGCCGCCTACGCGGATTTCCGCGAGCTGCTGGACAAGCAGAAGGATCTCAACGGCGTGAAGATCATGACGCCGGACCACCTGCACGCCACCATCGCCATCGCGGCCATGAACAAGGGCAAGCACGTGATGATGCACAAACCGATCGCCAACCGGCTGTACGAAGCGAGCAAGGTCATCGAAACGGCGCGGACCACCAAGGTGGCCACGCATTTCATTCCGTGGGATTCGAACGGTTCGATGGATCTGATCATGGCGTGGATCAAGGATGGCGCGATCGGCACCCTGCGCGAGGTGCACAATTGGTCCAACCGTCCCGTTTGGCCGCAATACCTGACGCTGCCCACCGACCGGCCGGCCGTGCCGGAGGGCTTCGATTGGGACCTCTGGCTGGGTCCGGCGCTCGACCGCCCGTATCATCCGAACTACACCAACGCCGTCTTTCGCGGCTGGTACGATTTCGGCGGCGGCTCCATCGCCGACATGGGCCACTACAGCCTCTGGGTGGTTTTCCGCACGCTGCAACTGGATGCGCCCGTGAGCGTGGAAGCGCGCGCCAGCGGCGCCTGCGAGATCGTCGATCAGGTGAGCCGCAAGATCCACAACGACTATTCGTTCCCGCTGGCGTCCACCATGCGGTTCAAGTTCGCGGCCCGCGCCGAACGGGGTCCCATCGAGCTGTTCTGGTACGACGGCGGGATGCGTCCGCGCACCCCGGAGGAACTGGAAGAGGACAACCAGGAACTGACTCCCGAGGGCATGATGTTCGTCGGCGACAAGGGCAAGATCCTGACCGGCTTTTCGCTGGAAGACCCGCGCCTGATCCCGGAGAAGAAGATGCGCGCGTACGGCGGAGCCAAGCCGCCGGCCGGGCGCGAGGAGCGCGACCCGCTGCGCGGGGTGAAGGAGTGGGCGGCGGCTTGCCGCGGCGGAAAGCCTTCATCGGGCGAGTTTCTGCACGCCGGCCCGATCTCGGAGGCCTTTAACCTCGCCGCCGCGTCCCTGCGCTCCGGCCGCCGCCTGGAGTACGACGCGGCCAACATGAAGATCACCAACGCGCCGGATGCCAACAAGTACCTGGTGCGCGAGTATCGCAAGGGCTGGGAGCTTTAGCTCGGTTCACCCGGACTGGTGCCGGCGACTCGCGGGATTATTTCCCGGCCGGCGGCTGGCTGAGGAGGGCCATCGCGGCAGGTGGAAGTTTATCGGCATCGGCCAGCATAAGGCTGACCTGCCAGAGCTGCGTATCCGTCAATGATTTCTCGAAACCCGGCATGCCGGTCAGGCGGATTCCGTTGGCGACCTTCCAGTAAGTTTCGCCAGCCGCGTCGTCTGTCACTCCGTGCCCCTGGAAAAGCTGTGGCGGAGGCGGAAACATACCCTTGGCGATCGCCGTTTCGGGCTGGCCGCGCAGACCGTGGCAAACAGCGCAATGCTCGCGATAGATCTGCGCGCCGGCCGTCAGACCGGCGGCGTCCGCAGGAATGGGCGGCTGGGCCAGGGGTTGCCGGGCGATCTTGGCATGCAAAGCCATGCGCGCGAGGGAGCGCTCGAAAGGCATGGGCGGCGTGGCCGTGCCGACGGGGGCAAATCCCAGGCCGAAATAGAGCAGCACGCCGCCGGCTATCGCCGCCACGGCGAATACGAAACCGAATATGAACTGCTTCATCGCGCGGCCCCCATCTGTCTCGGCATTTGTTCCAGGGTAGCGCCTTTGCCCTCAGGATAAGTGCTGCGCCGAGCGGTGCGGTTTGACAACAGATATCCGGATATAATCGTCTGGAGGGCGCCCAGCTGGGGCGGCGATGGCCCGCCGGGCCATTCTCAGAAGCGCAGGGGGCGCGTTTCCGGCGCCGCCCGAAGGGAACCGCGAAATGGAGCGGCGCGGGCCGCACCGTCTTCTCCGGTCCTTAAAAGGAGGTTAGTTCGTGCATCCGGCCGAAGTGGAACAATCGGTAGCCCCGTCGCGGCGGCGGGTGCTGGAGGCGCTGCGGCATCGCGCGCCCGACCGGATCCCCATCGACTTCGGCGCCACCGCGGTGACCGGAATCCATGTGAGCTGCGTGGCCGCCCTGCGGGATTACTACGGGCTGGAGCGGCGGCCGGTGAAGGTCCACGAGCCCTACCAGATGCTCGGGTTCGTCGACGAGGATTTGAAACAGGCGCTGGAGATTGACGTGGAAGGTGTCTTTCCCCGCAATACCATGTTCGGGTTTCCGGCCGAGAACTGGAAGGAGTGGACCTTCAACGGCCTGGAGGTCCTGGTGCCCGAGAAATTCAATACCACGGTGGATGCCGGCGGCGACACCCTGATTTATCCCGAAGGCGACTTGAGCGCCGCCCCGAGCGCCCGCATGCCCCAAGGGTTTCACTTCTTCGACACGATCGTCCGCCAGAACCATTTCGACGAGGACCGCCTCGATGCGCAAGATAACCTCGAAGAGTTCACGTTTTTGACGGATGCCGACCTGGCGGCGATTGCCGCCGGCGTACGCGAAGCGTCCGCCAAGGGCCGCGGCGTAATCGCCAATTTCGGCGGCACCGCCTTTGGAGATATCGCCCTGGTGCCGGCTCCGTTTCTGAAGGATCCCCGCGGCATACGCGACATAACGGAATGGTACGTCTCCACCCGCAGCCGGCGCGATTACATCCACCGGATCTTCTCCCGGCAATGCGAAATCGCGCTGGCCAACCTGGCGCGCATCCACGCGCTCATCGGCGGCCAGGTGGACGCGGTGTTTCTGTGCGGCACGGACTTCGGCACGCAGACATCGTCGTTCTGCTCCGTCCCCGCGTTTCGCGAGCTGTGGCTGCCCTATTATGCGCAGGTCTGCGGCTGGATTCATCGCCATACCGCCTGGAAGTGTTTCAAGCATTCCTGCGGATCCGTGGTGCGCTTCTATCCGTCCTTCATCGAAGCCGGGTTTGACATCATCAACCCGGTGCAGTGCTCGGCGGCGGGCATGGCGCCGGAAGGTCTGAAGTCCGGGTACGGCGGGCAGTTGGTGTTCTGGGGCGGCGGCGTGGATACGCAGAAGGTGTTGCCCTTCGGTACGCCGGCCGAGGTCCGGGAGCAGGTCCTGCGCCGCTGCGAAGTCTTTGCGCCGGACGGCGGCTTCGTCTTCAATGCGATTCACAATATACAGGCCGGCACCCCGGTCGCCAATATCGTGGCGATGCTGGATGCCGTGCGTGAATTCAACGGAAGGTCATAAATAATGGTGAGACTCGAGGACTTACATCAGGCTATCGTGGACGGCGACGCCAAGCGCGCCGTGGCGGTGACGGAAGCGGCCCTGGCCGAGCAGGCCGATCCGGCGGAACTGGTCGGCAAATATATGATTCCCGCCATGGACGAAGTGGGCCGCCGCTTTGAATGCGAGGAGTACTTCGTCCCCGAGCTATTGCTTGCCGCGCGTGCCATGAAAGGATCGCTGGCGCTGCTCCGTCCCCTGCTGGCCGAACGCGGCGCCGAACCCGCCGGGCGCGTGGTGATTGGCACGGTGAAAGGCGACCTGCACGATATCGGTAAGAACCTGGTGGCGTCCCTGCTCGAGGGCGGCGGTTTCGAAGTCGTCGATCTGGGCGCCGACGTAGCGCCGCAGAAATTCGTGGAGGCGGTGCAGTCGTCGGGCGCCCGGCTGGTTTGTCTGTCGGCGCTGCTTACCGTGACGATGGGGTCCATGAGAAACACCATCGAGGCGCTGAAAGCCGCCGGCATGCGCGAGCAGGTGAAGGTGCTGGTGGGCGGCGCGCCGGTGACGCAGCAGTACGCCGACGAGATCGGCGCCGACGGGTATGGCGCCAATGCCAGTGTGGCGGTGGCACTGGCCCGGCAGATGTCGCAGGCCGTCTGAATGCCGCCATCGCGCCGCAGCTTTCTGGGCGCCGCCGCCGGCGCGGCGAGCGCATATGCGAGCCCGGCTTCCCCGGGCGTGCCGCCCGGCCCGGGCCAGTCCAGCTCGCTCGTGGGCGAGTGGCGTTTTCGAACGGATCCCGACCCGCGCTGGACCACCGTCACAGTCCCGCACACCTGGCAGGTCACCGCCGGATTGACCGGCTATCGCGGCATCGCCTGGTATGAGCGGGAGGTCGATATTCCGGCAGCGTGGGCCGGCAGTGTGGTGCGCATCGAATTCGAAGCGGTGTTCCATTCCGCCTGGGTGACGGTGAACGGGCAACCCGCCGGCGAGCACCTCGGCAAGGGCTACACGGCGTTCTGCCTGGACATCACGGGCCTGCTGCGCATCGGCGGACGAAACACGATCGAGGTCAAGGTCGACAATTCGTTCGACGAGCGGATGTTGCCGCGCGGGCGCTCCAGCGACTGGGCGCACGATGGAGGCATCTATCGCCCGGTGAGGCTGCTGGTGACGCCGCGATGCTACATCGAGCGGGTCGGCGTGCAGGCGGACCCGGAGCAGTTGAGCCTGTCGGCCGTGGTGCGTAACTCGAGCCAGGCCGAGTTTACGGGATCAATCGGCTATCGGATCGTTGACTGCGAGACCGGGCTGGTGGCGCTGCGAGCCGATGAAGCGCAGACCGTGCGCCTGCGCGGCGGCGAAACCGCTATGATCGATTTCCCGGAGACTCGCCTGATTGCGCCCAAGCTCTGGCACTTCGATCATCCGCATTTGTACGGGGCCGAAGTCACCTTAGGCACACACACCTTCAGTACCACGTTCGGCATCCGGCGAATCGAGGTTCGCGACGGCCGCTTCCATCTCAACGGCGAGCCGGTCACGCTGATGGGCGTCGAGCGCATGGCCGGCAGCAATCCGCAGTATGGCATGGCGGAACCGGAGAGTTGGATCGTCCACGATCATGACGACATGAAGGAGTTGAATGCGGTTTTCACCCGCGTGCATTGGCCGCAGGATCGCCGCGTGCTCGATTACTGCGATCGCCATGGGATCCTGATGCAAACGGAGGTGCCGGCCTGGGGCGGCGCCACGTTTCGCGGCATGGCGGACCGGCCGTTGCCGGAGATCATGCGGAACGGGCTCGAACAATTGCGCGAGATGATCGCCAGCGATGCGCATCATCCGAGCATCTTCGCCTGGGGGCTGTGCAACGAGATCGACGGGCAGAATCCGGTGGCCGCCGAGTTTGCCCGGAAATTACGAAACGAAGCCAAACGGCTGGATCCCGGCCGGCTGTGCACCTATGCATCCAATTCATTGCAGCAGACGCCCGGACGGGACGTGGCCGGCGAAATGGACTTCATCGAATGGAACGAGTATTACGGCAGTTGGTACAAAGGTTCAACCGAAGACCTGCGCCGCCAGTTGGATGAGATCCACAAGGCTTTCCCCGGCAAAACCATCGTGATCTCCGAGTACGGCTACTGCGCCTGCACCCCGGAGCGGCCGGAGGATGATGCGGCGCGCGAGCGCATCCTGCGCGACCAGACGCGGGTGCTGCGCGATCATCCCGCGGTGGGTGGCATGATCTTCTTCTGCTATAACGACTACCGTACCCACATCGGCGACCGGGGCGCGGGCGCCATGCAACAGCGCGTGCATGGCGTGGTCAACCTGCTGGGCGGCCGCAAGCCGTCCTTCGCGGCGCTGCGCGAAGAATCCAGCCCGATCGAATCGCTGGCGGTGTACGGGCGCCAAGTCATCATCCGCACCCGGCCGCGCGGCCCGGGTTACACGCTCGCGGGCTACCGGCTGCGGGCCATCGGCTATGACGGCTCGGGCATCCCGATCGAACGGCAGGAAGTTGCGCTGCCGGTGCTTCAGCCCGGCGGGGAAAAGCGGGTAGAACTGGCATTCACCGGGACGGCCGCGGTGCGGGCACAACTGGACGTCGTGCGCCCCACCGGTTTCTCCGTGCTCACTCACAATTGGCGGCTCGAGCCATGAGCTACGTCTATCGCGTTTCCCTGGTCGCGGCCGCTTCGGGCCTGCTGTTCGGCTTCGACATCGCCGTCATCAACGGCGCCCTGCTGTTCCTCAAGCAGCAGTTCGCTTTGAACGAATTTCAGACCGGCATCGCGGCAGGCAGCCTTCTGGCCGGCTGTATCCTGGGCGCGGCAGTCGGCGGTTGGCTCAGCGATCGCTTCGGACGCAAGCGCATCCTGCTTTTTTCCGCCGTTCTGTTCGCGCTTTCCTCGATCGGCGCGGCTCTGCCGCGCAACCTGACCGAATTCGTGGGCGCGCGTTTCGCCGGCGGCATCGCCATCGGCATCGCCTCGCTGCTGGCGCCTCTGTACATCGCCGAAGTCTCTCCCTCGGCGATTCGCGGCCGCCTGGTTTCGTTGAACCAGATGGCCATCGTCACCGGCATCCTGCTCTCGTATCTGGTCAATTGGGGCTTCTCTTTCCAGGTCCAGAACGGTTGGCGCTGGATGTTCGCCACCGCCGCCATCCCTTCGCTGGCGTTTTTCGTGGGACTGTTCTTTGTACCGGAAAGCCCCCGCTGGCTGGTGGAGATGGGCCGCGAGCCCGAGGCTCTGCGGGTACTGGCGCGGGTGGACGATCCGCGGGCGGCGCAGGCGCAATTGACCCGCATCCGGGAGGCCATCGCCGAGGAGAGCGGCACCCTCGCTGAACTGTTCGTGCCCGGCATACGCCGCGCGCTGCTGATCGGTGTGGTTTTGGCCGTGGTGCAGCAATGGAGCGGCATCAACACCGTTCTCTTCTACGGTTCGCTGATCCTGAAGGAACGTGTCGGCCACCAGAGCGACTCGGCGGCCATCGGCGCCAACGTGCTGATCGGCGGCATCAACTTCGCCGCCACCATCGTGGCGCTGTGGCTGATCGACAAGGTGGGACGCAAAGCGCTGCTGATGTTCTCCGCGGGATCTATGGGCGTGTGCCTGGGATGCCTCGGGCTGGCATTCCGCTCCAATCCGCCGTCGCCCACGGTGGTGATCGCCGCTATGCTCGGGTGTACCGCCGCTTTCGCCGTGGGACTCGGTCCGGGTGTTTGGGTGGTGCTGGCGGAGATCTTCCCCAATCGCATCCGCGGCCGCGCCATGTCGGCCGCGACGGTGGTCCTGTGGATCGCTTGTTGGGCGCTCACCGTCAGTTTCCTCTCGATCGCCACGGCCATCGGCGCTCCGCGCACCTTCTGGCTGTATGCCGCTATCTGTGTCTTCACCGTGATTTTTGTGTGGCGGGTCACGCCGGAAACCAAGGGCAAGAGCCTGGAAGATATCGAGGTGTTCTGGAAGGAGCACCACAGAACACCGGCTGATGGGGTACGTTGCGCGCCTGTCCGCCCTCACATAGAATAAGGTTGCCTTATCTGATTTCACCATGCAGAGCAGCCGCATCGCGGAATGGCTCAGCGCCGGTCCGCTTCTCGCCGATGGCGCCTGGGGTACTGAATTCCAAAAGCGCGGATTGCCTCCGGGGGAGTGTCCCGATCTTTGGAATCTCGCGCACCCCGATCGCGTGGAAGCCGTTGCCTCGGCTTACTGCGATGCGGGCAGCCGCATCATCTTGACCAACACGTTCCGCGCCAATGCCATCAGCCTTCCGGAGGCGGATATTCGCGCCGTCAACCGGGCCGGCGCGGAAATATCGCGCCGCGCCGCGCGCGGCCGCGCGCGCGTAGCCGCGTCCATCGGACCCAGCGGCAAGATGCTGCTGGCAGGCGACATCACGGCGGAAGCGCTCTCCGCGGCATTCGCGGCGCAGGCGCAAGCTCTGGCCGATGCGGGCGCCGACGCTCTGCTGGTCGAGACCATGAGCGATATCGAAGAAGCGCGGATCGCGCTGCGGGCGGCATTGACGGCGGGATTGCCGGTCGTCGTTTCTTTCGCCTTCGACACCGGCCGGAACAAAGACCGCACCATGACCGGCGCCACGCCGGAGCAGGTAGCCGCCGCCATGGCCGCCGAGGGAGCGGACGCCGTAGGCGCCAATTGCGGCACGGGCATCCAGAGTTTTGCCGCGGTTTGCCGCCGGCTGCATGCGGCCTGCGATCTGCCGGTGTGGATCAAACCTAATGCCGGCTTGCCCGTGATGGAGAACGGCCAGCTCACCTATCGCACCACGCCCGCGGAATTCGCCGCCTACGTGCCCGGCTTGATCGAAGCTGGCGCCTCATTCATCGGCGGCTGTTGCGGCACCAGCCCCGCGTTTATCGAAGCGATGGCGCCATGCATCTGAAGCTGATCAGTTGCGAGGTGATCTTCCGCGAGATGTGCGATGCCGTGGCACGCTCGCCGCACCAGGTGGACCCCCATTTTCTGCCCAAAGGCCTGCACGATCTGGGCGCAGCCAGCATGAGGAAGGCTCTCGAAGAAGCGGTGGCCGAGGCCGATCCGCGGATCTACGATGCCGTCCTGCTCGGCTACGGGCTGTGCGGCAACGGGCTCGACGGGCTCCGCGCCATCGCGCTGCCGCTGGTCCTTCCCCGCGCCCACGATTGCATCGCGCTGCTGTTCGGCAGCCGCCACCGGTACGGCGAGTACTTCAGACAGAATCCGGGCGTCTTCTTCCGCTCCACGGGATGGCTGGAGCGCGGCCAGAACCTGGCGCAATTGGCGCAGCTCCACACCGGCATCGGCGCCACGCTCGAAGAGTTGATAGCCAAATACGGCGAAGACAACGGCCGCTATCTGTACGCAGAGCTGTACCGCTATGAGAAGGCGTATCGCCAATTGACCTACATCGAAACGGGTCTCGAGCCGGAGGCCAGCTTCGAGTTTCGCGCCCGCGAGGAAGCCGCCGAAAAAGGATGGAAATTCGAGAAGGTGCGCGGCGATCGGAACCTCTTCCAGCGGCTGGTGCGGGGCGACTGGGATGCCGCCGATTTTCTGGTGGTCGAACCGGGATTCGAGATCGCGGCATCCTATGACGATGGCGTAATCACGGCGCGGCGGAGCTCCCCGTGACCGGAAAACAACGAGTCCTGGCCGCGCTGGCGGGCCAGCCGGTCGATCGCCTGCCATTGATGCCGATCACCATGATGTTCGCGGCGGATACCGCCGGGGTGAGCTATCGCGCCTATGCGTCGCACGGCGAGGTCCTGGCGCAGGCGCAGTTAGTCACCGCCGAACGATACGGATTCGATTACGTCTCGGCCATCTCCGATCCGGCGCGCGAGGCTTCCGACCTGGGGGCTACCGTCGAGTGGTTCGATAGTCAGCCGCCCGCCATCGTCGAGGGCCGCGCGCTACTGGCCGACAAGGCAGCGCTCTCCCGGTTGCGCCTCCCCGATCCGGCCGCGCCGGGGCGTATGCGCGATCGCGTGGACGCCGTGCGGCTGCTGGCGGCTTCGGCCGGCGAGACCCGGATCGTGGAAGGCTGGGTGGAAGGTCCTTGCGCCATGGCCGCCGACCTGCGCGGCGTGAATACCTTGATGCTGGATTTCTACGACGATCCGGAATTCGTGGAGCGGTTGGTAGCCTTCGTCCTGGCCATGGAGATCCGCTTTGCGCAGGCACAGATCCAGGCCGGCGCCACCCTGATCGGCGTCGGCGATGCGGCGGCTTCGCTCATCGGGCCGAAATTCTACGAGCGATTCGTGTTGGCGGGCGAATGCGCACTGGTACGCGCCATCCACCAGGCTGGCGCGCTGGCCCGTCTGCATATCTGCGGTAACACCCGCCGCATCCTGCGAGGCATGGGACAGACCGGCGCCGATATTGTCGATCTCGATTTCCTCTCGCCGCTTGAAGAAGGCCGCGCGGCGATGGGCGAAGCCCAGATCCTCCTCGGCAATATCGATCCGGTGCGCGTGCTGCGCGACGGCACGCCGGAATCGGTCACAGCGGCCATCGCCGAATGCCATCGCCAGGCCGGCAGACGATACATCGTCGGCGCCGGTTGCGAAGTACCGCGCGGAACACCACCCGGGAATCTGATGGCTTTGACCCGCTACGCGCGGGAACATCGTGAGTAAGGTCCTGGAAGTCCGGCCCGGCGATCCCCGCGAATTGCGCGAAATCCTGTTCGAGGAAGGCGTCGAATTCCCTTGCGGCGGCGAGTCGGCCTGCGGCGGATGCCGCATCCGGCTGCTGGAAGGCGATATTCCGGTCACGCCGGAAATGCGCGCGGCACTTTCGGAGCGCGAACTCGCCGAAGGCTGGCGCCTGGGCTGCCAGGCGCGCCCGCGGGGGCCGGTTCGACTGGCGGTAGGGCAATGGTCCGGCGAAGTGCTTTCCGATGAGGCGCGGGTGCCGTTCGAGCCGGCCGAAGGGTGGGGAGCCGTCATCGATCTGGGAACCACCACGCTGGTTGTCCAGCTCGTGAATCGCGCTACCGGTGAAGTGGAAGGTGTACGCACCGCCCTCAATCCGCAGGCCCGTTACGGCGCCGACATCATGACCCGGATCCAGTTCGACCTGGAGCGGCCCGGCGTGCTGACGGCGCCGATCCGCGAATCGCTGGGCGCCATGCTGGCGGACGTCGCGGCCGGCCGGGAACTGGCGGAAGTGCTGATCGTGGGCAACACCGCGATGCATCATCTCTTTTGCGGCGAGAGCGTGGAACCGTTGGCGCACGTGCCTTTCCGGTCGCCAGCTCTGGCGGCCCGCTCTTTCGCGTCACGGGACCTCGGCTGGACCACGCCCGCCCGCGAGGTAACGTTCGTCGGCTGCATCGGCGGCTTCGTCGGCAGCGACCTGCTGGCAGGCCTAGTAGCCACCGGTTTTCTCGAGTCGGACCACGACCAGGTGCTGATGGATCTGGGCACCAATGGCGAGATCGCCTCCGGCAGCCGCCGCGGGATTTGGTGTGCCTCCACGGCGGCCGGCCCGGCGTTTGAGGCCGGCCGGATCGCGATGGGTATGCGTGCCGCGGCCGGCGCCATCGACCGGGTGTACGCGCAAGACGGCCAGCTGCGGGGCCGGGTCATCGGCGGCAGCGAGGCCCGCGGAATCTGCGGCAGCGGGTTGGTGGATGCCGTGGCGGCGGCGCTGGAACTGGGCCTGGTGGACCCGCGCGGCCGTCTGAAAGCGGCCGGCAAGCGGCTTCCGATCTGCGGAGAAGTATCGCTGGTCCAGGCAGACATTCGTGAGCTGCAACTGGCCAAGGGCGCCGTGGCCGCGGGGCTGCAGCTATTGGCCGCGCCCGGCGGCCAGACCATCCATCTGGCCGGCGCTTTCGGGAACTACGTGCGGGCGGAAAGCGCCCGCCGCATCGGACTCCTTCCGGAGTGGGCGCACACCATCCATGCCGCCGGCAACACCGCGCTCCGCGGCGCCCGCATGCTGCTGCTGGCGCCCTCGCGCCGCCAACAACTGGTGGAAACGCTGCGCTCGATCACCACACACGTGGAACTGCATCGCCGGCCGGAGTTCGAAGACCGGTACGTTGCCTGTATGTCTTTCCCGCCGCAACCGCTCTAACGCCGCTTCAGCGCCTCCAGCTCCTCCAGCGTCCGCGGCCAGTCCGCACCCAGCAGACGCGACAGCCCGCGATCCGCTAATACGCGGCCGCCCGTCTGACACCGTGCGCAGTAGTTCGTCTCGTTGTCCGCGTAGCGGATCCGCTGTACCGGCTCGCCGCAGCGCGGGCAGGGCTGGCCGAAACGCCCATGCACGGCCATGCCTTCGCGAAACGCGGTCACCTTCTCGGGAAAGCCGTGGCGCGCCTCGGCCCGCAAACGCTCCAGCCAGTACAGTAGCGTTTCGCGGGTGGCGTCATACAAGCGCGCGATCTGCTCGCCGGTCAGCTTGCGCGTCTGCGTGATGGGCGAAAGCTGGGCCGCGTGCAGAATCTCATCCGAGTACGCGTTGCCGATGCCGCTGAAGGTGCGCGGATCGGTCAGCGCGCGCTTGAGCGTGTGATTTTCGAAGAGCAGCGCGTCGCGGAACTCTACCGGGCCCGCGGTGAAGACATCGATTCCGCCGGGATCGAGCGATTGCACGCCGGCGTCCCCGCGTACGACGTGCAGAGATGCGCGGCGCTTGCTGCCGGCCTCCGTCAGCGTAAGCGTGCCGTGCGCGAAATCGAAGGCCGCCAGGTTTTGCCGTCCGCCCAACTTCGCCCCCGGCGGACGCCAGTGCAACCGCCCCGCGATCATCAGGTGCAGAACCAGCCAGATCTCGCCCTCCACGCCGATGGCGATGCGCTTGCCGACGCGCCGCACTCCGCAGACCAGGCGCCCTTCGGCCTCCGCCAATGGCGGCGTCATGGTCCGCAACAGGAAAGGGCTCCCCACCCGCACCCGCTCGAGCTTCCGTCCCATGACACGCGGTTCCAGCGCCTCGATGTAAGCGGTAATGTCGGGCAGCTCCGGCACTATTCCTTGCCCAGCCATCTGAGGCGCGCCACAAAGTGGCGTCCCTCGCTTGAATAGAAGGTCAGATAGTTCGGTGACTCGATGACGTTATTGACCACTGTGGGGTTGCGGTGGCCGGTCAGATTATTGATCCCTCCGCGCAGCGCAAACCTGTACTTACCCAAATGCAGGCGCCATTCCAGGTGCAGATTGATGTTGAAATAGTCCGGAAAGCGGAAAGCATCCGGCGGTCCCTGCAACTGGCCATTGTCGTGTTGGATCGAAAATGGAAATCCCGTGCGCTCCTCGAAAAGGTAAGCTACGGCCCAGTTCTTCAGGAACGTCGGCAGGTATCCCCAGCTCAGAAAGCGGTTGGGTGCGTCCCACGGCATCGGTCCTGAATTGTCCGGGCCGATCAGCAGAGTCTGTTCCAGCGACGGATCGAGCACTTCGTTGGAGTGCGTCCGTGAGCGCGTATAACTGGCCATCCACTCGTAACGGCCTCCCAGTGCTTGATGCACGATGACCTGCGCGGCATCGTAGGTATCGTGCCGTGAGCTGGTGAGCGTGAAGATCTGGTCCAGGTTGGCGGCATGATACTGGCTGGCGATTTCCGGCGGCGCCGGGACCGGCGAAGGCAGCGTGTTGACATAGGCGAAACCGTCGCCGCCGCGCTTGCGGTGCAGGTTGAAGCTGGCCCGTACGTGCCGGCGAAACTGGTGGTCCACGCCGAAGCTCCAGTTCTGGTAAAGCGGCGCCTTCAGATGCTCGTTCGGCAGCGTATAGTAGGACAGCGCGTCCGGCAACTGCAAGGTCCCGTCCGCGGCATAAGTGTCGGTAATGGTGTACTGATCGAACGGCCGTACAAAGAGCTGGACGATGGTGGGGTCGTAGAGCACCGCAAACCCGCCGGAGATGCGGGTGTCGCCTGACTTGAACGGCGCATACGACACGGCGGCGCGCGGCGACCAAAGCCATCGGCGCAGAATCTCGTCCCAGTCCTCGCGCAGACCCATCTCGAAAAACAGATTCGGCCGCGCCTCCCAGTGATCGGTTAGATACGACGAAGCCGTCAGGCTCGGCCGGCTGACATCGCCGTTTCCCTCGAACGTAACGGAACGCAGCAGGTTGGCGCTGACGCCGTAAAGATCGTAGCCCGTGCGGGCGATGTTCTGGGAGTAATCCAAACGATCGAAGTCTATGCCGGTTTTCAGTTGGTGTTTGCCCGCTAAGTGCCAGGTCGGCAGATACAGGTTGGCGAGTAACTGGCTGCGCCGGGAGTGTTGGGTGGAGTTGATGAAGTTATAACCGCTGTTGCCGGTTGGGGTGATGATGTAAGTGCCGGCGCCGAAGGGCACCAGGCGCGCCAGGGTCAGCATTTGGGCGAAGCCGATTTCGAGCAGCGTCCCCCGCGCCACGTAGATCTGGTCCTTGGCCGCCAGAAAATAGGTGCGGCCGCGCTGATCGAGGGTGGTCGAGGGAGGCGTCAGCGCGCCCAGGCCCAATTCGGTGGCCCGTTGATAGTTCACCAGGAAATCGGTGTACAGGATATTCACCGGCGACAGGTTCACCTGTGAGTGCAGCATATTACTGCCCTGCAGGGTTGTGGTCGTGTTCTGATTGGAGGGCAGCCCCGGAATCACGTTGACGTTGTAGTCCGCGTCCAGGCTGTCGGCGAACCACGCGTGTCCCCGCACAAAGGGGCCCGAGAAGTTCAGCCGCGGTGTCCAGTCGCCCAGGTGGGGCCCGCCGACAGTGCTGAAGCCCGGAAAGAAATTCGTCGCCGAATAACGGAATCGGTCATCGCCCGTCTGCGTTTCCAGTTTGAGCGTTCCGGCCGAACCCTGTCCGTACTCCGGCGAGTACCGGCCGCTCAGATAGTCGATCGAACTTACCGCCTCCACGCTCACTGTGGTTTGTAGCGTTCCCGTCAGCGGATCGCTGATATTGAACCCGTCCAGCAGATAGTTGGTCTGTTCCTCGCGGCCGCCGTCGAAGTGCAAACCGCCGTGCGGATCCTCCACCTGGCCGGGAATCAGCGCCATGGCTTCGCGCAAGCTGTGCGTGGATGGATAGGGGACATCCATGATCTGAATTCCCGTGAGCTCCCGTTCCGATTGCGTCTGTTCGACGTCGATGGTCTCCGGCGTGGCGCGCACGTCTACCGATTGCAGCACTTCCTTGACGTGATTGAGGACCAGGTCGACGGCGCCCATACCCGCGCTGACGCTGACGCCCAGGTTCTTGACGGTGAGATATCCGGCCCTGGCGGCCCCGAAATAATACTCCCCAGCGGATGGAAGCGGGATCTTGAATACGCCGGTCGGGCCCGTGATCGCGTGCCATTGGCCTCCCGCCGCATCGTGGACCGTGATCTCCGCATCGGCCACGCCTGCTTCATTCTCGTCGATGACCCGGCCGGTCACGGCTATTTCGGCGCCCAGGGCCGAGCAGGCGCGAAGCAGTAACGCGATTGTGCAGAGAACCTTCACCGGGTTTTTCGGCAACTTCCATTATCACGCCTGCCTGGGAGGCGATTCGAAGTCGATTTGGTGTAAATAGAATGGAGAGTGGTGACCGAAGCAGATGCCGCCGTAGCCATCGTGCATGCCCGCGCCGCCGAGAACGTCTTGCTGATGCGGCGGGCCGAGCGCGATGACGACCCATGGTCAGGGCACTGGTCCTTTCCCGGCGGCCGCCGCGACGCCGGGGATGGCGATCTGCTCGACACCGCCCGGCGCGAACTAGCCGAGGAGTGTGCCATCCGGCTGACCCGCGATCAACTGGAGACAGCCCTGCCCACGGCCGTGGCGCGCCGCCGCGTGGGACGGTATCTGCGCGTCACGCCCTTCGTCTTCACCGTGGATCGCGAGCTGCCCGCCGTACCCGATCTGCGGGAAGCTGTAGAATGCCTCTGGGTGCCGCTCCGCGTTTTGCGCGATCCGGCGCGGCACGCGTTGCGCAATATTCCGGGCGTCCCGGACGACATGCTCTTTCCGTCTATCGATCTGCCAGGCGTGCCGTTGTGGGGATTTACCTACCGGCTCATCACCGAGTGGTTGGGTTTGCTTCCGCCGGATCGCACGGCGGCTACCTTCGAGGCCGCGCGCACGCTGCTCGACATGGCGGCCGCTGCCGGCGGCACACGCTCCGCGGAATGGCGGAACCGGGATTGCGCGCGCATCGCCGTCATCCGCGGCCCCATCCCGGTGGAAGCCGTCCGCGCGCACGCGTCTGTCCCTGCCGCGGCGATCCCGCCGGTAAATATGTTACAGATTCAGCCGCACTCGATTCGAATCGTTGGCTTGGAACTCGAAGAGTATCTGATCGAATCGGAATGATCAGTCTTGTGCCACCGCCACCGCCGGACGGTGCATGCGCACGACATTCTTCATCAACTGCAGGCCGTAGTCTGCGGTGGACGTCAGAATCGATTCCGGATGGAACTGCACGGCTTCCACCGGCAGCTCGCGATGACGCACGGCCATGATCACGCCGTCTTCCGATTCGGCGGTGACTTCCAGGCAGGCGGGAAAAGCCTCACGGATGGCGAAGAGTGAATGATAGCGTCCCACCTGAAAACGCTCCGGCAGGCCTTCGAACACACCCACGCCGCCGTGCTTTACCCACGAAGGCTTGCCGTGCATCGGATATCCCAATACACCCAAAGCGCCGCCGAACGCCTCCACCACGCCCTGCAGACCGAGACACACGCCAAACACGGGGATGCCGAGCCGCACGGCTTGCCGCACCAGCTCCGGCACCCCGAAGTCCTGGGGACGCCCAGGTCCGGGCGAGATCAGCACCATGTGCGGGCGGATCCGGGCGATCAGCTCCGGCGGAAATCCGGCCCGGTACGTCACCACCTCGGCGCCGGTCTGGCGCGCGTAGTTGGCCAGGGTGTGGATGAAACAATCGTCGTTGTCCACCAGGAGCAGCCGCGTGCCGGCGCCGACGGCTTCCTGGACGGTAGCCGCGGCGGCGTCCCCGTTCGTGCCCACCGTGCGGAAGAAACCGGTGGCCTTCAGGTGGCACTCGCGATCCTCCATCTCGGGGATCGAATCGTAGAGCAGCGTGGCGCCCGCGGGATACTGCGCCATGCCATCGCGCAGGTACGTCGTACGGATCAGGATGCCGGTATTCATGTCGCCGTTCAGGGTGATCATGCCGACCGCGCCGCCATACCAGCCGCGCGCGTTCTTCTCCAGGCTCTCGATGGCTTGCGCCGCCGCCTTCTTCGGCGCGCCGATCAGTGTCACGGCCCACATGTGGCTTAGAAACGCATCCAGCGAATCGAAGCCGTCCTTCAGATAGCCTTCCACGTGATCCACGGTGTGAAACACACCGGCGTACGATTCGATCAGCCGCCGTCCGATGACCTTCACCGAGCCCGGCTCGCACACCCGGGACTTGTCGTTCCGGTCCACGTCCGTGCACATGGTCAGCTCGGATTCCTCCTTGGCGGAGGCCAGCAGCTCGCGGATATTCTCGGCGTCCCGCATGGGGTCGCCCGTGCGTGGCGCCGTGCCCGCGATCGGACAGGTTTCCACCCGCTTGCCTTCCACGCGCACGAACATTTCGGGGGAGGCGCCCACGAGCTGCTCTTCGCCCAACTGCAGCAGAAACTCGTATGGGCTGGGGCTGGCAGCCTGTACCCTCTCGAACAGCTCCGAAGGCTTGCCCGAGTAGGGCGTGCTGAATGTCTGGCGCAGCACGACCTCGTAGTAGTCGCCGCAGCGCATGCCCTCGCGGACCCGCTCCACGTTGGCCACGTACTCTTCGCGGGTATGATCGGAGACGATCGGGCCGGGCGCGCGCGCGGGCGCCGCCGGCACGGGTTCCGCCAGCCGCTCCAGCCCCACCGTCGAGAAACCGTCGCGATCGAAATCGTACTGATAGCGTTCGATCTGCTCCTTCTTGCGGTCCATCAGATGAATCTCGTCGCAAAGATACAGGTGCAGGTCCTTGTGGCCGTCGCGGGGCAGCTTCTTCTCGATCGGCTCGAATTGGAATAGAAGATCGTAGCCGAAGGCCCCCGCCAGGGCGAGGTGACCATCCTCCTCGCCGCGGAACTCCGCGATCAACGCGCGCAGAATCGAAAACGCGGAAGGCTGCTTGCTGCGCTCCTCCTCGGGAAACAGCGCCGGCAGCGGCTTCAAACGGCCTACCAGGGCACCTTGCTCACACCCGAAGCTCTCCCAGTGCGGATGATTCTCGAGCACCGGCTGCAGAATCTGATTCAGAACTTCGCCGCGGATGCTCAACGGACGGAACTCCACCCGCCGGTCGCAGGAAACAATCTCCAGCGGCGGACGCGTGGATGCAATGTCCCAGCGCGAATACCGGCCGGGATACTCGTATCCGGAAGACAGATAAATACCGCGATAATGATCGAGATCGTGCAGTAAGTGTTTCAGGCCCCGGCGATAACTGGCCTTGGTTGCCGTACGAATAACTGCGATCCCGTGAGGAGTGGTGTAGCTTATTTCACTCATCGTTGAACGCCCCAACCGAGACTATGGGGACAGAATAGCATGCGGCAATCGCCGCCTGCTGTGGGGAGCGCGCCAGCCATGCTATTCTTGCTCTCATCGTGATGGACCGCCGAGAGATTCTGAAGACCGGCGCCGCGCTCCTGGCGGGCGCCGCGTTGGCACAGCCACAGTCCCCGCCCGCGAAGGCGCGCATTACCAGTTCCGTAATGCTTTGGACCCTCAAGGGCGCCTTCGACGCGAAACTCGAAGTCGCCGCCCGCGCCGGTATCCAGTCCGTCGAGTTGATCGGCGAATACGCCAACTGGAGCGATGCGGACATAAGCCATGTGAAAATGACCGCGGCGTCGTTTGGCCTCGGTATGGACGCGTTGCTGGGCTCGCCGGACTGGCAGAAGCGGCCCGTGTCGATGGTCGATCCGGCGCATCGCGAAGGGTTCCTCGCCGACGTGCGTAACGCCATCGTCTACGCGCGCAAGCTCGAAGTGCCGCGCATCATTCTGATGAGCGGCAATGCCATTCCGGGCCGCACTCACGAAGAACAATACGCCAGCCTGCTCGAAGGCGCCCGGCGGGCCGGCGACCTGGTGGCGGAGGCGGATCTCACCGCCATCGTCGAGCCGCTCAATTCGCGGATCGATCACCAGGGGTGCTTCCTGACCAATTGCACCGAGGGCCTGAAGCTGATCCGCGAAACCGACAACCCTCACGTGCGCCTGTTGTTCGATCTCTATCACGAGCAGGTGCAGCAGGGAGATGTGATCCACACGCTCACCGAAGCCGCGGCGGTGACAGCCGTCTTCCACGTCGCCGACAGTCCCGGCCGCCACGATCCCGGCACCGGCGAAATGAATTATCCAAGTATCTACAAGGCCATTCAGAAGACCGGTTTTGCGGGTCACCTGGCCATGGAGTATCTGCCGTTGGGCGATCCGGCCGCCAGCCTGATCAAGTCCATCGACAGCTTTCGCGCCGCCCTGGCCGCGTGATCCCCGCCGCGTGGCGGAGCGTCCGTTGCCCCCTAATTGGCACGGCTCCCGAGCCTTCGCCTATAATTGAAGGACTAAACGGTGAAAGGATGCGCCTGGCTGTTTTGCTGTGGCTTCTGGCCATCGGCACGAGTAGCGCCGCGGATAAAATCGACGAATTCAGCCGAATCTCCAGACAGGCCGGCGACGCCCGTGTGCAAGGGCGGCTGGCCGACGCCGTCAACCTCTATCACCAGGCCCTGAGCTTACGGCCGGAGTGGAAGGAAGGCTGGTGGTACCTGGGCATGCTGCTCTACGACCAGGATCAATACGGCGCGGCCCGCGACGCCCTTCGTCAGCTCGTGGTCCTTGATCCGAAAGCCGGCCCGGCGTTCGCGTTCCTGGGCCTCTGCGAGTATGAAACGAAGGACTACACGCTGGCGCTGGCCGATATCAACCAGGGCCGCCGCCTCGGCTTGGGAAGCGACGTCGAGACGCGCCGCGTCGTCTTGTACCATGCGGTGCTGCTCTACACCCGCTTCGCGCAATTCGAGTCGGCCTTGCAGGTGCTCGAAAAGGTCGTCCGCACCGGCAATATTACTCCGGCACTGATCGTGGCCGCCGGGCTGGCCGGGTTACGCCGGCCGATCGGGCCGGAGGATGTGCCCGCGTCCGACAAGGATCTCGTCAACCGGGCCGGCAAAGCCGCCTGCGACGTCGCCTTGCGTAATCCCACGGAAGCCCGCAAAGACTTCGCCGACCTGCTCGCGCATTATCCCAACGCGCCCAACGTGCACTACCTGTATGCCACGTTCCTGGCCGCCAGCGACGTCGATGCCGCGCTCCGCGAACTCGGGAAGGAGCTCGATCTCAACCCCAAAAACAGCGAAGTGCTGACCACCATCGCGCTGCAATACGAGGAGCGCGGCGAACCTGAGAAAGCCATCCCCTACGCGGAACGCGCCGTAGCGGCCGATCCCTCATTTTTCGCCGCGCACGGTGTCCTGGGCAGATTGCTGGCCAATTCCGGCCAGGTCGAGAGGGGAGTCAAAGAATTGGAAATAGCCCGGAAGGAAGCCCCCGACAGTCCCCAGGTCCACTTCTCGCTGGCGGCGGCTTACGTGTTAGCCGGGCGCAAGGCCGACGCCGCGCGCGAGCGTGCCGAGTTTGTGCGCCTTAAACAATTAGCCGACGAGACCTTGGGAAGATGATCGACAAGCCGCTGTGGTTGGCGCTCACACTCGCTGTATCTGCTCTCCAGGCCCAGCCCCAGGCTTCGGATGCGGCATCCATCCTGCAGCATGCCCTGGCGCTGCATCAGGCCGGCGACCTGGAGGGAGCCATAAGCGCCTATCGCGAGTATCTTGCCCGCGAACCGGATTCCGTCGAAGCACGCTCCAACCTGGGCGTGGTTCTGGCGCGCTCCGTGTTCGTGGATCTGAACAACGACGGCTTTCCGGATCTGGTGGTGACGTCCCTGGGCGAGCGGCCGCGGATCCTTATGAATTCGGCTGACAACGGGAACCACTGGCTGACGGTCAATACGGTCGGGCGCCGGAGCAATCGCGATGGCATCGGTGCGGCGCTCAGGCTGACCACCGCTTCCGGCCGGCTGCTATACGATCACGTGACTACTTCGGTCGGTTTCATGTCGTCCAGCGATAAGCGCGTGCACTTCGGCTTGGGTCAGGAGAAAGACATCGCGTCGCTGGAGATCCGCTGGCCCGGCGGCGCGGTACAGAGGGTGAAGAGACCCAAAGCGGACCAGATCCTGACGCTTCACGAACCCGCGCGCTGAGAGCGGCGCGATCAGCAGAGCGCGGCCATCAACGCACCCCGCGCGGTGGCATGCAAGGGATCGTCGGATACCCGCACCTCGGATAGGCGCAAGGGAAAGTCTTCGGATCTCAGTGCTTTGGTAAAGTGCTCCAGAAAGCCGCGCGGCATCGCCGTACCGCCGCAGAGGACCAGCGGGATGCTCTGCTCGAACCTGGGCAATGTCCGGGCGGCCGCGACGTGAGTGCGCAGAGATGCGACCAGACCGGCGATCACGTCGTGATGGTAAACCGACAACGCGTTGTGGACGCGATCGGCCGAGAAGCCGTTCAACTGAAAATCGCCTTCCTTCAGGACGCGCAACCGGTGGGCCCGGTCGCCGGTTACCTGGGCCGCCTGCGTGTCGATATAGTCGCCGGCCTTGGGCACGCTGAAGCTGAGCAATGGCACCGACAACATAGCCAGGCAGACGTTGCACAAGCCGCTGCCGCAGGAGATTCCCAGCCCGCTGAAATTCGATGCCGGCATTTCGCCGTAAACCACCGCCAGACCCTCTTCGATGGGTGTCGCGGCGTAGCCCAGCTCCGCCAGAATCTGCCGTATCGACGCTTCGTGGTATGGAAGCGCCCCTTCCACACCATCGCCCGGCGCCGGCACGCTGAAATGGACCTTCTGGCCGTTCACCGCCGCGCGGCCGAGCAGCCTGGTGACCAGCCGCCGCACCACCGCCAGGCTGTGCGGCTCCGCCGCATTCAGTACCCCGTGGCGCATGGGCCGTCGCGTCTCCGTATGGAAGATCTCCGCGAACTTCTCCGCGTCGTTGCCTTCCACCACGATCTCGGCGCCCTCCACCTCGTGCATCACGTTCTCCCGCTGCAGCAGGCTCTGCGTCAGCTTGGAGTAGGGCAGCGTAAGAAAGCCGTTGAGCAGGGATGCGTATTCCTGTTTTCCCTCCCGCGTCCGTGCCACCACGATCCGGCTGGTGCCGATATCCAGCCCCATCGGTTGGGTATACTCCCGCTCGCCATCGTTCATCTCTCTGCCTCCATTCTCCGGCGCGTGCGCGCGCTGCGCGACCTTGGTTCCGCCGCTGCTCCTGCGATGTCTTCCGATACCTCCGTAGTCCTACCGCCAGCGAATTCCTCTCACGTGTTTTGAGCATCTCCCGGCCTTCCCGGAATTCTGCTGAAAACGGGAAGATTATTGAACGATACCGACAACTTATGAGTGAAAGGTAACCGGCCGATGGCGGGGCGAACGCAGAACCTCGACCGACGCACCCAAGTGGCTTGGGTTGCCAGCCATATCGCCAATCCGGTGTACCGCCTGCGCTTCCTGCGTGCCGCCACGGCGGATGCATCCTGGTTGCGCTCCCGCAGCCGGCTCGGCTTGTGGGTGCTCTGTACGCTGCTGCTTCCCGCTCCCTTCGTTCCCCTGTTATTCACCCGGCCGCCATCCAAGCCGGAAAGGCCACTTGTCCGAGTCAGCGCGCCACAGGGCGTGACGTCCGGCGCAACAACTCAACCCGTAGCCGTCTGGCAGGTTGATTCCGACCGCGATGCCGAGATCTACAGCAACGGCCTGCGCATCGGCGTTCGCTTTACCGTCGCTGGTCCGCCCCGGGTATACCGGGTTTTCGCGCGCAATTCGGCCGCACCCGGCGAGGGCGTCGTGCGGTTCCAGCCGGCGGGGATCGTCTTTCACACCACGGAAAGCTGCCAGGCTCCCTTTGCGGAGCAGGAAACGCCGGCCATTGAGCGCTTGGGAGAGGCGCTATTGGAATACGTACAGCGCAACCGGTCCTACCACTATGTGATCGATCGTTTTGGGCGGGTTTACCGGGTGGTGGCCGAATCCGACGTGGCCTTTCACGCCGGGCACTCCGTCTGGGCCGATCGCGATTGGCTGTACCTGGACCTGAACCGGAGTTTTTTAGGCGTCGCCTTCGAAGCCCAGACCTCGCCGGGCCACGCCGACGGTCTCGCCAGCCCCGCCCAGCTGCGCGCCGCCGCGATGCTCACCGAAATGCTTCGCAGCCGCTACCACATTGCCGCCGAGGACTGCGTAACCCATGCCCAGGTCTCCGTGAATCCTTCGAACCTGCTGATCGGGTATCACACTGACTGGGCCGCCGGGTTCCCGTTCGGCGCCGTGGGGCTGCCGGACAATTACCAGCTTGCGCTGCCGTCGGTGTGGGCCTTCGGCTTCGGCTACGATCCGGTTTGGTTCCAATCCGGCAGCCCATTGTCGGCCGCCATTGAGCGGGCCGAACTCGAGGTCCTGCGCGGAGCCGCCGCCGCTGGTTTGCGCCCCGCAGCCTATCGCCGGATTTTGCAGAAGCGCTTTCGTGCGGCGCAGGCCGAAGCCCGCGCTATTCCTTCTCCTTCTCCTCCTCCGCCGGCTGATACCCGTTCGCCAGCATCACCCGCCGTGCCGCCTGCGCCGTTTCGGGCAGCACATAAAAGAACGCGCCGGCCCGCACACGCCGGAATATAAATCCTCCCTGGTATTCGTCGGCTTCCACGCCGTAGTCGATGCCGGCACTGCTGAAGATTGCCTCCAGACGGAGCGCGTCTCGCAGCCGCTTGGCGATAAAGACGAGTACGGGTTCCTTGTCTTGAAAGAAAGATGGCTCCTGGCGCATGATTTTCGTTGAGAGAAGCGGCGGCTGGCGTCATCTTTCATCTTATAGGAGATATTTCGGATGCAAGAGGTGACGTGTGTAGCCGCTCCCGGGATCGGTCGCGAAGAGGAGTTGCACTGGCTGGCCCTGATGCTGACTCCCGGATTGGGTACACGCATGGCCGGCAAACTCCTGGATCGCTTTCGCACCCCGCAGGCTGTGTTCCGGGCCTCGCGAACAGAGTTAGAAGCCGCCGGCCTCAGCGGCGCCGTGGCGCAGAGCATCGCCAGCGGCTGCGCCTTCGAGGACGCGCTCGAACAACAGCAAAAGATGGCCGAGCGCGGCGCCATCGCCATCACGCGTAACGATCCGCGCTATCCCGCGTTGCTCCGCGAGATATTCGATCCGCCGGTTCTGCTGTTTGCCCGTGGCCGGCTGGAACTTCTGCAGCCGTTCCACTTCGCGATCGTCGGCACGCGCCGGCCGACGCCTTACGGGCTGGCCGTTGCCGAGAAACTGTCGGCGGATCTGGCCCGCGCCGGGCTCACCATCGTGAGTGGCATGGCGCGCGGCATCGATACCGCCGCCCATAAAGGCGCGCTGTCCGCGGGCGGCGACACCGTGGCGGTTCTGGGCTGCGGCGTGGATGTTGTCTACCCTTCCGAGAATCGCCGTCTGGCCGCCGATCTGGCCGCGCGCGGGCTGATTCTCTCCGAGTACGCCATGGGCTCGGTTGCCTTTCCGCAGAACTTCCCGGTTCGCAATCGTATCATCGCCGGGATGAGCGCCGGAACCCTCGTCGTCGAGGGTGCCCAATACAGCGGCTCCGCCATCACCGCGAAACTGGCCATCGATCAGGGCAGGGAAGTCTTCGCCGTCCCCGGCAACATCACCTCCAAATCCAGTTGGGGACCTAACCTGTTGATAAAACAGGGTGCCAAGCTGGTCCAGGATTGGAATGACGTGATCGTGGAACTGCCCGCCGAAGTCCGCCGCGAGCTGATCGAGCGCGGTCGCGCCCGCCTCCTGGGTTCCGCGGTTGCATCCGCGGGCGATGCTCGGGCATCCACCCAAGAGGGCTCGCTTCCCGAGATCGGCCGGCGGTTGCTCGCCGTTCTACCGGTGGACAAACCCATACATCTCGATGATCTTCTTCAAATTGTTGAGGATAGCTCGGCCTCCGAGCTCATCGCCGCGCTCTTCGAGCTGGAAATGCTAGGCTTGGTAAAGCAGCTTCCAGGGAAGAACTTTGTGAAAGTGTGGTAGCCTCTGGGTAACTCTTCATCAGTCTGATATATGCCGAAAGCACTTGTAATCGTGGAGTCGCCGGTCAAGGCGAAAACCATTAATAAATATTTAGGAAAGCAGTACGTGGTGAAAGCCTCGCTGGGCCACATCAAGGATCTGCCGAAGAAAGACCTGGCTGTGGACGTGGAACACGGGTTTGCCCCGCGATATGAAATCATCGAAGGTAAGCGTAAGCTCATCAATGAGTTAAAGCAAACCGCCAAGAAAGTGGAAGCCGTTTATCTGGCGGCCGACCCCGATCGCGAAGGCGAGGCCATCTGCTATCACCTGCAGGAGGAACTGCAGGGTAAGAAGGACGGCGAGCCGCAGATCTACCGGGTGATGTTCAACGAGATCACCAAGAACGCTATCCAGAAAGCGTTCCAGAAACCAGGCATGGTAGACGAGCGGCTGGTGGACGCCCAACAGGCGCGCCGGGTCCTCGACCGGCTGGTGGGCTACAAGATCTCGCCGCTGCTTTGGGACAAAGTCCGCCGCGGCCTCTCCGCCGGGCGCGTGCAGACCGTCGCGCTGCGCGTGATCGTCGAGCGGGAAGCTGAAATCGCGGCGTTCGTCAAGAACGAATACTGGACCGTGGACGTCGATCTGGCCGGGCGCAAACCGCCGCACCTGAGCGCGCGCCTCATTAAAAAGGATGACCAGGCGCCGCAGCTTGGCAGCCGGGAGGCCACCGACCTGCTGCTGGCCCAATTGGAAGGCGCGGACTATATCGTCAAGTCGGTTTCGACGCGCGAGAAGCGCCGCAACCCGGTGGCGCCGTTCATCACCTCCACGTTGCAGCAGGAATCCTCCCGGAAACTGCGCTTCAGCGTCAAGCGCACCATGATCCTGGCGCAGCGGCTCTATGAGGGTATCGAGCTGGGCAAGGAAGGCGCGGTCGGCCTGATCACCTACATGCGTACGGATTCGACGCGCATTGCGCAGGAAGCCATCGATGACGTGCGCGCTTACATCGCCGTCAAGTTCGGACCCGAGTATCTCCCCGAAGCACCCAACATCTACCGCTCCAAGAAGGACGCCCAGGACGCGCACGAAGCCATCCGGCCCACCTCCATGGAGCACAGCCCGGACGATATCGCCAAGCACCTGGCCGAGGATGAGCTGAAACTCTACCGCCTGATCTGGAACCGCTTCGTAGCGTCGCAGATGACGCCCGCGGTTTTCGACCAGACCACCATCGATATCTCCGCGCGCGGCAAGGATGCCAGCGATTACCTGTTCCGGGCTACCGGCTCGCTGCCCAAATTCGGGGGTTTTCTGCGCATCTACGAGGAGGGCAAGGACCAGTCCGACGAAGAGGACGAAGAGCTGAAGCACAAGCTGCCGGCCGTCGCCGAAGGCGAGCGTCTGAAGTTTCGCCACATCTTGCCGGAACAGCACTTCACCGAACCGCCGCCGCGCTACAACGAGGCCACGCTGGTGAAGAAGCTGGAAGGCGACGGGGTGGGCCGGCCTTCCACGTATGCCTCGATTCTCTCCACCATCCAGGAACGCGAGTACGTGAAGAAGGAAGGCGGCCGCTTCTTTCCCACGGAATTAGGCAGGGTCGTCACCGGCCTGCTGATCGAGAGCTTCGACGATATCTTCGATGTCCGGTACACCGCCCGCATGGAGGAGGAGCTGGACGAAATCGAAGATGGGCAGATCGCCTGGCAATCGGCCATCGGCGAGTTCTACGAGAAGTTCGATAAGGACCTGAAGCACGCCGAAGAGCACATGACCGACATCAAGCGGATGGAGAAACCCACCGACTTGATCTGCGAGAAGTGCGGCAAACCCCTGGTCATCAAATGGGGCAAGCACGGCAGCTTCATCGCCTGCACCGGCTACCCCGACTGCACCTACACGCGCGAGCTGACCGTCGATCTGCCGGACGTGGACAAGGTCGATCTGGCTGAGCAGGGCGACGAGGAGTATTGCGAGAACTGCGGGCGTCCCATGGTGCTGAAGAAGGGCCGCTTTGGCACGTTTTTCGCCTGCACCGGATACCCCGATTGCAAGACTACCAAACCGATCGGCGGCCAGCAGAAGAAGCCGGACGTGCCGCTGGACGAGAAGTGTCCCAACTGCGGTAACAACCTGGTGCTAAAGACCGGCCGCTACGGCGAGTTCACCGCCTGCGGGAATTATCCGGCGTGCAAGTATGTCAAGCAGAAGACCATCGGGATGAAGTGCCCGGAGTGCAGCGAGGGCGAAGTCGTGGAACGTCGCTCCAAGCGGGGCAAGACCTTCTACGGCTGCAACCGCTGGCCGGACTGCAACTTCGTCACCTGGGCCAAGCCGGTGCAGGAGAAATGCCCGGAATGCGGCAGCCCGTACATGGTGGAGAAGTGGCTGAAGTCCGGGCCGGTGCTGCAGTGCCCCAACGGGGAGTGCAAGTACAAGCGGCCGGTGCAGCCGCCCGTGGAAGCCGTGGTGCAGTAATCGATCGGCCCCTGCGGCGGGCGGCGGGTCGGTCTAGTGGTTCGCCGCCGCCGGGGCCAGGTTGCTTCGCTCTTTTCTTATCGGTTAGGTGGCAGCGGGTCGCCGGTCCTCTCAAATTTAAGGCTTTTCAAACTGGATGACCGATTCCGCGCCGAATCGCTTGTATTGCGAGTAGCGGATCGTCACCCGCACGCGCTGCAAGCCGCTGCGAAAGGGCAGCGTATCGTCGGCAAAAGTGTATACCGGAAAGCTGTGCCGGCCGTCCACTTTCTGGCGAACCGTTGTGAAGCGCGGAAACAGGTTCTCCGATTTGGTGCTGAGAATCTGCGGGACAGCCCTGCCTGCCACCCGCACTACCGAGAGATCGCGCTTGTCGGCCCAGATCATGCCGTCGAACAGCCGCTGGCCCTCCAGGATCTGGCGCGGGCGGACCTGCAGGACCCAGCAATCCACGCCGTCGATGTTCTCGTCGCCGCGGAACGTGGTTTCATAGTTCCAAAGCTGATCTTCCGTCATGACGAATGGCTGGATGCCGCGCATGTCCGCGAAATCCTGGTCGGTCAGAACGATATGCTTTAGGGTCGACAGCGGCTTACCGATCATGTGTTCGGTGCGCTCGTGCTGGGGCGACAGGATGACATCGCGCTCCTCGCGGTACTCCCCGGTGATTCCGCCGCGGTCGTTCAGTTCGGCGAATTCCACCGTTTGCCGGTAGTTGTACTCTTCTCGCGCCGCCTGGTTCTGGCTCTCCTGGTGGGCGATGCGCCGCGCCAGGTTGGCCGGCGGATCCTGCGCGCGCGCGCCGGCAGCCATACACATGAATGCTAAAATGAGCCCGATGAAGCAATCGCTCGGCGGCTTCCGGGCGGCTCTGCTGGCCGGATGGATCGCGTTGAGCGCCGCGGGCCTGCTGTATGCTCGTGCGAAAGGCATCCCCTTTTGGATTGCGGCTCCGGTCCTGGCAGCCTTCCTGATTGAATATCCATTCTATCTGGTCCCCGGATTCGCCGAGGTTCGGGCGCGCTTCGAACGGCATCTGCCGCTCTTCCTGGTGGCCAGCTTTCTGGCGCCGTACTGGATCTATGCGATGGGCACCGGCGAGTTCCGCTGGTGGAGCTTCATCCGGCTGGCCGCGCTGGCGGTGGCGTTCAGTCTCTGGTATAAGGTCCTGCCGGCCGCCCCCTGGGCGGATGGCGCTTTTCTGATCCTGACCGCGGCGGTCGTTTTGCGCGGCTATCTCGATCCGATCTATCCATCGCCGCTGAGCGGCCTGCATCTCGAAATACTCGGATACCTGGCGCTGCGGAGGCTGTGCGCCATGGTGATGCTGGTGGAACGCCGGGTCCCCGGCATCGGCTACGGTTTTGTGCCGAGCTGGACGGAATGGAAGATCGGCGCGCGGTACTTCGTCTATTTCCTGATCGTCGGGATCCCGCTGGCCTGGGCCACCCGGCTGGTCCGGCTGGGACCCGGGATGCCCGTCTGGAAGATCGCCGGGATCTTCGCCGGGATGTTGTGGGTAGTGGCCCTGCCGGAGGAGTTCTTCTTTCGCGGCCTCCTGCAGCAGTGGGTGACGCAATGGACGGGGCGCCCGGCCCTGGCCCTGGTGATCGCGTCGCTGTTTTTCGGCGCGGTGCACCTGGGCTTTCGCGGCTTTCCGAACTGGAAGTTCGCACTCGCCGCCGCCGTAGCCGGATGGTTCTACGGACGGGCCTACCAGCGGACGCAGAACATCCGCGCCGGCATGGTGGCCCACGCGCTGGTGGTTACGCTTTGGCGCGCGTGGTTCGTGTAGGCTACACGCCCCACAGGTCGCCTTCGCCGACGCCGGCCAGTGCAGGCTCGGGTTCGGCCGGCTCAGCCACCGGCTCGTAAGCCGGCAGCAGCCAGTGGCGATAGGCAGGCAGGCGGCCGCGGGTCGCCTCCAGATACAGGAAGCGTAGTTCGGCGGCTACCGGTCCTATCGCGCCGGACCCCACCGGCCGGTGGTCGATACGCGTGATCGGCCCCAGTTCCACCGCCGTGCCAGTGAAAAAGGCTTCGTCGGCCAGGTACAGCTCGCTGCGATCGATGGGCCGCTCCACGACTTCCAGGTGCAATTCGTTGCGCGCCAGTTCCATGATGCAGTTGCGGGTGATGCCTTCCAGAATGTTCTCCGTGCCGGAAGGCGTGATGAGCTTGCCGGCGCGCACCATGAAAATGTTGCAGGTGGCGCCTTCGGCCACGTGTCCATCTTCGGTCAGGAAGATGGCTTCGTCGAACCCGTTGCGGCGGGCTTCGTCGCCGGCCAGGGCGCTGTTCACGTAGGAGCCGCAGATCTTGGCGCGGCCGGGGATGGCGTTGTCTTCAATGCGCCGCCAGGAGACCACGCCCGCATGCAGGCCTTTCCGGCTGTCGAGGTAATCTCCGAACGGCACCGCGATCACCGAGAAGGCGTCGCGGTTATCGGGGTTCACGCCGATGCGCTCGGCGCATTTGTAAGCCAAGGGCCGCACGTACACGTGCGAGTGGAACCGGTTGCGGCGGATCAGCTCCACGGCGATCCCGCACAGGTCGGCGGCGTCGGGCGCGATGCCGATGCGCAAAATGCCGGAATTGGCCTTCCAGCGGCGGAAGTGCTCCATGGGGCGCACCAGGAAGAGCTGTTCCTGGCGCTCGTCCCAATAGCCGCGGATGCCGTCGAACACACCGGTGCCGTAGTGCAGGGCATGGGTCAGGATGCTGACGCGTGCGTCGCGCAGCGGGACGTACTCATTGTTGAAATAGACGATGACGTTGGAATGATCTTCAGTTTGCATGACAGAGTTCCTCACAGAGTGCCGCTTCCTGGCGTCCGCGAGCCAGGGCGGCCAAGTCGATTTCCATCCAGCGCGGGCTTTTCACCAGCTTGCGGAGGGCGGTGGCCACCTGCTCTTCACCGAGCATGCCGGTGGCTTCCAGCAGGGCGCCCAGCATGACCACGTTGCCGGCCTTGGCGGCGCCTAACTCGTCCGCCAGCCTGGTGAACGGAAGCACGATATGATGCACGTCGGGACGCCGGCAGTCGTCCGGCAGGTTCGTCCCGTTGTACAGCACCCAGCCGCCGGATTGCACCGTGCCGATGAATTTGCGCAGCGACGGCTCGTTCATGGCGAGCAGTACGTTGGGCACGGAGACCAGCGGCGAATCGATGGGCTTGGAAGACAGACGTACGTGGCAGTTCGAAGTGCCGGAGCGCATTTCGGGTCCGTAGGAGGGCAGCCAGGAGACCTCCATGCCGGCGGCCAATCCCGCCTCCGCCAGAATCTCGCCCAGCAGCAGCACGCCCTGGCCGCCGAATCCGGCGATCTTCAGACGCGCATCCGTGGTTTCGGCGCGGACAGCCGCCACCGGCACGGGCCGGGGGCCGGGCACCGGCGCTTTGTCTGCGGCCAGGCCCAGAATCCACGGAATGTTCGACAGCTCCGGCGGCGCGGGGGCGGCCGGCCGGGCCGGCGCGTCCCTGGTCCGGTCGCGATACACTCCCAGCGGGAAGGTCTTCGGCATCTCTTCGAGGACCCGCCGTTGCGCATCGACCGGATCCAGCTTCCAGATCGTCGGACAGGGAGACAACACTTCGATCAGTGAAAAGCCCAGGCCCTTCACCTGGTTCTCAATGCCGCGCCGCAGGGCCCGCCCGGCATTCATGACCTGCTTGTTGTTGCCCAGCGCGACCCGTTCGATATAGACCGGCGCTTCGAGCGACGCCAGCAGTTCGCTGACGTGCATGGGATAGCCTTCGGTCCACGCGTTGCGGCCGAATGGCGAAGTCGTGCTCTTCTGGCCCAGCATGGTGGTGGGCGCCATCTGGCCGCCGGTCATCCCGTAGATGGCGTTGTTCATGAAGACCACCGTGATCGGCTCGCCGCGGTTGGCAGCATGCACGATCTCGGCGCAGCCGATGGCGGCCAGGTCGCCGTCGCCCTGATAGCTCAGAACAATGCTTTCCGGCCGGCTGCGCTTGACGGCGGTGGCGACCGCGGGAGCGCGTCCGTGCGCGACTTGTACGTTGCCTACGTCGAAGTAGTAATACGCAAAGACAGAGCAGCCCACGGGACTGACCAGGATCGTCCGGTTCTGAATCCCCAGCTCGTCGATGGCGCGCGCGATCAGCTTGTGCACGATGCCGTGACCGCAGCCGGGACAATAATGCGTCTGATGCTGTAACTCGGCTTTCCGCTCGTAAGTCGGATAGAACGACTTCGCTTTCTGGTGAGTCACCACATAGCTAGACATGGATCAATTCCTCCTGGCCGATGGTCATGGGCCGCCGGTCGACGGCCGTTTCCAGGTACGCCAAGACTTCTTCCGCCGTGGGAACATTGCCGCCGACGCGGCTGTAGAAATCGACGGGAGCACGGCCTTCGAGCGCCAGGCGCACATCCTCGATCAGTTGTCCGGTGCTGAGCTCCACCACCACGAACTTGCCGGCCGTGCGGCTGAGCTCGCGCAGACGCTGGCCGGGGAACGGGTAAAGACTAATCGGCCGCAGCATCCCGAGCGGCAGGCCCTGCGCCCGGCCCTGTTCGACGACCTGCTTCAACACCCGGGACACGATGCCGTAACCGACCAGCACAACCTCGGCGTCGCCGGTATACCAGTCCTCGTATTGCACGGCTTCGCGTTCGGCCCGTTGGTACTTGGCTTCGAGCTTGCGGATGTGGGCCTCCAGCGCGTCCGGCTCCAGGAAGATGGAGCACACCAGGTTGCGGCGCGTTTCTTCGTTGCCCACCACGGCCCAGTCCGGCGCAGCCGGCGGCGGCGCCGGCGCGGGAAATTCGACGGGCTCCTTCATCTGGCCGATAAAGCCGTCCGCCAGCACGACCACTGGGTTGCGGTAGCGGTCGGCCAGATCGAAAGCCTCGACGGTCAGGTCGCACATCTCCTGCACCGAGTTCGGCGCCAGCACCAGCGTGCGGTAGCAACCGTGGCCGCCGCCTTTGACCACCTGGTGATAATCGCCCTGCTCCGGCGCAATGTTGCCCAAACCGGGACCGCCGCGCATGATATCCGCAATCACGCAGGGCAGTTCGGCGCCGGCCAGGTAACTGATGCCTTCCTGCATCAGGCTGATCCCCGGGCCGCTGGATGCCGACATGGCGCGTATGCCCGCCGCAGCGCCGCCATAGAGCATGTTGACCGCGGCCACCTCGCTCTCGGCCTGAACAAACACGCCGCCCACCTGCGGCATGTACAGCGCGGCGGCTTCGGCGATCTCGGAAGCCGGCGTGATGGGATAACCGTAAAAGGCGCGGCAGCCGGCCAGAATGGCGCCCTTCACGATGGCTTCGTTGCCTTTGGTGATCTGCTTGGTCATAGGCATCTCCTCAGGCGGCCGCGCGCAGGACCACGATCGCGCCCGGCTCCGGACACACAAAGAAACAGATGCCGCATCCGGTGCATCCCACGCCGGTGTAGGTGGCGGGGTGGTAACCGTAGCGGTTCAATTGGTCCGCCAGCAACAGGACCTTGGGCGGGCAGGCGGCCACGCACAGCCCGCATCCTTTGCATTCTTCGGAATTGAGAGCGACCTTGCCGCGGTCGGGTTTGGTGCTGGTCATGCTACCTCCACAGGTGCCAGATGGGCCGGGCTGAACTCCGGCTCGGGCTTCGGCCCGCTTCTCTCCAGATAATGCGTGCGGGCGGCGAAATCATATAGTTCATCGCGGAACCGGGGGTCCGCGATCGCGATCAGCGCTTCGGCGCGCTGGCGCAGGGTCTTCCCCCACAGGTACGCCACGCCGTGTTCGGTGACCACGTAATGCACGTCGCCGCGGCTGGTGACCACGCCGGCGCCCGGATCGAGCACCGGCACGATCCGCGAGACGGCGCCGTGCCGTGCGGTCGAAGGCAGCGCGATGATGGGTTTGCCGCCCTTGGAACGCGCCGAGCCGCGGATGAAATCCAATTGCCCCCCAAAACCGCTAAACGGCGTCGTACCGATGGAATCCGCGCAGACCTGCCCGGTCAGATCCACCTGTATGGCCGAGTTAATGGCCACCATGCGCTCGTTCTGCGCGATCACAAACGGATCGTTGACGTATTGCGTAGGGTGAAACTCGAAGATCGGGTTATTGTCGATGAATTCGAAAATGCGCCGCGTGCCGAGTACGAAGCCGGCGACGGCCTTGCCGCGGTGCAGCGTCTTGCGGTCTCCGGTGATGACGCCTGCCTCCATGAGCGGAACCACTCCATCCGGGCACATTTCGCTGTGTACGCCGAGGTCGTTGCGGTCGCGCAACGCTTCCAGCACGGCGTTGGGGATGCCGCCGATGCCCAACTGGAGGGTAGCGCCATCCGGGATCAGCGGCGCCACGTTCTGCGCGATGCGATGCTGCACGTCGTCCACGGGCACGGGCGGCAGCTCCAGCAGCGGCCGGGAAGTCTCCACGATGGCCGTCACCTTGCTCACGTGCAGGAACGTGTCGCCCAGCGTGCGCGGCATCTGGTCATTGACTTCGGCGATTACCAGGCGCGCGCATTGCGCGGCGCTCAGGCTGCAATCGATCGATGTTCCCAGGCTGAGGTAGCCATACTCGTCCGGCGGCGAGGTCTGGATGAAGGCCACGTCCAGCGGCATTTCGCCGGACCAGAAGAGCCGCTCGATTTCGCTCAGGTAGATGGGGGTGTAGTCGGCGCGTCCGGCGGCGACCGCGGGCCGGACGTTGTGTCCCAGAAAGAGGCCGTTGTGGCGGAAGTGGCCCTCGTATTCGGGCAGAGTGTAATCGGCCGTGCCGAGGGTGAGCATGTGTACGATTTCGACGTTGCGCAGTTCGTTTGCGCGCCGCAGCAGGGCCGTGATGAGCGGTTCGGGCGTGCCATTGCCTTCCCCGAACCAGAGGCGGTCCCCGGAGCGGACCAGCTCCACGGCACGCTCCGCGCTCATGATCTTGTGGCGATACTGGCTGAACGGCTTCACGCTATCACCACCTCCAGGTGGGTCTACCCTATTATATTGCAGACTTAAAGGCCTGTAAAGCATATTTTAGGCGCCCGGCCGCGGATAGGATACCCTGGTCAGAAGCACCGTGGACCAACCCAAACTCCATGCTTCATCCCAGTTCGGCGAAGCCGATTGGTTAAAGCCTCGCCTGCGTCATTTCGGCGCGGGGGTGGCCGCCCTGGTGCCCGACGGCTTTCCAGCTTACATCCGCATCCTGCACCCCGCGGGCGGAAGAAACGGCCAGCACATCCGTTGGGCCGAAGTGGCCCGGGAGTCGGGCGCAGCCATGCACCGGCTCGTGCAATTTCACCGTCTTCAGCAACGGCTGGCGGAGCCGTCGATGATAGGCAACCCTCCCGAAACCGGTAATTTGCCGCCCGAGCTGCTGATGGCTCTTTACCCGGCCCTGGCGGAACACACGGACACCGCGGACGCCTGCTATTTTTGCCTGTGGCATGGCTACGGGTTTCTGTACGACGGCGGGATTAGCAGCCTGACGTTTACACCGATCGGTATAGACGAACCGCCCGAAGCAACCCGCGCCGCAGCCGGTGGTTGGCAGCCTCTGTCGGCGGCCCTTCGGGCCGCGGCGCGCGCCCCGTCTCGGGTACAACTCCCCCAGCGGGAGTACCTTCTGTTCGAAGGCCCGCTGGAAGCTGCCGGCGAACTCGGTTGGTTCATGCCGGGCGGACATTTTGTCGCACAATCGCCGAATTTGTTCTGGCCCCGCGATCACGCATGGTGCGTGGCATCCGAAATCGACCTGCCCTGCACTTTCGTTGCGGGCTCGAACCGGTTGGTCGAAACCCTCCTGGCTCAGCCGCACCTCGAGGCATGGCGGGTGTTCGCCGACGACCCTGTGACTGCGGACAGCGGTGACTGCGGGACCCCACCCAACGAGTGATACCATCCGCTGTTATGCTCAAATTCCGTCTAGTGGCAATCCTCTGTATCGTCGTGGTGGCCTGCCTGATTGGCGCGCCGGCCGCGCATCCTCCCCGGTTCTCGTCGTTCGACCCGCAAGCGAACGCGTTGCTTGCCAAGATGACGCTCGACGAGAAGGTCGGACAGATGACCCAGCCCGACCAGACTTTTCTGAAGAGCGACGAAGACATCGCCCGGTACTTCCTCGGCTCGGTATTGAGCGGCGGGGATTCCGACCCCAAGGAAGGCAACAGCCTGCAGGCGTGGACCAACCTGATCGACCGCTATATGAAGCGATCCATGGAAACGCGCCTCAAGATTCCGCTGCTCTACGGCGTGGATGCCGTGCACGGCCACAACAACGTTCTGGGCGCGGTGGTTTTTCCGCACGATATCGGGTTGGGGTGCACGCGCAACCCGGCGTTGATCCGGAAGATCGAGCGGGTCACGGCCGAAGAGGTGCGGGCCACCGGCATCAACTGGGCCTTCGCTCCCTGCGTCGCCGTGCCGCGCGATATACGCTGGGGCCGCACCTATGAGGGCTTCGGGGAAGAGCCGGAACTGCCCAAGGAGATGGGGCCGGCAGCGGTCGCGGGCCTGCAGGGCGACGACCTGACCAACCCGCTGTCGGTGCTGGGCTGCGCCAAGCATTACGTCGGCGATGGCGGGACGGCTTATGGCAGCAGCCCCATAGGCCCCCACCTGCTCGACCAGGGGGACACGCGCGTGGATGAAGCCACGCTGCGCGCCATCCATTTGCAGGGCTACATTACATCCATCGCGGCGGGGGTCGGCTCCATCATGCCGTCCTACAGCAGTTGGAACGGCGTGAAGTGCTCGGCCAGCAAGCGGCTGCTGACGGAGATCCTGAAGGACGAACTGGGCTTTGAGGGCTTCCTGATCTCCGACTACGGCGCCATCGATGCATTGCCCGGCGACTACAAGCAGAAGATCGCCACCACCATCAACGCCGGTATGGATATGGTGATGGTGCCGGCCCGTTACCAGGAGTTCATCGCGCGATTGAAGGAGAACGTAGAAGACGGCACCGTGCCCATGACGCGCATCGACGATGCCGTGCGCCGTATCCTGCGGGTGAAGTTCGCCATGGGATTGCTGGGCAAGAACCGTACCCGGCTGGCGGACCGGACCTTGTGGAAGCGGTTCGGTTCGCCGGCGCACCGCGCGGTAGCCCGCGATGCGGTGCGGCAATCGCTGGTCCTGCTCAAGAATGAAAGCGGCGTGTTGCCGCTGGCCAAAACCGCGAAGCGTATCCATGTGGCCGGCAAGAGCGCGGACGATCTGGGCAACCAGTGCGGCGGCTGGACCATCACCTGGCAGGGCCAGAGCGGCGCGGTGACGCCGGGCGGCACCACGATTCTGGCCGCTATGAAGAAAGCGGTTTCGCCTTCCACCCAGGTGACTTTCGCGGCTGACGGGACCGGCGCCCAGGGCGCCGATGTCGGTGTGGTGGTGATCGGCGAAAAGCCTTATGCGGAGACCATGGGCGATCGCCGCGACCTGTCGCTGGCTGCCGAAGACGTGGCGGCGGTTTCCAACATGAAGGCGGCCGGAATCCCGGTAGTGGTGGTGGTGGTTTCCGGACGCCCGCTCATCCTGGGCGATGTGTTGGAGAAGGCCAATGCGCTGGTGGCCGCCTGGTTGCCGGGCACCGAGGGCGATGGGGTCGCGGACGTCCTGTTCGGCGATTACAAGCCGACGGGCAAGCTGTCGTTCTCCTGGCCGCGGACCATGGCGCAGGTTGCCGTCCACCGCGGCGACCCCGGATACGATCCGCTGTTCCAGTATGGATATGGGTTGAGCTATTAAGTACCGCCTCCACTGGATTGTCGGGAAGCCACCGCTACGGTAGACTGCGGGGAGAGGAGGGTGTGATGAAACCGCTGGCGGTGGCAGTAGCCTGTGTTGTGCCGTTTTGCTGCCTGACGGCCAAAGCGCAGAGCGGCGAGAGCGACCTCGCGCGCGCCCGAGACGAATTCATCTCGAAAGTCTTCACCAGGTGCGGTGGCATTTACTACTTCGGGCCTCACGAAGTGAACCACCTTGGCTGTACCATTGTGAACCCCACTAACCATGTCTCTACCGCGAGAGAGGTCACCGGCTGCGCCGAGCTGATCGAGTACAAAGATTTTGACCTGGCGCCCTCGGTGACGGTTGTGCATCGGGGCGCCGGCAGCGAGCCTATGGACCTGGATCCCCGGGGAATCCTCAGAATTCCGGATCCGGCGGGAGTTGAGAGAGTGCTTCTCCTGATCACCTACGCGTCGCACCGGTCACGGATGCGAGTCACGTCCCGTCCGGTGGAAGATGTGAACGGGTCGACGCAAGCCTGGGAGCCGTGGGGCAAATCGATACCAAATGTCACGCCCTCGACGTTCGTGAACCTGGGTGACGACCGGACGCAGTACCAGCTACCGCCGGGAACAAAAGCGTTCGGAGTCATGATCCGGGAAAATGGCCAATGGATATTCGCGCCCGGTCCTGACTTCCCCCTGGAGACGTCTCTGACGCAGGTATTCGCGCGCGTCGGGCTTGGCCTGGGGCCGATCGCGGACGCTGTGGCGGAGCCGACGCGCGCGCTCGGCCCGGCCGCGATCTTGCGCCCGGTCCCGGAATTGATGGCCGAGGCGCGTGTCATCCAGAAAATCGCGGCGGAGAAGGCTACATGTGGGGCCCCGATAACGGGCGGTATGGGGCCTCCGGTTCCGCGCGTCGCCCCACGCAGCCAGATCCAGAGGGATGGCTCAGGCGCTGTCGTCATAACGTCCATCCATGCGGGGGAACAATCCGAATTCAGAGTCTGGTACCGCCGCGGCGGTGCGCCATTCATGCTTTCGGCCGTCATTACCGATCCCGAAAGCGATTGGAAGATCGAATGGAATGGATTCTACCAGAACGGCCAGTTCCACGCCCGCGCCATCAAGGTAACGCTTGGCGGTAAGGAATACGGCGTTTACCAGGACAACCCCGACCAACGGCGGGTGTACGGCGACTTGATCCAGCGGCTGCAAGCCAACGTGGACTCGGCGTTTCATATCGCCGATCGTTACAACCTCCAGCATCCCAACGACGATAAGGCAGACACCGATGTGCCGCAGTTCCTGACGCTCGGTGAAGGCCTGGCGCCCGCGGGCGTCAGATCCGCCGCGGCGGCATCCGCGACCCAAGGCGCGGCGCCTGTTTCCTCCTTGCCGGCGGCGCATGCGGCAGACGATACGTTCGCGCGCATGGTCTCAATCGTGAACCGGAATATGGCAGCCGGCGTGACCGACCCCCTGGCACCGTATCTCAGGCGTTTCACGCCGCTGCCGGTGTGCTACTCGATCACGACACGCTGCCTGCCGGCCGGCGAAGTCGTCCGTGTTCCCGGAGACCTGGATGTCGCGCCCGATTTCTGGGATACGCTCGGGCGGCGCTGCGGCCCCATGGCCCACGCTTACCAGATCGAGGTATCGGTAAAGGGCTCACCGAAACGCGGGCGGAGGGAGTACATCGACTGCAGCACGGCTTTTGAGTTGGCGAGTCGCCGCAAGACGCTGCTGCGATACGGCGCCAGCCGGTAGAAGTGGCGGCATCAGTCCGCCGCCACGCGGCGTTTCGGAACCAGTCCGGCGACAATGTCGGGCAACCGCCCGTCGCACGGCACCACATCCAGGATTTGCCGGCCGGCGGTGGCGCCGGGGCCGGTACGCCCGCCGCTGTATATGGCCACGGCATCCACGATCTGGCCGTTGATGTTGGCGCGCAGTCCGCGAAATCCGAGATCGGCGGCCTGGTGATTCCCGCAGCCGGCCGGGCAGCCGGACCAGTGAATGGTCAGCGGCGCGTGTTCCGGTCCCAGCCGTTCGGCCAGCGCCTGCGATAACGCGATGGCGCGCGACTTGGTTTCAATCTGCGCCAGGTTGCAATAATCCGTGCCGGTGCAGGCCACCAGGCCGCGGAAGAACGGGGAGGGCGCCGGCGAGAGTTGCTGCAACAACGGCTCGCGTTCCAGGGCGGCCAGGCGCGCGGTTGGCACGTTCGCCAGGATGGCGTTCTGACCGGTGGTCAGCCGTACTTCACCATTGCCATACGCATCCGCCAGGCGCGCCAGTTCGCTGAGCTGTTCGGACGTGAGCCTCCCGGTGACCACGGCGAGCCCCACCGCGTACAGGCCCGGCTGCTTCTGGGGAGCGATGCCCAGGTGATCGGTGTGGCGGTCCGGGTGGCGCAGATCCTGGCCGGCGCGTGGAAGTTCGCGCATCAGCCGTTCGCACAGCACATATCGCAGCTCTTCGATTCCCCACTCTTCGATGAGGTGGGCGAGGCGGCATTTGGAGCGGGCTTCGCGCGGGCCATGATCGCGGAAGATGCGGATCAGTTCGGCGGCCACCTCCGCCGCCGCGCGCGGTTCTGCAAAAACGTCCAGCGGCTGGGCGATGGTAAAGCCGCCGGAGCCCATCTTGCCCCCGGCCAGAATGTTGAAGCCCAGACAGTCGCCGCGGCGCGCCGGGACCAGCGCGACATCCTGGGATTCGTCGTGCGTGCAGTTGGCCGGGCAGCCGGTGACCGTGAGATTGAACTTGCGGGGCAGATTGGCGAATTCGGGATTGCCGTTAGCGCCCACCAGTATCCGATTCAGCTCGAAGACCACGCCCGAGGCGTCCAGCAATTCATCCGGCGCCAGGCCGGCCAGCGCGCAGCCGTTGATATTGCGTACATTGTCCATGCCGGTTTGCAGGCTGGTGAGATCCACGCCGCGAAGTTTCTCCCAGATTTCGGGAACCGTGCCGAGCGCGAAGCCGCGCAGCTCGATCTGCTGGCGCGTGGTGATGTCGAGCAGGCCGTTGCCGACACGCCGGGAGAGTTCGGCGATCGCGCGCAGTTGTGCGCTGGACGCGAAGCCGTTGGGCATGCGGATGCGCATCATGAACTGTCCGGGGGTCGGTTTGCGGAAGAACACGCCCACCCACTTGAGCAGGTCTTTTTCCGCGGGCGAGAGCGCCTCGCCGCCCTTGGCGATCATCTCCGGCAGGTCGTCCCGCACGCGCAACGGGTTCCACCATTTGGAGGATTTCAGGCTCTCCACGGAATTTCGGCGTTTCGGCATTTGCGGATCTGGAGACTTGCGACGGGGAAGGAATGGGCAGCGTCGGGGCTGCGGATGAGCAAACGGGGCTGCGGGACTTACCGAATATTATCGCCAACGGCGGGCCGGCTTTCGAAAAACTTCTTTGCATGGGACGCATCAGGAATTTTTATGCGTACGGAATCTCACGGCCCCTGCGTGTGGACCGCGAAGCGCGGTACGCTGCAAAGGATGACGCACGACGAGATTGTGCTGGCCGGGCAGGAGCATCTGTTTCCGGCAGTCTTTCACTATTACCGCCAGCCGCTGGTCGTGGCGCGGGCCAAGGACCAGTTCGTCTACGACACCGAGGGGCGCGCCTATCTCGACTTTTTCGGCGGCATTCTCACCGTCAGCGTGGGACACTGCAACGAGCGGGTGAATGCCGCCGTGCACCGCCAGGTAGATACCCTACAGCACGTCTCGACCGTGTTCGCGACCGAGCCCCAGGCGGCGCTGGCGCGCAAGATCGCTTCCCTGACGCCGGGCGGCGCGCTCAACAAGTCGTTCTTCACCAACAGCGGCACGGAAGCCAACGAGACGGCTATCCTGGCGGCGCGCTGCTATACCGGCAGCACCGAAATCATCGCCTTGCGGCACTCCTACCACGGCCGGTCCGCGATGGCCATGGCGTTGACCGGCCAGGCCGTGTGGCGCGTGGGCGGGGCGGTGCAGCCGGGCGTGGCCTACGCGCACAACGCGTACTGCTACCGCTGCCCGTTCGGCCTGACCTATCCGGCGTGCGACGTACGCTGCGCGCGGGATGTGGAAGACGTGATCCGCACCACGACCTCCGGCCGCGTAGCGGGCTTCATCGCCGAGCCGATCCAGGGCGTCGGCGGATTCATCACGCCACCCAGGGAATACTTCGCAATCGTCGCGGGGATTGTGCGGCAGGCGGGCGGCATCTTCATCAGTGACGAAGTGCAGACCGCCTGGGGCCGCACCGGCGGAAAATGGTTCGGCATCGAGCATTGGGGCGTCACGCCGGATATCATCACCAGCGCCAAAGGGCTGGGCAACGGGTTCCCCATCGGCCTGACCGTGGCGAAACCCGAAGTGGCGGCCGGAGTGCGCGGGCTGACCATCTCGACATTCGGCGGCAATCCGGTGGCCACCACGGCGGCGAAGGCCGTCCTGGATTTGATCGAAGAGGAAAACCTGCTGGCGAATGCCGCGGAAACCGGCGCCTATCTGCGCGCCAGGCTGGAAGAATTGCGCGCGAAGCATGCGATCGTCGGCGACGTGCGCGGCATGGGCCTGATGCAGGCGCTGGAGCTGGTGGAAGACCGCGCGAGCCGGAAACCCGCTGCCCGCGCGACGGCGGAGCTGATGGAGGCCGCCCGGCGTCACGGCCTGCTGGTTGGCAAGGGCGGCACCTACGGCAACTGCATTCGCATTTCGCCTCCGCTGAACGTTACCAGAACGGATGTGGATGAGTTCGCGCGCCGCTTGGATCTCTCGCTGGGGGAGTGTGTCGATGGGTCAGGAAGTTAGCTGCAAAGTGCAGTTCAATGGGCAGACTGCGGCAGGCAAAGCGCTGCTCGAAACCGATGACTTGATTTTTCGCGGCGCGATCCGGCTGTCGATTCCACTCAAAGAGATTCAGTCCCTGGATGCCACGGATGGCGTGCTGCGCGTGAACTGGCCGGGCGGCGCGGCCGCGTTCGCGCTGGGCGCCCAGGCGGAGAAGTGGGCGCACAAGATCCGCCATCCGCGGACCCTGGCCGATAAGTTGGACGTCAAGCCGGGTTTGCGCGTGTCGTTGGTGGGTGTAGCGGATGCGGACTTTCGCGCCCAGGTCGCGGCGCGCACGGGCGACATCACGGAGGGTAAGGCCGCCAAGGAATCGGATCTGATCTTATTCGGCGCGGAGGCCGTGAAGGACCTGGCGCGGGTGGCCCGGCTCGCCGCGGCCATCAAGCGGCAGGGCGCCATCTGGATTGTCTATCCCAAGGGATTGCAGACAATCACGGAACACGACGTGAGAGGCGCCGGCTTGGCGGCCGGGTTGGTGGACGTAAAGGTGGCCCGGTTCTCGCCGACGCATACGGCGCTGAAGTTTGTCATACCGGTGGGAAAGCGCTGATGAGTTTGCCGGTGGCCTGCCGCTTCTTCGCCATCGCGATGGGAACGCTGCTCCTGGCGCTGCCGGCGCGGCCGTTGGATCTGACTCTCTCCCGTGTTTTCGCTCCCGCCGATCTCTCCGCGCGCGAAGCCAAGGCTGTCGCCATGCTGCGCGACGAGGTCGAGAAACGCTCCGGGATCCGCTGGGACACGGGGCCGGCGACTGTCACCATCGAGCGCGGGTCGGGCCCGGCCGAAGGCTATCGCATCCGGAGCGATGCCCATGGCGTCACGGTCTCCGGCAACGACGCGCGCGGCATCCTGTTCGGCATCGGGCGGCTGTTGCGCGAATTGCGCATCACCCGCGGCTCCATCCAGCTTCCCGACGGCTTTGCCGAAACCAGCGCGCCGCACTACCGGCTGCGCGGGCACCAACTGGGATACCGGCCGAAATCGAACACCTACGACGCCTGGTCCGTGTCGGTGTTCGAACAGTACATCCGCGACCTCGCTGTTTTCGGGAGCAACGCCGTCGAGCTGATTCCGCCGCGCTCCGACGACGCAGCCGACAGCCCGCACTTCCCCCTGCCGCCCATGCGCATGATGATCGAGCTGTCGCGCCTGCTGGATGCTTACGGCCTGGACGTGTGGATCTGGTATCCGGCCATGGATCATGACTACTCCGATCCGGCGACCGTGGCGTCCGCCCTGCGGGAGTGGGGCGACGTGTTCCGGCAGTTGCCGCGCGTAGATGCCGTCTTCGTGCCCGGCGGCGATCCCGGCCACACGCGTCCGAAGTATCTGATGGCCCTGCTGGCCCGGGAAACCGAGGTTCTGCATCGCTACCATCCCGGCGCGCAGATGTGGGTGTCGCCGCAGAGTTTCAATCAGGAATGGCTGGACGAGTTTCTCGCCATCCTGCGTGACCAGCAGCCGGCCTGGCTCGCGGGAGTGGTCTACGGGCCGCAGATGCGCATCTCGCTGCCCGAATTTCGCGCCGCCGTGCCGGCCCGCTATCCGATCCGCCACTATCCGGATATCACCCACGATCTGCAATGCCAGTTTCCGGTGCCCGCGTGGGACGCCGCCTACGCGCTCACCGAAGGCCGCGAAAGCATCAATCCGCGGCCGCTCGAAGAGGCCCGTATTTTCCGCCTGTTTCAGCCGCAGACCATCGGCTTCATCAGTTACTCCGAGGGATCCAACGACGATGTGAACAAGTTCGTCTGGAGCGCGCTGGGCTGGAATCCGGATCAGGATGTAGCCGAAATCCTCCGCCAGTACAGCCGCTATTTCATCGGCGAGCAGTTCGCCGACACATTCGCCCAAGGCTTGCTCGGGCTGGAGCGTAACTGGCATGGTCCACTGGCGGCGAACTCCGGCGTGGATGCCACCCTGGCGCAGTTTCAGGCCATGGAGCGCGCCGCGCCGCCCCACGTCCTCCGGAACTGGCGCTTTCAACAGGCGCTCTATCGCGCCTACTACGATGCCTACACGCGCCGCCGGCTGCTCAATGAGACCGCGCTCGAAGACCAGGCCCTGCGTCAACTGCGGGAGACGCGAGACACAACCGCGGCGGCAGCCATTCTGGATCGCGCCCAAAGCCACCCGGTAGCCCCGGAGTGGCGCGCGCGCATTTTCGAGCTGGCCGAGGCCCTGTTTCAGTCGATCGGCATGCAATTGAGCGTGCCGCGATATAAGGCGATTGGGGTGGATCGCGGCGCCAACCTGGATACCCTCGACGTGCCGCTCAACAACCGTCTGTGGCTGGAGAAGCAATTCGCCGGTGGCGGCTCCATCGATCGCATCCTCAACTGGACCGATCCCGGCCCCGGCGGTTTCTACGACGATCTCGGCGATCTCACCCGCCAGCCGCACCTGCTGCGGGGTACGGTCAGCCTGGAATATCACCCGCTTTGGCCGAAATCGTGGTGGACCTATGCCGAATCGTTTTACGATGAACCTTTGCGGATGCGGTACACGGGGCTCGATCCGGCGGCGCAATATCGTGTTCGGGTGGTCTATGCCGGCGACAGTCCGGGACGCAAGATCCGGCTGGTGGCGGGTGACGGCATCGAGGTTCATCCGCTGATGCGCAAGCCGCAGCCGGTGGCGCCGGTCGAGCTCGACATTCCGCGCGCGGCGACGGCAAATGGCGCGCTGGATCTGGCGTGGTATCGGGAGGCCGGCTTGGGCGGCAACGGCCGCGGTTGCGAGGTAGCCGAAGTTTGGTTAATCAAAAAATGAGCACATCCTGGGAAAATCCGGTAAGAGCGCGATTGCGCGCGGGCCAGCCGGTTACGGCGGCGACGATCACGGTAGGCAATCCCGATGTGGCCGCGCATGCCGCCACTTTGGGCTTCGACTTTCTCTGGGTGGAGATGGAGCACTCGCCCATCACCCTGGAAACGCTGCGCAACATGGTCCTGGCCACGCGGGGGCTGCCGGCCATGACCTTCGCGCGCGTTCCCGTGAACGAGATCTGGATGGCCAAGCGCGTCCTGGATGCCGGGGTGAGCGGGGTGATGTTCCCGTTCACCAGTACACCGGAGCTGGCGGCGCAGGCCGCGGCCGCCTGCCGCTATCCGCCGGGTGGACGGCGCGGATCGGGTCCCGTGCTGGCGCGCACCACCTGGCCCGGAGGCGAAGCGCAGTATCACGATTCCGCCGACGCCAATGTGATGGTGATCATCATCATCGAAGAAGCGCGCGCCGTGGAGCGCATTGACGAAATCGCCGCCACGCCCGGGGTGGACGTGCTGTTCATCGGCACCAGCGACCTGTCGTTTTCGCTCGGCCTGCGCGGCAGGCAGGACGAGCCCAGGCTGGAAGCCGCCATCGATCGCATTGTGGAAGCCGGAAAGCGCCACGGCAAGTTCCTGGGCCGGCCGGCCGCGACGCCGGAGATCGCGCTGCAGTACAGGGAGCGCGGGTTTCTGTTGTTTCAAGGTCCGACGGATATGGGTCTGATGGCCGCCGGCGGCCGGCGCTACCTGGAGGCGTTGGGCAAGGCTGCCGGCCTGGAACCGGTGCGCGCTTTGTATTGAGATGAAACTCGTCTCGCTGGCGCTGGTGCTGCCGGTCGCCGCAAGTCGTCTCCAGATCCGAACCGCAGTACAGCGAAGAGACCCGCCGGGCCGGCGTGAACAGCGTCGTCAAATTGGCCCTGGTGGTGAACGAGCGGGGCGCACCGGAGGACATTCGGGTAATTCGCCCCGCCGGTTTCGGCCTCGACGAAAGCGCCGTCCACTTCGCGGTGAACGGGACCGCGTACACTTTCAATTTCATCGGCGCGCAGCCGGGCCGCTGGCGCGTCTGGCCTCTGAATGGTAACGGCAAGCGCGGCAATCCCAGCGAGTGGCGCACGTTCCGCTACCTGCAATAGGGCTTCCTGCGGCTCCAATCCGGACCTTTGAACCGGCGCCGCACGACCGCCACGTACAGTACCCCCAGGGCCGCCAACAGGCCCGCCAGCGTCTTGCCCGCCAGCTCATTCGGCGGCATTACCAGCACCACGCAAATGAACGCCGCGAACAGGATCGCCACCACGTTGAGCGGCCCGCCGAAACGGCCCAGGCTCCAGACCGCCTGCCGCGGCCAGTCCGAGCCCGCCCGCCGCGCGCGCCACGCCAGCGCGATCGGAATGGTATAAGCCAGATACAACGCCACGGTACTCAGCGAGCTGACCACCGGCACCGCTTTCGTCCACAGCATCGCCGCCATGGACGCCATCACGATCAGCCAGATGGAGGGCGCCGGCGTGCCGTGCCGCGGGCTCACCCGGCGCACCTGTGCCGCCAACGGCGTGCCGTGATCGCGCGCCAGGGAATACAGCGCGCGCGACGCCGAGGTGATGCATGCCAGCCCGCAAAACCACATGGCCATGGAAGCCAGCGCCGCCATGGCATTGCCGGCCTTCGCGCCCAGCGCCTGCTGCAGGATGGCGATCACCGCCGGAACCTGGTTGCCTTGCGCGTCCCTGGCCGCCAGCACGCCCGGAATGCTGCGAATCGCCAGCGTGAGCGCCATCAGCAGGAAGTATCCCGCTACGCCGGAGACGCCCACGGCCAGGACGATGCCCCACGGCGCCCGCCGGCGCGGATCGTGGGTCTCTTCCGCCATGTGCGCGGAGGCGTCGAAACCGGTATAAGTCCATTGCGCCTGCAGCAGCCCCAGGATGAATGCCCACCAGTAGATCGCGCGGCCGTTGCTGTTCACGGCGTGAAACAGAAACGGGACCGGCTGTTTGGGCGCCAGAAAGAACAGCGCCAACACCACCAGCGCGACTCCGGCGATGTGCACCGTCACGCTGAAGTCATTCAGAATGGCTACCAGGCGGATGCCGTAGTGGTTCAGGATGCCCTGGTTCAGCAGGATGAACGCGAACATGCAATAGAGATTGAAAGGCGTGGACGGCAGGCTCAGGAACGGCAGGATGAACTGCGCGCAACTGTAATTGATGCCTGCTTGCGCCGCGATCAGTCCCAGAATATTCAGCCACGCCACCAGCCAGCCCCAGCCTTTGCCGCCCAGGTCGGCGGCCCAATGATAAGTTGCGCCGGCGGTGGGATAAGCCGAGCATAACTCGGCCATGCTGGCGGCCACCGCCAGGGTGAAGATGGTGGCCACCGGCCAGCCCAGGGTCATCTCCAGCGGCCCGCCCATTTCCAGCCCGTAGCCGAACAGGGTCACGGCGCCGGTAAGAATCGAAATGATGGAAAACGAGATGGCAAAGTTCGAAAACCCGCCCATGCCGCGGAACAGTTCCTGGGCGTATCCGAAGCGGCCCAGATCCGCGCGGTCCTGATCGGGAAAGGCCATTCGCGCGCTAAAGCTGTACGTCTTGCTTCAGTTGTTTGCTGATGGCCTGTTCCAGCAGTTCCTTCAAGGTTTGATGTGACTCGGTGTGGACGAAGGCATTCTCCACGATGTCCCAATCGAGCTTAAAGTGGCGCGGACCGGCGGCTACCTTGATTTGCCCCGATTCGGCCGCGACCGTGAACTTACCCGGCGGATGATGGAAGTTGATGGTGATGGTTCCGCCGTGCAGGCTCGAATCAAAACCGTAATCGTCGCCCGCCAGAACCAAGTCGCGCTGCAAAGCAGTCAGGGCTTCGTCGGTGTGCTTCTTGAACTCGTGATCTTCGCTCATGCGGCTGTACGGTAGCATTGTAATATGGCACACCCATGAGCGCAGCCGCAAGTGTCTGTAGGCGTGTTAACTTGCGATTTCATGCCAAAGATCGAAACGGTTCTCATCAGTGTCACTGACAAAGCCGGCCTGGCGGAGTTTGCGCGCGCGTTGCACGCCCTGGGTGCGGGCCTGATTTCTACCGGTGGAACCGCCCGTCTGCTGCGCGAAGCCGGCGTGCCCGTGCGCGACGTCGCCGAAGTGACCGGCTTCCCCGAAATGCTGGACGGGCGCGTCAAGACCATGCATCCCAACATCACCGGCGGTATTCTGGCGATGCGCGGCAAGCCCGCGCACATGCAGGCGCTCGCGGCGCACGGCATTAAGCCCATCGACATGGTGGTGGTCAATCTCTACGCCTTCGCAGATGTGGCCTCGCGCGCCGACGCCAGCCTGGCCGAGTTGATCGAAAACATCGACATAGGCGGACCTACTATGATCCGCTCCGCGGCCAAGAATTACCAGGATGTCGCGGTGGTGGTTTCACCGGCAGACTATGCCACAATAATTGCCGAGATGAAAGCCGCCGGCGGCGCGCTGTCGCCGGAGACGCACTGGCGGCTGGCGCAGAAAGCCTTCCGCACCACGGCGGACTACGATCGCGCTATCAGCGCCCGCCTGGCGCAGGTCGACGCCGTGGCGCCTCTGCCCGCCGTCCTGGATGTGCGCGCGGATAAGATCATGGATCTGCGCTACGGCGAAAATCCGCACCAGTCCGCGGCGCTCTATGGACGGCGCGGCGCGGGCATCGCGGGCGCCGCGCAGCTTCAGGGAAAGGAACTCTCCTACAATAACCTGGTCGACCTGGACGCCGCCTGGCAACTGGTGAACGAATTCGATGCGCCGGCCACCGCCATTATCAAACACACCAATCCCTGCGGCTGCGCCGAAAGCACGGCTCTTGCCGAAAGCTATCGCCTGGCGTTCGCTTGCGATCCTGTGTCAGCATACGGCGGTGTGGTCGCATTCAATCGAACCGTCGATGAAGAGAGCGCCCGCGAATGCGCCAGGACGTTTCTCGAAGCTATCGCCGCCCCGGAATTTACGCCACAGGCGCTGAGTGTGCTGGGCGGTAAGAAGAATCTGCGGCTGATGCAGGTGGTGCATGGGATGGACCGCCTGGTGGTGAAATCCATCTCCGGCGGTTACCTGGCGCAGACCGCCGACATCGTCCGCCTGGATCGGGCGGCGGCCCAGGTGAAGACGCAGCGCGCGCCCAGCGACGAGGAGTGGGCGGCGCTGGAATTTGCCTGGAAAGTCGCCAAGCACGTCAAATCCAACGCCATCGTGTTTGCGCGCGCCGGGCAGACGGTGGGCGTCGGCGCCGGGCAGATGAGCCGCGTCGATTCGGTCAAGCTGGCCGCCATGAAAGCCGCGCTGCCCCTAGCCGGCACGGTGGTCGGCTCTGACGCTTTCTTCCCGTTCCCGGATGGCGTGGAAGAAGCCGCGCGCCACGGGGCGACCGCCTTGATCCAACCCGGCGGATCAGTCCGCGACGCCGAAGTGATCGCCGCGGCCGACCGCCTGGGACTGGCCATGGTCTTCACCGGCGTCCGGCACTTCCGCCACTAACGGATCGTTTCCACGATGGCGTCCGCGCGCGTCATCACCTCCGCGCACAACTCGATACCGAGCCCCGGCCCCGGCGGCAGTCCGAAGTGCCCGTTCACGGGTTCGGGCGCCTGAGTGACAATGCCGCGATACTCATCCAGGTAGTGACGCCGCACGCTCTCCAGGATGTATAGGTTGGTCAGGTTGGCGGATAAGTGCAGGGACGCCGCATGTAACACCGGACCGCCGCAGTTATGCGGCGCGATCGGGAGATAGTAAGTCTCCGCCATAGTGGCGATCTTCTTAGCTTCCGAGATGCCGCCGCACCAGCAGATGTCCGGCATGACGATGCGCGCGGCGCGATTCTCGATCAATTCGCGAAAGCCCCAGCGGGTCATCAACCGCTCACTGAGGCATAAGGGCAGCCGGGTGGCGGCGGCTAACTCGTGGTACGCCGCCAGGTTGTCTTGCGGCAGCATCTCCTCCAGCCACATCGGCGCGTACGGCTCCATGGCCTGGGCGATGCGTATGGCGCAGGGCAGATCCCAATAGGCGTGAAACTCCATGGCGACTTCCATGGAATCGCCGAATTCTTCACGAATCAGCCGCAGCGGCTCGCTGCCGCGCCGCATCTGATCGGGCGTGATGGAGTGGCCGCCGGTCTCCTGGGCAATCGGATCGAACGGCCAGATTTTCATGGCGTGGATTCCGGACTTGGCCAGTTCACCCGCTAAGCGAACGGGCTCGGTCAGAAAGTCGAGATGGTCGTAGCAGGTGTTGTAAGTCCGGATGGCAGCGCGCGAAGCCCCGCCGAGCAACTGGTAAATCGGCTGATTCGCCGCCTTGCCCGCCAGGTCCCAGAGCGCGACGTCCAGCGCGCTGATGGCCCGCATCTCCGCGCCCGCCCAGCCGCTATATGCCACCGCATGGAACATGTCGGCCCACAAGCGGTCGATCTGGGAGGGATCGCGTCCCAGCAGAACAGGCGCCAGCCGCCGCACCACCTCCTTCTCGGCTTCCGGGTGCGGATAAGTCTCTCCCAGCCCGACCAGGCCACTATCGGTGTGGACGCGAACCCATAGCCACTGTATGGGTCCCCAATGCACCGTAATGCCGCGCCGCAGGTGGATCGTTTCAATCGCCGTGATGCGCATACAATAGAAGGTATCAGCTTGTTATCGGTTATTGCCGTTGTGGCGGTGCTGGCGCTGCTTATCCTGTGGGCCGCCGTGGCCAACCGCCGCTGACTCCATGCATCTCGATCTCGCAACCGCACTCATCAACGTGGCCCTGTTGTGGCTGCTCACCACCCCTCATGAATTCGCGCACGCCTGGGTGGCCACCCGCCTGGGCGACGATACGCCGCGTCTGCAAGGCCGCGTCACCTTGAATCCCATGGCGCACGTAGACTGGCTCGGCACCACCATCCTGCCTTTGGTGACGTCGCTTTTCGGCGGCGGATTCATCGGTTGGGGGAAGCCGGTCTTCAGCAATCCAGCCAAGCTGCGCGGGGGCCTGAACGGCTTGGCGCTGGTGGCCTTGGCCGGTCCGGCGAGCAACGTCGTCTTTGCCGTGATCCTGGCTATCGTGGCGCGCATGACCGTCAACTTCGCGCCTTTCCTGGCGCGATTCGCCGCGCACGGCGTCAACCTGAGCCTGTACCTGGCCATCTTCAACATGCTTCCGGTGCCGCCGCTGGACGGCTCCAAGCTGCTGTTGGCCGCGCGTGTGCCGGCGGTCATATACAATGAACTGGCGCGCGCCGGGTTCCTGTTGCTGATCGTGGTGGTCTCCTTCTCCGATCTGGGGCGCTGGATGGCGCAGTGGAGCTATGCCGGCACCGAGCAGATCTTCGGGCTTTTGCGGTGATGCTAATGAACCCCTTTTCCCTCTCCGGCAAGACCGCCCTGGTGGCGGGCGCCAGCCGCGGTATCGGACTCGCGATCGCGCAGCAGCTTGCCCGGGCCGGCGCGCGCACGACCTTGGCCGCCCGCTCAATCGACAAACTGGCGCTGCACGCGAAAGAGCTGACGGCCGAAGGCTGCCACGCCGCCACGCTGCGCCTGGACCTGGCCGATCCCGCGTCCATCCGGGAAGCGGCCGCCGGCATCGAGACGCCCGACATCCTGGTCAACGTGGCGGGCACCAATATCCGCAAAGGCTTCTCCCAATACACCCAGGCCGAATACGAGCACATCATGCGCACCAATCTGCACGGCATCGTGGAGCTGACGCAGCAGATCGGCGCGCGCATGATCGCCCGCGGCGCGGGAGGCAAAGTCATTATGATCGGCAGCCTGATGTCGCTGCTGGGCCTGCCCTATCTCTCCGTGTATGCGATGACCAAAGGCGCTCTCGGCCAGCTCACCAGAGTGCTGGCCGCGGAGTGGGGACGTCATAACATCCAGGTGAATTGCATTGCGCCGGGCTTCATCATCACCGATCTCAACCGCCGCATGTGGGAGCCGGAGCGCATGCGCGAGTGGCTGAAAGGCGCGCAGGCCAATCCAAATCCGGGCACCCCGGACGACGTGGCGCCGCTGGCCGTATTTCTGGCCAGCCCCGGCGCTGATTACATCACCGGCCAGATCATTGCCGTCGATGGCGGGTACAGCACCACCTCTGTATGGCCTTTCGAACCGGAGAAGTGAACGTGCGCCGCCTGGGGGCCGCCGTGTTGCTCGCCGTGGCGTTGTACGCCCAGCAGAGCCCCCGCGTCATCGAGTTCGTTTGCCCCATGGATCGGGACGTACGGTCCAGCGCCCCCGGCAAGTGCCCGCGCTGCGGTATGACCCTGGTAGCGAACCTGCCGGAGCCGATCGAGTATCCCGTGGACTTGCAGGTGAATCCTCCGCAGATCCCCAGCGGCGCACCGGTTACCTTGGAATTCCGCATCGCCGATCCGCAAACCGGCGCGCCCGTGAAACAATTCCAGATCGTGCACGAGAAGCTGTTTCACCTATTCATCGTCAGCCAGGACCTCGGCTACTTTGCGCACGTGCATCCGGTCTTCGGCGCGGATGCCGTGTTTCGGTTAGACACGTCGCTGCCGAAGCCAGGCACGTATCGCCTGCTGGCCGATTTCTATCCGACCGGCGGCACGCCGCAGCTCGCGCCCAAAACCATCACCACCGCCGGATACACCACGCCGCTCGAAGCGGCGATTCCGAAGCTCGGCCCCGATCTCACCCCGAAGCACGCCGAAAACCTGACCGCCGAATTGAAGCTCGATCCCGCGCAGCCCATCGCCGGCAAGAAGACCATGCTCTTCGTGCATCTGACACCGGCGGATGGCCTGGAGCCATACATTGGCGCCTGGGCGCACCTGCTGGCAGTCAGTAACGACTTAGTAGATACGATCCACGATCACCCGTTCATCGCCAACGGCGGCCCGGAGATGCAGTTCAATATCTTCTTTCCGCGCGAGGCGAGCTACAAGGTCTGGATCCAGTTTCAGCGAAAGGGAGTCGTCAACACGGTCGCCTTTGTGATTCCGGTGACGGCTCTGCGTTAGCTCCAACGCTGTTCACTTGCGATGAGCGCGGATATAGAGCCTTTCCCGGCACCCGCGGGGCCAGTGTTCGAGTTGGCGATAGTTCAATATGGATTCGTATCCCGCTGTGCCTCCGCGAGACTCGTGATAGTAAACGCGGCTGATAAGCCCGGACTGTCCCGACCCGCAATTCACTCGGGACCTACCCCTGTGCGGCGACGGAGGCAACTCTACCAGGAGGCCCAAGGGGAGATGCCTCTATTTCGTGGCGCCCGTCGCCAGTAGTACACCGCCCCAAACTCGCCGGCGACATATGGTGTCTTGCTGTTGTACACGGTGAGGGGATCAAAAAACTTCTGGAAGAACGTATTGTGAGCGGCGTGCAAAAAGACGCAGGGCCAAATACTCCCAGACTTCAGACGCATCCAGGTCCAGAGGAAGTTGATTGTGGTGACCGTGACCGTGAACAGCGGTAGGTAGTACCAAACTGGATTCACGCTGTGATACGAACGGAGCAGGAGAATGGGGTAGTGCCAGAGGGCCCAAATGATTCCCGCAATGAGGGAAGCGGCAACGAAGCCGTGGCGCTTCGCGAGTTCGGGCACAAGGAATCCTCGCCAGCCGATTTCTTCGCCTAAGTCAGTGGCGAAGTTCTTGATGACTGCAATGGTGGCCGTGAAGAAGAAATACACCGCGATGTTTGCCCCCTGCGGAAGCGGGCCGAACGCAAAGTCCTCGGCGACAGAATCCACGAACGCTGTTGACGGCTTTGTCATCTCGGACCTGGCCCGGGCCATTCGGTCATCGACTGCGTCGCTGAGTTTCTGTTTGCATCCTAAATAGCACGCGGTGGTAGTTTAGACGCTCGAAACTCTCTACACCGTTTTGGTGCATAATGGTGTTATGAAAGTGGCTCAGAAGGCGGTTCGCCAGAGCGTCAGCCTGCCGCCCAGGGTGGCGAAGCAGGTGGGTAGCATGGCCAAGAGCCGGAAGCTGAGCAAAAATCGCATGTTGTTGGAGCTGATCGAGAACGGAATCGACGCAGAGAAGCGAAAGCAGCAGCAGTTCTTTGCTCTCGCTGAGCGTTTCCGCAACGAGCAGGATCCGGAAGCGGCTAACCGCTTGGGCGATGAACTCGGCAGAATGGTTTTCGGCGGCTAATGCCGCAGCTCGAACGCTGGGACAGCCTGCCCGAAGGGGTAAGGCAACATCTGATCGAGCGAATGCGTGATCGCGCGATCAGCATCTCGGATCTCAATCAACTTCGCCTGTGGGTCGAGACGCGCCCTGAAGTGCCCGGCGGTGACTGGTACAAGGATTTCGGCTCTTTCAAGATCTGCGGCAGCGGGTCCTATCCCAAAACGTTCCTGGTCCGAGGTCAAGCTGCAAAGGGTGAAGCCCTCTGATCAGGGCGCTTCAGCGGATTTCCCCCTGTCGTCGCCTAGCGTTTAGGAACGATTCGGAACAGTCGGACCCACTTGACCCACAACGCGCGACCCGCCGATGGGCCAGCCAACGGTGGAGCGGGTTCGGCTTTTGTGGCACCCTCGCCCATGGAGCCGGCAATTCGAATCTCAGCGCCGGATCCGTACTACGTTCGAATACGCGGACGCGCCATGCGCATTCGCCGCACGCACGCGGTAACACACCAGGCCCGCCGGCGCGCCGCGATCCGTATACTCCGCCTGGGCCGCGACCTGCGTCGCCACCCGCGTCCAGCGTCCGCTATCCCCGTCGCGGCGCTCCACGATGGCTTGCGCCGGATCGCCGCCGTGCATTTGCCACGAGAGGCGTACCTCATCTCCGGCCGCGGTTGCGTGCAGCGAGCTGGGGGCCTCCGGAAGCACCGGCCAGTCGAAGTAGCTCTCATCCGCGATCGCCATGACACTATCGCGCACGGGCACATCGGCCAGGCCCGGCAGCGGCTCGATCGTGCCCGAGACCACGTCGATCAGCGCGGGATGGCGGATACCCGCGTTGGCGATAGTGAGATCGGCATGCAACGGCGCGAACTTGTTCCCCGGTTCGCTGTGCACCCCCAGCCAGTAAGCCACGATCGCCTTGCCCGACTTGCTGCGAAAGCCGTATGCCAGGAAGGTCTTCGGCGCGGCCGGCCACGACACCTTGATCTCCGGATCGAGGCGCGTATCCGCAAACAAGGCATTGGTGTTCTGGAGCGCGTAATAGACCGGTCGCGGCGTGAAATCGTCAGCCAGATAGCGCAGGCCGTGAATCATGCCGAAGTCGTCGTACTCATTGCCGTCGGTCCCGGCAGTCAGCAGCCACACAAAGGTACGCACGCCGCGCGCCCAATTGTAGACCAGGCCGCGCGGAACGTATTTCGCCTGCACCGACTCGTCAGAACCCGTCCACGACGGAATCGAGTTGAACTCATCGTCCCAGAAAGGAATATCTTTCCGAATCCCCGGATAGCCACGCACCAGCGCGCGCAGCTTGGCGGGCGACTCTTTCCCATACGCGCCGGAGTCCATCGCCTCCGGATTCAGGTTCCGGCCGTAACCGGGGTACGTGTGATAGGCGAATACGTCGATGCCGGACGCGCATTGGCAGGCATCCAGTGCCCGGCGCGCGAAATCGCGCGTGGGATCGGCCTGCCCGCCGTAAATCACCTTGGCTTCCGGATCGGCGCCGTGTACCGCGGGGATGAATGCTTTGAGCAACCGTCCGTAGTCTTCCGGATTCGGCTGCGGATTCCAATAGTCGATGTCCTGCTCGTTCCACAGCGCGTAATACCGGATGCGTCCCCGGAAATGCCCGACCATGAACTGCACGTAACGGACGAACGCCGCAACCTGCTCCGGCGTCTTGGGCGGCCAGTACGCGGAGTAGAGGCTGCGGTCGGGATTGTGAAAGCCACCCGGTTCCGCCACGATCGCATCCGGCAACCTGCCTGCCGGCGAGGTGTACATGGGATTGCCGTACAGCAGTTGCACCTGCACCTTGACCCCGTTATCCACCAGCGAATCGACATAGTCGTCGAGACCCTCGGGAATCGCCAGCACGCCGCGCTTCTGCTCGATCCAGTCCCAACTCGTGTAGTCCGAGGTGTTTTCGTATTGGCCGATGCGTATCCAGCTCACACCCGCGTCAAACATGCGGGTCCACCAGTGGCGGTCCCAGGGCAGGTACGGATCGCGCGGCAGATCGGAGTTGATACCGAAGCCGTCCTGAATCTGGGACGAGCGCTTGGGCGGCACGTGCTTTTGCGCGCAGAGCGGCAGGCACGCCAACAGCGGAATCAAGAGGGCACGCATAGACATATCGTTATACACCCCAGCGCCCGCGAACGGTATGCGCTATTCGCCGGGAAGATCCCGCTCGCCGCGCATCTCGTCGATGAGCTGCGCGATCAGCGCCGCCTGCCCGGCTTCGAACGGGGAGGACGATTGCGCCGGCCGGTGCGCCTCCAGCCACGTTTCGAGCAGCTCGATCACCGGTTTGGCGACGGCCTCCTCGGCGCCCGGCTCGAACCGCAGCGGGATCTCCGACCGTTGAATGGCGGCGTGCAACAAATCCGTGAATTTCATTTCGCGCCTGCTTTCCATCCCGTCGCGGCATGGTGGTTCAGCGGACCGGCGCCGTGGCCTAATCCGGGGTTCGATCGTATGGCCTGCGTGACGAAGTTCTTGGCGCGCGCCACGGCGGCCTGCAACTCGCTGCCGCGCGCCAGTTCCGCGGTGATGCTGGCGGAGAAAGTGCAGCCGGTTCCGTGCGTGTGGCGCGTATCGAAGTGCGGCGCGGTGAATTCGCGCCAGTCCTGCCCGTCGTACAGCACGTCCACCGCGCTATCCTGCAGGTGGCCGCCCTTCACGATAGCCGCCTTCGCGCCCATCTCACACAGGCGCTTGGCCGCCGTACGCATGTCGTCCACCGTCCGCACCGGCGTTCCGGTCAGTTCCTCGGCCTCGGCCAGGTTTGGGCAGATCAGCGTCGCGCGGGGAAGCAGGCACTCGCGCATGGCCTTGACGGCCTCCGGTGAGATCAAGGCTTGACCGTGTTTGCTTACCATCACCGGATCCACCACCAGCGGGAACCGGAAGCCGGCGGCGGCTGAAGCAATCGCTTCCACGATCTCGCGGTTGCCCAGCGCGCCGGTTTTGGCCGCCTGCGGCGGGATGTCCTCCAATACGGCACGCAACTGCGCCAGCACCAGCTCGGCGGGGATGCAATCCACGCGGTCCACTTTCACCGTATTCTGCACGGTCAGAAGCGTGATGACGGCTTCGCCGTAAACGCCGAACTGGTGAAAGGTCTTGAGATCGGCCTGCACGCCAGCGCCGCCTATCGGGTCCGATCCAGCGATGGTGAGGGCCACTGAAGGCATGCAGCCATTAGTCTAGCAGCGTTCGGGCGCCTGTGCCGCGTCAGCGTCTGTCGCGTCAGCGTCTTGGCGATCGGGTTTCTTAGCGCTACTCTCAAGTATCGAAGGTCAAAAATGACGAAACTCTGCCTGCTGCTTCTATCCGGAGCTCTCCTGCTCGGGGCGCAATCGTATCAGCCTGCCTGGGACTCCGTGGATCGCCGCCCGGTGCCGTCCTGGTTCGGCGAAGCCAAATTCGGCATCTTCATTCATTGGGGCGTCTATTCGGTGCCCTCCTACGCGCCGGTTTTGCCGGGTAAATTGGCTTACGCCGAGTGGTATTGGCATGCCATCACGGAAGGGCGGAAGCCGGGCGCCGGCGCGGTGGATGCCGGCTCCTGGGCGTTTCATCAGCGGGTGTACGGCAAGGATTTTCCCTATCAGAACTTCGCGCCCATGTTCCGCGCCGAGCTGTTCGATCCGGGACACTGGGCGGACGTCTTTCAACACTCCGGCGCCCGCTACGTGGTGCTGACGTCGAAACATCACGAGGGCTTTGCGCTTTGGCCCAGCCGCGAAGCTTCCGCGACCTGGGGTAGGCCGTGGAATAGCGTGGAAATCGGCCCGCACCGCGACCTGGCCGGCGATCTGGCAGCGGCCGTGCGCGCCCGGGGCCTCAGGATGGGCTTCTATTATTCGTTGTACGAATGGTACAACCCGCTCTGGCTTTCCGACAAGCCGCGCTACATCCGCGACCATATGATGCCGCAGTTCAAAGACATGGTCACGCGCCTCCGCCCGGCGCTCATCTTCAGCGATGGGGAGTGGGACCTGCCCTCCGAGGAATGGCACAGTCCCGAGCTGCTGGCCTGGCTCTTCAACGAATCTCCGGTCAAAGACGACGTGGTGATCAACGACCGCTGGGGAAAAGAGACCCGCCACAAGCACGGCGGTTACTGGACTACCGAGTACACGGCCGGACTGAGCGGGCTGAACCATCCCTGGGAAGAAAGCCGCGGCATGGGATTCTCTTACGGCTACAACCGCGCCGAGCGCCTGCAGGACTATCACACCGGCCGCGAACTGGTCATCCTGCTGACCGACTTGGTCAGTCGCGGCGGGAACCTGCTGCTGGACATCGGTCCGGCGGCGGATGGCACGATTCCGGTCATTATGGAGGAGCGCCTGCTGCAAATGGGCGACTGGCTCAAGGTGAACGGCGAAGCCATCTACGGGACCCGGCCCTGGAAAGTAACCCGCCAATGGCGCGCACACGAAGAGCCGAAGGTCGATTACAGCCAGGAGTTCAACGCTACCTACGACGTCACCAAGGTAGCGGACTCCATTGAGGCCTTCTTCACGGCCAAGGGTAACGACGTCTATGCCATCCTGCCGCGATGGCCTTCGGGCCCATTCACACTGCGGGAATTCGATGGCGCCCATCTGAAATCGGCGGCCTTGCTGGGCAGTACGGCGCTGGTCCATTGGAAAGCGGCCGGAAATGCCGTCACCATCAATCCTCCCGTGCTGCCCGAGAGTCTGATGAAGCAGCCCGCCTGGGTCCTCAAACTGAGCCAATAAACATGTCCTTCCATCGCATCCTCGCGCCACTGACGTTGGCGGTCGCCGGCGCCGGATTGCTCGCCGGCCAAACCCGCCCGCGGCCATACCAGGCCACCAGCGAATCGCTGCGCCGCCACCAGGTTCCGGCGTGGTTTGAAGACGCCAAGTTCGGCATATTCATCCACTGGGGAGTCTTCTCCGTGCCCGCGTACCACGAATGGTACGTGGCGTTCATCAGCCCCAAGGCCGGATTCGGATTCCTGTTCGGCGGTCCGCCTTTCAACGCCGCCCGCGGCGACCTGCCGGACAGCCTGTATCGCTCCCGGATCGTAGAAGACGCGGTCAAATACCACATGGCCAACTGGGGCGCGGACTTCGCCTACGACGACTTCATCCCCATGTTCAAGGCCGAGCACTTCGATCCGGCGGGCTGGGCGGACCTGTTCCGCGCGGCGGGCGCACGATATGTCGTCCTCACCGCCAAGCATGGCGACGAGTTCGCGCTCTGGCCCACGAAGTTCACCCGCCGCAATGCCGGTGAGATGGGTCCTCACCGCGACCTGGCCGGCGATCTGGCCGGGGCGGTCCGCCAGAAGGGCCTCAAAATGGGCTTCTATCACAACACGACTTACACCTTCTGGGACTCCCGCTACCCCGGCCGCGACTGGGTCGCATACATGAATCACTCCATCGAAGAGTTAGTGGACCGCTACCATCCCAGCATCTTATGGGGCGACGTGCTCGAAGGACCCGTGCGCACCTGGGACGGCAAGACTCTACCCGCGGACTATTGGAACAGCAAGCAGGTACTTGCCTATTACTATAACCACGCCGAAGATCCGGCCGAGGTGGTGGCCAACGATCGCTGGGGCCTGGACACGGACGGCGGCATGGTCGGCGACTATAAGACGCCCGAGCGGACCGCCGTCAGCCGGGTCCTGAAGGAGAAATGGGAAGAGTGCGACTCGCTCGATCCCACATCCTGGGGTTACAACCGGCGCCTGCCGGATGGCGCGTACATGACTCCCAAGCAGGTGGTGGACTACCTGGTCGACATCGTCAGTAAGAACGGGAATCTGTTGCTGAACATAGGGCCTAAAGCCGACGGAACCATTCCGCAAATCATGCAGCACACATTGCGGGAAGTCGGCGAGTGGTTACGGGTAAACGGGGAGGGGATCTACGGCTCGCATTACTGGGAGCCGTATCACGATGGCGACGTACACTTCACGCGCAAGGGCAACACGCTGTACGCCATTACACCTTACTGGCCGGAAGACGATCTGAGGCTGACGTCCCTGGCCGGAAAACAGGTGGCGCAAGTGACCATGCTGGGTTCGGACGAGGCCATCAGGTTCCAGGCGGACGCCAAGGGCCTGGTGATCCGTCCTCCCGCCAAGCGCCCCTGCCGTTACGCATACACGTTCAAGATAGTCTGTCGGAAGCTCTAAACAAAACAGTTATCAACCCCTTGAGATTCGGAAGGTCAGATTCCCAACCCGTCGGAGCGCGAGAATAGCTCGGAACCTTACTGCTGATTCACCACGTTGAGCCCGAGATAAAGTAGCACCTGCGCGCTGTAACAGCTTCCCGTACCAGCCGTGACACCGAAGTAAGCCTGGCCGCCCAGCAGCGATGACAGATCGGTGGGCAATACCATCTCCAGTAATGGTGTCGTGGGTGGCTTGGGCGTGGCGCTGTAATACACGCGCATTATCTTACTCGAATTGTGGTAAATGACTCGGACATAACGCACCGCATCGGGACCGGAAAGAGCCGGCGGGTTGGGCGAAGTCCAAACCAGGTCCGTGCCGTCCGGGGAGGCGATAGCCGCCGCATTGGGCGGCGTCCCGGTGATGGCGTTCTCGTAATAGTCGAACGTCAGTCCGATGGCGGGCGAGACAGTTCCGGTAAAGAATCCCAAGCCGGAGCCGTCCGAGCCCAGATAGTTTGGACCGGCGGGGCTATTCTGGACGACGAAGGCCAGTCCGTCGGCGATGCATTGGCCTATCTCCTGTTGTGAGCGGTAAACGAACTCCGCCGCGAAGCTGTCATTCTGCCCCAGGGTAAACGGCGTGGGGACGAAGGCGCTGGACGCCTGGCTGCTATTGTGGGTCAGCCGGACATAACCATCGCTGAGCAGCCCGGCCCAGCCGTTAAATGTCAACGAGCTGAGCGGAACGCCGCCCGGATTGGCGGCGTGGCATAGGGAGAACACGAACGGTAGCACAAGGGCGCAACGGAGGCTTCTGAGCATGCCGTCATTGTCGCACGCGAGCGGCGCGGCGGACCCGCTGTAGTATACTGGCTTGACCTTATGTCCTTCGACATGCGCCTCATCCAGCGCGGTGCGCGCCTGCGCCGTTCGCCGTTTTTCGAAGCTACCCTGCGCAGCGGTTGCCGCGCGTATACCGTCTACAACCATATGTTCCTGCCCAGTTACTACGACGATCCGGTCAACGAATACTGGCACCTGCTCAATGAAGTGACGCTGTGGGACGTCTCGGTGGAACGGCAGACCGAGATCACCGGTCCGGATGCCTTTCGCTTCACCAGCCTGCTGACGCCGCGCGACCTCGCGAAGTGCCAGGTGGGGCAGGGCAAGTATGTGGTCATCACCACCCCGGAAGGCGGCATCGTCAACGACCCGGTGCTGTTGCGTCTGGGCGAGCAGCACTTCTGGCTGGCGGGCGCCGATAGCGATCTGCTGCTTTATGCCAAGGGCCTGGCGGTGAACTCCGGCATGCGCGTCGAAGTGCGCGAACCGGACGTCTCGCCGGTACAGGTGCAGGGCCCCAAGTCCAAACAGGTGATGCAGGCGCTGTTCGGCGATCGCGTCCTGGCGCTGCGCTATTACTTCTTCCTCGAAACGGAACTGGATGGAATCCCCGTCATTGTGACCCGCACCGGCTGGACCAGCGAAGTGGGCTACGAAATCTACCTGCGCGATGGCAGCCGCGGCGTGGAGTTATGGGAACGTATTCTGGAAGCGGGCCGTCCGTATAATATCCGGCCCACGGGGCCCAGCGATATACGCCGCATCGAAGGCGGCATCTTGAATTACGGCGTAGACATGACGTTGGAGAACAATCCCTACGAAGTCGGCCTCGATCGCCTGGTGGATCTGGACAAGGAGGCCGATTTTCTGGGCCGCGACGCGCTCCGCCGGGTGCGGTCCGAAGGCGTGAAGCGCCGCCTGGCCGGTCTCCAGATGGACGGCGCGCCGATCGACTTCAATATGACGCGTTGGCCGGTCCGCCAGCATGGCGAACAGGTCGGTTGGGTGACTTCAGCGATCCACTCCCCACGCTTGGAGAAGAACATTGGTTACGCGATGTTACCGGTGGCGCACGCCGCGCTCGGAACCCCGCTCACCGTCGATACGCCCAATGGCGCGGCAGCGGCCGTGGTGGTCCCCTTGCCGTTCGTGGACCCCGAAAAGAAAATCCCGAAGCAGTAGGAGGGCGGTCTTCAGCCCACGCCTGGCGTTGGCCCCGCTAATCCTGGCATCAATCTCTGCAGCCGCTCAACCTCCGTCCGTCGTGCTGATCTCCATCGACACCCTGCGCGCCGACCATCTGAGCGCTTACGGCTATACCCGCATCCACACCCCGAACATCGACTCCTTCGCCCAACAGGGCACGCTGTTCACTAACATCGAATCGCAGATTCCCTTGACCCTCCCGTCGCACACTTCGCTGCTGACTTCCACTTACCCATTCCAGGACCGGATTGAAGAGAATGCCGAGCGCGTCCCCGCCGGCGCCGTCACGCTGGCCTCCATCCTACGCGATCACGGCTACAAAACCGCGGCATTCATCGGCAGCGTTTTCCTGGAAGCCGAAATGGGGTTGGACCAGGGATTCGATTTCTACGACAGTCCTTTCCATTTCGAGGCGTTCTCGCCGATCTCCGGCACCATGTTCTTCGGCGGCGCGCAGCGGAATCCGCTGGGCGTGCGCGACCGCCGCGACGGCGCGCTGGTCCTGGGCGCCGCGCGCCGCTGGCTGGCCGCCAACCGCAACAGCCCGACATTCGCGTTCGTTCACCTGTTCGACCTGCACAAGCCTTACACCCGGCCCGGCTACGATGCCGAGCTGGCCTATACCGACCGCCTGTTGGGCGAATTCAAGCAGTCGCTGATGGCCGGCGGTGCGTGGCAGCGCTCGCTCGTCGTACTGCTATCCGACCATGGGGAAGGGCTGGGCGACCACGGCGAGGACAGCCACGGCTACTTCATCTACCAGAGCACGCTGCATGTGCCGCTGATCGTGCATTGGCCCTCCGGATCTTCCGGCCACCCCGCCCGCGACAACCGGCCCGCCGGCCTGATCGATGTCGCGCCGGCCGTACTCGACTTCCTGCGCCTGCCGGCTCCGCCGTCGTTCGCGGGCCGCAGCCTGCTCGATGCCGTAGCTTCGCCGGCGGTCTACAGCGAGTCTGTCTACGCGCACGATGGGTTTGGCTGGTCGCCGCTGCGTGGCTTGCGCGAGGGCGACTACCAGTACATCGATGCCCCGCACCCTGAGCTCTACAACCTGAAAGCCGATCCGCGCGAGGAGAACAACCTCTACGGCAAGGAAGCGCCGCGCGCGCAAGCCCTGCGCACCGACCTGCGGAAGCTGCTGGCCCGCTATGCCCCCCGGCAGCCCGCCCCACCCGGCCAGGTGTCGCCGCGCACGCGCGCGCTGCTGGCGTCGCTCGGGTATCTCTCGAGCGGCCCCCACGCGGCCGGCGGAAGCCGGTTGCCCGATCCCAAGGATCGTCTTGCCGAATACCGTCTCTATGAAGACGCGCAGGCGGCTCTCTATAGCCGGCAACTGGAACACGCCGCCGCGATTCTGCGCCGCATCCTGGCGAACGATCCCGGAAACACGCTGGCGCGCCGCGATCTGGGCGGAACGTACGTCGAGCAGCACCAGTATGCCAAGGCCCGTGAGTGCTTCGAAAAGGTCGTCGCCGCGGCGCCGGACGACTACATGGCGCAATTCGAATTAGGAATCGCCGATAAACATCTGGGCCTCGAAGGCGAAGCCCGCGCCCACCTCGAGGCGGCCTGCAAAGTCGCCCCCGAAGCCGAACAGTGCAAGCGCGAGTTACAGGGTCTGAAATGACATCCGAAGTGACACCTCTTGACTTGCGCTCCCGCGCGGCGTAAGCTGGTCGGCGCATCCCGAGGTGGCTGATGGGGCTCTTCCGCCGTTTCCGGCACGCACTGCCGCTGGAGTCATCCGCGCAGGATCTGCGCCACGGCATCAAGCTGCTGCGGCGCGACGCCGGCACGTCCGCCCTGATCGTCCTGGTGCTGGCTCTCGGCATCGGCGGCAATGCGGCGATCTTCACCCTGCTCAAAGCCGCCTTCCTCGACCCGCTGCCCTATCGCGATGCGCGCCGGCTGGTGACCATCATCGAGAACACTAATTGGATGATGCCCAGCGTGGCGCGTTACCAGGAGATCCGGGACCGCAACCGGACGCTCGATCGGATCGCCTTCGCCGAACACCTCGACATGCAGCTCACCGGGAGCGGCGCGCCGGCGCGCGTATTTGCGGCACGCGTGACGGCATCCTTCTTTCCCGTGCTCGGCGTCAGCGCCGCGCTCGGCCGCACCTTCCTGGCCGAAGAGAATCAGCCCGGCCGCGCGCCCGCCGTGATTCTCACGGACGCGTTCTGGCGATCGCGTATGAACAGCGACCCGCACGTACTTGGCCGCACGCTGCGCCTGGACGGACAGCTCGCCACCGTCGTGGGGGTGCTCCCGCCCGGCTTCCAATTCGATTACCCGACTTTGCGGATTCCGGAAGCTGTCGATCTGTATGTCTCGTCGCCCAGCGAGCTTTCCGTGCCCGTCCGCATCATCGCCCGCCTGCGGCCTGGCGTGACGCTGGCGCAGGCACAGTCGGACATTCACCGCATTGCCCGCGAAATGGTGGACGAGCATCCCGAACGATTTCTCAATCCGCAGCACAATCCGCGGCTCTTCACGTTTCTCACCGTGCCGCTGCGCGACGCCATCGTCGGCGCCCAGCGTTCGCTGTTGTGGCTGTTGCTGGCCGGATCGGGCGTGCTGCTGCTGATCGCCTGCGCCAATACCGCGCAGCTTTTGCTGGCCCGGTCTCTGCGCCGCGCCCGCGAGATCGCGATCCGGTCCGCGCTGGGCGCCAGCCGCCTCCGGCTGATCCGGCAGTTTCTGCTCGAAGGCACGGTCCTGGCGTTGTGCGGCGGCGCCGCGGGCCTCCTCGCCGCACGCTGGATCGTGCGGCTCATCCTGGCCGTGCTGCCGGTGCGCAGCCCGCTGCTCGCCGCGGCCCACCTGGACGCGCGTGCTGTCGGTTTCACGCTGGCGATCGCGCTGGTGTCCGCCGTCGCATTCGCCATCATTCCCGCCGTGAAGGGCAGCCGCTGGACGCCGGGTCCGGGGCTTAGCTCGCGCCTGTCAACCGGCGAAGGCAACCGCTGGCGTCACGTCACGATCGCGGTGGAAGCGGCGTTGTCCGTCTTTCTGCTGTGCGGCGCGGGACTGGTGACGCAGAACCTCTGGACTCTGCTCGCTACGCCGATGGGATTCGATCCGAGCCACGTGCTGGCCCTGCGGGTCAAACTGCCCGCGCGGCACGAGAATTCCATCGATCGCCAGGCGGGCGCGATCTTCGAGGAGTACGTGGAGAAGATCGAGGCGATTCCGGGCGTCGAATCCGCGGCCGCCGTCACCGGTCCGCCGCTACGTCCCGCGCGGGGCGGAAATGCCGAACTGCTGGGCGTAACCAACCCGGATGGCACGCTCAAGAGCATCATCGGATGGAACCACCTGGTGAGCGCCGACTATTTCCGTACGCTGCGCATCCCGCTGCTGGCGGGACGGAGTTTGCGCCGCGACGATGCCGGCCGCGGCGTGACGGTGGCGGTGGTGAACGAAGAGTTCGCGCGCCAGTTTGGCTTCGGCGCGGATATCGTCGGGCAGCAGATCGACGAAGGTCCGCGAACTCCTCCCACCGCGATCGTCGGCATGGTCGGCAACGTGCGGACGCGGGGCCTCCAGACCGCGCCGTTCCCGGAGGTCTACCTCTCGCATCTGCAGCTCTCCTGGGGCAACACGTACCTGGTGGTAAGATCCGCGCTGCCGCCCGGGCAGTTGCTGAAACAGGTGAAGACAGCCATCGCCACCGCCAACTCCGAGCAGCCCGTCTTCGGCGTCGAAACCATGCGCGACGTGATCTCCGACGCGGTGGCCGAGCCGCGCTTCGATGTCTTCCTGATCGGCGCGTTTGCCCTGCTGGCTCTGGCCATGGCGGCGGCCGGCATGTACAGCGTAATCGCGTGCCTGGTATCGCAGCGCACCGGCGAGATCGCCATCCGCATGGCGCTGGGCGCGGGCCGCGGCGCTATCGTCCGCACCATAATCGGCGCCACCGCCATTTGGGTGTCGGCCGGCCTGGCCTGCGGACTGGCGCTGGGCCTGGCCACCCGCGCCACCGTCCGCACGCTGGCCCACGCGGAAGCCGGCGGCTCGCCCGGCATGTATGCGGCCCTGGTGCTGTTCTTCTTTGTGGTGACGCTGGCGGCCGCGGCCATGCCCATGCATCGCGCCAGCCGCCTGGACCCCGCCGCGGCTCTGCGCTGCGACTGAGGCGACCCCCGCTCCAGTTATCATTGACGTATGTCCGACAACACCAGCGAACGCCCCATGGGCTTCAGCACTCGTTCTCTACATGCCGGTCAGAAGCCCGATCCGGCCACCGGCGCGCGCGCCGTACCCATCTACCAGACCACTTCATTCGTCTTCGAGGATAGCGATCACGCCGCCGAGTTGTTCGCCCTGCAACGCTTCGGCAATATCTACACGCGCATCATGAATCCCACCACGGCGGTCTTCGAAGAGCGGGTGGCGGCGCTCGAAGGCGGCATCGGCGCGCTGGCCACCGCCAGCGGACAGGCGGCGCAGTTCCTGGCGCTGAGCAGCCTGATGCAGCCGGGCGACGAAGTGGTGGCCGCCAGCACGCTCTATGGCGGCACGTACACGCAGTTCGACGTCAGCTTCCGGCGGCTGGGATTCAACGCCGTTTTCGTGGAGCCGGACGATCCCGAGAATTTCCGTCGCGCCATCACGCCGCGCACGCGCGCGCTCTACGGCGAGACCATCGCCAATCCGCGCATGAACATCCTGGATATCGAAAAGGTCGCGGCCATCGCGCACGAGCACCACCTGCCGCTGGTAATCGACAATACCATGGCGTCGCCGTATCTCTGCCGTCCTATCGAGCATGGCGCGGATATCGTGCTGCACTCCGCCACCAAGTTCCTGGGCGGCCACGGCAACTCGATCGGCGGCGTCATCGTGGATAGCGGCCGCTTCCCCTGGACCTCCGGGCATTTTCCGCAGCTCAGCGAGCCCAGCCCCGGCTACCACGGCCTGCGCTTCACCGAGACGTTCGGCGAACTGGCCTTCATCATCAAAGCGCGCGTGGAAGGACTGCGCGATTTCGGGCCGTGCATGAGCCCCTTCAACGCTTTCTTGTTTCTCACCGGCATCGAGACGCTCAAGTTGCGCATGGACGCGCACAGCCGCAACGCGCTGGCGGTTGCCGAGCACCTGCAGAAGAGCCCGCTGGTGTCCTGGGTAAAATATCCGGGGCTCGCCTCCAGCCCGTACCACAGCCTGGCGCAGAAATATCTGCCGCTGGGGTGCGGGGCTATCCTGACATTCGGCATCAAAGGAGGACTGGAAGCCGGGCGCCGCTTCATCGACTCCGTGCAACTGCTCTCGCACCTCGCCAACCTGGGCGATGCCAAGAGCCTGGTGATCCATCCGGCTTCCACCACGCACCAGCAGTTGACCGACGAACAACAGCTTTCCGCCGGCATCACGAAGGACCTGATTCGCCTGTCGGTGGGCATCGAAGACGTGGACGACATCATCTGGGACCTGGACCAGGCGCTGCGCGCATCGCAAGCGGCATGAGCGGCGAGGTCAGCAGCACCTCGCCGGTCCTGCGGACACGCTTCGCCACCACCGCGGAGCAGCATTTGCGCGTATTAAAGCAGTACCGGCGGATCGCCATGGTGGGGCTGTCCGCGAATGCGTACCGGCCCAGCAACTTCGCCGCGCGATACATGAAAGCGGCCGGCTATCGGATCTTTCCCGTGAATCCGCGTGAGCGCGAGATCCTGGGTCTGCCATGCTACGCCGCGCTGGCGGAGGTGCCGCGGCCGGTGGAGATCGTGGACATCTTTCGCGAGCCGGCGGCGGTGCCCGGGATTGTGGAGGAAGCTATCGCCGCGGGCGCCAAGGTCATCTGGATGCAACTCGGCGTGATCCACGAAGAAGCTGCCGCGCGCGCGCTGGAGGCCGGCCTGGAGGTGGTGATGGATCGCTGTGTAAAGATCGAGCACGCGCGATTCTTCGGCGGTTTGAGCACCTTGGGACTGAACGCCGGCGTGTTGACCGCGCGCAAAACCAGAAAGGAATAGTTTCGGCTATACCCGCGCCAGCATGCGGCGGCAGCCTTCCTGAAAGGTGGCCGCCCCGGTCAGCAGGCTCAGCACCAGGTAGGCTTCGGAATCGAAATCGTAGAAGAAGCCGGGTTGCACCAGCACGTTGTCTTCGGCCAGCAGTAGGAGCGCCCACTCTTCCTCGCGGCGGATGCGCGGCACCCGCACCGTGGCATACCAGCCGCCTTCCACCTGGAGGACGCGGCAGGGTGACTCCGCGCCGATCTGCGCCCGGAGCCACGCCAGGTTGTCGCGGGTGCGGGCGGCGATCTGTTGCCGCACGGCCATGCCGGATTCCATCAGGCGCGGCGCGGCATGTTGCACCGGCGTGCCGACGGAGAGATACGTATCGGCGATCCACTCCAGCCTGGCCATGGCTTCGGCGCGCACGGCCGGCGGACCGGCGACGACAATCCATCCCAATTTCATCTGCGGCAGGCCGGCGATCTTGGAAAGACCGCTCATCGAAAATGCCGGCACATCGATAACGTCCGCCAGGCTGTGGACGCGCTGCTCATCCGGTGTGAAGGCATAGTCGGCGAAGACTTCGTCCGCGATCAATGGCAGGCGGAGAGATTGCAGGAACTCTAACTCCGCGCGCTTCACGAACGATCCTGTGGGGTTGTTGGGATTCACCAGCACGATGGCGCGGGTGCGCCCGGTCACGGAGGCGGCCAGGAGTTCGCAGTCGATCGACCAGCCGCCGTGATACACCAGCGGATAGGAAACCACGCGCAGCGATTCCATGGTGGCCAGAAACTCGAACAAGGGATAAGACGGCCGCGGCACCAGGATTTCGTCGCCCGGATCGGCCAGCAGCTTGAACAGGTAGGCATAAGCTTCACTGGTGCTGGCGGTGAGCAGCACGCGATCCGGATCGACCTTCCGGCCGGCAGCGGTGTAGTAGCGGCACACGGCTTCGCGCGCGGCGGCGAGCCCGGCGGGCTGCGGATCGTAGGTCAGCGCGCGCCGGTCGGCCAGCGCCGCGACGATATCCGCCGGATAGGAAAACCCCGCGCGGGTAGGGTTGGATTCGGTCAGATCCAGCACTTCGACGCCCGCGCGGCGTTTCTCGTTCAACAGGCGCGTCAGGCGGTTCGGCGCGAGGTCCCAATGAAATCGGGATGAAAACATGTTTTGATAGGGTTGATTATATGGCCTTTCGCGGAGTGGACTACCTGTGTATCGACTCGCTCTTCAATGAGGAAGAGCTACTGGTGCGGCAGACGGCGCGGCAATTCGTGGACGATCGGGTGCTGCCGGCGATTCGCGACTGTTATCGCGATGCGCGTTTTCCGCGCGACCTGGTGCCGGAGATGGGCCGCCTGGGCTTCTTCGGCGCGAACCTGGAGGGCTACGGTTGCGCCGGGATGAGCAACGTGGAGTACGGGCTGATCATGCAGGAGCTCGAACGCGGCGATTCCGGTGTCCGCAGCTTCGTCAGCGTACAGGGCGCGCTGGTGATGTATCCGATTTATACGTACGGTTCCGGCGAGCAGAAGCAGCAATGGCTGCCGCGTCTGCAGAGCGGCGAGGCGGTAGGTTGTTTCGGCCTCACCGAACCGGACTTCGGCTCGAATCCGGCCGGCATGCGAACCACGGCGCGCCGCGACGGCAACCATTGGATCCTGAACGGCGAGAAGACCTGGATCACCAATGGCACGCTGGCCGACGTGGCCATCGTGTGGGCGCGCGCCGAGGAAGGCATACGCGGGTTCCTGGTGGAGCGCGGCACGCCCGGCTTCACCTCGTCCGACATTCACGGCAAATGGTCGATGCGGGCATCGGTCACGTCCAGCCTTTCGCTGGCGGACTGCCGCGTGCCGGATAGCGCCCGGCTGCCCGGCGCCAAGGGGCTGAAAGGTCCGCTGAGCTGCCTGTCGCAGGCGCGCTTCGGCATCGGGTGGGGCGTGATCGGCGCGGCCATGGATTGCTATGAGACCGCCCGCCAGTACTGTATTCTGCGCAAACAGTTCGACGACCGGCCCATCGCCTCCCACCAGCTTGTGCAGGAGAAGCTGGCCTGGATGATCACCGAGATTACCAAGGGCCAACTGCTGGCCGTGCAGGTCGGCCGTCTGAAAGATCAGGGAAAGGTGGAACCGGCGCACATCTCCATGCTCAAGAAGAACAACGTGGCGATGGCGCTCGAATGCGCGCGCCTCTCGCGGGACCTGCTGGGCGCGAACGGAATCACCGACGAATATCCCATCATGCGGCACTTATGTAATCTGGAGACGGTCAAAACGTATGAAGGCACGGACCACATCCACACGCTGGTGATCGGAGAGAGGGTGACCGGCATCGCCGCCTATAAGTAAATGACGGATTACGGAGAACGATGTTCCTTTACGCGCTGACAATCCTGGTTAGCGCGTTCCTGCTGTTCCAGGTCGAACCGGTTATCGCGCGCATCATCCTGCCATGGTTCGGCGGCTCGGCGGCGGTGTGGAGTACCTGCCTGCTCTTTTTCCAAACGGTCCTGCTGCTGGGGTACGTATACGCGCACTGGCTCTTCGGGCGGCTCCGGCCGCGGGCGCAGACGATTGCGCACGTGGTTCTGTTGGCGGCCAGCCTGGCGGTCCTGCCCATAACCCCGGCGGTCTCCTGGAAGCCCTCCGGCAACCAGGATCCCGCGCTGGCCATCCTGGTGCTGCTGGCCGCCAACGTGGGGCTGCCGTACTTCCTGCTTTCCACTACCGGTCCGTTGTTGCAGGCCTGGTATGCGCGGCAGTATGCGGGCGCCGTTCCGTACCGCCTCTATGCCTTGTCCAACCTGGGATCGATGCTGGCGCTGGTCACGTATCCGGTCTTGTTCGAGCCTTGGATGGGAACGCACCGGCAGGCGCTGGACTGGTCGTGGGCCTATGGGGCCTTCGTTCTGCTGTGCGCCGTCACCGCCTGGCGCGCGGCGGCGATGAAGACGGAGCCGCGGGCTATCGCGCCGGAAGAGGAGACGGCAGATGACCGCCCGCGTTCCGAGGTAGCCTTTTGGGTAGCTTTGCCCGCCTGCGCGTCGATTCTATTACTGGCGGTTACCAATCATCTCAGCCAGAACGTGGCGGCGATGCCATTCTTGTGGATCCTGCCGCTGAGTCTCTACTTGCTCAGTTTCATCCTGTGCTTCGATCGCGCCTGGTGGTATAAGCGATCGTTGTTCCTCGGCCTGTTCGCAGTGGCTGTAGGGACCATGGCGTATGCGCTGTCGCCCGACTTTCAGAACAATCCCATCAAGATCATGATTCCGTTCTTCGCGGTGGGACTGTTCATCTGTTGCATGGTCTGTCACGGCGAGCTGGCGCGCTTGAAGCCGCATCCCCGGCGCCTGACGTCGTTCTATGTAGCGATCGCGTCGGGGGGTGCGCTGGGCGGCGTGTTCGTGGCGCTGATCGCGCCGCGAGTCTTTGCCGGTTATTTTGAGTTGCCGGTGGGCCTGGTGGCTAGCGCGGCGGTGGTGCTGGCCGTGCTGCGCCGCGATCCGCAAAGCCGTCTGGCCGGGTCATGGCGGCAGCCCGCGCCGTTGGCGGCCCTGGCCCTTACGGCCGCTCTCGCCGTCTTTCTGGGATACGTGATCCACGAGCGGACAGCCGGTACCCGGGTGATGGCGCGCAACTTCTACGGCGGGCTGAAAACACTGGACGCCGAGGCGGACGACGGCAGCGGCGGGACGGTGCGGCGGCTGATGCACGGCACCATCACCCATGGGGAGCAGTTCCTGAGCGCGCGGCTCCGGGATTTCCCGACGACCTACTATGGCGCCGATTCCGGCGTCGGCCGCGCCATCCGGCAATGCCAGGCCGGCGGAGCGGTGCGCGTCGGTGTGATCGGCCTGGGCGCGGGAACGCTGGCGGCCTATGGCAGGCGCGGCGATTACTTCCGCTTTTACGAGATCAATCCGCTGGTGCTGCGGTTGGCCAATACCGAGTTCAGCTATTTGAAGGACTGCCGCGCCAACAACGATGTGGCACTGGGCGATGCGCGACTGTCGCTCGAACGGGAGAAGGCGCAGGGATTCGACGTGCTGGCGGTGGACGCCTTTTCGGGCGATGCCATACCCGTGCACCTGCTGACGCGGGAAGCGTTCACGCTGTACTTCCGGCATCTCAAGCCGGACGGCGTACTGGCCGTGCACGTCTCCAACAAGTACCTGGACCTGACGCCGGTGGTGAAGCTGGCGGCGATGGCGCTCGGCAAAGACGTTCGCCTGGTGGACACCGAAGACGAGCGCAACGACGTGTTCGGGTCCACCTGGATGCTGGTGACCGGCAACCCGGCTTTCTTCGAGACGCCGCTGCTGCGGAGCGTGGTGCTCCGGGTGCCCAAGTCGGACAGCGTTCGACTGTGGACCGACGATTACAGCAACCTGTTCCGCATCTTGAAGTGACTTACTCGTACCGCAGGCAAACGGCCGGATCCACCCGGGCGGCCCGCAGGGCGGGGAACAGGCCGGCCCCCGCGGCGACGGCCAGCAGCAATACGGCGGAAGCCAACAGCACCGAAGGCTCCTCGGTACCGACGCCGAAAAGCAGGCTGCGCAGCAAGGGAGTGAGCAGGAGCGCGGCCGCCAGCCCCAGCGCGGCGCCGGCGATTGCCAGCAGCGCGGCCCGCCCCAGCACGCCGCGCAGGATGGCGCCGGGGGATGCGCCCAACGCGATCCGAATACCGATCTCGCGCGTGCGCTGCGCGACGGAGTAGGCCACCACGCCATATATGCCGATGCTGGCGAGCAGCAACGCAAAGGCCGCGAAAACCGCCATCAGGGCGGCAGGAAAGCGGCGCGGCGCTATCGAGTCGGCGACTAATTCCCGCATCAATGCGACGTGCGTGATCGGCTCATTCCGGTCCAGGCGCCAGACTTCGGACTTCACCGGACCGATCAGACGCGCCGGATCCGCCGCGGTCCGGACCGCGAGATCCATTTCCCATCCCGGGTACTGCGCGAACGGAACGTAGATATACGGCCGCGTATTCACGTCCATCCCGGACGCGCGGGTATCGTCCACGATGCCGACCAAGGTCATGGGGCCGACCTTGCGTCCCAGAGGATCGGCGATGCCGGGCCAGCGCAGGCGCGCGCCGGACTGGCTGAGGATAGTCACGCGCCGCGGACCGCGGTCGTCGGCCGTGAACGCCCGGCCCGAGACGAGGCGGATCCCCATGGTGCGGAAGTAATCCGGTGTGGCGGCGCGGGCGCGAAAATCCACGTGGCGGCTGTCGTTGTCGTCTGGTTCGATGCCCCACCCGCCGGCTTCACCGGTCAGCGGCAGCGTATCGATAATGGCCGCGGACACGACCCCCGGCAGGGCTTTACAGCGGGAGATGAGTTGGTCCGCGAAGTTGGCGCGCTGCTTGTCGTTGTATTGCGGATCGGGCAGCCATAGGCGCATGGTCAGCACGTTTTCAGGGTGGAATCCGAGCGACACGCGCGCCACCGTCACGAAGCTCTTGGCCAACAGGCTGGCGGCCACCACCAGCACCAGCGACAGGGCGAACTCGGCCACGATCAGCGCTGGCCGCAGGGCGGACCGTTTGCCCACCAACGCACGGCCGGCGTATCGCAACGCTTCCACCGGATCGCGGCGGGCGGCCGACCATGCGGGAAGCGCCCCGAACAGAAGAGTGGTCAGCAGTCCCAGGCCGAGGGCAAAGGCCAGCGCGCTGCCATCCAGGGTCGCCTGGGCCACGCCGGGCACACTGGCCGGCGCGGTGGCGATCAGGACTCGTATAGCCATCCCGGCCAGCGGCAACGCGATCAGGGCGGAGACGAGCGCCAGGACCAGCGATTCCGTCAGCAACTGTCCCACCACGCGCGCCCGTCCAGCGCCCACGGAGACACGCAACGCGATCTCCGATTGGCGGCGCAGGCTGCGCGCAATCAGCAGATTGGCCACGTTGACGCAGGCGATCAACAAAGAGACCGCCACCGCGCCGAACAGAATGGCGAGCGGCCGGCGTGCCTGGCCGGAGACCGCGTCCTTTAAGAACCTGACGTTCCATGCCGACTCGGCGCCGGGTTCTCGCGCGATGCGCTGCAATTCGCGGCGTACCTGCGCGGGCGGGATTCCGGGCCGCAGGCGGGCCAGCATCATGAAATTCCAGCAGCCGTCACAGGTCCGTTCGTCTTCGGCGAATGCCATGGGCCGCCACATTTGCGCGGGCGGGACGACTCCGGCCCAGGCAGTCAACTCCGGACCGTACGGGAATTGAAATCCGGGCGGCATTATACCGATGATCGTTTGCGGCACGCCATTGACCAGGATCCGGCGGCCCAACACGTGCGGATCGCCACCGAAGCGGCGCTTCCAAAGGCGATCGCCGATCACGACCACAGGCGCGGCGCCGGGCTGGTCTTCGGCGGCGGTGAAGGTCCGCCCCAGGCGGGGCTGCACGCCAAGCAAGGGAAACAGGCTGGCGGAGACGCGGGCGGCGGGCACCCGCTCGGGTTCGCCATGGCCGGCCAGGTTGAGGGAAGTGTCCACGTAGATGGCCGCCTGTTCGATCGAGCGCGCCTCGCGACTGAAGCGCTCGTAGAGCGGAGCGGTGATCGCGCCGCCTTCCGAGACGGTCACCAAGCGGCCGGGATCGGCATAGGGCAACGGCCGCAGAAGGGTGCTGTTCACGACGCTGAAGATGGCGGTGGCGCCGGCAATGCCGAGGGCCAGGGAGCCGGCGCCCATGGCCGTGAAGCCGGGGTTTCGGCGCATGGAGCGCAGGGCGTAGCGCGCATCCTGCCGCAAAACCTCCAGCCAGGGCAGGCCGCGTTGATCGCGATAGCTCTCCTTCGCGGAGTCCACGCTGCCGAATTTGAGCAGCGCTTCGCGGCGCGCCTGGGCGGGCGGCATGCCGGCGCGCAGGTTGTCGTCGGTCTGCATGGCGATATGGGCCGCGATTTCTTCGGCCAGATCGCGCTCGCGTCCGGCGCCGGCGAAAACTCCGGCCAGGCGGCGCAGAGAACGGCGCAGCCGCCTCATGACGCTTCTCCCGTGCGGGTCAGGAAGCGTCCGACGATGTGGGTGGCCTGGTGCCATTGCCGGGTCTCGGACGCCAGCAGTTTGCGGCCGCTTTTGGTGAGGCGGTAGAACTTGGCTTTGCGGTTGTTCTCGGACACGCCCCACTCCGCGGCGATGGAGCCTTCCTGTTCCAGTTTCAGGAGTACCGGGTAGAGCGTCCCATGGTTGATGGAGAGCAGGTTTTCGCTGGTCTGTTCGATGCGGCGGGCGATACCGTAGCCGTGTTGCGGTCCCAGGGATTCCAGGGTTTTCAACACCATGAGGGCCAGCGTGCCCTGCCAGACTTCGGCCTTGTCCTTCATCGCAACTCCTATTGGAGTCCCACAGGAACAGTAGCAGGTTTCCTGTGGGAATGCAATAGGAAAACCATCGCCCGCAACACGATTTCCGCCGGTGGCCGGGGATAGCCGGGGCGGTACAATAATGGTATCCATGCGAGGCACGCGCTGGCTCATCTGGCTGATACTGGCGGCCATCGTCGTGATCGTAGGCGGGGTGACGGCGGCCTATCACAAGCAGAAGGGCGAATGGCGCGAACAGGCGCCGCCCAAGCCGCAAGCCATGGCGGCGGATCTGACGTCGGCGGCCAAGGACTGGACCTGGATCGAAACATCCGAACCGCCGGAGAGCCGCACCATCTGCTTCATCAAGGCCCAGGACGCCCGGCAGGCCAAGGATTCCAACCACGTCATCCTGGAGCAGGTGGAACTGCGGCTGCCCTCCATGCACGGGCCGACTTACAACCTGGTGCATTGCGCCCACGCCGAATACGATCAGTCGGACAAACGCCTCTACTCGGACGGCGCGGTGGACATCACGCTGGCGGTGCCCAACCAGGGCCAGCCCAAGCACACGCTGGTTTCGATCCACTCTTCGGGAGTGACCTTCGACAGCGGCACGGGCAAAGCCACTACCGACCGCCCCACCACCTTCCTGTTCGAGAACGGCGACGGCAAGTCGGTCGGCGCCTCTTACGATCCGGGCACCCGGGAGTTGTTCCTCAACAGCCAGGCGGAACTACATTGGAACCCGCCGGGGCCGCACGCCAAGCCCATCAGGATCGAAGCGGACCAGGTGATCTACCGCGAGAACCTGCAAGGCGTGTGGCTGCTGGGACACGCCAAGCTGACGCGCGACAACACCGTGGTAGAAGCTGGCGAGACCGTGATCGCGCTGCAGGACGATTCGATCCGCCACATCGACGCCAAGCAGGCGCACGGCACGGATGCCTATCCCAATCGCAAGCTGCAATACAGCGCCGATCACCTGGCGGTGGAATACGGCGATGATGGAGAGGTGCAAACGATCACGGGCGAAGGCAATGCGCGGCTGGTATCGATGTCGGAAGGCTCGCAGGTAACGGCTACCGGCGACCGGGTGGACCTCTCCTTCGCGGACGCCAACGGCGAGGCGGCTTTGACGCAGGCGCTGGTGTCGGGCCACGGCTTTCTCGAATCCAAACCGGATCCGGCGGTGAAGACCGCGCCGGGCAAGGAGCCGGCGGAAACGCGCATTCTGCGGAGCGACGCGATCCAGATGAAGATGCGTCCCGGGGGACGCGAACTGGCCAGCCTGGAGACGCAGGCGCCGGGCGAGCTCGAGTTCCTGCCGAACCGCGCCGGGCAGCGGCACCGCGAGTTCACGGGCGACCACATGGTGATCGCCTACGGCCCGCAGAACCGCATCCAGAGGTTCACGGCCGACAACTGCCGCACGGTGAGCGATCCCACGCCGGAGGAGGTGGCCCGAAAGCATCCCGTGACCACTACGACGGTGAGCAGGAATGTTGCGGCGACCTTCGATCCGAAGACCAGCCAGCTGGCGCGCATGGAGCAGTGGGGCGACTTTTCCTACGAGGCCGGCGACCGCAAAGCACGCGCGGACCGGGGCATCCTGGAGCAAGCCGAGAACCGCATCACGCTGGACCAGCACGCGCGCATGTGGGACCGCACCGAGAGCACCAACGCCGACCACATCGTGCTGGACGAAAAGAGCGGTAACTTCACAGCCGAGGGCCACGTCAATACCAGCCGTATGCCGGATCAGCAGAACAAGCCGAATCAGCCGAACAAGAAGGGCGATTCGGCCATGCTTTCGAGCGACGAGCCGCTGCAGGCGGTGGCGCACAAGATGGCGTCCTCGAACCATAACCGGCTGGTGAAGTACGATGGAGACGCGGTGCTGTGGCAGGGCGCCAACCGCATCCAGGCGGACCACGTGGAGATCGACCGGGAGAAGCGTTCCATCCTGGCGGACGGGCACGTGGTGACGCAGTCGCGCGAGGAGGAGAAGAAGGCCGACGGGAAGACGCAAACGGCGAAGGCGAGCTCGGCGCCGGCGATCTTCACCCTGGTGAAGGCGCCGCACATGGTGTACACGGACCAGGACCGGGTGGCCCATTATTCGGGCGGCGTGCTGCTGGACCGCGGCAGCCTGCGCATGAAGGCCATGGATCTGCGCTCGTGGCTGGCGGAGGAGGGCGCCGACAGCCGGCTGGAGAAGGCCTTCGCCGACGGCGGCGTGGAGATCGTGCAGACGGGGCCGCTGCGCACCCGCACCGGCGCCAGCGAGCACGCCGAATACTACACCGACGAAGACAAGATCGTGCTGCGCGGCGGCGATCCGCGCATGAGCGACAACGTCCGCGGCGACACGCGCGGCGCCGAACTGATCTATTACTCCGACGACGACCGGCTGCTGGTCAACGGCACGGCCGCCCAACCCGTCGTCAGCCATATCCGGCGCAAACACCGATGAGCAAGCTGGAGACCCGGGAAATCTCGAAGAGCTATCGCGGCCGCAAGGTGGTCGACGACGTGACCCTGAGCGTCGACCAAGGCGAGGTGGTAGGACTGCTGGGGGCGAACGGCGCGGGCAAGACCACGTCATTCTACATGATCGTGGGGCTGATCAGTCCGGATTCCGGCTACATCCTGGTGGACGGCACCGATATCACGGACCTGCCCATGTACCAGCGCGCGCGCCGGGGCATCAGCTATCTGCCGCAGGAGGCCAGCGTCTTCCGCAAGCTGACCGTGGACGACAACCTGATGGCCATCCTGGAGACGCTGCCGATGCGCAACCACGAGCGGCGCGAGATCCTGGAACGGCTCATCGAGCAGCTTGGGCTGGAGAAGGTGCGGCGCAGCCAGGGCTACATGCTGTCGGGCGGGGAGCGGCGGCGGGTGGAGATCGCACGCTCGCTGGTGATCAGTCCGAAGTTCCTGCTGCTGGACGAGCCGTTCTCGGGCATCGATCCGATCCAGGTAAGCGAGCTACAGCGCATCGTATTCGACTTGAAGCGGCAGAACATCGGCATCCTGGTAACGGATCACAACGTGCGGGAGACGCTGATGGTGACCGACCGGGCGTACATCATCGACAACGGGCGGATCCTGCGTGGGGGCAGTCCGGAGGCGCTGGCGCGCGATCCGGAAGTGAAACGGGTGTATCTGGGCGAGTCGTTCAGTCTGCAGATTTAGTAAGTTGGGCTTAGACGCCCCAGCAGTAATCTTCCACGGCCTTCTCGATGGAGTCATCCTGCTCAGTCAGCCGCATCAGTTCCAGGCGGATAGCATCTACGAGGGCGTTCCAACTGGCTACGATGACATTGTCGGACACCCCCACGGTGGACCAGCTCTTGCGGTGGTCGGACCATTCGATCAGCACGCGCACCTTGGCAGCGGTGCCTTTGCGCGGCTCCAGTACGCGGACCTTGTAGTCCGTCAGGCGCACGCCCGCCATCTGCGGGTAGAGGGCGGAGAGACACTTGCGCAGGCACAAGTGCAGGGCGTGAAACGGGCCGTTGCCGGTGGCGGTGGCGGTGTGCACGGCGTCCTGCGCGCGCACGGTGATGGTCGCGGTGGAGCGGGAGTCACCGGTCGACGTCGACTTAGTGGTGACTTCGTAAGTCTCGACCTCGAAAAAATGCATGCCAGGATATAATGCTTCGCGAACCAGTAACTCAAAAGTACCTTCCGCGGCTTCCAGCTCGTAACCTTCGTACTCCATCTGCTTGATGCGTTCGAGCAGCTCGCGGCGGGCGTCTTCGTCCAGGCGTCCGGCCAGGCCATGCTGCTTCAACTTATACAGAACATTGCCGCGGCCGGATAGATCGCTGACCAGTACGCGCTGGCGATTGCCGACCGCCTCAGGCACCACATGTTCGTAAGTGGCGGGCTCCTTGAGAACGGCGGAGACGTGCACGCCGCCCTTGTGGGCGAAGGCGCTGTGGCCGACGAAGGGCTGATTGTTGGGGAGCGGGAGATTGGCTAACTCGGCCACGAAGCGGGAGATATTCGACAGGCTGATGAGCTTGTCCTGGCCGATGGCGGTGTGGCCCAGCTTCAACTCCAGGTTGGCGATGATGGAACAGAGATTGGCGTTGCCGCAGCGTTCGCCGTAGCCGTTGATGCAGCCCTGCACGTGGGTGGCGCCGGCCTCGACGGCGGCCAGGGTGTTGGCCACGGCCAGGTCGGAATCATTGTGAGTGTGGATGCCGATGACGCCGTCGAAACGCTTGCGCACGTCGGCGACGATCTCGACCAGGCGCCCGGTGAGGGTGCCGCCGTTGGTGTCGCACAGGCAGAGAACCGCGGCGCCGGCGTTCTGGGCGGCTTCGAGCGTGCGCAGGGCGAAGCCCGGATTCGAATTGTAGCCGTCGAAGAAGTGTTCGGCGTCGTAGATTACTTCTTTGCCGTGGGCCTTCAGCCACGCCACGGTTTCGCCGATGAGCTTCAGGTTCTCTTCTTCGCTGATGCCGAGGGCGCGCCGGGTGTGCAGGTCCCAGCTCTTGCCGAAGATGGAGACTACGGGCGTGCCGGCCGAGATCAGGGATTGCACGCTGCGGTCCTCTTCGACGGTGTGGCGGGCGAAGCGGGTGGCTCCGAAGGCGGTCAACTTGGCGTGTTTAAGGTGCAATTCGGCTTGAGCGCGGGCGAAGAAATCTTTGTCTTTCGGGTTGGAGCCCGGCCAACCGCCTTCGATATAGTCAATGCCCAGGTCATCGAGCTTCTGGGCAATGAGTAACTTGTCGTCGACGGAGAAGGAGATGGATTCGCCCTGGGTGCCGTCGCGAAGAGTGGTGTCGAAGGTGAAGATCTTCATACTAAGCTACCGGTACTCCGGCTTCCTTTTTGCGTTTCAGGAATGTCATCATCTGGCGCAGCTCGGCGCCGACCTTTTCGATGGGCTGATTCTGGGCGGCCTTCCGCATGGCCAAAAAGTTGTGGCGGCCGGTCTTGTTCTCGTCAATCCACTGGCGGGCAAACTCGCCGGACTGGACCTCGGACAGAATTTTCTTCATCTCGGCGCGCACATGCGCGTCGACAATGCGCGGGCCGCGGGTATAGTCGCCGTATTCGGCGGTGTCGGAGACGGAGTAGCGCATGTAGCCGAGGCCGCCTTCCTGGATCAGGTCGACGATCAGTTTCAGCTCGTGCAGGCACTCGAAGTAGGCGATTTCGGGCGCATACCCGGCTTCGACCAGAGTCTCAAAGCCGGCGCGGATCAACTCGGAGGCACCGCCGCAGAGGACGGCCTGTTCGCCGAAGAGATCGCTTTCCGTTTCTTCCTTGAAAGTGGTTTCGATGACGCCGGCCTTCAGACTGCCGAGCGCACCTGCATAGGCCAAGGCGCGCTCCAGGGCCTGGCCGGAGGCGTTCTGGTGGACGGCCACCAGCGACGGCACCCCCACGCCTTCGGTGAATAACTCGCGGACGCGGTGGCCGGGAGCCTTGGGCGCCACCATGGAGACATCCACGTTGGCGGGCGGCTGGATCTGGCCGAAGTGGATGTTGAAGCCATGGGCGAACATCAGGGTCTTTCCGGCGGCGAGATGCGGCGCAATGTCTTTGTTGTATAAGTCACCCTGGATATGATCCGAAACCAGGATCATGATCACGTCGGCGGCGCGGGCGGCTTCCGACGTGTCGGCGACTTTCAGGCCGGCGGCCTCCGCCTTGGCGCGCGACTTACTGCCGGGATACAGGCCGACCATAACGTTCATGCCGGAGTCGCGCAGGTTGAGAGCGTGCGCGTGGCCCTGGCTGCCGTAACCGATAATCGCGACGGTGCGGTTCTGGAGAAGTGCGGGATTGTAGTCTTTTTCGTAGTAGCGTTTTGCCATGTGAGAACCTATCTTGTTTCAGTCAGCGCGCGCTCGACGGGCGGCTGGAGTTTCAGCTTCTTGGCTTCGAGCGAAACAGCCACCACGCCGGAGCGGATAGCTTCGCTTTCGCCGTAACTGCGCATCACATCGATGAATTCGTCCAGCTTTTCCGGATCGCCGGTGGCTTCCAGGGCAAAGCCTTCGACGGAGGAATCCACCACGCGCGCGCCGAAGATCTCGGCTTCCTTGAGGACGGCGGTGCGGGTTTCCTGCTGAATGCGGACGCGTACCAGGGCCATTTCGCGGCGCACGGCGGGCGATTCGGTCAGGTCCACGGCTTGCAGCACGTTGACCAGCTTATTCATCTGCTTGATGACCTGCTGGCGGAGGGTGGGATCCACATCCACCACGATGGTCATGCGGGAGAGTTCGGGGTCGAGCGTGCGGGCGACGGTGAGACTCTCGATGTTATAGCCGCGCTGACTCAGCAAGCCGGTGATGCGCATGAGAGCGCCGGGCTTGTTTTCGACTAACAGAGAAATGATCTGCAACATAGAAGATCCTATTTGGGGACGGCCACGGGCTGCGGAGGCCCGAGCACCATCTCGTTGATGGCGCCGCCGGCGGGCACCATGGGGTAGACATTCTCGAACGGTGTGACCTTGACGTTGAGTAAGTAGGGTCCGGCCTCGCGTACGGCTTCTTCCAGAGCGGGGGCGACGTCCCAAGGCTTGTCAATGGTACGGCCCTTGAAGCCATAGGCGCCGGCTAACTTCTCGACATCCGGGAAGGAATCCAGCTCCACCGAACTCAGACGGTTGTTATAGAACAGTTCCTGCCACTGGCGCACCATGCCCAGGTAACCATTATTCATGACGACGATCTTGACGGGCAGACCATAGCCGGTGATGGTGGAGAGCTCCGGGATGGACATCTGGAAGCCGCCATCGCCGACGAGGGCGAAGACCAGCTTGTCGGGGCGGGCGAACTGCGCGCCGATGGCCGAGGGCAGGCCGAAGCCCATGGCGCCGAGGCCGCCGGAGTTGATCCAAAGCCGCGGCCCGTTGAAGCGGATGAACTGCGCGGCCCACATCTGGTGCTGGCCGACGTCGGAGCAGACGATGGCATCGCCGGAGGAGAGGCGGTCGATTTCGGCCATCAGGTGCTGGGGCTTGATTTCGGAATCGGAGGTGACGGGAGTGAGGGGATGCTCGGCTTTCCAGGCGCGGAGTTGAGACCACCAGGCGCGGCGGGCGGCGGCGAGCGATTCGTCATGCGCCGGGCGGGTTTCGGCGAGCACCCTGTTGAGGCGGCCGAGGACGCGCTTGACATCGCCGACGATAGGCACGTCGGCTGCGCGGTTCTTCCCGATTTCGGCGGGGTCGATATCCACGTGAATGACCTTGGCGCGTGGCGCGAAGGCGGCCAGCCGGCCGGTGACGCGATCGTCGAAACGGACACCCAGGGCCACGATCAGGTCGCAATTCGTCATGCCCATGTTGGCGGCATAACTGCCGTGCATGCCGGGCATGCTGATGAAATTCGGATGGGTGGAGGGCAGGGCGCCCAGGCCCATGAGGGTGGTGACGGCGGGCGCATCGGTCATCTGGACGAACTCGCGCAGCTCCGCGGAGGCATCCGCGGCGATGATGCCGCCGCCGGCATAAACGAAGGGCCGCTCGGCTTCCCAGATGAGTTGCGCGGCGCGGCGGATCTGGCCGGTGTGACCTTCGGTGAAGACCTTGTAGCCCGGCAGATGGATAGAGGTGACCGGCGCGTAGTGGCCTTGCGCCTGGAAGACGTCTTTGGGTATATCGACGAGCACGGGGCCGGGACGTCCGCTGGCGGCGATGTAGAAGGCTTCGTGCACGACCTGGGGCAGATCTTCCAGTCTTTTCACCAGGTAATTGTGCTTGGTGCAGGAACGCGTGATGCCGAAGGTGTCGGCTTCCTGGAATGCATCGCTGCCGATCAGCTTGCTGGAGACCTGGCCGGTGAGTGCGACGATCGGAATGGAGTCCATCATGGCATCCACCAGGCCGGTGACCAGGTTCGTCGCGCCGGGGCCGGAGGTGGCGCAACAGACGCCGACTTTGCCTGTAGCGCGCGCGTAGCCTTCGGCGGCGAAACAGGCATTCTCTTCGTGGCGGACCAGCACATGGCGGATGTGGTGGTCGTAGATCGCGTCGTAGAAGGGGAGGGTGACGCCGCCGGGATAGCCGAAGAAGCAATCCACGCCTTCGCGGGCGAGACATTCCAGCAGCATCTTGGCGCCATTCGTCAGGGTCGGCATATTTTGTGTCTCAAAAGTCTCCTAAAACAAAAAAGGCCATCAGCCGGGTTTGCTTTGCCCCGCTGATGGCCTCGGAACCACTCCGAACGGCCTCAAGCGGGGCCGGCTACGATGACCAATACGATAATAATAATGACGACTACCGGCAGAGACAGACGGGACAGGCTAAGTACGGGGAACCGGTTTGTAACGCCCTCGGACATGAGTAACTGTTCTGAGTGTAGCCTACAAGTTTTGGAAATGCAAGACTGACATTGCATAACAAATCTTTATTGGACCATTTAGGGATCCAGGGCGGCGGTACATTTTCTGCCGAACGAAGCCAATAAGTGTCCTGTTTTGTGTGAGCGGAATTTGGGTTCGGGTGCGCTTCTCATGTCTGGGCCATGCCGCATTCGGCGTGCACGGCACGCACGGCTTTTTCCAGGCCGTCGCGGCTGACCACGATGGCGATGGTCAGTTCGCTGGATCCCTGGGCGATGGCGATGATGTTCACCTTCTCGCGGGAAATGGCCGTGAAGATGCGGCCGGCGATACCGGGTTTACCTTGCATGCCTTCGCCGACGATGGCCAGCAATCCGACTTTCTCGTCCACCTGGATGGGATGCACGTAGTCGTGGGCAAGCTCGAGGGCGAGCGCGGATTCGAGCGCCTGCCGGCTTTTTTCCAGCTCCTCGGTGCGGACCAGGAAACAGAAGTTCTGCCGGTAGCTGGAGCTCGAAAACACGAGCACTTCGACGTTGGCGCGATCGAGGGCATCGAGCGCGCGGGCCATGACGTGCGCGCCGCTGAGCTCCGGGCTGGCGGGCTCGAGCGAGATCATGGCGACGCGGGCCAGGGAAGTCACGGCGCGGGCGCCGGTGGCTGAGTGGATGGCAGGGACGATGCGCGTGCCGGGTTTCGCGGTGGCGAAGCTGTTCTTGCTCCACACGGGGATCTTCTTTTCGATGAGCGGCGCGAGCGTGCGCGGATGCAGGACCTTGGCGCCGTTGTAGGCCAGTTCCGCGGCCTCCGCGTAGGTGACCTCGTCGAGCACCACGGCGCCGGGCACCAGGCGCGGATCGGCGCTCATGATGCCATCGACATCGGTCCAGATCCACAATTCGGAGGCCTCCAGGGCGGCGGAGAGGATGGATGCGGAGAAGTCGGAGCCGCCGCGGCCCAAGGTGGTGGGGCGGCCGTCGGCGGTGGCGCCGTTGAATCCGGTGATGACGGGCAGGACGCCGCGCGCGAGCAGGGGCAGCAGCCGCGCGCGGGACTTTTCCCGGGTGGGTTCCATCAGCGGCGAGGCATTCCCGAAGGCGGCGTCGGTGACCACGATCTCAGCGGCGTTGACAGCCTCGGCGGGGGTGCCCTGGGCGTTCAGATACTCGGCGATCAGCAGCGCGGAGAGCCGTTCGCCGATGGCCACGGCCTCATCGACCGAGCGGGGCGGCATTTCGTTGAGCATCAGCATGCCGCCGGCGATGCGTTCGAATTCGCCGATCAGGTAGGCAATACCGGCCTCGGTTGCCGCGCGGCGGCCGGCCGGGAGCAGTTCCCGGCAACACTCCAGGTGGCGTTCGCGCAGGCGGGCGATGTTCGATCCCATGCCGGCGCTGTCACCGGCTTCGGCGTGGCGCATGGTGTCGAGCAGCAGGTCCGTGATCTTGGACATGGCCGAGACCACGATGGCCACCGGGCGGGCGAGGGCGGGGTCGGACGCGATGGCAGCGGCCGCGCGCATGCGTTCGGCCGAGCCGACGCTGGTGCCGCCAAACTTCATGACGAGCAGATTGTTCAACTGAAGTCCTTTCCGTTGGTAACACGTGCCCGCACGAGCTTGAGAATCTCCTCTTCGACCTCGCCGGGAGAGAGGCTGGTGGAATCGATGTAAACGGCGTCGGGGGCTTGGGTAAGGGGCGCTTCGGCGCGGGTGCGGTCGCGCTGGTCGCGTTCGCGCATTTGGGCGGCGATGGTTTCCGGCGGGATGGCCTCTCCCTGGGCCTGGAAGTCGCGCAAACGGCGATTGACTCGCTCGGCGGGTTCGGCATCCAGGAAGATCTTGACATCGGCATGCGGGAACACCACGGTGCCGATATCGCGGCCTTCCATCACCACGCTGGTGCGCTGGCCGAGAGCACGTTGTTTTTCCACCAGGGCGCGCCGTACGCCAGGGATGGCGGCTACCACGGACGCCTGTTTGCCGGCTTCGGCGGAGCGGATGGCCGCGGTCACGTCTTCGCCGTTGAGCAGCACGCGCCCGTCCGGCTCCAGGTCGATCCCGGCCGCCCGGGCCAGTTGCTCCATGCGGTGCATGTCGGCCGGGTCGGCGTTCTGGCGTATGGCCCACAAGGCCACCGCCCGGTACATGGCGCCGGAGTCGATGTAGGTGAATCCCAGGCGCTGGGCGAGGCGGCGCGCAATAGTGCTCTTGCCCGCGCCGGCGGGACCGTCGATGGCGATGACTACCAGCCGCGAGTGAGCCACTACCGCTTGTCCGCGACCACCTGCATGATGCTGCGCTTGTCGCCGGTGTCGGTGATCTGCAGGTTCATTTCGCGCTGATCCTTGGTGGCGGTGACCATGGTCAACTGGCCGGCATTCACCGTGTTTTCGGTTTTCCAGCCGTTATCTTCCAGGCCCTTTTTATAGAATGCGACGATCTTGTCAGCCGCGTCCGCGGATTCCAGCATCAGGCTGTGGGCATTCTTTTCGGAAGCCGATTGCGACATCAACACTTTCGTTCCGCTGTAGACGGGTACGTCCTTGGGATAATCGGCCGGGACTTTGCCGCCGCCGTTGAAGCTCAACGTGGCGGTCTTGCCGTCTTTGCCGGTTACCGTTACGGTCCCGGCGCCCTTGTCTTTTTCCTGGTAGCTGACCTTGCCGTCCGCGGTAGTGATCGTGTGGGTACGGCTGCAGGCCGCGGTGAACAGCAGACCGGCTGCCAGCACGGCGCACAAGAGGTCCGGGGTCCTGGTGAGTATAGGGTACATGAAAAGTAGAATAACAGGAGGGATGTCCCAGGAAGAATTCGACCGATTGGTACAGGCGGCGTACGCGCGCATTCCGCGGCGGTTCCGGCAGCGCCTGGAGAACGTAGCGCTGCTGGTGGAGGCGGAGCCTTCGGCCGAGCAACTGGCGCGCGGGCAGGTGGGACCGGGCGGCACGCTGCTGGGTCTCTACGAGGGACGGCCGCTGCCGACGCGCAGCGTTTTCGAGAGCTACGCCATGCCCGACCGCATCACCATTTTTCAAGGTCCGCACGAACGGCTGGCGCGCAGTCCGGCGCACCTGCGGCAGATGGTGATCGATACCGTGTGGCATGAAGTGGCGCACTACTTCGGCATGGACGAGGACCAGGTACGGGCGGCGGAGCGGCGGCGCGCGCGCCGAAACCTGATATCGTAGTCTGGCCCTGGATCGAGGTATGCGGGAGTTTTTCGCCGACCTGGCTTACGCCGCGCGCACGCTGCGCAAAAACTCCGGGTTCGCGGCGGCCGCCATTCTCTTGCTGGCGGTGGGAATCGGAGCTAACGCCCTGGTATTCACCCTGGTGGACCGCCTTCTGCTGCGGCCGCTGCCGTTTCGCGAACCGGAACGCCTGGCGGCAGTCTGGGAGACCACGCGTAACTGGGATCCCAAGGTGTTTGCCTGTTTCCGGGACGTGGAAGCCTTCGACCGGAAGGCGCGCTCGTTCGACGGCATCGCCGGCTGGCAATGGATCGAATACACGCTGAGCGGACGGGGCGATCCGCGGCGGGTGCTGGGCGAGGCCGTCACCGCGCGGTTCTTCGAGGTGCTGGGGGTGACGCCGGCGCAGGGCCGCGTGTTTGGTCCGGCGGATTTGAATAGCGGGCCGGCGGTGGTTCTGAGCGATGCCGGGTGGAAGTCGATTTTCGCCGGCGCGGCGCACACCGTGGGGCAGACGCTGACGCTCGATGGACGCGCGTACACGGTACTGGGCATCATGCCGCGCGGGTTCGAGTTCTATCCGCGACAGGCGTCGTTCTGGGTGTTGCTGACGGCGGCGGACGTGGCCCGCATAGGCGGCGCGAAATTTCATGGCATGGGCGCGGTGGGCCGGCTGCGCGCGGGTGTGCGGCCGTCCGCCGCCGAGGCGGAGATCGCGGCGCTGCGGGTGGGGCTCGAAAAGGACGATCCGGACGAGTTTCTGCACGCGGGGGCCCTGGTGCGCAGCCTGCAGGAAGAATTGACCTGGCTGGCCGGACGCGGGTTGCGCTCGGGACTGCTGCTGCTGTTCGCGGCGGTGGCCTTCCTGCTGCTGATCGCCTGCGCGAATGTGGCGAACCTGATGGCGGGGCGGGCGCTCGAAAGGCGCCGGGAGATCGCCATACGGGCCGCGCTGGGATCGGGGCGCGCGCGGCTGATCCGGCAGATCCTGACCGAGAACCTGCTGCTCTCGGCGATAGGGGCGGCGGCGGCCGTGGTGCTGGCCTACGGCGGCCTGCGCTATTTTCTGGCGGTGGCGCCGGTGGAACTGCCGATCGGCACGGCGGTCTCGCTCGACTGGCAGGCCTTGGCGTTCGCGGCCGCGCTGGCGGTGGTGACGGCCATCGTTTCCGGAGTGCTCCCGGCCTGGCAGGCGTCGCGCTTCCGTCTGCACGACGTCTTGAAACAAGGCGGGCGGGGGGCGTCGTTGGGACGGGCGGAACGGCGTTCGCGCGACGTGCTGGTGGTGTTGGAAGTGGCGTTGTCCCTGACGCTGGTGTCGGGCGCCGCGCTGCTCACCGACAGTCTGCTGCGGTTGCGGGCGGAGCCCATGGGATATCGCACCGCGGGTCTGCTGCTGACGCGCCTCAGTCTGCCCAAGACGGCCTATCCCGCGCTGGAGGACCGGCTCGGGTTCGCCGACCGGCTGTCGCAGGCGCTGGCCGCGATCCCGGGTATACAGGCGGCAGGCCGGTCGGGCCGGCTGATGCACGTGGAAGTGGAGGGCGGGCGCCCCGCGCGGGAGACCAGCTTCGTGCAGCGGGATCTGATCACCGCCGAATACCTGCGGGTGGCAGGCATCCCGCTGGCGGCGGGCCGGGAATTCGCACGGCTGGATACGGCACGAAGCGAACCGGTGGCGATTGTGGACCGCGAATTCGCGCGCCGCTACTTCGGCAACGCCGATCCAATGGGCAGACATCTGCGGCTGGCCGAACAGGGCAACGATTCGCCGTGGCGCACGGTGGTGGGACTGTGCGGCGACATTCGCGAAACCAATCCGTTCGATGAAATGCACTGGAAAGTGCAGCCGCATGTTTACGTGCCCCTGGCGCAGAGCGAGCCATCCGGCGCGCGGCAACTGGCGGTAGTCCTGCGCGCCGACGGCCGCTGGCTGGGTCCGGACGACCGTCCGCTGGACACGCTGGTGTCCACGCTGAGGCGGGCGCTGGCCGGGATCGATCCGGCGATGCCGCTGGCCGAAGTCACTGGCATGCGGCAGTTTCTGGATCAGCAGGCGTTTTCGAAGCCGGGCTTTCGGGCGGCGCTGCTGAGCATGTTTGCGGCGCTGGCGCTGTTCATGGCGGCGATTGGACTGTACGGCGTGCTGTCGCAGATGGTGGTGGAAAGCCGCCGCGATGTGGGAGTGCGGCTGGCGCTGGGCGGAACGCCGCGGGACGTGGCCGCCCTGGTAGTGCGGCGCAGCCTGATGCTGACCAGTGCCGGTATCGTGGTGGGATCGCTGGGGGCCGCTTCCGGCACGCGCCTGCTGCGCAGCTTCCTGCTCACCGGCCCGGAACGTCCGCTGGTGCTGCTGAGCGCGGGGTTGCTCATGCTGGCGGTGGCCGTGGCGGCGGGATTCATACCCGCCTGGCGGGCGGCGCGCATCGATCCGGCGGTGGCGCTGCGCGACGAATGAGCTACGGATGGCCGGCGGACGGAGCCGGCGGTTTGGCGGCGCGATGCTTGATGGCCGAGAGCCGCAGCAGGCCGGCTGCCGCGCGCAAGCGCACGGGCTCCTTGGCGTCGTTCAGCATGGGCTCCAGGTCCGGCTGCAGCTTGGGATCGTTGCGCAAGGCGAGCGAGTGTACGGCCGCGGCGCGTACGGACCAGTCTTTGTCCAGCAGCGCATCGCGCAAAGCGTCCAGGGTAGCGCGGGATTTGTCCCTGCCGATCAGCAGGGCGGCGGTGGCGCGGCCGGAGACGCCGGGATCGGTGAGCAAGGCCTGCATCGAGGTGATGCCTTCGCCCAGGCCGGGGACCGGCGCGAAGCCGATACCCTGGCGCATGGCATAAAGAAACAGGACGCGCGGCGTGTGCAGCATGCGCAGGGCATCGCGCTTCTGCTTGGTGAAGAAATTGGAAGAGGTCTTGCTCTGTCCGCCCAGGACGGCCAGCAGGGCCTGTTCCCCGGCGGGATCGTGCAGACCCCACAGCGCTTTGGCCGCCGCGAAGCTGACCTCCGGCACATCGTCGTCGAGGGCCTGACGCAGGGCGGCGCGGGCGCGCGGCGTTTTCACCTCGCTGAGACTGGCGACGGTGGCCAGGCGCACTTCGACGTCCTTATCCTGCAGCATGTCCTCCAGGCGCGCGAATACCGGCGCGCGGGTGGCCGCCAGACTGAGGGCGACCACCGCCTGCTTGCGAGTATCGGGGTTCTTGTTGTCCAGGGCACTCTGGAGGATCTGATTGCATTGATCGTCGGTAGCGGCGCAAATGCCCCATCCAGCGGCGACGGTCAGCGACAGGCTCACAACCCGCAGCGCGAATTTCATTCCTCAATTATAGGGAGCCGCGCGCGGCCGGCAGGGCCGCGTTATGCTGGGGCCATGGATCTGACGACGGTTCGCCTGGAAGTTCCCGAAGACGGCAATATCATTCTGGGGCAGACGCACTTCATCAAGTCGGTGGAAGACCTTTACGAAGCGCTGGTCAATACGGTGCCCGGGCTGAAATTCGGCATTGCCTTCAACGAGGCATCCGGCCCGTGCCTGACGCGCGTGGACGGTAATGACGACGCGCTGAAGGCCCTGGCGGAGCGCAATGCCTCGGCCGTTGGCGCCGGCCACATCTTCGTGATCGCGTTGCGGCAAGGGTATCCCATCAACGTGCTGGGCCGCATCAGAGACGTGCCCGAGGTGTGTTCGATCTTCTGTGCGACAGCGAACCCGGTGGAGGTGGTGATAGCCGCGACAGAGCAGGGGCGCGGTGTTTTGGGTGTCATCGACGGGTACCCGCCCAAGGGCGTGGAGACCGAGGCCGACGCGCGCGTGCGCCACGATTTTCTGCGCAAGATCGGCTACAAGCGGTGAGCTGGCGCGCCAGGTTGCGGGAAGGGGTGGCGATCCCCGCGCACCCGCTGGCATTGACCGCGGCGCGCAAGCTGGACGACAAGCGGCAGCGCGCCCTGACGCGATACTACTTAGCGGCGGGCGCCGGCGGAGTAGCCGTGGGCGTACACACGACGCAGTTTCAGATCCGCGATCCGCGTTTCGGTTTGTATGAGCCGGTGCTGACGCTGGCCATGGAGGAACTGCGCGCCACGCCGGCGATCAAGGTGGCCGGCATCGCAGGCCGGACGGCGCAAGCGGTACGGGAGGCGGAACTGGCCGCGGACCTGGGCTACGATCTGGGCCTGCTGAGCCTGGGGGCGCTGGCGGACGCCACGGTTTCCGAATTGCTGGCGCACGCGCGGGCGGTAGCCGAAATCATTCCGCTGTTCGGCTTCTACCTGCAACCGGCGGTAGGAGGCCGCGGGCTGCCTTACACCTTCTGGCGCGAATTCGCGGAGATGCCGCGCGTGGCGGCTATCAAGATCGCGCCTTTCAACCGCTATCAGACCATCGACGTAGTGCGCGCGGTGGCGGATTCCGGGCGCGCCGACGAGGTGGCGCTGTACACAGGCAATGACGATTCGATCGTGGCCGATTTGCTCACGCCATTCCAGTGGAGGGGCCGCACGTTGCGCATTACCGGCGGCCTGCTGGGGCAGTGGGCCATGTGGACCCGGCGCGCAGCAGGCATGCTGGAACAGATTCACGCGGCGGAGGTGCCGGTTCAGCCCTGGTTGACGTTGGGCGCGGAGATCACGGATGCCAATGCGGCGATCTTCGATGCCGGCCACGGTTTCAGCGGCTGCATCCCCGGCATTCATGAGATTCTGCGGCGGCAGGGACTGCTGGCCGGACGGTGGTGCCTGGATCCTGGGGAAGAGTTATCGCCCGGGCAAGCCGAAGAGATCGACCGGGTGTGCCGCGCCTATCCGCACCTGAACGACGACGAGTTCGTGAGCGAGCATCTGGACGAGTGGCTGCGTTAGGCGGCGGGCGCCGCGCCGCATCCGGTAAAATCGTAGAACCCATGCCGAACGATTCCGCGGCCATCGAAGTCCGCGACCTGGTGAAGCGCTACGCCAAGTCGCCCGTCAATGCGGTCGACGGCGTTACGTTCCAAGTGCGGCCCGGCGAAATCTTCGGCCTGCTGGGGCCCAACGGCGCCGGCAAGACGACCACCATCGGCGTGCTGATCACCAGCGTGGTGCCGACCTCCGGCGCGGCGGCCATCATGGGCCTGGACGTGGTGCGCAACCCGATCGGCATCAAGCAGCGCATCGCGGTAGTGCCGCAGCAAAGCAACCTGGACCGCAGCCTGCGCGTGCGCGAGATTCTGACGTTTCATGCGGCGTATCACGGTGTTCCGCACCGCGAACGCGAGGAGCGCGCCGACTCCCTGCTGAACGAACTGGGGCTGGGCGAACGCAAGAACGACCGCGCCTGGCGATATTCCGGCGGCATGTCGCAGCGGCTGATGATCGCGCGCGCGCTGATGCACGCGCCGGACGTGCTGTTCCTGGACGAGCCGACCAACAACCTGGACCCGCAGTCGCGGCTGTTTTTGTGGGACCGCATCCGCGCGCTCAACGCGCAAGGACTGACGATCCTGCTGACCACCCACGATATGAACGAGGCGGATCAGCTTTGCGGCCGCATCGCCATTATGGACAAAGGCCGAATCCTGGTGAACGATACCGCGGGCGAGCTGAAGAAGATGATTCCGGGCGGCAGCACGGTCGAGTTGCGGGTGCGCCTGCCGGAGCCATCGGCCGGCGCACGAGTGGCGGAGGCGCTGCGCGCGCTCGACGGCGTGAATAAAGTGGACGAGCTGGATGCGGACACCCCGGAAGAAGAGGAGCCGGACCTGGCGGCTTACCGGCTATACGCCGAGAAGGCGCCGGCGCTGGTGGGGCCGGCCACGCAGGCGATGCTGCTTGAAGGCGCGCAGGTCCGCGATCTGCACGTGAAGCAGCCCAGCCTGGAAGACGTTTTCATTTACCTGACAGGGAGGCATCTGCGCTGATGATCGCACGCCATGAGAGCCGCCTCTGGCTCGCCGCCAACGCCTTTGGCGCCACGCTGCGCCGCGACCTGGCCGTAACCCGGCGGGAACTGCCGCAGTTCCTGGTGCAGGCCTTGATCCAGCCGATGTTCTTCCTGCTGATCTTCTGCAAGATTCTGCCGGGCATCGGGCTGACCGCGGGCAACTTCGCTGCGCTGCTGTTGCCGGGGATTGTGGGTCTGACGGAACTGATGGCGTCGATCCAGGGAATCACCCTGCCGCTGGCGCTGGACCTGGGTTACGCCCGCGAGATCGACGATCGGCTGCTGGCGCCCCTGCCCGTCTGGCTGGTGGCCGTGGAGAAGGTGCTGTTCGCGGCGTTGCGCAGCATGGTGGCCGGCGGCGTGATCTTTCCGGCGGCCTGGTGGGTGCTGGGCAGCCGTTACGCCGTGCGGGGAGACCGCATCGGGGTGCTGATCGGAATGATCGTGCTGGCCGCCTTCGCCGGATCCGGTATCGGACTGGTCATCGGCACGGTGGTGAAACCGGAACAGATCAGCCTGATGTTTTCGATTATCATCACGCCGCTGCTGTTCACCGGCTGTACTTACTATCCGTGGGCCGCGCTGGGTAACATTCGCTGGTTCCAGATTATGACGCTGTTCAATCCGCTGACTTACGCGGCGGAAGGGCTGCGCTACGCCATGGTGCCGCCGGTCGCCGGACATACCCTGCCCACCCTACCGATGCCATGGGTCCTGCTGGGGCTGGCCGCCACCATTGCAGTGTGCTTCGCGTTCGGCACGCGTACATTCCGGGCGCGGGTGGTCAGCTAGTGACGCGCCGCGATTGGCGGTGACGCGCCGAGAACATATTTATTCCTTTGTTTCCCAGTCACCTATCGGGATGCCTGGCGGCTTACCGGGCGCCAGCCCGCTAATCTCGGGTGTGAAACACCAAGCTGCCTCCCCAACTTCCACCCGAAAAGCATTCGCCGCGGAGCTCGACCGGCTCAGCAGCCTGACCCTGGCTGCCGGAAAAGACTTCAACGACGAACTTACCTTTATCCTGAACCACGCGGACGTGTCGCTCGGCCTGGTGGGTCCCGATCATCCGGCAGGACCGGGCCTGGTCGAGGTGCAACATGCGGCCATACGTTGCGCGGAGACCACCCGATATCTTCTGTTACTAACCCAACGCGCCCGCGACGTGGTCCGTTACGCTAAAGTAAGAGATAAGCGTGCGGATCTTAGGCATCGAGACGTCGTGTGACGAGACGGCGGCGGCGGTCGTAAAAGACGGCGCCACCATTTTGTCTTCGGTCGTGGCGTCGCAGTTGGATACGCACGGGCGGTATGGCGGTGTGGTGCCGGAGCTGGCGTCGCGGGAGCATCTGCGCGCCATCGTGCCGGTGACCCGCGAGGCGCTGGACCGCGCGGAGACCACGCTGGCGGACCTGGCAGGCGTTGCCGTTACCGCCGGACCGGGGCTGGTCGGGTCGTTGCTGGTGGGCATTACTTACGCCAAGGCGCTGTGTTGCGCGCGCGGCATTCCCCTGATCGGCGTGAACCACATCGAAGGACATATCCACGCCGCCCTACTCGAAAACGAAGGCCGGATCGCCTATCCGGCGCTGGCCCTGGTAGTAAGTGGGGGGCACACGCACTTATTCGAAGTCCGGGAAGGACTCACCTACCGGCTGCTGGGGAGAACGCGCGACGATGCGGCCGGGGAAGCTTTCGACAAGGTAGCCAAGCTGCTCGGCTTCGGCTATCCCGGCGGGCCGGTAATCGACCGGCTGGCGCCTTACGGCAATCCGCGCGCGGTACGGTTCACGTTGGCCCGCATGAAGGGCAACGCCTTGGATTTCAGCTTCAGCGGGCTGAAGACGGCGGTGCTGCGCTGGGTGGAAAGCCACGATCTGGCTACGGAGACCGTGGCGCGCCGCGCCCTGCTGCGCGGCACGCCGCATCCATCGAACGAGCAGTGGCTGATGGTGACACCGCAAGCCACGCTGGATCTGCTGGCCTCTTTCCAACGCACGGTGATCGATGAACTGCTGCGGCACGCGGCGGGCGCATCGGAACGGATCGGCGCGAGTTCGCTGATCGTATCGGGCGGCGTGGCCTGCAATTCGGGATTGCGCGCGGCCGTAGAGGAGGCACATCTGCCGAATGCGGTCCTGTTCCCATCCCCCGGCCTTTCCACCGACAATGCGGCCATGATCGCGGCCGCGGCCTTTCCGCGGCTGCGCCGCGGAGACTTCGACGATATGACGCTGGCGGCCCGCGCCAATCTGGCTTTGGCATTAGTGTGATAATCTCTAGCTCATAGGGAGGCTGTCATGCGTATCTACGCGCTGGTTGCAGTCGCGGCGACGATTGCGCCGTGCGCTGCGTGGGCCCAATGCAATCCCAGCCCCGCTGTCAAGAGCGCCATCGACGGGTTGCCCACGCAATCGGCCGATGAAACCGAGTGGCATTTCCGGCAAAGACATGACGCGGCCCTGGAAGCGCTGCGCGCCCGTTTTCCGGACGATTTCTTCGTCGAACGCACCTACATCGAGGGCGCTTGGCGCAGGGACGACAAGAAGAAGGCAATCGCCGAGTATAAGGCGCGCCACGAGAAGAATCCCGATGATCCGCAGGTGGCGTACCTGTACGGGTTAGCCCTGGAAGGCCGGCAGTCGAAGGAATCGATCCGGCTTTTCGAGGCCGCGCTGGCGAAAAAGCCGGACTTTGCCTGGCCGAATCTGTCCCTGGCGACTATCTACGGCATGCCCGTGTTTCTGGACAAAGAGGCGCGGCTGAAGCGTGCCAAGGCGTTTCTGGAGGCTTGTCCCGACACATTAGCCGGGTACGAGCAACTGGCGAGCGTGGACGACAAAGCGGTGCTGGCGTCCTATGCCTTGAAGTTACGAGCGCTGCTGGCGCCGCGCACGGATGATGACGCGGTGGGAGCCTACCGGACACTCTGGTCGATCGAGTTCAAGGCGCACTCCCCGTCGGAATACGATCCGCTGCGCAAGCAGGTGGCCGAGGACTTGAAACGGCTGCGGGCTTTGAATCGCACCGACAAACGTGGGTGGTATAACACGCTCGCGGCGGGCTATAAACTGGCGAACGATCAGAAGCAGGCCGACTGGGCCGAGGACGAGCAGCAGCGGCGGGTGCCCCAACCCTGGCAACTGGCCTCCATGTCGAAGTGGTACAAAGACCATCAACGGCCCAATACGGACGATCCCGCCGGTAAGAAACGGGCGTATTATTCCGATCTGCTGAAACAAACGGACGCCTGGAGCAAAGAGCGGCCCAAGATGGCGGATATCTGGCAGTCGCGGCTCGGCGCCATGGAGTATCTGGACGACGTTCCGTCCGCCGAAGTAATTGCGGCCGCGGACACCTTCTTAAAGCTGGCTGACGACGATGCCGGACCGGAGGGAACCGACGCTTACAGCATCGGGACGGTCGCGCGGGTGCTCTACAAGAAGCATCTGCAGCCGGAGCGGGTGGTCGAGTTGGTGGACAAGGATCTGGCCAAGCTGCAGATCGATTTCGCGGAGCCCATGTACGACGCTTACGCGACGAAGGAGAATTTAGCGGACGAGAAGTTCTATCAGACCGAGAATCCGGTGAATCCGCTGGGCTGGAAAGCCGGTGCCTTGATCGACATGAAGCAGGCCGCTAAGGCGCAGATGGCGCTCACCCGCATGGAGGACGGCCTGGAGGCGCTAAAACCCCTGGTAGGCGACAAGGCGGACTACAAGAAAGAGTACACCGTGCGCCTGGCGTTCTGGTGGCAACTGAAGGCGCGCGCGGCGGAGCTGGAAGGTCACGATCAGGATGCCATGGCGTACTACGAGCACGCCCTGCTGACGCGACTGGAGGCCAAGGAACCGCCGGAGACGGGCGTGAAGGATGAGATGGCGGACGGCGCCCGGCAGTTATGGACCATGCTCGGCGGCAGCAACGACGGCTGGCAAACCTGGTACGGGCGGCAGGCGGATATTCTGGCTACGCAGAACACGCTGACCTGGGAGGATGCCAACATGCCCCTGCCGGCCTTTGAGCTGACCGACATGAAAGGGAAGACCTGGACCCAGGCGTCCTTGAAGGGTAAGACTACCTTCCTGAACTTCTGGGCATCCTGGTGACACTTCTGCCGCGAGGAGTTGCCTCGCCTACAGAAGTTAGTCGAGAAGTATAAGAATGCACCCGATGTCCAGTTTGTGACCTTGAATATGGATGACAATCCCGGCTTGATCGAGCCCTTCATGACCGAGAAGAAGCTATCTCTGATCGTGCTGCCGGCCTACAGCTATGTCGAAGATACCCTGAAGGTCAACGGGATACCGCAGAACTGGATCGTGGATGCTAATGGTGTGGTCAAGTTAAAAGGGGTCGGTTACGACGCTACGGAGAAGTGGGAAACGGGCATGGAGGAAGCCCTGGCCAAGGTGAAGTAGAGGCGGACTTACCGCAGCACGACTTTGGCTAATCCCGCATTATTGGCGCTATCCAATACGCGAAGTACGATCAAGTGCTCGCCGGCCGCCAACTTATCGAGCGATAAGACGAACTTTTCCTGCTGCGAATCGATCACCCCGTCGGCGGCTTCGAGCGGCACCCAGCCGGTGGCGTCCACCGAATACTCGCAGCGGCGGAGCGGCGATGCGGCATCGCGCGCCGTGAAGGCGATTTCGGCCGTGCCTCCGGAATACCGCACCTGTTCCACGGTTACCAGCGGCGGGGTGTTATCGATCATGACGGGCGTGCTGGTAAGGTCGGCTTCGCGGGCGGTAGGGGGCGGATTCACTTCGCGGTCCGAGGCCACCACCCGGAAATAGTATTTGCCGTCGGCCAGCACGTCGCTATCGAAGGTGAAGGCGTTGTCGTGCAGGTCGCTCTTCAGCAGCATCCAGCGGCGCTCATCGTCGGCGCGGAAGTAAAGCGTGTACACCAGGCGGTCACCGTCGGGATCGTCGGCCTGCCAGCTTATGGTGATCTGTTGGGCGGCGGCGCGCGACAGCGTCTGGGTGGGAGTACCGGCGGGAGCGGAGGCGCTGGCATCCCCGCTGTCCGTCACAGTCACGGTGTAGGGCGAGACCGATTGCTGCTGGACGGCCTTGGCGGCAGCCGCGGCAGACATCTGCAGGCTCACGTTGATGCTGCGCAGGACCGGCGGGGAATTCTGCGGCAGATAAGCCAGCGTAACGTTGTCGAGGATGGGAGTGGCTCCGGCAGCACCGCTGAATTCGGCCTTCCACTGGATATAACGGGCGTTGGGACTGGCGATCGGGGATGCCTTGGGATCCTTCAGCGGCTCGGACCAGTCGCTCCACGTGCGATCGGGTTTGCTGGAGTTTCCGGAGCGCGTGCGAAACACCAGGCCAGTGGCAGGCGCCATTTCGGCCCGCCAGTTCAGGCTGCCCCAACGCGCCGGCGCACCCGCATCATGGACGGGCGACTCGTAATAACCGGCCGCCCCGGGGCCTTCGCCCAGCCGATAGATGCGTCCCATATCGCCGGTCGCCACCAGCACGGATCCGGTAGCCGGCAGCAGGCGGGTGGCCTCGCCCTCGTTGGTTTGCAGCACGAGGGTCACCTTGCGATCGTGGGAAAGGCCGTAAATGCGGCCGCTGCTGTCGGTGGCGAACAGAAGCTGATTGGGCAAGGCCAGCAGGTCGTAGACGTCTTCCTCCTTGGAACTCCACAGCGTCTCGACGGTGTTATCCGGATTGATCCGGTAGACCGCCGAACGTTCCACGCCGGTCATATCGACAGACGGCGTGAACTGGCTGTTCACCTGCGGCGTCGGCGCCGGCTGCGCAGCCTTGGCGGTGTCTGTCTGGGTCTTGAATTCGGTACCCGGCTGCGTATTCTGCGCCTCGACGGTAATGGATGTCGTGGCAGCCGGCACGGCGACGTTGCCGGAATTCGATTGAGCGGCTTGCGCCGCGGCCTGCGCGCGCTTGGCCAGCGAGCCGCCCAGGGCGGCTACGTACACGGTGCCGTCGGCCTCGGGAATAATGGAGCGGATCTCGGGCAGGCTGGCGTCGTAAAGCACGAACGCCTTGTCCCTGGCCGACACGCGATACAGAATACCGTTCGGCTCGGTGCCCGCCAGCAGGCGCCCTTGCGCGTCGACCGCCAGGCCGGTGACGTGCGCCTGGCCGGTATCGTAATACAGCTCGCCGTTGCCCGCGGAAGTGACGCGATAGATCTTGCCCTGATCGCCCGTGCCTACGTAGAGCGCGCCATCGTCGCCCGCGGCCAGCGCCCAGATATAACGAGCCTGGGGAGAGAAATATTCACTGGCCTTGCCGTGCTCTATGCGGTAGACCTTGCCGTCGGGAGAAGTCCCGGCGTAGAGCACGCCCTGGCGGTCGGTGCAGATGGCGAAGACCTCGGGCTGGTCGGCGGTCCACAGCAGGGAACTCTTGCCGGAAGGATCGACTTCGAAGACGCGTCCGCGGTGGCCGGTGGCGACATACAACTCGCCGTGGGCGCCTTCGGCGACGCTCCAGATCACGGCCTGGCCGGAGGAGAACAGCGTTTCCACCTTGGGCGCCAGCGTGAGACGGCCGTCGCGGCTGAGGGAGACGCCCTGAAACTGGCCGCGAATGAAATCCTGGTAGCTGGTCATCTCCCAGGCGGTGGTGGCCGATGCGAATGCCACGCCGGCACATAAAGCCACGCTTGCCGTCAGGCCGATCGCCGCGCCCAGTTGCCGCGCCGCCGCATCTCCACGCCTCATCAATCCTTCACCTCAATTTGGATGGTCTTCGATCCGCTGATCACACTATTGCCGTCGCCGATTTCCAATTCCGCCACCTTCGAATTCCGTGTCTGCGTGATGTTGCCGAGCGCGGCCTGCGATCCGGAGAGGATCATGGCCACCGAGGGCGGCGGGTCCGGCAGATCGTCGCCTTCCAGTTGGAACGCCGGCTCGGAGCGCCAGACGCGTACGTACGCCTTGGTATTGCCGCGCAAATTGTTCACCATGGACATGAGCTGGGCCACCGATTTCGGCTGCAGGCCGATGATCTGGCGGAATTCGGTCAGATTGGTGGTCATGCCGTCCGCGACGGTGAAATACAGCGGTCCCGGCGGGCTGCCGGGAGGCACCCGGTATTCGATCTTGCGGGCCACTTCGCCGCCGTTCTCGCCCACCAGGACGGTAGTCAGCTCCACCTTCTCGCCGGGCCGGACTTCGCGATGCCCGGCATAGACGCTGTCGATCTGGTAAAGCTTTTTGGCGTCGTAGGATTCGATATCGAGCGCCACCTTCTTGACTTCCAGGGTGTCGAAGCCGCTTTGCAGCACGTAGGCCAGGGGGATGACCGTGGAAAGGGAGGCGGTCATGGCGGACCCGGTGTCCGCGGCGTACATGTTATTGACCTTGAGGGGCGGTGCGGAACCCTCGAATTCGATCTCTCCGGTGACGCGGAAACTGGACGCGCCCACGGTTCTCTCAGTGGCGTCGATGGTCGAGAAGACAGCCATCTGAAGCAGCAGCGGCGAAAGGAAGCGATCGTTGGCCATCTCCATCCGGTAATTGTCCAGGCGCCGGCCAGCCCGGGACACGGTGATGGAGACAGGCGCCATCTGGGCCGCGCGGCCCAACTCGCCGGCGACCGCGGTATTGCGGTCCTGCGTGATGGCTCCCAGGGTTTCTTTCGGCGCCGAGATCTTGAACGATGCCGACATCACCGGCAGCAGCGCCAGCACTTCGGATCGGGTGAAAGGCAGAGCGGTGGAGCCGACCGCCAGAAAACGGTGTCCGAAGGCGTAGATGCGATTGCCGTCGATGTAAGTGACCGTTCCATCGGCGCCGATACTCAGGTCGCCGGTCATCAGTTGCACGCTGATCATGGAGCCCGCCTTGAGCGTGGAGGGGTCGCCCATGCGCGGCCGGGACGGTCCGCCGGAAGACAGGGCCTGCGCTGGTTCCAGACCCAGCGCGCGAAGCTGGGGCGCGAACCGGTCGATGGTCGCGCGGGTGAATCCGGCGAAGGAAACCGGCGTCGCAATGTCGAGCAGCCTGGTGTTGCCCAAGGATAAGTCCTGACGCTCGGGGAGCAGGCGGGTCAGATCGCGGGAGGCGAACAGAGACGCGAGGGAAACCTCGTTATGCGCGATGTTATGGGCGACCTGGGTGGGAGGCATACCGCGGCCCAGATCGGTGACCCGGATCATCTCCTCGATGGGCCGTATGCCGGCGATGGGTTCCTTGGCAAACGGAAAGGCCAGCGCCACGGCGCCGGCGAGCTTGCCATCGATATATACCGGGCTGCCGCTCATACCCTGCAACACCCCGGTTTCGGCCAGGGGGCCCCCGGAGAGGCGTCCCAGGATCAGGTTTTGCTTGGGGCCGATATTCTCGAGCACGCCGAGGATTTCCACCTGGAATTCGTCGATGCGGCTGCCGTAGAAGACGGTTTTGCCGATGCCGCGCATTCCCGGCCTGATGTCTTTCAGCGGAAAGAGGGCAGTTTGCGCATGTAGAGCGGCGGCGAGCGCACAGACCGCCGGAACAACCAAACGCGGCACGAATACCATTCTACCGTGGAAAGACACGTGGCTTACAATCCGATGGACGCTCGCAGGGTGTCGGGGGTTCCCCCGGGGCGGCTTGGTGCGGCACGTTACCGACATTCGGACAGCCGCGTGTTAATGTTCTCGAGACTCGTGTCCACAAGGAGGGGTGTGTGAAGGATGCCATCTCACTGTGTGCCTGCGGCCTGTGTTTTTTGCAGCCGATACTGGCGGGTACCTCGATCCAGGTGACGCAGTATGACGTACCTGCGGCCAATGCCACGCCTTATGTAATCGCCACCGGTGCGGACGGAGCGCTCTGGTTCACGGAAAATGTGGCGAACCAGATCGGGCGTCTGACAACCGGCGGGACGTTCACCGAATATGCGATCCCCACGCCGGCAAGCGATTCCTGGGGAATCACGGGCGGCCCGGACGGCGCGCTCTGGTTCGCGGAACGGGGCGGCAACAAGATCGGCCGCATTACCACCGGCGGCACGATTTCGGAATATCCACTGCCGAACGCCGGAAGCGACCCTTTTGTGATCGTGACCGGTCCGGATGGCGCACTCTGGTTTAGCGAAGAGTTGGCTCCCCGCGTCGGGCGAATCACGACCGACGGGGTAATTACCGAGTATCCCGTCCACGCCCCCACCTTCGGGATCACGCGAGGTCCGGACGAGGCTCTGTGGTTTACGGAGACCGTTTATCAGCACGGATTGATCGGACGGCTCACCACCGCCGGGGCGCTGACCGAACATCGCGTGAACGATACCGGAGCCGGCTGGATCACTGCCGGCGCGGACGGCGCGCTCTGGTTCACAGAGTCGGTGATCAAGAACCATACGAGCATTGGGCGGTTGACGACGAACTGGGCCCTTACGGAGTATCCGGTCCCGGATCCCGCGGCGGACCTGCTGGGAGCGGAGTGGATCACGCCCGGCCCGGACGGCGCGGTGTGGTTCACCATGCAGCACGCGATATTGGGCCGGATTACGGCAGATGGCCTGGTCACCGAATACCCGGTGCCGCCGGACGGGTACACCGGAGGCAATCTGGACGTACAAGGAATAACGGGTGGTCCGGACGGCGGTCTTTGGTTCGCCATAGCCGGCAGCCAGAGAATCGGCAGGGCGCCGGCGTGCGGCTTGGGATTCAGCGCCAGCTTCGCGGGCGCTACGCTCACCATGAACTATGAGCTGGGCACCAGCGTGCCGGCGACGTTCAGCATCGTTCTGCGGAATGCCGGCGGGCCTTTCGCAGAGCCCTTCTCAAAGGCGATTCCGGCGGTCGCGCCGCCACGCAAGTTTCAGCTACAGTGGAGCGACTTTCCGGACACCGGGACCATCACGGTAGAGCCGCACCTGGCTGCGATGGCCGGCGGCGACCTGTGCGCCGAGTGGGCCACGGTGGATACGTCGCAGTAACTGCCCATTATCCTCAGTAAGCCTGAAAGCCCGGTTGCCGACCGCTGTGGCAAAATGGGTGAGGATGATCGTCATTGACGGCATTTACTACGCGCTGGGACTGACGGGAGGCGGCCTGGTGATCTCCTGGCTGACGAATCCCTGGTACGGGCTGCCGCTGTATATCCTGGCGGCGTTCTGCCTGTATTTCTTCCGCGATCCGGAGCGCCCGATACCGGCCGGTCCGGTGGCTGTTTCGCCGGCGGACGGAAAAGTGGTAGCGGTCAAGCAGGAGACGGCCACGCAGACCCGGATCAGCATTTTTCTAAATATCTTCGACGTACATGTGAACCGCGCGCCGATCGGCGGCACCATCGCCGAGGTGCAATACAACAAAGGGAAATTCCACGTCGCCAGCCGGGAAGAGAGCTCCGGGGAGAACGAACAGAACGTAGTAAGCGTGCGGGGCGAAGGGACCTGCGTGGTCTTCAAGCAGATCGCCGGATTGATCGCGCGGCGGATCGTGTTCTACAAGAAGCCGGGCGACGTGGTGTCCCGCGGCGAGCGAGTGGGGCTGATCAAGTTCGGCTCGCGCGTGGACGTGATGTTCGGCCGCGAGTGGGAGATCGTGGTGCAGCCGGGCATGCGGGTGGCCGCGGGTTCCAGCATCCTGGCGCGGCGATGCGACTCGCCGATCGAAGATTTTGTGGTGCAGGAGTCCCTGCCGGAGCTGGTGCATGCACATGCCTGATTTCGATCCCGCCCGGGTCTGCGTGTCCCGCACACAATGAGAAACCCGCTCATCGACCGGCACTCCCCGGACCGGCGTCCGCGCCGCGCGGCGTATGCGCTGCCGACGCTCTTCACCGCCGGCAACATCTTTCTCGGCTATCTTTCGATCCTGCGCTCGTTCCGGGCGGTGGCGGCCGGCGGCATCGGCGCGGCGGAGCATTTCGAAGTGGCCGCCAAGGCCATCGGCATCGCCGTGCTGCTCGACGGTGTGGACGGGCTGATTGCGCGCATGACGCACACCACCAGCGATTTCGGGCGCGAGATGGATTCGCTGGCGGATGTCATCAGCTTCGGCATAGCGCCGGCGGTGCTGGCCTTCGCCTGGGGCGTACAGTTCGTTGACAGCGGCTTGCCGCAGCAGTTTCAACATCAATTGTTTCAGGCGGGCTACTTCATCGCGTTTCTGTTTCTGCTGTGCGGCGCGGCGCGCCTGGCGCGCTTCAATGTGCAGAAGAACCCGGTGCCCAAGAATCCGGGCCGTCCCAACCGGAAGTACTTCGTGGGGCTGCCGATTCCCGGCGCGGCGGGGACGGTAGCGGCGGTGGTGTACGCCGGCGGCGCCGAGCCGATCCAGTTCTGGCCGCTGGCGGTCCTGTGGCTGGCGCTGCTGGCATTGCTCGGATTTCTCATGGTCAGCACGTGGCGCTATTACAGTTTCAAAGGGCTGAGCCTGCGCCAGCCGCACACTCCGCTGATCATCATCCTGCTGGGCGGGCTGGTGTACGCGGTCTGGAATTATGGGCGCGTGGTGCTGCCCCTGATGGCGGCGGCGTATGTCGGCAGCGGCATCGCGATCCGCCTGGGTGGGCTATTCCGCCGGCACGTGCTGCGGCACAGCGACCGGGCGTCCCAGACACCGGAGCACCAGGTTGGCTGACAGGCGCACCTGGGTGGTGGTGGGCAGCGAATCGCTGCTGGGCCGCGAGTTGCGCGACGTGGTGGCCGACCAGAAGCCGGCTCGCGATCTGAAGCTGATCGCCGAGGATCCGGAGAAGACCGGCGTTCTGACGGAGCAGGGCGGGGAAGCCGCGCTGGTGCTGGGGCTGGATGCGGCGGTGCTGCGCGGCGGCGGAGTGGTGTTCCTGGTGGGAACAGCGGAATCCGCGCAACGGGTATTGAGCCTGGCCCGCGGGGCGGCGATCATCGACCTGACACACGCGGCGGAAGACCATCCGCGGTCTTTGATTCGCGCTCCCTTCGTGGAGCCGGCGGAGTTTCGCGCGCCGGAGGACGCCGTGCACCTGGTGGCGCATCCGGCGGCGATCGCGATCGCCATGGTGCTCCAAACGGTGCACCGCCAGTTTCCCATCCGGCGTTCCGTGATCCAGATCTTCGAGCCGGCCAGCGAACGCGGCACGGCGGGCGTGGAAGAGCTGCAACAGCAGACCGTGAGCCTGCTTTCGTTCAAGAACATGCCGAAGAAGATCTTCGACCATCAGCTCAGCTTCAACATGCTGGCGCGCTACGGCGAAGAAGCGCCTTTCGCGCTGGAGTCGGCGGAACTGCGCATTGAACGGCATCTGGCGACGCTGCTGTCGCGCGGCGCCGGCGCCGGGCCGGCGGCGCCCATGCCGTCGCTGCGGCTGATCCAGGCGCCGGTCTTCCACGGCTACAGTTTGTCTTTCTGGATCGAGTTTGAAGAGAATCCGGGCGTGGAGGCGCTGGAAGCCGGCTTGAAGCACCGGCTTATCGACGTGCGGGGCTCGGATCTGGAGCCGCCCACGTCGGCCGGCATCGCGGGGCAGAGCGGGGTGGCGGTGGGCGCGGTGACCATGGATCGCAATGCGCCGCAGGCCTGCTGGTGCTGGGTGGTGGCGGACAATCTGCGGCTGGCGGCGGAGAACGCGGTGGCCGCCGGGAGCCAGCTTTTATGAACCTGCGAGTTGCCGTTTTTCTGGCCGCGATCGCTACCAGCGGCTGCGGGTATCACGTGGCCGGCAAATCCGACATAATGCCGGCGGCCATCAAGACCATCGCCATCACGCCTTTCGCCAACCATACGATTCAGTACAAGCTGGCGCAACGCCTGCCCGCGGATGTGACGCGCGAGTTCATCGAGCGGACGCGCTACAAGGTCGTCTCCGATCCCAAGATGGCGGATGCGGTGCTGGATGGCGCGGTGCTGCAGTTTACGTCGTACCCCATCATTGCCGACCAGGCGTCCGGGCGGGCGACGGTGGTGCAATGCAGCGCGTTTTTGAAGGTGACGCTGACCGAGCGGGCCACCGGCAAGGTGCTGTTCAACCGGCCGTCGTTCGAAGCGCGCGAGCGTTACGAGATCAGCGTGGATCCGCAGCAGTATTTCGACGAGAGCGGGGCGGGCATCGAGCGGCTGAGCCACGATGTGGCGCGCGACGTGGTCACCTCGATCCTGGCGAACTTCTAGCCCATGACGCCTGCCCAGTTTCTCACCCGGATGGAGCGCGGCGAAGTGGGCGCGGCCTATCTGTTCCTGGGTCCGGAAGGCTATCAGCGGCGCCGGGCGCGGGCGGCGCTGCTGCAGGCTGCTTTGGGGGACGCGGATCGCGAGAGTGGGATCACGCACCACGACCTGGCGGAGGCGGCGCTGGCCGAAGTCATGGACGACGCGCGGGCCCTCTCGCTGTTTGCGGCGAATCGGGTGATCCTGGTGGCCAACGCGGAAGCTGCGCTGCCGCGCGGGCGCGGCGGCGAGGAGGAGGGCGAAGGCGAGGGCGCCGGCGCGGGCGAACTGCTGGCGGACTACCTGAAGGATCCCACACCCGGCGTGACGCTGGTGTTCGACGCGGCGCGTTTCGATTTCGAAGGCGACGACAAACGCAAGCAGGAACGGGTGCGCAAGTTCTACGCGGCGCTGCGCGATCCGGTGGAGTTCCGGCGGGCCACCGCGGACGAGGCGCGCCGGGAAGCCGCCGCTATGGCGCGCCGCGCGGGCCTGGCGATGGATTCATCCGTGGTGGAACTGCTGGTGGAGGCGCTGGCCGCCGACCTGACGCGCATCGGGGTGGAGGTCGAGAAGCTGGCGCTGTACGCCCACGGGCGGCCGGTCACCGCCGACGATATCGCGCTGCTGACACCGGACGCGCGCGCGACAACGATCTTCGCGCTGGTGGCGGCGCTGGGCCGGCGGGACCGATCGGGGTCACTGGAACTGCTGGACACTTTGATACGAGAGGGCGAATACCTGCCGCTGGCGCTGTCGTTCTTATCGACCCAATTCCGGACGGCGCTGATCGCCAAGGAGGCCGGGCTGCGCTCGCCGCAGCAGATCCAGGGGCATTTCTCGCGCATGGGCGTGCAGATGTGGGGATCGCGGGCCGAGCAGGTCTCTCAGACCGTGGCCAAGTTCACCAGGCCGCAATTGCAGCAAGCGGTGGAATTGATTTTCGAAGCGGATAAAGGACTGCGCAGCGCGCGGCCGGACGATCGCGTGGTGATGGAGCGGTTTATTCTGCGGCTGACGGGCTGATGCCGGCGATTACGCGGTGGCCAGGGTCTTCACGCGCAGCTGCAGCTTGGATTTGTACCGCGCGGCGGTGTTCTTCTTGATGATTCCGTTCTTGGCCGAACGGTCGATGAGGGAGAAGGTGGCGGGCAGCATGTCGGCGGCAGCCTTGGCGTCCTTGGACGCGAGGGCCCGCCGCATGGCGCGGATCTGGTGGCGCAACCGGGACTTGCTCTGCCGGTTGTACTCGGTACGCTTTTCGTCTTGTCGCCCGCGCTTCAGCGCGGAAAAATGATTTGCCATTGGGAAAGTAATAGGATAGCGCAGGGGCGCGACGCCGGTCAAATGGCCCAGGTGGCGAGTTGGTCCAGGTCCAGGTTGCCGCCGGATAGGATGACGCCGACTTTACCGGCGAGGGGGGGCAGTTTGCCGGACAGCAGAGCGGCGGCTCCCACCGCGCCGCTGGGCTCGACGAGGATCTTCAGGCGCGAAAGCAGGAAGCCGACGGCCGCCCGGATCTCATCGTCGCTGACGAGGGCCACCTGCTCGACGTTCTGTTGGACGATTGGAAAGGTCAGCTCGCCGGGTTGCGGGGAGCGCAGGCCGTCGGCGATCGTGTGCGGGAGGGGAATGGAGCGGCGCTGGCCGGCCTGGAGCGAGAGAAAGGTATCGTTGCCATCGGCGGGTTCCACGCCGAACAGGCGAATGGACGGACGCAGCGCGCGGGCGATGGTGGCGCAGCCGGAGAACAGACCGCCGCCGCCCACGGGGGCGATCAGGGCCTCCAGATCCGGAACATCCTCCAGCAGCTCGAGTCCGGCGGTGCCTTGGCCGGCCATGATCATCGGGTGGTCGTAGGGCGGCACGAGGACGGCGCCGGTCTCTTCGCGGATGCGGGCGGCGATGGCCTCGCGGCTGGCGCGCAAGCGGTCGTAGGTGACGATGTGCGCGCCCAGGGCGCGGGTAGTTTCGAGCTTGGTGCGCGGGGCGTCTTCGGGCATGACGATGGTGGCCCGGGCGCCGGCATGGCGCGCCGCAGTGGCCACCGCGATCGCGTGATTGCCGGAAGAGAAAGCCACCACGCCGCGCGCCAGATCGGCTGGCGCCAGCGACAGGATCAGATTGGAGGCGCCGCGGATCTTGAAGGCGCCGCCGGTTTGCAGGTTCTCGCACTTGAAAAAGACGCGGGCGCCGGCAGCGGCGTCGAATTCAGGCGAAGTGAGTACGGGGGTACGCTTGGCAAGCGGCCTTATGCGGGCGGCGGCAGCCCGCACGTCGGCTGGGGTTATGACGGGCAATTCCGATTGTAACGCGAGGGGCGATACCTACAGGCGGGCGCGCGGGATCTCGTATTTCCTGATCTTCTCGTACAGCGTGGAGCGGTCAATGCCCAGTCCGGCGGCGGCCTCCTTGATGTTGCCGCTGGTGCGCTGCAGAGCGGCCACGATCGCCTGCCGCTCCAGTTCCTGCAAGGTCACGTTGAACGAAAAGCGGCCGTTGACCGGGGCTTGCCTGTTGGGCGCCAGGAATCCGAAATCGTCTTCGGCGAGTTCATGCGACTTGGCGGTGACCAGCGCGCGTTCGACGGCGTTCTCCAACTCGCGCACGTTTCCCGGCCAGTCGTAATCCATGAGCAGTTTCAGGGCGCCGGCGGAGATCTCGGATACGTCCTTGCCCAGCTCGTGGGAGAGCCGCTCCACGAAATCATTGGCCAGCAGCGGAATGTCGTCGCGGCGCTCGCGCAGCGGCGGCAGGCGCACTTCGATGACGTTCAGGCGGTAATAGAGATCGTCGCGGAACCTGCCGTCCGCCACGGCGGCCTGCAGGTCGCGATTGGTGGCGGCGATGACCCGCACGTCCACCCGCACTTCCTGGGATCCGCCCACGCGGTAGAAGCAGCGCTCCTGCAGCACGCGCAGCAGGTCGGCCTGGAGCTTGGGAGAGATGTCGCCGATCTCATCCAGAAAGATGGTGCCGCCGTCGGCCAGTTCGAACTTCCCTTTCTTCTGCGAGACGGCGCCGGTGAAGGATCCTTTCTCATGGCCGAACAGCTCGGATTCGAGCAGCGTTTCGGCCAGGGCGGCGCAGGAGACCGCCACGAAGGGCCGGGCGGCGCGGTCGCCGGAGTTGTGGATGGCGCGCGCGATCAGCTCCTTGCCCGTGCCGCTCTCGCCGCGAATCAGCACGGTGCTGCGCAGGCTGGCTACCTCGCGCGCGAGGTCCAGGATCTCGCGCATGCGGGCATTCTTGCTGATGATGTCGCCGTAACGGTACTGCTTGCTGAGCTTCTTGCGCAGGATGGTATTTTCGCGCTGCAGATTCTTCACCTTGATAATGCGCTCGACCAGCAGCGAGATCTCCTGGGGGCTACAGGGCTTGACGATGTACTCTTGGGCGCCCTCTTTCATGGCGGTGATGGCGGTATCGACCGTGGCGTAGGCGGTGATGATGATTACGGAAGCGTCCTGGTGCAGGCGGCGGATCTCCATCAAGGTCTCGATGCCGTCCATGCCGCCCGGCATTTTCAGATCGATGAAGTAGATGGCGTAGTCGTGCGCGGCGGCCTTTTCGATAGCCTCCCGGCCGGAGGCGGACGTATCCACCACGTAGCCGTCCTCGCGCAGCCAGGCGGCCAGCGACTGGCACATCACCTCTTCGTCATCGACCACCAGAATTTCCCAACGCGTTTTCATGTCCGTTCTGCTCCTGCCAGGAGGGGCTGCGGCTCTTCGGCGTTGCCGGCCAGGGGCAGGGTCACGGTGAAAGTCGCGCCTTCGCCCGGTTTACTGGCCACTGCGATATCGCCGCCGTGCGCCTCCACGATCCCGTACGAAACCGCCAGTCCCAATCCCACGCCCTTGCCTTCCGGCTTGGTGGTAAAGAAGGGGTCGAAGATGCGGGTGAGATATTCCGGGCGGACGCCGTCGCCGTTGTCCTGGACGGCGATGGTTACGGCGGCGCCATCGGCGGAGCGGCGGGTACGCACGGTCAGGCGCCGCTCGGCGCGGGGCTGCGAGGCTTCCGCCCCATTCAGGACCAGGTTCAGGATCACCTGTTGAATCTGCGAGTGATCGCAGCGTACCGGCGGCAAATCCGGCGCCAGGTCTTCGTCCACGGTGACGTTGGCCAGCCGCAGCTTGGGCGAGACCAGCGAGAGCGTAGCGGTGACGATGCGGTTCAGATCCGCGGGCGCCCGCTGCGGCTTGGACCGGCGGGAGAACGAGAGGAGGTCGGAGACGATGCGCCCCACGCGGGAGGTCTCCTGCACAACTTGACCGAGGTACTTGCGAAACTCGGGGACCCGTTCACGGGGGATGCCGTCATCCTTCATGATTCGCTGCATCAGCATGGACAAGTTCAGGACGCCCGACACCGGGTTGTTGATCTCGTGCGCCACGCTGGCGGCAAGCTGCCCAAGCGAGGCCAGGCGGTCGGTCTGCCGCAGTTTCCGATGGGCGGCGCGCAGTTCCTCGGTGCGCTCGGCCACCTTGGTCTCCAGGCGCTGGGTGAACTGATTGTTCTCGTCCATGGCCAGGCGGAGCCGCTCGCGCATGGTGTTGAAGGAACGCGCCAGGTGATCCAGTTCCTCGCTGCTATGCACGATGTCGATGGGATGATCGAGATCCATCTCGCTGACCGCGCGGGTACCGGCGATCAACTGTTTAATCGGATCGCCGACGAATTGCCGGGTGAAGAAGAAGATGAACAAGGTGATGAGCAGGATCTCGAGGCCGGTGACGGCGAAGACGCCGAGCTTGACCTGCGCGATCTCATGGTCGGCCGCATCCAGGTTGAGCGCCAGGTCGAGCACGCCCAGCACCCTTACGGCGGCCGGATGGGCATGACAGGCGGCCTGGCTGCAGGCCGGCTCGTTGAAGATCGGGGTGACCATGGCCAGGCTGCGGCGGCCGTCGAGACCGGTGAAGATACGGGTGCGGCGGGAGACGGTCATTCTTTCGCGCGGCGGCACGCGGTCGTGACAGCCCACGCAAGCCTCGCCGCGGGGATCGGCCGCTATGCTGTCGTCCGGCGCGGTCGAGAACATGAGCTTGCCGGTGCGGTTGAACATGCGGATGCGGTTGATCCCCTGCCGGCTGGCGATGGTCTGCATCACCTGGTAGGCGGCTTCGCGGTGATCGTCGCGCATGGCGTGCCAGGTGGCGCTGGTGATGCTTTTCGACAGATGATCCGCGCCGGTGACGATGGCGTTGAGCAGGTGCTGCTGTTCGCTCCGCACGGTGATCAGGCCGGAGATGGCGCCGATGACGGTGACGATGCAGGTCAACGCCAGAACCAGTTTTTGAGCGAGCTTCCCTGGCACTCTAAGAGGGTCCTAAACTCTATTATTATGAAAAGCGCCGCGGGTTGCTTGGCGCGTCCGGCGTTCAGGGTGCGCGGAAGGAAAACCAGGAGCGGACAACCTGGGCATGGCCGTCGACGATGGCGGTGGCCACAAAGGCCGGATGGAGGGGCGAGCCGAAGCGCAGGTCCATGGCTTCCACCCGGGTGCCGCCCTCCGGGTCGGCGACCGGGATGGCGCGCTCGAACGGGTATTGGGAAAATCGGAAAAAATCGCGAAATGCCGGTGTATTATTGGCGGCTTTGGTGGCCGGGCCCGGCTCGGCTTTATAAAAAATGAGGCCGCGCTCGGGGGCAAATTCCTGAAGCAGGTTGAACTCCTGGATGCTATAGAAATCGGGGGTCTGCGCCAGGCCGCGCCAGGCAAGGGGATTGGCCGGATCCGGCAGGGCGGCTACGCGCATGGGCGCTTCGCCGGAATAGATACGGGCATTGAGGACGGCGGTAGCGCGGGAGTGGAGCACTGCGCGTCCGGCGTTGGAGAGCAGCAGGAAGAGCAGCGCGAAGATGGCGAATCCGCGCCCGGGATGTGGGGCGTGGGCGCCGATTTCCGCGTTGACCAGGCGGACCAGGACGGGTCCCACCAAGGCGATCAGCAACGCGGCCCAAATCCACACATCGATCAGGGAGGTGAGGTCCAGGTGGAACCAGCGGGCCGAGAACGGCAGCAGCAACCGTACACCGTAGGTGTTGGTAAGATCCAGCAGGAGGTGGGACGCGACGGCGATCAGGGCGATGGCCAGGGATCCCAGCCAGCGGAACGGCTTTCGGGCAAACGGGCGGACGAGCAAAACCGTCAATAGCGCCATTACCGGCATAGCGGCCAACGAATGCGTCAGGTGACGGTGGTAATTCAGATAGTTCAGTTGGCCGCCGGCGAGGGTCACGAAATCGATATCCGGAGCATTGGCGGCTAAAATCAAGATCCATGCCGGGTGGCTGGAGAAACGATTCAATCCGGCGCGGCCCAAAAACAGGCCGGTCGCGGAATGCGTGAGAGGATCCATGGTACGCACGCGGATTGTAGCATGCAGAGGAAAGAAGGCGGGTCCCGAAGCACCCAGAGAGACCCGCCGGGATAGCCTTCCGCGTTAAGCCGCGGAGAGGCCCATTGGGGGCCGCAGCACCCTGGCCGGAGCGGATATGGGAAGAAGAGGCGCGACTGGCGTGGTACGGGTCTCGTCTGCGCCGTAGCGCCGCGCCGATCCGCCGAAGTACTCATCCAAGGGGAACAGGCTGTAGGGTTCCAACTCGCGGAAGGCGCGGCCCAACCTCTGCTCGATGCGATAGACCGAGTGAAAGAAGGTGCCGCGGTCGATCCCCAGACGCCAGCAACACAGCTTCCAGTCGGCTCCTAACAGAAAGTGGAAGCGGAAGAGGTCGTACTCGAACGGGGTGAGCGTCCGGCGGCTGACCAGGCAGAAATCGGCCAGGTACTCCTCCACTTTGCGCCCATAAGTCATCCGGTTATCTTTGCCGTTACCGCAGAACTCGAGCTGTACCCGGCTGAGGTATTTCTCCCGGCTGGCACAGTCCCGGAAACGCGCATAGCAGGCGCGAAAGATCGCGCGAAAGACACAATTGCAGGGGGTCTCCCTGTTATTGCGGCCCGGACGCAGACCATACCCATGGCAATGCGTACAGGTTGTCTTGGCAAGTGCAATGGTAGTTGAACGATCCCATCTCATTTGTTGAAAACGTCCTCCCGGCGCCCTCTCTGAGGCAGGGCAACCTTGAACTAAACTTGAAACAAATTTAGCGCCGGACGTAAAATCGTCAAGCAATTTCCGCGAGCTTAAATTGGTATTTATGGGCACTTATTACCGGATGTAGTACGTATGTATCTGGTAATATAATGGGATATATTATTAGTAATACTCTTAAAAATGCTGTCGACAGGAGGCCTAAAATTGGGGAAATATGTTTTTTTAATGCCATCTATTTCTGTCGGAAATAGGGGCGGGCGGTGAATCCCATGGATTTTGTGCTGCTGCAAAAGCGATTACTGGCGGAGATCCGGGCGCGGGTCCGCAACGGAGAGATGACGGAGCGCAGCCTGGCGCGCGCGACCGGCATGTCGCAGCCGCATATCCATAACGTGTTGAAGGGTACGCGAAGCCTGTCCCTGGGTTCTAGCGACAGGCTTTTGCGGCGGTTGGGTCTGGACCTGGCAGACTTGCTGGCGGGGACGAGAGCACCCTGCGAGCCGTCGCAGAACGACTGCCGGCTGGTACCCGTGCTGGACGGTCCGATCGGGCAGGGGTTCCCGTTTCCGGCAGCGGTGGGACGGCACCTATATCCGTTTTCGGCGGCGGATGTCGACACGTTGCCAGACCCGGTGGCTGCCCGTCTGGCGCCGGCAGCCCACAGCGCCCCGCTCTTTTCGGGCAATGCGGTCATCCTGCTGGATCGATCGGCAACGGCGGGCCGGGATTCCAACGGCGAAGAGTACGTGGCCCTGGACTTGGGGGGGACCAGCGCGATCGGTCTGGCCAGCGCGGAAGGCGTACGCGTGTGGAACGCACAAGGAGTCTGGGAGCGGGTGGACCTCAGGGGCCGCCCGGCGGGGGAAATGGTACGGGCGCGGGTGCGGCTGATCGTGCGCTGTCTTTAAGCCCGTATTGGGAAGACGGGCCGATTAGTAGGAATGCGTTCCCAGCACGACCTGAACTTTAAACTTGCTCTCCAGGACGGCTTTCAGATCGTCGAAATCGATCGGACACTGCGCGGTTTCCATCGCCATTTTGACGCACGTGCCCAGGTGGATCGTGTCGATTTCCCGCCCGAGGTTGTGGGCGACTTCGGTCAGCAACTTGACGCGCGGCGCCACCAGCCCGGGACAGTCGCCGCAATCGGTCATAGCCACCAGCTCGATCCGATCGTGGCGGGAGAACTCCGCGTTCTTTTCCGTAATTCCCTTGAAGCACTTCGCGCAAGCGATGCACGAGTGATCCTTGATTCGTTTACAGTAGATGATTGCGATTCTTGCCATCTTCCTTCAGGACCTTCCCGGTACCGTCGAGTATACTCCAATTTCATACGTCATGATCCGAAACACTCCACTGGCGCGATCGCTGAGATTTGATCGGCGGGGCCGCCTGCGCATATTCTGGTAGCTGTGAAGAGCAGGTGGAGCATCCGGGCACGGGCCGGTGCGGCGCAACCCAAAAACGATCGCCTGCGCAAGTTGGCGCGGAGCCTGGATGCGTTGGCGAGCCAGGACCAAACCGCCATACGGAGGGCGCGCGAGCTCGTTTCGCTGCGCCAGCAGGCGGCCCGGGAATTGCACGGAATCTGCGAGAGCTTCGTCCAGCAACTGAACGGGCTGCTGGTGGAAACCACGGTGGGACTCGATCCGGAACAGTACCCGCCGGACGGTTTCCAGGACGGCGGGGTCAACCTGTTCCAGATCAACGCGCGCGGCCGGATCCTGCAACTGGAATTCGAATCCACGGTGCAGGCGACGTCAACCGAGAATTTTCGCGTGCCGTACATCCTGGAGGGCGGGGTGCGGTCATTCAATCAGCAGTTGCTCGAGAAGCAGGTGATCGAAGAACAGGCGCTGTTTTATACCATCGAGAGGACGCGCAACCTGTGGCGGTTCTTCGACGCGCGCACCTACCGCTCGGGCGTGGTGAACACCGACTATCTGACGAGCCTGATGGAGCAGCTACTCTAGCCGGCAGCCAGCGCCAGGCCGATGCGGCGGAGCCCTTCGGCGAACATCTCAGTGTTGACGCCCATGCCGATGCGGAAGTGGCCGGGCATTTCAAAGAAGCGACCGGGGACGGCGGTGGTTTCGTAGTCGGCACGGAGGCGGTCGAGGAACGAATCGACCGGCCTGGCGTCGAGACGCAGGAATGCGGTGGTGCCGAAGTCGGTGCGCGGGGCGGTGAGGGCCGGCGTGCGATCGAGGAAGGCACGGAGCAGGGCGCGATCGGCTTCCACCACGCGGCGCGCCCGCGCCCGGATGAAGTCGAGATGTGCGAAAGCAGCGACGCTGAGCAACTCCGCCGGATGCGCCGGGATGGAGGCAAACAGATCGTTCAGCCGCCACATGGCGCGCGCCAGATCGGGCTCAGCCAGGATCCAACCGCATCGCAACCCGCTTAGCCCGTATACCTTGGTCAGGCTGTTGGTCACGACGAACTGCGGACCGAGGTGCAGGGACGTGCGCGGCGTGTTCGCGTAGACCGCATCGAGATAGACTTCATCGACCAGCACGCGCGCGCCCACGCTGCGCGCCAGATCGCCGATCTGACGCAGTACGGAATCGGACGCCAGGACGCTCGACGGATTGTGCAGGTTGGTGACGACGACGAGGCGGGTCTGGGGGGTGAGGGCGCGGCGCACGGCATCGGCGTCGAGCGCGTAGCCGTTCTCTTCGGCGCGCGTGAAGCGTTTCACGGCCGCGCCCAGAAAGAGCGCCGTCGAGACCAACAGTTCGTAGGCCGGCTGCTCGATCAGGACCTCGTCACCCGGATCGATCAAGGAGGCCATAGCCAGGTGATTCGCCATGGAGGTGCCCGCGGCCGCCACCACGCAGTCGGGATCGACACCGCACTTGGCGGCGATGGCACTTTGCAGGGGCGCATAGCCGTAGGTGCTGTCGCCATTGATCTCGAGCGGGGGCATCGCGGGCAGTTCGGCCAGCGGAAACGAACCCACGCCGCTGGTGGCGAGATTGAATCGCGCGCGGCTGCGCGTTTTTGCCCAATGCATGTAATCGGAATGGCGGTGTCTCATGATTTCGCCGGATGGCCGCGCCGGCTCCAGTACCAATATACGGGAATGCCGGCCAGCAGAATGAGCAAGCCGATGGCGCTGTTGGCGGGGTACGCGGCGATGGTGCTGGCTACGATGGCGGCGCAGGTCAGCACGAAGGCGGCGGTGGTATAGGGGTGGCCCGGGGCGTGGTAGATGTCCTTGGCGCCGCCCCGGCGGCGAAAAACGAACAGCGCCGCCGCGGTGAGCGCGAAAGAGATGAAGTCCACCGAGACGACGTAGTTCAGGATCTGCTCGTAGCGGCCGGAGAGCGCGATCACGGTGGCGAAGACGCCTTGCAGGACAATGGCGACCACGGGGGCGCCGGTACGCGGAGACAGCCAGCCCACACGGTCGAAGAACAGGCCATCGCGCGCCATGGCATAGTAGACGCGCGGCGCGGTCAGGATGCCCTGGCTGAGAAAGCCGAGCGTGGAAACCGCGATACCCACGGCCAGAAAGGTGGCGCCCGGGGCGCCCATGGCGGCGCGCATGACCGAGGAAGCGGGAGTATGGGAGGCGGCCAGCCCGGCGGGCCCCAACACGCGCAGGCACACGAAATTCACCGAGAGATACAGCAGGATGACGCCGATGACGCCGGCCACCAGGCCGCGCGAGAGATCCCGGCGCGGGTCGCGCATTTCACCGGCGACGAAGGTGGAAGTCTGCCATCCGCCATAGGCGAACGCCACCGGAATCATGGCCGCTCCGGCGGCGCGCAACAGTCCGAACGAAGCCGGCCGGTCCAGGAGCGGCAAGGGATGCAGGGCGCCGCCGCCCCAGGCCAGTCCCGCCAGCACGAGCACCGCGATGGCCGCAGATTTCATCAACATCATGGCGCTCTGGACGTTGCTGCCGGCGCGCACGCCCAGGCAGTTGATGGCGGTCAGGCCCAACAGGGCGGCGGCGGCGATGGGGCCGTCGCCGGCGGTGAGTCCGGAGATCTCGCGAAAATACCGCGCGAAGGTGACCGCGACCGCCGCCATGCCGCCGGTCTGGGTGACCAGCAACAGAACCCATCCGTAGACGAAAGCCACGGCCGGATGGTAGGCCTCGCGCAGGTACAGATATTGGCCGCCGGAATCCGGCAGGCGGGTGGCCAGCTCGGCCCAGATGAACGCTCCGGCCATGGCCAGGGCACCGCCGGCCAGCCAGGCACCCAGGATCAGCGCCGGCGTGTGGACCTGCTGCGCCACCACGTAGGGATTGATGAAGATGCCCGAGCCGACAATGCCTCCCATCACGATCATGGTGGCGTCGAAGAAGCCGAGCTGGCGGCGGAGATGGGGCGCGGACAAGTGTCCTAAGGTAACACGCGGAGCGGCTACGAGCCGGTGGATACGGCCGGTCCCGAGAGGACGATATAGGCTGGTACGCTCAGGTCGCCATCCTCGGACACGGTGACGGTCGTGACTTGCGGACCGGTCACCGAGGCGGTGAGGGCGAATTCGATCAGCAGATTGCCGGAGCCATCCGTAGCGGGCTGAATGTTGAAGGCGGGAATATTCACGCCGCCTTCGGTTACTGCTACGCGGCCGGGATTGGAGACCACTGCCGGATCCATGCCGCTCACGGTCAGGGTGAGGGTTACGCCGGGAGCGAGCGTCGAGCCGTCGGCGGATACCGCGCTAACGATGACCGGCGGTGGCGGATCGATCTGCAGGACCAGCGGATAGGCGCTCATCGCGCCATTGAACAGGGTCATCACGGCGGGGCCGGTGGGCATGCTGGCCGGAATCACGAAGATGATTTCGCCGGGAGAAGCATAAAGAACCTGAGCAGCGGCGCGCAAAGAACATCCTACACAGGGCGCCAGGGTGATTCTGGGCGTAGCGGCGGCGGCCAGGTTCTGACCGGTCATGACCACGAAGGCGCCGGGGAATACGCTGTTCAACTGGGGATTCCAGTTGGAGACCGGCAGATTGATGATGGGAATATTCGGATTGGCGGGCCGCACCTGGAAGCCCAAGCCTTCCTCGTAGACCTGGAATCCGGAGATCACGCTGGCGACCGCGGCCCGCTGGAGCGCATTGGGAGACACGCTGATATTGGCCCACGCCTCGTTGGGACCACGGACCCAGAGACGCCGGACTGTGACGTCGCCGGAACCGAAACCGAGCGTGGTCAGACCATCCATGAACTGCATGTTGGTGCTGGTCACCCGGACCATGGCGGTGACCCCCTGCGGCAACGCCGAGACCGAAATGGCCGCGCTGGAGGCGCCGGCCGGCGGATAGGTGTAAGTGCTGGGACTCTGCGACTGCAGAAACATGGAATTCTGCCCGTCGGGATTGAAGATGGTGAGGGTGGCGGTCTGGGAGTCGGCGCCGGGCGGCGGCAGCAGGGTAATCGATCCGGACTGACCGTCATCCGCGGCGGCAAAAGGAACCGTAACCTGGCCCGGCAGGCTGTCGAAATAGATGTGGCTGCCGGCATTCAAATATGTGCCGGTGACGGTCACCGAGCCGTCCGCATTCGGCGTAACGGCTGTCACGGAGGGCGGAGGATTCTGCACCATCTGGATGCCCTGCGGCAGCACGAAAATGTCGTCGGGCAAGGTGAATAGCAGATGCTCGGGTCCGAGAGCCGGCGTCGACAGGTAATCGAAATACATCGCCAGCAGGGGCAGGTTCTCGTCGGTGTACACGGACTGCGAATAGTCCGGCAGGAAGCCGCCCGGAGCACCCAGCGCCTGGACGCTCTGCACGGAAGTCGTGCTGTCCGGGTTGATAATTCCGCCGCCCTGCGCCACCACAGTCTGGACAGGTGCATTGGCGTCCAGATAGGCCGGCTGGTTATAGCTGTTGATATAGGAGTATGACGTGATATCAAAGACTTCTACCGAGGACCGGGGCTGCACGGTAAAGTCGACACCGGTCACCGCGGCGCCCTGCGCTACCGGGATCGGCGTGAACTGGCTGGGGTCCCAGGTGTTGGGTCCCGGATAGAAGGTGGTGACAAACGGTCCGCTGGCCGGCACCACGTTCCCATTGCTGTCCCACGGCCCGGAGATGTTGGCGGACTGCGGCAGAGGATGCACGTAGACCCAGTAGTTACCGGGCTCCAGGCCATCGATCTCGTAAGTACCGTCCGGAAGCGTCAGGCTGCTGACCGCGGGGCCGTTAGGCTGGATGGCCACCACCGAAGCCATATGCACGCCACTGCCGTTCATGGTCACCTGGCCGCTGATGGAGCCGTAGCCGGCGGGAAATCCGGCGGCGGGATAGAGCAGCGAGATGCTGGCGACATCGTCCTGGTCGAGGGGCCGCGCGTGACTGGTGGCGCGCGAGACCGCCGTCGACATGGCGGAAGCGGTGTAGGTGTGCTGCAGGCCGAGGGCGTGACCGATCTCGTGTACCAGGGTGGTGAAGAACGTCTCCGAGTAACTCGGTCCGGTGAATTGATCGTTGGAAGCGGCCGCGGGAGGCTGCGCAAAGTTGACGTTCAAATGAATCATGGACGTCTGGATCGGCACGAAGGCGCTTCCCGGCGGCACGGTGTCGGGGACACTGAAGGTGGCATAGGCCAGCACGCCGTTGAACTCGTCGAATACGATTTCGCCGGTGGGCACGCTCTGCGGTGTGCCGGCCACCTGGAGCCCGCCAAAGGCCACCCGCAGGCTCGAGGTGGACACCGAGTTCCAGACCTGGGTGGCGTTGCGGATCTGGGCAATCAGGGAAGGAAAGCTGTCGTTGGGCGTGTAGTTGGTGGGTCCGCTGTCGGATACGAAAAAGGTGACGGTATTGTCGGGCAGGGCGTTCAGGTCGAACTTCTCATAAGCGACGGCATAAGGCGGGGCGGAGCTGAGATAGTGCGTGTAGTGATAGTAGGCCGCGGAGGGAGTCGCACAGGCGGCCAGGATGCCGGCGTAAATCGTCCAAGTCTTCAGCCGGGTCATGTCAGTTTCCTCCGGCGGTGATGGCCGCGACCAGTTGAGTGAGCGGCATGGCGATGGGCGGGCTGTTCACGGGCTGGCCGGTTTTCAGCGAAACGACGGTTTCGGTGGTGGGCATCTGGGAGGCGGTCACCGTGCCGGAATCGTCTTTCGCGAGGGTGAATACGCCTTCGGTGAAGCCGAGAGTGGAGATGGCGCCCTTGCGGGAAGTCCACAGGAAGAGGACGTACTGCTGGCCGGGCGTCAACAGGGGCGCTCCGGGAACGATCTGGCGGGTGCCCTTGGCGGTTCCGCCAGGGACCTGCACATCCAGGGTGGTCTGGGCGGAGCCTTTCCACTGCTGGAGGACACTGACTTTGTAGTGCGTATAGATAGTAGCGCCGGTGTAGGAAGCGGTGGCTCCGGTCACCTCGCCGCGGAGGATCAGACTAGAGCGGGTGATCAGGTCGTTGAGAGAGAGCTGTTCCAGAGTCGCGGCCCAGCCGGGCGCCAGACTCAGGCAGAGGCACAGCGCAAATTGGATAGGCTTCGGCACAATGTGCCGTGGAGCACCTGGCATGCCAAGACAACCTATTGAAAAATAAATAACTTAAATGACTGCAAATTAGTGCGGTTGGGTTGCTTGGACACGTCCGGGTGGCGCTTTGTCACAATTCCCGGGCCGGGGCTTAAGCCCTCTTTTCCTTATTTCGAACGATCAGGAGGGGCACTCGCAGATCGTGGCGCACTGGATTAATTGTATTCCCGTAGATCAGATCTTTCAATCTCCTGTGGCCGTGGGCGCCCATGATGATGAGATCGGGCTGGACCTCCATGGCATAACGCACGATCTGCCGGCCGGGGCGCGGAGCATGCACGATGGCGGTTTCGACATCGATCCCCTGCGCGCGCAGGGAGTCGGCGACGCCTTCGAGATAGTATTGGCCGGCTTCCACCTCGGCGGTGGACGATAGCGGTCCATAGACCCGGCTGGTGACACCTTCCTCGACGTGCAGCAGGTAGAGCTTCGCGCCATGCATCTTGGCCAGAGCGGCGGCGTGGGTGAGCGCCTGGCGGTCGAGGCTGGTGTGGTCGAGCGGTACCAGGATGCGCCGGTAGGCGAGCGTGGTGGAAGGCTCGGCGGCGGGCTCCGGAATAGTGAGGGAGGTCCGGCCGAAACCGTGGCGCAGCCAGTGCGCGATGAACGGTTCGAAGCTGATCCAAAGGAGCAGACCGGCCAGCGCCAGGCCGGCAAGCGACAAGGGCACCCAGACGATCAGGCGGCTGGCGGAAGAACCCAGCAATTGACCCAGGCCATCGGCCAGCAGCCACACGTTCAGGGCCAGAATCAGCAGTGCGGCGGCCCAGGAGACGAGCTTGATCCAGACGCCGTTGGTAAAGACGCCCATGCGGCGCCGGTCGCTGGTGAAATGAATGAGGGGGATCACCGCGAACGGCAGTTGCATGCTGAGGATCACCTGGCTGAGGATCAGCAATTGGTAGGTGCCCTTATCGCCCGACACGTAGATCGTCAGGGCGGCGGGCACGATGGCGATCACGCGGGTGATCAGGCGGCGCAGCCACGGGCGCATGCGGAAGTTGAGGAATCCTTCCATCACGATCTGGCCGGCCAGGGTGCCGGTGAGTGTGGAGGATTGGCCGGAGCAGAGCAGGGCAATGGCAAACAGGATGCCCGCGGCCGCGGTCCCCAGCAGCGGCGCCAGCAGCAGGTGCGCCTGCTGGATCTCGGTTACCACGATGCCTCGGCGGAAGAAGACCGCCGCGGAGAGGATCAGGATAGCCGCGTTGACCAGCAGGGCGGCGTTCAAGGCCACCGCGGAATCCAGGAGGTTGTAGCGGCAGGCGGTGCGTTTGCCCTGTTCACTGCGGCCGATCTGGCGGGTCTGCACCAGCGCCGAGTGCAGGTACAGATTGTGCGGCATCACGGTCGCGCCGAGCATGCCGATTGCCACGTAGAGGCTCTGATTGTTGACGTGGGGCAGCATGCCGAGAAAGATTCCGGAGGCTGCCGGCTTGGCGAGGAAAATCTCGATGCAAAAGCAGGCACCCATCACGCTGATGAGCGCCAGGATAAAAGCTTCGATGAAGCGGATGCCCAGGCCCTGGAACCAGAGGAGCAGCAGGGTATCGGCGGCGGTGAGCAGGACGCCGATCAACAAGGGGATGTGGAAAAGCAGGTTGAGAGCGATGGCCGCGCCCAGAACTTCGGCCAGGTCGCAGGCGGCGATGGCGATTTCGCACAAGACCCACAAGGCCAGAGTGATCGGGCGGGGGTAGGTTTCGCGGCAAGCCTGGGCCAGGTCGCGGCCGGAGACGATGCCGAGGCGGGCGCTCAGGGTCTGCAGCAGGATGGCCATCAGGTTGGACATGATGAGCACCCAGAGGAGCGCGTAGCCGAAGCGGGCGCCGCCTTCCAGGTCCGTGGCCCAGTTGCCGGGATCCATATAACCGACGCTGACCAGGTAGGCGGGACCGGCAAACGCGAACATGCGGCGCCAGATGGAGTAGTGTTCGGTGCCAACGGAGGAATGCACGTCGGCGAGGGAGCGGGCGTCGGCGTGCGCGGCAGTAATCATGGTGACGGCCTGAAGCTTAACTACAGTTAACACACAGGCGCGGGCCGTGTCAAATCTGGGGCCCAGTAGATTGTCCCAGGCGGGACGCAGCCGGACCGCGTTCGGGGACGCCGTGCCATAATGGACGAGTAAATCCCTTTCGTGCCTCATAAACGCAACTGGCTGCTCGACAGCGCAGCCCTCTTTCTCCTGGCGTGTATCCTGATCGCCCCGTTGTTCCGGCTGGAGTATCTGAACAACTGGCCGTCGATCGAATCCACGTGGATTTCCGACAGCCGCATGCTGCAGGAACACTTGCCGCACCCCGGCTGGCAGCCGTTGTGGTACTGCGGCAACCGGTTCGATTACCTGTACCCGCTGGCATTGCGATACGCGCCGGCTCTGATCTCGAAACTCGCCGGCGTATCGACGGCGCGCGCGTATCACTTCTACGTCGGAATCCTGTATGCCTTCGGGATCGTGGCGGTGTACCTGCTGGCGCGCACCGGGAGCGGATCGCGCCGGAACGGGCTGCTGGCAGCGGCGCTGGCCGCGCTGGTGTCGCCTTGCTTCCTGCTGATCCGGATTATCCGTTACGACGCGCCGTTCTGGCAGCCGCAGCGCCTGCACGTGCTCATGGCGTACGGCGAGGGTCCGCACATTTCGTCGCTTTCGATCGTGCTGGCCGCCCTGGCGGCCACCTTTGCCGCTTTGAGGAAGGGCAGTCCGGTGTGGATGGGAATCGCCGGACTGCTGGCCGCCCTGGCGGTGACGCACAACTTTTACGGCGCGACGTCGCTGGCCATCTTCTTCTCCTTGGTGCTCTGGGTGGCCTGGCTGGCGCATCCGGGCAAAGCCGTAATTCTGCGGGCGGCGGCGATCGCGGCGCTGGCCTACGGGCTGTGCGCTTTCTGGCTGACGCCGTCTTTCCTCGAATTGACGCTGCGGAATCTGCACTGGGTTTCGGAGCCGACCAGCCGGCCGTGGCGGATCGCAACGGGCGTAGCGATGCTGGCGTTCTTCGCGCTGAGCTACCGGTATGCGCGCCGCCGCCCGGAGGCTACCTGGCTGGTGTTTGTCATTGGCAGCGTGACGCTCCTCAGCTTTTACGTGCTGCCCTATTTCTACTTCAATCAGGCCGTGGTCGCCAATCCGGGACGCCTGTTGCCTGAGTTGGACCTGGCGTACATTTTCCTCTTTGCCCTGATCGTCACCCGGATGTGGAGCACGCGCCGTCTGCGCGCGGTCGCGGCGGCGCTGGCGGTGATCGCGTTTTTGCCGTCGCTGCGCTACCTGGCGCATGCCTGGGAGCCGTTCCCGGCCGTGGGTCCGCTCGACGGGCAATATGAATACCGGATCACGAAGTGGGTGCATGACAACCTGCCGCACGCGCGGGTAATGGCTACCGGCACCCTGCGTTACTGGTTCGACGGGTGGTTCGACAATGCGCAGACCGACGGCCTGTCGCTACAGGGGATGGAGAACCAGATCCTGCCACACGCCACGTGGCAACTGGCGGCGGGCGGCCGCGCGGACCTGGCCAAGCTGTGGCTGCAAGCGCTGGGAACGGACGCCGTCATCGTGCCCGACAAAACCTCCCCGGAGCACTATCACGATTTCCAGAAGCCGGAGAAGTTCCGGGGAGCTTTCGCGCCGCTCTACGATGACCATGCGGGAACGGTCATCTACGCCGTGCCGCGCTGTGCTCCCGGCATCGGCCGGCTCGTCCGGGAGGATATTCTGGCGGGAATCGGGCCGATTCGGGCCGGCGACGATCTCGAGACTCTGACGCAGTATGTAGCCGCGGTGGAAGACTGCTCGCGCCCTCCGGTGCAAGTGACCTGGCAGGGTGCGGATGCGTTTACGGTGCATGCGAACGTGCCGTCCGGCGATGCGGTCCTGGTGCAGGAAACCTACGATCCGGCGTGGCACGCCGCGGCGGACGGACGGGCCATTCCGGTGCGCCGCGATCCGGTGATGGGCTTCATGACTCTGGAAGTCCCGGCGGGTGCGCAGAGGGTGGAATTGCGGTTCGTGACGCCGCTGGAGAATCGCATCGGCGGCGCGGTTACTTTAGGAAGCTGCATCGCGCTGGTGCTGCTGTTGGCGTACCCCATGACGGCGCGCTTTGGCTCCTGGGCCGTCGGGCGGGAGACGGTGATGCGGCTGCCCTGGCATCTGCGGCTGGCGCGCATGGCGCTGCGGCGCATCAACTATCACTTGAGCCCGGCCCGCGCGGAACCCGCCGCGGAGCCGTTCGATCCGGTGCGGCTGAAACAGTCCGCGGAGGCTTTGCGCGCGATGCCCATGCCGGACGCGGGGTCGGCGAGCTATCTGGCGAAGCATGTGCCGCGCCTGGCGCGTACGCTGGCCCTGGTTCCGCCGCCGCAGAAGACCGGACGCGTGCTGGAACTCGGGTGCTACATGCAGATCACGCCGCTGCTCGAGCGGTTCTGCGGCTATGGCGAGGTCCGCGGCGCGTACTACGGGCGGGCGGGCCGGACGGATCGCAAGACCATGCAGTTCGCCGACCGGGAGTTCTCCTGTTCGGTGGACCACTTCGACGCCGAGCGCGACAGGTTCCCATATCCGGAGGGGCATTACGACCTGGTGATCGCTGCGGAGATCATCGAGCACCTCACCTATGATCCGATGCACATGCTGCTGGAATCCCGGCGGGTGCTGGCGGAGGGCGGCTATCTGCTGGTGACCACGCCGAACGTGGGCAGCGTCACGAGTGTGGCCAAGACGCTCGACGGGCACGACAACCCGCAGATCTTCTTCTTGTACGAACGGCCGGAGGGCGGGCGGCAGACCGACATCGGGCATGTGCGGGAGTACACGGTTTACGAGCTGGGCGAAGCGGTGAAGGCAGCCGGCTTCGAAGTCGTGCAGTTGTTCACCACCTTCATCGAGGAGTATGCGTCGCACCGGCCGCTGCTCCAATTTCTGGCGGAGAACGGCTACGACCCGGAGAATCGCGGCGAGCAGTCCTGGTGCCTGGCGGTGAAGCGAGCTTCGCTGCCCATCGACCGTTACCCGTATTTCATCTACTCGCCGTAGACGGCGGTCCGGGCCTAACCGAATTCCACCGAGCGCGCCAGCTTCACCGCTGGATTCTCGCGGAGCTGCTGCAACACGCTTTCGGGGACCACGCCGTCGGTGGTGACGATGGCGACCGCTTCGGCCGGTTCGCCCGGCGCGGGGCCGTCGCGGCGCCCCAGGGAGAAGTTCGCGATGTTGATTTGATTGCGGCCCAGCACTGTGCCCACGTGTCCGATGACGCCGGGAACGTCGTGGTTCTTCATGAAGATCAGGTGGCCGGAAAGCTGCGCCTCGCAGTAGATGCCGTCGACCTGGAGCAGGCGGGGCTTGCCCAGGAGGACGACGCCTTCCACCACCGTCACGCCGCAGTCGGTTTCAAGTTCCAGGCGGATCGAATCGGTGGGGCCGGAGCGCGCCTCGTGGCGTTCGTCCAGGTTCCAGCCGCGCTGCCCGGCGATCTGCATGGCGTTCACCAGGTTGGCGCGCTCGGAGACCGAGCGCCGCAGAACACCCGCCAGTCCGGCATTGCGCAGCAGGTTGGTATTGTTCTCGCCGATGCGGCCGAGGTAAACCAGGCGCACGGTCTTGGTGTGGCCGGCGGCGATGTAAGCCGCGAAGCTGCCCAGCCGCTCGGCCACGCTGATGTAAGGCCCCAGGGCGCGATACTGCTCAGGGGAGAGCGCGGGCATGTTGACCGCGTTTAACGCCACGCCGTTCTTCAAATACTCCACAATCTGCTCGGCGATACGCACGCCGACGATCTCCTGCGCCTCCTCGGTGGAGCCGCCGATGTGCGGCGTGGCGAGCACCTTGTTGCCGGCGAACAGGGGATAGCCGGCCGGCGGCGGCTCGACGGGGAATACGTCAAGGGCGGCGGAGGCCACTTTTCCCGATTCGACGGCCTGGCGCAGGGCTTCGTCGTCGATCAGTTCGCCGCGCGCGCAGTTCACCAGGCGTACGCCGGTCTTCATGCACGCCAGTGCGTCGTGCGAGATCATGCGCTCGGTTTCGGGAGTGAGCGCTACGTGCAGCGTGATGTAGTCGCTTTGGGCGTACAGGGTGGGCAGATCCACCAGGTCGATGCCCAGATCCTTGGCGATCTGGGGGGTGACATAGGGATCGTGGGCCAGCAGGCGCATTTCGAAGGCCCGCGCGCGCTTCAGCACTTCGCGGCCGATACTGCCGAGCCCCACGATGCCGAGGGACTTGCCGCGCAGCTCGCTGCCCAGAAACTTCTTCTTTTCCCATTTGCCGCCGGTGGTGGATTGATTGGCTTCCGGGATGCGGCGAGCCATGGCCAGCATGAGTGCCAGGGTATGCTCGGCGACCGAGATGGCGTTGCCGCCCGGCGTGTTCATCACCAGCACGCCGGCGGCGGTGGCGGCTTCCAGATCGACGTTGTCGACGCCCACGCCCGCGCGGCCGATCACGCGCAGGCAGGGCGCTTTGGCGAGCACCGCCGGATTCACCTGCACGGCGCTGCGCACGATCAAAGCGTCGGCGGCGGCGAGGTGATTGGCGTATTCTTTGGGGCTGGAGACGATCACGTCCCAACCGGGCTGAGACTTCAGATGCGCGACGGCAGCCTCGGCCAGTGGCTCGGCGACGAGGATGGTCATGCGTGCACGGGTTGCGGCGCCACCGCCACTTCGCTATAGATGCGCTCGACCGCGGCGACACCTTTGCCGAATTCGACCGGATAGCCGTTGGCGTGCAGGATGATTTCGAGTCCCGCGGCCATGGCGAACAGATCGGCGAAATCGAAGTAGCCCAAATGCGCGATGCGGAAAATCTGGCCTTTCATGGTGCCCTGGCCGTTGGCGATGATCGCGCCGAAGCGGTTCTTGAACTCCTTGACGATGACGCCGGAATCCATGCCGCGCGGGGCCTTCACGGCGGTGACCGAGGAGCCCGGCGAACCGGGGGCGAACAGTTCGAGGCCCAGTTCCTGGACCGCGGCGCGCGTGGCGCGGGCCAGCAGTTGGGCGTTTTCGATCAGCTTGGCCATACCGAGCTGCTTCACATATTTGAGCGCTTCGGCCAGGGCCAGGATCAAAGCGGTGGAAGGCGTCCAACTGGATTCGCCGGCATCGCCGCTCTTTTTCTCCTTTTTCAGGTTGAAGTAGTAATGCGGCAGCGTGGACTTTTCGGCAAAGGCCCAGGCTTTCGGGCTGATGGACAGGAATGCCAATCCGGGCGGGATCATGAAGGCTTTCTGGGAGCCGCCGATGACTACGTCCATGCCCCAGCCGTCGATATCGAGCGGCATGGTGCCGAGGCCGGTGATGGCGTCCACCACGAAGATCGCGCCGGTTTTGGCGACGGCCTGGGCCATGGCGCGCACGTCGTGGGCTGCGCCGGTCGAGGTTTCCGAGGCCTGCACGAAGACGCCGCGGGTGGCCGGTTCCGCGGCCAAAGCTGCCTGGACGGTGGCGGGCGACACCACTTCGCCGTACGGCGCGCTGAGGACGGTGGCGTCCAAGCCATAAGCCTTGGCGATTTCCACCCAGCGCTCGCCGAATTTTCCAGCGGCACATACGATTACCTTGTCGCCGCGCGAGAACAGGTTCGACACCGAAGCGTCCAGGGCTCCGGTGCCCGAGGAGCAGAACATCAGGACATCATGGGCCGTGCCCATGACCTCTTTCAGGTCCGCAAGCGCGGATCGGTATACCTTGCGGAAATCCTCCGTGCGGTGATGGATGTCCGCCGCCATCATGGCATGCAGGGCGGGGGGATAAAGAGGCGTCGGGCCGGGCGTCAACAGTCGTTGCTTCTTAATATGCATGGCGGGACCTTTAGTACTCCAGCTTAACAGAGTGAATCCGCCGCGGGCTGTCACAGTCCGGGGCCGGGAGGACCGGCGGGAACGTCAGAACCAGCGGCTCATGATCACCTTCTGTTCGGTGTAGAAAGCGACGGCGTCGCGGCCGTGCGCGTGCAAGTCGCCGTAGAAGGAATTCTTCCAGCCGGAGAACGGGAAGAAGGCCATGGGCGCCGCGACGCCTACATTGACGCCCACCATGCCGACCTCGACGCGCGCGGCGTACTCGCGGGCGGACTTGCCGTCGGCGGTGAAAATCGAAGTCGTGTTGCCGAAGGCGGAACGATTCACCAGGGCGATGGCATGATCCAGATCCTTCACGCGAATCACGCTAAGCACGGGGCCGAAGATCTCTTCGCGGGCGATGGTCATTTCCGGCGCCACGCCGTCGAACACCGTTGGTCCTACGAAAAATCCGTCGCCGCCCTGCGCGCGCTCCCGGCCATCCACCAGCAGGGTGGCGCCTTCGGCGATCCCCTTTTCGATGTAGCCGAGCACGCGCTGGCGATGTTCGGCGGTGACCAGCGGTCCCATCTCGGTTTCGGGCGCGGCGCCGTCACCGATGCGCAGGGCGCGGACCTTGTCGAGCAGGGCGGCGAGCAACGGCTGCGATTCGCCGACAGCCACGAGCACGCTGCCCGCCAGGCAGCGCTCGCCGGCCGCGCCGAAAGCCGAGCCCATGATGGCATCCACGCTCCTGGGGATATCCGCGTCCGGCATCACGACCAGATGGTTCTTGGCGCCGCCCAGCGCCTGCACCCGTTTGCCGTGGGCGGCGGCGGTCTGGTAGACATACTGGGCCACCGGGCTCGACCCCACGAAGGAGATGGCGCGCACCAGCGGATGCGCCAGCAGGGCGTCGACAGTTTCGCGCGCGCCGTGCAGCAGGTTGTAGACGCCCGCGGGCAGGCCGGCATCGTGCAGCAGTTCGGCGGTGCGGGTGGGGGTCAACGGCACTTTTTCGGAAGGCTTCAGAATGAAAGCATTGCCGCACGCGATGGCAAACGGAAACATCCACATGGGGACCATGGCCGGAAAATTGAACGGGGTAATGCCGGCGCACACGCCCAGCGGCTGGCGAATGGTCTGGCAGTCGATGCCTTTGGAGACGTTTTCGAGCGAATGGCCCATCATGAGGCTGGGCATGCCGCAGGCTACCTCGACCATCTGGATGGCGCGGCGCACGCTGCCCGCGGCGTCCTCGCGCGTCTTGCCGTTTTCGGTGGAGAGAATGCGCGCGATCTCGGCGGCGTGCTTTTCCAGCAGGTCCTTGTAACGGTAAAAGACCTGTACGCGCTCCACCACCGGCACCTCGCGCCACTTCAGAAAGGCGGCGTGGGCGGCGCGGGCGGCCCGGTCCACATCATCGGCGGTGGCGTAGGGAACTTGCGCAATCGCCTGGCCGGTGGCCGGATTCGTGACGGGATGAAGCGGGCGCCCAGGCGTCTCTTCCCATTGGCCGTTGGTGTAGAACTTGACAGTGTGCAGTGCGGTTTCCGTAGCGGTCATGGATCTCCGGTGCTCTCGCATCATGGTACACCAGCGGGTCGTGCGCGACAAAACCGCGCGTGGCGTTTTACACGTTAATGGCCGCCGCCGGGCGCTGGCCGCCGCCACGGCGCGTGGATCCCATGCGGGCGCGACGCGCGGAATGATCACCCAACCTCCAGCGGGTTGGCTCGTCTAAGAGGCGAGGAGCATACCGATGAACAAGATCCTTGTACTGGCCCTTTGCCTGGCGCCGGCGGCGCTGCCGCAGGAGAAAACCCTCAGTTGCGACGAAGGCGGCAGCCACTGGCGCGATCACGATCGTTATTGCGAGATGCGCGAGGCCGTCGTGCCCGCCGGCGGCATGCTGGAGGTGGACGGCGGCACCAACGGCGGCATCGCCATCAAGGCCGCCAACCGGTCGGACATCCTGGTTCGCAGCCGGGTTGAGGCCCAGGCGGAAGAGGGAACCGGCTCCCGGCAGATCGTCTCCGCGATCCGGGTGGAGACCGCGGGAGGCCGGGTGTACGCGAACGGTCCCGCCGGCGACGACCGCCAGAGCTGGAGTGTCAGCTACGAGGTTTTCGTCCCCGCCAAGACCGATCTGGTATTGAAGACCCACAACGGCGGTATCAGTATCAACGGCGTGGAGGGGCACATTAAGTTCCAGGCAGTCAATGGCGGGGTTTCCCTGAGGCGGCTGGCCGGATCGGTGGAAGGCCACACCACCAACGGCGGTCTGCACCTGGAATTGGCGGACGACCATTGGCAAGGCGACCAATGCGACGTCTCCACCACTAACGGCGGAGTGACGATCCGGGTTCCCTCCAATTACTCGGCGCACCTGGAAACCGGCACAGTCAACGGCGGGGTGAAGATCGATTTCCCGGTGACCGTGCAGGGCGAGATCAACCGGCAGATCGCGGTGGACCTGGGCGCGGGCGGCCGGCTGGTGCGGGCGACCACTACCAACGGCGGCGTGCGCGTCGAACGGATGTGAACGGACCGGCCTGATATACTCGGGTCGATGCGATTCGCCAAAATCGTTTTCTGGTGCGCCGGCGGATTTGGCCTGCTGGCGCTCCTGCCGCTGTATTTTATCTTCGATCTGGTGGGGCGCATGGACCCGCCGCCGGTGACGCATCCGCAGTTTTACTTTGGTTTCGCCGGCGTGGCTCTGGCCTGGCAATTCGCGTTCTTCGTGATTGCCACCGACCCGGTGCGGTTCCGGCCCATGATGATCCCGTCGATTCTGGAAAAAGCCAGCTACGTGGCGGCGCTGGCGGTGCTCTATCTCCAGGGACGCCTCTCCGCACCGCAAGCCGTCACCGGCTTGCCGGACGCGCTGCTGGGCGTCCTATTCGCCGTGGCGTTTGTCAGAACCGCCGCCGGCAAGGCGGCGCCGCACGCCGCATCATCTGCCCGTCTTTTGGTCTAACACGGTGCGTCCCGCCTCGAAGGCGTGCCGCGCCTGGCTGGGGCTGCCGCTGCCGGACGGGAGGCTGGCGCCGTCGTGAGCTTCGCTGTACAGCGTCTGCCGCAGCGCGTCCTGCATCTGCGAGACAGTCTGCGCATCCGCGGTGGATAGCGTGCCGCCGTCGTTCTGGCGATCGGCCACGATCTGGTTGTGGATGGAGGAGACCTGGCTGTAGAGTTGTTTGGCCTGGTCGCTGCTGATGTTGCCCTGTTCCTGATTCCAGGCGATGCGCCCGGTCAGTTGGGTTTCCCGGATCGCCGCGGGGCTGAGTTCCAGGGTGTCGGTGGTATCGGCGCTCTCCGCCTGGGTTGTAGACCTATGGGTGGCCGCCGTCGCGGCCGGATTCTGTGAGTGCATCGTGCTTGGCTGCAGGGTGATGGGTGTCACTGAACTTATACCTCAGGGAATCCATCGGCGGGTGGCCGGCGATACCTTAGGATTCGGCGCCGGACCGGCGGCGAAGGTACGGTTCCGGAACCAACAGCGTCAACGCATCCGGCACGATCTCCACGCTGGCCGGGATATGGCCCGCGTATTCGCCGTCCACCTGAATGTAGACCCGCCGGTCGGCCGTGCCGGGCAGGCAGACCTGCGTGGCGCGCAGCAGCGAGATGCCGCGAACCCCGGTCAGCTTGCGGACGGCCACCCGCGCCAGGTAGCCCAGGAAACGGTACGAGCTGCGGCCTTCGAACAGCACCACTTCGAAACGATCGTCGAGCAGGCTGATGTTCTGCGCGATCTCCAGGTCGCCGCCGTAGTTGCGGACCTTGCTGATCAAGGCGAACGAACAGTTCACGCGGCGGCCGTCCACCAGCACCTCGAATTCGTCCAGGTCGCGGCCAATCAGGCTGAAGCCGCCAACCCAGTAAGCCAGCTTGCCGAAGCGGGCCTTCAGCGGAAGGCTGAGATTATAGACGATCTTGGCATCCAATCCGATGCCCGCCATCAGCAGGAAGAGGCGGGTACGCTCGGAGCCGTTCACACATTGCAGGCGGCCCAGGGAGATGCGCCGGGGAACGCACGCGGCCAACGCGGTGGCGGCGTGTTCGATGCTCGATCCCAGGCCCAACTCGTTGGCCAGAACATTGGCGGTGCCCGCCGGCAGGATGCCCAGCGGCACGTCGGAAAATGCCACGCCGGCGGCGATCTCGTTGATGGTGCCGTCGCCGCCGGCCGCCAGGATCAACTCCGCGCCGTCGGCGATGCTGCGGCGGGCGATGGCGCCGGCCGTGCCGGGCCCCTGGGTGGGGACGAGCCAGGTCTCGTGACCCGCCTCGCGCAGGATTTCGGCGGCGGTGGAAAGGCGTTTCAGGCCCTTGGTTCCCATTTTGCCGGCGAAGGGATTGTAAATAATGATGGTCTTGCGGGCGGCGGCTATAATCTCACTCCAGTCCTCTAAGTTTAAACTAATAGAGAACAAGCCGATGCCCAAAGATGTAGCCGCCCGGATCGAGAAGCTGCGCGAGACCTTGCGCCATCACGAGCGCTTGTATTACGTGCTGGACACGCCGGAAATCAGCGACGCGGAATACGACGCGCTGATGCGCCAATTGCGCGATCTGGAAACGCAGCACCCGGAGCTGCTGACCGCGGATTCGCCCACGCAGCGGGTGGGCGGCAAGCCGCGCGAAGGCTTCGTCAAGGTGGCCCACAGTTCGCCCATGCTGAGCCTCGACAATGCACTCGACGCCGGCGAATTGCGCGACTTCGACCGGCGCGTGCGCGACCTGCTGCACGGCGCGGAATTCCAGTACGTCACCGAACTGAAGATGGACGGTCTCTCGATGGCCGCGCAGTATCACGACGGGCGGTTCACGCAGGCCGTGACCCGGGGCGACGGGGTAATCGGGGAAGACGTTACCGAGAACGCGCGCACCATCCGCTCGCTGCCCCTGCGCGTCCCGAGCGCTCTGCCGCGGTTCGAGGTTCGCGGTGAAACCGTCATGAATCGCCGGGCCTTCGAGCGGCTGAACGCGGAACGCGACGAGAAACTGCTCTCACGTTTCGCCAATCCGCGCAACGCGGCCGCCGGATCGCTGCGCGTGCTGGAGCCTTCCGTCACCGCCTCCCGGCGCCTGGACTACTACACCTACTTCCTGTTGGTGAACGGCGCCCCGGCCTTTGCGCGGCATTGGGAATCGCTCGAGGAACTGTCGCGCATGGGCTTCAAGGTGAATCCGCACCGCCAGCTCTGCAAGGATGTGGAGGCCGTTCTGGAGTTCTGCGCCGGGTGGGAGGACAAGCGCGAGACGCTGCCGTACGAAATCGACGGCGTGGTCGTCAAGGTGGATTCCATCGCGCAGCAGCAACAACTGGGCTACACGGCCAAGGCGCCGCGCTGGGCCATCGCTTACAAGTATCCGGCGCGCCAGGCGCTGACCGCCGTGGAAAGCATCGAAGTTCAGGTCGGCCGCACGGGCGCGCTGACGCCGGTGGCGCACCTGGCGCCGGTGGAGGTCAGCGGCGTCACGGTTTCGCGCGCCACGCTGCACAACGAGGACGAGATCGAACGGCTGGGTCTGGAGATCGGCGACACGGTGGTGATCGAGCGTTCCGGCGACGTGATTCCCAAGGTAGTGCGGGTGCAATCCCTGGGATCCTACCGCCGGCCGTTCCGCATGCCGGAGACGTGCCCGGTGTGCGGCGGCAAGATTGTGCGCGAAGAGGGCGAGGCGGCTTCGCGCTGCATCAACACCAACTGTCCGGCGCGGCTGAAGGAATCGATCCTGCACTTCGCGGCGCGCGGGGTGATGAACATCGACGGTCTGGGCGACGCGCTGGTCGACCAGTTGGTGGATCGCGGCACCGTGCGCAACGTGGCGGATATTTATGACCTGACGCTGGAGCAGTTGGTTTCGCTCGAACGCATGGGGGCCAAATCGGCGGGCAACATCATCGGCAACATCGACAAATCCAAACAGAACCCGCTGCCCCGCATTCTCACGGCGCTGGGCATACGCTTCGTGGGCGAGCGTACGGCGGTGTTCCTGGCGGAGGCCTTCGGCAGCCTGGACAAGATCGCGCAGGCCAGCGTGGAGGAATTACAGAAGGCCGAAGAGGTAGGGCCGAAGGTCGCCGAAAGCGTCTGCCAGTTCTTCCACGAGCCGCACAATCAGGAACTGGTGGAGCGGCTGCGCGCCGCGGGCCTGAAGTTCGAATACGCGGTCAAGCGGAGGAAGGGTGGGCCGCTGGACGGAATGACATTCGTGTTGACCGGCGCGCTGCCGAACCTGAGCCGCGAGGAGGCCACCCGCATGATCGAAGCCGCCGGCGGCAAAGTGAGCGGGTCGGTAAGCCGCAAGACCAGCTACGTGGTGGCGGGCGAAGATGCCGGATCGAAGCTGGATAAAGCGCGGAGCCTGGGTGTGCAGGTGATCGACGAACGGCGGCTGCTGGAGATGGTGGGGAAGGGGCAGGATTCGCGGTAGCCCTGACTCATCGGTGCAGTTCCGCGTAGCGTCGCGGCCGCCGCACGAAGTAGTAAAGGGCGGCGCCCAGGATGTGGGTGAACACAAGGATGATCACCCAGGTAGTCTTCGTATTGCCGTTGTCTGACTCTTTCGTGGCACAGTCGACTAACATCCAAATCCAAAACACGCATCCGAGCAGCAGCATCAACAGGAGCCAGGCCACCACTATTCCGCCAACTATGCCGTTCGTCCCCATTTGCGAGCCTTCTTACATAATGGCCGTAGGCGGCGCCGGTTCGTCCGGATCTCCCGCGTTGCGCAGCGGCACCTGAATCATGACCAGCGCCAGGAGGGCGGCCGCGATAGCCGCTCCGATCCAGTGCGGCGACGTAAATACGGAGGGCGTATTGCCGCGCCACACGCCCGCGATGACCAGGCCGCAAAGGGCCTCGCCCGCGATGAGGCCTGAAGCCGTCAGCACCCCGGCGTTGTCTACGCGGGCCTTTTGCGCGTCATTCAGATTTTGTCGGTCGCGCAGCTTATCGGTTACCCAGCGGATAAGCCCGCCGATGAAAATGGCGAAGGTCGTCCCGACGGGCAGATACATACCGACGGAAAACAGCATGGGACTCTTTACTTCGACCATGATCAGCGCGAACCCCATCAAGATGCCAACGATCACCAGCGGCCAAGCCATGTCGCCGCCTACGATCCCGCGCGCCAACATGGCCATCAATCCGGCCTGCGGCGCGGGCAATGCCGCGCTTCCGAAGTGATACGCGGTGTCCAGCCACCTCAGCGGAAAGAACAGAACAAGGGAGGCCACCACGATTCCGAGTATGTCGCCGATCTCCATCTTGGCAGGAGTGCCGCCCAGGATGTGGCCCACTTTCAGATCCTGCAACATCTCACCAGCCACAGCCGAGGAAACGCACACCACGGCCGCCACGCCGAGCACTGCGGCCACGCCGCCAGTGCCCGAGACACCCAACGCTACCATAAGCAACGCCGCCACCACCAGCGTACATAACGTCAGCCCGGATACAGGATTATTCGACGATCCGATCATGCCCACCAAGTTGCCCGATACCGCGGCAAAGAAAAACCCTAACACTACCATCACCAGCGCGGCGACAATGGCGCCGCTCATCACCGTCGAGGTGGAGAGATTCCCGGCGCCGATGAAGTAATAGTAAAGCGCAACCATGGCCACCAGCACCACTGCCACACCGGCGAATACTGTACGTGCGCTGAGATCACGCTCAGTCCGGGTGGTATCGGCGTGCGCCGCAGCGGACTTTTTTAGGTCGGATATCGCGCGTGCCATCCCTACGCCCAACTGCCTGCGCATGCGAAATAGGGTGTAGCATGCTCCGACTAGCATACCGCCCACCGCAATGGGACGCACGACTGAAAAGTAGATCGAGTTGGAGAGAAGAGTCCATGGAATGGGCTGGCCGCCAGGGGCGCCCGCCTGCAACGAAGGTCCCATCACGTAAGTCAGCAGTGGAACCAGCAAGCCCCAGGCGAGCACGCCGCCCGCAAAATTCAGCGCCGCCAGGCGTGGCCCGATGATGTAGCCGACGCCGAAATACGCGGGGCTAATATCCGGCAGCGATAAAGTGGTGGCGCCACCGGTGATGGTCGTCGCCACCTGAGGATTCGTCGACGTGCGCAACAGCAGACGCTTGCCCAGGGCGCCAACATTCAGGTTGTTGAAGGCGTTCTGGTTCGAGAAGACATTAAGCTGTCCAAGCAGGTTGACCACTGCGCCGAAGGCCATGTTCGCGAACAGGATCTTGGCGGCCTTGGAGCCCTGCTGGCCAGCCTTATGAATCTCCGACGCGGCTACCGATTCGGGAAACGGCAGCTCCGGATCTTCCACCATGACGCGCCGCAGCAGCGTCACGAACAGGATGCCCAACGTGCCGCCGATCACCATCAGCACCACCGAGTTCCAATACTTCTCGGTGGTCAGCCCGGGCCACAGGCCGGACAGCACGAAGGCCGGAATGGTGAAGATGGCCCCCGCCGCGACCGACTCGCCGATGGAGCCGATGGTCCGCGCGATGTTCTCTTCGAGCAGCGACCCGCCCATCAGCTTCAGCAGCGCCATTCCGATCACCGCCGCCGGGTAGGTGGCCGCGATGGTCATACCGGCCTTCAGCCCCAGGTAGGCGTTGGCGGCGCCCAGGATTGCGGTCAATACCAGGCCGATCAGGATGGCGCGGAAAGTGAACTCGCGCATGTCGGTCTTTTCCGGCACGTAGGAGCGGAACTTCTTTTCGGTTTGCGGGGGTGTCATTGGAGTCGCGATCTCACTTTCTCGCTCAGCGATTTGCCGTCCACGGTCTTGCCGGCCAGTTTCGCCTGGGCGGCCTTCATCACGACGCCCATCTGCTTCAGCGCGGTGACGCCGGTTTCGGCCAGGGCGGCCTGGATCGCGGCTTCGATCTCCGCTTCGCTGGCGGCCGCCGGAAGGTAGGATTCTATCAGTTTTCGCTCGCCATCCTCTTTGGCGGCGGATTCCTCGCGTCCGCCCTTCCGGAAGGCCTCGGCCGCCTCCGTGCGCTGTTTCACCAGCGACTTGAGAATCTGCATCTCGGCCGCCTCGTCGAGCGGCTTCATGGCGTCGACTTCGTGCTTCTTGAGCGCGGCTTTCATCATCCGCAGCGAGCTTAGCCGGACCTCGTCGCGGGCCTTCATGGCTTCCACGATGTCCTTCTGGACTCGGTCGAGTAGGGGCATGATGCTGCTATTCTAATGGACCGCGCGCCGGGTTGGGGCTGGCGTTCGCCTTGCGCAGGCCGTCGAGCGCTTCCCGCACCGCCGCGAATGCCGCCGCGCGCAGCTTGGCGTCCGCCGTTTCCAGATCCACCCGCATCGCCAGATCCAGCGCCGGGAAACGCTCGTCGCAAACCTGCTCGGGTGGCAGTTCCGGAAACGGCGATCCCGTAATCGGCGGAACCTGGTCTGGTTCGATGCCGGGGCGATACAGCCGGATGCCGACCGCCTGCACCGTCTCGCGTGCGGACCAATTGGCCGCAATGAAACTTCCCACACCGTAGCTGAACACCGGCATAAGCGACCCGCCCAACCGCGGAACTCCGCCGGGCCCGCCGAGGTACGATGCGGCGATACCGCCCAGGGTGCGGGACAACGCGTCCACCACCCGGCGCACCGCGTCCGCGGACTGGCCGGCCAGCCATTCGTCGAAAATCGGATGGCCGTTCTTCATCTGCGCCTGCCAGTCGCGCCACTCGCCAACGAACTTCCGGCGCGCCTCTTCGGTGGGTGGCGGCGGCCGGTCGTAATAGAAGCTCCATCCGTAACTGTGGTGCGTCAGACTGGTCAACGTGTCTTCACACAACCGGCTGACGTCCAACAGCGGATGCCCCAGGCAGCGGATCAGCGGACCTAGCGCGGCCGTATCGCCGATCAGTTGCGCCCCGGCCAGTTCACGCAACGCCTTGGCTACCGCCAGGTTCACGCCGATCCGGTCCCCCATCCGCTGCGCCAGTTGCGGATCTTCCGGAATGAGATTCCGGTTAGGGTTGCGCGCCAAGGCGGCTTGAAAGTCGGCCGTGGTAAAATCCGGCTCCGGCGTGAGCGACTCCAGCAGTTGCCCCAGGCAAGCCCGCCGTCCTTCCGGCGCTTTCGCCCGCACCGCCTCGGAAAAACCCGCGCCCGCGCTCTTCAACAGGGCCACGCACTGCAGCTTCAGCGCCGGGCCTTCGAACCTGTAACCGTAGCTGTTGGGCTGCCGGATCGGCTGCCCCGCCGCCAGGCACACGCAGAACGCGGCGCCTGCCATCGCCCGTAGGATGCCGGCCATACCGAAAATGATAGCGCCCCCGCATCCGCACGGCCCGCTTGCCATCTAACCAAGACAAGCGACAATAGGAGGATCGAGGAATCGCACATGTCCAGAATCTACGAAGATAATTCCCTCAGCATCGGCCGGACCCCGCTGGTCCGACTCCACCGCCTGACGCAAGGCGCCAAGGCAACCGTACTGGCCAAGATCGAAGGCCGGAATCCGGCTTATTCGGTTAAGTGCCGTATCGGCGCGTCCATGATCTGGGACGCCGAACAGAGGGGTGTTCTGAAGCCCGGCATCGAAATCGTCGAGCCGACTAGCGGCAACACGGGGATTGCACTGGCTTACGTGGCAGCCTCGCGCGGCTATAAATTGACCCTTACCATGCCTGAAACCATGTCGCTGGAGCGGCGCCGGGTGCTGGCGGCGTTTGGGGCCAAGCTCGTGCTGACCCCCGGTCCGGAAGGTATGACGGGGGCCATTCGGAAAGCGGCTGAAATCGCGCAATCCGATCCGGCTCATTATTTTATGCCGCAACAGTTCGAGAATCCCGCGAACCCCGCGATCCATGAAAAAACCACCGGGCCCGAGATCTGGGAAGACACCGACGGCAAGGTCGACGTGTTCGTCGCGGGCGTCGGCACCGGCGGAACCATCACCGGCGTTTCGCGCTACATCAAAAACACCAAGGGTAAAGCCATCACCTCAGTGGCTGTCGAACCGACCGCGAGTCCGGTGCTCACGCAGTTCCGCGCCGGCGAACCGCTCAAACCGGCCCCTCATAAAATTCAGGGCATTGGCGGAGGTTTTGTGCCGAAGGTGCTGGACCTGTCGTTGGTGGACCGGGTGGAGCAGGTGACCAACGAGGAGGCCATCGAGTTCGCCCGCCGCCTGACCATGGAAGAAGGCATCCTGTCCGGCATCTCGTGCGGCGCCGCGGCGGCCGTGGCGGTTCGGCTGGCGAAGGACGACGCCTTCGCGGGCAAGACGATCGTGGCCATCCTGCCCGATTCCGGCGAGCGGTATCTGTCCACGGTGTTGTTCGAAGGCATGGGGTAAGGCTGTGGATCTTGAGAAGTTGAACAATCTGTCGGGCACGTTCGCCAGGGCGCTGGAGGCCGGGCGCCCCGGGGGCGACAGGAGCTTTCAACTGCCCGACCGCGGCGTAGTGGCCGAGATCTGCCGCCGTTACGTGGAAGACCTGTTCCCGCTTTTCAGCCATCGCGAGGTGCAGGTCTATTTCCGCGACATCGAAAAGATGCTGACCGAGCAGGTCTGCCGCGCCATCCGCCTTTCGTGCCACTGCCAGGCGTCCGAGACACCCGCCGGATTCAAGAAGAGCGCGCGGGAACGGGTGGACGCGGTCCTGGAGAAGCTGCCGGAGCTGGCGCGCCTGATGGCGTCGGACGCGGACGCGGCGTTTTGCAACGATCCGGCCGCGCCGGGCCGCGAAGAGATCTTGCTGTGTTATCCCGCGATTGAGGCCATTACCGTGCAGCGCCTGGCGCACCAGCTCTACCTGCTGGAGATTCCCTATATTCCGCGCATGATGACCGAGTCCGCGCACAGTCACACGGGGATCGACATCCATCCGGGCGCGGAGATCGGCGAGTCGTTCTTCATCGATCACGGAACCGGCGTTGTGATCGGCGAGACGGCCACCATCGGCAACAAGGTCACGCTGTACCATGGAGTCACACTGGGCGCCTTCAATCCGCTGGTGAAGGACGAACACCGGCAACTGCGCCGGGGCCATCTGAGCAAGCGGCATCCGGACCTGGAAGACCATGTCACGGTGTACCCGAACGCAACCATTCTGGGCGGCAAGACACGGGTGGGGCATCACAGCGTGATCGGCGGCAACGTCTGGCTGACGCATTCGGTCGTGCCGTACAGCAAGGTGGTGACGAAAGAGCCGGCCCTGCGGATCCACAACGGCCACCCGGAACTGACGGAAGCCTTCAAGTTCGCCGGCGAAGGAATTTAAAACAGGACCACAACCGTGGACCCGATCCGGAGAACCTGCGCGGCCACCCTGTTATGTTTGGCCGCGCACGCCGGCGCTGCCGGCCTGCTCGACATTGCCCCGTACGGCCGGCTGAACAAGGGGAACGCCAGCATCGAATGGGACGAAGAACGCGACGTCCGCGAAATCCGGGTGGGTTCCACCGTGCGCGGCGCGCGCCTGGAGTATTGGTTCAAGAACTGGCCTTACGAGCCGCCCCATATGCCCAGCATCGAAGATCCCGTGGACGATCCCTGGCAGGGGCGGTGGCTGGAGGCGGCCGCGCAGGAGAACTGCGGCGCCGCGGAGTGTATCTATCGCTTCGCGCCATTGACCGTGGACGAGAATCCGCTGGCCAAAAATCTGCCCGGAGTCGACTATCGCCGCACGCTCAAGGTGCGCCTGGTTTATCCGCCGGGTGCGCCGGAAATCCGCTACCTGCAGGTGTTCTCGGGTAGCGGGCAGCGGGCAGTTCGGCTGCGCGTGGAAACCACCCGGGGGACGTTGTCGGGCGCCGCCAGCGTCTATAACGGCCTGCTGCGATCGCTGGAGAAACCGCGTCCCGACCAGTGGCTGCTGGAGGTGATCGCGGCCAAGCCGGATCTGCCCGGCTCGCACGATGCCACCGTGGTAACCGTTGGGGCGGGGGAGCAGACATTCTCATTTGCGGTGGACGACCTGGCACACGGACCGATCGTGATTCCGAGCCTGGGCGTCCGTGTGGTGGACACGTCGCGCCCCGCTCCCCCACCGGCCGTGCCGAAAAGGCGCGTCCGCCAGCGCATCCCGGACGAGCCCGAGCAGACCTATGCACGCGCGGCGCGTGAGATTCCGCCGCTCGACCCGTGGAACCGCGAATGGGGCGGCCGTGTGTATCTGCCGCTGGCGCCCGATTCGAATTGGCAGAAATTCGCGTTTGAATACGGCGGCGACGTGTTCGTAAGCAAGGACGGGATCAAGGCCAAAGGTCGCGAACGGGCGCGCCTGCAGTGGACCGGCGACCGGATCACCTGGAAGATCGGCACGGGCGCGACGCCGTATTACCGCGAGGACCACCAGGTCAGCGTGCGGAAACTGGACGATTATCTGCCCGTGGTTACCCAGCGCTGGCGGAACGACGGCCTGCAATACTCCGAAGAGGCGTACGCCACCTTTTTACGCGGGCCGCTCGCGCCCGAAGATCCGGCGCGCGACGAGGAGACCCCGGCCCTTCTGATGCTGCAACTGACGGCGGAGAATCCGTCCGGAGCGGCACGTCCGGCGCACGCGTGGCTGTCGGTGGACGCGGCGGGCGTGCTCACCCTCGACGGCCATTTCGTGCGCGGCGGCGGCAGGCTGGTGGCCCATCTGACGGCTCCCCCTGACGCGGGTGTCTCGCTCGAAGGGGGACGCGTGCACGTCGTGTTTTCGGTCCCGGCGGGCAGGCGCGGCTCCCTGGTGCTGAAGCTGCCCTGCGTTTCCGATCTGGGATCCGCGGATCTGGCGGACCTGGAGAAACTGAGCTACGCCGGCGAACGCGCGCGGGTAGTCGATTACTGGCGGCGCATCGCGAACCGCGCCGCGCGCTTCCAGGTGCCCGAACCCAAGTTCGACCTGCTCGAGAAAACGGTGGTGCCGCAGATTCACATCAGCACCACCAAAGATCCGAAGAGCGGCCTGTACATGGTCCCCGCGGCCAGCTACTTCTACGATGTTTTCGAAAACGAAGCGTGCTACCAGGTTTTGCTGCTCGACACGCTGGGCGAGTTCGACACCGCGACCCGCTATCTGGAAACGCTTCTGCGCCTCCAGGGCAGCCGGAATTTTCCAGGCATGCACCAGGGGCCCGCGGACGCCATCTTCCACGGAACCAGGATCGACAATACGTACGACTACACAGAGCAGGGCTACGGCCTGGACCACGGAACGGTCCTGTGGACCCTGGCCGAACACTACCGCTTCACGCGCGATCGCGCCTGGTTCGCGCATGCCTGGCCGCACATGCGCAAAGCCATCGCCTGGATCGAAGCGCAACGTGCCGCCACCAGGCGGCGCGATGCCCGCGGCGAGAAACTGCGTGAATACGGTTTGCTGCCCGCGTCGCAGCTCGAAGACAATCCCGACTGGGCCAATTGGTTCACGATTAACGCGTATGCCTGGGCCGGCATGCAGCACACCGCCGAGGCGCTGGCGGAGATCGGCGACCCGGAAGCCGCGGTTATGCGCCGGCAGGCGGACGCCTATCGCGCGGATCTGCGCGAATCGGTCTTGCGCGCGGTGCATGCGGCGCCGGTGGCGCGCATGCAGGACGGCACCTACGAGCCCTACGTCCCGGTGATCCCCACGCGCCGTTTCCGCCTGTTCGGTCCCATCCGCGCGGCTTACTACGAGCGTTACGGCCCGGCCCGGGAGAAACCGCTGATGCGGCTGGGGGCCGATCGCGATACGCTTTGCGGCGCGGTGATGCTGGTCATTCTGGGAGTCTTCTCCCCCGACGAACCCATCGCCAACTGGATTCTCGACGATTGGGAGGACAACGAGACGCTATCGAGCGGCATGGGCCTGAACATCCACGGCATGACCGACGACCGTTACTGGTTCAGCCAGGGCGGCATGGTGTTTCAGGCGAACCTGGTCAACCCGATTCCGGTATATCTGAAACGCCACGAGCCGCAGGCGGCGATCCGGAACTTGTACAACGATTTCACCGCTTGTCTTTATCCCGGCGTCAACCTGTTTACCGAAGAGTTCCATCAGTGGCGGCATGGCAGCGGACCGTTTTACAAGATCTCGGATGAATCCCGGTTCGTGAACCGGGTGCGCGACACGCTGGTCCTGGAGGACGGAGATTCGCTGTGGCTGGCTGCCGGCGCGCCGCGGCGATGGCTGGCGTCGCCGGAAGGCATCCGGGTTACCGGCGTGCAGACTTACTTCGGACCCGTAAGCTACACCATGCACGCGGGCGCGGCACCGGGCAGCGTCGAGGCTACCGTCGAACTGCCGGCGCGCAATCCGGCGCAGCACGCGTGGCTGGTCTGCCGGTTGCCGTCAGGGCATGCGATGCGCGTCACTTTGAACGGCCGGCCCTGGACGCGCATAGACGCCAGGCGGGAAGCCATCGAGTTACCGGCCGGCGCGGGCAGGCTGCATCTGCTGATTCGCTAATCCGGCCGGGGCCCATATAGGGAGAAAACCTACCCAGGCGATGGGGATGAAGAGATTCCGGATGATTTTGTCTGTGTGTCTGCTGCCCGCCGCGCTGGCCTGGGCGCAGACCCGCGCTGCGACCGTGGACTTGCCCACGTTTCACGGCAATGCCCGGTTCTCCGGCGGTTGCCGATGGCGTGGTTTATATTGGATCCAACGATCACGTACTGTACGCCTTCGCGGCCGGCGGCTGCGGCAGCGCGACGTGCGCGCCGCTGTGGGCGGGGCCGACCGGATCTTCCATCACCGCCTCGCCGGCCGTTTCCAACGGCGTTGTGTACATCGGGTCGTTTGATCATAACCTCTACGCGTTCTCGGCGGCAGGTTGCGGCGCGGCAACCTGCGCACCGCTGTGGAAGGCGGAGGCGGGCGATTCCATCGAGTCGTCTGCGGCCGTGGCCTACGGCATGGTGTTCGTGGGCGCCGACGATGACCTGCTGCACGTCTTCAACGCGAATGGCTGCGGTCAGCCCACCTGTAGCGTGTTATGGGAAGGCATCGCCACCGGAGAGCAGGCGGCCATCATCTCCTCTCCCATGGTGGCCCATGGCGTCGTCTATTACGGCGAGAACAACGGCCAAGTCCTGGGATTCAACGTAAAAGGCTGCGGAAACCTGGTCTGTTCGCCCCTGTTCACAGGCCTGACGATGAATGAGCAAATCGTCTCTTCGTCGCCGGCGCTGGTGAACGGTACACTGTACTTCGGCTCGGCGAACCAACTGTTTCCGCTGGTCGGGCGGCTGTACGTGTTTCAGTAAACGGCGCCCGGAACAACCGCCGCCGCGATGGCATCCATGAGTTGCCGGCGGTACCGGTCGAGGCTGAAGTCGCGGCGGGCTTTGTCCCGCGCCGCGGCGGCGATCCGGCGCAACTGCTGCGGATCGCGCAACGCATCGCACATTGCCAGGGCCAGCGTATGCGCGTTCCTCTCCGCCACCAGGAATCCCGTGGCGTCGTGTTCCACCATCTCCGGAATGCCGCCGGAAGCGAACGCGACTACCGGGACTCCGCAGGCGAATGCTTCCATGATCACGCGCGGCGTGGCGTCGATGGCGGCCGACGGCACGGCCAGCAGGTCCAGCGTGCCGAGTACGGACTGCGCGTCATCCTGCCAGCCCGTAAACTCCACCGGCAGATCCGCGGCCAGCGCCTCCAGGCTGGCGCCGTAACGTTGTGCCGCCGGATCGGAAAACAACGGCGCGCCGCAGATCACGAAACGGCATTCGGGCATCAGCGGATGGAGGATGCGGGCGGCGCGCAGGAAGTCCGCCTGGCCCTTTTCCGGTGAGATGCGGCCGATCATGCCGATGCGGACCGCGGCGCTCGGCGGCGCGCGCCGCGCCGCCCGCATCTCCCGCACGCCGTTGTACACCACGCGCACGCCGCGATCGCCGGAATAGGGCAGCAGCGGCCCAGCCACGAATCGGCAGGAGGCCACGATGCCCGCCCGCGCCTGAAGCAACGCGCGGCCCGCCAGCCGGCGTGCGGTTCCGTCGAGAAAACTATGCGCGTGAAACAAGACGGGCGGCCCACGCCGCGCCGCCAGAGCGACCGCGGGCAGCAGACGCGGACCGTTCACGTAAATCAGATCGGCATGGTAACCGCCCGCCAGGCGGCGGATTTCGGCGGCCAGCCGCGGCGTCTGTTGCACGAAACGCGCGAGGTCGGCCGCGGTCTTCCTTCCCGAAGCGAACGGGCCGCAGCGGATGGGGTCCACGGTGGCCCCCGATCGCGCCGCACACTCCGCCAGTTGGCCGCCGGCGGGCGCCGCCAGGTGGGCCTTCCAACCGCGATCGGCCAGGGCAGGGAACAGGTCTAACAGACAACGCTGCGCTCCGCCCAGCTCGCCGAACTGATCAAGGAACAGGATGTTCATAACCGACGGCGAGTGCCAGCGTCCAGAAGTAGAGCGGAAGCACCCGCCAGTAGGTCAGCAGGTCGCCCGTGAACATTTGGATCATCTGGCCGGTCCAGAAAGCCAGTATCCAGATTCCGAAGAAACGCGCGCGGGCATCCGTTGAGCGCGCCGCGCGGCGGGCGGTACGCAGCATTTCGACGCTGAGCCACAGCAGGGCCGCCAGCCCCACGATACCGGTCTCCGCCAGCAGGCTCAGGTACATGTTATCGGTAATTACGGTCCGCCCCAGATAAGTCGAATACGGCAGGGTCTTGTATCCGATGCCGAACAGGCCAAACCATGGATGGTCGGCCAGGAACCCCAGCACCGCGCGCCAACTGGCCAGGCGTCCGGAGAGCAGGCCCTCGGTTTCCGAAAAGAAATAGGCGGCCGATGTCGTCAGCCGCATCCAGTACGCGCCCGCAAAGGACGGGACCAGTGCCCAGAGAGCCGCCACCAGGGCGGCGAGCAGAGCCGCGGATGCCGGCAGAACGCGCCGCCAGCGAATGCGCGAGCGATGCAGATAAAGCAACACCAGGGCGGCGGCGAACAGGTTCACCAGCGAGCCGCGCGAGTACGACAGCACCAGGGCGGAGCCGAAGACGATCCCGCCCAATACCAGGCCCGGCCGCGACACCGGGGATTCCGTCCGCGGCCTTAACAGCGCGGCGCCGATCATTACCAGGAAGAACGCGCAGAAGTTGCCCAGCGTGCTGGCTTCGTAGAACAGCCCCTGCGCGCGGCGATACACGCCCGAGCGCAGCCAGATGTACTGCGCGCCGAATCCCGCGGGCGCGGGGAATTGGAAGTAAAAATCCACGCACGCAAACAGGGCCGAAGCCACCGCGATCCAATACAGCAGGCGCGCCTGCGCGAAGGACTCCCGCGTATCGCGCGCGCCGGGACCGTAGGCGGCATAGAAGAACACATACACGGAGATGCCGAAAAGCAGGACGCGCGTGAAGCTGCCCAGTCCGGCCGCCGGACCCGAATAGAAGACCGCTTCCGCGGAGCTGCCCAGCAGGATGAGGAAGAAGATGCCGAGCGCGCGATGCAGCGGCGCCGGCGGCGCGTGCCACTCGTCCAGCCGAAACAGTCCGGCCAGCAGGCCGAGGCCGGCGAACAGCAGCGCGGGATGCGGCCCGGAATTGCCGAGACCAAATGGCAGCGGCGGCAGCAGCAGAGCGGCGGCGAAGAAAAGCGTCAGCCATTGATCGCGTTTCAGAATCGCCCAGTAAGTCAGCGGTATGATGACCAGTGGCGCGGCCAGCAGGACAGCCCAGGCGGGGCGGGGCGCCAGGGCGATGACCGCCGCATAAGTACCCAAAAGCGCGGGTACGAACCAACGTGTGGGATGCGATAAGGCCCGGTCACTCATCGCGGCTGGTGCCGGTGGGCCTCAACGGAACCGGAGTTATGGGGACGGCTTGACTGCGTTGGCTTCGATAGCTCAGTTCCAGCGTCAGGTAGATGACGGGCGCTACCAGGCCGAGCATTAGCGCCGCCAGGACCTGTAACGGGACATTGGGCGCCGACGGACGTTCGGGGACGATGCCCGGATCGATGATCTGCAAACGCTCCCCCCGGTATCCCAGATCCCCGCGCACCTGGCCCAGTTGTTTCTCGACCGTGGCGAAGTTATCCTGGGCGGCATTGCGTTCCACCTCCAGACGGTCGCGTTCCGCGGAGCGGCGGGCCAGCAATTCCTCCTGCGCGGCCAGATCGTGTTCCACCTGCGCCAGTTGTTTGCGCAGCGCCTGGGCGGTGGACGCGCCGTCCACTTCGGCGCGCATCAATTGCCGTTGCAGGCTGGCTTTCAGCTCGCCGCCGCTTTGGACGTTCTGCTCCAGCACGTCCACCGGCTGCGAAGTTACGAAGCGGCTCCACGCGGCTTCGGCCTGGTTCAGGCGGGCCCGTGCGTCGGCCTCCGCCTGCTCGGCGCCCTGCGCCAGCCCTCGGTCGCCCTCCGCGTCCACCGTGCGGCTGAGCAGGACGGTCTGTTCGCCCAGATACACGGCCAGCTCGTGGGCGATCCTGGCGTCGGGAAGCGTGACATGGATCTCCATGATCTTGGTGTCACGCACCATCAGGACCTTCAGGATCCTGGATTTCAGGGATTCGACGCTGCGGGCAGGGAATCGCCGGCGCAGTTGAAAGCGGTCGAGCGCGCGCAGAAAGAGACTGTCACTGGTGGCGAAGTGTTCATAAGTCTTAAGCGATTCGAGATAGATGGGACTTACAGCCAGGATGCTGCGAATATCCGTGCCGGCGGGCGGCTCGATCAGGAGCTGGCACGTCGCCGTGTATTGCTGGGGCTGCAAAATAGAGACGGCCAGCGCCAGCCCGGCGGCAATCCCGCAGGATGCGGCGATCGATCGCCACCGCGATCCCAGATAGCTCAGATAGCGATAAGTGTTTACAGTTTCCGCCACGGCCTGTGAGATAGTGTAGCCTATATGGTCCCGCTGCTGGCCGTGGTGCTGTTGTTAATTCCGCTGGCCATCGTACCCCGGTACTTCTTCTATTTCGATGTGACTCCCAAGACCGTAGTGCTTCTTCTGGGCACGGCGGCGGCCGCCGTCTGCTGGGCGATTTCGCGCGGCGGCAGGGTATCGCGCTGGTTTTCCGTGCTGATGGGCGGCATGGCCGTGTCGCTGGCAGTCTCCTCGGCGTTTTCCGTAAATTTACACTTGTCACTTGGCGGCAGTAACTGGCGCTTCTGGGGACTGATCCCCCAACTGGCCGCGCTGGCCTTTGCCTGGCTGGCGGCGGCGGGCTGCGCGAACCATCCGGAACGTTCCCGCATCGTGCTGGCAGGCGTGGTGACCGGCGGGATCGTCACCGCGGTGTATGGCATCGCACAGTACTTCGGCGGCGATCCGCTGCTCGACCCGCGCGTGTATCACGTGGGCGAAGGCGTCTGGGCCATCGTACGCCCGCCCTCCACCCTGGGTCACGCGGATTACTTCGGTATCTGGCAGTTATTTGTCGTGTTTGCTGGTGTTGCGCTGGCTGGCGAACATAGCCGTTGGAAATGGCCGGCACGCGTGGCGGTGGCTCTGAGCGCGATCGCAATCCTCCTGAGCGGTACGCGCGCGGCGCTGGTGGGCGCCGCGGCCGGCGGCGTATTCCTGGCACTGTGGCGCGGCGTGCGCTGGACGCGGCTGGCGAGCATCGCGGTGCTCACCGTCGCCACCGCCGGCGCGGTCTTCTACATCAGTCCGGCGGGCGCCCTGTTGCGCGCGCGCGTGCATTGGGTCCTCGAGGAACCGGCCGGCGGCGCCCGCCTGCTGCTCTGGCGGGACGCCTTGCACATGGCCCTGGCGCGCTGGCCCCTGGGGTACGGTCCCGAAACGTTCACGGCCGCATTCGCGATGCATAAGTCGGCCGAGCTGGCGCGCGCTTTCCCGGACTTCTACTATGAGTCGCCGCACAACATTGTCCTGGATGCACTGGTGTCGCAGGGCGTGCCCGGCCCCGCCCTGCTGCTGGCGTTAGCCGCGCTGGCGTTCCTGGCTGCCTGGAAGAGGCGGACCGATGCCTTTGCCGGCGCGCTGGCCGCGGGGCTCGCCGCCATGACCGTTGGCGGGCAGTTCGTATGTTTCACCATGCCGACTGCGCTGGCGTTTTACGTCACCATCGCCCTTCTGATTGCACTCACTCCCGTTCCGGACCGGCCCGTGGGACGGCCATGGATGCGCCTGGCCGCCGTCACCCCGGTCAGCGTAGCGTTCACCATCTTCGCCCTGCAGTTGGTGCAATCGGAGACTGCGCTGGCCGGCGTGCGCCGCGATCTCGAGGCCCGCCTGATCGGCAGTGCGGCCAGCCGATATGCCGCCGTTCCGCCGTTCGGTCCGGGCGCCGATTTGTGGTATTCCCGCCGCCTGGTGCAGATCGCCGGCAGTGGCGCCGATCGCGCCGCCCGCGTCGCGGCTTTCCAGGATGCGGTGACGGCGGCGCGCCGCGCCACCGAAACCGACGATGCGCCGTTTAACGCTTACTACAATCTGGCGGCCGTCTATGCCAGTCAGAATGACTACGTGCATACGGTAGCTTGCCTGCGCGCGGCGATCTCCCACGCGCCGAATTGGTTTAAGCCGCGCTGGATGTTGGCCCAGGTGCTGGCCGCCGGCGGTCACATCGCGGAGGCCGAGCAGGAAGCCGCGCGTGCCGCGTGGCTGGACGGCGGCAAACACGCCGAAGTGACAGGTACCCTGCGGCACATACGCGCAACGCGGGCGAGCATAGAACCGCAGCACTAGTAAATTCTTCCCCAAACTCTTGGGTGGCAGCCGTTCCTGGACTAGAATCAGAAGCGGAGGGAACAATGCTTCGGGTCGGGTTGGCTTTGGGGTTGCTGTTAGCGGCGTCCGTGGCGTACGCGCAGCCATCGGTAAATGCGGGAGGTGTGCTGAACTCCGGTAGTTACACAACCAATGGCGTGGCACCCGGATCGCTCGTGTCTATCTTTGGCACCAGCTTAGCCGCCTCCCCGGCGGTTGCCGCCACGATTCCTCTCTCCACTTCGCTCAGCGACGTTACATCGGTGACTTTCAATAACATTCCTGCCGGACTGTATTTCGTGGCTGACAAGCAGATTAACGCGCAGCTTCCCTTCGACGTCCTGCCTGCGGGGATGACCAACGGCCAGGCGACCATCATCGTGACCCGCGGCAACGGCGTATCCGAGCCGCAAACGGTGCCGATCGTGCAGGTGTCACCCGGTATCTTCACCACCACGCAGAATGGCCTCGGGCAGGCGTTCGCCTACGATAATACGACCGGCGCCATAGCCGCGCCCACGGGCACGGTGATCGGCAGCTTCAGCGTGACGCCGATCTCACTCAGCTCCGGACATGCGTTGATCATTGCCTGTACCGGTCTTGGCGCGGTAACTCCCCCGATCGACAACTATGTGGCGGCGTCCGATGGCACGTTGCGCTACACCGTGCTGCAACCCAAGGTGCTGATCGGCGGCGTAGAGGCACAGTACATCTACGCGGTGCTCTCACCGCAATATGTAAGTGAATACCAGATAGGTGTGTTGCCGGCTCCGTCGACGCCCACCGGCCCTGCTGTGCCACTGCAGATCCAGATCGGCGGAGTTACCACGAGTGACCAGGTAACTATCGCCGTCGCTCCGTGAGAAGCGCGCCGCGCTCTCTGCGAGCTATGTGACGTCTTCGACGGTCGCCGTCCGCGGCGGGGAGCCTCTGCGGCCGGGCGGTGACCCCGGATCGCGCTAAACTGTACTGACGTGGTCCGGCGAAGACGTATGACACCGAAGAGAGCACCCGCACGGGCGGCCAAAGCCGCCGCCACCCCGGAAGTTCCGCCCCTGAACTCGCCGCAACTTTATATAAACCGGGAATTGAGCCTGCTGGACTTCCAGTTCCGCGTCCTGGAGGAAGCCCAGGATGAGCGGAATCCCCTGCTGGAGCGGGTCAAGTTCCTCTCCATCGTGGGCTCGAACATGGACGAATTCTTCATGGTTCGGGTGGCCGGCTTGATCGACCAGGTGGCGGCGGGCATTCTGGAAGTCGGCCCCGACGGCATGCACCCGACGGCGCAACTCGTGGCCATCCGCCGGGTGGTGAAGAAGCTGTTGGGCGACGCGCAAAAGTGCCTGCACGATCAGTTGCTGCCCGCACTGGACGAGGCCGGCATCCACATCCTGGATTACGCCTCGTTGGACGCCAAGCAGGTGGCGGCCGCGGATGCCTATTTCACCGATACGGTCTTTCCGGTGCTCACCCCCCTGGCATTCGACCCGGGCCGCCCATTCCCGCATATTTCCAACCTCAGCCTGAATCTCGCCGTGCTGATTCGCGACAAGGACGGCGTGGAGCACTTTGCCCGCGTGAAGGTGCCCGACTCGCTGCCGCAGTTTGTCCCCCTGAAACGTCCGCGCAAGAAAAACCGCAAGCGGCCGCCGCGCGAGGAGACCTTCGTCTGGCTGGAACAGGTCATCTCCGCGAACCTGCCGGCGCTGTTCCGCGGCATGGACGTGATCGAAGCGCATCCCTTTCACATCACGCGCGACGCCGACATCGCCATCAAGGAACTGGAAGCCGAAGACCTGCTGGAAACCATCGAGGAGGGCGTCCGGCAGAGGCGCTTCGGCAGCGTGGTCCGCCTGATGGTGACCGACGACATGCCCGCCCACATCCTGGATATCCTGGTCAACAACCTGGAGATCGACTCCAGCCAGGTGTACCGGCTGCGTGGCCCGCTGGCGTTGAGCCGTCTGATGCATTTGAATGGTCTCGACCGCCCGGACCTGAAGGATGCGCCTTTCATGCCGGCCACCCCCAAGGCGCTGGTCGCCGCCGGCGCGGACGAGGACATCTTCGCTTTGATCCGCCGCCAGAAGATCCTGCTGCATCATCCCTTCGAGTCGTTTCAGCCGGTGGTCGATTTTCTGAAGAAGGCCGCCAAGGATCCCAACGTCCTGGCCATCAAGATGGTGTTGTACCGGGTGGGGCGTAATTCCCCGGTGGTGGAAGCGTTGCTGGAGGCCAACGAAGAAGGCAAGCAGGTCGCCGTCCTGGTGGAGTTAAAAGCCCGCTTCGACGAGGAGAGCAACATCGAATGGGCCCGCGCGCTGGAGCGCGAGGGCGTGCACGTGGTGTACGGTCTCCTGGGTTTGAAGACCCATTGCAAGCTGCTGATGGTGGTCCGGCGGGAAGCGGGCGCCATCCGGCGTTACATCCACATGGCTACGGGTAACTATAATGTAGTCACCGCGCACTTATATACTGACATCGGCATGCTGACCGGAGACGAAGACTTTGGCGCCGATGCCACGGACTTATTCAACTATCTGACCGGTTATTCGGCCAAGAAAGACTATAAGAAACTGCTGGTATCGCCGGTAAATCTGCGCGACCGCTTTGAAGCCATGATCCGGCGCGAGATCGCGCTGCAGGCCAAAGGCACCAAGGGACATCTGATCTTCAAGATGAACGCGCTGGTGGATCCGCAGGTGATCCGGCTGCTCTACCAGGCGTCCCAGGCCGGCGTGAAAATCGACCTGCTGGTGCGCGGCATTTGCTGCCTGCGGCCCGGCGTGCCGGGCGTGAGCGACAGCATCCAGGTGATCAGCGTGGTCGGCCGGTTCCTGGAACATAGCCGCATTTATTACTTCCGCAACGGCGGCAACGAGGAGATCTATCTGGGCAGCGCGGACCTGATGCCGCGCAATATCAACCGGCGCGTGGAAGTCCTGTTCCCGGTGGAAGACCCGGATCTCATCCGGCACGTGCGCGACGAGATATTGGCCGTGTACCTCGCCGACACGATCAAAGGCCGCCAGATGAAGACGGACGGGACCTATGTCCGCCGGGTGCCCTCCTCCGGCAAGCGCGCGCTCAACACCCAGGAGTGGCTGCTGAAGCAGGCCGTGGCGGGCAAGTAATCCGGCGTCCACCGGCGCGCGCGTTCCGGTATTGAACATGAGCCGCGACATCGCCGAGATCGTCAAAGATATCATTCAGATTGCGCCGGTGCTTCACACCGCCGGAGCCATGTCGCCCAAGACTCTGACGGCAATTTACTCGCACGTGAAGCAGCGCACCATACGTTTTTCTCTCGAGACCGGATGCGGCGCCAGTACGCTGCTCATGTCACACTTGAGCGGCAGACACCTGGTTTTTGCGGAAGACAACAAGAGTGGCAGTGTCGAGAATGTGCGAACGTCACTGCTGCTAAACCGGTCGGTAGTCCAGTTCGTCGAAGGGCCTACGCAGCGGACGCTGCCTCAATTCAATTTCGAGGATTCCGCTCAGTTTGCACTGCTGGACGGGCCACACGCTTACCCTTTCCCCGATCTTGAGTATTACCATGTATACCCTGTCCTCGATCATGGAGCCCTATTCGTTCTGGACGACATACATATCAAAACGATAAACAACCTGTACTGCTTCCTCAAGGAAGATGCGATGTTCCGCCTCGATGAAGTAGTGGGTACGACGGCGTTCTTTACGCGTACGGATGCGCCGACATTCTGCCCTACCGGAGACGGCTGGCAATCCCAGTTATATAACAATCGGTTACTCAGACGATACGATCTGGAGCGTCAGGTGCGGCAGTTGTTGCCACAACCGGCGCGCCGGCTGGTCAAGTCAGTGACCCGGGCATTCCGGAGCGATTGGCGGATCCGGATCGACAAACCCGAAGAGGGAAGTCTTGTAGGTCGTGCGGGTGTGATCGCCGGGCGCGTAAAAGGCAACCTGACCGGCCACTTCGTTTGGGTTCTGGTGCGCCGGCTGGATGAAGCCGGATGGTGGCCGCAGCAACCTGGACCTGTGCCGGTCAACGGCGGCGAGTGGCAATGTGTCGTTGAATATGGCGGTTCGCCCCAAGGCGGTCCTTGGTATGAGGTCGCCGCAATCCTTGCGAATGCATCGATGAACAGGTATCTTAGCCAGCGGCAGGCGAACCCGGCCTCCCCAGTTCTCGCTGATTTTCCTTTCCGAACTGCTTCGGTGGCGGATGCTTACAGGCGCGTGAGGCGCGACCCGGATGTTAACTAAGGGTCAGTGGATATGATCCCGAAAAATGTACCCGAGCGTTTTGTAGATCAGCTTAGCCGTCAGAAAGCTCGGAGCATTGCTGGTGGTTGTGCCCGCCAACTCGACCAGGTCCATCCCCACCACTCGGCGTTTATGCGCCAGGGTGCGGATCAGGGCCAGAACTTCGTACCACAGCAACCCACCCGGCTCGGGCGTACCGGTGGACCACACCAGGCTGGGATCCAGGCCGTCGATGTCGATGGTCAGGTACACGTCGTCGCTGAGCGCATCCACCGCCGCGTCGATCCAATCCATTCGCCCCGTGATCCGGTACGCGTAAAATATCCGTGTGTTGAGCTGCGAAATAACGCCCGCCTCCTCGGCGGATAGCGACCGGATGCCGACCTGCACCGCAGGGCACACCTCCAGGATCCGCCGCATCGCGCAAGCGTGGCTGTAGGGCGTGCCTTCATAACTGTCGCGCAGATCGGCATGCGCATCGATCTGCAACACCGAGAGCTTCGGATAACGCTCCCGGAATGCGCGCACGATGGGCGGTGAAATGGAGTGCTCCCCGCCCAGCGCGCAAATGAACTTGCCGGTGCCGATCAGCCGCTGCGTTTCGCCATAAAGCGCCGGCATCATTTCCTCGGGAGCGCGGTCGGTATCGATCGCCGGCAGCGTATGGATGCCCAGCGCGGCGGCTGTCTCTCCGCCGAGTTCCTCGTCATACGTTTCCAGGTAGCGCGAGGCATCGATGATCGCGTCCGGGCCCTGCGCCGTGCCGTGTCCGTAGCTCACCGTCTTCTCATAAGGAACCGGCCAGATCAGGACCTTGGATTTTTCAAAAGAAGAATTCTCGGGCGCGAGGCCGAGGAAATTGAAAGGGACGTTGGATGGTTCAGTCATACTGTTTTGGTGGAGCGCACCACATCGATCAGATCGGAAAACACGCCGTAGGCCGTCTGCTCCACGCCCGGCGCGATGGATACCATTCCGATGGTTCCCATCAGGTCGGTGTGCAGAAGCAGCAGGTTGGAGGTCCCCTGGACGCACGCCAGCACGTTGCTCTTCTCCAGCACCTCGGCGCGCACCCGGAACGTAAGCCCGCCCGGGCCGCGACGGGCGCGGCTGATCAGCCGCACGGTTTTGCCGGCGCGCGCCAGGTCGGCCATGCGTTCCGGCGTGAGCCGGGTGATGCCGCGCGTCGAAACGGCTTGCGGCGTCGTGCGCGCATCCATCAGGACGTTGGCCAGCGCCGCGGTTTTAGCGGCCGAATCCCAGCCTTCCACATCAAACGCGCCGTCGGCTTCCGTCACGCCCAGCCGGCGCGCCAGCGCCAGCCCGTCCGCGAACGAGCCGCCGCGTTCCATGGTCTCGATCACCAGCTTGGAGGTGGAATTGAGGGCCCCCGTAAAGCCCAGCACGGCCACCCCCGGCAGGTTATAGCGCGCCATGTTGAACACCGGCGCGCCATCCATCACGGTGGATTCGAAGCGGAACTCGACGCCCTGCCGCGCGGCCAGGTCCCGCAGTTCCGCGTATGCGTGCGCGATCGGTCCCTTGTTGGCCGTCACCACGTGCATCTTGCGCGCGAAGGCGGCCCGGAGATGGGAGATGGCCGGTTCGCCGGTCGCCGGATTCAGAGTCGTGAGCTCCACCGCGATCTCGGCTTTCGCCGCATCCAGGAAAGCATCCACGGATTCCGCCCGCGGACCGAACACCGGTTCGAGCGGCACGCCGCGCGGCGCGATCGCGGTGCCGTGCCGCGCGGTGTGGACGCCCGTAATCCGGAACGGAAAACGGGCGGATTGCCGGCGCAGCAGGCGTGCCAGGGCGCGCCCCACGTTGCCGTATCCGATCAGCGCCAGGCGGGTCACTTTTTGACGGCGTCGCGGGTGGCCTGCAAGGTCGCGGTCAAGCCTTCGCGTTCGATGTTGTGAGTCGAGGAAACGAACAGAAACCCCAGCAGGGGCGGCAGTCCGCGCGTCAGCGACGTGGTCTCGCATTCCAGGTACACCCCGCCGTCACGCTGTTCCAGCCGCCAGTACCCGTTGAGGCGCCAGAGATAGCCGCTGCCATGCCCCGGGGCCAGTTCGTGCGGTTTGGATTTGCCGTAGTCTTCGATCTCCGTGACGCGCGTGGTGCGCGTCTGGCAGGTCCAGCGGGTAGGGTCCACCTCCTGGTAGTGCGCGTCGAAATCCGTGCGGAACACGCCGCTGATGGGACCGTTCTTCAGCACCCGCAACCGGTAATACTTGAAATCGTTTCCGTTGCGCGCGATCAGTTTGGATTCCGGCACATCTTTATAAATGTACTTATGGCGATCGTAGTCCTGGAGCACCGCCAGTGTCTTTTCGAGCGTACCGCCGGGGATGAAGATCGCGCCCACCCAGTCGTGTATGGACGCACCGGCCACGAAGGTATCGCCGTCGCCCTTCCACGGTTCCACGGCCACTTTCCCTTCCTTCACCAGCGCCAGCCGCGCCGGCGAAGCGTCCACCCAGAGGAATGGCCTGGCGGCGGCCAGACGCGCTTCCGTATCGTGGATGTAACGGTCGTAAGCCTGGACGGCCTCGGGTTTGAGCTCGGCGCCCAGGCACGCGCCGGCCGCAAGCAGGATCAGAACCGATGTGCGGATCACATCGAATTGTAGCAAGGCCGGCCGGGCTATTTTTCCGCTGCCGGCGCCGCCAAACAGCCACCTGAAATCGCCGTTCGGGGCGCAAAACCCCCCGGTCGCCTCAAGCAACGCGCAACTCGTCCAGTTTGTATGGTTTAATGGGAGTCGGCGCATGCCATCCACGGTCAAAAAGCTGCGTAGGAAATGGAAAGCCGCGCACCGGCGCGCGCGCGAATGGCGCATGATCTACAAGGGGCTGGTGCATACGGATCACCCCATCCTGGCCCATATCATCCCCATGCGCCGCTGCAATCTGTCCTGTACCTACTGCAACGAATACGACGATCGTTCCAAGCCGGTGCCGTTCGAAACCGTCGCCCAGCGCCTGGACCGGCTAGCTGAGCTGGGCACCACCATCATCACCATCAGCGGCGGCGAACCGCTGCTGCATCCCGACCTGGACGCCATCATCGCCCACATCCGCCGCCACCGCATGATCGCCGGCATGATCACCAACGGCTACCTCCTCACCGCGGAACGCATCCAGCGGCTGAATCGCGCGGGCCTGGAGCATCTGCAGATCAGCATCGACAACGTGATGCCGGACGACGTTTCGAAGAAAAGCCTGAAGGTACTCGACAAGAAGCTGCAACTGCTGGCGGAGCACGCCGATTTTCATGTCAACATCAACTCGGTGGTGGGCGGCGGCATCCGTAATCCGCAGGACGCGCTCACCGTGGGCAAACGCGCCTTGGCCTTGGGTTTCACCTCCACCGTGGGTATCATTCACGATGGCGACGGACAGTTGCGGCCGCTGGCGCCCGCCGAGCGCGAAGTCTACGCCGCCATGCGGTCCATGGAAAAGAGCAGCTACGCGCAGATCAATTATTTCCAGGACAACATCGCCCACGGCAAAGAGAACCGGTGGCGCTGCCGGGCGGGCGCGCGATATCTCTATATCTGCGAGGACGGTCTGGTGCACTACTGTTCGCAGCAGCGCGGCTATCCCGCCAAGCCGCTGGCCGAGTACACCGTCGCCGATATCCGGCGCGAATTCCTGACCGAGAAATCCTGTGCGCCGCGTTGCACCGTGGCCTGCGTGCACCAGATCTCTTACATGGATTTCTGGCGCGCCCCGCAAACCATCCAGTCCGGCAGCCTGCCCCAGCAGGAAACCGGCGGACTGGTGCAGATTCGTTAACTTCGATACACTAGCTGACTAGTGAGCGGTCCGCTTTCGATCCTGGATTACCGCCAGCCGGTAGAGTTCCGCATTGGCGACGTCTTTGTAAAGACCTGGGGCGTGCTGACGCGCAACTTCGTGACGTTTTTCCTGCTGGTTGGAATCGCCGAAATCCCTCTTTTGGCGACCAATACCTGGCTGCTGGCGGATGTGCGGCGCGGCACCGTGAGCGCCCTGATGATCGGGCTGATCTCCATGGCGGCCACCTTCGTGCAACTGGTCCTGACTCTGTTCGCGCAGGCGGTGGTGGTGTTCGCGGCGTTTCAGGATCTGCGCGGCCAACCCGTGCTGGTCGCTGACTCCCTGCGCCAGGCTCTGCGCCGCTTTCTGCCCGTCATCGCCCTCTCGCTGCTGATGGCCGTGGTGCTGCTGCTGGGCTTCATGCTGTGCCTGGTGCCGGGATTGATCGCACTGGCCGCTTTGCAGGTGGCCTTGCCCGCCTGCGTGGTGGAGCGCCTGGGACCGATCCGCTCCATGTCGCGCAGCACGGACCTGACCAGCGGGCATTGGTGGCCGATCCTTGGCCTGCTGGTGGCCTTCTACGTCATCAGCATTATCGTCAGCTACGCCATCCGGGCGGCGCTGCCCTATCAGCCGGTGTTCCCGTTCGTGGCCGCGTCGTGGATCTGGGCCGTCTTGACTGCCTGTTTCAGTTCCGTCTTCACAGCCATGCTGTATCACGACCTGCGCGCGGTGAAGGAAGGCATTGGGATCGAGCAGATCGCGTCAGTGTTCGATTAGACCCGTGGTGTCGCGGTAGTGCTTGTCCCGCCGCTCTTCTCCGATGTTCTTGCGCCGCTCCAGAAAGGCCCGCTGCGCCGTGTAAAAGTCGCGCAGGAACGTCTCCGTCTCGCGTTCGGGGACGGGACGGTCCCAGCCGATGCGCCGCTCAATCCGCGCTTTGATGTCGTGGAGCAGCCGCGCCTTCTCTTCGTTATTGGGCTGCCGCAGCACTTCTTCGAGCACCTGCAGTTCGTGAATCCCGTAAGCCTCCAGATGCGCCGGCGAAAACTCGAACTGCGCCGTCTCGCGCGCCAGGTCCTCCAGCAGGAACTTCTTCGGCAGCGCGATCACCACCGTGCCGCCGATCAGGTCGCCTGCGCGCAGCCGGTCGGGCGTGCGTAGCACGATGGTGCCCATAGCTGCCAGCCAAAGGCCGGCCAGCAGCACGTCCCAGGGCGACCACAGCCAGCCCTTGGTGATCAGCAGAAGTTCGATGGGGAAGAAGAATTCGGCCTGGCGCGTGAGGTTGCGCGCGATCACCGCGCCGGAGCGCAACGGGCCGCCGTGCCGGTCGATCACCCGTAGACCGAACAGGCGCTTGCCCGGCGTGGCCCCCGCCCAGCGCAGCTCAAAGAAGATGAAGTAGGCGTTGCGCGCCAGAAACGACATCAGCAGCGCGGCCGGCAGCGTGAAGGCGAACGGCCCCACGTCGCGGAACATGCCGGCGATCAGCCAGCCCAGCATCAGAATCACGATCGCCGCCGCCATCGAGATACAGACATCCGCCACGAACGCCACCAGGCGCTCGCCGGGATCCGGCAGTTCGATCAGCAGCGGCACGCCCTCCGGCGTCATCAGCGGACGCTGCTTGCGGCGCACCCGGCCCAGCGGATCGGCAGCGGTCATGGCTTCCGCTCCCGCCCGGCGCGGACATAATATAACGTCCACAGCAGCAGGCTCGCGGCGCCGATGGCCAGTCGCGCGTCCGTGGATGCGATCACCTGGCGGAAGACGCCTTCGAGCACCGCGGACACCAGCAGCATTACGACGCCGCCCACGGCCACCTCGCCGGCGCGCGGGCCGTACAAACTCAGCGCGTCGGTCCGCGTGTGCTCGCCCGGGAACAGCACCAGCTCCCCCAGTTTCAGTCCCGCGGCGGCGAACAGCGTCAGCGCTCCCAGTTCCGAGACGCCATGGATCGAGACCCAGCCGGTAAACTCGCCCAGCAGGCCGCGGTGATAGTGCAGCGCCAGAAATGCGCCGAGCATCAGGCCGTTGCCCAGCGTGAGCAGCAGCGTCGGGATGCCCGCCATGAACCCCAGCCCGAACAGCAGCAGCGAAACCAGCGTGTTGTTCGAGAACAGGTAGTTCGCCAGGGTCAGCAGCGCCGAGCCCGATTGCGATTGGGTGGAGAGCACCCGCAGCAGTTCGGCGCGGGTGCTGGCGGGTCCGCGGCCTTGCGCCATCCCGGCGGGCACCATGACCGAAAACCAGCCCTCGTCGTGATTGACCAGGGCGAACCCGGAGACGATGCCCAACGCCAGCATCCCCAACGCGAGGGCCACGTGGACGCGCATACCGCGGACGGCGCGGGGCAGGGAACGCGCGAGGAACTCGCGGATACTGTCCACTACCGGCAACTGCCGGGCATAGATCACCAGAAATGCGCGCAGCGCCAGATTGTCCAGGTAGGCGACCAGCGCCCGGTCCAGGGCGATGGCGCGCGCGACCGATAGCGAGGATAGCGCCGCGCGATAGAGCAAGGGCAGGCGGCGTAGGTCGTCATTCGAGAGCGCGCGAATGCCCATGGTGCGCGCCACGCCGATCAGCTCTTCGAGCTCCCGCCAGCCGGATTCGCGCTCCTGGCGAAACTCGCGGCTCTTCAGCGTCACCGCGCTCACAGCAGCCCCCGTTGTTTGACCACCAGGTAGCGGTTCAGCAGCGCCACCGGCACTTCGGCCGGCGGCAGATCGATGGTGTGCACGCCCAACCGTTCCAGTTTCTCCAGCACCACGTGACGGTCGCGGCGGAAATCGTCCGCCAACACGGCGCGCGCCATCTGCCGATGGTCCTCCGGCGCCGTCTCGAAGACTTCCCGCAGCAGGTGGTCCTGCACGGTGACGAAGATCAGCAGATGCCGGTTCACCAGCCGGCGCACGTTCTCGACCAGCAGTTCGGCCGTGATAGTGTCCACGAATTCGGTGAACAGCACGATCAACGAGCGCCGCGGCAGCCGCGCCTGCAATTCGCCCATGCCCAGCGTGAAGTTGGTTTCCTCGCTGGTGTACCGCAGTTCGGCGGTGGCCTCCTGCAGCCGGCGGAAGGTCTGCATGCCGCGCGCCGGCGGCGCGTAGTGGCGCACGCGGCTGTCGAAGCTGTAAAAGCCCGCCAGATCTCCCGCGGCCAGCGCCACGCGCGCCAGCAGCAGACCCGATCCGAGAGCATGATCCAGGCGCGCCACGCCCTCCACCGGCTCGCGCATCAGGTGGCCGGTGTCGAACGCCAGCACGATCGGATGGTTCCGTTCCGCCCGAAATTCCCGCACCAGCATCTTGCGATGGCGCGCGGAGTGCTTCCAATCGACGAAGCGCGGGTCCAGGCCGGGAGCATACTCGCGCAGGGCCTCGAATTCGGACCCTTCGCCCCACCCGCGCTGTACTTTGGCGCCGAACAGCGCGTCCCGGAAATACAGAACCAGGTCTTCGCCGCGGCGCGCCAGCGTGTTCGGCAGGACCGAGATTTTGCGCCGCAGAGGGAATCGGCGGGTCTCTTCCATCAGGCCAAAAGGACCGCGCCAGCGGACCCACACCGTCTCCAGGATCAACTGGCCGCGCTGCCGGGCCTGGATGCCGAGGTTCGCAGAGGCTGCAGTTCGGCTCGCGCTGGCGCCGGCCCCCGTAACGTCCAGCGCGACTTCGAAGCCGGCCGGCGCGCCGCCCACCGTCACCGCCGCTTCGACCGTTTCGCCGACGTAGGCCACTTCCGGCACCTCCACCTGCACCCGGACGTTCCGGCGCGGACGCGCGAACACCGCATCCACACCCAGCCCGATCAGCACCAGCAGGCTGCCTTCAAACGCGTACCGCCACCAGTCCGGCCGGAAGGCCAGCATCAGCCACGGCGCCGGCAGCAGCGCGACGAACCACAGCACGCCTTTGCGCGTGGGGCGGATCATTTGGGGGCCGTAAGAGTTTCCAGCATGCCGGCCAGGATGCGGTCGGCGGTCTGGCCTTCGATGTCCGCGCGCGCCGTCGCCGTGACGCGGTGGCGCAGCGCCGGCAGCGCCAGAAACTTGACGTCGTCCGGGATCACGAAATCCCGCCCTTCCAGGACCGCGCGCGCGCGGGACGCCGCCGCCAGCATGGTCGCCGCGCGGGGCGAAGCGCCTACTTCCAGGCTGGCGTGCGATCGCGTTTGGCGCACGATGTCCACGATGTATGCGATCACTTCGTCGGAAAGCGTGATGGAACCTACCGCCGCCCGCATCTCGCGCAGCCCGGCGGCATCCGCGACGGCGCGCAATCCGAAGTCGGCGAGGCGTGGAATGACGGACTGATGGCCGTGCCGCCGCACAATTTCGAGCTCCGCATCGCGCTCCGGATAATCCACCACGATCTTGAACAGGAAGCGGTCGAGCTGCGCCTCGGGCAGGGGATAAGTCCCCTGCTGCTCGATCGGATTCTGGGTCGCGATCACCAGGAACGCCTCGCCCAGCGGATAGCGATGTGCGTCGATGGTGACGGCGCGTTCGTTCATCGCCTCCAGCAGTGCCGACTGCGTCTTAGGCGGCGTGCGGTTGATCTCGTCGGCCAGCAGCACCTCGGTGAAAATCGGACCCTTGGTCAGGACGAATTGATTGGTCTGGAAGTTGAACAGGTTGGTGCCCAGCAGGTCGCCCGGCATCAGGTCGGGGGTGAACTGTATGCGGCCGAACTGCAGCCCCAGCGTGGCGGCGAAGGCCTGCGCCAGCAGCGTCTTCGCGGTGCCCGGCACGCCTTCGAGCAGCACGTGCCCTCCGGCCAGCAGACTGGTCAGCATCAGGTCGATGGGCGTATCCTGGCCCACGATCGCCTTGCGGACTTCTTCTTTGATGGCGTCAGCGACGCCGCGGGTGCTTTCCAGGTCCACTATGCAATTCCTTTCTCCAAGCATAGACGGCTTGCGCCGGTGCGCCGGCCGCGGGCGCCGCGCGTCCGATCTGCCCGAGCCAGGCCAGCAGGCCCGCCAGGTCCAGCCCGCGCGGCGCGCGCAGCTCCCGGCCGGCGTCACGCACCACGGCTTCGAAGTAGCGTTCCGCCAGCGCCTCCTGGTTGCCCCAGCGGTCCAGCAGACGCGCGCCGGCTTCGATCAGGCTGCGTTTCCCGGCCTCGATCGGCGGCGGCAGCGCGGCGGGCGCGCCGAACCGTCCCGTGGCCGCCCAAACCCCCAGCGCGATAGCCAGCCCCAGTTGCAGCGTCACCAGCACGAACGGAAATTGAAACAGGATACCGAGCATCTGAAAGGGCCGCGGCGAAAATCCGTGCACGAACTCGTCGAACACCACCGTGCCGCCGCGGCCGGCGCGCAGGTTCTCGATCAGGCTGACCGCCAGCGCCGCATTGTCACCTCGCGCCAGCGAATAATTCGCGATCAGGTCCGGGTCCGCCAGCACCACCACCCGCCGTCCGCGGTCCCGCCATTCGCCGATCAAAATGCCGTCGCCCGCTGCCAGCAGCGGCCGCAGCTTCTGGCTGTGGATCAGTTGCGCGGCCTGAATCGCCGGACTGCCGCCCGCCAGGCTGCCGGCCCACGAGCCAGCCGCCGCGTTTCGCGCCAGGCCGGCCGACGGATCCGCCAGCCGCAGCACGTCCGCTGCCGCGAACTCCGGCACCAGTTGATCCTCGCCGATCCAGTTCGGGCGCTGCGGATCCGATTTGCCCACCCGTTTCGGCAGCACCAGCAGCACCGTTCCGGTGCTGAGCATGGCGGATACTTCCCGCAGGGTGGTTTCGTCCGCCCGCGGTTCCGCGATCACCAGCACACCGCCCGCATCGATGTGCGCGCCGGAGCCGGATTCGCTGATCGCCACCGGTGTGCCCAGCGTTTCCAGCAGCCGGTAAAACACCGCGTGTCCCAACGCCGATTTCGAATACACCGTGGGGCCCACCGGATCGGGATGCATCATCCCCGCGGCACCGCGCCGGACATTTGGCGAAACCAGCGCCATCAGCATCGCGGCCACCGCCAGCACGGCGATCAGCACGCGGCGGGGCCACGATTTCATGCCCGGGCGGTCCCCGCCGCGACGAAGGTCTGATAGCTGCCGCGCACCGCCTGGTAGTCTTGCGGCCCCGCGGACTGCTGCCCGAACCAGGCACGATCCACGCGCCGCACCACGTCGCGCAGCGCCTGCCGCTCGCCCGCCTCGAGCTTGACCGCGCGCAGCAGTTCCCAACTGGTGAGCGCATCCGGCGCGCCTTCTCCCAGCCGCGGCGCGAGCACCGCGACCGCCGCCAGCCACACCTGGTGCATGGCCGGAGCATACTGTCCGGCCGCGGCCCACTCGTCCGCCTGGGCCAGCGCCTGCTGGGGATCGAGCGGCGCCGATCCCGCACCGTCCGGTCCCGCGCGCGCTACCGGCTGGTTCAACTGCAAGCGCCGCTGGTAACTCTCCGCGAACCAGATCCCCAGCCAGGCGATGACCGTGATCACCGCCACCGCCATGATCGCCCATTGCACGATCTGCCAGACCGCCGCCGGCGCCGAAATATCCGGCCCATCGAAGCCTTCCGACAACCAGCCGAACCCGACGCGCCGCTGTTCCGCGGGGCTGGCGCCGGATTCCTTCGGCAGCTTCTGCTGCGCGTCCAGATCGCGGGCCACCGCCTCGGCCTTCTGGCGTATGCCGCCGGCATCCGCCGCGCGCGCGGGCGCCGCGGCGAGCAGGATGCAGATGGCGGCCAGCGACAGTTGAATCAAGCTCACAGTTTAGCCGAAGCTTTCCATATCAACAATAGCGTGCCGGCCAGGAAACCAGCGGCGGCCTCGTACTCGCGGTTCTTCCGATAAAGGCGCCAGCGGAAGCCGCGGATGGAGCCCGCCGGAGTGAGCCGCGGCCACAGCATCGGGACTCGCGCGGCATAAGTCGCGTAGTCCGCAAATAAGCTGTACAAATGCTGTTGCTCGAGCTGGATCACCGGCAGATAGACCAGCAGAAACACGGCCGCGAACAAAGCCGCCAGGTCCACGCTTCGGGATGCCAGTGCCAGTCCGGCGGCGACTAGCAGCGTGCCCAGATACAACGGATTACGTGTAAATGCGTAAGGACCGCTTGAGGCCAGCGCCTGGTTCTTCGCCAGGTGGCCGGCGGCCCAGCCGCGCAGCGCCAGCCCCAGAAGGGAAACCGGCAGGCCAAGGCTCAGCGCGCGGGCATCCGGACGGGAGAACCAGGCAAATGCCGCCACCAAAAGGAAGCCGCACGGTACCCGCAGCCGGGCGACGAAATCCGCGTATGGCTTGGGAAATCGCAGTTTCAAGCCACGCAATCCGCCGCGCGGGTGCGGCCCGCGAGCCGCGCCTGGAGCGCGTCGAACACCCCATCCGGCGTAATCGCGCGCATACTGGCGTCGATCTGGTCGCGCCGCTTGTAAGAGGTTACCGCGCCGGGGCTGCGCAGCACCGTGAAGCTGGCGCCATAGGGTCCCGTCTGCGCCGGATCCGTAGGTCCGTAAATGGCGACTCCGGGTCTGCCCAGCGCCGCCGCCAGGTGCAGCGGCCCGCTATCGCCGCCGACCACGCCGCTAGCACGCCGCGTGGCGTCGATCAGCCCGTCAATGGAGGAAACGTGCACGATCGCGTCCGTCACCGCCGCCAGCGTAGCGTGCGCCGCCGGCGGTCCGTTCAATACCAGCGGCATGCCGGCCTCGCGCCGCAGTCGCGCGGCCAGTTTGGCATAAGCTTCCAGCGGCCATTGCTTCGCCGCCCATCCGCTCAGCGGACTGGCCAGCACGAACGGCCCCGCCGGCAGCGATCCTTCGGTGCGTCCGGTCGGCAGGGGAAAGGATCGGAGCAGGGTGGCCGCGCCGGCTCCCGCGGCGATCTCCAGGTTGCGGTCCACGCGATGCGCGGCGCGCGCGGCAATCTTGTCCGAATAGAACAGCGCGGCCAGCGGCTCGCGCGCCAGCGACGGATCCAGGCCGTAGATCCGCTCGGTGCGCGCCAGGCAGGCCACCAGCGCGGACTTGATCAGGCCCTGAAAATCTACTGCAAAATCGAATGGCTCCGCGCGCACGTCGCGCCACATGCGCCGGAAGTCGCCGCCGCGGCGGTCCAGCAACAACAGCCGGTCGACAAACGGGTTGCCCGCCAGCAGCATGGCCCAGCGCGGATGTACCGCCCATGTCACGCGCGATCCCGGAAAGCTGTGCTTCAACGATGCCACCGCCGGCAGCGTATGGATAATGTCGCCCATCGCGCCGAGGCGAACCGCCAGAATCCGCGTAGATGTGCCCGATTCGGCCAATTTCACCCCGTAGTCTAGCATGCCCGCCGCGCGCTTTCCTCCCACAGCTCCAGCGCAATCCCGGTCACCCGGCCGGCGCTCACGCGAGTCATGCAGCGATGGTCGATGGGACACTCCCGCAGCAGACACGGTGCGCATTCGACCTGCTCGCGCACGATGCGCGCCAGGCTGCCGGTGGGTCCGGTAGTGGTATCGTCGGTCGCGCCGAAAACCGTCACCGTCGGCACGCCCAGCGCCGAGGCGATGTGCATGGCGCCCGAATCGTTGGTCAGGAACAGGCGGCAGGCCGCCGCCAGATCGATGAACTGGCGCAGCGTAGTCTCGCCGGCGAAATCGTGGACCGCCACGCCCGCGCTTCGGATCGCATCCGCCACCGATTCGCACAAAGGCCGCTCCGCCGCCGCGCCGAAGACCGCTACGGCAGCGCCGTGCGCCCGCGCCACCGCCGCTGCCGTTTCCGCGAAGCGCTCCGGCAGCCACCGCTTGGCCTCGCCATAGGCTGCTCCCGGGCTGACGCCGATCGCCGGCGGCGCCATGCCCAATTCGCCCAAAGCCGCCAGCCCGGACGCGCGCGCGTCGGCGATGCCGTTCAGCCGGACCTCGGCGCACGCCGGATACTCATGTATGATTCCGGCACGGCGCATCAGCTCCAGGTAGTAGAATCGCTCGTGGCGCGGTATCTCGCCGGGCTCCGGCGGCGGGATCGCTTCCGTCAGCAGCCAACGCCGGCCGTCGCGCCGGTAGCCGATCCGCCGCGGAATGCCCGCCATCCACACCAGCAGCGCGGCGTCGAGGGAATTCGGCAGCAGGATCGCGCAATCGAAACACGCGCGCCGCAACTCCGCGGCCGCGGTCCGCCGCTCGCCCGCCAAACGCATCACCGCATCGATGGCGGTCTCGCGCGCGTAAAGATCGGCCACCGCGGGGCGGGCCAGCACCGTGAGGTGCGCGCCCGGATAGGCAGTCCGCAGCACGCGCACGGCAGGCAGGGACATCACCGCATCGCCCAGCCAGTTCGTGGCCCGGATCAGGATTTTCGTCTGATTTCGCGGCAGCAGCCTATTTTAGCGTGCCCCATCCGCATAGTGCAGCCTGATCAGCGCCTCGTGCATGATCCGGTTGGCGTCGCCGACCTGCTGTTGCAGCAGCTCCAATTGCTGCCGCGTGCGCGGGTCCTCCGGCGGCAAGACCAGATCCAGATAGTCGGCGCAGGCCTCGATCACGCTAAGCGGCTGACGAAGGTCGTGAACCAGAGTGGAAAGCACAGCCGTCATGGGCTGCACGGATGTCGAGAGGGAATCAGCAAGATCCGGCATGGTGGTCAGCATTGGAACCTGTTTTTAGGGGGCGTGAACGATTATAACCCAGGTATAGCCAAATGCAAATGGATTTATGCAGGCTGCCCGAACTACCCGCAAATGAGTATCAACCAGCACATTCGGGTGGCGCCTCTACGCAATTGCCGCCCTTATGCTTGGCGCGATAGAGCGCGGCATCCGCCGCGCGCACCAGGTCGTCGCCGTGGGGCATGGTCTCGGGCGCCACGCGCGTCGCACCGAGGCTGCACGTGATCCGGATCTGCTCTTCTCCGGCGCGAAAGGTTTCGCCACTGATCGCCTCTCGTATGCGCTCGGCAATGGCCATCCCGTCACCGGTCTCGCATCCCGGCAGCACGATCAGGAACTCCTCGCCGCCGTATCGTCCCACGGCGTCGTACCGCCGGACCGACGCGCGCATTAATGCCGCCGCCTGCCGCAAAACCGCATCGCCTACCAGGTGCCCGAACCGATCGTTCACCGGCTTGAATCCGTCCAGGTCGGCCATGAGCACCATGAGCGGCTCGCCCGTGCGGCTGGAACGCGACAGTTCGTTTTGCAAAATGTCGAAAATAGCCCGGCGATTCCACAGTCCGGTCAGACCGTCGCGGGTAGCCTGCTCGCGCAACGCTTCCCGCGCGTCCACCAGTTCATCCTGCAAAGCCAGCACGCGTTGTCCCGCCCGCAATCGCGCGTGCAGTTCGTCCATCTGGAACGGCTTGACGACGTAATCGTCCGCGCCCGCCTCCATGCCCTCCACCACGTCCCGCAGATCCGAGCGCACGCTGATCAGAATGATGTAGACATAACGGTCGCGCACCGCCTGCCGCACCTTGCGGCAGATTTCCGCGCCTTCCATGCCGGGCATCATCCAATCGAGCAGCGCCAGCCGGGGACCGTCCGGACGGCACAATTGGTCCCAGGCTTGTTGCCCGTCGGGCACCACTACGACGTCATAGTCCCAGGCCGCAAGCATCTTTTGCAGCATGTCGCGGAATAGTGGACTGTCATCCGCCACCAGGATCTGACCGCCTGTGGGACGTGAAGGCGCCACCGGTTGCGCGGCGACCGAAATCATCTTCATTAGGATACTCTGATCCAGCCTGTAGCCGCCATGTATTTCTCAGGTTGCTGCTTTCCAATCACAGTGGTGGTTTTCAACCATCGGCTGCAATTTTCGGGTGAAACGTAAGTCATTGCCCATAAGAAGATTGGCATATGGACCGACAATTGCCAGTCTGGAGCGCAGCCTGGTACCGATCATGTCCGTACGCGCCAATCCGTGGAAAGCGATCGCAGCCGCCGTGTTGCTCGCCTTCGCCGCTTCACCCTTCGCGTTACGCGCCCAGGACGACCCGGTGGCCGACCCCGGCGCTCCGGAGCGCGGGGTTGCCCGCATCAGCGTGATGGACGGCGAAGTGTCCGTGCGCCGCGGCGACACTGGCGAATGGGTGGCCGCCGCCCTCAACGCGCCCCTAATGGTGGAAGATCGCCTGGCCACCGGACAAGGCGCCCGCGCCGAGGTGCAGTTCGACTCCGCCAACCTGGTACGCGTCGGCGCCAACGCCGAGATTCGCCTGGCACAACTCGACTACGGCCACTACAACGTCCAGGTGGCCCACGGCACGGTGACTTTCCGGGTCTTGCGCGACTCCCGGTCGCAAGTGGAACTATCCACGCCAGCGGTTTCTATAAGACCTTTGCAGATAGGCGCTTACCGCGTGTTTGTGCAACCGGACGGTGAAGTTGAAATCACGGTGCGCCTGGGACAGGCTGAGATCTATACGCCGCGCGGCAGCCAGCAGTTGGAGGCGGGCCAGACCATGCTGGTTCGCGGCGATCCGTCCGACCCCGAATTCCAGATCGTGAACGCCATCGCCCGGGATAAATGGGATGAGTGGAACGAAGAGCGCGACCGCGAGATGCTTGGCTCCACCAGCTATCAGAATGTACCGCCGGACGTGTACGGCTCCGAAGATCTGGACAACAACGGCCGCTGGGTGGACATGCCATCCTACGGCGAAGTCTGGACGCCCGAAGTCGGACCGGATTGGGCCCCGTATCAGAACGGCCGCTGGGTCTGGGAGGATTACTACGGGTGGACCTGGGTCAGTAACGACCCCTGGGGTTGGGCGCCGTTTCACTACGGCCGGTGGTTTTGGGCCGCACCCTACGGCTGGTGCTGGTATCCGGGCGGCTTCGGCGCACATTATTGGTCGCCGGCGTTGGTCGCTTTCTTCGGCTTTGGCCCCGGCGTCGGCGTCGGTTTCGGATTCGGCAATATCGGGTGGGTTGCGTTGGCTCCGTTTGAGCCGCTCTACGCCTGGTGGGGACGCGGCTTTTACGGCGGTTACCGCAATCCGGCGTTCTTCAACCGCGGCATTAATGTCACCAACGTAAGCATCACAAACGTCTACCGTAATGCTCGCGTGGGGAACGCCGTCGTAGGGCTTCCGGCGGGCGATTTCAGGGCAGGGCATTTCAGCAATCTGGTGCACGTCTCGCCCACCACCATCCGTCAGGCCGGCCTGGTGCGCGGCCAACTCCCGGTAGCGCCGACCTCGGCCAGCCTGCGGTTCTCCAGCCGCGCGACGGCCTACACGCCGCGATCGGCGGGAAATAATGTAAGGTTCTTCAGCCACAATACGCCCGCTCCGGTGCATCGCGTGGCCTTCGGCGAGCAGCAGCGCTCCATGCTGCAGTACAGCCGCCAGCCGGTGACTGCCGGTTCTCGCAGCGTCACCGCGCCCGTTGGCGGCGGCTGGCGCAACGTACCCAGCCCGGCGGCGCGCAGCCTGTCCGAGCCGCGCACGGAGCCGCGTACCGTAACGCCCGGCGTAGGATCGGTCAATTCCGGCGGTTGGCGGCCGATCAATCCGCCGCCCGCGGCTGCGCCGGCCCAGCGCGACAGCCCCTGGCAGCGCTTCGGCGAGCCGCGCAGCCCATCGGCGCCGCGCGCCTATCCGACCGGCTTGAGCGCGCCGCGCGGTTATTCGCAGCCGGGCAGCGTCTATCGTCCAGGCGCCGCGCCGGCTAACAACGGCAATCGTCCGCAGTCGCTGCGGGTCTCGCCATCGGTGGTGCACGAACGATCCACGCCCCGGAGCGAAGGCGGCGGCGGCCGGGGTTCGCATCCGTCCGGCGGCGGCAGTCGCGGCGGCGGTTCGCACGGTGGAGGACATCACTAGGCGTCAGTTTCTTCCCTCGGGTCCGCATCCGCAATACGAGGTGCGGGCCCGTTTTTTTTGCTTTTGCGCTAAGCTTAGGACCCATGGCTACAAGAAGGACGCAGCAGCGGTCGAGTTCGCGCGGGGCGGGACCCCGCGCCACCTTCGATTGCATCTATGCTGGTCTGAGCTACAGTCATGGGTGGGTCGCCATTCAGGCCCTGCAAGGCGTGGGTGGGGTCCCATTGCAATAAGTTGACATAATATCCGTTATCGGAATCACTATATCCCGTAACGCTGCTGACCAATTTCCCCAAAAAAAGCGTACAATAATCCACAAATGTGGAGTTAATTATGCGAAACTCCTATTCCCTGCACCTGCTGCGATTTCTTCCCGTCGTCATCGGGCTCTCGATCGTAACAGGGTGCGCCAGCGTGAACCGCCATGTCTCGGTCCTCTCACCAGGCGCCCTGACCCACGCGAAAGACTTCGACGTTGACAATCTACCCAGGTACCGGGACACCGCGTGTGCCTATCGCGTCGCGGTCCACGAAAAAGTCGCGGATATGAATACCAGCCCCGGCGCCAAGGCCGGCCCTCTCAAATGTCTCTTGGACCAAGCCGTCAATGACCAGATCGCCAAGCCCGAAAATGCCAAAGTGCTTCGAAACCAGATCGTCGACGACCTTCGAACCAATATAGACCACGTTTACAACGAGTACCTCCAGGTTCTGTATACCGGTAAGGGCGTCGAGGGCCTGGCGTTTGACATTACCAACCTGGGCCTGACCGCGGCTTCCACCATCACTCTGGTCTCGCGGACCAAGACGATCCTCTCCGCCCTTGCCACCGGGTTGGGCGGCGTGGGGCTCTCCGTCGACAAGAATTTCTTTGGACAGCAGACCTTCGCGGCACTGGCCGCCGCCATGCAAGCGCGCAGGGATCTGGCCCGCAACACCATTCTCAAGAACGAGCAGCTCGGCGTGGATGTCTATTCGCTGGATATGGCGCGGGACGACCTGGTGGCCTATTTCTACTGCGGAACTCTGCCGGGGGCCATCCAGGAAGTTCAGCAGGAAGCTTCCGCCAAATCCACCGCCGTCACCGCGGGAGCAGCGGCCAGCACCGCGGCGAAGCTCGCCTTCACGGGCACCCCTGCCTCCGGCGCCGCCGGCGCCCCCATTGCCATCGAGGTGCAAGTCCAGGATTCCAGCGGCGTGCTCGTAGCGTCGGCCACCAACTCGATCGCGTTGACAGCTCCCCCTTCGTCCGGCGCCAGCGGGAACCTCACCCAGTCCGCGGCTGCCGGCGTGGCCGTGTTCTATCTGACGTTTGCGGCCACCGGCTCGGTCCAGCTCAGCGCCTCATCCAACGGATTACAGAACGCCACGAGCAGCCCGATCCAAATCGCGACGCCGCCGACCCGGCGGGGATCCGCAACCGCGCTGGAATTCGTCAAGCCATCTCCAACCTGGGTCCTGCACGGTATTCCCGGCTCGCCGGTCACCGTAATGGTCAAGGTCATGAGCGGTGATGTGCTGGTCAACGACGACAACCGGAAGATCACCATTTCCAGTTCGCCCGCCGGGGCAACCAACTCAACGGGAGACTTGACCGTTGCCGCCCAAAACGGCGTGGCCTCATTCAATCTGAGCTTTGCCGCCGCCGGCAGTTACTCACTCACGGCAACCGGCGGCGGGCTCAGCCCCGCATCCGGAGTCTCTGTCTCGATTGCGGCTCCGGCTTCAGCCACCTTGCCTGTAACCACCGTGGGGATCCATTAGGAACCCGCTGGCCGCCTCAATACCAGACCGGCACCGGCTCGCCCTTGATCTTGTGAATCGCCTCCTCCGCCGTGTAGCTGACCCGGTGCATGTGGAGCGCCTGCTCCAGCGCCGGCAGCGCGCCGGCCGCCGCCGGACCGATGTTGCCCAGCGCCGCCGCTACGCTGCGCAGCACGAATACCACCTGCTCCTTGCCGCCCGCCAGGTGCCGGCCGAGGACTTCCACCGCCGGCCGGCCGGCCGGGCCCAAGCTTCCTAACGCATCCGCGGCCAGCGCGCGCACCGATGGCTCCGGATCGTCAAGCGCCTTCAAGAGTCCCGGCACGGCGTTCGCCGCCGCCGGACCCATGCTCCGCAAAGCCACCGCGGACAAGCTGCGCACGCGCAGGTTCGGATCCGCCAGCGTCCGTTCCAGGGCCGGCACGGCGCTCGCTGCTCCCTTCCCCATTTGCGACAGCGCCCACACCGCCGCCGCCCGCACCTCCGCCCGCGGATCGCCCAGCGCCCTCGCCACATCGCCCACCGCGGGCGCGGCGTCTTCGCCGAAGGCCCCTACGGCGCGCAGCAGCGCCGCCCGCTCCGCCCCCGTCCGTTCCTGCCCATCCAGCGCGCGCCGGTAGCTCTGCAACCCAACGCCCCGATACACCGGCGCGCCACTCGCGACAGCGCCTCCCGCCGGCAACAGCGGACCTTCCGGCGTGCCCGATCCCTCCGGCACCCGCTCCAGCACCACATCGTTGATGCCGAAGTTGTACCCCGCCGAGCGGCTGTCCTTGCCCACACACAGAAAGCTCAATTCGTGCCGGCCGGCCGTCAGATTCAGCCACCCCAGCGGTTGATCCACGGCCACGAACACTTCGGGCTGGTAACCGTGAAACACAGGCGCCGCCGACAAGGGGATCTCCGACGTGGCGGCCTGGCGGTTGTCCACATTCGGCAGCTTGCCGTCGAAAAGCGCGATGTAATCCCCGTAGTCGGGCGCCTGCGCCAGGCGCGTCAGAACCTCGTACCGCCCCGCCTGCCGCACGTCGATCGGGACATTGATCCGCGCGCCCTTCTCCTGCGCCTCGAAGAACAGCAGATCCCGGCCCCAGTCCACTTCGCGCTGCACGGCGGCCTTCCCGTTGGTGGTGGTGACCTCCGCCAGCGAATCTTCCACCGCGATCTGTTCGGCGTTGCCCAGCGGCAGGCGCGCTTCACCATAGGGCGGCTCCGGCAAGCCTTCGTTTACGCCCTTCTGATACCAGAAGGCCACGCTCGAGAAATAGTCCGGACGCTCTTCGAAGCCCGAACGCAGCGAGCCGTCCGCGTTGTAGGTCCAGCCCGCGTGCTCGATGCCGGCCCACAGCGACCTGGTGAACGGCACCGGATCTGGAATGTGCCAGCGGTAGCCGGTCAGCCGGGCGCCTACCAGTTCTCCTTCCGCCACCGGCGTGCCGCTCCACAGCCCGCAGGAGACGCGCAGCCCCCAGGCTTCGTTGACATAGTCTTCCGTGCCCGTCCCCAGAATCTGCGGATGCCGCGCGCCATCCACATAAAAGAGGTCGTCGCCTTCGCCGAACCATCCGATCTGCGCCTGGATGACGTTCAGGACCGTGCCCACGTAGTGTCCCGCTCCCTTGATGTTCAGGAACTCGTAGTTCTTGCCTTTGACGGCGGGCCGCTCCTGCCGGTAGTAGGCATGGAAGTAAGCCACGTCCGCCGGCAGCGACGGGTGATGCTGCCAATCGACGTGATAGTAGAACATGGTCACGGGACGGTTGCCTTCGTCCGTTACCGTGATCCTGCAGGAGACCCGGAACGGCATCGGCCAGTAGCTGTTCTTGGCCCTGCCGAACGAGCTGTCGCGGATCACCATCGAATCCAGGTTGCGCTCGTAGCCGTGTCCCACGCCGAAGAAATCGCCCACCGGAGCGTCCACGGCGGGTGTCTTCTTCCCGTCGTAATACACGCGCAGGCGCAGCAGCCGAGGCCAGGCGAACTCGTTGTCGGCCACCGTCAGCCAGATGTGGCTCACCACGCCCGGCCCGCGCAGGTCGGCCATGACGTAAGTCTCGCCCGGCATGATCCGCTTGCTGTCGTCGTTGCTGCCGACGAACCGGTTGCCGCTGGAGACCCGGTGGGCGGAGTAGGTCTTCATGCGCGGCAGATCCAACAGGCTGAAGGGACCAGCCTGCGCGGCCGCGTACGCTGGGAGCACCAGGAGGAGCACGCATGATTTCATAGAGGTGCATTGTACAGGGCGGCTGCCGCACCGGCAACTCGAAATTCAGGGCGCGCCGGCGAGCCGCATGATAAAGTTAGTTTGGATAGCGGATTTACGCAGAGTTGAAGGCCTTGAACTACAATTCCAAGTTGGCCGCCGCCGCCTTGTGCGCCGGGTCGTGCCTGGCGGCCGGATGCGCGGGTAAAGGTGCGCCGTCGCCGCGCAAAGCCGAGGCGGTGCCCGTGGTAGTGGCCACGGTGAATCAGAGAACCGTTCCGGTGGATATCCTGGCGGTCGGCAACGTGGAGGCCTACGCCACCATTACCGTCAAGTCGCAGGTCGGCGGCGAGCTGACCGAGGTGCATTTCCAGGAAGGCGACTTCGTCAAAAAAGGTGCGATTCTGTTCACCATCGATCGCCGGCTGCTGGAAGCCCAGGTGAAGCAGGCCGAAGCCACCCTGGCGCGCGATAAGGCTCAGCTTACCCAGGCGGACGCCAACCTGGCCCGCGACAGGGCCCAGCAGAAATACGCCCACGACCAGGCCGCGCGCTATCGCAACCTCTTTCAGAAGGGCGTCATCTCGCGCGAGCAGTACGACCAATACCAGACCAGCTCCGATGTTCAGACCGCGGCGGTGAACGCCGACCAGGCGGCCCTGGAGAGTGCCCGCGCGGCGGCGGGCGCCGACGAAGCCGCGCTGCGCAACATCCAGGTGCAGCTTTCCTACACCCTGATCCGCAGCCCCATCGATGGCCGTACGGGCAACCTCATGATCAAGCAGGGCAACGTGGTGAAGGCCAACGACGCCGACCTGGTCACCATCAACCAATTGGAGCCCATCTACGTCACGTTCACCGTCCCGGAAGCGCGCCTGGCGGATATCAAGCGCTACATGACCCAGGGCAAGGTCAGGGTGCTGGCGGCCGCACCGGAGAGCACCGAAGTCGAAACCGGCGACCTGACCTTCATCGACAACACCGTGGATGCCACTACCGGCGCCATCAAGCTGAAGGGGACTTTCGTCAATGCCAGCCATAAGCTGTGGCCGGGGCTGTTCGTGCGCGTCACCGTACGCCTGGGCGCGCAGCGGGATGCCTTGCTGGTGCCCACCCAGGCCGTGCAGAGCGGCCAGGACGGCCAGTTCGTGTTCGTGGTCAAGCGCGATATGACCGTGGACGCCCGCCCGGTAGTGCCCGGCTCGCGCATCGACAAGGAACAGGTGATCGAAAAAGGATTGCAATTCGGCGAAACCGTGGTGACCGAGGGGCAGGTGCGCTTGGTGCCAGGCGTCCGCGTCAAGGTCCTGGACCGCGGCCGCACGCCTGGATAAGGGTTTCGGCACGAGGCGCCATGAACGTATCCGAGATCTTCATTCGCCGGCCCATCGCCACCAGCCTCTTGATGCTGGCCATCGCCCTGTTCGGCCTGGTGGCCTACCGGGCCCTGCCGGTCAGCGACCTGCCCAACGTGGACTTTCCCACCCTGGTGGTCACCGCCAGCCTGCCCGGCGCCAATCCCGACACCATGGCTTCGGCCGTCGCTACTCCGCTGGAGCGCCAGTTCTCGACTATCGCCGGGCTGGACACCATGAGCTCCACGAGTTCGCTCGGCGTCACCCTGGTCACCTTGCAGTTCGATCTCAGCCGCAATCTGGACGGCGCGGCGGTGGACGTGCAAACCGGCATCACCCAGGCCTCTCCGTACCTGCCCCCCGGCATGCCGACGCCGCCCACGTTTCGCAAGGTCAACCCCGCCGATCAGCCGATCCTGTACCTGGCCCTCACCTCGCCTACGTTGCCGCTCTACACCCTCGACGAGTACGCCGAAACCACCATCGCGCAGCGCATCTCCATGATCAACGGCGTGGCGCAGGTTTCCGTCTTCGGCGCCCAGAAGTACGCCGTGCATGCGCAGATGGATCCGCGCCTCCTGGCCGCCAAGCAGATCGGCATCGACGAGGTGGAAAGCGCCATTCAGAAGTGGAACGTCAATCTGCCGACCGGAACGCTGTTCGGCCAGAACAACGCTTTCACGGTGCTGGCCAACGGACAGCTCATGAGCGCGGCCCAATACCGGCCCCTGGTGGTCGCCTACCGCAACGGCGCGCCCGTACGCCTGGAACAGTTGGGCCGCGTGATCGACAGCGTGGAAGACGACAAAACAGCTTCCTGGTTCTACAGCAGACACGAAGCCGGCCGGCGCTCCATGATTCTGGCCATTCAGCGCCAGCCCGGCACCAATACCGTGGAAGTCACCAATTCCATCAAGCGCCTGCTGCCGGTCTTTGAGGCCCAGATGCCGCCCTCGGTCCAGATGCACATCCTCTACGACCGGTCGCTGAGCATCCGCGAGTCGTTCAACGACGTGCAGTTCACTTTGCTGCTGACCCTGGGCCTGGTGATCATGGTGATCTTCCTGTTCCTGCGGAACCTCTCCGCCACCGCCATCCCCAGCCTGGCCCTGCCCTTCTCCATCATCGGCACATTCTCCATCATGTACCTGCTCGACTTCAGCCTCGACAACCTGTCCATGATGGCCCTGATCCTGTGCGTCGGATTCGTGGTGGACGACGCCATCGTGATGCTCGAGAATATCGTGCGCCACATGGAAATGGGTGTGGCGCCCATGCAGGCGTCCTTCGAGGGGTCCCGCGAAATCGGTTTCACCATCGTCTCCATGACCCTGTCGCTGGCCGCCGTATTCATCCCCGTGCTGTTCATGGGCGGCATTCTGGGCCGGCTGTTCAAGGAATTCGCCGTCACCATCTGCGCCGCGATTCTCATTTCCGGCCTGGTTTCGGTGACCCTCACCCCCATGCTGTGCTCCCGCTTCCTGCGCGTGCGGCATGGCGCCGCCCATGGCTCCCTGTATGGTCTGACGGAACGATTTTTTGACGGTATGCTGGCCGGCTACGATCGCAGCCTGCAGGCCGTGCTGCGCCACCGTCCGGTCATGATGATCTTGTTTGCGGCCATCCTGGCGGCTACCGGCTGGCTCTTCGTCAAGGTCCCCAAGGGATTCATTCCGGACCAGGATAACGACCAGATCTTCGTCGTTACCGAAGCCGCCCAAGGCACCTCGTTCGAGCAGATGAAGGCTTACCAGAGGCTCATCTCGGATGTGGGCATTCACGATCCCAACGTGGAGGAGTTCATGTCCAGCGTGGGCGGCACTTCCGCCGCCAGCCTGGGAGGGCCGAACTTCGGCCGCATGTTCTTCCACCTGACGCCGCGCGCCCAACGCGCCCTGGACGTCACCCGGGTGATGGAGGAGTTGCGTCCCAAGCTGTCCGGTTTTCCGGGCGTGCGCGTCTTCATGCAGAATCCTCCTACGATTCGCATCGGCGGCCAGTTGACCAAGAGTCTCTACCAGGTGACCATGCAGGGTCCGGACACCGCGGAGCTTTACCGCGAGGCGCAACGCCTGGAGCGGGACGCCGCGCGGCTGCCGGGCTTGCAGGACGTGACCAGCGATCTGCAGATCAAGAATCCGCAGGTGCACATCGAAATCGACCGCGACAAGGCCGCCGCCGTGAACGTCAGTGCGGCGCAGATCGAGAGCGCGCTCTACGATGCCTACGGTCCGCACTGGATCTCCACCATCTACGCGCCCATCAATCAATACAAGGTCCTGCTGGAGCTGATGCCGCAATACCAGGCCACCGCGGATGCCATTTCCCTGATCTATCTGCGCTCCGGCAGCGGCAAGCTGGTGCCAATCGACACGGTCACCCGCATGACCCGCGAGAGCGGTCCGCAGACAATTAATCACTTCGGCCAACTGCCGGCGGTGACGGTGTCGTTCAACCTGAAACCGGGCGCGTCGCTGGGCGACGCCGTCGGCGGCATTCAGGGTTTGATCGATCGTCTGCCGGCCACCATCAGCGCCAATTTTCAGGGCACCGCCAAAGCCTTCCAGAGCTCGCTGGGCAATCTGTGGCTGCTGCTGATCATCGCCATCCTGGTGGTCTACATCGTGCTCGGCATCCTGTACGAGAGCTACATTCACCCCATCACCATTCTCTCCGGCCTGCCATCCGCGGGCTTCGGCGCCCTGCTGACCCTGTACCTGTTTCACATCGACCTCAGCATCTACGCATTCGTCGGGCTCATCATGCTGATCGGGATCGTGAAGAAGAACGCCATCATGCAGATCGACTTCGCCCTGGCCGCCGAGCGCCAAGAGGGTAAGACCCCTATGGAGGCTATCTATTCCGGCTGCCTGATCCGTTTCCGGCCGATCATGATGACCACCATGGCGGCGCTGCTGGGAGCCGTCCCCATCGCCCTGGGCTACGGCGCCGGCGGCGAAGCGCGTAAGCCGCTGGGAATGTCTGTAGTGGGCGGCCTGATCTTCTCCCAGTTGATCACCTTGTACCTTACGCCGGTCGTATACACCTATCTCGCCGCGCTGACCGGGCACGGAAGCAGGAAGAAAGGCCCTTCGGCCCCGGTAGCGCTGGAGCCGAAGGAGGTCTGGGCCGGGGGGAAAGGCTGAGGGAAGCTGACTACCAGGGCCGCAGATCGGTGACGCTGGTGAACTGGCCGCCGCTGATCGCCGCCGATGCCAGCGGCACCACTCCCGTCGGCATGCTGCTGATGCCGCACTCCACATTGGCATAGCCCGCCACCGTGTAGCTGCCTGCCGGGCAGGCGCTCTGGTCCAGTCCGAAAGTCGCGATGTTCTCCCGCAGGTAAACGTACACCGTGGGCGCCGTGAAGCTGACCCACAGCAGCGAGACCCCGCCCGAAGACGTATACGTACTGTTGTTGTACGTGCGGCGCGCCAAGTACGTGCCGCATTGCGCGCAGACGTTGAGCCGCGAACTGTTGCTCTGCCCGATGGTCACCGCAAAATCCGTGGCGTTGTCGGTGTCACTGCCCGGCCAGGGTCCGCTGAGCCGTACCCAGCCCGTGAAGCTGTTCGTAAAGGTAATGTCCACCTCGTACGTCACCGGATCGACGGTCCAGCTCACCTGGTCCAGGTCCAGACGTGTGCCGAAATTATCCACACACATCACGCCGATGTACGGAGAGGCGATGCCGTGCGTGGCTTCGCCGATCGTTACGTAGGTCACGCCGCTGTACTGCGCTGACCATTTCGTCATGGCGCACGCCGGCGCCACAGCCGCTAAAACCGCTGCTATCAGGAACAACGTCGTTTTCATTGAGCCGCCTCCAATGCGGCGCCCGCAGCCAGGGTCCCGCGTCAGCCGATGTAGCGGCGAGCGGACCGGCCAGGATCTGGGCTGTGGGCTGATTGTGACCGCGCCGGGACCGGCGGGGTCTTTCTGCACCTCGAAGTGCTCCCGCCGGCGGCGAATTCTCAACTAAAATCGGCCTCCGGCGAATTCTCCCGACGGTGCCAGCTTGGCCCCCTACGCTATAATTAAGCCATGCTGACGCCCACCCGACACATCTGGCACAACGGCCGTTTCATTCCCTGGGATCAAGCCACCATCCACGTCCTGTCTCACGTGGTGAGTTATGGAAGCAGTGTTTTTGAAGGTATCCGCTGCTATGACACACCCGCCGGTCCGGCCATCTTCCGCCTGCACGAGCATGTGCGCCGCATGGAGGATTCCGCCAAGATCTACCGCATGGATTTGGGCTACACGCACGCACAACTGGCCGCAGCCATGCAGGAGCTGGTGCGCATCAACGAAATGGAAGCCTGCTATATTCGGCCCATCGCCATCCGCGCCTACGGCGATATCGGGGTCAATCCTCTGCGCAACCCGGTCGACGTTTACGTGGCCTGCTGGAACTGGGGCAAATATCTCGGCGACGAAGCCCTGTCCCAGGGCGTGGACGTGTGCGTTGCCAGTTGGAAGCGCATCGCCCCCAATACCCTGCCCGCCCTGGCCAAGGCCGGCGCCAATTATATGAATTCGCAGCTTATCAAAATGGAAGCGATCACCAACGGGTACGCCGAAGGCATCGCCCTGGATGACGCCGGCTACGTCAGCGAGGGCTCGGGCGAGAACATCTTCGTGGTGCGCGACGGCCGCATCCACACGCCGCCCCTGGGCGCTTCCGTGCTGCCGGGCATCACCCGCGACAGCGTGATCCGCCTGGCGCAGGATCTGGATATCCCGCTGGTGGAGAGCCTGGTGCCGCGCGAGATGTTGTACATTGCCGATGAGGTGTTTTTCTCCGGCACCGCGGCCGAGATTACGCCGATTCGCTCCATCGACCGGATTCCCATCGGAAAGGGCCGCCGTCCGGTTACGGAAAGGTTACAGGAAGAGTTTTTTGCGCTGATCAACGGCAGAGTGCCGGACAAATATGGATGGCTGTCGCCGGTACACGCGCGACAGCCAGTGGGCGTTGACAAATGAGGTAGCTGCACGCACACCCCGGAAGCCACCTCCCCCGAGATTTGCTTTCCGGGATGCGCTTGCAGCCGATGGACTATTTCTTTTTAGCTTATGGGCACCCGCGATTTCCAGACCGAATTTTGGTTTCGCGCGCCTTTTCAACAGCTTTATGAGCTAGCAGAATCTTGCGCTTGCCAGCTTTCGACTGTGGCAATCCTGTGTATAAAGCAGAGTCCCGATGAATTGTATTGGAATTGAAACTTTCGGCGGAACCCCTGTCAAGGTGGTCTTCGACGACCGCATCACCGCCGTCCAGCCTGCCGCCCAAGCCGACGGCATTTACCTGGCCCCCGGCTGGATCGACTTGCAGGTAAACGGTTTCCTGGGAGTCGACTACAACGATCCCCACTGCACCCGCGAACAGATCGCCGGCTCCATCCGCGCCCTGTTCGCCACCGGCGTGACCCGCTTCTATCCGACCGTCATCACCGGCTCGCCCGAGGATATGCTGGGTGCGCTGCGCAACCTCAGTTGCGCCAAGGACACCCTGCGCGAGGGCGTGGCCATCGACGGCTTCCACGTGGAAGGGCCGAACATCTCTCCCGACGACGGGCCGCGCGGCGCGCATCCCCGCCGCTGGGTGCGCCCGCCCGATCTCGACGAGTTCCACCGCTGGCAGGAAGCCACCGCACATCGCATCCGCATCGTAACTTTGGCGCCCGAATGGCCGCAGGCCGCCCGCTACATCGAAGCTGTCACCGCCGAGGGCGTGGTGGTCAGCATCGGACACACGAATGCCACCGCCCAGCAGATCGCGGATGCCGTCAGCGCCGGCGCTTCGCTATCGACCCACCTGGGCAACGGCGCCCACGCCGTCATGCGCCGCCATCCGAACTACATTTGGGAGCAACTGGCCGAAGACCGGCTCATGGCCGACTTCATCGTGGATGGCATCCACTTGCCGCAGTCTTTCTTGAGGGTCGCCCTGCGGGCCAAGACCCTGGCCCGCTCGGTCTTGATCACCGATGCCGCCGCGCCCGCCGGCTGCGCCCCCGGCCGCTACCAGTTGGGCGAACAGGCGGTGGAGTTGACCGCCGATCAACGCGTGATGCTGGTGGGCCAGGAGCGCCTGGCGGGGTCGGCGCTGCGCATGGATCGCGGCGTCCAGAACCTCATGCGGATCGCGGGCCTGCCCCTGGCCGACGCCGTCCGCATGGCGACCATCAACGCCGCCCGCGCTGGCAACGTCCCCGGACGGGCCGCCGGCCTGGTGCCGGGAGATCGCGCGGATATGATCCAGTTTTACTTTGACTCAAATGATCTAACTATCTCAGTTCAGGCAACTTATATATCTGGGACGAAGGTCTATGAAGCGGCCGCCTCGACGCCCTCATAAATACGCCCCAGCGCCAGTGTCACCTCTAGCGCTTCGAGCTTGAGCCGCCGTCCAGTTGCCGCGCATAACGCTCGACGTGGCATTACCCCGTGTTTCGAGTGACAGCCCTGTCACACCCCGCCAGCCGTGTCACTCGAAAGGGTGCCCGCAATCCACATAAGGCTTTATTTTTCAACGGCGACTAAATGGCGACCGACCTGCATTTCAAGCTGGCGACAGGAGAAACCAATGACGAACCCATTCCCGATGCCCTCCCGCTCCCTTAAGAATCCGGGCCGCCTGATGCAGCAGGGTGTGTGGCTGCTGGCGATCATCGCCCTCAGTCTGCTGCTGGTCATGCGCCATAGCGGGAACCTGGGATCCGGATCGTTCTGGATCGTGGGCTGTGCCGTGGGGGCGTTTCTGCTGTCGTTGACCCTGCGCGACGCGGCTCGCAAGCTCGGCCACCGCTCCACCGAAGACAAGATCGTAAAGGACGTCAAGAATTTCCTGGAAAATCAGCCGGCCCTGGAGGTCCACCCGCCGGCGCCCGTGGCGCGCCCCGTAGTGGTCGCCAAGAGCGCTGAAGAAGTGGAAGAAGTGGTTCCCCGGCAAGCCACGAATTTCCTGTCGATGAGCAGCGATACTCACATTCCCAGTGACGATCTGGTGGTTTTCGACATCATCCGCCCGGCCGTTCCGGTTCAAGTCCACATGAACTTCTTCCCGGTGATGGCGCCGGTGATGTCGAATTAGTTCGAGAAATGCGAGCCGGCCGCCGCCGTCATTTCCGCGGGCGGGCGGCCGGCTTCCTCTTCCTGGCCTTGGCGACAGGATCGGCCGGCTGATACTCCAGCGTCCGGCTCACCGTCTCCACGACGGTCTTCAGGCACTTCACCCTTCCGTACCATTTGAAGTTCGATTCCACCACCGTCCAGGGAGCCGTCAGCGTGCTGGTCCGCAGCAGCATGTCCTCCACCGCTTCGTCGTAGCGCCCCCACTTCTCCCGGTTCCGCCAGTCTTCCGGCGTCAGCTTCCAGCGTTTGTACGCCGTGTTCTGCCGCTTTTCGAACCGCTTCAACTGTTCCTCCGGGCTGATCTGCAGCCAGAACTTCACCACCATGCCGCCGGCGTCCACCAACTGCCGTTCGAAATCGTTGATCTCCCGATAGGCCCGCTTCCAGGCATCTTCGGTAGCGAAGCCCTCTACCCGCTCTACCAGGACGCGCCCGTACCAGCTCCGGTCGAATAGCAGGATCTGTTTTTCATCCGGCGGCAGCAGGCGCCGCCAAAACCGCCAGAGGTAGTGATGGGTCTTGTCTTCCCCTTCCGGAGCCGCGATCGGAAAAACCTCGTATCCGCGCGGGTCGAGCTTCTCCGTAAGCCGGCGGATGGTGCCGCCTTTTCCCGCCGCATCGCGGCCTTCGAATACCACCGCCAGCGAACGTTTCCTTTGATAGAGCTGCCAGGCCAGTTCGCGCAACTGCACCTGGTAGCGCAGCAGGTCGCGTTCGTACTCGGCCTTGCTGAGGTGCTTGCCCAGATCCAGATCTTCCAGCATGGCTAGGCTCCTTTGTCCGCTTTCTTGGCGGGTTTCTTCGGCGCCCGCCTGGCCGCCGCCGCGCTGAGCGCCCGAATGATCGTTTCAAACGTCGCGATCCGCGTCCAGTACCGGTCGGTGGCCTCCACGATATGCCAGGGCCCCCACTCGGATTCCGTGCGCTCCAGCATCTCTTCCACCGCGCGCAGATACTTGCCGTATTGTTTGTGCCGCTTCCAATCCTCCGGCCGGACCTGCCAGCGCGTCAGCGGATCGCTTTCCATCTTGCGGAAGCGATGGCGCTGCTCCTTCCGGCTGATGTGAAGAAAGAGCTTCACCAGCACGTATCCGTCATCCGCCAGCGTGCGTTCGAAGTCCGTGATGTCGCGATACGCCTTCTCCCAATCCGTCGCCGGCGTGATCTTCTCCACGCGCTCGTCCAGCACGCGCCGGTACCAGCTCCGGTCGAAGATGGCCATGTGCCCGTAATTCGGAACACGCTGCCAGAAACGGTAGAGCCAGGGCATGTGCAACTCGTGCGTACGCGGCTCCTGGATCACGTGCAGCTTGAACGCGCGCGGTTCCAGGCGGCTGGTCAGCACGTTGATGGTGGTGCCCTTCCCGGCCGCCTCCCAGCCTTCGAAGACGATGACGCTGGCGATTCCCGCCTCCGACGTGGCGAGTTGCAGGTCGTAGAGCTTGTCCTGCAGTCCCGGCAAGCGCTCCTTGTACTGCTCTTTACCGATCGAGCGAGTCAAATCGACTTTTTCCAGCATGATGCCCCTTAGATATTAACTGGTGGCGGCTCCGCCAGCGATTCTGTCCGTCCGCCCAACACCCGCTCGGCGCGGGCCGCATCGAACTCGTTCTCCCACTTCGCCACCACGATCGTAGCCACGCCGTTGCCCACCAGGTTGGTGAGCGATCGCATCTGCGACATGAACTGATCCACACCCAGCAGCAGCGTCAGGCCGGCCACGGGGATGGTTCCGATCGCCGACAGCGTGGCCGCCAGGGTGATGAAGCCGCCGCCGGTCACCGCCGCCGCGCCCTTGGAGCTCAACAGCAGCAGCAGCAGAAGCTCGAACTGTTGCCCGGCCGTCAAGCGGATGTTGGTCGCCTGCGCGATGAACAGGGCCGCGATCGTCAGGTAGATGGACGTGCCGTCCAGGTTGAAGGAGTAACCCGACGGAATCACCAGCCCCACCACCGACTTGTTGCACCCCAGGTCTTCCAGCTTCTCCATCATCCGCGGCAGGACCGTTTCCGACGACGAAGTGCCCAGCACGATCGCCAGCTCTTCCTTGATGTACTTCAAGAATCGCCACAGGCTGAATCCGTGCGCCCGGGCGATGGCGCCCAGCACGATGAACACGAAAGCGAAGCTGGTCAGATACACGCAGGCCAGCACCTTGAGTAACGGCAGCAGCGTCTTGAGTCCGTACCGGCCTACCGTGAAGGCCATCGCGCCGAACGCGCCCAGCGGCGCCGCCTGCGTGATCAGTCCCACCACCGCGAACATCCAGTGCGCGATCCGCTCGCATCCTTCGGCAATCGCCTTACCCCCGCGGACCGCGGACAGCGCCAGTCCGAACAGGATGGCCACCAGCAACACCTGCAGGATCTCGCCTTGCGCGAAGGCGCCCACCACCGTATTCGGAATGATGTTCATCAGGAAATCGACGGCGTGCAGTTCCTTGCCCTGGCTGGCATACTGCGCGATGAGCCGGGCATCCAGCGTGGCCGGATCGACGTTCATCCCGGCGCCCGGCGCCACCAGTTTCACCACCCCTAATCCGATCAGCAGCGCGGCCGTGGTCACCACTTCGAAGTACAGCAGCGATTTGATGCCCACCCGGCCCAGCTTTTTCATGTCGCCGATGCTGGCGATGCCGACCACCACCGTGCAGAAGATGATCGGCGCGATCATCATGCGGATCAGCTTGATGAAGGCTACGCCCAGCGGCCGCATGGACTCGGCCGTGTGCGGCACGAAGGCGCCCAGCAGAACGCCGAGCACGATGCCCAGGACCACCCGGGAGTATAGCGAGGAATGGAACTTCATATCTTAGTGGGACCGGCCCGCCTGCCCACTAATCTGCATTCTAATCGTCGTGCGCGCTCAGCTTGGCGATCACCGAAAGATCTTCGAGCGTGGTGGTGTCACCCTTCACTTCCCCGCCCGCCGCGATCTCCTTCAGCAGCCGGCGCATGATCTTGCCGCTGCGCGTCTTGGGCAAAGCGTCGGTGAAGCGCACGTCGTCCGGCTTGGCCAGTGAGCCGATCTCCTTGGCTACCCACTGCCGCAGTTCGTCCTTCAGCTCCTGGCCGGGCGCCTGCCCCGCTTTGAGCGTGACGAAGGCCGCGATCGCCTGCCCCTTCAGATCGTCCAGCCGGGCCACCACCGCCGCTTCCGCGACCTTCGGATGCGCCACCAGCGCGGACTCCACCTCCATGGTGCTCAGCCGGTGCCCCGATACGTTGATGACATCGTCGATGCGGCCCATGATCCAGAAGTAGCCGTCGGCGTCCTGCCGCGCCCCGTCGCCCGTGAAGTACATGCCCGGAAGCTGCGACCAATACTGCTGCTCGTAGCGCTGCGGATCGCCGTAAATCGTCCGCAACATGGCCGGCCAAGGCTGTTTCAGCACCAGGAATCCGCCGCCGCCCGCCGGCACCGGATCGCCTTCCCGCGTCACCACCGCCGCCACGATCCCCGGCAGCGGACGCGTCGCCGATCCGGGCTTCAACGGCGTGGCTCCCGGCAGCGGCGCGATCATGATCATGCCGGTCTCCGTTTGCCACCAGGTGTCCACGATCGGACAGCGGTTGTGGCCGATCGTTTCGCGATACCACATCCAGGCTTCCGGGTTGATCGGCTCGCCCACCGTTCCCAGAAGGCGCAGGCTTTCGAGCGAGTGCTTGCGCGGCCATTCGTCGCCGAAGCGCATGAACGCGCGGATGGCCGTCGGCGCCGTGTAGAAGATGTTCACCTTGTGCCGGTCCACGATCCGCCAGAAACGGTCCGGCTCGGGAAAGTTCGGCGCGCCTTCATAAATCAGGCTGGTGGCCCCGTTCTGCAGCGGCCCGTAGACGATGTAGCTGTGGCCCGTCACCCAACCTATATCGGCCGTGCACCAGTATACATCTTCATCTTTAAGATCGAAGACCCATTTGGTTGTAATGTAAGTGCCTACCGAATAGCCGCCGGTGGTGTGCAGAATGCCTTTCGGCTTTCCCGTGGTGCCCGAGGTGTACAGCACATACAGCGGATGCTCGGCTTCCACCGGCTCCGCCGGGCAATCGTCGGAAGCGTTCGCCATCAACTCGTGCCACCACAGGTCCCGGCCGTTCAGCATGGTCTGCGGCGTGCCCGTGCGCCGGTAGACGACCACATGGCGCACCGACGGGCATTTCAGCACCGCCTCGTCCACCGCCGGCTTCAGCTTCACCTCCGCGCCGCGGCGATACGAGCCGTCCTGCGTGATCACCAGCGAAGCCTGCGAATCGTTGATCCGGTCGATGAGCGCATTCGACGAGAAGCCGCCGAACACGATGGTGTGGGGCGCGCCAATCCGCGCGCAGGCCAGCATGGCGATGGGCAGCGCCGGGCACATGCCCATATAGATCGCCACTCGATCGCCCTTCTGCACACCCAGCGACTTCAGCACGTTCGCAAATTTCGAAACTTCGATGAGCAATTGCTGGTAAGTCAATGTAACGACTTCACCCGGCTCGCTCTCCCAGATGAGGGCCGCCTTGTTCCGCCGCCAGGTGGCCACGTGCCGGTCCAGGCAGTTGTAGGAAAGGTTGAGTTCGCCGCCGGAAAACCACTTGGCCCACGGACAGTTCCACTCGCGGACCCGATCCCATTTCTTGAACCAGTGGAGCTCCGTGGCGATCTTGCCCCAGAACGTCTCCGGATCCTGTTCCGCCTCCCGGTAGAGCGCTTCGTATTCTGCCAGCGAGCCAACGTGCGCGTTCGCGCTGAAATCCGGTGGCGGCGGAAAGACCCGCTTCTCGGTAAGCACAGAATCGATGTTTGTCTGCGGCTGCATGCGTGGGAACCCTCCAGGAGAACATACCAGAAAAACGGGCGCGCTGTCCCTTGGTTATGATCGAGTCATGCGTCGCCCGGTGCTCCTCCTCCCGCTGCTGGTTTCCGCCCTCGCCGCGCAGCCCGATCCCAGGACATTTGCCATCATGGCCTGGGGGGATGCGCCTTCCGATCCCGCGCAGCTCGCCGGCATGCGCGAGGCCGGCTTGAATATCGCCGGCTTTTGCCGCGTGGCGGACCTGGACAAGATCCGCGCCGCCGGATTGGCATGCTTCGTCTCCGATCCGCGCATCAGCGGCTACGATTGGTCCTCCCTGCCCGACGACAGCCAGATCCGGACCCGCGTCCGCGCCCTCGCCGCCCAGGTCGGCGGCAATCCCGCGGCCATCGGGTTCTTTCTGCGGGACGAGCCGCACGCTTCCCTGATGCCCGCGCTCGCCCGCGTGGCCCACATCGCGCGCGAAGCCATGCCTGGAACCTGGCCCTACGTGAACCTGTTTCCCTATCGCGTCAGCCCCGAACGTCTGGGCACGGACAGCTACGACTCCTACGTGCGCATGCTGGTCGATACCATCGGCCAACCTTTCCTCAGCTACGACAATTACTCGCTGGTCGGCGGCGAAATGCTCGACTACTTTTACACCAACCTGGAGATCGTGCGCCGCCTCTCCCTGGAAACCAAAACGCCGTTCTGGAACTGCGTGCTCGCGAATGCGCATTTCAACTACATGGAGCCGTCCGATGCAACCTTTCATTTGCAGGCCTACGCTACACTCGCCTACGGCGGACGCGGCATTCAATACTTCACCTACTTCGCCCCCGCCATCGGCAACTACCGGCTCGCGGCGGTGGACCAATTCGGCCATCGAACGTCCACCTGGGAGCGCTTACGCCGCATTAACCTGGAACTTCAAGCTCTGGCCCCTACCATGGTGAAACTGCACAGCACCGGTGTGTATCACTACCCCGACGTCCCAGATCAGGCGAAGCCGCTGAGCGCCAGCCGCATCGTGCGATCCGTCGAGATGCGGCAGCACCTGGTGCGGCAACCCGCCGCCGGGCGGTTTCTGGTCGGCGAGTTCGCGGACGACACCGGCCAACAGTACGTAATGATCGTAAACAAGGACCTCAAGAACAGCTTTCAATTCCACCTGCATCTGGTACAAGAAAATGCCAAGCTGATGCGGATCTCGCCTTATTCCGGACGGGAGGAACCCTTCGCCGGCGAGATGGACTGGCTGGCTCCCGGCGCCGGCGTGCTGCTGCGGATCGAATAGCCCGTCTGGCGTTCGATCTCCAGCAGGCGGTTGTATTTCGCCAGCCGCTCGGACTGCGTGATGGATCCGGGCTTGAAGTAATCGCCGCGCCAGCCGACCGCCAGGTCCGCCGCCCAGTTGTCTTCGGTCTCGCCGCTGCGCACGCTGACGGTCACCTGCCAGCCGGCCTCCCGCGCCAGGCGGCAGGCTTCCGCGGCTTCCGTCAGCGTGCCGACCTGGTTGGGCTTCAGCAGCAGCGCATTGCAGGCGCGTGTTTCGATGGCCCGGCGGATGCGCGCCGGGTTGGTGCAAAGCAGATCGTCCCCCATGACCTGCACACGGCCGGCGAGTGCGCTGCAGAGGCGCGGCCACCAGTCCCAGTCGTTCTCGGCGAGCCCGTCCTCGATGCTCACGATCGGATAATGACTGGCCCAATGCACCAGCCGCTCGACCATCTCGGCGCTGTCCAGCGGAGCGTCAAGCTGATACTGGCCGTCCCGATAGAAGTGGCTGGAGGCCACATCCAGCGCCAGGTTCGCATCGAGACGGCCAATGGCTTCCATCGCCGTGTCGATCATCTCCTCCGCGCTCCGGCAGGGCGGCGCCAGTCCGCCTTCGTCCGCCGTCAGCAGGCGCATGCCGTAGCGCTTCCAGATCAGGCCGGCGGCCGTCTGGTAGATTTCGTACGCCATCGCCAGCGATTCGTCGATCGTGGCCGCGCCGGGGACGATCAGTACGTCCTGGATGGCCACCTGCCTGCCCGCGTGCTTGCCGCCGCTGAACAGGTTGATGGTGAGGCGCGGCAGCGCGCGTGGATGTTCGCCCATCATACCGGCGAAGTACTGGTATAGCGGCACGCCGCCCGCCTGCGCGCCGGCGCGCGCAAAGGCTATCGACACCGCCAGGATGGCATTCGCTCCCAGACGCGATTTGTTGGCCGTGCCGTCCAGTTCGATCAGCGCACGATCCAGCGCCGTTTGATCCGCGAATTCCCGGCCGGCCAACGCGTCATGGATTTCGCGGTTCACATTGCCGGCCGCCTTGCGGCAGCCCAGGCCGCGGTACCGGCGCCGGTCGCCGTCCCGCAGTTCGAGCGCTTCCGCCGTACCTGTGGAGGCGCCCGACGGCGCCGACGCCGAACCCGTAGCGCCGCCCGCCAGGATACAGGTCGCCGCCACCGTGGGCCGCCCGCGGCTGTCCAGGATCTCGCCCGCCGTCAGCCGTTCGATTACCGGCATAGCTCCTCGCCGAACATGCCGATCAGGTCCGCGATACGTGGCGGCGCCGCGGGCATGATGCGCAGCACCGCGTCCCTCTGCCGTAATCGCTCCGCCACGCTCAGATATTCGAGCGGCGACCGGCCCGCCACGCGCGCCAGCAGGCACCCCAGCGTGTGCCGCACGGCGCGCGCCTCGGCGTCCGCGCCGGCCGCGTCCGTGTAGGTGTCCCAGAATTCCTGCGCGGCGGCCAGGAACTGGCTCCGGCATGCCGGCAGATGATGCGCTTTGCTCAAAAAGTGCGTCAGCGCGAAACCCAGGTCGAACGCCGGATCCCCGTAGTGAATCACTTCGTGATCGAGCAGCACCAGCCGGCCCGCATGAATCAGCACGTTCTTGGGACTGTAATCGCCATGCACCAGCGTCGTTCGCGTCTCGCGTGTGTCGCGCATCAACGCCTCCAGGAACCCGGCCGCGGCCGGCGTCTGCTGCGCGGAATAGGCGTAGTACGGCTCCAGCCGCAGCGATTCGAAGAACGAGCGATCCGCGAAGACTTCGGCCACATCGCCGCGGCCTCGCGCCTGGCGATGGATTGTCGCCAGCAGGCCGGCGAACTGCCGCACATGATCGCCGCAGATCCGGCCTGCCAACAACACCGCCTTCCAATTCTCGTGCGGCCGCGGCACCGCCTGCATGGCCAGCAGATGCTGCCCGCGATCCGCGAACAACAGCGGCGTGATCGTGCCCGGCGGCGCCAGCCGGGCCAGCCACTCGAGTCCCAGCGCTTCCCGGTGGATGCGCTCGGGCGAGCTGAACCAATCCACCGGCACGCGCAGCTTGGCCAGCGCCTGCTTCAACACCCAGGCCTCCCCGGACGCGCGCTCCAGCCACACCGTCCGGTTCGAAACCCCGCCCGCCAGATTCCGTACGCGCGGCTGCTCGTCCGCCGCCAGGCGGCCCGTCTGCCGCAGCCAGGCGATCAGCGCCGGCGTGTCTTCGATATCCAGCGTCTCAGGCAACGGCCGATTCCATGGCGGCGTAGGCGCAGCCCACCACCACCAGGAACATGGTGAGCACTTCGCTGTCGCCCAGGTTGTATTCGAAGCATCCCGCGATCATGGTGGCAATCACCACCGCCGCCGTGCCGTGCAGCACGAACTTCTGGTCTGTGCGCCCCGGCGGCAGCCGCCAGGCGCGGCGGCAGCAGTCGTACAGGATCAGAATCAGCATCCACAGCATCGTCAGCATGGTGGGGATGCCGCGTTCGGCCGCGTATTGCAGATAGATGTTGTGCAGGTGTCCGTACCAGCCTTCCGGCAGCGGACGCGGAATGTCGGCCGGCACGTAGCGGTTGAACTGCAGCTTGACCTCTTCCGGTCCCAGCCCGAACCAGGGATGCGTCCGGATCATCTCCAGTCCCGTGCGCCAGGTGACGATGCGATGCTGGTTGGAATCGATCTTGCCGGGCCGCAGCATGGAACTGAAGCGCTCGCGGATGGAAGCGGGCGCCAGCAAAGCGATCAGCAGCAGCACCACCGGCACCGCCATCGCAATCCAACGCTTCCAGAACCACAGCAGATAGGCGCCGGCGCCGGCGCTCGCCAGCCAGATGCTGCGCGTGAAGCCCAGCAGCAGCGCCACCGCCATCAGCAGCGTGCAGGTGAACCAGATCCACGCGCGCTTGCGGTGGATGCAGGCGAAGAACAGAAAAGCCGCGGTCATCAGGAACGCGATCATCTCCTGGCCGCCGAACGTCATCCAGTGGCTCATGAAGCCGGTGATGCGCTCGCCCACGTAGTAATCGTAAAAGCTCTGTCCGGCGGCGTGCGCCTCCTGCACTTTGCGCCCGAACTGGACGAAGCCGCGCAGCGAAATGATGGCGCCCGCGCCGGCCCAGCACAGGAACAGCCACCGGATCGTGCGCGCGTCCCGCAGCGTCGAGAACACCAGCAGCAGTATCGTGAACACGAAGATCTTGCGCACCTGCGGCAGCCCCGCCGCGGGATCGGGGGACAGCGCCAGCGAGAGCAGCGTCCCCACCAGGAACAGCGATAGAGGCAGCCAGATCCGCGGCAGCCGCATGCGTCCGCCGGACAGCAGCAGGGCCGCCAGCGCCAGGGCCAGCAGAATCTGAGACGCGGCAATGGAGACCAGGATGGTCACCGCGGAGGCGAACGTCAGCCAGCGCGCACAGCGGAAGAGCAGCGGTTCGGGGGTGCCCATGAACACTTCATGATACGCTCATTACTTTGGTGAAAACGCATGCGATTTTACGTAGCTGTCGCTTTTGCGGCGCTGGCTGCCGCGCAGACCCCCGAGACCCCGCTCCCATCGCTGCCCTACAGCCCCAGCCTGGACCTGACCGACATGGACAAGTCCGTCAACCCCTGCGACGACCTGTTCCACTACGCCTGCGGCGGCTGGCTGAAAAAGAATCCGATTCCTTCCGACCAGTCCAGTTGGAGCGTCTACGCCAAGCTCGCCCAGGATAATGAGCGCTTCCTCTGGGGCATTCTGGAGGAGACTGCGAAACCGAATCCCGCGCGCTCGCCGGTAGAGCGCGAGATCGGAGACTTCTTCGCCGCGTGCATGGATGAATCCGCCGTTGCCAAAGCCGCCCTGGCCCCGTTGCGCGAGGAGATGGCGGCCATCGGCGCGCTGCGCTCCGTGGCCGACTTTCCGGAATTTCTGGCGCGCGAACACCTGGCCCTCGATTTCGGCATGCTCTTCGGCTTCAGCTCCAACCAGGATTTCGCCGACTCCTCTCGCGAGATCGCCTTCGCCGGCGCCGGCGGTCTGGGTCTCCCGGACCGCGACTACTACACCAAAACCGACGCCAAATCCCAGGAGATTCGCACGAAGTATGTCGCGCACGTAGCCCGCATGCTGGAGCTGCTGGGCGACGCCAAGCCGCGCGCCGCCGCCGAATCCCAGGCCATCATGCGCCTGGAGACATCGCTGGCCAAAGCCTCGCTCACCCGCGTGGAACAGCGCGATCCCTACAAGCTGTTTCACAAAATGGACCTGGCGCAGCTACAGGCGCTGACGCCGGCCTTCAACTGGAAGCTTTACTTGAAAGGCATCGGGCTGGGCGAGTTGAATCAATATAATGTCACCGAGCCGGCCTTCTTCAAAGAGGTGCAAAATCTGCTGGTCGGCACGCCGATTCGCGATTGGAAAGCCTACCTGCGCTGGCACCTGGTCCACGCCCGCGCCGCCTATCTTTCCCCGGCCTTCGTGGACGCCAATTTCGACTTCTACGGCAAGTACCTGCACGGCACGCCGCAAATGCGGCCGCGCTGGAAACGCTGCGTACAATATGTCGACCAGGATCTGGGCGAAGCGCTGGGCCAGGTGTTCGTCCAGCGCACCTTCACCCCCGACATGAAAGACCGCACGCTGACCATGACCCGGGAAATCGAAAAGGCCATGGAAGACGACATCAAAACCCTGCCCTGGATGAGCGAAGCCACCAAGGCGCAGGCGCTCCTGAAGCTGCACGCCGTGGTGAATAAGATCGGCTATCCCGACAAATGGCGCGACTATAGTTCGATCCGCATCGACCGCGGCGACTTTGCCGGCAACGTCTACCGCGCGGCAGTTTTCGAGGGCCGGCGGCAATTGGCCAAGATCGGCAAGCCGGTGGACCGTGGCGAATGGGACATGACCCCGCCTACCGTCAATGCCTACTACAATCCGCAGATGAACGACATCAACTTTCCCGCCGGAGTATTGCAGCCGCCGCTGTTCGACCCCAAAATGGATGACGCGCCGAACTACGGGGATACCGGCGGCACCATCGGTCACGAATTGACCCACGGCTTCGACGATGAAGGCCGCCAGTTCGACGCCCACGGCAACCTGCACGACTGGTGGACCGCGGCCGACGCCAAAGAGTTCCAGAAGCGCACCGATTGCGTCGCGGATCAGTATGCGCAGTACACCGTGGTGGACGATATCAAGATCAACAGCCGCCTGACCCTGGGAGAAGACGTGGCCGACCTGGGCGGTGAGCTACTGGCCTACATGGCCTGGAAAGACGCCACCCGCGGCCAGGACCTGCAACCCATCGACGGCTTGACGCCGGAGCAGCGCTTCTTCATCGGATTCGCGCAGTGGGCCTGCGGTGACGAGCGGGCCGAGAGCAAGCGGGTGCATGCCATCACCGATCCGCATTCGCCGCCGGAATACCGGATCAACGGTGTGGCGGCCAATATGCCGGAATTTGCCCGGGCGTTCGGCTGCAAAGTGGGGCAGCCGATGGTGCGCAAAGATCCCTGCCGCGTCTGGTAGCCGCTAGCTGACGGCTGCCGAGCCGTTCTCGTTCAGGGCCGTGCGTTCCACGGCAACGAGCATGCGCGTATGCGTATCGACCGGTTCGGGAGCCTCCAGCACCACGCCGAACGCATGGCTGTCCAGATCTTCGAATTTGCGGGCGGTCACCAGCACGCGCGCCTCCAGCGAACCGGTGGCGTCGTTGTACGCTTCCACGGCCCGGTCCAGGCTGCGGCCCAGCCGCTCCCAATGGCTGCCCATGTCCGCCAGCCGCTTGTGCAGTTCCTTGCCCAGCCGGCTGATCTCCGCCGCGTGCTGCGCCACGTTCTCCTGCCGCCACCCATAGGCCACCGCGCGCAACAGCGCGATCAGGGTGGTGGGCGTCGCCAGGATCACCCGGTCGGCGGCGCCGGCTTCGATCAGCTCCGGATCCCCCTCCAGCGCTGCGCTGAAGAAGCTCTCGCCCGGCAGGAACAGCACCACGAACTCGGGCGCCGGATTGAACTGCTCCCAATACTGTTTGCGGCCCAGCGCGGTCATGTGCGCCCTGACCTGGCGGGCGTGATCCTGTAATCGGGCCCGCCGGGTGGCGTCGTCGGTGGCGTCACAGGCAGCCAGATAGCCCTCTAGCGGCGTCTTGGCGTCCACCACGATGTTCTTGCCGCCCGGCAGCCGGACCAGCAGATCCGGCCGCTGCCGGCCCTCCTCGGTAACGGCCACGGGCTGCGACTCGAAATCGCAGTGCTCCAGCATGCCCGCCATCTCGACTACCCGCCGCAGTTGAATCTCGCCCCAACGGCCGCGCACGCTGGGCGCGCGCAATGCCGTGGCCAGGCGGCCGGTCTCGGCGCGCAGTTGCGTTTGGGCTTCCAGCAGCCCGCGCACCTGTTCCGCCAGCCCGGCATAAGCTCCCGCGCGCGCGGTTTCGAGCTCGCGCATGCGCGCATCCACCTTCTCCAGCGAGTCGCGCACTGGCTTCACCAGCTCGGCAATCGCCCGCTGCCGCTGATCCAGGTCGCCCTTGGCGGCCTGCTGGGCGCTATCCAGGGAGGCCCGGACCATGTCCAGGAAAGCTTTGTTGTTATGCGCCAGCGCGTCCGCCGAGAGCGCCTTGAAGGTGTCGCTGAGCTTCTGCCGCGCGTCTTCAAAGGCCGCTTGTAGGGCCTTGTATTGCTGCTCCCGGTTCTCCAAACGCTCGTTCAGGACCGCGCGTTCCGGCTCCCATTCCGCCTTCGCCCGTTCATACGCGAGGCGCGCGGCGGGTCGCAGCCACACGAACGCCAGAAAGAACCCTGCCGCCACGCCGAACAAAAAACATACTACGAACACAATGTTCTGCATGTTGAGGGAATTATCGCATGCCACAAAGGTGGGTGGCGTGTTATCTTCCGGCAACTCAGTTAATTAACTTCCGATGACCGCCGACAGCCGCGCCACGATTCCCTCCAGCGCTTCCGACTGTTGCCGCAGGTCCGCCGCCGAGGTTTCGTTTTCCTGGGCTTTTTGCGCCGCCACCTGTACCACCTGCTCCATCTGTTGCACTGCCGCGGAGATCTGGTCGATGCCCCGCGCCTGTTCCTCCGTGCCCGAGCTGACCTGATGGATCATCTTCCGCACCGATTCCGCCGAAACGGTGACTTCGGCAATGGCCGTCCCCATCTCCCGGACGCGTTCGCTGCCCTGTCGGGACCGGTTCATCGAGTCTTCGATAAGCCCCGCCGTATCCTTAGCGGCTTGGGCACTCTTCTGCGCCAGGTTACGCACCTCATCGGCCACCACCGCGAATCCCAACCCAACTTCTCCCGCGCGAGCCGCCTCCACCGCCGCGTTCAGCGCCAGGACGTTGGTCTGGAAGGCAATCTCGTCGATGACCTTGATGATCTTGCCGATCCGGTCACCGGATTGCGTGATCTCGCCCATGGACGCCTCCATCTCCGTCAGTCGCCGGTTGACCGTTTGCACCCCATTGGCAGCCTCTGCCATCACCGCCGCCGCGGACTTGGCGCTGTCCGCGTTGGACTGGGTCATCGAGTTGATTTCCACCGTCGAAGCCGAGGTCTCTTCCACCGTGGCGGCCTGTTCCACCGCTCCGGCGGCAATCGCCTGGCTGGCCTCTTCCAACTGGCCCGACGTGGACCGCACCCGTGCCGCGCCCTCCAGCAACTCCTGCGAGATCGCCTGCAGCGGCCGCACGATCAGGCGCCGGTTCAGCAACTGAAAGCCGGCCACCACGATCACCAGTACCGACAGGCCGATGAACGTGATCCGCTCCATGCTGGCCAGCACCACCGGATCTCTGGTCATCGGCGCCTTCAAGACAAACGCGCCCTTGATATCGCCGGCATGCAGCCCTTCCATCGGCAGGCCCAACGTATCCCGTCCGTCGTGCGACGCGCTTTGCGCGGGGTCCCCGTGACAGCTCAGGCATCCCGCCGTGAGCTTCACCGGACGGGCCAGGACCAGCATGTTGGTCGCGGGATCCTCGGCGAAGTACTCGTCTTTTCCGGCCGCGAACGCGCGGAAGGCGTCGTCGAACTCGGTCAAGTGATTCTTCGGGTTGCGCGCCGTGATCTCTGGCCGCGACGGAGTGAGGAAAGTGAAGTCGTGGGCCTGCGCCACGGCTTTCACCGAGTCCCAGCCCGATACCACCGGTATAGTCCGGTACAGCACGGATTGGCGATAGTCGCCGCCCGACAGGCCGGCCAGATTGCGCGCCAGGGCGCCGTTGTTGAACGCGCCGTCGCTATGCAGCCGGTCCGTATCCGCCATGACCGTTTCGGCCTGTTGCAGGATCGAACTCATCTGGGATCGCAGCTCGTTCACCCGGTTCGTGCGCGAAATCATGTAAACGCTGGCGATCGCGCCGGCGGTAGCCAGCAGGACTCCGCCGCCGGCGCAAAGGGTGATTTTGTTCGCTAGATTCACGGGCTCCTCTGGGCTGAGCGGGAAATCGCCCACCCAGACCATCTATCGGCGGGAAGCGGGAGAAGCTCCATCCTCGATCGATACGTCCGCCAACGCCAGGTAGGCGGCCAGCAAGTGGTAGCTGTCGTAATACTCGTCCGGATGGATGGCTCGATAGGTATCCTGCGGGCTGTGCAGGATCTGCAGAGTCTCCTGGGTGACGGAATGAAACGTGATGGTGGGAATGTGTGCCGCCGCAAATGACATGGCGTCGTCTTCTCCTACCCGCTCCACGTTGATGGCACGGATCGGCAGTTTCACGGTGGCAGCGGCCTGTCCCGCCACCTGGGCCAGTCGCGGATCGGCATGGTGCAGCCATACCGCGGTCGGCGACAGGCCCAGACACTCGACATTCACGACTGCGCCGATGCGAGACCTCTCGGCCGCCGTTAGCGTCTTGACGTAGAAGCGCGATCCCGCGAGGCCGTCTTCCTCGGCGGTAAACCCGATGAAGACAAACGTATGACGCCGGGGCGCGGTGCGCAGGCTTTCCAGCAGGTCGGCCAGCATGGAAGCGCCGCTCCAGTCATCCACCACACCGTACCCTTCGTCGGCTTTATCGGTATGCGCGGTGACCAGAATGCGCTGTTCCGTCCCACCGGGCAACACGCAGATCACGTTGGCGTCCCTCCGGTGTTTCACGGACTCCCGCACCAGATGTTCGCCGGCACAGCCGGCATCCGCGAAGAGTTGAGCCAGCGCGCTCGCCCGCGCATGATTGTTCCGCGGCGCCTGTTGCAGGCGGGAAAGCACGACTTCCTTCGGCAGGAGATTGATTCGAATTTGCTGGGCGGCGGCCGGGAACAGGACCGCCAGGGCAATGCCGGCGCGTGCGCTAGTCGTCGTGCTCGTCGTGTCCCGTTTCCGCGCCGGCGCTCGTCATGCTCACCATCTCGTCGCGGGTCAGCCCCCGCGGCTTGCCCGTGGCGTCTTTTCCCGCGCTGGCCGGCTCAACCACAAACTGCTGCACGCCCGCCAGTTCCTGCTCCAGGTTGAAGGACGGCACGGCATGCAGCGCCGGAACTTGCGCCACACCGCGCTCATTCACGATACACTCCAACCCGTTGGAAAGCGGAAATCGGATGCGCAACCCCTTTTTGACTGTGACCCGCCGCAAATCGGCCAGGTTCATTGCCGGGCTTCCTGGTAGCGATCTTCTTCTTCCAGGGAGATGCCGCTGGCGATGCGCTCCTGGCACGATACGCAGAATTTCGCCCACGGCACGGCGTCCAGCCGTTTTGGGGATATCGGCTCCTCGCAGCCGGGACAAATACCGTAGGTACCCCCGTCAATCCGCCGCAGTGCGTCCAGCACCTCGCGCAGCAGTTTCATGTCGAGCGTATTCCGGTTCAGGAAGATCCACTCTTCGTGACTCTGCTGGCTCAGATCGCCCTCATCGTGCGGATGCTCTTCACGGGACAGCAGTTGGGTCGCCTTTTGCGCTGACATGCTGCGCCGGATTTCCTCGGCCTTCTTCTCGAGTACCTTCCGGTATCCTTTTACTTTTGCAGAACTTGGCATTCCTGTCGCCATAATTAGCTGATGGTATAAGACGCTCTTGGCAGTACAAAAGTTGCATTTCTCCGATATCAGCAGATTGTTAAGAGTCCGCCCGGTCACGGTCGCAGTACTAACATGTACGTACCGGAGACCTATTTCTTGCGATGGCAGGATTCCGTTACCATGCCGATGGCGGAACCGAAGCTGTGGACGCCGGTCCCGTTGGCGGCGTTTACCGCCTGCCCGTCCCGTGGAGGCCCGGCTCCTATCCCGGCTCAGAAGCCGCCCGTGTCGCGAATTCCCTTCCCTTCCACGCACTCGTACGTTCGCCCGGCGCGCAGATTCTTGAACTCCTCCGCCTGCCCGCTGGGCCAGTGAAGTACCGCCCGTTCGACCGTATCGCGGCGTCCCAGCCCGAACGTCACCGGCAGCTCGGATTGCGAAAGGTAACTGGATCCGCTCTTCACCATCCGCGATCCGGTTTCGCCGCCGATGGTCACCCGCACCACCGCGCCGATGCCGTCCCGGTTGGACTTGGTGCCCACCAGCCGGAATCGGATGGAGCGATGCCCGTTCGCCTGATCGTTGCGATACAAGTGCACCGGCCCCTGGTTGGTGGTGATCAGCACGTCCAGATCGCCGTCCCGGTCGAAATCGCCGAACGCGGCGCCGCGGCCGACTTTCGGTTCCGCGAAACCGCCCCCCAGCGCGCCGGCCACATCTTCGAACCCCCCGCTGCCTTTGTTCAGAAACAGGTGCGGCGGTTGTGCGTACCCGGTTTCGGGACGGGTCTGCCGGATACCGGGTTCGATGTGCCCGTTCACCACTAACAGATCCAGCAGGCCGTCCAAGTCCGCATCGAAGAAGAAGCAGCCGAATCCCAGGCTGCGCCGCGACTGCCGTCCCACGTTGGTGCGCGTCGCCTGGTCCACGTACAGCCCGCTGCGCGTGCCGCGGTACAGGCCGATCATCTCGTTGTCGAAATTGGTGATGGCCAGTCCCGCGATGCCCGAGTTGTCGTAGTCCGCCACGTCCACGCCCATGCCCGCGCGGGCCTTGCCGTCCTCGCTGAACGCCACCCCGGCTTTGACGGCGATATCCAGAAACGTGCCGTCGCGCTGATTGCGGTACAGCTTATTCGGCTCCGTATCGTTGGCCACCATCACGTCGATCCACCCGTCCTGGTCGTAGTCCATCATGGCCACGCCCAGCGATTTCGAGCTGCTGTCGAAGATGCCGCTCTTGGCGGTGACATCTTCGAACGTCCCGTTGCCGCGGTTGCGGAACAGCCAGCAGGTCTCCCCGCGGTACGCCTCCGGCGTGCAGTACGACTTGTGCTTGGCGTCCATGCTGCAAAACACGTCCTGCGCCGGCGACCACTTTACGTAATTGCAGACAAACAGGTCCAGCAGCCCGTCGCGGTCGTAATCGAACCACAGCGCGGAGCTCGAAAAGCCTTTGCGGGCGCCCAGGCCGCTGCGCTCGGTGATGTCCACGAAGCGCCCTTTGCCCGTGTTCTGAAACAACCGGCTCTGCCCCACGCACGTCACGAAGATGTCCGGAAATCCGTCGTTGTTGAAATCGCCCACCGCTACGCCCATGCCGTACATCTCAATGTCCAGGCCGGCGGCGCGGGTGACGTCCGTGAACGTGCCATTGCGGTTGTTCCGGTACAGGTGCATGGTGCTGCGCTTGTGCGGATGGCCGGGCCAATCCATGCCGTTGATGATCAGGATGTCCTGCCAGCCGTCGTTGTCGTAGTCCAGAAAGGCGCAGCCCGGGCCCAGCGTCTCGGGCAGATACTTGTCGCCGAACGCTCCGCTGTTGTGGTGGAACTGGATGCCGGCCGCCGCCGTCACGTCGGTGAAGCGGAAACCCACATCGTTGCCGGCGCGCGCCATGGCCAGCGCGCTCCAAAGAAACTCCCGGCGATTCACGGCAATTGCACCAACCCTTTTTTCACCGCCCAGACCACCAGTTCCGTGGTGCGATGAATTCCCAGGGCGGACATCAGGTTGGCGCGATGCACCGAGACCGTATTCACACTCAGGTTCAGAATCCCGGCGATTTCCTTGTTCGAGTTGCCCTTGGCGATCAGTTCCAGGATCTGCTTCTCGCGCGGCGTCAGCCGGTCGTAATCCGGATCGGGCTCGCGATTGGCGGTCAAGACCCCCGGACCGATCACGTTCTTCCCCGCCGCCAGGTCTTTGATGGCTCCGGCCAGGTCCACGTCCAGCGCTTCCTTCAACACGTACCCGCGCGCCCCCGCATCCAATGCGTTGCGGACGTAGTTCTCCTCCGAGTACATGCTCAGGATCAGCACCGCGGTCTCCGGCGCGTGCTTCAGAATCTCGCGCGTGGCCTGTACGCCGTCCAGTCCCGGCATCGCCATATCCATCACCACCACCCGCGGATGCAGCTCCTGCGCCAGCTTGATGGCTTCCTGCCCGTTGGTGGCTTCCCCTACCACCCGTATCTCCGGATCGTCTTCCAGCATGCGCCGGAAGCCTTTGCGCACCAGGCTGTGATCGTCTACCAGCAGGACCGTGATTTCATTGCTCATGGGTATCCGTCGGACCGAGTTCTTTCTTGTATCGTAGCGTATCGCGGCGTCCGGATCGGGGTTGCGCCTATTGGTCGTCGCCCTCCGCCAAAGGCACTTCCAGCCGCACCAGCGTCCCCCCCTCGCTGGGACGCACCACTTCGAAACTGCCCTGCAACAACTCCGCCCGTTCCCGCATCGCGGTCATCCCGATGCCCCGCCCTGCGCCCCCGTTCCGCAATTCCGGCAGACCGTTGCCGTGGTCCTCCACTTCCAGCCGCAGCCGCCCCGGCGGAAACGCCAGCCGCACCACCGCCAGCGGCGATCCGGAATGTTTGGCCAGGTTGTTCAGCGCCTCCTGCAACACCCGGTACACATGGATCGCCACCCGGTCGGTAATCGCCGCGCTCTCGCCCTTCTTCTCGTACCGCACCTTGATCCCGGTCTGCCGCTCGAACACCGGCAGGTACCAGTCGATAGCCTTCTCCAACCCCCCATCGTCCAGCACGCTGGGATGCATCAACTGCGACAGGTTGCGCGTCTTTTCCAGCGTCACCTGGGCCACCTCCCGGACTTCGCGCAGGTCCGTGCAGAAGGCCGAATCCGCCGGCAGCTTCTTTTCCGCGCGCCGCAGCATCGCCCCGATCGCCGTCAGCACCTGGCCGAATTCGTCGTGCAGCTCCCGCGACAGCGAATGCAGCGTCTCCTCCTGCACCGTGATCAGCTTCCGCGCCAGGTCGCTGCGGTGCTCCGACATGGTGGCTAGATGCTGGAACAGCCGGCGGTTCGAGTAGATCAGGTAGAGCGTGGTGCCGAAGATGGCGATCAGCATGGCCGCCAGGAAAAAGTAGACGTTGCGCTCCACGCCCTGGTAAATATGCTGGATGCGGTCCGCGGCGTCTTCCTCGGCTTCGTTGTTCTGCACCAGCAGCCGCGCCACCGTGTTGATCAGCGCGCCCTCCTGGGTCTCCAGCGAATTGCGGATCATGGCCCGCGCCGCCGGCTCCTCGCCGTGTTCCGCCAATTCGAACATGTGCCCGGCCGCGGTCCAGAACTGCGCCAGTGTCTCGGCCAGGTACCCCTGCCGGTTGGGGTCCCGGTGCACCGGCGTCAGGTGCGCTTCCAGGCGCAGCGCGTCGTCCAGGTCGTTTCGCTTGCTGTCGAACTGCTTCCGCCAGGCCGTCAGCGGATACGGTTCGTCGCCGTACAGCATGTCCCGCATGGCCATGGCCACTTCGTTGAGGTCGTTCTGGATGCGCAGAAGCTGCAGCGAGTCCTTGCGGTTGCGTTCCACGATCTGCGTCTGCAGATCCTGCAAGCCGCGGATCTGGTGCAGCGCGTAAAAAGAGAACACTCCCACCGCCGCCAGGGTGACGGCCAAACCCGCCATCAGGCGCGTGGTGGGTGACTCGACCGACTTCTTCATGTCGCCAAGTCAAGCATAGCAAGCCGGAGCTGTCTCCCTGTCGGCGCCAGGCTCAGTAAAATAGGCATTCATGCTACGCCCCACATCTCTCTGCTTCGCCCTGCTCGCCCCCATCGCCCTGGCGCAAAACCCGAACCCGGCCCAGGAGCTCGGCTATCCCGCCGGTGCCCGGCTCCTGATCCTCCACGCCGACGATCTGGCCGTCAGCCACTCCCAGGACCGCGCCAGCTTTGCGGCTCTCGATAGCCACGCGGCCAGCTCCGCCAGCATCATGGTGCCCTGTCCCTGGCTTACCGAGGTCGCCGCGTACGCCAAGGCCCATCCCGACGCCGACCTCGGCCTGCACCTCACCCTGACCAGCGAGTGGCAGAATTATCGCTGGGGTCCGGTGGCTTCCCGCGACCAGGTCCCCGGCCTCCTCGGTCCCGACGGCAACCTCTGGCCGGACGTGCCGTTTGTGACCAGGCACGCCACGCCGGCCGAAGTCGAGAAAGAGATCCGCGCCCAGATCGAACGGGCTCTGAAGCTGGGCATCCACCCCACGCATGTCGACAGTCACATGGGTACGTTGTTCGTACCGGAGTATTTCCCGGTGTATGTGAAAGTCGCCCGCGAGTACGGCCTGCCCTTCCTGGCCGTGCGCACCCCCGGCGCTCCCGCCGGCATGCTGGCCCTGCTGAAGGATTCCGACATCATTCCCGGCGCCGTCGTGATGGCTACCGGCGGCAAGCCCGAAAACTGGGCCTCTTTCTACCTGGGACTGGTCAAGTCGCTGAAGCCCGGCCTCACCGAAATGATCGTCCACCTGGCCTACGATGACGCCGAAATGCAGGCCGTCACCGAGGGCCATCCCGCTTACGGCAGCGCCTGGCGGCAGCGCGATTTCAACGTCGTGACCAGCCCGGAATTTCGCCAGGCCCTCAAGGACAACGGCGTCACCCTGATCGGCTGGCGGACCATCCAGGAGCACTACCGCAAGAACGGCAAGTAGGCCGGCACCCTCTGGCGGTACTCTTCAAACTCCGCGCCGAACCGCGAGCGCAGCAGGGCCTCTTCGAAGTGGATCCTGATTTCCGTGCCTGCCACATACAGCCCGATTCCCAGCAGCAACATGGGCCAGCGCGCAAACAACATTCCGGTCGCCAGCAGCATCAGGAATAAGGATGCATACACCGGGTGCCGCACCACCGCATAAGGGCCTGTCCGCACTAACTCGTGATCCTCGTACAGCCCCGCCAGAATGCGCAGTTGCTTGCCCAGGTGCCGCACCGCCAGCCAGCCGCACACGGTTCCGATCAGTGCCAGCACCATGGACACGACGATGCGCCCCCAGCCCGGCGCCGGTGTGTTCGGCCACCGGAACCACGCGCAGAAAATGCCGGCGCTTTCGAGCAGCAGTCCCCAATTGGCGTTATGCGCCATCACGTTGGCCTGCCGCCTGCTTCCGTCGAATCGCTTGCGCAGGAACGGGTAGCTCCACACCAGCCACATCAGCACCAGCCAGATGGCCGCCAACCCGAACATCATCGCGCCGGCCCAAGATGGACCGTCCGCCCCGTGCGCGCCGATTCCCGCGCCGCCGTCAGAATCTCCGTTACGATCAGGTTGTTCTCCAGCGACGATAATCCCGAAGCCTTCACCCGCCCGCGCACTACCGCCGTCAGGTACGAGATCGAGTCGCGTTCGTCGGCCGGCAGCGCCTCCAGCCCGCGCGACTCCTCCTCGCCGCCCGGCAGGCGCACCCGCAGCGAATCGCCTCCGGTGGCGATGGCGTATCCCCGCGCGCCGTACACCTCGAAATCCTTGCGGTTGAACGGCCAGTTCCACGACGCCTGGATGATGCCCTGGGCCTTCGGATACTCCACCAGCACGGTGGCTTCGTCATCCACGCGCGGGTAGATCTGCGGCTTCTCCGCCTGCGCGATGGCCGTCACCGCCAGCGGACGCTGGTTGTCCATCATCCAGGTCATCAGGTTCGCGCCATAACAGCCGAAATCGAACAGCGCGCCCGCCCCGTTCTTCACCGGATCGGTGAGCCAGCGGAAAAATTCCGGCCCCACGTGGATCTCCTGCGGGCCCTGATGCCCATCCAGGGCCACCATCTTCCGGATATCGCCGGCGGCCTTCTGCTCTTTGATCAGGCGCCACATCGCCGCGTGGCTGCGATACCAGGTCGTCTCGTAGTTGACGATCACCGGTATGGCGCCTTCGCGCGCCGCCCGCTCGATGGCCCGCGCGTGCTCCATGCTCACCGCCAGCGGCTTCTCCATCATCACCGGAATGTGCCTCTTGGCGCAGGCCTCCACCACGATGGGATGATCGAAGGTGCTGGTAAACGTGGCCACCGCTTCCGGCTTCACCTGGTCCAGCATGGTGCCCAGGTTCGTGAAGAACACCGAATCCGCCAGCCCGTACTTCTCCGCATAGTGATGTTGCAGCGCGCGGTCCGGATCGAAAACGCCGGCGATCTCGACGTCCTTGCGCCCGGCCGCCGCGTGGAAGAACCCGTCCACGTGCCCGTGCACCAGTCCCGCGATGCAAAGCCGCAGGGGCGGCTGCGCCGCGGCCAGGAAGGGTAGCAGCAGTCCCGCCATGGTGAACCTCAAGAGCGCAAACAGGCGCGCGTCCCTCAAAACAATGCGCATGCGTCCAGCCTACCACGCCCATCGTCGAGCGCCGCCATGCTCCAATGAAGGCATGTCGCCCGCAGAGTTCCGCCGCCACGGCCATGCCGCCATCGACTGGATCGCCGACTACCTGGCTCACCCGGAGCGTTACCCCGTGCTGCCGCGCATCCAGCCCGGCCAGCTCGTCGATGCGCTGCCCGCCGCCGGACCGGACCAGGGCGAGCCCATGGACCGCCTCCTCGCCGACTTCGAGCGCCTGGTCGTCCCTGCCATCACCCACTGGAACCATCCCGGCTTCATGGCCTACTTTGCCAACACCGCCCCCGGCCCCGGCATCCTCGCCGAGCTGCTGTGTGCCTCGCTGAACGCCAATGCCATGCTCTGGAAGACGTCCCCCGCCGCCACGGAGCTCGAACAGGTTGTCCTCGACTGGCTCCGCGACTGGATGGGCCTGCCCGCCGGCATGTTCGGCATCATTTACGATACGGCCTCCACCAGCAGCATGCACGCCATAGCCGCCGCCCGCGAGATGGCCGATCCCGAAGCCCGCACCCTGGGCGCCACCCGCGGCCTGACCCTCTATTGCTCCGAGGAGGCCCACTCGTCCATCGAAAAAGGCGCCATCGCCATCGGCATCGGACAGCAGCACGTGCGCAAGATCCCCACCGACGCTGAATTCCGCATGCGCCCCGACGCGCTGGCTTCCGCCATAGCCGCCGATCGGGCCGCCGGCCTGCGCCCCTTCTGCGTCGTGGCCACGGTGGGCACCACCTCCACCACCAGCATCGATCCCGTCCCGGCCATCGCGGACATCGCCGAACGCCACGGCCTCTGGTTGCACGTGGACGCCGCCTACGCCGGCTCCGCCGCCATTGTGCCTGAGTTCCGCGGCCTGCTCGACGGCGCCGGCCGCGCCGATTCGCTGGTCACCAACCCGCACAAGTGGTTCTTCACGCCCTTCGATCTCAGCGCATTTTACACCCGTCGGCCGGAGATTCTGCGCCGCGCCTTCTCCCTGGTGCCCGAGTACCTGCGCACTGCGCAGGACGGCCGGGCGGTCAATTACATGGATTACGGTGTGCCCCTGGGCCGCCGCTTCCGCGCACTCAAGCTCTGGTTCGTGATGCGTTACTTCGGCCGCCAAAGGCTGGCGGAAATGATCCGCCGCCAGATCGCCTGGGCGCACGACTTGGCGGATGCGGTGGACGCCGATCCGCGCTTCGAGCGCACCGCCCCCGCCCCCCTCTCGGTGGTGTGCTTCCGCTATAAGGGCGCCGACGAAGAAAACCGCCGCATCCTCGAAACCGTCAACGCCGCGGGCGAGTTCTTCCTCTCCCACACCGTGCTGCGCGGAAAGTTCTCCCTGCACCTCGCCATCGGCAACATGGGGACGACCCGCGACCACGTCATGCGCGCCTGGCAAGCTGTGCAGGACGCCGCGCGGCTTGTGTCTTAGAAATTATCGTCTGGCTGGACTACTTCTTCTGCGACCATGGCGGCACGATGTGATTGACCCGCGCATAGGCGATCGACTGCCCCAGGTGCTCGCTCAAGTGATCGCCCATGCGGATCAATAGTCCCCGCATGGTAATCTTCTGCCCGAAGAATTCGACCGGCTTTTCCAGGTCGCCGTCGGGCATCTGGCGGATCATATCCCGCGCCAGGTGAAAAGCCTGATCCATAATCTCAACCGTCTGCGCCTTGGTCTTGACGGCCCGCTCGGAGGCGAAGATCTCGGGCATCTCGAAGCCGCGTTTCATGTATATCGCGGCCAGATCGTGCGCCGGACCCGGGGGCGGCTTCATCCCGGCATACGAACAGAACAGGAGTGTGCTGCCCGCCATGTGCACGAAGACTTCCCCGAAGGACCGCACACCCTCCATCGGCCGCCACGCGTACTTCTCCTCCGGCACGGCTTTGGCCAGGGCCAGACACTCGCCCGCCGCGCCCATAAAGGGTCCCAGCAATTCCTGGCGCGCCGGAGAAACCCTAACGTCTTGCGCCGGCATGACCAGCGCCACAAGGCCGAAGATCGCCAATAACCTGCGCACGACGGTCACTCGTAAACCGGCCAGCCCCGCTGCCGGGCCGCCATCGCCAGCCGCTGGAAGCCGTTCGCTTCGTCGTCGCTGCGCCGCGGCTGCACCAGCCCGCCGCCCGGATTGATGCTGCTCAAACAGATCTTCTGCGGCTTCACCGGCTGCGGCTGCGGTAACGCCGGCGCCGCCTTTGGACTCCGGTTGAAGTTGATCGCCGACAGCAGATTGCCCACGTCGTTCGACGTCTCCCGCGCCGCCAGCGGCTGCACATTGAAGACCGACTCGATCATCTTCAGCACCGACGTATGATCGAAGATCGTGTGACTCACCGTCGGACTCGACGGCTTGCCCACCGTCCACGGCGACGCCACCGTGCACGGACACCGGCACCCCAGCAGCGCCTTGCCGTCCACCACGTCCGGGTCCGTGTTGTTGGGCGCCAGCGCGCGCGGCGGCGGCACGTGGTCGAAGAACCCGCCCCACTCGTCGTGATTCAGCACCAGCACCGTGCTGTTCCACAGCGGACTGGTAGCCACCGCATGATAGATCTGCCCCATCAGCGCATCGCCGTTGCGTATGTCGGAGTGCGGATGGTTGTCGTTGGCCGTGTTGAGCACCAGCGTGAAACTCGGGTCCACGAACGACACCGCCGGCAGCGTGCCGTTGGCGCAATCCGACAGGAACGCCGAAAACGAGTTGGCGTAGATCAGCGCGTCGATCGGGAACAGCGTCAGAAAAGGCACGTTGCCGTAATAATACTTGCTGCTGACCCCCGCCGCCCGGCAGGCGTCGAAAATCGTGGGGTACGAGCACAGGTCCACGCTGTCGTCCAGCCGGTCCGTCTGCCCGCAGAGCTGGAAGATCCGATTTGGGAATGTCGGCCCCAGCAGCGACGGGAAATACATGTCGCACGTCGTAAACGTGCGCGCGAACTTCGGAAAGAAATGGTTGGCGGACTCCTGGTAGTAGCCGATGGCGTACACATCCGCGCCCGACGTCTTCATGAAGCCGTCCATCAGCCCGTTGTCCACCTCGATCCGGCCGCCGTCGTAGCTATGGTCCGGATCGTTGAAATCGCAGCCGGTCCAGTCCGGCGCCAGGTCGTGCGTGGCATGGCTCACGCCGCCCGTGTCCACGTAGGAAAGTCCGGCCTGTTGGCCGTTGGCGTTTGGCAACCAGCCCAGAAAATGGTCGAAGCTGCGATTCTCCATCATCGCCACCACGATGTGCTTGATCTGCGACGATGCCGCCCGTAATGCCTCCGGACTCAACGCCGCGCCGGCGGCCAGGCCGCCCGTTGTTTTCAGAAATGTTCGACGATCCATTTGCGCCAGTATACGACAGCCCGCGTCAAAAACGTGTGAATGGAATGGGCCGGGGACCGGAAGGTTATCGACTGCACATCGCGCCGGCAGGATTACGGTTTCCGTCCATAGGCCAGGATGACGTCGTCCGTAAGTGTCGTGACCCCGTGGCGCTGGAAGTAGTCGCGCATCTTCCTGCTTTCCGCGTCCCTCTTGCCGGGCGGCACCTTGGCATACCACCAGCTCGAGGACATCGCCGAAAAGAAGTCATACGCATCGCCTCCGCCCGGAAACGGGTTCCGCCAGGTAAGCCGCCTGGCTCGGATGTCGCCAAGATCCAGCTCCGCCAGAAGCCGCCCGACTTCCTGCTCTGTCCGAGGCCAGAATTCCAGGCGGTAGCCGAAGACATATCTTAGGTTGATGGCTCTGAACGATGCTTCACAGGCTTCCCAATAATGCTCCGGTCCGTGGGCGCCGATGGATAGCAGACCTCCGGGGCGCAGAACACGAATCATTTCCCGCAACGCCTTCTCCGGTTCCGGAAGCAACCCCAATACCATCCCCGCCACGGTCACGTCAAAGGTCGCGTCCGCAAAGGGCAAATGCTCCGCGTCCAGTTGCCTGAAGGCGATCCGATCGGCCCCGTAACCTTGTCTGATGGCTTTACCCTGCGCCACTCCGAGCATGTAACTCGAAATGTCTCCGCAGACTACCTGGGCCGCGCCTGCCTGCACCGCCAGCAGGGATATGATCCCGGTGCCACAGCCCACGTCCAGGACTTGCTTGCGTTTGAGATCCAGACCTTCAAGCTGGGCCGTTGCGGCTTTGGTCTGGAGGCTCGCTCCCAGTTCGTCGTATCGCGTGACATGTTTCGAAAATGCGCCGTCGTAGCCTCCCCGCACCCGATCCTTCATGGCCGCGGTATTCCTGGCGTTTCCGGTGAGCCAGGCCACCACGCTGTTCGCATTGACCATCACCCTCACGGGGAGTGAGAGTCTTCCGGTCCAGAAGAGTGGGGGCAACATGTCGCCGCCTGTCTGACCACGGACATCTTCAGCATATACCCGCCGGGCGCTGGCAACCAGGCGCCAGCCTCAAACGCATGGCCGCCCGCATGGAAGGAGAGTTCGTGGTCTTCCTGATCGGCCTGCGCGTCAACAAACCCTGGAAGGTGCACAAGTGGCTTCCCGTCCTCCGCGCCATGCCCAGAATGTTGAAAGAACTCGAATCCCATCCGGAATCCGGATTCCTGGGACACAGCGGCGCCGGCCGTATCATCGTGCAGTATCGGCGGCACGAGACCTACATCGTCAAGCCCGGCAACTACGAAGCCGTCTACAGCGGCATGCCTCCGTTCGGCCTGGGTAAGGCCGGCGCCCTGGTGGCCGCCACCGGGACCCGCGAAGAGGCGCGCGCCCGCATCGCCGCCGGTGCGCAGCCGCTGAAATAACTCAGGCCGCCCTTCGCATCCGCGCCAGTCCCTTCCCAAGCACACCGCCGGCCAGCCCCAGCACGCTCGCGAACGCCGGACCTAACACCAGATGAAAGAAAGTCGCGCCCAGGAAGTCCTCCATGATGAACCGCGGGAAATCCGTCATGCCGCTGCGGCGAAAGTCGTCGAAGTCACCCTCGGCCTGAAACACCAGCTTCTGCCGATCGGTTCCGTAAAACAGATAGAAGGTCGCCAGGATGAACACGCACCACACCACCGAACCTACGACTGCCGCCAGCATGCTTCCAATCGCCGCCTCCCGCAGGCTTCGCCGCGCCCACGCGAGCCCGGTTCCTGCCGACGCATAAATGAGGAAGGCCACGCCAAACTCCACCGTCCCCCAAGCTGTATTGTCCTTCGGCAGCAAGACGTACTCCAGACAGATCTCCGCGGCGAACACTGCGCCCGCAGCCAGGCCCGCCCACAGCGCCGCCTTCACCGCCGCCGGATAACGGCCGCATAACCGGGGCACCCCGGCCCGCCCGAGGGCAACATAGACAAGCAGTACGATTACTGCCGCCGCGATGCTCAGCCGGCTCGTAGCCGGCGTGCGATACACCCCATACCCGACCAGAGCGAGACCCGCCAGCGAACCGATGACAATCCACCAGGACACAAAGCGGCCCGGCGCGGCGCGCGGGGCGGAGCCTGCCGGCATCAGCGCCATTCTAACAGCCCGCTAGAACGCCCCTGCGCTGACACCGATGCACCACCTGCGCGCGTCGCCACCCTTAGCTGGAGTCTCCGGAATGGACCTGCGTTTGGCTTTACGTTCAAACTTCAACTTCTATTTCGCCTGCGCTAGCTCCGCAACAACGGCGTCCATTTTATCGAGTATCTCGTACCAGCCCTCTAGCTGACCGCTATTTTTGGCGTGCTCCATGGTTTCGTTGCCGATGAAGGTGAGTTTCGTCTGGCCGTTTCCCAGATCCTCAAAGGTAATTACGTCGTACGCATCGGCTATGGCCTCATGTTCTATTCCATATTGCTTGGCGTCGACCTGGTTTCCATCCGCGTCGGCAAAGTACATGGAGGAGACGATCTTCTCATGCAAAACAATCTCGTGGTATTCGCCAGCATTCCAGAACTCCTGCCCATCCGGCGCTCTCATACAGCAGAGAAATTTTCCTCCGACCCGGAAATCTATCTTGCAGAAAGGCGCGGTAAAACCCTTCGGCCCCCACCATTGCATCACGTATTTCGGGTCTGTCCACGCCTTCCAAACCAATTCGCGTGGCGCGTCGAAAACTCTTGTGACAACCATCCGCTCCGTCTCGTTAACCGTCTTTTGCGTCATCTCGGATCTCCGTTTTTTTCATTTGCTTCACAACCGCATCCAGCTTGTCGAAACTCTCTTCCCAGAAGCGGCGGTAGTTAAACGCCCAATCGCTGACTGCTTTGATCGCATCTGGCCTAAGCGTGCACACGCTCTCTCGACCACGCTTCGTCTTGAGCACAATCCGCGCCCGCACCAGGTAGGCAATATGTTTGGAAATCATCTGCTGCGAGAGTGCAAACGGCTCCGTCAATCCATGCACAGAGGCAGGACCATGTGAGAGTCGTTCGATCATCCCCCGCCGGGTGGGATCAGACAGAGCAGCAAATGTGGTACCCAGTTGATCCACAACCGTATGGTAGTGGATTGTGTGGTCAATGTCAAGTGTGAATTTTGCGATTCCTGATTTTCGGATGTATCAGGCGCCACTCGGACTGGAGGCCCACGGGGTCGTCCAGTACGTCTGCGATCTGGGCTCAGAACTATGAGGTCGTTGCTGCAAAGGACATCATGATCCCGATGCGGGATGGCGTCCGGCTTTGCACCGATATTTACCGGCCGGCGACTCCTGCAATCGCAAACACGAAGTATCTAACCGCGCGGAACTACGCCATCTCCAACTCGTCGCATCGACATCGGCGCTTCTGCTGATCTCCCTGGCCAGGTGGGATTCCTCTCATACTCCCGTCCCCAATTGCTGACTACAGCTTGCTCACGGTGTTGCTTCCGGAGTTCGTGACCCAGACGTTGGCCCCATCAAATGCGATCCATTGCGCATTGGTTCCTACGTTGAACGTGCCCAACACAGCGCCGGTCGAGGCCTGCAACTTGGTGACGGTGTTGCTGCCGTTATTAACCACCCATATATTGGCCCCGTCAAAGACGATTCCTTCCGGATTAGTTCCTACTGCGTACGTGCCCAGCAGCGCGCCGGTCGAGGCCAGCAGCTTAGTCACCGAGTTGCCATAAAAATTGGTCACCCAGATGTTGGCTCCATCAAAAGCAATTCCCTCCGGCGCAGCCCCCGTGCTGAACGTGCAGGTGCCCACGCACGCGCCATCGCTGGCCCGAAGCTTGGTGACCGTGTTGCTAACGGCGTTCGCCACCCAAATATTGGCCCCGTCGAATACCAGCGCCACCGGCAGGGTTCCCACGGGGTAACTGCCCAGCACAGCACCGGACGAGGCGGCCATCTTACTTACGTAATTGCCGCCTTCACTCGCCACCCACATATTGACTCCGTCAAAGGCCAGGTTCGCCGGACTGCCTCCCACGCTGTACGTGTCCACGGTCGCACCGGTCGCGGCCGAAATCTTAGTCACCGTATTGCCGTTTGGGTTAGCTACCCAGATGTTGGCCCCGTCAAAGGCCAGCCCGGTCGCACCGGTTCCCGAGGGGTATGTGCCCACTACCGCCCCGGTCGCGGCCACTAACTTGGTAACGGTCAAGTCGTCGTTACCCACCCAGATGTTGGTGCCGTCAAAAGCGATACCTATAGGCCAGTATCCGACGTTGAACGCAACGGACGACTGGTACGCCGGGAACCACTTCAGCAGCGCCACCTGTAGCGGGTTCACCCCCAGCACGCCCGCTGGATTACCGGCCGTCGTCTGGGTGGTGCCGTCCGGGAACGTCAGCCCGCTCCCCGCGCCGCTGATCTTCACGCTGCCCGCCACTTCCAGCGGCGCCGCCGGCGTGGCCGTTCCTATGCCCACATTGCCGCCCGCCAGCACCAACTGGTTACCGGCCACCGCCAGGCCATTGGCCGCCAGGCTCAGCGTACCGCTCAGCGTGCCGCCCGCCAGTTGCACATAGCGCGCGTCCGTGTAGCCCGTATTCAGGCTGACCGTTGGCGTGTTTCCGCCGCTCGACGAAATGCCCGTACCCGCACCCACTGCCAGCACGCCCGTATTAGCCAGAGTCACATTGCCGCTGGTCCCGCCGCCGCTCAACCCCGCACCCGCGGTCACGCCCGTAATGGTTCCCGCGCTTGCCGTGGAACATACCCAGGTGCTGCCGTTCCACTGCAACACTTGGCCGCTGGCACAGGCGCTGGTCAGTCCCACGCTCACCGTGCCCGACGTACCTCCGCCGGTCAGACCACCGCCGGCAGTCACCCCCGTGATGGTCCCCGCGCCGGGAAACGTCTGGCCTGCGGCGAAGGTCACCAGCCCCCGGCTGTTCACCTGAAAGCCGGTCTCCGCGGGAGCCCCACTGCCGGGCGCGTACAGCAGGTTTAGCGTACCTGAAGGATTCGGCGTGTCGTTTCCGGCCGCCTCTGCCTGCCAGCGGAAATGCTGGTTGATGGACGCGCTGGTGGTGCTGTCAAAGGATGCCGCCAGCAGATCCAATGGATTAGAGTTGGCTCCCGCGGCGGCCTTGGCGGCGCCCTTCGCGGTCATGGTCAATACGCCGCGCAGCGTCGCTGCGCCCTTCACGTCCAGGGTGGTCGCCGGCGTGACGGTCCCGATCCCCACCTTGCCGCCCGATTCGAAAATGGCGGACGGTTCGACTGTACAGGCGCCGGTAAACTTGGCGACCTGGTTCACGGTGGCCGTGCCGTCGCTGGTGACGGTGCAACCGGCATTCGCTGAGACGTCGCGGGCCGTCTCCGCCTTTCTGCCTAAAACGGCGGTCGTGGTCGGAACCGGCGCCGCCAGCGCGAAGGCCGACGCCGGCAGCCCACCGAGAGTCTCCGCGTCTCCCGCTTTCAGGGCATAGGGCGCGCTGACCAACAGCACCCGCGGCTGCTCGGCCTGCCCGTCGACTGAGACTCCCACCCAGTGGGCCTGCGCACTGGTGAACAGCTCCGCCGGCAGGCCCTCCGGACTCGCCGCTCCCAACAGCACGGTGTAATGGCCGCCAGCCCTGCTCTGCACCTTCTGTGTCTCCGTCCACAATGGCGCGCCGCCGGTTTGTTCCGTGTACAGAGCGAACCTGATGCCGGCCGCGCCGGTCACCGGATTGCCTTGTATGTCCCGCGCCGTGCCGCTGAAGCGTACCAGGCGCGGTACGGCCGACATTCCCGGAGATGTCTGGCTGGCGGCCGGCCTGGCAACCAACAGACCCATCGCCAGCAGTGAGTATACCCAGTATCTTTTCATCGCATTCCTCTTCGTGCCACGACAGCTTGCTCTACAGCTTGCTCACCGTATTGCTGCCTTCGTTCGTCACCCAAATATCGGCCCCGTCGAAGGCCACCCCGTATGGGGTGTTTCCGACGGTGTACGTCCCCAGCACCGCGCCCGTCGTGGCTAGCAGCTTGGTCACATTGCCGCTGCCGTTGTTTGCCACCCATATATTGGCGCCATCGAAAGCCAGGTGTAACGGCTGGGTCCCCACTTTGAATGTGCCCACTAGTGCGCCCGTGGCGGCCAGCAATTTGGTTACAGAGTTGGCGTAGGGGTTCGTCACCCAGATGTTGGTCCCGTCGAAGGCGACGAAGTCCGGGAAACTGCCGGCGTTGAATGTGCCCAGCACCGCGCCCGTCGCGGCCAACAACTTGGTCACGGTCCCGCTGCCCTGGTTTGCCACCCAGACATTGGCCCCATCCGCGGCTACCCCATAGGGGTTGGTTCCTACGCCGTATGTGCCCAGCACGGCCCCGGTCGCGGCCAATAGCTTGGTGACGGTATTGCTGCTGTAGTTCGTCACCCAGACGTTGGCCCCATCGAAAGCCACCCCGATCGGAAAGGTTCCCACGTTGAATGTGCCCAGTACCGCGCCCGTCGCGGCAGCCAGTTTGGTCACGTTGTTGCTGCCGGTGTTTACTACCCAGATGTTGGCCCCGTCGAAAGCGATCTCCCCCGGGCTGCTTCCCACGCTGTACGTGCCCAGCACCGTTCCCGTTGAGGCCTGCAGTTTGGTCACGTTGTTGCTGTTTGCGTTCGCCACCCAGATGTCGGCCCCGTCAAAGGCCACACCGGCCGGAAAGGTCCCTACGCTGAATGCGGCGGATGACTGGTATGCCGGGAACCACTGCAGCAGCGCCACCTGCAGCGGGTTCACCCCGGGCGATCCCGCCGGCGCGGCGACGGTCGCTTGGGTGGTTCCGTCCGGGAACGTCAGCGCGCTGCCCGCCCCGCTCATCTTCATGTTTCCGGCCACCTCCAGCGGCGAGCCTGGTGTCGCGGTTCCCACGCCCACATTGCCGCCCGCCAGTACCAACTGGTTGCCGGCCACCGTCAGGCCATTCGCGGCGAGGTTGAGCGGACCGCTCAATGTGCCACCCGCCAGTTGCAGGTAACGCCCGTCGGTGTAGGCAGTGTTCAGGCTGATCGTCGGCGCATTTCCGCCGCTTGACGTGATGCCGGTACCCCCACCCACCGCCAGCACGCCCGTATTCACCAGGGTGACGTTGCCGCCCGGCCCGCCGCCGCTGAGGCCCAAGCCCGCCGTCACTCCTGTGATGGTTCCCGCACCCGGGGTCGAACACACCCACGTGCTGGCGTTCCATTGCAACACCTGACCGCTGGCACAGGCGTTCGTCAGCGCCAGGCTTACCGTGCCCGAAATACCGCCGCCAGTGAGGCCGGCGCCCGCGGTGACTCCGTTAATGGTCCCCACACCCGGAAACGTCTGGCCCGCGCCGAAGGTGAGCACCCCCTTGCTGCTGACGGACAGCCCCGTCTCGGCCGGAGTCCCGCTGCCTGGCGCATACAATAGGTTCAGCGTCCCCGAGGGATTTGCCGTGTCGTTTCCAGCCGCCTCCGCCTGCCAGCGGAAATGCTGGCTAATGGAGGTGCTGGTGCCGCTGTCGAAGGATGCCGCCACCAGGTCCAATGGATTGGAGTTTTCCCCCGCGGCGGCCTTGGCGATGCCCTTCGCGGTCATGGTCGATGTGCCGCGCAGGGTGGCTGTGCCTTTCACGTCCAACGTGGCGGCCGGCGTCGTGGTTCCTATCCCCACCTTCCCGCCCGATTCGAAAATCGCGGAAGGCTCCGCCACGCAGGGTCCCGTGAACTTGGTTACCTCGTTCGCCGTGGCTGTCCCGTCGCTGGTAAGTGACGAGCAGCCGGCGTCCGGCGTGCCGTCCCGCGCCGCCATGCTTCCCGCCCCGCCGCTTGCCGCCGGCGCTGCCGTGCCCGGTGCCGCCAACGCGAAGGCCGAAGCCGGCAGCCCGTCCAACGTATCCGCGTCCTTTGCCTTGATGGCATAAGGCAGCGCCGTCAACGGCACACGCTCCTGCTCCGCTTGCCCGGCCACCTGCACCGCCAGCCACCGCGCATCTCCGTCTGCAAAAAGGTAGGCCGGCAGACCATCGCCGCTCATGGCACCGAGCAGCACCGCATAGTGACCCGTGCTGTCCGGAGTCACGTTCTGCGTTTCCATCCACTGCGGCGCGCCGCCGTGCTCGTCTCGATAAAGCAGGAAAGTGACGCCCGTCACGCCCGTCGCCGGTTTCCCGGACGCATCCCGCAGCACCCCGCCATACCGTACCAGCATCGGCACCTGACTCTGCGCCAGCGCCAGTACTTGCCCGCCGGCGACACATGCGAGGACCCATCTCACCGTATGCCACAAGCAACTTCTCATCCCGTCCCCCTTTCGTGGTCGCAAAACCCGGCGGCGCAAATAGTGGCCGTCGCAAGCCTCGCGGCGGCGCGGCGCTGGAATACGGAAACTTCCAGTAGGGTATATTGGCAGAGGGCGCCGGTTAAAGTCTTCTGAGAGTGTTTAGAGAATTCTCAAAAAGATCTCAAATGCGTCTTATGTTCTTGATGTAATATGGCTTGATCCCGCCCGGCGTCTCCTGAAGGCCCGCCGGGAGAACTGTCGGTCAACCATGTCGGAAAGCCCAAAAGACTACCAATTCGGTGGTTTTCGGATCAGTACCGGCGAGCGTGTCCTCCGCCGCCACGGCCAGGTGGTACCCCTCACTCCCAAATGCTTCGACACCCTCCTGGTGCTGGCCGAGCACGCCGGCACGGTCGTCAAGCGGGAAACGCTCATCCGCGAAGTCTGGCCCGATACTTTCGTGGAGGACGGCAACCTCTCGCAAAACATCTTCACGCTGCGCAAAATTCTCGGCGAGACTTCCGACGGCGGACTCTATATCGAAACCATCCCCAAACGCGGTTATCGCCTCGTGATTCCCCCGTCCCCAGCGGCCGCCGCTCCATCTTCACGCCCCTCGGCACATCGCGCCGGCTGGTACCTCCTCGCTGCCACACTGCTGATCGCCGCCATCGTCGCTGCGGCGCGCTGGGTCCGGCCTTCCACCGAACCCGCGCCGGCCGGCGTGCGCACTGTGCGCCTCATCGTTCCGAATTCGATTCTGTACGGCATCATCTCGCCGGACGGAAAACAGATCGCGTACGCCGCGGCCGAGGCGTCCGGCGAGAGCCTGTGGGTTCGTGAAACCAGCGGCGTTGGCTCGGGCACACGCCTGTTCGGCCCCCTTCCCGGCAGCTTCTGGGGAATCAGCTATTCTCCCAACGGGGCGTACCTGTACTTCACCGTGGAAGACGACTTCCACCCGGCGATGGGAACGCTCTTCCGCGCCCCATCCCGCGGCGGCGACGTGCGGAAGCTGATCTCGGGGGTCTCCTCTGCGCCCGCTTTTTCGCCGGATGGCAGCCGCATCGTTTTCAAGCGGTATGACTTCAGTGATCGCGGCTACCTGCTCACCGCCACCGCCCTGGGTGCGGATCCCAAAGTCATTGCCCAGAGCACGGCATCATACGCGTTCAACAACTACCAGTGGGCGCCTGACGGGAACAGCATCTATTACGTCGAGGGCACACGGCTCTCCCGCGGAAGCAAATGGTCATTCTGGAAACTCCCGGCCTCCGGCGGCGCTCCCGTACTGGTACGCGGTCCCCAACCCCATCCCCTGCGCAGTGTCAATTGGCTCAATCGTTCTGAAATCCTGGCCCTGATTCCCGACGAAGACTCGGGCGGATCGCAGATCTGGCGTCTTGGCGCCGGGACTTCGGCGCGGCGAATTACCAACGACATCAGCGATTATTTCCAGATAAGCCTTACGGCCGACGGCGGCACCCTCCTGGCCAACAGCCGCGAAACGCAGGACAGCGTCTGGACCGCCTCCGCGCCCGGAACGCCGGCCACCGAGCCCGTCCGCCTGTCGCTCCCGCCTGGCAGCTACGACCATCCGGCATGGACTCCCGATGGACATGTGGTCTTTGTCGGACAATCGAACCTCTGGGTAGCCTCCGCCGATGGCGCCAACCGCAAACCGCTGCTCCCGGAAAAATCAACCGTCTCAGAACCGGCGGTGTCGCCGGACGGCCGGTTCGTGGTCTTCGCCTGGCACCATCAAGGCACCCGGAACCTCTGGCGGATCGGCATGCATGGCGAAGGTCTCCGGCAATTGACCGCCGGACGTTTCGATTGGCACCCCGCACTCTCGCCGGACGGCAAATGGGTCGTATATGCCTCCTACAGCCAGGGCCAACGAGCTCTCTATAAGGCGCCTCTCGACGGGTCCGCGGCGCCGCTCAGACTGGTCGGCGCCGGCGGCACAGACCTGGCGGTCTCGCCGGACGGCAAATTGTTCGCATGCGCCAATGACTCAGGCGAAACGGAAGTCCGCTCCTTCGGCGACGGCGCGCTGATGCGAAAATTCACCGACCCGGTGGGCGCCGCCAATTTCCACTGGAGCCGCGACGGCAAGAACCTGACATTTATTTCCACGTTGGAGACGCCTCTCCAATTCTGGAGCGTGGCCCTCGCCGGCGGCTCGCCGCAACGGATCGGTGCGTCGTTGCCCGGCAACCTGGTGGAGTTGGACTGGTCCCGCGATGCCGCCCGCATCGTCTACCTCCGCCGCGAAGTAAGGGTGGACTTGGCGCTGATGACCAATATCCAGTAGTCTTTAATTTAGGAATAGCGCCGGAGCAGGCGCGTTGTTTGCCAATATCGGTAGCCAGAACGAAGCGGGCCAGCCGTCCTAAGTGTTCACAGGTCGTTTAACCGGTTGGCAAGGTGGGACATCCTTGCGGTGTAAGCAGACGGAACGGGCCCAGGCGCGAATCAAGGACCTTTCACTCGTAGCTCAATGTGATGGCCCGGTCCACACGCGCAACTGAATCCCCACGGTTCCGGTTCGCGGGTAGTACAATATTGCGAACAGGTGACCGTATGCTTCAGACTTCAAGCGCCCGGAAGTTACTTGCCGTGCTGGCGTTGCTGTTGCCGCCGGCCGCGGCTCAGGAGCGGCTAGGGGCAGAGCCGGTCGATCAGACCGTGATCGAGCGCATCAAGGCGGCGGAGTCTGGGTCGAATGGCGCATCGAAGATCGCCGACATCGCGTCTACTCTGGCCGACCTTTACGGCCCGCGGCTGGCCAACTCGCCGCAGTTTCGGCGCGCCGCGGATTGGGCTGTGCAGCAACTCCGCGATTGGGGCCTGGCGAATGTGCACAAAGAGACCTGGACAACGCCCGCGGCGAGGCCTTTGCCGAGCTGGCAGTGCACCTTTTTCAGTGCGTCCATGGTGGAGCCGGTGTATCAGCCGCTGATCGCAGTGCCCGAAGCGTGGTCGCCGGCCACCGACGGCAGCATCGAGGCGCAGGCGATGTTGCTGGTGTGGCCACGCAGCCTGGAGGAGCTCGAGCGCATGCGCGGCACGTTGCAGGGTAAGATGCTGCTGGTGGGCGGCCCGGCAAAGCCGCTGCCGCTGCCTGAGACCGTCGCGGCGCACCGATTTTCACGCGAGGAACTGGCTACGCTCGCACTCGATCCGATTCCGGCGAAGAGTCCAGTCTCGCCACCCTCGGGAGGACCGGGGATTTCCGATGATTTATTAACGAAGATCTTGGATTGGTTTCACCGCGAACCGCCGCTGGCGCAGTTCCGGAACGGCGGCGTTTTCCAGAACGACCCAGGCGATGAAGAGATGACGTTTCAGGGCGGAACTGTGTTCGGCTGGGGCTTTGTTAACGCGAGCGCGATGCCCCACGCCCGGCCGACGGCAATCCTGGCGGCCGAGCATTACAACCGTATCGCCAGGCTGCTGGCGCGCCACGTGCCGGTGAAGCTGCAGTTGGAAATCAGGACCGAACGCGATGACAGTTACCAGAGCGAGTCGTTCAACGTGATCGCGGAGATACCGGGCAGCGCTAAACCGCAAGAAGTGGTGATGGCGGGGGCGCATCTGGACTCCTGGCCGTACGCGACCGGGGCTACCGACAATGCGATCGGATGTGCGGCGGCCATGGAAGCGATGCGAATCCTGCGGAGCCTGGATCTGCGCATGGATCGCACCGTGCGGCTAGCGCTTTGGAGCGGCGAGGAGGAAGGGCTGCTGGGATCGCGCGCTTATGTGAGGCAACACTACGCCGTGGGCCCGGGACGGCAGGGGCTGAAGCCCGAGCACGAGACCTTTTCGGTGTATTTCAACCTGGACGCGGGATCGGGCGAAATTCGCGGGGTCTGGCTGGAACATAATGCCAAGGCACGCCCGGTTTTTGAGGCCTGGTTCTCCGCCCTAAACGACCCGGCGGCGGGCACCGTTTCGATTCGTGATGCCGGCCGGGGCATCAGCGATCATCAAGCGTTCGATGCGGCCGGGCTGCCGGCGTTCGCGTTTATTCAGGATCCGCTGGATTTCGACACGCGGGCGCGCCACACCAATATGGATACACTGGACCGGATTCAGTGGGCGGATGCGGAGCAAATGGCGGTGGTACTGGCGTCGTTTCTCTACCAAGCTGCCACCCGTGCCGATCTCGTGCCGCGCAAGGAACCGGGCGGTTCAGACGCGCGGTGAGTCAAGATTCCTTCTTCTCTGACTCACGCTCGTTCCCGTGAAAGGGTCGGGCTCTCTTCGCGAAATGGGCGGCGGCAGATCCTGTGGAAGGCTTCTGAGGGACAGACGATTCGAGGCAACCGTGCGCCAGCCGCGGCGACGCCGCCAGCCTCACTGGGCCTCAAGTAGCCTTATCGCCAACGGTCTCTGCTGTGATTGGCCAGCCTGCCCTACTATTTCGCTCCAGCTCCGGATGCTGGAATCTCCAGGCCGGCCTTTCGCAGACCTTCCATCGGACTTTCGACAAGCTCCGGGAGGTACCACTTTGAAAGTTCGTCTTAATATGAATCATCCATCGCGTTTCCTGACCCTACTAGCTGTGCTCCCGTTTACGGCTGCCGGAGCAAGCGCCACAGCGCCGCGATACCACGTGATCTATAACTTCACCGGACTGTACTATCAACCAAATAGTATCGGCGAGATATCACCGGGAACTTTCTACATGCTGAGCTCATCTGAAGCGGTGGTCTCGGTTACGACACGAGGAGTTTTCAACCTGCTGGCGTCCTTCCCGCCAACAGACTATCTCGTCGAAGTCTTCCCGACTCCAGGACCGAACGGGCTGGTGTACGCCTCCGTAGAGCAACCCAACCTCAATTCCGGATTCGTATTCTCCGTGACCTTGTCGCCGGGCGGCGAGCAAAACTATCCCTCGCTGGGTCTCACGCCTCTGCTCTCTGGAAACCTCCCGGACGCCAAGCTGTTCGGATTGGTTTACAGCTTCACAAACGGCAACTGGTATCTAGGCACTTCAGACCTTAGCGGCAGCGTATCGACATTCTACCTGTTCCCCACCTTCGACCGCCCTTCTCCCCCTATCCTCGGCTCCGACGGGAACTACTACGGCGTGGACTCCAGCTATGCTGCGAACTACAAGGCAATCTTCTATAAAGCCACGCCCGGTGGCGCCTTTACCCAACTGGCCTCCTTGCCATTCACTGCTCCTTACCCTGATGCAGGCGTGGTGTTACAAGGGACCGACGGAAACTTCTATGGCGTTCAGGGCACCGGTCCGGGCTGTGGCGTCGGCGCGGGCGGCGGAGTCTACCAGCTCACTCCAAGCGGCCAGTACACCCTGCTGCATGACTTCGGCACGTGCAACAAAGCCCTCGTCGATGCCTTGATCCAGGCCAGTGACGGCAACCTGTACGGCGTCACTGACGACGGCCTGTTCTTCAGCCTGACCACCTCCGGTGTATATAAGAACGTATACCTGATGCATAACTACAATGGTCTGTGCACTTACTCCCTGATTCAGGGCTCCGATGGTATCTTGTATGGGACCGCTGCGGGCGGCGGCACAACAGGCAGCGGCGTCGTCTTCGCCCTCGATCTCGGCCTCCCCGCGCCGAAGCCCCAGGCTCTGCAGTTTTCCCCGGCATCCGGTTCCGTTGGAGCCCCCGTCCGTATCTGGGGCTACAACCTGCTGAAATCCACCGTGGCCTTCAACGGCGTCCTCGCCACATCGGTCCGCCACTCCGGACCGAATTACGTCTGGGCCAACGTCCCGCCCGGCGCTGTCACCGGACCGGTCACCGTCAGCACCCCCGGCGGAACCAGCACCACTCCAGCATCGTTTGTGGTGCAATAGTGGCGCTCTGACTATGAAACTGACCCTATTAGCTGCGTTTGCGCTTACGGCTGCCGGAGCAACCGCCTCAGCGCCGCGATACCACGTGATCTATAACTTCACGGGAGTAAATATCGCTTAAAATACCGGCGCGGCCCGTGACGCTTACACCGCCAATGATCGACTAAGCCCGCCACTCAGCACGTCGTCCGCGCCTGGACGAAAAACACCCTACACCAGCACCGTAAACGTGGACTCCGTCCGCGTCACCGGCCGGTACAAAGTATCCCGCTCCACCGGCTCGCGTCCCGCCTTCCGGATCAACTGCAGCAGTTCGCTCCGCCGCAGCGACTGGCTGGTGGTGGCCCCCGCATCGTGGTAGATCTTCTCCTCCACCACCGTGCCGTCGATGTCGTCCGCCCCGAACCGCAGCGCAATCTGCGCGATCCGCGGCGTCATCATGATCCAGTACGCCTTGATGTGCGGAATATTGTCCAGCATCAGCCGCGCCACCGCGATGTTCTTGATGTCCGCGAACCCGGTGGTCTTGGGAATGTGCTGCAGCGGCGTGTTGTCCGGATGGAATGCCAGCGGGATGTACGTCACGAACCCGCCCGTCTGGTCCTGCAATTCCCGCAGCTTCACCAGGTGATCGGCGCGGTCTTCGTCGTTCTCGATGTGCCCGTAAAGCATGGTGCAGTTGGAATTGACGCCCAGTTCGTGCGCCGCGCGCGCCGTCTCGATCCACTGCTCGCCCGTGATCTTGTGATCGCAGATGATCCGCCGCACCCGCTCGCAGAAGATCTCGGCGCCGCCTCCCGGCATCGAATCCATGCCCGCGTCCCGCAGCCGCGTCAGCACCTCGCGCACCGTGGTCTTGCCGCGCTGCGCCAGGTACGCCACTTCCACCATGGTGAAGGCCTTCAGGTGGACCTGCGGGAAACGCTCCTTCAGCCCGCGCAGCATCTCGCAATACCAGTCCAGCGTCAGCTCCGGATGCAGTCCGCCCACGATGTGAAACTCGGTCACCGCCTCGCTCCACCCTTCGCCCGCCCGGAACCAAACCTCTTCGAGCGACATCGTGTACGCCTTGGGATCCTTGGCCCGCTTGCCGAACGCGCACAGCCGGCAACTGGCCACGCACACGTCCGTCGGATTGATGTGCCGGTTCACGTTGAAGTAAGTCACCGGCCCGTGCCGCCGCTCCCGCACCAGGTTCGCCATGTAACCGACCGCCAGAATATCCGGCGAATGAAAGAGGGTCACGCCGTCGTCGTACGACAGCCGTTCGCCGGCTTCCACTTTCTCCAGAATAGGCCTCAGGCGCGCGTCTTCAATCACGATTTGCATAGCAGGTCGGCAGCCCAGAAAACCAAGAATAACACGCTCACATAGCCGTTCATGGTGAAGAACGCCGCGTCCACGCGCGATAGATCGCTCGCTTTCACCAGGCTGTGTTCGTAAAGCAACAACCCCGTCACCGCCGCGATCCCCGCCAGGCTCAGCACCCCCAGGACCAGCGTATACACCAGCGCCAGCAGGCACCCGATCATCGCCACGTGGAACAGCCGCGCCACCCGCAGCGCGCCCGCGATCCCCAGCCGCCGCGGCAGGCTGAACAGGCCTTCCACCGAATCGAATTCGTAATCCTGGCAGGCGTAGATAATGTCGAACCCCGCCGTCCAGAAGGTAACCGCCGCCGTCAGCCATAGAATCCGCGCATCCAGCGACCCCCGTATGGCGATCCACGCCGCCGCCGGCGCCACGCCCAGCGCGAATCCCAGCACCAGGTGCGAGAACGAAGTGAAGCGCTTGGTGAACGAATAGAAGAACACGATCCCCAGCGCCAGCGGCGCCAGCCGGAAGCATAGCGGATTCAGTTGCCCCGCCGCGAACAGAAACACCATCGCCGCCACCGCCACGAATCCCCAGGTGAAGCCGCGCGACAGCACCCCGGTCGGCAGGTGCCGCGTGCGCGTCCGCGGATTGCGCGCGTCGAGGGCCGCGTCGATCAGCCGGTTGAACGCCATGGCCGCCGAGCGCGCCCCCACCATCGCCACCACGATCCAGCCGATCTTTCTCCACGCCGCGCCCGCCCCCAGCCCGGAATGCCGCAAGGCCAGTAGCGCGCCCGTCAACGCGAACGGCAGCGCGAACACCGAATGTTCGAATTTGATCATCTCCAGCGTGAGCCGGATACGTCTCCACATGGCGAGGGAAAGCGATACCATTTTATCGCATGCGCTTATTCGCCCTTCTGCCGTTGCTCGTCCTGTGCGGGTGCGGCGCCTCCGATACCGCCGGCCCGGAAGCCCTCAACACCCGCACCGTCACCCTGCCCGGCGGCCGCAAGATCGTCGCCGAAGTGGAGGTCACCCCCCAGGACATGCAGAAGGGCATGATGTTCCGCGATTCGCTCGCCCGCGGCCACGGCATGCTCTTCATCCACGACGCGCCCGGCATGTACCCGTACTGGATGTTCCAATGCAAAATCCCGCTCGACATCCTGTGGATGGACCCGCAGCACAAGATCGTGGAGATCTCCGCCGACACCCCGCCCTGCCGCGACACCGCCGATAAGTGCCCGAACTACGGCGGCCACCAGCAGGCCCAATACGTCCTCGAGATCGGCGCCGGCGAAGCCAGGCGCCTGGGCCTGACCCTCGGCCAGACGCTCGATTTCTGAAACCGGAGCTGAAACGGAATCTCGCCGCGTGTCCGGCCTAGCCGTTCTCGACGCGCGCCTTGATATCCGCGTACGCGGCCTCGATGAGCCTGCTTAGCGCCGCGGCGTTCGCGGCCGCTCCCGGTCTCAGCTTCACATGCCGCATGAACCTGCCGCTGCCTTGCAACAACCGGTCCGGATCCGGCAGCGCCGCACCCTGAAAGAACCCTACGTTGACGTGTGCGCTGAATACATTCACATAGCCGAAAGGCGCATCTCCCAAACACGCCACCGGGCAGCCGTCATGCAAAAGCTCGCGCACTTCGTCCCCGCAGTTTCGCATCGCCTCAAACCACCGGCGCGCCATCGCCCCCAATTCACCCGCATGCGCTTCCAGCCACGCGTCGATGGCGGGATCCCGCTCCACGGCCCCGTTGAATCGCAGCAATTCCGTTCTCATCATATAGGTGCGAGACACATCATCTCATAACTCCCCATGAAAGCGGCCTGCACGCGAACTCTCTCCCGCGCGTCTATTAAGGGGGATACGCATGCCGCGCCGTTCAGCCGTGTTGGGATTCGCCATCGCCGTTTCGCTTTTCGGGCAGGACCGGCAGGTCACGGATGTCCCCCAAGTCCCGACGCCGCCCAACGTGGTGGATGCCATGCTCGATCTGGCAAACATCAAACCGGGTGACGTTCTGATCGATCTGGGATCCGGCGACGGCCGTATTGTAATCGCGGCCGCCCGGCGTGGCATTCAGGCGACGGGTGTGGAGATCGACCCCGGCTTGGTGCGGCAATCGCAAAATCTGGCCGCCCAGGAGGGGCTGGCCGCCAAAGCCGAATTCGTCCACGCCGACCTGTTCACCTACGACCTCCGCCGCGCATCCGTGGTGACCATGTTCCTTACGCCGGGCGTCAACTTGCGCTTGCGCGCCAAACTGCTCAGTGAACTGCGGCCCGGAACCCGCGTGGTCTCGCACCGTTTCGACATGGGAAGCTGGCCGCCCGCGAAAACGGTTCAACTGGAAAACGACCGGATTTTTCTCTGGGTGATTCCCGATTCCGGCATTCCAGCCGCCGCCAACCCCGCCGGCCCGAAATCGGAACGCCCCGGGAACCCGGCATCCCTGTTTTCATACGATGCCGCCGCTCCTCTCCACGTGCGCCTGGAAAAGCCTGAGACGGCCGGCCGGGCAGATGTGACTCTGGTATCGTTTTCCGGCGCCCAAGCCCCGGTTTCGGCGACCCTGGTGACGCCTTCGCACCAGGGAAAATATCCGGCCGTGATCTTCGTTCCCGACTACGGCCGGCGCGATGAATTCCTCCCCGAAGCGTTAATGCTGGCGCGCGCCACGTCGCCGGCTGTCTCCCTGCTCATCGACGGACCGCAGGAGCGGCCGGTGGGCTGGCGTCGCGGTTTCAATGCTCTCAGCGACAGCGATAACGACCGCGACCTCCACATTCAGGCGGTGATCGATATCCGGCGCGGCATCGATATGCTGGCCCAGCGAAGCGATGTGGATGCCGGCCGGATCGCATATGTCGGCCACGGCTACGGCGCCAACTGGGGGGCCCTCCTGTCCAGTATCGAAACGCGCCTGCGCGCTTATGTTCTGATAGCCGGATTTCCCAGCCTGGCGGACTTGATGGAAAGCGACGATTCCGATATAGCCAACCTGCGCTTCTCCCTGGGCCCCGCGCGTTTCGCGCGCTATCGCGCATCGATCTCGGCCGTGGATCCGATTCGCTTCACTCCTTTTTGGAAAGGCGCGCCGATTCTGTTCCAATTCGGCAGGTTCGATCAGTTCGTGCCGCGTGCGGAGGCCGAGCGCCTGGTCCGCTCCATCCCGCGTCCGCAGAAGTCGATCTTCTACGATGCGGGCCACTCCGTGAATGACCCGCGCGCCATCGTAGATCGGTCCCAGTTCCTGGCGGGGAGCATCCGCTCGGGGCTGCTCAAGCCGGAATAGATCGCGGCCGCGCGCTCGCTGTTAAACGCGCATCTCGAAAGTCCTCCGGCCGAAATCCTCACGGATTGCCTTTGCCGAGGTCAGTGTGGCCTTTCCGTCACTCCGGCATGCGAAGCCGTATTACCTTGTTGCCGTGCCGGCGATAAATTCGGAAGTCGCTGTCCAGCGTGAGCACCGCGGCGGCCGCGTGGATTCCAGAGAGCCGGACCAGGCAGGCATCTGCCAGTGACATCGGCCGATTCCGATACCGCCGCATCAGTGCCCGGAGGTCCGCTTGCTGTTCCTGAATGGAAAGGCCGATCCGAATGACTCCTCGATCTAATAGTGCGAACAGAGGATCCGTATCGCGCCCCTCCCGTTTCAGCAGAAATGCCGCTTCTTTGAGCACCGGCTCGCACGTCAATAGCGGGGGGCGCAGCCGCTTCCACTCCTCCGTTGCCCACTCGTGATGTTCCAGTCTGTCGGCGGGAAAGCTCACAAGCGGTCCGGTGTCGAGTAGACCCACCGGCCCCGTCACACGCCGGCCAGCGGGCCCGCGCCGGTCCACAGGGCCGGACGCGCATGATACGGCCAGGTGAAACGAAGGGCCTATAGCGTCCGCCAATTCCGCCCTTGGCGTTCCGGTAAAATACGGTTATGCGAAACGAGTTCACCGCGATCGTCGAGAGGGACGGGCCCTGGTTCATAGCGTACTGCGCGGAAGTGCCCGGCGCGAATGGTCAGGGAACAACGCATGAAGAATGCCTGGCTAACTTGCGTGAGGCGATTGCGCTCATTCTGGAACATCGGCGCGAGGAATCCCTGCGAGCCTTACCTCCCGACGCCAGGCAGGAACCCGTGATCGTTGGATGAAACGCGAAGGGCGTCTCCGAACACCTTCGGCGTAACGGGTGCGTGCTGCGCCGCGAGGGGTAAAGAACATACGCTTTGGGAGAATCCAGAAACCGGTCACATGGAAGCCGTTCCTCGCCACTCCGAAATTGCGAACCTGCTGGCAAGAAAGATCTGCCGCAGGTTGTCCATTCCAGATCCGCCCGGCTAACGTCAAGCTCGCGCGTTTCTCAGCCAAATGTCCGGGTGACGGGATGAAATTGCGGGGTTCGGTTGCACTGGGATGCGTAAAGCGATAAAACATTTATGCGTATGGATGATTCGGCAGCCACCTCGCCGGAACTGATTTTTGGGCTCGTCGGACCGCTTGGCACTGATTTAAGTACGGTTGCGGAGGTCCTCGCGGATCGGCTCGCGCAGGTCCGCTATAGAACCAAGGTCCACAGGCTCAGCAAGGCGATGAGGGATTTGTCTGGTACGCCCTGGAGCGAACTACCGGACCCGGAAGGGCCGCGGGACATCGCAATCGACGCCCACATGACTGCTGGGAACAAGCTGCGTGAGACGCTTGCGCGTAACGACGCAATGGCTATGTTGGGCCTCATTGCCATCCAGGAATTCCGACAAGGTGAGCATGGGGACGCCACTAAGCCGTTGGCACAGTATGCCCACATCCTACACTCGCTGAAGCGTCCCGAGGAAGTCCGAAGTCTTCGCAGAATCTACGGCCCATCTTTTGTACTTCTCGCTGCATACTCGCCACGTCCACGGCGCTTACAGGATCTAGCACGCACAATCGCCAAGTCACGTTTCAGCAACCAGAGCGGCGACTTCCTCACGCGCGCCGAAGAATTGTTGAGGCGCGATGAATCAGAGATCGGTGATGAGCACGGGCAAAATGTTGAAGAGACCTTTCCTATTGCGGACATCGTGATCAACTCCTCCGACCAGGCTTCGATGACCAGTTCAGTTCAACGGGCAATCGAACTCTTGTTTGGAAATGTTTTCCTCACGCCAAATCGAGACGAGCAGGGAATGTACCTTGCAACGGCTGCCGCACACCGCTCTGCGTCTTTGGCCCGGCAAGTGGGCGCAGCTATCTGCCGACAAGATGGCACCCTTGTCGCACTGGGAATGAACGAGGTGCCCAAGTCCGGTGGCGGCGCGTACTGGTGTTCTGATGAAAACGACGGTCGCGACTTTCGTTGGGGCTTTGATACGAGCGACCGAATGCGAGAGAACATTTTCGCTGAAATTCTCCAAAGGCTGCGAGATGCCCAGTGGCTGGCTGCACAACCGGAACGCTCGATCCCAGACCTTGTCGCTGAGATGCTTCGCACGGAAGACCCAATTGCGGAATGCCCACCGATTATGAAGGGTGCCCAGTTTCTAAGCACAATCGATTACGTTCGCGCCGTTCACGCAGAGATGGCTGCGCTGACTGACGCGGCCCGTCACGGTGTGTCGACAGACGGTCGCACCCTCTATACGACTACTTTCCCCTGCCACGATTGCGCGAAACATTTGGTTGCTGCAGGAATTGCCCGAGTGGTGTACATTGAACCGTACCGGAAGAGCCTCGTACAAGAGTTGTACCCGGATTCTGTTGTGGTCGATCCGGCAGATTCCTGCGCAGGAAAGGTACGCTTCGAGCCATTTGTGGGCGTCGCGCCAAGGCGTTATTCTGATCTCTTCGGGCTTTCAGGAATTAAACGAAAGGGCAAGGATGGCGCTTTGCTCCAATGGAAAGGGACCGAAGCGGTTCCGAGACTCCCGGAGTACATGCCATCCGCTGTCGCGCGGTTGGCTGCTGAGAATGAGGAAGTGAAGCTCTTCCTCGGCCAACTACGGAATAAAGGGCTGGCGGAACCAAAGGACTGACGGACATGAGTTTCGAAAAGGGATGGATCAATAGACAGTTCGCGCGCGTCGAGCGGGACGCGGAGAATTGGCCTTCGTGGATGCGCCGAGAGATGGATATGCGAGCGGCGTCTGAACCTTCTGGGGCGACGCGCGTAGAAAAGGGCCGACGTAACGAGAATCAAGCCACCGAACCACCACCGCCGCAAAAGTAAACCGTTGGCGGCTAAACGCCCTAGCGCCGCCAGGCCACTCGGCCACGTCGTCCCCGACTCGTTGCCCGGTCCCAAACTGCCTCCCCTGGGCCAACTCCGCAAAATCGCCTCGAAACACCCTAGCCGCGCCTCCCCACCCACACCCACCCCCGACGCCACCCACCCGGTCACAAACGCTCCCCAAACTCCAACCCCCCTCGAACCAGCAGCCTCCGTCCAGCCGGCGCGCGATGCCGCCCGCCGCCATGCTATGGTCTCCCCGACGCCGCAACCGAACCCGCGCCGGATCGCCAAGCCAATGCTGACGCCTTGCAGAACAACCAAACCCGGCTGCCGGCCGCGCTGCGAATTCGCGCCGTCAGGACGTATGCGCTGCCGGTGGCTTCGAACCTCAAAAACTCAAAAAAACAAAAACCGATGCACAATTTTGCACAAGTTTCGCCAGTTATTCGCCGTCGGACCCCATCCCGCGGCCAAAATTTCGAAACGAACCCAATTCTCCCCGCCCGCGCCCGGGCCGCCGGCCGGCCCCTATTGCTTCACCAGAATCGCCGACAGCGACGCGAACGTCGACGTGGTCACCGTCGAGCTCCCGTTGCTGTTCCACTCCCCTTCTACCGGTTGCGAATTCGCGCCCAGCGGAACCAGCAGGACAATCGTCAGCGGCTTCAGCCCCGACGTCTTCACATTCACGTTGTCGCAGCCGATTCCACCGCCGGCTATCAGGACCCCCGCCGGCGAGAACGGCGCCACAATCGAGAGCTGCGCGGCCATCGGAGTGGTCGTGCTGGTGTTGTCGCTCAGGAACAGGTTGGGCATGTTCAGCGTCACCATCGCCGCGTTGAAGTGGCTGCTTGCCGCCGGCAGCGTCAGCGAAAGGCCCGTGATCGGAATCGGTCCGATAAACGTGCTATACGACTGCGTGGCCGTCGTGGAAGCGTAGTAGAACTCCGCCGCCGCCGCCGGCGCGTCCGCCCCCAGCGCGGCCATCGCCAAAGCAGCCGGCGCCAAAACGAAGAGTGTGCGATATGCGTTCATGGTCGATTACCTCCAAAGTGCGATCGAAACCTTGTCGATAGCTTACTACCGATCCGTGCTTCAGCGGTGTAAATCGTTGGCCCGCACGCCTGACATTACAATAGGTACAGGATGCCCAACCTAACCGAACTCGGCCCTTGCGACCTGAGGAGAGTTTGCGACCCGGAAACCCTCAAGTTTGAAACCACCGCCGATCTGCCCATGCTCAGCGAGGTCCTCGGCCAGCCGCGCGCCGTCGCCGCCTTTGCTTTCGGTACCCGCATCAACAGCCCCGGTTTCAACCTCTTTGCGCTGGGCCAGACCGGCTCCGGCAGAACCACCTTGATCCGCGATTACCTGGAACGCCGCGCCGCCACGCAACCCGTTCCCGAGGATCTGTGCTACGTCAACAACTTTGCCGATCCCCGCTGCCCCATCGCCCTCCGGTTGCCCGCCGGACGGGCCGCGCAATTCGCCCACGATATGGACCTGCTGGTGGAGGAGCTCTCCGCCGCCATCCCCAAGGCCTTTGATAGCGAGGATTATACCCATCATCGCGACAAGGTCATGGAGGATCTGGAGGCCAGCCGCGCCGAAGAGCTCACCCGCATGAATCAGCGCGTCACCGGCGCCGGCTTCCAGTTGATGAAGGGGCCCGCCGGCCTCCTGCTGGTTCCCGCGCCCGGCGGCAAGCCGGTCAGCGACGAAGACCTGCAAGCCCTCGGCCCGGACGACCGCCAGAAACTCGCGCGCGCCCGCGAGCACCTTCAGCACGAGATCGAAGAACGCCTGCGCGCCATACGTGAACTCGAAAAAGGCGCCCGCGAGGCCCTGCGCGCCCTCGATACCGATACCGCCGCCTTCGCTACCCGCCACCTGATGGACGACCTGCGCTCCCGCTACCACGACCTGCCCCCCGTGCTCCGCTACCTGGAAGCCTTGCAGTCCGATATCACCGCCCACCTGGATGACTTCCGCAAAGGCAAAGACAGCGAGGCGCCCGCCCAGCCGCCCGCGCTTCCCTTCCCCACCCCCGGCCCCGAGCGTCCGCGCGCGCGCTATCAGGTGAATGTGCTGGTGGATAATTCCCGGCTCAAGGGCGCGCCGGTGGTGGTCGAAAGCAATCCTACTTATCACAACATCACCGGCCGCATCGAGCACCAAAGCAGTTGGGGCGGCCTCATCACCGACTACACCATGATCAAGCCCGGCGCCCTGCATCGCGCCAACGGCGGCTACCTGATGATCCCCGCGCGCGAGTGTCTCCTCAATCCCTTCGCCTGGGAAGGATTGAAACGCGCCCTCAAGGATCGTTCCGTGCAAATCGAGGAGTTGGGCGCCCAGCTAAGCATGCTGAGCACCGTCACCCTCGATCCGCAACCGGTTCCCCTGGATGTGAAGGTCGTGTTGATCGGCAGCCCGTCCATCTATTACATGCTGCTGGCCTACGACGAGGACTTCGGGAAGCTCTTCAAAGTCAAGGCCGACTTCACCACCCGCATGCGCCGCGATGCCGAGTCCGAGCAGGCCTACGCCGTGTTCGTCAATCACATCACGCAGCAGGATAATAGCCTGCCCTTCGACTGCGCCGCCGTGGCCCGCATCATCGAGTATGGATCGCGCGCCGCCGGCGACCAGGACCATCTCAGCACCCGCTTCGGCGATGTGGCCGATCTCATCCGCGAAGCTACCCAGCACGCCGGCCAGAATTCCCACCAGGCCATCACCTGCGCCGACGTCCGCGCCGCCGAAGATGCCCGCCGCTATCGCCAGAACCTGGTCGAGGAGCGTCTCCAGGAATCCCTGTCCGAAGGCACCGTGCTGATCGAGACCACCGGCGCCGCCGCCGGCCGCATCAACGGCCTCTCCGTGCTCGATATGGGCGACTATGCCTTCGGCCATCCCGTGCGCCTCACCGCCACCGCCGGTCCCGGGCGCGGCGGCGTTGTCAGCATCGAACGCGAAGTCGAAATGAGCGGACCCATCCACGGCAAGGGCGTCATGATCCTGGGCGGATTTCTGACCAATAAGTACGGCCGGAAAGGGCCGCTGACGCTCTCCGCCAGCCTGGTCTTCGAACAGAGTTACAGCATGATCGAAGGCGATAGCGCCTCCCTCGCCGAGTTGTGCGTCTTGCTGTCCGCGGTGTCCGGCACGCCGTTGCGCCAGGATGTCGCCGTCACCGGATCGGTCAACCAGCACGGCCAGGTGCAGGCCGTCGGCGGCGTCACCGAAAAGATCGAGGGTTTCTTCGATCTCTGCCGCTCCCGCGGATTCACCGGCACCCAGGGCGTCTTCTTGCCCGCCTCCAACCGCCGCCACCTGATGCTGCGCGACGAAGTCGTCGAAGCCGTCGCTCAGGGACGGTTCCACATCTGGCACGGCGAGAGCGTCGATGATGTCATCGAACTGCTGACCGGCCAACCCGCCGACGAGCTGCACGCCGCCGTGGCCGCCCGCCTGGCCGAATACACCGAGACCCTGAAAGCCCTGGCGGCGAGTGAGCAGAAAGACAAAAAGTAAGATAGGCCGCCGGCGATTTCTGGCCGCGGCGTCTTCATTACCGCGGGGTGAGGTTCGTCAACACGCTGATCGCCGCGCTTGTGTAGTTCACCGCCGCCACATCCGGTTTGCCGTCGCCGTTGAAATCCAGCACCGCCATGGCTTGCGAGTTGGGTGGGCCGAGGTTCGAAAAGGGACCCACCATGTAGCTCGTCAGTTGCACCTGGAATGTCCCGTCGCTCTTGCCCGGCAGTATCCATACGGCGTTGCCCAGGCCGCCGGCCGCGATATCCGGCACGCCATCGCCGTTCAGGTCCGCCACCGCAATATTCGTCGGAGCATCGCCCACGGGATACCGCGCCGGAGCGCCAAAGCCGCCATGGCCGTCTCCGAAAAAGATCGATATGTTGCTGGCGCCCGTGCTGCCCCACACCGGCACCGCCAGGTCCAGCGCGCCGTCCCGGTTGAAATCTGCCAGCGCCACGCTGGTCAGACCGCTATTCGGAAAGGTAATCGACTGCCCGGCCCGGAACGTGCCATCGCCGTTTCCGAGCAAGATCGATATGCTTGCCGGAGGCGCCGTGACGCTGGGCTCGCGCGTGCCCACCACCGCTGCCAGGTCCAGGTTCCCGTCGCCATCGAAATCGCCCGCCGCCAGGTACGCCACCTTCGTCAGGCCGAAGCTCTTGGGAGCTTGAAATGTGCCATCGCCGTTGCCCAGCCGCACCAGGATGTAATTGCTGTTCGGCCCCACGCCCGCCACGTCCGGAATGCCATCGCCGTTGAAATCGGCCGCCACCACCGCCGAGGCTGCGCCGTAGTTCGCAACTTGGTGGAATGTTCCGTCGCCATTGCCCAGCAGAATGGCCAATCCGGCGGCGACATCCAGCTTGCCGTCGCGATTGAAATCCGCCACCGCCACCGAGGTCGCCTGGAACGGAAGCCCGTAGTTATGTGTCTTGCCGTTGCCCAGCAGAATCGAGACGTTCTGCGTGCCCGCGGCCACGGCCATGTCTTCGGTTCCATCGCCATCGAAATTGCCCACCGCCAGCGCCTGCGGATAGCGCAACGTGGCATAGTTCGTTACGTGCTGAAAGTTGCCGAGTCCATCCCCCAGCAGAATTCCGAATGCGCTGAAACTCGGCACGGCGATGTCCAGGTTCCCGTCGCCATTGAAGTCGGCCAACACCGGCGCGTCCGAACCGCCATCGATATAGCGCCCCGACTCCACAAACCCGCCATCGCCGCCTCCCATCATAATCACCACCTGTCCGGAGCCGGTCGTTACTGCCAGGTCCGGCTTTCCGTCATGATTGAAGTCGCCCGCCGAAAGGCCGAACCCGTCGGACAGATAGATGGAGGCTCCCGCGTAGAATGTCCCATCGCCCTTGCCCATCCAGGTGACGAGGTACAGGTCGGTCGTCAGGGCAACGTCCAGGTGGCCGTCGCCGTTGAAGTCCGCAACCGCGATCCCATCGGCGAAGTAGCCGGAGTAAAAAACGGGTGGCTGGAAAGTGCCGTCGCCGTTGCCCAGCACCATAACCAGGCCGGAACCGCAGCCGACCGCCAGGTCGGTTTTTCCGTCGCCGTTGAAGTCGGCCGCCACCCCGCCGACCGAACTTGATAACGCAAAGTACGCAGACGGCCGGAACGTGCCGTCCCCGTTGCTCAGGAACACATAGATGTCATGGTCGCCGTTTCCCACGGCCAGGTCGGCCTTGCCGTCGCCGTTGAAGTCGCCCGTGGCGATGAAAGAAGGCCTGCTGCTGAGGTCCAGAATCTTCTGCGCCTGGAACGTCCCATCGCCGTTGCCCAGCAGAACCGAGACACTCTTACTGGCCAGGTTGCCGACGGCCAGGTCCGCGATGCCATCCCCGTTGAAATCGCCCGTGGCCATGCAGATTGGCTGTTTGCCGACTTCGTAGAATACTGGCGCTGCGAAGCCGCCCAGCCCGTCGCCCAGTGAAACGGAGATCGCGTGCGTCTCGCTGCCGTTTGTGCCGGTGGTCGCGACATCCAGGATTCCATCGCGGTTGAAATCGGCTGCCACCGGCGATTGCCCGCCCGCCGCATAGAGTCGCGGCGAGTTGAATTCAACCGCGGATGGCGGACTTGCCGCCAGTAGAGCTACAACCGAAAGCAGCGATCCGCAAACCGGTAATCGGCGGATAAGGTGTCTCATCCCGGACGCCCCTCCTTTTCGTCGTGAGTAACCCGACTTACTCGCCAAAATCGGCGATTCCTACTCGGACAATCGTACCACTCCTGGCAGTCTCGCCCGATTCTCTCGGCCGTTCCGCCCAGGCGCCGTAGACCCGCCCGCCGTACGCCGCGATCCCCGAATAGTCGCCCATGAAGACTTGATCGTTGGTCTGGAACGGCTCCGTAGTCCAGGCATAGTTAGCGAACGACCGCCCGCCGTCCGCCGACCGCGCCAGCGTCACCGTCTGCGACCGGTTCCGCGCATCCGCCCGCCGGTCGTAGAACAGCAGGTCCACGTCGCCGGTCACCGGGTCCGCCGCCAGCCATTGGAAGAAATGGTCCGCGCCGTTGTGCAGCGGATCGTTGTTCACCCGCACCGGTTTGCCCCACGTCCGCCCGCCGTCGGTGGACGTCGCGCAGAACACGTCCACGCCGCCGTTGGTGTAGTCGCTCCAGGCCACGTACAGCCTGCCGGACTTGCCCGCGCGCCGGTCCGCCGCAATCTGGGCGAATCCGTTGGCCCGCGAAAACGCCTGCAAGGCGAACATCGTCGGTCCGGTCTGGATGATGTCGCGCGCGCGCGCGAACGTCTTGCCGCCGTCGCGCGAATAGGTGAACTGCAGCCGGCCCAGCGCGCACCAGACTACGTAGAGCGTGCCGTCGCTCGCCACCGCGCCGTCGAAGCCCTCCAGCGCCCCGTTGTCGTCCCGCGGCAGGCCCCGCATTGCGTTGATCTCGAGCGGCGCCGACCAGGTCCGGCCGCCGTCCGTCGAACGCGCGAACATGATCCGCGAATCCGTCAGCGTCCATCGCGTCCAGCCGATGTACAGGTTGCCGCCGAACCGGCCGCCGGTATCGTCGGCCACGATGTACGGCTTGTCTTCCCAGGGAATGTTCGGTTCCGTGGAGTGCTCGATCACCGGGATATGGTTCTTCTCCCAGGTCGCGCCGCCGTCCGGCGATCGCCGCACGAACAATCCGCTCCGCTCCGCGCCGTGAGCCCAGTAATTGAACCGTCCCAGCTTGTCGAACGCCATGTAACAGAGGATGGCTTGGCCGTGATTGTCGTAAGTCACCGACACGTCGCCGGACACGCGATAGTTGGATGGCGCGATGCCGGCGGCCGCCTGCCAGGTCTTCCCGCCGTCGCGCGAGAACGATATGTGCGCGTTGTCCTGGAACGCCGCCACCACCTGCTGCGGATCGCGCGGATTCACGGCGATCGAAGGCTCTGTAAAATATCCTGCTTGCGCAGTAAGATCGTGCAACTCGGACTTAGGAGCCTTCGGCAGATTCTGCGCCCACGCTGTAACTGCGATGGTAAGTAATATATATCTCATGGCTTGATTTTGTAAATCACGGTGAGACCGGTGCGCGCCACCTCCCGGTACTGGGCCAGCCACGGACGCAGCTCGGCATACTGCCCGATCGCCAGCCGCGGATTGAATGGGCCCAGGCCGTCCATGATCAGCGTGGGATGCGTGCCCGCCAGCTCCGCGCGATGCTGCCGCGTGGACACGGTTTCGACCGGTTGCCACTCGGTCAGGTGCCGGTCCGCCGGTACCCCGGTCAGCGGCTGCGAATCCAGAAAGCGCGTAGCGGCCGGCAACCCGGTGTAGACGTACAGCTCCGGACGGAAACCCCACACGAACAGCGTGTCCCCCGGCGCGCTCCACTGCCGCGCCAGCCGCGCCGCCCGCCGGCTGTCGCGGTCCATGCCGGTATCCACCCAGTTTTCCGACCGGCCCAGCGCCAGCATCCCGTATCGCGGCCCGAAACGCGCCAGCGGAATGACCAGCAGCGCCGCCAGCGCCCACGCGCGCCTTCCCTTCAGCAGCGCCAGTCCGCGCGCCCCGGCCAGCACCGCCACCGGCAGCAACTGGAAGTAGTAACGCGGAAAGAACCGCCAGCCCGCCGCCACCGCTGCCATCGAAACCAGCGCCCACGCCGCCAGGCGCAGGCGGTCCGCCTTCGCCTCCCGCCACCAGAACCATGCCGCGCCCAGCACGATCGTGGCATGAAAGCCCGCCCATGCCAGCGTCCGCCGGACGCCGTTCGCCACCGGATCTTGCACGAACGTCACGCCGGCATAGACCCTGCCCCACTTCCACACCTGCTCATAGTAGGCGCTCAATGCGCCCTGGCTCCATAGCCAGGCGGCGGCCGCCAGGTTCGGCAGGGCGAATCCCGCCGCGAGCTGCGGCAGTGACCGCCAGGTCCACAGCGCGCAGACCGGCAGTATCAGCAGACCCTTGGCATTCACCAGAAACGCGGCGCCCGCCGCTACCCCGCTCCAGAACGCGCGCCGTCTCCACGCCAGCCAGACCGCCGCCAGGTGCGGCGCCAGCATCGACAGATCCGCGGCCAGCGGCGTCACCGACGACGGGATATCGAAGATGAGATAGAACCCCAGCAGCGCCGCCGCCCATCGCGCTTCCACTTCGCCCCACAGGTCCCGCGCGAACCGCCATGCGATCCAGCAGGCCAACAGCGCGTACAGCGCGCCCGCCATGCGCAGCGGCCAGCCGTCCCGCGCGCCCCACGCCAGGTACGCCGCGGGCAGCAGCGGCGGCTTGTCGAACCACACGTCCCGGTAGAGCATCTTGCCGTGCAACATCTGTTGCGCGGCCGCCATGGGCAGCGTCTCCTCCGCCCACAGAATGTCCAGATGGCAAAGGCGCGCCGCCAGCACTAGCGTGAACAGCGTCAGAAAGAAGAGGCGCGTGCCTTTCACAGATCCGCTATGGTATCTTGATCCGTAGGCAAATAAAAGGCGAACGTGGAAGATATCCAACAACAACTCGCCCTGCTGCGCCGGCGCATCGCCCGCATCGACCGCAAGTGGACCGGCGGCGCCCCGCCGCGTCCCCGCCCCCAGGATTTGCGCCCCGCGCGCTACTTCGTGGAAGAGCTGATGAGCGGCGAAGTGGTGCGGACGCCCGCCGGCGAGCACTTCGAAACCGAGAAGCTGTTCGAGCGCCACCGCCGCCACGGCAGCATGGATATCTCGAACCTCTACGACCTTCCGCCGGATCTGCTCGATTCGCTCTCGGGCGGCGCCATCGCCTCCTCGCATCCCACCAAGTGGGCCTTCCTGGATACCGAGACCACGGGACTGGCGGGCGGCACCGGCACTTATGCTTTTCTGATCGGCGTCGGCAACATCGAGCCGGCCGGCTTTCGCCTGCGCCAGTTCTTCATGCGCGACTTCGGCGAAGAGCCCAGCCTGCTGCGCCGGCTCACCGAACACCTGGCGCAGTTCGATGTGCTGATCACCTACAACGGCAAGACCTACGACCAGCCCCTGCTCGAAACGCGCTTCCGCATGTCGCGCGCGCGGCACCCCTTCGCGCGCATGGAGCATCTCGACCTGCTGTTCGGCGCGCGCCGCCTCTGGAAGTTGCGCCTGGAAAGCTGCCGCCTGGTGGAGCTCGAAAACCAGATCCTGGGCGTCGAACGGCAGGGCGACCTGCCCGGCGAGATGATCCCCTATTACTACTTCGAATACCTGCGCACCCAGCAGGCCTTCAAGCTGGTGCCCATCTTCCATCACAACGCCATCGATATCCTGTCGCTCGCCTGCCTCACCGCGATCGTGCCGTCCGCCTTCCGCGCGCCGGAAGAGACCGCCTTCCGCCACGGCGCGGACATTATCGGACTCGCACGTTGGGTGCTCGCCGCCGGACGTCACGAGGAGGCCTTGCGCTTGTTACGCCGCGCCGTGGATCTGGGCATGCCCGACGATCTGCTATTCCGCACCCTCTTCGACATCGGTACGATCGAAAAGCGCCTGGGACGTGACGATGAGGCCAAAGCCGTGTTTACAGATCTTGCCGCGTCGCGCAACTCGTACCGGCTGCGCGCCTTGCGCGAGTTGGCGATTCATTACGAGCATCGCTCCCGCGACTACGGCAAGGCGCTGGATGTAACACGTCGCGCGCTGGCCCTCCAGGATACCCCCGAAATGCGCCGCCGCGAGCAGCGGCTCGAGCGGCGCACGTCCGGAATTCACAAACTATTTACGAATTCCGCACAGCGCGGCGTGCGCCGCGGCTGAATAATAGTCGGAAGTGGAACGTCTCGCCGCACTCATCGTGTTAGTCGTGCTCTCGCCGGTTCTGCTGGCCGTCGGGTTCATCACTTTTCTGCTGTCGGGCCGATCGCCATTGATCGCGCACCGCCGCCTCGGCCAGGGAGGCCGTCCGTTCTGGATGGTCAAGTTCCGCACCATGTGGCCTCAACGCGGACGCGCGCCCGCGCGGTTCGCGCTGATGGAACGCATCGTGGATGAACACGGTCCGCGCCGCAAAGAGGCCCGCGATCCGCGCGTGTCCAGCCGTTTCGCGCGCTTCTGCCGGCGCCATTCCGTCGACGAGTTGCCGCAACTGATACACGTGTTACGCGGTGAAATGTCGTTCGTGGGGCCGCGGCCCATTACCGCGTCCGAATGGAAGCTTCACTATAGGCAACGCGCCGCGGATGTCTTGCGCGTCAAGCCGGGCCTGTCCGGACTGTGGCAGATCCGCGGCCGCAGCCGTTTGACTTACGAGCAGCGCCGCGAACTGGATCTGGCCCTGGTGCGGGATCGCTCCTGGAAGTTGTACTTCCAGATTCTCTGGCTGACCCTGCCCGAGATCTGGAACGGCCGCAACGCGTGGTGAGTCACGCCCGGCCGGCATGGCTCATCACCAGGTGCGCGGCGAAGAGATCCTCCACCGCCAACCCCAGTGACTTGAACACGGTAATCTCGCGGTCATTCTCACGCACCGGCAGTTCACCCATCTCCGCCGCGATGTGCGTCGCGCCCCAACGTCCTTCGGCGATGCCCATGACGACGTCGCCGGCCTCCTGGAGGGCGGCGGCCCGCGAATCGACCACCAGCCGCGCGCGCGCTACCAGGTCCGGGTCGAGTTCCCGCTGCGTCGGCAAACAGGATCCCACGGCGATGACATGCGCTCCCTCGCCGACCCAGTCGTTCCAGACCACCGGCGTCGGCGACGCGGTGACCGCCGCCACCACGTCGGCGCCCCGCACCACCGCCTCGGCGCTGCCCATGGCCTGCGCTCCGGTTTCCTGTGCGAATCGCCGGAGATGATCCGCGTTGGGGCTCCAGGCCCGCACCTCCCGAAAATCGCGCACCAGGCTCAGGGCTTCGAAATGGCTGCGTGCCTGCACACCGGAACCCAGGATGCCGAGCACACGCGCGTCCCGGCGCGCCAGGCTTCGTGCCGACACCGCCGACACCGCCGCCGTGCGGGCTTCGGTAATATAGCGCCCGTCCACGAAGGCCTCCGGTACGCCAGTCGCCGGATTGAGCATCACGATCATGGCTTGGTGCGTGCCGAGTCCACGGGATGCGTTCCCGGGACACACGGTGACCAGTTTCGCTCCCAGCGCCGGCAGCGCCGGGACGTATGCGGGCATCAAGCCGAAAAGCGCGCGCTCCGCTCCGAAACTGAATACACTGCGCACCGGCTGCTGGACTCGCCCCGCGGAGAACTCCACCAGCGCCCGCTCCATGGCCTCGATCAGTTCGGGCATGCGCAAACGCGCGCGCACATCGTATTCGTCGAAATACCGCGGGGCTGGGGCCCGGCCTTGCACCTGGCGCTCATAATCTGCGGCGTCGAAGTGGCCGTGCGACTCGGCGATCAGCCCATCGGCGCCGATCGTCCAGACTTCGAAGCCGTGGATCCGGACGCGCTGCCCGCCGGTCAGCGACCAGCGGTAAACCATGCGTCCGTTCTCCACCAGGAGGTCTTCCATCCGCACTTCCAGATCGGGAAAAGCCGTCATGAAGCCGCGGGCAACTTCAGCGATCGCGCTGCGTCCCACCGCCGCCTCGCCGTCGTTGACGCGCAACGACCCGCTCGGCGAGAAGAACGCGGCTACGCGGGCCGGGTCCTGGCTGCACCATGCCGCCGTGTAGCGGCGGGCCAGGTCGCGAACGTCGCTAAAAGACATTCGACGATTCTAGCGCGGCCGCGCTAGTCGATGTAATCGTAGGCCACCAGCGTCAGGAACTCCGGAAAGTCCGCGCTGGTCATCATCTGCTCGTAGAGCCGCGCGGTGTGCGCCAGCGCTTCGCCGTCGAGAGATGCGCGGAGACCCGTGGCGACATCGGCGATCACCGACTTCACCAGTTCGGCCGTGACCGGCCGCCCGTCGTTCAGGCGCGCGCCGTGTTTGACCCACTGCCACACCTGGGCGCGGCAGATCTCGGCGGTGGCCGCGTCTTCCATCAAGTTATAGATCGGAACGCAGCCGTTGCCGCGCATCCACGCTTCCATGTACTGTATGCCCACGTCGATGTTCCAGCGTAGCCCCGCTTCGGTGATATCGCCGTCGGGCACCGCCAGCAGATCCGCGGCCGTTACCGGCGCCCGCGGACGGACACCCAACTGATTGGGCGCCGGCATGTGCGCATCGAAGACCTCTTTGGCCACGGGCACGAGTCCGGGATGCGCCACCCAGGTGCCGTCATGGCCGGCGTGAACCTCGCGCAGCTTATCCTGCCGCACCTTTTCGAGCGCCTGCTCGTTGGCCGCCGGATCGTTCTTGATGGGAATCTGCGCCGCCATGCCGCCCATGGCGTGTACCCCCCGGCGGTGACACGTCTCGATCAGCAGGTTCACGTAAGACTTGAGAAAATGGCGCTCCATGGTGACTTGGGCGCGGTTGGGCAGCACGAAGTCCGGGCGGTTGCGGAACTTCTTAATGAAGCTGAAGATGTAATCCCAGCGCCCGCAGTTCAAGCCCGCCGAGTGCTCGCGCAATTCATAGAGGATCTCGTCCATCTCGAAAGCCGCCAGGATGGTCTCGATCAGAACCGTGGCGCGGATGGTGCTGCGCGGTACGCCCAGCTCGCGCTGCGCGAAGTGGAAGACGTCGTTCCACAGGCGGGCTTCCAGGTGGCTCTCCATCTTCGGTAGATAAAAGTAGGGGCCGGTACCCTTGGCCATCAGTGCCTTGGCATTGTGGAAGAAATACAAACCGAAATCGAAGAGGCCGCCCGCGATCGGCTTGCCGTCCACCAGGAAGTGCTTCTCGTCCAGATGCCAGCCACGCGGCCGCACCATCAGCACCGCAGTGCGCGCGCCCGGTTCATAACGCTTGCCCTCGGGACTCAGAAAGCTGATCGTCCCGTTGACGGCATCGCGCAGGTTGGTTTGGCCGTCGAGATTGTTCCGCCAGGTGGGAGAATTGGAGTCCTCGAAGTCGGCCATGAAGACGCTGGCGCCCGAATTGAGCGCATTGATGATCATCTTGCGATCCACGGGACCCGTGATCTCCACGCGCCGGTCCTGGAGATCGGCGGGAATCGGCGCCGCCACCCAATCGGAGTTGCGGATCCAGGCCGTCTGCGGCAGAAATTGCGGCAAAACACCACGGTCGATTTCAGCCTGCCGCTCACGCCGGCGAGCCAGCAGTTCCTGACGTCGGCTTTCAAACGTGCGCGACAAAGCATTCAGAAAGCTGACTGCTGCCGGAGTCAGGATGCTCCGGTCGGCGTCGGTGGTGGGGCCTGGGATCGTGGATGGGGTTTTCGCGGGGGTCATGGGGTATCTCATTATTAGGTTAGCCCCGCGATCCGATGAACACCAGGCAGGTGGTCCGAAGCGGACGAGTCGTCCGCCATGTCCCTGCACCTGTTTACTTTTTCCGGCCGGCGCGATCTACTGCAAGTGGAGGCTACGCATCCCACAATGCTTCAGAACGGAAAATACAACAACGGACAACCCGAGACGCAGCGCCATTGGTCCACGGCAGCGCGTTGGGAGGGCATCACCAGGCTCTATTCGCCCGAAGACGTTGCGCGGCTAAGCGGCACGATCAGCATCGAGTACACTCTCGCCCGCATGGGCGCGGAACGGTTATGGAATCTGCTGCACACCGATTCGTACGTGCCGGCACTGGGCGCATTGACCGGCAATCAGGCCGTACAGCAGGTGCAGGCCGGCCTGAAGGCCATCTATATCAGCGGCTGGCAGGTGGCCGGGGATGCGAACGTCGCCGGGCAAATGTACCCGGACCAGAGCCTCTATCCCGCGAACAGCGTTCCCACCCTGGTGCGCGCGATCAATAACGCATTCCTCCGCGCCGACCAGATCCATCACTCGGCCGGCCGCAACGGTCCTTATTGGTTCGCGCCGATTGTGGCCGATGCCGAGGCCGGTTTCGGCGGTCCGCTGAATGCGTTCGAGCTGATGAAGGCCATGATCGAGGCCGGCGCCGCCGCCGTTCACTTTGAAGACCAGTTGGCCTCGGCCAAGAAGTGCGGGCACATGGGCGGCAAGGTGGTGGTGCCGACATCGGAGTTCGTCCAGAAGCTGATCGCGGCGCGTTTCGCCGCCGACGTGATGGGTGTGCCTACGATCCTGATCGCGCGCACCGACGCCAACAGCGCGGGCCTGCTGCTGAACGATATCGATCAACGCGACAAGCCGTTCTTGACCGGCATGCGCACGCCCGAAGGTTTCTTCGGATTCCGCGGGGGCATCGAGGCCGCCATCGCGCGCGGCCTGGCGTACGCTCCGCACGCCGATATGATCTGGTGCGAGACATCCGAACCAAACCTGGCCGAGGCGCGGCGCTTCGCCGAAGCCATCCACGCCCGGTTCCCGGGCAAGCTGCTCGCTTACAATTGTTCGCCGTCGTTCCATTGGAAGAAGAAGCTGGACGACACCTCCATTGCCAGGTTCCAGGCCGAGTTAGGCGCCATGGGCTACAAGTTCCAATTTGTCACGCTGGCCGGCTTCCACGCGCTCAACCTGAGCATGTTCCAGTTGGCCCGGGATTATGCAACCTCCGGCATGTCCGCCTATTCGCGGCTGCAGGAGCTGGAGTTTGCGTGCGCGCACGACGACGGCTACGCCGCCATCAAGCACCAGACTTTCGTCGGCACCGGTTACTTCGATGAGGTCGCGCAGACCATCTCCGGCGGCCAGTCCTCCACCACGGCGCTCAAGGGCTCTACCGAAGAAGCGCAGTTCGCTTTCGTGCCGGGCGGCAAATGCGCGGAAGGCGCCCTGCCGCCTTGTGGCATGGAGGGCCAATGCTGAGATTGGCTGCCTCTTACTTCTTCAGTTCCTCAGCCGGGATGACCGGCAATAGTATGTGAGATGGATGCTCCCTGTCGTGATAGATGGCCTGTCTGGCCGTCACGAACCTGGTTTCCGTCTCATTGTGCCCGCCGGTATTCAGGTTGCGTGAAAACATCGGAAAGAGCGCGGAAGCCACTTCGACCCGGAGGCGGGCGCCGGGCGGAATGGTGATACCGGTATGCCAGAGATCGAGCCTGTATTCGTAGATCCGGTCCGGCGTCAACAGTTCCGGCTTCTTCACGCCGTTGCGGAAGCGGGCCCGCAGCTTACCGGAGGCGAGCTTAAACGTCTTTCCGCCCTTCTCGATCTCGACCAGAGTGACGAACCAGTCGGTGTCCCGCGCCGATGTGGATGCGTAGATGGTGGCGGAGAGCGGGCCGGCGAAAGTGAGCGGCTCTTTCAACTCGCCGGTCTGGTAGACCAGGATGTCTTTGCGCTCCGCGGTCACTGTTTCGTGATGTTCCTCCACCTCCTTCTTCTTCTCATCCGCGGACCGCACCTGCTGGTCCTGCTCCTTTGTGGTCTCGTAGAAATCCGGATCCGGCGTGGGATCCGCCGGATCGTACACGTAGCGGTCGGGCGGAGCGTTGTCCGGCGGCTCGTCAAAGGTCAGAGCGCCATCGCCCTTCGACGTATTGGCCTTTCCTGCGCCGGAGAGATACATCCGGGTGAACTTCGTAACCGGCAGCGGATAGGTATCGCCGTGCAGCCATTGGTTCGAGCCCATAACGAAAATGCTGACCAGCGGCTCCTTGGTGATCCCGTTATCCACGCCTTTGAGCCAATGGTCGAACCAGCGCAGGTAGTCGCGCTGCAGGTCGATGATCGCCTGCGGCCCGAAATCGCGATCGCCCAGTTTGCGCGCCGCGGTATCGGTGTGCCCCCAGGGTCCGATGGTCAGCTTCTGGTTGCCGTGGCCGTATTCCTTCATTTGCAGATAATTCAACTTCGTGCCGATGCCATCGCCATCGAACCAGCCTGACTGGTGAAATACCGGGATATCGACGTTCTTGAGCTTGCTCAGAAAATCCGCGCGGGCCCACCAGTTGTCATCCACCGGGTGCGCGATCCATTGCCGCCAATAAGGGTTCTCTTTGCCGAGCACGGCTTTGTCCAGGTCGATGACCGGCAGCGCGCGCAGCATCTCCCCGTATTTCTTGTCGCCGATCTTGCTCAGTGCGATGCCGGACAAGTCCCCGGTGGCTTTGGATTCGAGAATGTCCGCCCACCAGATGGCGCCAAAGATGAAGAACGCGCCGTGTTCGTAAGGCATGTTGTAGAACGGATCGGGAGGCGCCACATTAGGAATGATCGTGACCAGGTGCGGCGGGTGCTCGCTGGCGGCCCACCATTGCACCCATCCGACATACGAGCCGCCAATCATGCCGACTTTGCCGTTCGACCACGGCTGTGCCGCCAGCCACTCGATGGTATCGTACCCGTCTTTGGATTCGTTCAGGAACGGTTCCCACACGCCCTCCGAGCCGAAGCGTCCCCGGCAGTCCTGGATCGCTACCGCATAACCGCGGCGGGCGTAGTAGCGGCCCTGGACCTCGGCCATCTCCTTCTTGTAGGGGGTCCGGATCAGAATTACAGGCACCTTGCCTTCGGTCGGCGGCCGGTAAATGTCGGTCGCCAGCTTCACGCCGTCGCGCATGGCGATCTGGGTGCCGGCTTCCTCCTTGACATCGAACACCGGCTTGGAGATCAACGGATCGTCAACCGGCTCTTTCCGCAGTGTCTCGTAGCCTTCCCGAACGTAAGCTGCGTGCTGGCTGGTAACCTCGCCCAGATAGACGCGGCCCTCGCTGTCAGTCCAAAGCGTGATGTCGACGCCGTTGATCGAATAGGTGTAGCGGAGAAAGGTGAGATCCTTGCCGGCCACCGCGCGTTCCACCTGGTCTTTGAATTCGAGGGATGCCTCGGCGGCCGCACCCGGCACCACAACGACAGGAAAAGGCTGCTTCCCGCCCTTCGCGCGGTCGTACCGGCGAACGGCCTGGCTCATCAGCGCCGGTCCGTAATTGTCGAACAGGCGCGCGCCCTCCTTGACCTCGAAGGTAGTGGTCTTACCGTTCAAGGTGCGGCGGGCGGTCGAGCCCTCGCGTGTGCAGGTGGCGGTGCCGGTTGGCGCAGCGGCCGTGATCGTAGTCCAGTGGCCTTCCGCGTCGACCGCGGCGTACGTGGCGATGGTCATGGATTGATGGGCCATCGCGATGGTGGCCTCGTTGTGATACGAACCGTTGGGCAGCCATGTGACTTTCATGGTGCCCAGGCGGTCTTCGTTCACGAACAGGTAAAAGGTGGCGTCCTCGCCGGGACCCTTGAGTGACGCCGGCTGGCCTGGTCCAGCCGCCGGTTGGGCCGCCAGGACTGCGGCGCTCAGAAAGAACAAGAGTGCGCGATGAAATGGGGATAGTCGCGTCATGGGACTGGGCTCCACTGTCTGTGTTAGCACATTGGTCGTGCCACCGGCGGATCATCGCCGCAGCGGGTGCACGGATGGCGCGATTTGTTGTAGCAGCGTGCGCCCGTAGCTCAGCTGGATAGAGCGTTTGCCTCCGGATGATACAGGGGCACCTGACCCTTTGATTGCCGCTCACAAAACCGCCCCACAAGCGAACGTAACCGGCTCAGAAATCGCTCCGCAGCATGCTCCCGTCGTTACCGGCTGAGGGTGAGGTCCATCCGTCTCAATTCGGCAATTCACCGGCCACCAGCAATTCGCTGAAGATCTTCAACGACCGTAGATATTCGTTCCGTGCAGCGACTTCGGGGAGTCGAGCGGCCTGAACCAGAGCGGACGCATGATGCTCGTTGTGAATCGAGAAGGCGAGGGCCGCGTCGCTCATCTGGCCGTGTCCGCGCGCGACGACATGCGCTTGAAGCGTAGTAACGCGCACCAGATCAACGTATGTGGCTGATTGACAAGAAGGGAGTGCGGCCTGTTTGCGCAGCATGCCGCAAGCTGGGGCCGTACATGGCGGAGGCGCCGGGCGCGTTCATCTGCAACGGCAGTGTGCGGGCGGCTGAGGTGCATCTTCGGGAACTTGCGGTGACCATCCGTCGCGCGGGATGATGATCAGCAAGAACCTCGCACGGCGGCTGGAACGTCTGGAAGCAGAAATCCTGCCGGTCGGGAGGAAACCGTACTCATCCGCACGAAATGTGAGATGGCCAGCTACTGCGGCCGGGGTCGCATCGGCCCAGAACTCATAAGTGGGGTTAGAGTTCAGGACACAGGAAGAAGTTGCCTTCATTCGAGGAGATATAGAGCCTATGACCGACTGGTTCGCCCGCCCGGTTCTCCACGTGACCGATGTCGACGCGTCGATGCGCTTCTACGTGGACCGGCTCGGCTTCTCGATTCCCTGGCGCTTCGATGAAGACGGCAAGACGTTCGTCGCCCAGGTGGAGCGGCAGGGCTGCGCGCTCATCCTCTGCAGCCAGTGGCCCGAGAAGGTCGGCAAAGGGTTGATGTTCATCTCCTTGAACGTCGAGCCACAGACCCACGAAGCCGCGGTCGCGGCCCTCGATGCGCTGCGGACAGAGCTCGAAGCCAAGGGCGCTCCGGTCAAGGACGGCCGGTGGGGCTACCGGCTCCTGGTGGTCGATGATCCCGACGGCAACCAGCTCTTCTTCAACTATCCGAACGAGACTGCATCCGGAAGCGCCGATTGAGATGGAACGATGAACAAGAACGAAACCGAAGTCCGCAGACGTTTTTGGCCAAGCACGAAAACCGGCGAAAATGTTGCGGGTCGGCCGGTATGCCGGCGTTCCCAACCATGATTCATGCACCGCCGTCGATCTTGGAGCAGAAATTACTGCGCCTTGGTCATCACCAGTTTTTCGGGCTTGCCGGTCGGTTCGATATGCGTGATCTCAACAGTCAAAAGATCGCCTGCTGAAGAAAGCATGAAGCGCTGCTTTTCTACGGAGCTGCCGCGGCGCCCGTGCGTCTTCAACACTACGAGCACATAGCCGTTGTAGAAAGCCGAAACGGTGGCCTTATCGCCGCCATCGCGCATGGGGCAATCCTTGCCGAACGTCTCACAAGTGAACTCCGAGACATCCTTGGCGTTCGGCCCGCGAATCTCCTTGATGTGAATGTCGTCAGGGTTCCCACTGATTTCGAGGGAAAGGCCTTTGTTGGCCTCGCTCGCTTCGCTCCGCGCGGGATCAACCTTCCAGTTCCCGTTCAGGTTTGGAAGCCCGCCATCGCCGCGGATCATCGCCGCTCCGCACAGGAGCACCCCCACTACCGCCAAGCTGCGCATTAGCTTTCCCCCAGAATGATTCTACACCAAATGCAAGTGGCTATTTGATTAGGATTGGGGCGCTTATGATGTATGTCGGGCGTCGGGAAAAGCCCCAGACTGGTCGGGCATCCGGAAGGTATGTTCGGTCGATATGGCTCCATTAACGCTTTAGTGTAGTACCCTCAGCGGCGTGCCCTCAGATTACGGATTCCGGTGGTGGGCCCGTTTGCGGCCAGATGGACTCGTTCTGCTCGCGGCGGCGACGGCAATCGGGTTGCCGGCCTTCCGGGTCCCTTAATTCCAACGCGGCGGCCGTGCAGGCTTTCCGCCACCGGCCATTTCTTTTGCCCCGCGATGATCTGACGCAACTGCGATTCCGCAAGATAGCATTTCGAGCGCCACAGTTATTTGCGCCTGCACCTGAAACCCCTTGCAGCCGGTCTCGGCGTCCCGAAGCTGACGTTCCAATCGCTTCGTCGAACTTTTGTTACACTGATGCAAGGGAAAGGGACTCCAAAAGGATGCCCAAACCCAACTTCGGCACAAGGACATCTTGACGACCTTAAACGTCTACACGCAGCCCATTCCGGAGGGCGTCAAGCGGTCTGTCGAAGCGCTGGATTCCGAACTTCTGAAGATTTTGGGCAAATTTTGGGCGATAATCAGATGGTCGGATCCAGTAAGTTTTTTGTTTTTATGTGCGCCCGTAGCTCAGCTGGATAGAGCGTTTGCCTCCGGAGCAAAAGGTCGGTGGTTCGAATCCACTCGGGCGTACCAGATTCTAAAGCATTTAGCAAATACCGGAAAGTAAACTTGTGTACCAGTTGTGTACCAGAATGTTTCCGAATTTCATTGCACAGTGCCCTCCGCTTTCGCTTGTGCCCACCCGACTTGCGACCGGCTAAACATGCGGTCAAGCTCTTCCACCGCTGCGGTAACGCCAGCGGGGATTTCGCGCATGTAGACCTTTAACGTCTGGTCCGGACTACTGTGCCGCATTGCGCCCTGCACATCTTTGACAGTAGCGCTTGTCTTCTGCATCCAGGTGGCGAAGGTCCGGCGGAAAGCTTGGAAGTTCACCGCAGTGGCCTTGTCGCGTTTGAGATCGCCCTTCCGTCTTTCGGCACTCGGCTTCGGCATGATCCCCGCTCTGATCGCGGCTGGCACGATAACGTCACGGGTGTAGTTATGAGGCGAAATCGGGCTGCCACTAATTGACGGGAATACCAACGATGCAGGTGAAACGGGGCCGTGCGTGCTGTGCCATAGTTCCAGTTCGGCGCGCACGCTCTCTGGCATGGGAATGTAGCCGTTGGATCCGTCTGTCTTTGGCTCCTTCATCCCCCATCTGGATGCAGACTCGTCGACTCGAACCCGGGCATTCTCGATATCATCCCAGCGGAGGGCAAACAGTTCACCAGGACGGAATCCCATCGTGCAGAACATTCTGACGATCAGGCGATCCCTGAACTGCAATTGCGCCAGGAGCGCGTTCAGTTCTTCTAATGAAAGATACCTGCCGCAGGGTTTCCGCGTAATCGGCATAACCAGCTTGCGCGCGGGATTCTTCTCAATCAAGTTCTGTTCTACCGCTTCTTCGAGCACCGCACGCAGCTGAACCAGGATCTTCTTGACTAGTGACCTGCTGAAGAGTTTGGCGAGCGTATTGAGATGCTGCTGGAGCCTGAGTTTGTCCATCTCCGAGAGTTGGGTCCCGCCGAACTTAGGCATCAGGTGGCGTCGGACTACCGAGGTTGCGGCGGATCTCATTGCAGGTCCCCAGGTTCTCGACGGCAAGTAGGAGTTGTCCCAGAACCACCGCAGAGTTGGTTCGCCCGTCGGATGTTTCGATAGCCGGGTTGTCTGTTCACTTATATGCTGGCGAAGCGCGTCCTCGGCTTCCCATTTCGCCATCTTCGACTTTAGGCCAAGCACCACAGACGCGTGACCGCGTGTGCCATCCGATCTGTACGGCCTCCAGTGGCCGATCCATTTCTTAACGCGCTTGCCTGATACCTTTACCCATCCGTTCTGGTGCTTTTCCCGCGGCACGATCACCTCCGTCAGCCCAGAGGATATCACCGTTGTCCGTCTGGGCGGGCGGCTTGTTGCGGGCGTATCCGGGATCATGAAGCTTTCCTCAACCCAGCGGTGCGCTGATTGGCGATCCACTGCTCGATGTCATCGGGGTCGTAGCGGAGGAGGCCGCCAATGTGAATAACCGGCAGGAGCGGATACTTTCGTGTGCTGTGGTCCCGCACCCAAGCGACCGATACTTGCAGCCGGCCGGCGACATGCTTGGGAGTCCATAAAGCGTGGGTAGAGTCCGGTTTAAAGGGCGGAGAATTACTGAGCATGGGGTCACCCCCTGAGATTGGTGGATTGCCGCCAGCAAATGGCGGGTACGGCGTAAGGAAGTCCGCCGGGGTCTGATTCGTGGTGCCCCGTCCGCTTCCGCGCAGTGCGCGCAGAAGCCGGTGTTGTGATGTACCATTGGCGGACTTTGCATCGGATCCGGTGTTCAGTGGGCGATGCGGTGGCATTGGGGAGTCATCGCGTCGCACGGTAAGCGTGAGCGGCAGCGACGGCCGCACGCGTCTGTATTAGGCTTTGCCGTTGGCATCACGACAAGCCTGAGAGTCGAGTTGCGCACGGGTTCGCATGCACTGGTCTTTGGCTTCCTGCAATGCCACCCGGATGGTAGCCAGAGGAAGTACCAGGTGTCCGGAGACGTCTCGCAGAGGGACGGGCCCGTAACGCGCCAGCAACCGTGTTCGAGTGGCTTCGGGCGTGATCAGCAGCAAGTCTCCGCCCACCTTGGCCGAGGCCAAAATGCAACGCCTGCCGGCGGCCAGCAGAAGTTGACCCGCGAAGTCCAGATCATCCAGGCGGCGGTCGACACCCAGATAAGCCAAACGGAATCCGAGCCTCTGCCGGTCTTTGACTTCGGCTCCGGGCGCGATCATCTCAAGCCGGGTAACACCCAACGAGTAGAACCCCAGCACGCTCCTGCCGTCGGGGTTTGGAAGTGCCAGAAAGGTCTTTAAAGCATTCCAGTTATGGCTGCGTAAAGCCTCCTTTTGCAGAAAATACGTGTGGTTCTCGTCCTGATCCGTAAAGGCAGACAGATCGGGGGTTCGGGTGATTGCCTCTTCATGCCACGGGGTCACAGGAACAGATCCTCAGGTAGTTGCCGGGCGGCGGATTTTAGGTCCGGAGTTGGCTGCGGTGGAGTTTCCAACAGCCCCAAAATTGTCAGGCTGTCGGGTGCCTCCAGTTGCATGCGCTCACTTTGCTCGATCAGCTGGTGCGCTGCCTGCGACGTGCTGTAAATGATAAACGACGTCAAATCAAGACGTTGGAGCGCTGCGGCGCGCAGGAATAGGGCCTTGTCGTCAGGTTTAATCCGTATAGAAATGCGGCCGCTGTCATTTATGGGAAGTCTTGGCATGCGAGTTTGTCCCCCTTGAATTGTACACATTCAAATAGTACAATAGAAATGCGCGATTGTCAAGAGTCTTGTGCGACTTTAATGCGTACACAAGACCTGGCCGCATGTCGCGGAAAGGATATCGTGGCTAAGCTGCTGAAAAACAACGAGAGGGAGGGCCGAAAGCGACCTATGATGCAAATCTCTATACTAACAATCAATTAGAGGGGCAATTTCTCGACCTCCAAACTTCCCAACATGAGGTAAAAACGATGCAACATCAACTTTCTTCTTCCGAAATTCCTGCGGTCAGGGCGGCACAACGCCTGACCGCCCTGGTCGAACAGTGGGGACCGCGGTTGAGCGGTGGCCAATTCAAGCTGATGGTCTGCGTGTATCAAGACATCGCCCGCAATGGCGGCAAGCCGGTATGCGTGGCGACGGGTGCGCTGGCAGAGACGACGGGATTGAGCGTACGAACCATAGAAACGGCACGCAAGCATTTGGCCGAGCAAGCGATCATTTCGTTCAAGGCTCAGTCTCAACGCTGCTGGTATGGCTATCCGGAATGCTCGGCAGAGGACTTCGGAAAGCCGCCTTCTTCCGAAACCGCGGACTCCGCAGAAATTGCGGAGGTGCTCAGGGATGCCGACACAGCCGCCGCAGATTGTGCGGTGGTCACTGCGCCGGTGATGGATTCGGCCATCGGCCTACCCGTTGCCGCGGAGTCCGGTACGGCCTGTCCGGAAAGAGTTGCGCAGCCGGAACCGGCGCCCGCAAAAGATGCGGTGCCTGTCCTGGAGGCTGCTGCTGAAACTGCCCCCACGGCGCAATCTCCGGCAGTCACCCCGCAAACTCCGGCTGTGGACGGTGCGACTGAAACGGCGTCACTGGAACCGCCTGTCGCCCCTACCGCCCATGCTGCGCCACCCGCGCTTCCGGCGGCATCCGCGCCAGAAACCGCACGGCCATCCCAAGTCCCGGTGCCGGCCGGGCCCGCGCCACAGCCCATGGCGTCCCCGGCCCGCATAGAAGACCAGCTTTTGGCGGCCATGCAACAGGTGGTTCCCAACCAGCGGATCACGCCCGCCGCCGTCCGCCAGTTACAGCGGTTTGTGTCGGATAATGCCCTGGCGCTCGCCTGCCTGTGCTGGATGCGGAAAGTGAGCCGGTCCTACACCAACAGCGCTTTGTTGATCGGTGCCGCGGAATTTCAGTGCCTGCCGCCCGGCGGCTGGCAGGAGTCTGCGTTTTTGCGCGCCAACCCCCAGTTCAGACAAAAAAGGTAAACCGCTGCGGTTATGCCGATCACCCCAGAATCCGGCCGGGCCCGGCCCGCAGATCCGTCCCGGTCTCTGCCCTCCCAAGTTCCTGGCGATGTTAAGGACCGCCCCGGAAGGCCCGCCGCGGCCACTTCTGTGCGGCCGGCCCGCAGGGGTTGTCGGCGGGCTGGCAGGCACCCGATGCGGGTCGCCCTTTGGGGGGACGGGCGGGCCCTGGCTGGGAGGGCTACCACCTGGCAAGGTGCTCACGCGTGGATACCGCCGAGGAAGTCGCGAAAGACCAGGTGTCCAGATCGCGTATCGCGCTTCGATACCAGTCCCCTGTGGAAAAGTGCCTCCACATAGTTAGTATAGGCAAACGCTCAAGAGACGCGTGTTTTTGGCAACCAGGAAAAATACAAAACCGATGTACACCTGAGGAAAGTGTACGCCCGGAGGCATCCTCCGGCCCGTCGGCCGATGTCTTTCTGGAACCGGCGGCGGAGCCCACATCCTGCAAGCGATATCGCCGCCAGGCTGCTGCCTGGCCGCCCCCTGCCGGATATCTCGCGGCCGGACCGGTCGGCTTCACATATTACGTGCAGACGTGGTTCCGGTATTATTTCCAGCAATACCTGGAATCCGCCTTCCACACCCTCGAAACCAAAGAAGGATTGTATTCTCTCGACTTCGTCGTGGCAGGCAAAGCAACCGAAAGAGCTCAGTCTGATGCCCGCGGCGCTCTGGTGGACCGCGGCGGGAAATGGTGGGAGGTAGAACCGCCGGAGCAGCGCCAGCGGGGTCTGGATATTAGCGCCCTGACCTTGGAATGGGTGAACCATACCGAGGATGCGCTGTTTAAGGTGTATAGCCGGGACGTCCCTGATCTTTTGCCGCGCGATTCTGCTGGAAGAACCACGCCCGCCAATTCTATGAAGCCGCCCCCTCCACACGTGCCTTGAAGTTCTCAAAATCGTTGCCGGCCGCGCGCGCCAGTCCATACAGCTTGCTGAGCAGGTCTTCGGTGCCGGTGAAGTCCACGCGCAGGCTGCCGGGTTCCAGGCAGATGCCGGCGGGCAGATCGGCCACGGAGCGCTCGCCTACGCCAGCCTCCACCGGGAGGCGCACGGCGGCCGCCGCACGCTGCCGGCGGATCTTCTCCAGCGAATCCTGCAGGCGGCGCTGGCGGCCGTGCTCAAGGGCAAACTCGGCGCCGGCCTCCAGGGCTTCCAGTTGCCGCAGCAAGACGGTCCGGTCGATCAACAGGGCCTGGCCGGTCTGATAGCCGCCCAGACCGTTCATCACCTGCAGCGCCCGCCGGCGGCGCAAATGGAAGAGGCGTTCGAACATGGTCCGGTCCACCACCGGCACGTCCAGCGCCAGCAGATCCTGACGAATCTGGCTAACTCTAAGCAACCACGTCTTTTTCATCGGCATCAGTGGGCGCCTCCCGCCTGCTTGCTGTTTGTGCACGACCGTGCACTTAGGCCCAAATATTGGTTATGATAATGCTCCTTATCGACAACAATCCGGCGCAGGTCGCAACCAGCGTCGCAAAGCCGGCGAACGGGCCGGTATATCGAATAAGTCCATCTATTTCCATGGCGCATGCCCTTATAGTGGCATGTTATGAAGTCCGGCGCATCCTAACTAACAGTGTGTAAGTCGTGACATATCCATGACATGGCGGTATAATCCCACTTATGGCAGACCTGGCGCCGGCGCTGATTCCTGCTTGGGATCCGGTGCTCGCCCTGGTCACCGACAGCGTGCGCTCCCCGCACAGCAAGCGCGCCTACCGGGCGGCCCTCACCGATTTCCTGTCGTGGTGCCGGAGCTCAGGCGTCCCGGCATTTTCGAAAGCCGTGGTGCAGCAGTACCGCGGCACGCTGGAACAACGTAGTCTGTCCGCCGCCAGCATTCAAGTGCAGATGTCCGCCATCCGCCGCCTGGCCGCCGAAATGGCTGACAACGGGATGCTGGATGCCCAGGCCGCCGTGGCCATCGCCAAGGTCCGGGGTCCGCATCCTAGCGGCGTCCGCCTAGGCAACTGGCTGACCCTGCAGCAAGCTGAGGAACTGCTGGCGCTCCCCGATACTGCGACCACGAAGGGCAAGCGCGACCGGGCCATTTTGAGCGTGCTGCTGGGTGCTGGCCTGCGGCGCAGCGAAGTTTGCAATCTGCAATTCGAGCATCTACAGCAAAGGGAAGGCCGCTGGGTCATCGCCGACCTGGTGGGCAAGCACGGCAGAATACGGACTGTCCCGGTCCCGGGCTGGTGCAAGGCGGCCATCGATGACTGGGCGGCAGCCGCCCAGCTCAGCGCTGGCAATGTATTTTGCCGGTTAGACAAAGCCGGGCGGATCACCGGAGACCGTCTGACGCCGCAGAGCGTCTATCACATCGTTAGAAGCCACGCGCAGAGCTTAGGCCTGCGCTTGGCGCCACACGATTGCCGGCGATCCTTTGCCAAGCTGGCGCACAAAGGCCGGGCCGCCCTGGAACAGATCCAGATTTCGCTCGGCCATCAATCCATCGTGACCACCGAGCGCTACTTGGGTGTGCGCCAGGATCTTGTGGATGCGCCCTGCGATCACCTGGGACTGCACCCGGAGAGCGCGGCTGTGCCAAATGGCAATTGCCTGCAACCGGTCTGAAACGCACGCGAGGCCACCTTCCAAGTGTCGCGTTTGGATCGCAAGAACGCATCGGTTAAACAAAGGGTTGCTGGTTCGAGCTCTACCTGAGGAGCCGAACTTCTTTTTCGAACCCAGCTCAGCCTGCGCCGTCGACAAGTGCCGCACCACTCGTTTCCGTGCTGGTTGGCATCGCGATCGTGTTGGCGCTGGTCGAACCGGCTGCGGCCAGAGGCGACGCTGGACGGCGGGATAGACGCGCGTCAAAGTACTCGCATCTGCGTATTTCGCCGAATCCGCGCCACAAAGAAACCGGGGCAAAACTGTGACATTTCGACACTCGTCGGGAGGAGGCTGAGGACAACTCCGTCTGTCCTTGACAAATACCTATCATGAATGGCAGGTTTTGCTGGGCCGAAGAACAGCTTCGCGATCGATCACACTGCTGGGAGCGCTTACTCCGAGCCTTTGGCGGAGTGTAGGTGCTGGTGTGGCAGCCTAGGCGCGAAATACCAGGTGCGGACATACCATTGACATTCGGATCTGCTTAGCCTATATTGGCTTCGGGCCGCACAAAGGAGGCGGAGCTCTCTTGTGTTCCGCTGAAGTTCCTGGATTTTCGCAAGCGCTGCTTAAGCGTTCGATTCGTGCCGGAACGGGGGCCTGCGAATGAGCATGAAAGCGGTCGTTCAGCGGGCCGCATGCGAAGGCCATTCTAAATCGGTGGTATTCTCCGCCGTCCAACCGGGCCTTGGGGTGGCGCATCCAACTAAGTTGAGAGAGGAGAAATTGGTATGACGAGTGTTGAGGCCTTGAAAGTACTGTTGAACAAGTATCCGTTCACTGAGGACCTGCGGCCAGAGGACGTCCAGAAACTCCTGGGGCTGGCCCGCGAGGTTTCCTTCCATAAGAATCAAGTCATTTTTCGCGAAGGCGATGAATGCGATGTCTTCTATGTGCTGACAGTAGGGAGCGTAATTCTGGAAATGCCTGTATCGAGCTGTGTGTTGGGAATCGAAACATTGGGGCCGGGAGACGAGTTCGGATGGTCCACCTTGCTGATGCAGCATTGCAGGCACTTCCAGGCCAGGGCCCGCCAGCCAGTCTCAGCTCTGGCATTTGACGGCGCCGCGCTGATTCAAGCTTTCAGAGAAGATCCCGTCTTCGGCTTTGGGTTTCTCTGGGGCCTTCTCCGTGTGGTCTCTCGCCGGTTGCAGGCCACCAGAATGCGGCTCGTGGACGCGTACGCTCCGAGGGCGGAAGAAGCTGCCGCCATACAGAGCTGACCTGCGAGCCGCGTGGGCTATTCAGTGAGCGGGCCGCGGTCCCGCGCGCTCCGGACCCGAATCATTCGCGGGCAAGGTGACCACGAATTGTGTACCGGCGCCGAGTCTGCTCTTCACGGTGACCACTGCACCGAGGCGTTCCGCGGTCTGCTTGACGATAGTGAGCCCGAGGCCGGTTCCTTGCTCTGCGTACTGGCGGGCATTCGGCGCACGGTAAAATTCATCGAAAATCCTGGTGAGATCCTCGCTGGCGATTCCAATCCCCGTGTCCCGCACTTCCAGAACCAGGCGTCCGTCTCCCCGATGCAGGGTCACCACCACGGCTCCTCCCGGCGGTGTATAACGAATTCCGTTCTCCACGAGGTTGGCTATGAGTTGACGAACCGCAACTGCATCTCCAAGTACCACTCCGCCCGAAGCGGCTTCAGCAGAAATCGATACGTCCTTGCGTTCAGCGGACGGTTTAAAATCCCTCACTATCTCGTGAATCAAACCCTCGAGCGCGACCGGCGCTTGTTCCGGCTCGAGGCCCGCTTCACGTGCCCGCGCTAACAGAAGCAGATCCTGTGTGACCGCTGCCAGTTCCCCGGCGCGCCGCTGAGCCCGAGCTAATAGGTCGCGGGTGGGTTCATCTGGCGCTCCGGCTAATCCTTGCAATATCACCTTGAGCGCCGTTTCAATTGTTCCCAGCGGCCCGCGCAGTTCGTGCGCCACTTTGCGCATGTACTGCGACTTGGTTCGCTCACTCTCCCGCACGGTCTCGTATGCCCTCTCAAGTTGCTTTTTGTCTTCGGCGATTTGCCGCGACAGGCGCACATTGGCACGCACGCGCTCGCGCAAGTCCACTGCGATCGTGCTGCAGAGATATGAGGCCAGATAGAGAGTTGCACCAAAGACCGCCAGACCGCTGGCAACCGCGCTCCCGGTCCGGTAGGCATGGGGCAGCCAGAACAAGCCGAGAGCGTGGTGGTCGAGGAGGCCGAAACACTCTCCCAGCGCGACCGCGGCGAAAAGCAGAAAGCCCACCGTCGTTTGGAGATAGGTTCCGCGCCGCGAGAGCAGAATGCTGGCTATGACCACGTGAAAAACAAAGAAGACGCTTAAGGGGCTCTCGACACCACCACAGAAGTGGACTAACGCCGCCAGGGACAAATAGTCGAGCGTGATTTGCACGAAGGCAAACAGCGCTGCCCTGGCTAATCTACCTTCGTCTCCAAACCCCAGGAAGGTGCGCGGCACCAGCAGCCGAGCGAAGGGGTGTGTGTTGCTCCACTCCCGCTTCACCGGCTTGGCGCGCAGATGACCTGCAATGTAATGAAGAACCGTGTTGTAGGCCAACATGGCGGCAGCCACGCACAGAATCGCGGCATGGGGGACATCCAGGCCGCGCGCCGCCCCCGTCATGGCGACGACTCCAGCCGTAGCCAGCCACCGCAGCCTGACGAACCAGATGGCTCGCCGCTCGAGATCGCTAGATACCGGAAACTCACCGGCATCCGTCGCTCTGGCTGACTCCTTCTGAAACTGGTTTCGTTGCAAATGTCAAACCCTAGTTCCGCGGTGCGAGTCGAAGCGCTCGATCGATGCGCTCAAGCAGCAACGCCGGGTCGATTGGCTTGTCTACAAAATCCTGCACAGGCAGGAATTCGCCAGCCTGGTAGGTTCCGTCCGCCGAGTCGGGGTAGAACCGCAGATCGGTCCTCTCATGGATCGCGGTCAAGATAATAATGGGTACTTGTTTGAAGTACAGGTCATCCTGTTGACGCAACCGCCAGACAAAGTGAAAACCTTCGGTCGCGTTCGGCATCATAACATCAAGCAAGATGCAGTCCGGTTGGTGATCCGCGGCTGCCTGCAAGCCGGTCGTAAGATCGTAGGCCGCAGTGACCCGGTAGCCCTTGTTCTCCAAAGCAATACGAAGTACCGCGACCAGGTCTTTGTCGTCATCAACGATCAGAATCTTGGCGCCGTCCCTCACTGCTGAAAACTCCCTTCTCGCACATGACTACCCTGGGGTCGAGGCGGAAGCGGTGCATGTTCTTCCCTGCCAAGGCCGATTTTCCTTCGGCCAGTTCTTCCAGAGTCTCCTGCCGCAGTCTTTCCTCCGCGACCTTTTTGGACACCAATCCCAAAGCCAAGGCCACTCCATAAAGAATTGCTTCGGGGCGCGGCGGGCAGCCCGGGATGTAGTAATCCACGGGAATCACCTTGTCCACGCCGCCTAGAACGCTGTACGTGTCGAACCAGCAGCCCCCGCCGCATGCGCAGGAACCGACAGCGAAGGTGAGCTTGGGATTGGGCACGGCCTCCACCAGCCGTACCAAGGCGGGAGCAACCTGGCGCGTGACCGGGCCGCACACCAGCAGTACATCCGCATGCCGTGGCGACCCCACCAGTTTGATCCCGAAACGCTCGGCGTCATAGTACGGCGTGAGGACGTTGATGACCTCGATATCGCACCCGTTGCAGGCTCCTACATTAGCATGGTAGACCCACAGGGCCTTCCCGAACGCCTTCTTGCAAAGAGCCTCGAACATGCTGCTACCTCCTCGTAGTTCCTAAACTTACGTGCCCAAGGTCGCCAGAACCGCGGCGGCTCTGTCCAACAAACCGTGGAGGGCTTGAGGATAGATTCCAAGCACCAGACACAAGGTGGCGAGCGTCGCCATGGGCGCCCACATGACCGCCGGGACCTCTTTGACGTCTGCGTTCGCCACAGCGGCAGTGTGAGGCTCGCCCCAAAAAACGCGGAAGCCGGCGCGAACCATGACCGCCGTAGTCAGAATGCTGATTCCCACAGCCGCCGTCGCAGCCCACCACAGGCCGGCCTGCGCCAAGGCGAGGTAAATCGTAAGCTTGCTCCAGAATCCGTTCAACGGCGGGAAGCCGGAAATGGCCAGTGCTCCCAGGAGAAAACAGCCGCTAGTGATGGGCATACTGTGCCGCAGCCCTCCCAGTTCGCCGATCCGACGCGTGCCCGTGGCATGGATCACCGCGCCCACGCACAAGAACAGCAGCGATTTGAAAAGCGCGTGATTGACGAGATGATAGAGACCCCCATAGCACCCCAGGTAGGTCCCCAACCCCACGCCGGCCAGGACGTATCCCATTTGGCTCACGGACGAGTAGGCCAACAGCCGCTTCAAGTCCTCCTGGGTCAACGCCATGATGATGCCAAACGCCATAGTGAAGACGCCCAGCGCGACCAGGAAGGTACTCACTTGGGGCCAGGAGGGATAGAAGATGGTGACGGTGCGGGCCATGGCATAGAGGGCCATCTTGATCATCACGCCCGACAGCAGCACGCTGATTGGTGTAGGGGCCTCGGCGTGCGCGTCGGGAAGCCATGGATGAAATGGCGCAATGCCGGCCTTCGTGCCGAAGCCGATCACCAGGAAAGCCACCGCCAGCGCCGCCGTGCGCGCCGGGATGAAGCGCACGACCGTCCTCACTTCGCTGATCTGTAGGGCGCCGGCCCCGCTGAGTTCTTTCGTGGAAGCCGCCGCGGCGTAAACCAGCACGCAACCGAACAAGGCAAACGTAATCCCGATCGTCAGCAGCATCAGGTACTTGTAGCCCGCTTCCAACGCCCGGCGATCCCAGTAGAAAGCCACTAGGAGGCCGGAAGTGAGCGTGGTGGCTTCGATCGAGACGTACAGCATCACCACGTTGTTGGTGACGCAGCCCCACAGCATGGTTCCGAAAAACCACGAGAGCAGGGCGTAGAAGATCCGCATTCGGCGCGCCGCGGAGGCTTCGCCCACGCGTTGCACGAGGCCGTCCAGACTCAGATAACGCACCGAATACACCGAAGCCATTAACGCCACCACACCGATGACGGTCACCATTAATGCGCTCAAGGCGTCGACTCGTAGTTCGTTGTCCCACGTGGTCAGGACGGCGCCCCGGACCACCTTCGAGACCATCCAGGCCCCCAGGATCGTGACCACGACGGCGCTCAGAACAGGCAAGCCCTGCTGCCACCCGCGACCGATGCGCTTCCAAAACAGCACCGGGATGCCAGCCGCCACAGGTAGCAGGAACGTTATTGCGGGTATGATCGATGTCTCTGTCACCATCGGTGCCTCCCTATCTCCTCAACTCGCGTAGCCGAAAGGTATCCGTCGTTCCGAACTCCCGCCGGACGCCGTCGATCACGTACAAGAGCAAAAATACCGTCACCACCACCTCTGTGGCCACGCCAAACACCGCCGTCTCTGGCAGTTCGGGAGCGAGACTCACCAGGCTCAAGTGAACGGAGTTTTCCAGCAGGCAAAGCCCCACCACTGTCTTGAACGCATCGCGGCGCGTCAGTACGGCATATAAGCCCAGGGCAAACACGGTGGATGCCACCGCCAGGTTCGTGCGGAACACGTCAAGCCGCGCCATTTCGGTGGGCGCGAGCAGCGTAATCTGTCCATGAGTAAGGTGGAAGAATCCCAGCATCAATAGACACGCAACAATCACGGAGGGGCCGAGCCCGATGACGGGCTTCAATTCCCGGTCGTCTACTCCGCGTAGGGACCGGAACAAAAACCAGGGCGTCAGCACAGCCTTGGTGATCAGCGCCGTGCCGGCCCACCAGTAGAGGGCCGGGTTAATTGCGCCGAACGCCGTGAGCAGGCCCACCATCAGCAGCGCCTGGCAAAGGTAGGCGACGGCAGAGAGCCGTAGCCGCCGCATCTCCACCGCGGCCACGGAGGTGATCACCATGATCAGGCTCAGCGTTTCGATCAGATTGGCATTCAGTGTGGACGGAGTCACGCTCTGCCCCCTTCCGAACCGTTCCGGAAACCCGTCTTCATCATCCGCTCGAGAGTCGTGGGCGGGTGGAAGCAGCGGCCGCACCGCTGACACGGTCCCATGAAAACCTCGAGGCTCATGTACATGTCCTGTGGGTTGTCGGTGGCCGTTTCAAACTGCTGGCTGAGGGTGATGGCGCCCTCGGGACAGACTTCCTCGCACCGGGCGCAGTAGGTGCACCTGCGCCAGAAGAATTCCAAAAGCCGGGTGTGCTGTCCGGTGTCGGTCACCACGATGACGCCTGCCGGGCACACGTTCGCGCAGCCGCCGCAACCGAAGCACAGATCAGGATCGATGGTGATCTTGCCGCGAAAGCCTGGCTTTGGCGGCATGGGCGTCAGCGGATAGCCGAGTGTGACGCGTCCCGCCTTGAGGCAAATCAGCGCTTCGCGTAGCTTACTTACCAGCACGGCAACCTCCTACTTCCCGATCACCGCAAAAGCCAAAGCGGACATAGACGAAAGCCCCACGCGAACGAAATAGCCCATGGCCTGGTCCACGCGCAGCCTCGGATTCACCACGTCCACCAGCGCCACCAGGAGCAGCACTGCCAACGCCTTGACGCAGCTTGCCACCAGATTCAAAAGAAAAACTCCAAAATGCGGCCAGGGAAAGAACACCTCGACCAGCAGAAAGGCCAGCACTAGCTGTTTCGCCCAAGTTGCCCACCTAAGAAGGGCGAGCCGCGGGCCGCTCTGTTCTACTAGCGCGCCACCCATAATTTCCTGATCTGCTTCCGCAACATCGAATGGCAGTTTGCCGGATTGTGCCTGGAGCGCAAGGAAGAAAGCGACACCGGCAATCGCCATGCTGATGCTGGGCCCACTTGTGAGCTGGTAGACCACCATGCTGCCGAGAGCCAGACTCTTGGCTTTGAACGCGCCGACCGCGAGTGAGATCGCCAGGATCGGCTCCACGGAAAGAGCCATCATCATTTCACGCGAGCTGCCGACATAGGCGTACGGGCTGCCGCTCGCAAACCCGCACACCATGATCAGAACGGCGGCCATGGCCGCGACGTACAGCACCACGATCATGTCCCCGGCCCATGCCAGCGGTGCAGCCCCTCCCATCGGCGCCAACGTCGCCAGGAGGAGCACCGAGCCGAGCGCCAGCGCCGGCAGAACGGTGTATGCCGGTCCGCCCGCGGCTCGCAGGTCTTCTTTGGCGAGTAACTTCAAGAGGTCCCAATACGGCTGGGTGATGGGCGGTCCCATGCGCGAGTGAATGGCCGCCCGCATCTTGCGCAGGACGCCCTCGTAGAGCGGCGCGAGCAGCCCGGCGATGGCCACATTCAAGAATCCCAGCAGCAGCGTGTTCATGTTCCAGTGCGTCATCGGCCGCCTTCGGTGAGGCCTTTGCCTCTCGACATTTTCTTCAGTTCGGCTTTGGAGTAAGTCCGTACCGCGCCCGTCCGCCGGTCGATGGTTTCCAGGCGCTCCGTGCAGGAAAAGCATGGGTCCAGACTTCCCAGCGTGATGGGCACATCGGCGATGGTCCCATGCATCACCGCAGCCGGCAGGGCCTGCAAGTTGGCATAGGTCGGAGCGCGGACCCTCCATCGGTATGGCCGGTTGTCGCCGCCGGTCATGACGAAGTGAATTGCCTCGCCTCGAGGCGCTTCCACCACGGACACGGCTGCCTTTCCCGGCGGAATCGTGTCTTTGATGTCCGCGCAGATCGGACCTTCCGGGAGCGCTGACAACGCCTCGCGCACCAGCCGGATGGATTCGATCAGCTCGCCCACGCGGACCACCACCCGTGACCACGTGTCGCCCTCCTCGGCCGTAACCATCCGCGGCGGGATTTCGTCGTACGCCGCGTACGGGTGGTTGATCCTGGCGTCAATCGCCACTCCAGAGGCCCTCGCGGGCGGGCCGACGACGCAGACGCTCCGCACAATTTCAGCCGTAAGCACTCCGACCCCCTGCGTCCTCGCGTGCAGCACGCTATCTCCGACGATGGCATCGCGTAGCGCGATCGCCTCCCTTTCGACGTCCGCCAGGGTCTTCAGAACCTCGGGCCGGAGATCGTTCGGCAAGTCGCGCCGCAAGCCGCCGACCGTGTTCATGCCGTATGTTTTGCGGTTTCCGGAAATGGCCTCGCAGAGCCACATGACCGGCTCGCGAATGCGCCATGCCTGCATCAACACCGTCTCGAAACCAATGATGTGTCCCGCGATTCCCAGCCAGAGCAAGTGCGAATGGATACGTTCCAACTCCAACATGATGGTCCGGATGTATCGGGCCCGGCGCGGCACCTCGATAGCAGCGGCTTTCTCCAGGGCCTGGCAATAACAAGTCGAGTGGATGAAGCCGCAGATCCCGCAAATTCGCTCCGCCAGAAAAGGGATCTCGCTATAAGTCAGGACACTGTCGCCGAGTTTCTCAATGCCGCGGTGATTGTAGAAGAGGCGTGTGTCGCATCCCACAATAGTCTCGCCCTCGACGAACAGGCGCCAGTAAGCAGGTTCCTCCAGGACCGGGAAGAAGGGTCCCATTGGCAGAATGCTCGCGCCGGTCGGAGCTTCGCGCATTTTCGTGCGAGTGTTCTGCGTCAGCGGAGGCCGGAAATTGTAGGGAAAATCCCGGCGCAACGGATGGAGGCCCTCGGGCCAGTCGTCCGGCAGCAGCAGGCGGCGCGGGTCCGGATGACCCTCCGCACGCACTCCGATCGCATCCTGGAACTCGCGCTCTGCCCAGTCCGCGCCCGGCACCACCGGGGTGATAGCATCGATCCGCAGGTCATCGGGTGGGATCGGGGACTCCAACAAGACATACAAGTTCTCATTGTCGAGAGAGAAGACATGCAGGATGGCGAAATCGCTCGTCAGCGGCCGCCGGTCGGTCCCCACCGAAATCAGGAAGCGCGCGTGCAACTGGTTGAAGAGCCCGTCCGCCAGGCTTCGCATCGATTCCTTCTTGACCACTAAATGAAGCGTATCGGAGTACGGGCGAGTGATCGAAAGAAGAGCGCCGTCGCTCCAGGCGGCTGTCAGTTGCTCGACTTGTGCAAGGGCTTGCTCGTGTTCTGCAGTCATACCTTCACCGAGCCACCGCCAGTGCGATGGCGGCAACAATGATGGCGCCCGTTACGATCCACAAAAGATAGATCTGTGGCGTTCCAACGTGGGTTCTGCTGACGCCGCCAGCGGCCTTTTCAATGGCGTGGACTGCCGGAGAATACAGCCAACGGTCGAAGTCCAGCAGGCGCCGGATGGCCCCGGGCATCCGCGGCGCCCTCAGCCGCCCCGCAGGATAAACGTTTTGAAACGCGTGCTTAAACGGCAGGTAGAAACTGCTCGCCGGATAGCGGACCGCCGACGGCCAGTGCTCCTCCCCGCAGTACCAGACCTGCACGGACCTCACCTTGGGCCGCACCAGCCGCTGGATTCCGTAGGCCAACAACGCCAGGACCGTCAGCACGGCCAGAGTGGCAAGCGGCCACCAGAACGCCACCGCGCCGCCGTCGATCAAGGAGATGCCGCCCCAAGCCGTGCCGGCGGCTACGGCAGATGCCGCGCTACCGCTCAGCCCCTCCACCGCCCGCCCGATGAAGTGCAGCACCGATTGCGGAAACACCCCCAGCACAACACACAGCGCGGCCAGCAGGAACTGTGGCGCTACCATCGACGCCGGGACCTCGCTCGCCGTCATGTTCTCATCCGGTTCCCCAAGGAACACGGCGCCCAGCACTTTCAGAAAGGACGCCAGCGTCACCACCGAAATGAACAGCGCAATCAGGCCTAGCACCAGGAACAGCGGAAATCGCAGTCCCGCCAGGAAGCATCCGGAGATGATCAGCCATTTGCTGGTGAATCCGTTGAGGGGCGGCACGCCTGCGATGCTCAACGAGGCGACGGCGGTCGAACCCGTGGTGTACGGCATGAAGCGCGCCAATCCGCCCAGTCTGTCCATGTCGCGAGTGCCCAATCGGTAGAGCACCGAGCCCGCGTCCAGGAACAGACAAGACTTGAAACACGCGTGGTTCACAGCATGGAAGATGGCGCCGGACAGGCAGATCGAGGCCAGGAGCGGAGCCGCAGCTAGACACCACGCGCCAGTCCCCAAGCCCAGGCAGATGTAGCCAATCTGTCCGATAGTATGGAACGCCATCAGTCGCTTGATGTCGGTCTGCCGCAAGGCGGTTAGGGTTCCAACAAACAGCGAGGCGGTCCCAGCCAGTGCAAGCACAATGCCCCATATCCTCAGCGATGGTGTAGGGGCCAGAAGCGAGCAGAACAAACGCACCAGCCCGTAGATTCCCAGTTTCACCAGCACGCCGGACAATATGGCGCTCATCCCGGATGGCGCCACCGGATGCGCATCGGGAAGCCAGTCTCCCATCGGAAGGATACCCGCCTTGGTCGCGAACCCCAGGAAGAAGAGGAGCGTAACCAGCTGCGCCTCGATCGGCCGCGCCGCCAGCAAATCGGAGAAGGCCTGCCTAGCGGCATCGAAAGAAAACGACCCGGAGACGCGCCACAGCATCAGCGCGCCTGCCACAATGCACAGCGTCGCCCCGTGTGTGATGACGAAGTACTTGAGCCCCGCCCGCTGGCTGGCCGCGCTCTCCCGCTCGTAAGTCACCAGGAAATACGAGGTGAGCGTCATCGATTCCCAGGAAATCAGGAAAAAGAGTAAATCCGCCGCCACTAAAACCCCGGTCATACTGGCTATGCACAGAAGCAGAACCGGGTAGAACTTGGCGACGCTATCGCTAGGGTAATGCTCCATGTACCGGATGGAGTAAAGCGAGCTTGCCAGCGCCACAAGCGCCACAATCGCGAGGAAGACGGCACTCAAAGCGTCAATGCGGAGCACCAAGCTGGCGCCCAATTCCGGCAGGCCAACCAGCGACCGTTCGTGATCCCCTCCAGTGAACGCGCCGGCTGCCGCCAGCCAAGTGCTGATGGTGGACGCTGCCACGAATGCGAAGCTCACACATCCGCACAGCCTCGGCCGTCGCGAAACCGCCAGGCTGACCAGCGACCCGGCGATCAGGATCACGAGGCTGAGTTCAATCTGGTAGACCGAATCGAGCATGTCATGTCCCCATAAACCGTACCAAGGGCACTCCCACCATAGGTGCCGCCAGGCAGCCGATCATCAGGGCGATCAGAGTGACCCGGAAGGCCCAAGGCGGTTCGCCCTGGAGCGGAACCGGCGAGACCGCTGCTCCCAGAAACACCCGTTGCGCCACGTAAAGCATCCAGCCGAACGAGATCAACGACTCGCACAGCACGAGCGTCATGATCAGCGGCCCGGCTGTTCCGCCCAACCGCATGGCGCCCGCCACGATCATGAATTTGCTCCAGAAACATCCCAACGGCGGTATCCCGGTGACACTCAGAAGTCCGACGAAGAATGCCGTGGCCGTGAGGGGCATGCTCTTGGCCAGCCCGCGAAGCGCCGAGATGCTGCGCGTCCCGGTGGTGTACGCTATGGCGCCCACGCAGAAGAACAGCGTTGCCTTGGCCACGCCGTGGCAGAGGATGTGGAGAACGCCGCCACGGTAGCCCAGCCGCGCGCCCAAAGAGCCGATCCCGATACCCAATAACACATAGCCCAGGTGCGCGACAGTGGAATAGGCCAGAAGCCGCTTCAGGTCGTCTTGAATGAAGTAAAACGAGAGCGCCACAAAAATCGTAAGCAGCGCCATGCCAGCCATGAGTGCGGCCACCCGCGGCGATATCGACCATCCGCTGCTTACCGTCCGCGCTACCAAGTAAACACCCGCTTTGACCATCGCCGCGGCGTGCAGGTAGGCGCTCACGGGGGTGGGCGCCTCCATTGCGTCCGGCAGCCACGTGTGGATGGGGACCTGGGCCGCCTTGGCCCACGCCGCGAACAGAATAAAAACAAAAACCCAGTTTCGCGGGCCATCCGGCAGCTTGGAAACCGCCGAAAACTCGAAGGAACCCGTTCTGGCAAAAAGAATCAACGTGACGATCAGCAGAAACGCCCCGCCGAGTTGCGTCATCAGCATCGCCTTGAATCCGGCGCGCAGGCTTCGCTCGTCCTGGCGGAAGGAAATGAGCGCCCACGAACAAAGCGTGGTCAACTCCCAAAAGAACAGAAGTTGCAGGAAATTGGGGGAAAGTACCACTCCAATCATGCTGCTGATAAACAGCAGGAGCCAGAAGTAATAGCGGCCGTACTGCCTGCTTGCGACCGGGTGCTCACGGTTCTTTTCCGTCAGGTAGGACATCGAATATAGCACCGTCAGCAGCCCTACCGGGACGACCACCAGCAATATCAACAACGCCAGCGGATCAATAGCGATCCCGAATACCGGCGCCGCAATCATGCCGTGCAGCCATGGTAGTTCGCCGACGACACGGCTGCAGGAACTTCCGAAACCGGAAAACGCCACCCAGACGGCAGCCACCGTGCTGAGGGCGGCGCTAGACAGGGCTACCGGCCGGGACTTCTCGTTCAGAAAGGCGCACAAAACCGCTCCCGCGGCGGGCAGCAGCATCATCACGATGGCGAGCCAGGAAATCACGCAGACACCTCTCCTCCCCGGAAACTCCCCACGAGATCCCGCTGCAACATGCCGGCGAGGCGTTCCACACTCGCGGCGACCGCTTCGGTCATGGGCTCCATAAATTCGGTGTGCGACGGCTGAATGCCGATCGCGAATATGCGCGCGTGGGTCCCCTGCTCCAGAACGCTCATCAGCAGGCTGAGGGGTAAACGGTGCGTCGTGGGCCAATATTCGGCGATCTGGCTCGCATCCAAGAGCGCGATCGCGCCAGGAGGCGAACCCAGTTCCACACAGTCGATCAACACGACCGTATCAGGTTGCCGTTCGATCACCAGCGGCAGGTAGTTTTCCGGGACTTCCTGGGCATCGATCACGTGCACGCCCGGCATCGCCGCCATCCGTCTGGCGACCAGGCTCCCCGCCGCGTCGTCGCCGCGAAGCGGATTGCCGATCCCGATCACCACGACCTCGCCTTGTGTCAAGCCTTGGATCACGCCTCACTCCACCAGCTCGCGGATCTGCTTGAAGTTGAACACCGGTCCGTCGCGGCATACGTAACGGTGGCCGATCGCGCAATGGTTGCACTTGCCAATGCCGCACTGCATCATTCGTTCCAGCGTGGAAACAACGGACTCATCCCGGAACCCTCGCATAAACAGGTCCTGGACCACGAACTTGATCATGATCGGGGGGCCGCACACGTACGCCAAGGTAGTTTCCGGCCGCAGTGTGGTCTTGGTGAAAAGCACCGGCACCATCCCGACGCTGCCGGTCCACCCGGGCGTCGCATTATCCACCGTTACATGGAAGTCGACTCCCACGGTGGCCGCCCACGATTTGAGCTCGTCCTTGTAAACCAGGTCCACCGGCGTCCGGGCGCCATAGAGAATGGTGACGTTTTGGAAACTTTCCCGTTCGTCCAGGACGTTCCAGATCAGGCTGCGGAGCGGTGGCAGTCCAATGCCGCCTGCCACGAACAGCAGGTCCCTTCCGCGCGCCGCTTCCACGTCAAAACCGTTGCCGAACGGACCGCGGATCCCGACTTCCTCACCCGGCCCAAGCCGATGCAACGCGTCGGTCAGCGTCCCGGTGCGCCGGATCGTGGTTTCAAACGTGCGCGGCCGGGTCGGGCTCGAAGCGATGCAGAACGGGGCTTCCCCGCACCCGAATACCGATAGCTCCACGAACTGTCCGGGATGGAAGCGGAACGCTGCGGAATCCTGCGGCGCGGGGAAGCGAAGCGCGAACGTCTTGGTGTCGGGTGTCTCGTCCCGTACCGCCTCGATTCGGGCAATTTGTGGAAGGAACACATCAGTGCTCATGCCAAGCCCTCTGCCGGATCGCGGCGACGACCGCGGGCATGTCCGTCGCGCCCAAACAAACCTTGATGCACCGCCCGCAGCCGACGCATCCGGTCATGCCGTCTCGGACATAATACTGCGCGCTCACTTTATGGAAGAAGCGCCGCTTCATCCGCTCCCGCCGTTCCGCGCGCGGGTTATGTCCCGACGCTTCCAAGGTGAACGCCGCGTACTGGCACGAATCCCACGTGCGGCACCGAGTCCACGCCCCATCTCCGCCTCGATCTTTCACGCTGAAGCAGTAACACGTTGGGCAGATGAAATTGCAGCCGCCGCATCCCAGGCACCAATCGCTCATGCGCTCCCACAAGGCGTCATCCACGCGCCGCGTAGAAATGCGCCGCATCGCGGATCCGAAGTGACAGGTCTGCTCCCCAAAACGCTGCCTTGCTTCGGACTCCAGGACCTTCCGCTGCGCCTTCTCATCTTCGGAAACCGCTCCGAAAAGGTGCATCGCGTCCGCTACAGCTGCTTCTCCTTTCTCACTGCCGATCTCGACCAGGTATTTCTCCCCCAGGTCGGTCAGTTGAATGTCCTGGCCACCGTTCAGGAACGGACCTGAATCGCTACAGATACAAAAGCCCAGCGGGCAGGGTTTATTGCAGGCCAAGCTGATCACCGTAAGGTTGGCGGCGCGGCGCAAGTAGGACGCGTCCGGCGGATCCGCTTCGTGCATCCGTGTCAGGAAGGCGATTCCCTTGGCATCGCACGGGCGGACGTTGAACAAGATTCGCCGCCGGTCGTCGTAGATCGGAGCGATCTCGATCCCATCCCCGCTACGCTGGATTCTGACGATCGGGTCGGTCTGCGGCAAGACGAATTGCTTCGGCGGCCAAAGGGGGTTTTCAAAATCCCATAGCACCTGCTCCGGCGAATGGATCTTCGAGAAGGTCACCTCGCCGCACAGCCCGCGTTCCGGAGCGATTACCTCCGCCTTTGCGATCAGTGTTGCCAGCCATGGGCCAACATCGCTTTTTCGGATCATAAGAACCGGTAGCTGCATCTCAGGTCCGCTCCACAGCCACAGCCGTGGCACCGTCTTCGTACAACACGTTGCACACTTTGTCGCGGAATCCGTAGGGCACAAGCAGGATGCCGCGCCGTAAGCCGCTCCGTAGCTGGACCGGAAGGATGGCCTCTCCGTGAACGGAAGTCAGCTTCACCTGCCACCCCGTGCGCACGCCAAGCGCATCCGCATCCGCCCGGTTCATTTCCACGAAGCCGTTCGGAAACAGCTTGCGCGTGGACTGATATTCGCGATTCAGAGTGGGCGATGCTGCAATCAGCGGGTCATCGCTCCAATCGAATGCGCCGTCCCGTGCCAGGACATAGGGGCGCTCCGCGCGTGCCAACCCTGCCGCGGCAGCGGCTTGCGGAGTCCCATGCACCTGTTCCGGCTGCGGCGGAAGCCTCGATTCCCATCCCTCATCCGCCCCCACCGAAGTAGCGGTCCGATACCGTGGCGCCGCTTCTCCGATCTCGCGATAGACATCGGCGGCGGAAGCCCAGGAGACTCGGCCCTCGAACCGCGCACAAAGCGCCGCCAGCACCTCCCAACCTTCCCTTGCTTCGCCCGGCGGAGCGGCAGCGGGACGCACTTTCTGAATACGGCCTTCGATGTTGGTGACCGTTCCCGCGGTCTCGGCGTAGCTGGCAACCGGCAGGACCACATGCGCGAACCGGCCGAGTGGCGTGGTGAACGCGTCCAATGCTACCAGGAACTGGATCCGCTCCAATGCCGCGCGAGCCCGCTCGCCGAACGGCAGGACCGCCTCTGGATTGTCCGCCAGCACAATGAGCCCGCTCACGGACTCGATCATCTTCTCCGCATCCAGCCCGCCGGCGGCCGGCACTGCCTTTCGCCAGACTCGCTCCAGGCGCCGGCGGGCATCGGCATTTTCGATGCGCTCGTAACCGGGCAGCCGATCCGGTGCAATGCCCATGTCGCATGCACCGCGCACGTTGCTGCGCCCCAGAAGGGGCAGCAACCCGCTCCCGGGCTGGCCCAGATGTCCTGTGATAGCGGCCAGCGATGCCAGTGCCGCGGCGTTGCTGCGGATTTGCGCCGCAGAGCCGCTGGTGGGACCCGTCAGAAACACCGCGCGGCGAGCCGCAATCCATGGCGCTGCCGCGCGCATCTCATCGGTCGGTTTTGTTTCGCGCAAATCGCGCTCCAGCGAAGTGTGCGCAACGCACGATCCTAAGGCGAGGGCAGCTGCTAGAAGCCCGTTTAGCACATCGCCTTCATGACCCGGTGCAGCCTCCAGAAAGCAGGACGCCACGCGTGCCATCTGCGTCCTGGCGCAACCGATGACTATCAGCCGGGCGCCTTTCGTCAGCGCTTGCAGGACCGCCGAGGCGGCACGCGGATGTGTGCTTGTCAGGTCGCCCTCGATCAGCACGATGGCGTCACTGGACTCTATGTCCGCCAGACGGATGGCAAGCGATGAATCGCCGGTGACATCTTCGATGCCGAGCAAGACCGGACGGAACGTTGCGTGGTGGCAGAAGTCGATGTGATTGGTTCCGAGAGCCGCCCTCGCCAGCCTGCCAGCAAGGTAGTTCTCTTCGTTGGTGGCCCGCGCCGAGCCTAGGACTCCGATTGGCTTGCCCGCCCTGAGTAGGTCCCGCAGCTTGGCTTCGACATGATCCAGCGCCGCGACCCAGGAGACCTTTTCCACGTCTCCACACTGCCGGACTAGCGGGTGCAGCACCCGGCCGCCCCAAAACGAGGCCTCGTGAGCATTCCATCCTCTGGAGCACAGTCGGCCCCGCGCCACCGGGTGGCTCTCGCCGGGGGCCACGCCAGCCACGTCTCCATCCTTTGCCAGCAGGAAGAAACCGCAGCCGCAGGCGCAAAATGGGCACGTCGTGGGGATTCTCAGCATGTCAGTGCGCCCCGGTGAACGATAAATGGACGCCTGCGGCTCTGGCGTGCCGTCGGATGAGCTTCGCTTTCATCTCCCCCAACAGGGGTCCGACAGAGTTTCGGAGACGAGATGCGGGGGGATTCGAGTTTTAGTGAGCGACACGTCAGGGGGGAACTTCAGTGTCTCCGGATCCAGGCTGCACGCTTATCCTCCAAAAAACGGATTTTGAGACCTTGTAATCTCTATAATGCTGCCTTCAGCCATAGTGCATCCTTTTCAATGCCAAGTCAATCGGTCGGCCGGCCGTTGCAGGGCCGGCCTGCGCCACACCCTCGGCGGTCCGACGGGGGATACCAGCCTGCATGGGCTGCTGGGCGTCCATTCTCGGCCGGCGAGATGCGCCGCCATGCCCCGCGCTGCCCCAGACACGTAAGCTGCGCCAGGTACTAGTTGGCGGCGGCCATGGCCTTTGATCGTTCACCACGGGGCAGTGTTTGTTTACCACGAAGGGCGGATTGCGCGTGAGTTCTTCCATTATTGCGTTAGGGCCGAGCATCGTTGCGAGACTAGCCGCATCGTGGACATCCGCCGGACCTCGGGGCTTTCCGTCATTCCTGTGCGTCTCGCGCCGATTGACGGGGAGCGACGTCACGGGAATGGTCTCCCAGCTTTGGGCCAATCTCACCATAAGCGAGTATGCGCTCAGGTAGTAGCGGCCGGCAAGCGGGTTTCTCGGCGCAGCGTGCTGATTATTGGCGGCCTGACCGGATTCGTACCGCGGGGCGATGGGCAGACGGCTGCTGGCGTAAAGGAAATAGATTCCAGCTTGCCGGTCTAGTGCGCGCTTAGACTGCCGAATAGCTCGTCGAATCGTCCCATCAGGCTCAAATGGCCGAACGGAGCGGTTTGCGTGAGCAACACGCCGATCGTCTGCGCGTCGTAGTCGGCGATGCAATGGGTATTGTACGGCCCACCTGACCAGAAGATGCTCTTTGTGTGCTCCGGTCGGGCCGGATCGGTGTAGACGCCGATACCGAGACCGTACCCGGAAACGGGGAACGAACGGTCGCGGATGGCGGCGATCTGATTGGAAGTCATCATTGCCACGGTCTCGCGACGCAGTATCCGAACGCCGTTGAGTTCGCCATAGTTCAACAACATCTGAAGAAAACGCGCGATGTCCGCGGCCGTGCTCACCACGCCGCCGTATCCATCACCCCATCCCCCGCCGCCGGAGAGCGCGGCGGGCAGGTGCCGGAACGGGCTCGTCGTGGCCGCTTCCGCCAGGTGCAGCGAGCCGTTGGCGAACTCGTAGTGATTCGTGAGGCGGTCGAGCTTGGCTTCCGGAACGAAGTAGTCCGTGTCGCTCATCCGTAGCGGATCGAACACGCTCGCCTTAACGTACTCGTTGAGGGGCCGGTGCGAGACAATCTCGATGACCCTGCCCAGCACGTCGAACGAGTAGCTGTAGGCCCATTTCGAGCCCGGCTGGTACGCAAGCGGGAAGCGCGAAAGGCGCTCGACGAACTCGCTCAGGCTGCCGTCCCATGTTCGGAACCCAGCCGCAATGTACAGCCGGTCGACCGCGCTGTCGCTGAGCGTATACAGAAAGCCGGCCGTGTGGCGGAACAGGTCGCGAATCGTGATCTTGCGTTCCGCCGGAACCGTTTTGAGCCCCGCGCCCTGTTGCTCCGCGCTTGGTCCGGGATCGAGCACCTGCACGTTGCCCAATTCCGGTATGTACTTTTCGACTGGATCGTCCAGCGCAAGATGCCCCTCCTCACAGAGGCGAAGCGCCGCCGCCGCCGTGAACAGCTTATTCATGGAAGCGATGCGAAACAGGGCGTCGGGCCGCATCGGCTTGCGGCCTTCGATGTCCATCATGCCGTATGTCTTGAGCCGCACAGTGGCGCCTCGGCGAACGATGAGCGTCACGACACCGGCCAGTTCCCCCCGGTCGACGGCGCCCTGGATCATGGCCTCCATGGCATCGAGCGACTTTAGTTCGCCGCCTTCCGACCGCAGCGCCGCAATCCGGCCGTGCTCGTCGAGATCGAAACTCACGAGCGCCCGCGCGAAGCGGAAATCCAGAATGTAGCGGTAGCTTCGCCGGCCGTCTTCCATTCGGCGATCCACGAGGGCCAGCGACAGGAGGTCGCCATTCATCCGCAGATCGGCTTGCAGTTGTTTCTGCATGGGGGAAAACTGTTTCCACATTTCGGGCGTATAGTCGTCCTGCCGCATGGCGCCCTTCATGGCGTCCTGGATGGCGGCGCGGAGATGCGCGGTGACCTCGGGTTCGCGATCCGGGATTGGCTGCGACTGGAGTGATGGCATTTTCGCGGCGAGCAGCACGGCGGAGACCTTGAAATTCGCGAAGTCGCCGCCCGAGCCGTTGCCGGCCCAGAGACCGACCCAGCCGGTTTTGCGGCCGCTCAGCTCCTCGACCACCAGACTCGGCTCCGGCGCGGAATTCACGAACACGCTGACCTTGGGATACGCGACGACGATGCGCGCGTGAAACCACCCGTTCGGATCTGGGGCCTGCGCGATCGGATTCTCGTACACGCCCGGATGCTCGTTGCGCAATCTCTCCCACCCGTATCCGGGGCTGGAGATGTATTGCACCGCGTGATTCCGCGCGACGGCGTCGCCCGAACGGAAATTGAACGGACGGAAATAGACGGCCTCGTAGGCTTGGCCCGCGCCGTGAAAGGCGACACCAACGAAGCTCTTCTGTCGAACATCCTTGCCGCGTACGTCGAGTTCGATGGCGCCGTCTGAGAACATGACGTCCGGCCATGAGACCAGGCCGTCGCCCGCGCGTTCATCGAAGCGGAGCGCGGGCTGGCCATCTTTGTCCGTTTGGGTAACGCCGCGATTGTCGACCTTCCCTTCAGAACCGGCGGCAACCTTCGCCAAGTTCGGCGCGAACGGCACGGTTTGCGAAGACGCCGGTGGGGCGGGCGCCAGACAAAGTAGCGTAAACAGAGATCCATACCCGATTGTTCGGCTCATCCGCGTCTCCTTTCCCGGGACGAGTAACAGTTCATGGGAGCAATTGTGGGCCCGCGAGCCTGGCTACGCTAAGCCCAGCCGGAGCCGGGTCTTGCAGGCAAGATCCTGATGGGGCCTGGCCGCTTCGATGTCCGCTATTGGGAACCAGCTACTCGATACTGGACACAGGGCTGCGGGCCGTACGGGCCGCAGCGTGAGTCGTGGGCAGACAAATGGTCGTGCGTGTCGGCACCGCCTCGCAAAGAATGTTGGTATATGGTTCCCGTGCGTTCGCCAGCGACAAGGCAAGGCCACCGCCCCGTAATGCCCGAGCACATCGCGGTACAGGGGATTCAGCGTCGGGTCGTAGACATCGGGAGAGAGCACGCCTTCGCGGAGATTGTCGAGGACCACCACCCGCGTGACCCCGGTCAGCCGACGAAAGGCCTTCTCATGCAACTCGGCCCAGACCCGCGAACTGGAGTGAAACACCAGCAGACGAACCGACTTGCGGCTGTAGCCCAGGGTCATCCCGAACAGCCGGGTGCGCCGGTACTTGCCGGTGGCCGGGTCCCGAACCATCGGGCCGTCGCCATAATCAGCTTGGCATTCCTCGCCGACGGCGGTTTCGATGACCACACGGGCTTCCGGCGATTGGCTGGGGTGGAGCTTGCGGACGAATCGCCGCACGCTCTGGTAGCCGCCGGCGAAGCTGCAGGTGTCCACCAGGTCCTGCCAGATGGCCATGGCGTTGCGGCCACCGGAGAGTCCCCATTCGATCGTCTCCCGGTATGGCTCGCAGGCGCTGGCGGTGGGACTGCGGCCTGGCGACGGGTTATCCGGCGGGACGGCGGGACTCGCCAACTCCGCGCCAAAGTCGGTGATCACCTCGTTGGCCGGTTTTGCCGACGCGCGCCCCCACTTGCCCGGCGGGCGGAAAGCGATCCCGGCGGCCTTAAGGTAGGCGGCGGCCGTCTCCCGGTGCACGCCGGTCGCTCGTTGGATGCGCCGCAGGGACTATCCCAGCCCCCCTAACGCTATGACTTGCTGTTTGTTTTGTTCGCTCAAGACGTTACTCACATCGTCGGCGGGTATCGCCCTCGCGCTCGAGTTCAACGTCCTGGATGAGGGGTTATCGTTGGCCGGTTTTCAGGTGATCATGTATGGCCGGTTGGTAGCGTAGGGGAACGCCACCGCAGCTCCAATTCATCGGCACAAGATTGCAGATGCGTGGTGAGGGTTGGCCTTAGCCGGCGGAATTTGTGTCGCAGCACCGTGCACCATGCGGATCACTTCTTCTGCGCGGAACGGTTTCATCAACAGATCGTATCCGCCGACGTTGAGCACCTCCGCCCACAGTGCGTCGTCCGCTAACCTGGAGGTCACAATGAACATCGGCGGCCTGGGGTCGCGAGCCAGGATATCCCAGAGCTGGCGCCAATCTCCGTCCGGCAAATCGCGGTCACAAATCACGATAGGAGGACTTGTCCGGCGGAATGCGTCAATTGCTTCCCGGCAGGTGCATGTCCATTGCAGTTCCCACCTGCAGGGGAGGGTGTCCCGGCCGTAGTTGAAGGTCGGCAAGGGCGGTCGATTCATCTTAAGCTACTTTTTCCTTCGATGGCTTGACTCCAGCAGTTTCCCGGCCGAGGATCGCGGCCAGTGCCCAGAGATCC